>Ga0181519_10000006_pt1 | contig 275488 bp, 254 predicted proteins | sample PEATcosm2014_Bin_26_FD_121102 | JGI IMG/M metagenome (GOLD analysis project Ga0181519, IMG submission 121102) | Peatland microbial communities from MTU Mesocosm Facility, Houghton, MI, USA - PEATcosm2014_Bin02_10_metaG | ecosystem: Environmental > Terrestrial > Soil > Wetlands > Peat | place...
ACTCTTAATCAGCGGGTCGTAGGTTCGATCCCTACTGCACCCACCATTGTTTTCAATGAGTTAGCGGTCCCTATCCCCACGGTCAGAGCTACGGGGTACCACCGGGCACCAGCCCATTTGTTAGCGCTAGTGCGACCCGAAAGTGGAACGACATACCGATTTAACGCTCTACCGATTGCGCGAGTCTATTTCTAAATCAGCGGGTCGACGCCACCCCGTCAACGGAGGCGTAAAATGGCACACCATTGACTTTCACACTTTGATCGGAGTTAACTCTCATTCAAGAGTTAACTCCGGAGGGTCAACGGTGAAGCAGATCGAAGTCTCAGTGGACGTTTTTGCAGCGTTGTGGTCGGCGAGGCTCCCGCATGAATTAAACGAGGATGAGATACTCTCGCGCATCCTTAAACTTGAACGATCGCGCGGGGCGAAGGTCTTGGCACCAGACGCCGGATCAAATTATCGAACCGAAGATGGCGTTGACTCTTCAGGGCTGAAGCCAAAGAGCAAGAAGTGGGTTGACGTTCTGACCTGGACCCTAATGCAACATAATGGAAGTGCGACACTTGGTGAGATATACAAGACGTCGCGCCAAGGGAGGCTTGCCTTAGGGATAGGAATAACGCCCGAGCACGATGCCTCCGCTAGAGAATGCTTGGAGTCTCACTGCAAAGAGTCCAGCAAATATCGCGGGAAGGCAGATCTGTTCTCGATGCCGGAGGGTAAGGGTGCTGGTCTGTGGGCGTTACGGTAAGCTAGCCTTCCACGCTAGCCCAAAGTTGGGACCTGAATTCTATCGACGCAAGCAGGGAACCCCGCCATGGACTGGTTTGAACGCCTGACCGGCTTCCGCGAGACCTCTTACGAACACACCCGCGCCAATCTGGAACTGACCGGCGCCACCCTCCGCTCCCGCGTCAACGGCCGCGCCTTCGCCACCGGCGATCTCGATCTCCCCTCCCTCCAATCCCTTCGGGGTCGCGTCGCGGCGGGCGCTGGCCCGGCCGCGCTGAGGTGATCGCCATCGAGCGGTCTCACACAGAAAGATCGATATGAAGTTCAAAGCCACGATCATCCCGTCAGGCAACGCCACCGGCGTCGAAGTCCCGGCCGAGGCGATGGCGGCGCTGGGCCCTCGGGCGCGGCCGCCGATCGCGATCACCATCAACGGCCATGGCTGGCGCAGCCGGGTGGCGCTGATGCGCGGCCAGCGCCTGGTGGGGATCAGCGCCGCCAACCGCGCCGCCGCCGGGATCGCGGAAGGCGATGTCGTCGAGGTCGATCTCGAGCTCGATGAGGCGCCACGCGAGGTGGCCATGCCGGCGGACCTCGCCGGGGCGCTGGGCGGGGACCCGAGCGCCAGGGCGGCCTTCGACCGCCTGCCATTCGGCCTGAAGCGCAAACACGTCGCGGCGATCGAGGAAGCGAAGAGCGCGGAGGTGCGTGAAAGGCGGATCGAGAAGCTGGTCGCGTCAGTGCGGTCCGCCGGCGACTGAGCTGCGTCGCGTCAGACCGTCTCCATCTTCCGCCCCAGCTGGTGCGCGGCCACCAGGCCGATGCCGGCGGCGATCAGGTCGACGCCGATCATGAAGCCGACCAGGATCGCCGCGCCGGTGCGGGTCAGCATCACCACGCCCACCGCCAGCACGAAATCCAGCGCCCCGGAGGCGGCGATCCAGGCCCAGCCGCGGGCGCCGCGTTTGCGCTGGTCCATCGCCAGGCCCATCAGGGTCACGCCATCCATAAGGAGGTAGGCGGCTAGGAAGAGGGATATGGTCACCGCCCCCATCAGCGGCCGGGCGATCAGGATCAACCCCACGCCCAGCGCGATGATGGCCGAGGCCAGGCTCCAGCCGAAATGCGCCTCGGCGCGGCCGGCGAAGGCCGAGGCCAGGCCCACCACCCCGGCCATCACCAGCACCCAGCCGAACAGTATGCCGGCGGCGATGCCGGCGAACATCGGGGCCAGCAGCACGCCCATCCCCAGCAGGATCAGCAGCACCCCCTCGATGGTCAGCCAGGGCGAATGTCTTTCGACGATGGGCATGGCGAATCTCCTCCCGCGCGACGCGCCATCCTATCAGACGTCGCCTTGAATTGGCGCCAGCCGCCCTTCCCTTGCGGGAATCATGGGCGTAGCCTCGCGCTCAAGAAGAACAACAGTCTGGGAGGTTGCCGTGGACGCTGTCGCGCCCCGCGCCGAGGGATCGCAAGATCCGTGGGCCACGCCGCTGGATAGGATCGACCCCAGCCGGGCCGATCTGTTCGCCACCGGCGCTCACCATGAAGTGTTCCGCCGCCTGAGGCGGGACGATCCGGTGCACTACTGCGCCGACAGCCCCTTCGGCCCCTATTGGTCGATCACCAAGTTCAACGACATCGTGGCGGTGGACAGCAATCACGGCGTCTTTTCCTCCAACCGCGATATCGTCATCGGCGACCAGGAAGACGCCTTCGCCCCGCCGATGTTCATCGCCATGGATCCGCCAAGGCACGACGCCCAGCGCAAGGCGGCCAATCCGGCGGTGGCGCCCCAGCGCCTGGCCGACCTGGAGGTGCTGATCCGCCAGCGCGCCGGCGCCATTCTCGATTCCCTGCCGCGCAACGAGACCTTCAATTGGGTCGAGCTCGTCTCCAAGGAGCTGACCACCCAGATGCTGGCCACCCTGTTCGACTTCCCCTTCGAGGATCGCCACCTCCTGCCCTACTGGTCGGACGTGACCACCACTTCGGACACCGTGGGCGTCGCCGGGGTGGATATGGCGCAGCGAGAACGGATCCTGATGGAGTGCCTGGCCTATTTCACCAACCTGTGGCGCGAGCGGGCCGCGGCGCCGCCCAAGTTCGATTTCATCTCGCTGATGGCCCACAATCCCGAGACGAGGGACATGGTGGAAAACCCCATGGAGCTGATGGGCAATCTGATGTTGCTGATCGTCGGCGGCAATGACACCACCCGCAACTCGATCTCCGGCGGCCTGCTGGCTCTTAATCAGTACCCGGATCAATACGCCAGGCTGAAAGCCGATCGCTCGCTGATCCCCAATATGGTGCCGGAGATCATCCGCTGGCAGACGCCGCTGGCGCATATGCGGCGCAATGCGCTCAGCGATATCGAGTTCGAGGGCAAGCAGATCCGCGCCGGCGACAAGGTGATCATGTGGTATGTCTCGGGCAATCGCGACGAGAGCGTGATCGAGCGGCCCGACGATTTCATCATCGACCGCGCGCGCGCCCGCCATCACGTCTCCTTCGGCTTCGGCATCCACCGCTGCATGGGCAACCGCGTGGCCGAGTTGCAGCTGCGCATCCTCTGGGAAGAGATCATGGCCCGCTTCGACCACGTGGAGGTGGTCGGCGATCCCGTCCGCGTCACCTCCAATTTCGTGCAAGGCTATGAGGATTTGCCGGTGAGGATCGCGGCTTAGAGCCAGGCCTGTCTACGAAGGAGTCTATGGAATCTTCTCTCCTCCCCCCTTGGGGGAGGGGGACCCCGAAGGGGTGGAGGGGGCTTCAGCTGGGCTGAAAGGTTGGCCTCAAGCTGGAGCCCCCTTCCCCGGCTTCGCCGGTACTTCCCCCAAGGGGGGAAGAGAAAGGCCGCCGTGTCCAGCCTCGCTTCCTCGGCAGACTCTACAAAAACCCCCTCACCTCTTTCAGAAAATCATCGAGCCGGTCGTGGTGGACCCAGTGGCCGGCGCGTTCGAACTCCTCCACCCGGGCGTTGGCGAAGTGGACCAGGCGCCCGTCCTTGGCCGGATTGGAGGCCCAGCTTTCGGCGCCATAGATCAACAGCGTCGGGCAGGCGATATTGGCCCACAGCGCCTGCAGCTCGTCATTGGTGATATCGGCCGGCGAGCCGCCCCGGGCGTAGTTGTCGAACTTCCAGCTATAGGTGCCGTCCTCGTTGCGGCTCACGCCATGCACGGTGAGATAGCGCGCCTGTTCGGGGGTCAGGTGGGCGTTCTCGGCCTGCATGCGGGCGAAGGCGTCCTCGATGGAGGCGTAGCGTCGCGGCTGGCGGCCGGCCAGGGCGCGCTCCTTGTCGATCCATCCGGCCAGGCGCTCGGCGATCGGCCGGCCGGCCCGCTCGGCGATCATGGCCGGGGATGGGCCCAGGCCCTCGATGGCGACCAGGCGGCGCACCTTATCGGGGAAGATGCCGGCATAGCGCAGGGCGATGGCGCCGCCGAGAGAGTGGGAGATGATCGACACCTGATCCACATCCAGCTGATGTATGAGCTGGGCCAGGTCATAGACGAAGGCCATCATCGAATAGTCGCCGCTGGGCGAATAGGCGCTGTCGCCGTGGCCGCGCAGGTCCGGGGCGATGATGTGAAAATCCCGCCTCAGATCCTGCGCCACCCAGTCCCAGTTGCGGCAATGATCCTGCCCGCCATGCACCAGGATCAGCGGCGGCGCTTCGGGATTTCCCCAGTCCACATAGTGCAGGCGCAGCCTCTGGGAGATGAAGCTGTGGGAGGTGGGTCCGATGGGAGGGGCGCTCATGGGGGTTTGTCGGACCGGCGGGAGAGCGCGTCAACCGCCCACGAAAAAGCCGCCGACCCTGGAGGCCGGCGGCTCTTTGAAGTTCAGCCGAGCATGCGGCCTAGACAGCCAGCGCCTTGGCCGCGCGACGGCGCAGGGCGAAGCCCGTCATCCCCAGGCCGCCGATCATCAGAGCCCAGGCAGCGGGTTCGGGGACGGCGGACACCGAGATGTTGTCGAGAAAGACACCGCCGTTCGAATAACCGTAGGTTTCGTTTAAAGCGAACAGCGCGGAGCCGCCCGTACCGGTAACCGTGGTGGTGAACACCTGCCAGGCGCCCGAGCCGGTGACATTGCCGATGTTGATCCCGTTGAAGAGCACCGCAGCGGTCGGCCCGCTGACGCCGGGATTGCTCTTATAGTCGAAGGTCACGACATATTTCTGGGTCGCGGACGTGGTGATCGACTGGCTGATTTCACCGGTCGAGCCATAGCCCACCAGATCGAGACCATAGGCGCCGCCGTTGGTCGGGCCCGGCCCATAGGTGTTGTAGGAAATGATATCGACATTGCCGTTGCCCACGGTCCATCCGAAGCCGGACGGAACCCCATGATCGGGGCCTTGGGAGTTCGAACCCGGCTGCGTCCCGATATTGTAGTAACCGCTCGTACCGGACCAGCCGGTCTCAAATCCGCCGTTTGCGAGCAAGTTCGCCGCCGAGGCGGAACCCGCGACGGCCAGGGCGGCGGCGGTGGCCAGGATCAGTGTGCGCTTCATGGCGTTTGTCTCAGTTTGGCAGCGATGCGGGGGTCGGATCAGGCGGCGAGCGTCTTGGCGGCGCGGCGACGAAGGGCGAACCCGGTTAGGCCCAGGCCACCGATCATTAGCGCCCAGGTCGCGGGTTCGGGGACACTGTTCACATTGACATCAGCGACGACCGGACCCCACGGCGAGCCCGTTGCATCGCCGCTGGAGAAGGAAAGCACCGTCGATCCGGTCGACGTGAAGCGCAGGGTTTCCAGCGTGTACATCATATTCGAATGGGTGTTTGACCCAGTGGTATAGGAGAAGGCCTGACTGGCGCCTCCAACGCTGACATCCACGACCTTGGTGGGGTCGCCGCCGTCAGGGTTTCCTGAAAGGTCAAAGCTGAGCACATAGCTGCCCGGCGCGAGCGTCAGGGTCTGGGTGATGCCGCCCGGATTGTTTCCATCGAGATCGACGCTTCCCGTATTGGGGCCGGTCGGCGTCTGCCAATAGCCGCCGATGAGATCGACGCTATTACCGGTCACCGTCCACGGCCCCATCAACGTGCCGCCGCCGAGGGTCATGTAGGTGCCCCCGCCATAGGGGGCGGAAAAATCGCCATCTGGAACGAGGGCGGCATGCGCGCCCGCCGCCGCCAGACTGAGCCCAGCCGCAACCGCCGCCGTGGCCATCCAGTTGGAAATCTTCATCTTTTTCTCGTCCACGGAAATCAGGGAACGCCCAACTCCGACGCATAGAAGAAATTTAGACCATATTGTGTCATTCCGCAACAGCGATCTCGGCCCGGCGGCGTGAACCTTTCGCGAACGCGAGATCAGGCCGCGAGCTTGTTCCGCGTCGGCACCACCACCGGCAGGTATTCGTAGCCGCGCACGAAGCTGGAATAGACCCGGCGCGGCTCGCCGGTGACCTCGATCCTGGGAAAGCGCCTGAGGATCTCCTCCCAGATGATCTTGAGCTGCAACTCGGCCAGGCGATTGCCCACGCAGCGGTGGATGCCGAAGCCGAACGACAGGTGCTGGCGCGGCCGCTCGCGCTCGATGTTGTAGCGGTTGGGATCGGCGATCACCTCGTCGTCGCGATTGCCCGAGACGTACCACATCAAGACCTTCTCGCCTTCCTTGATGGTCTTGTCGCGGATGACGGTGTCGCGCTTGGCCGTGCGGCGCATATAGGCCAGGGGCGTCTGCCAGCGGATGGTCTCGGAGACCATGGACGGGATCAGGCCCGGATTGTCCCTAAGCTTCTGGTATTGATCGGGGTTCTGGTTGAGCGCCAGGACGCTGCCGGAGATGGAGTTGCGGGTGGTGTCGTTGCCGCCGACGATCAGCAGCAGCAGATTGCCCAGATACTCCATGCGATCCATGTTCTTGGTGGATTCGCCATGGGCCAGCATGGAGATCAGATCATTGCGCGGCGGCGCGTTGACCCGCTCGTTCCACAGATTGAGGAAATAGTCGGCGCACTCAAAGAGCTCGGCGCGGCGCTGGTCCTCGGTCTCGATCAGGCCGCCGGGGATCGCCGGGGCGGTGGTGATATCCGACCAGCGGGTGAGCTTGGCGCGATCCTCCCACGGAAAGTCGAACAGGGTGGCGAGGGTCATGGTCGTCAGCTCGATCGAGACCTTCTTCACCCAGTTGAACTCCTCGCCGATCTCGATGTCATCGAGAATGGCGCAGGCGCGTTCGCGGATGATCGGCTCGAGATTCATCAGATTGGACGGGCTGACGATGGGGCTCACCGTCTTGCGCTGCGCGTCATGCTTGGGCGGATCCATGGCGATGAACATCGGCAGCTGGAAATCCTCGTCCGGGTCGAAGGCGGTGATCGCCGGCTCCGAGGAGAACACCTCGTGATTGGTGTCCACCGCCATGATGTCGTTGTATTTGGTCACCGACCAATAGGGGCCGATCTCCTCATGGGTGGCGTGGTGGACCGGATCCTCGGCGCGCAGGCGCTCGAAATAGGGGAGGATGGTGTCGTCGCGGAACGCGTCCGGGTCGACCGGATTGATCTCCTCGATCGGCATGGAATAGGCCCGCTCCCGCGCCGCCCGCCGAATATCAACGCCCGCGTCGTCCATGGCCACGTCTCCAACGCCGCCCGACCTTCGCTGACGGCTCCGTCATCTTTGCGCCGATCGGGCCGTTTGGGCAAGGATCGAGTGCGCCGCCGAAGCCTTCAGGGCCGTGAAACGAACGACGCTCGCCCCGCTCACTTCACCGCCTTGGCCAGCTTCTCCATGGACTTTTCCAGCCGGGCGAAGCCGGCGGTCATGCAGGCCATGATCGCCTCGGCGTCCGCGCTGGGGCCTTCGCCATGGGAGGCGGAAGACGCCTTCTTGCGTCCGCCCATTTCGCGCACGCAGTCGTAGGCTTCGCGCAGACGCCGGGCGCTGTCCTTCTCCTCGGCCAGGTACCAGTTCATCAGATTGACGGTCATGGCGTCGAAGTCGCCCTCGGCCATGCGCCGGCGGATCTCGCCAAAGTCGTCGCCGCTTTCCTCCCTGCGCGGGCCGATCTTCTCCAGATCGCTGATGTTGGGATCGGCCAGCTTCGCCAGCCGCTCGGCGTTCCTGGGATCGACCTTGCGGCGCAGGGTGTAGCCCAGTTCGGCGATCCGGCGGCAGAACACCTCGCCGTGACTGCGCTCGCGGGCGGCGACCAGCCGCAGCGTGCAGGCGAGGTCCTCATTGGGCGTCACGTCGGCCCAGGCTTCGAGATAGACGCCGGCCGCGCTCTCGGCGAGCGAGATGGCGTTGAGCAGGCCTAGATAGCTCGGTTTCTGGATGGTCTGGGCCGTGCTGGCCATGGCTGTCTCCTCCTTGGGCCAAGGGGGCGTCGTGGCGCGCCTCGCTCCTGGTAAAAGCACGCTACGCCCCAAACCCCGCGCCCCGCAACCGCGCTCATGAGGGAGGGACCGAGATGCAGGGTGGGCGCGTCCACCGCATCTCGAGTCCGCCCCACCCCCAAAACGTCATAGCCGGGATAACGCGGGTGTTGGGGAGGGTTCGGTGCGCGCGCACGAACTCCGTGTTCTCCGTGACCTCCGTGGTTAATTCAAAGCCGGCGTTTCGAACCACGGAGGACACTGAGGACACGGAGCGTTCGCGCCATGGCCGGGCGCCATTTCTCCCCTGCTTTTGGCGCGGTGGTGACGCCAGGGATTGCGGAACTAGGCCCCCGCCGCTCATCATCGGTCCTTGATCGCGGCGCGCTTTCCTGACACCAGTTTCAAACACGCGTTCAAATCAGGCTCAAGCCATGTCCCTCACGCCCCAGCGACGTTTCCTAACCCCTCGTCCGGACGAGACGGTGGAGGCGCTGGCCGCCCGGGGCCTGCCGGCCGAACCGATGGAAACCGCCGTCGACAAGATCAAGAGCTGGAACCTGCACATCTTCGCCATGCGCCGGCCGCGCGGCCTGCTGCTGGCCAGCGACGTGGTGTTCGTCGAACCGCCGCTTGGATGAGCGCGGTGATCGTCGACGCCCAGATCGCCGCCGGCCATGACGGGGCCGCCGAGATGGTGGTCCTGCTGCGGCACGATAACGGCGTCATCGCCCCGGTGGTGCTCGACGCCGACACCGGCTTTGGCTTGATGCGGGCCGCCGGCGCGGCCGATCTTGGCGCCCTCATCGGACGCTCGTGGCGCGATATCATCGCCGAACCTCACGTTGGAGACCTTCAGGATGTATGACCTTCTCATCAAGGGCGGCGTCGTGGTCGACGGCTCCGGCGCCCCGGGCCGCGCGTCCGATGTCGCGGTCACGGCCGGGCGCATCGCGGCGATCGGGCCGAACCTCGCCGGCGAGGCGCATGAGGTGGTGCGGGCCGACGGCCGGGTGGTCGCGCCTGGCTTCATCGATCCCCACACCCATTTCGACGTCCAGCTCCTTTGGGACGGCGCGGCGCGGCCGGCGCTGGAGCATGGGATCACCTCCATCGTGCCGGGCAACTGTTCGCTCTCCCTCGCCCCCTTGAAGGCGGCCGACCGCAAATCCCTGGTGGGCATGTTCCAGCAGATCGAGGAGATGCCGCCCGAAGCCTTCACCGAGGCCTTCGACTGGAGCTTCGAGGACTTCGCCGGCTATCGCGCCGCCATAGAAAAATCCCTGGCCATCAATGTCGCGCCCCTGGTTGGCCACAGCGTCATCCGCCTGTGGGTCATGGGCGCCGACGCCCAGCAGCGCTGCGCCACGGCCGATGAAGTCGAGGCCATGAAGGCCCTGCTGCGCGAATGCCTGGAGGCCGGCGCCGTGGGCCTCTCCACCAGCTTCGTCGATGTGGACGAGACCGGCCGGCCGGTGCCGAGCCGCTTCGCCGATTCCGAGGAACTCGACGGCCTTTGCGCGGTGCTGGGCGAACAGGGCCGGATGTTGCAGATCGTGCCGGAATTCTACGACACCGACATCACCATCGCCCGCATCGATCAGTTGGCCGAACTGTCCCTTAAACACAATATCCCGACCACCTTCTCGCCGGTGTTCGACAGCAACCTCACCCCCAGCGCCGCCCCCCGCGCCCTGGCCCGGGTGGCCGAGCAGTTCGCTCGCGGCGCGCGGGTCTGGCCGCAGATGCAGACCCGGCCGATCGACATCAGCTTCTCCCTGCTGCGGCCCAGCCTGTTCTTCGCCCGCCTGCCGCGCTGGGTGCGCATCCTGCGGCTGCCGTTGCCTGAGCGCCTCGCCGCCCTGCGCGATCCGGAGACCGTCAGCCAGATGGTGGCCGACACCGGCCCCGATGGCGGCGAAGCGATGATGGGCTATCTGACGGTGCGCGGCGGCGACGCGGCGCCAGCCGCCCTGGTCGGCCGCACCCTCTCCGAGATCGCCGCCGAGCGCGGCGAAACCCCCGCCCTGGCCCTGATCAACCTCTCGGTGGAGAACGGTCTCGACGTCGCCTTCCTGGCCGCCAATCGCGGGCATGACGACACCGGCCGCATCGGCGCCATGCTGGCCAATCCCCTGGTCCATATCGGCGCCAGCGACGGCGGCGCGCACATGGCCTCCTTCGCCACCTATGGCGACACCGGCTATCTCTTCAGCGAGTTCGTGCGGGCCTCCGGCGCCCTGACCCTGGAAGCGGCGGTCAAGAAGATCACCAGCGACACCGCCGCCATCTGGGGCCTGAAGGATCGCGGCGCGCTCAAGGAAGGCTTCGCCGCCGATATCGTCATCTTCGATCCCGCCACCATCGCCAGGGGCGAGGAGCGGCCGGTGTTCGATATGCCGGGCGAGGGCATGCGCTATGTCCGCGACGCCATCGGCGTCGACACCGTGGTCGTCAACGGCCAGATCGCCTGGGCCGCCGGCGCCTATACCGACGCCACGGCCGGAACGATCTGCGCCCTGGCCTGAGGCGGCGCCGTGGCCTTCGATCTTCCCGCCGCCCGCGAAGCCTTCGCCCGCGACGGCGTCGTCTTCGCGCCCCAGGCGCTTACCGGCGATGCGCTGGCCGCCGCTCAGGCCGCCTGGGACTGGAGCCTGGCCAATCCCGGCCCCTTCGCCAGCCGGATCGCCCAGCATGACGCCGCCGCCACCTTCCACCAGGATCTCTACAATCCGCGCTGCCTGGAGGGTTATCGGGCCATGCTCGAAGCCTCGCCGCTTACCGCCCTGATCGCCGACCTCTGGGGCGCGCCGGAGGTGTGGTTCATGTACGAGCAGGTGTTCCTCAAGGAAGGCGGCGAGGCGCGCCGCACGCCCTGGCATCAGGACAGTTCCTACCTCGCCGTGGCCGGCCACCACCTGGCCGTGGCCTGGATCACCTTCGATCCGGTCTCGGCCGCCGAATCCCTGGAGTTCGTGCGCGGCTCGCACCGGGGCGTGCTCTACAACGGCTCGCGCTTTGCGCTGGGCGACGACACCGCCCCGCTTCATCGGGAGTCCTCCATGCCTCGCCTGCCCGATATCGAGGCCGACCGCGCCGCCTTCGACATCGTCGCCTTCGCTGTCGAGCCGGGCGATGTGGTGATCTTCCATCCGGCCATGCTGCACGGCGGCGCCCCGACCCACCCCGGCCAGCGCCGCCGCACCCTCTCCCTGCGCTATTTCGGGGCCGACGCCGTCTATGATCCAAGGCCGGGCCCGGCCGGCCCGCGCGTCGAGGGCATCCACGCGCGGCTCAAGGCCGGCGACCCGTTCCGCGATCCATCGTTCCTCAAGCTGGCGTGACGGGTGCGGGGAGGCCGGCGTTAAGTCTCTTCCCCCACTGGGGAAGGGGGCTCCAGCTTTACGCCGAACTTTCAGCCCGGCTGGAGCCCCGTCCACGTTGGCGTCGGGGTCCCCCCCTGGGGGAGGAGAGCATCAAATCTCTTCCCCCCATGGGGGAAGTACGGCCGAAGGCCGGGAAGGGGGCTCCAGCTTGACGCTAACTTCCCAGCCCAGCTGGAGCCCCCTCCACCCCTTCGGGGTCCCCCTCCCCCAGAGGGGGAGGAGAGGGTTTCTTTCCCTTTCCGTTAGCGTGGGGGAGGTACCGGCGAAGCCGGGGATGGGGGCTCCAGCTTGACGCCGGCGCGACCGCCCGCGATCGCCGCGCGGCTCGATCGGCTTCCGGCCGGCCGCACGATCTGGACCCTGGTGGCGCTGCTCTCCTTCGGCGCCTTCTTCGAGATCTATGACGTCCTGCTTTCCGGGCCGCTGAGCCTTGGCCTGCTGGCGGCGGGAATCTTTCATTCCGGGGCCGCCGGCCTGTTCGGCCTCTCCGACCAGGCGACCTTCGTCGCGGTGACCTTCAGCGGCTTGTGGCTGGGGACGCTGGCCTTCTCGGCCGTCGCCGATCGGCTGGGCCGCCGGCCGGTCTTCACCGTGGCGCTTGTCTGGTACGCCATCGCCACCTTCGTTATGGGCCTGCAATCGAGCGCGCCCGCCATCGACGCCTGGCGCTTTATCGCCAGCCTCGGCGTCGGTCTCGAGCTGGTGGCGATCGATTGTTATCTCGCCGAACTCATGCCGGCGCCGTTGCGCGGCCGGGCCTTCGCGGTCAGCGCGGCGATCCAGTTCCTCTCCGCGCCGCTGGTGGCGATCCTCGCGTGGCGGCTGATACCGGGCGAGCATCTGGGCCTCGCCGGCTGGCGCTGGCTCGCCTTCGTGCCGGCGCTCGGCGCGGTGGGCGTCTGGTGGGTCCGGCGCACCCTGCCGGAGTCGCCGCGCTGGCTGGAGGCTCATGGCCGAGCAGCGGAGGCCGAGGCGGTGATGAGCGCCCTCGAAGCTCAGGTCGAACATGAAACCGGGCGACCGCTTCCACCGCCCGTGCTCACGAAGCCGCCGGTGCCGGCGGCCGGCGTCTCCATATGGCGCCCACCCTATCGGCGGCGAACGATCATCCTTATCGCCTTTCATGTCTTTCAGACGGTGGGCTACTACGGCTTCGTCAACTGGCTGCCGACCCTGCTGGTCGAGCGCGGGATCACCATCACCAGGTCTCTGGCCTATGGCGTCATGCTGGCCGTCGTGCCGCCGATCGCGCCGCTCGTCTTCGCCGCCCTCGCCGATCGGATCGAGCGCAAATGGCTGATCGTCATCGGCGCCCTGGTCGCCGCCGTCTTCGGCCTCGCTTTATCGACGATCACGCGGGACTCGAACTTCGCCCTCTTCACCCTGATCGGCGCGGCGGTGGCCAGCGGAAACGCCCTGATGAGCTTCGCCTACCACGCCTACCAGAGCGAGCTTTTCCCCACCGCGATGCGCGCCCGCGCCGTCGGCTTCGTCTATTCCTTCAGCCGCCTCTCGGCCGTCGTCTCCAGCTATCTGATCGCCGCCGTCCTGGGAGCCTTCGGCGCCGCCGGCGCCTTCGTCCTGATCGCCGGCGCCATGGCGATCGTCGCCGCGATTATCGCCCTTTTCGGACCGAGGACCCGCGGCCTGGCGCTGGAGGAAATCTGAGCACCTAGCTCTCGAAGCCCGGCGCCGGCTGCCACAGGCTGAATACCGTCCCCTGGTCGTCGCGGCAGATCGCGGTGAGGCCCGACGGGTAGTCCTTGATCGCTTCGGCACCGCCGCCGAGGTCCTCCACCTTGGCGATCGCGGCCTTGATGTCGGCGACCTCGAAATAGAGCGTGCGGAAGTCGGCGGGTCCGCCGGTCGAAAGGCCCAGCGGCTTTTGGGTATTGGCGACGTGGGCGGACTCCGGTCCGAAATCTTCCTCGAATTCCCAGCCGAACAAGGCGCCGAAGAATAGCTTCGCCCGAGGGACACTCGCCACCGGTATCGTCACATAGCCAAGTTCCGTGGGGGTCATGATCTTCGCCTCGCCGCCGTCAAAATCCGTGAAACGTCGCGAAGCTTTCCACCGGCTCGCGCTCGGAGATGAGGGTGTTCACCGGGGCGGCCTTGTCGGCGTAGCCCAAGGAGATGCCGCAGATGATGTACTCGTCTTCCGGCACGCCCAGCACCCGCCGCGTCACGCTCCAATAGTTGTTCCAGGCGCCCTGGGCGCAGGTATCGAGCCCCCGCGCCTTGGCCGCCAGCATGATCGCCATGGCGAACATGCCGGTGTCGAGAAAGCTCATCTGATCGAGTTCCTTGTCGATGGTGAGGATCAGGCCCACCGGCGCATCGAAGAACTGATAGTTGCGGCCCCATTGGCGCCAGTTGGCGGCCGGATCGCCCTTGGGGATCTCAAGCAGGGTGTACATGTCCTTGCCCAGTTTTCGCATGCGCGAGACATAGGGCTCCTTGCGCTTGCCGGCGCGGGGAAACTCGGCGCTGGCGTCATGCGGATCGGTCTCGCGATGGGCCAGCACCTCGCGCTCCAGCCGCGCCCTCACCTCCCCGGCCACCACATGGATCTTCCACGGCTGGATATTGGTGCCCGACGGCGCCCGCGAGGCAACCTCGAGGATCTCCTCCACCAGGGCCCTGGGCACCGGATCGGGGCGGAAGGCGCGCACCGAGCGGCGCGCCTTGAGAGCCTCGTCGATGTGCATGGGCGGTCGCTACCTTCGCTTTGTGCTATGGAGGATCGCACATTAGCCCAGAGGGGAGAGGCCGCGCCATGCCCGGCGCGTTTGGCCAAGGGCCGTCGTCAGGAAGCACTTTCCGCGCCGTTTTATTCGGCAACGCCCGAACAACGGATGAAACCCTCGGCGCCGGCGCTTATATTGGTCCTGGCGCGCCGCCCCGGGGGTTCGGCTTTGCGGCGGCGTCTGGAGGCGAAGGCATGACCCTTAAGATGCGTCTCCCGGCGGCCTTGGTCCTTGGCGCCGGATTGGCGGTGCACAGCGCGGCGCTGGCCCAAGGCGCCAGCGCGGCGCCAGCGCCACCGACCACACCGCCGAACCTCTCGCCGCCGCCCTCCGACCCCAGGACCGGGCAGCCCACCTATGCCGTCCCGCCGCCGCACGACAGCTCGTCGGGCCTCTACCTGCCCGCCGTGGTCGGCGGCTATGTCAAGTCGACGGCGGGCTGCGTCGTGGCCGGGTGCGACAATGGACCGAGCGTGAGCGCGCCGTCTTCGCCCGGCGCGGTGGAGGCCCCGCCGCCGGCGATGACGCCGGCCAATCCAGGGTCGGCCCCGCCGCAATAACGGCGACGCGCGATCGGTGTTCGCCAGGGTTCGACCGCCTGGAGGCGGCGCGGCGCTAGGATTGACGGCGCCAAAGCGGTGAAGTTGCAAAGCATGCCCGCATCGGCGAGGCTGCCACGACACCGGCTAAGGTCCTGACATGGCGGAAGAAGAGCTTCTCGGCGGTCTGCTCGGAAAGAGCGAAGAGGAAGACGCCCTAAAGTCCGAGATCGAGGTCAGCGGCCTCGACCCATCGGCGGCGGCCCTGGCGGCTCAGGTCGGCGCCGACCATCAGGCCCTGCCGCCCGAAGCCGCCGAATACTATCGCAAACAGACCCGCCTGGTGGAGATCCAGAGCGAACACCTGCACGAACAGCGCGGCCTGCTGATGTCGCGCCTGCGTATCGAGCTTTCCCACCTGTGGGTGAAGCGGTTCATCGACGCCCTGCGGGCCAGCGTCCAGTTCGTCATCATGGTGATCGCCACGATCGTGGGCCTGGGCCTGTTGGTGATGCTCTACGACGCTTTCGCTTCCCACTCGGTGGTGGTCGAGCCTTTCGACACCCCCACCGCCCTGGCTTCCCGGGGACTGACCGGCCGCGTCGTGGCCAACGCCGTGCTCGATCGGCTCACCCAGCTCCAGACCGCCTCGCGCGGAAGGGCGGCCAAGCGGCGCCTTACCGGCGCCTGGACCAATGACATCAAGGTCGAGGCGCCCGGGACCGGCGTCTCGATCGGCGAGATAGACCGAATTCTCAAAGCCCGGTTCGGTCACGACGTGCGCATCGATGGCGACCTCGTCCAGGCGCCGGATGGCGACCTCGCCCTAACCATTCGCGGCGATCGCATTCTGCCCAAGACCTTCAGCGGCGGGGCGGAAGACCTCGACCTCCTGGCCGGCAAGGCGGCCGAATATGTCTATGGCCAGTCGCAGCCGGCCTCGTTCGCCGCCTATCTGGTCAACGCCGGGCGTAGCGCCGAGGCGGTCGCGTTCAGCAGAAGCGCCTACGCCGAGGCCAGCGCCCAGGAGCGACCCTATCTGCTCAAGAGCTGGGGCGATGCGGTCGAGGAAAGCGGCGGCGATCCAAGGACGGCTCTGGCCCTCTTCCGCGCCGCACTGGCGCTCAAGCCGGATTATTGGGGCGCCTGGGCCGAGGTGATGGGGGCCCTCACCCTGCTGGGTGACGAAGAAGGCGCCTGGCGCGTCGGCGAGGCCATGCGCGCCGCCGCCGGCGGGCGCCCCGGCCGCGCGCCGTCGATCGACTATCAGAACTGGGACTGGCTCACCTGGAACCTGCAGGCCTGGCGCGCCGGAATCCTCGAGGACGCGGCCGCCTTCGGCGGCGTGGGCTCGGAGCAATCCGACATCGAACCCAATCTCGCCGACGTCGAGGTGCGCCTGCACGACCCGGACGCCGCCGCCCTTCACCTTCAGCTCTCCGGAAACGACGCCGCCGATCCGATCGCCAACGCCGCGATCCACTTCGTCCGTGGTCGGATGGCCGCCGAAGCCGGCGACACCGCCGGGGCGCTAACCGAGATGGAGGCCTTCGCCGCCGCCTACGCCAACCCGGCGGTCTTCTCCAGCTATCCCGGCTACGTATGCTGGGCGGCGCCCGTGGAAGAAGCGGCCGGCCATCCGGACAAGGCCGACCAGGTGCTGGCGCGCGCGGGCCGCTATGTGAACTGCTATCGTTTCAAGGGTGACATCCTCGATGGGCGCGGCGACTGGGCCGGCGCCCAGGGCGCCTACGCCGCCGCCGTCGTCCTCGCGCCCGACCTGCCGGCCGGCCACTATTCGTGGGGCCTGGCCCTGGCGCGCCACGGCGATCTGGCCGGCGCCGCCGCGCATTTCGCCGCCGCCCATCTACGCGGGCCGCATTGGGCCGATCCCCTGAAGGCCTGGGGCGACGTTCTCGCTCGCCAAGGCCGCTGGCGGGAGGCGCGCGCCAAATACAACCTGGCCCTGACCTATGCGCCGGCGTGGTCCGATCTGATCGCGGCGAGGGCGGCGGCGGCTAAGCACTGACACGAAACGAGGGGGCGGGTTCTTTGAACGGGACGTCAGACACAAGTGGGGTTCCGGGCGTTCGCGGCCTGATCCGCCGCAACCTGATCGCCGTATTCCTCGTCAGCCTGATCGGCGGGGCCGGCGGATTCTATGTCCTCCTGCGCGCCCAGGCGCTGCAAGAGGCCAAAGCGCGGGCGGAGATCCTGCTGTCTTCGGCCACCGGCGTGCGCACCTATACCGACACCCACATCCTGCCGCTGGCCACCGGCGCGGCCGGCGGCGTGTTCCATGAAGAGACCGTTCCCTCCTTCGCCGCCCAGACCGTCTTCCACACCGTGAGCGCCGGGAATTCGGCCTACGCCTATCGGGAGGCGGCGCTCAATCCCACCAGCACGGCCGATCGCGCCAGCCCGTTCGATGTCGCCCTGATCCAGCGATTCCGCGCTGAGCCCACGCTCAAGGAGATCTCCGGTTTCCGCGCCGACGGCGCCGAGCGCCAGTTCTATCTGGCGAGGCCCATCCGCATCGACGACCCGCAATGCCTGGCCTGCCACGACACTCCGGCCCGCGCCCCGGCCTCGATGCTGGCGAAATATGGTTCGAGCAATGGGTTCGGCTGGAAGCTGCATGAGATCGTCGGCGTCCAGACGCTGAGCGTGCCGGTCGCCCAGCAGTTCGCCGGGATGCTGCGCCTGGTGGGCCTCCTGGCGGTCGGCCTCCTGGCGGTGTTTGTCGTGGCCTATTTCGCCCTGGCCGTTTCCCTCGATGCACTCCTCGTGGAGCCGCTGCGAGATCTCGCCGCCGCCGCCGAAGGCGCCGGGCGCGGCGATCCGACCCCGCTCCCAGTCGGCGGCGTCGCCGAACTGCGCACCCTTTCCACGGCAATCACCCGGCTCGGAATCAGCCTGCGCAAGGCGCTCGAGCGCCTGGCCGCCTCGCCGGGCCCGGAGGAGCCATGAAAAGCGCCCGGATACACCCTCGCTGGCTGCTCACCTGGCTGGGGGTGACGGCCGCCGCCCTATGGATCGCCGACGCTTTCATCGGTCGCGACCCCGTTCTGGGCCAGGGCCTCGCCCGGCAGGCCCTGAGCGACGCCGCCGTGGTGGTCAGCGCCGCCCTGGTTGTGGTGGCCGGCGCCGAACTCATCCTCAGCCGGGCCCTGCGCGCCTCGGGCGGGACGCCGACCGCCTTCATGCGCGCGGCGGTCTATGCCGTGCTGACCTTCATCGCCAGCTTCCTCACCCTGCGCTGGTTCGGGCTGGACGTGCGCACGGTCATCGCCACCTCGGCCATCGCCACCGCCGCGGTCGGCTTCGCCCTGCAGCCGACTTTGGGCGGGGTGATCGCAGGCCTGGCGCTGCACCTCGACCGGGTGGTCAGGGTCGGCGACGGGGTGCTCCATGAGGGCGAGTGGGTGGAGATCACCTCGCTCGGCTGGCGCGCGGTCACCGGCATGACCTCCAGCGGCCGCAAGGTGGTTCTCCCCAACGCCCGCCTCTCGGACGCCGTGACCCAGGTTGCGCCGTTCGACCGCGCCACCCAGGCCGAACTGTTCTTCCTGGCCAGCGACGAAATCCGGCCCGACCTTATCTCCGATCTTGTGTGTGAGATGATGACCGACCTGCCTCTGGTGGACGAGGCCTTGCCGATCCTGGTGGCGCCGGTCGCCCAGGCGCCCCGGCGCCGGGCGCTTAGATATCGGGTGAAATACTGGATCCGCCGCTACGCCCAGGCCGACGACGTCCAGGCCGAGGCGCATCGGCGGCTCTGGTACCTATTCCAGCGCCACCGCCTGCCCTGGCTTGCCACCGGCTGGCCCGGGGAGACCGCCTCCCCGCCCAGGGGCCTTTCGGACACGGAGGTCGAGGCGCTGATCGGCGGTCTGCCCGGCGACCTCGATGCTCGGGCTCGAGGGCGGCTGCGGGAGGCGGGCGAGCTACTGCTCTTCGCCGCCGATGAGTATCTGGTCGCGCCCCCGCGCACCGAGGGCATGGCCTTCGTGGTGCTGCAAGGCGAAGCGGTGGCGCGCGAAGCGATCGAAATCATCGATGAGGCGGCCGCTCAGTCCGACCTCTATCACCTCGGCCGCACCGCGGCGGTGAGGCGCATCGGTCAGGCGCTCGCCCGATATATCGGACCCTACGCCGAGTTCGCCGTGAGCCTGGCTGCCAAGACGGCGCCGAATATCGGGGCGCTGTGCGAGACCGTCGCCAGAGAGATCGACGATGAGAGCGAACGCGCGGCCTTTCTCGCCGAAGTGCGGCCCAGAGCGCCCAGCCACATCGGGGCCGGGGCCTGGCTCACCGCCCGCCGCGACGCCGCCGGCGCCCTGATCTGCGGCGGCGGCCTGCGCGCCCGTCGCGAAACCGCGCTTCTCGCCCTCCCGCAACCGATCGCCGCCGGCGTCTCGGGCGGCGTTCTCCCGACCCAGCCCGCCGCCGTCTGACGATAAGCGCGCCGGGTTGCCGTCGAGGGGAATTCTCACTACTGTAGTGACATGAACGCGCGCACCCTCACCGTTCCCGCCGCGGAGGCCAATCGCCGCTTCTCCAAGCTGTTGCGCGCCGCCCGCGAGGGAACCCGGATCACCATCACCTCGCACGGCGAGCCGGTGGCGGAGCTGGGACCGGTAGGCGCCGATCGGGCGACCGATGAACAAGAGCGCCGATCCGCCCAGGCCGCCTTGGAAAAGCACTGGGCCACCCTGACGCCGAGAGTTGTCGGCCCCTGGACCCGCGACGAGCTCTACGATCTCGATTGATCCGACCTTGCGGATCGCCCTCGACACCAATGTGCTGGCCTATGCCGAGGGATTGGAACGTTCGCCCGACGACGCGCCGAAGATAGAGCTTGCCCGAACGATCATCCGCCGCCTGTCCTCGCAATCGGATCGGCCCACCGTCCCCGTGCAGGCGATGGCCGAACTGCAAAGCGTGCTTTTGAGAAAGGGGCGCCTTTCGCGGGAGGAAAGTTCCACGCGCCTGAGGCGACTGATGGTCGTCTGCGAGGTCGTCGGCGCGACCGCCGTGGAATTCGAAGCGGCGCTTGATCTCGCCGCCGATCACGCGGTCCCGATCTTCGACGCCGTCATCCTCGCCTCGGCGAGCGCGGCGCGGTGCGACTTCGTTCTCTCCGAGGACTTCCACGACGGCTTCGCCTGGCGCGGCGTGGTCGTCGTCAATCCCTTTGGACCTTCGCCGGACCCCCGGTTGGCGAGACTGCTAATGGCCAACGGCTAAGAAGGCTCCTCCACCGGATACTGCCGCGCCGGATCGTTCTGCGGCACCGGCTCGTCGCGTCCCCATGGCCAGGCGACGGCGCCGTCCGGAGCGTATTGCAGAATGTATGATTTGCGTACTTTTCGTGTACAATTTGGGCCCGTGCGGTGAGGCGTCAGTGAGGAGAAGACCACGATATCGCCCTTGCGGGCCGGCACGGCCACGGCCCTCATCGGAGCGTCCAGACATTTCAGGCCCAGCCGCGTCACCTGATGATTGAGCGTCCCCAGCCGATGCAGTCCCGGGATCACCCACGGGCAGCCATTCTCTTTGGTCGCGTCCGTCAGCGCCACCCAGCAGGTCAGGTACTGCTGCGGCTCGATGAAGGTGTAGCCATTGTCCTGATGCCAAGGGAATTCCTCGGGATTGCCGGGCTTCTTGTAGACCGCCTGGTCCCAATATAGCCGCGCCCCCGCCCCGAGGGTGTCGTGGCACAGGCCCTGGAACACGGGATGGCGGCTGAACACCTTCAGCGCCTCGCTCCTGGCCACCAGATGGATGGTGAAGGTGATCGCATCGGCCTTGGAGATCACATGTCGCCCGCCCGGCAGTGTGCGCAGACGGGCCTCCTCGGCCGTCTCGAAGGGCTCGATCGCCGCGGCCACCGCGTCCATCTCTTCCGCCGTGAAGGCGCCTTCCAAGAGGAAAAAGCCGTCCTCGTCATAGGCTCGCGCCTGGTCGTCGGTGATCAGGGCGAAGGGCGGCGAGGCCGCGCGCCAGGCGAAAGCGGTGTTGCGCGGATGAAGGGTGAACCCATCCTCGATCGCACTCTCGCCGTCCATCGCCGCATTATTCCTTGCATCGCGCGCCGCGCGACATCAGAACATTTTCAAAAGCCAAAGCCAAAGGAAACGACACCATGAGCGAAGCCTGGATCATAGACGCCTGCCGCACGCCACGCGGCATCGGCAAGGTCGGCAAGGGCGCCCTGGCCGACCTGCACCCGCAGCGCCTGGGCTCGGCCGTCCTCAAGGCGCTCGCCGAACGCAACGATCTCAACACCGCCGAGGTGGACGACGTGATCTGGGGCACCAGCTCCCAGCGCGGGCCGCAAGGCGGGGATCTGGGCCGCATGTCGGCGCTGGACGCCGGCTACGACATCAAGTCCAGCGGCGTCACCCTCGACCGGTTCTGCGGCTCGGGCATCACCACGGTCAACATGGCCGCCGCCTCGATCATGTCGGGCATGGAAGACCTGATCATCGCCGGGGGCACCGAGATGATGTCCATGGCCGGACGCCGCACCAGCGACGACGGCCCGCCGATGATGGATAGCGGAAATCTCCACCTGCGCGCGCTCCATCCCCAGTCCAACCAGGGCGTCTGCGCCGACGCCATCGCCTCTCTCGAGGGCATTTCCCGCGAGGCGGTGGATGAACTCGCCCTCGTCAGTCAACAGCGCGCCGCCGCCGCCATCGCCGGGGGCCATTTCGATAAGTCCCTGATCACCGTCTACAAGGAAGACGGGACCGTCGCCCTCGACCACGAGGAGTTCCCCCGGCCCCAGACCACCCGCGAAGGCCTGGCCGCGCTCAAGCCCTCGTTCGAGGCCCTGGCCGACTATCCCCTGGATGACAAGGGCACCACCTACCGCAGCCTGATCCTGCAGAAGTATCCGGATCTGAAGATCACCCACATCCATCACGCCGGCAATTCGTCCGGCGTGGTCGACGGCTCCGGCGCGGTGCTGATGGCGTCAGAAAAATACGCCAAGGCGCACGGCATGAAGCCCCGCGCTCGGGTGGTCGCTTTCGCCAACATGGGCGATTCCCCCACCCTGATGCTCAACGCCCCGGTGCCCGCCGCACGCAAGGTGCTGGCCAAGGCTGGCCTGACGCTGGACGACATCGACCTCTTCGAGATCAACGAGGCCTTCTCGGTGGTGGCCGAGAAGTTCATCCGCGACCTCAAGCTCGACCGCGAAAAGGTCAACGTCAACGGCGGCGCCATGGCGCTGGGCCATCCCATCGGCGCCACCGGCTCGATCCTCATCGGCACCATGGTCGACGAACTGGAACGCCGCGACCTCAAGCGCGGCCTCGTCACCATGTGCGCCGCCGGCGGCATGGCCCCCGCGATCATCGTCGAGCGGATGTAAGTCTATGGCGAATCGGAGCGGTGTTTTCGCAAATGCGAGACGCCGCCCTTGCGCTATCGCCCAATTCGTGGTTTGATTGTGGCTTAATTCGGGCGGTCGCTCCGAGGCCGAGAGGATGAAAATGAAGCTTTTGCTAGCGGCAAGCGCCGTTCTCGCCGCCGCCGGGGCCGCCCACGCCGCCACCGACTACACCCTCACAAATACGGTGGGTGGGATCGCCGAGGGTTATTACGGTGTCGGCACGACTCCGATCACCCTTCGGCCCGATGGCGCATGGGGTAATTATTCAGCTCCTGATGGAAAGAGCGATTTCGATATCTTCAATGCCGCCACCGTGGCCGGAGAGCGGTTCTGGTATCAGAGCGCTAGCGTCGTCGCTGGCCACGCCTACGGGGTCACCCTCGTCATAGCTAACAACTACTCCAGCCCGCCGGTCATTCAGTTCTCGGTTGATGGACAGGCCTACGACGCGACAGTCACCCTTGCTGGGCCGCCGTACTCAAACAGCATTACCGATGGCTCGCCCGGTCTTTGGGCGACTTATCACTTCTACTATACGGCCTCTTCGAACGGCCCGGTCACTTTCGCGCTCACCGACACGAATCTTGCCGCTAGCGGCAATGACTTTTCCGTCGCAAGTGTCGGTATTGGCGACGCGCCGGAACCGGCGACCTGGGCTCTAATGATCGCCGGCGTTTTCGGGGTTGGCGCTGCGCTGCGCCTGTCCCGCGGCCGGTCGGTCGCCCTCGCGGGCTGATGGGATAGGCCACCGCGCCGGCTCCGCCAGGCCTATCGAAGCGCCATGGCGACGCAGCAGAGTACTGTGGATTTCATCGTCGAGCAGATCGCCGGCGCCGGGCATGTCTCCGCGCGCAAGATGTTCGGAGAATACGGACTTTATTGCGACGGCAAGATGGTCGCCCTGGTGTGCGACGATCACCTTTTCATCAAACCCACGGCCGCCGGCCGCGCCCATATCGGCGAGATCGTCGAGGGCGCGCCCTATCCGGGCGCCAAGCCGTGCTTTCTGGTGTCGGGCGATCTGTGGGACGACAGTGACTGGTTGACCGACCTGATCAGGATATCGGCGGCGGAACTCCCCGCACCGGCCGCCAAGAAGCGCTCGAAATAGCCGCACCAATTCTAACGCCGTTGTCACTGGCGCGGGCGCCCCGCCGTTTCTATACCCGGTGGCAAATCCTCCCTTCCCTGAAGGTTTCTTGATGAAGTTTTCGCGCCTGCTGTCGGTCCTGTTGGTATCGACGGCCCCCCTCGCCGCCCGCGCCGCCTTGCCGCGTTTCCCTCAACCCTATGGCGACCGGGTGGTTTTCGTGGCCGACGGCAACCTGTGGTCGGTTCCCAAGGCCGGCGGCGCGGCGATGCGGCTCACCAGCGCGCCTGGGCAAGATATGTTTCCCCGCGTTTCGCCCGACGGGCGCTGGATCGCCTATACCGAGGCGTCCAAGGCCGGCACCGATATCTGGGTGATCCCGGCCGGCGGCGGCCCTGCCCGACGCCTCACCTATCATCCGACGACGGAAGCCGGCACCGGCGGTCGCCACGGGCCGGACAACATGGTCGTCACCTGGACGCCGGATTCCCAATATGTGGTCTATCTTACCAAGCGCGACCAGTGGAACACCTGGATCCAGAACATGTGGAAGGTCCCGGTCGCCGGCGGCGCGCCCACGCCCATGCCGATAGATAGCGCCGTGGGCCTGGCGACCTTCGCCCCGGACGGCCACACCATCGCCTACAACCGCATCTTCCGGAATTTCCGCACCTGGAAGCGCTACAACGGCGGCCTAGCGCAGCAGGTTTTCACCTATGATTTCAACACCCGCCAGCTGGCCCAGATCACCGACTGGTCGGGCACCAACACCTCTCCCATGTGGTATGGCCGTCGCATCTATTTCCTCTCCGATCGCGACGCCAATCGCCGGGCCAACCTCTGGGTCTATGACGAGGATACCAAGCAGACCCGCGAGGTCACCCATTTCACCGACTACGATATCGATTTCCCGGCTCTGGGCGGCGACGCCATCGCCTTCCAGCAGGGCGGCAAGCTCTGGATTATCGATCTGCCGAGCGAGACCCTGCGCGAGGCGCCAATCAGCCTGCCTGACGACAACACCCGCGCCCGCGTTCGCGTGGCCGACGTCAAGGATGAAATCCGCGATGTCGACCCCGCCGGCCAGATCGACTACGCCCTCGCCCCCAACGGCAAACGCACCCTGGTGTCCGCGCGTGGCGATATCTTCAGCATCCCCACGGAATACGGCGCCACCCGCGATCTGACCGGCACTCAAGGGGTCGATGAGGACCATCCCGCGTGGTCGCCGGACGGCAAGACCATCGCCTACACCACCGACGCCAGCGGCGCCCAGCAGATCGCCATCCGCCCCGCCGAAGGCGGCCCGGAAACGCTCCTGACCCACTTCACCGAGGGCTATTTCTATGGGCCGATCTTCTCGCGGGACGGCAAGACCCTCGCCTTCAGCGATAACGCCCATAAGCTATGGATAGTCCGGACGGACGGCGGCCCGCCGCGCCAGGTGGCCCAGGACAAGCTGAGTGAAATCCACGATCAGGCGTTCTCGCCGGATGGCCGCTGGCTGGCCTACAGCCTCTCCAGCGTCGGGCGCCGACGCGATCTGTGGCTCTATGAACTCGCCACCGGCAAGACCACGCGCCTGGGCGATGGGACGGCTATCGACGCCCAGCCAACCTTCTCGCCCGACGGCAAATATCTGTATTTTATCTCCAGCCGACATGAGAACCCGGTGCCTTCCGACATCGAGTTCGATTTCGCCATTCTGAAATCCACCGGCGTCTACGCCATTCCCCTGGCCCGCGACACCGCCTCCCCCGTGGCGCCCAAGTCCGATGAAGCGGACACCGGGCCTGACGACGACAAGGCCAAGCCCGACGAGGCCGCCCCCGCGGCCAAGGCCGACAAGGGCGGCAAGTCGCTGGAGAGCAAGACCGCGCCGGACGCGGCAGGACCGATCGCCCCGATGCGGGTCGACCTCGATGGCATGATGGCGCGCGCGGTCGCTCTGCCGATCGACCCGGCCAACATCGCCCAGATCGACGCCCGGGACGGCAAGATATTCTACCTTACCCAGCCTATCGGCCTGATCGAGGGATCGCTCAAGGGTGAGAAATCGGCCCTGCGGTTCTATGACTTGAAGACGCGCAAGGAGTCTCTCGTCACCGAGGATGTCGATGGCTATTCCCTGTCGCTCGACGGCCAGAAGGTGCTCATCAAGCACGGCAAGGACTACACGGTCCTCGACGCCAAGGCCGACGCCGCCAAGGATGCGGACGCCAGGAAGACTCTCGATCTTTCGCACCTGCGCCTGATGGTCGATCCTCGGGCGGAATGGGCCGAGATGTTCGACAACGCCTGGCGCCTGGAGCGGGACCTATTCTTCTCGCCGGTGATGAACGGCCAGGACTGGAAGGCCGTTCACGACAGCTACGCCAAACTTTTGCCCGCGGTGGGCTCCCGTGAGGATCTCAACTATCTGATCGGCCAGATGCTGGGCGAGATCAGCAATTCCCACACCTATGTGGGCGGCGGCGATGATGGCGACACCACCGACGAGGTCCACACCGGCCTCCTGGGCGTCGACTGGGCGCTCGACCCGGCGTCCGGCCGCTATCGCATCGCCACCATCTATCCGGGCGACAACACCCGTGACGACTATCGCAGCCCACTCACGCAGCCTGGTCTCAATGTGAAGGCCGGCGCCTATGTGCTGGCGATCAACGGCGTGGAGCTGCGCGCGCCCACCGATCCGGACGCGCTCATGCAGCTGGCCGACGCCGACACCACCGTCGATCTCGCCATCGCCGACACCCCCGCCGGCGCGCGCCGTCATATCGTGGTCAAGCCGGTCCCCCAGGAGCTGGGCCTGCGCGAGGACGCCTGGATCGCCCACAACCGCGCCACGGTCGACCGGCTTTCCGGCGGCAAGGTCGGCTATGTCTATATGTCGGACATGGAGCAGCTGGGCATCCAGCAGTTCGTGCGCCAGTTCTACGCCCAGCTCGACAAGCAGGCCCTGATCATGGACGATCGCTGGAATGGCGGCGGCTTCATCGCCCCCTTCGCCCTGGAGCGCCTGCGCCGGGTGCTGGTGAGCCTGGACGTCAATCGCGAAGGCGCCATCGCCAGCGAACCTCAGGAGCTGCTCAATGGCCCCAAGGTGGCGCTGCTCAACCACTGGTCGGCGTCGGACGGGGATATCTTCCCCTACCTCTTCAAACAATATGGGCTGGGTCCCCTGGTGGGCACGCGCTCCTGGGGCGGGGTTCGCGGCATTCGCGGTAACTGGCAGATGATGGACGGGGGCTACATCACCATCCCCGAGGAGGCCACCTATGGGACCGACAGCCAATGGGCGGTGGAGAACCACGGCGTCGATCCCGATATCGAGGTGGAGAACATGCCGGCCGACCTCCTCGCCGGCCACGACGCCCAGTTGGAGACCGCGGTCGCGATGATGGTCAAAGCCATCGACGGCAAGCCCGCCGGTCTCCCGCCCCCGCCGCCCCTTCTTCCGGCCTACCCGCCGAGCGGGATCGTGGCGCCGCGGCCTTAGGATTTTGCTTTCACCGCTTCAGAAACCCGTCGATCCCGCTCTTCGCGCTGTCGAAGGCGAGATTCTCCGCCATCGCCCTCGAGGCGATCGCATAGGCTTCGGGAAGAGGGGCGGCCATCTGGCGGCGGAAGGCGGCCTTGCCCAGGGCGACCGCCTCGGGCGGCTTGGCGGCGATGAGGGTGGCGGTGTCATCGACCACCCGGTCCAGATCGGCGGCGGCGACCGCGCCAGTGATCAGGCCGAGTTCCGCGGCCCGGACGGCGTCGATGAAGCGGCCGGTGAGCAGCAGCTCCGCCGCCGCCTTTTTCCCGACCGACCGGCCTAGCGCCACGCCGGGGGTGGTGCAGAAGAGGCCAAGGTTGATCCCCGAGACAGCGAACCTGGCCGTGTCGGCGGCGTAGGCGATGTCGCAGCTCGCCACCAGTTGGCAACCCGCCGCCACCGCCGCGCCTTGCACCCTGGCGATCACCGGCGCGCGGCAGGCCTCGATGGCCATCATCAGGGCCGAGCACTGGGTGAACAGCGCCTCGTGGGCGGCCGCGTCCTCGGTCGAGCGCAGTTCGCCAAGATCGTGACCGGCGCAGAACAGCTTGCCCGACGCCGCCAGCACGATCACGCGCACATCGGGATTGGCCGCCGCCTCCGCCAGGCCATCGCTCAGCGCCGCCATCATCGGCGAGGACAGAACATTAGCGTGGTCAGGATCGTTCAGCGTCAGCCGCGCCACCGGCCCTTCGATCACGGTGAGCACCAGATTGCCCATGACGCGCTCCTCTTGCCTTCCAAGGCAGAGGCTTACGCCGCGCGATCGGCCTGTCAAACGAGGAACCGGCCTTTCGCCCCGTTTAAGCGAACTGGTTCATGGTATTGTGGGCGCCGCCGGCCTTCAGGGCCGCTTCGCCGGCGAAATATTCCTTGTGGTCGTCGCCGATGTCGGAGCCGGACATGTTCTGGTGCTTCACGCAGGCGATGCCCTGGCGGATCTCCTGGCGCTGAACGCCCAGCACATAGCCCAGCATGCCCTGCGAGCCGAAATACTCCTTGGCCAGGTTGTCGGTGGAAAGAGCCGCGGTGTGATAGGTCGGCAGGGTGATCAGGTGGTGGAAGATGCCCGCCCGCTTGGCGCTGTCGGCCTGGAAGGTGCGGATGCGCTCGTCAGCCTCGGTCGCCAGATCGGTTCCATCGTAGTCCACGCTCATCAGACTGGCGCGGTCATAGGCCGAGACGTCCTTGCCCGCCGCCTTCCACGCGTCGAAGATCTGCTGGCGGAAGTTGAGCGTCCAGTTGAACGACGGCGAGTTGTTGTAGGCCAGCTTGGCGTTGGGCACCACCTCGCGGATCCGGTCCATCATGCCGGCGATTTGCTCGATGTGCGGCTTCTCGGTCTCGATCCAGATCAGGTCGGCGCCGTTCTGCAGCGAGGTGATCGAATCGAGCACGCAGCGATCTTCGCCGGTGCCGGCGCGGAACTGGAAGAGATTGCTGGGCAGCCGCTTGGGGCGCAGCAGCTTGCCGCCGCGGTTGATCACGACATCGCCGTTGGCGAGATCGCCCGGCGCGATCTCGTCGCAATCGAGGAAGCTGTTGTACTGATCGCCCAGATCCCCCGGCGCATGGCTGACGGCGATCTGCTTGGTGAGACCAGCGCCTAGGGAATCGGTGCGGGTGACGATGACGCCGTCCTCGACGCCCAATTCCAGGAAGGCGTGGCGGCAGGCGCGGACCTTGGCCAGGAAATCCTCGTGCGGCACGGTGACCTTGCCGTCCTGGTGGCCGCACTGCTTTTCGTCGGAGACTTGGTTTTCGATCTGCAGGGCGCAGGCGCCAGCCTCGATCATCTTCTTGGCCAGCAAATAGGTCGCCTCGGCATTGCCGAAGCCGGCGTCGATGTCGGCGATCATCGGCACGACATGACTCTCATAGTTGTCGACCGCCTCAAGGAGCTTAACTTCCTTGGCCTTGTCGCCGGCGGCGCGGGCCTCGTCGATCTGGCGGAATATGCCGCCGAGCTCTCGGGCGTCGGCCTGGCGCAGGAAGGTGTAGATCTCCTCGATCAGGGCCGGCACCGAGGTCTTCTCGTGCATCGACTGATCGGGAAGCGGACCGAAATCCGAGCGCAGGGCGGCGATCATCCAGCCGGAGAGATAGATGTAGCGGCCCCTGGTCGACCCGAAATGCTTCTTGATCGAGATCATCTTCTGCTGGGCGATGAAGCCGTGCCAGCAACCCAGCGACTGGGTGTAGTTGGCCGGATCGGCGTCATAGGCGGCCATGTCCGCTCGCATGATCGCGGCGGTGTGGCGGGCGATTTCCAGGCCGGTCTTGAACCGGTTCTGCAGGCGCATACGGGCCACCGATTCGGGATTGATTCCGTCCCAGGCGCCGTTCTTGCTCTGAACCAACTGGCTCATCTGGATGATGTGATCTTGATAGGCCATGGGAATTCTCCACAGGAGGTCTGGAATATCCCTCCGCCTAACGCGCGATCACGGACGTTTGGAAGCCGCTCCGGGGTCGAGATGTAGAACTTTACAAATGAGATTTGTAATGTTGTAAGGATAGAATGGCGCATCGCACAAAATTCTCTCCCTCCTGATGGCCGCCGAGCGCCGCCTCTATGTCGGCCCGATGCTGCGCCGGCTTCGCCGTGACCATGGCCTGACCCAGGCCGATATGGCCGCCGACTTGGAGGTCTCGGCCTCCTACATCGCCCTGCTGGAACGCAATCACCGCCCGCTAAGCGCCGAGATGCTGCTGCGCCTAGCCCAGACCTACAAGATGGATGTCGCCGCCCTGGCCGGCGATGGCGGATCGGACGAGACGGGGCGCCTGCGCGCGGTGTTGAAGGATCCGATGTTCGCCGACATCGACATCCCCTCTCTGGAGAGCGCCGACGTCACCACCAATTTTCCCGGCGTCACCGAAGCCCTGCTACGCCTGTACACCGCCTATCAGGAAGAGCAGCTCGCCCTGGCCGACCGCAATGTCGAGCCCTCTGAAGGGGGCGCCGACGCCTCCGACCCGGTGGCCGAATCCCGCCGCTTCCTGGCCGCCCGCCGCAACAGCTTCCCCATCCTCGACGACGCTGGCGAGCGCCTCGCCCAGGCCGTGGCCGAGCACGATTCCCTCGCCGGCTATCTCAAGGCCCGGCACGAACTGAGGGTGCGACGCCTGCCCTCGTCGGTGATGGTGGGCTCGATCCGCCGGCTGGATCGCCATCGGCGCGAAATCCTTCTGGACGACGGCCTGGACAACGCCAGCCAGCAGTTCCAACTCGCCCTCCAGCTCGCCTACCTTGAGATGGCCGAGACCATAGACGCGGTCACCCGCGAAGGCGCCTTCGCCACCGAGAGCGGCGAGCGTCTCACCCGACGCGCGCTTGGCGGCTATGCGGCGGCGGCCATACTGATGCCCTACACCCCGTTCGCCCGCGCCGTTGAGGCGAGATGCTATGACGTCGAGGCCCTCGCCCGCCAGTTCGGCGCCAGCTTCGAGCAGATCGCCCACCGCCTCACCACCTTGCAGAAGCCGGGCGCCGAGCGCGTGCCGTTCTTCTTTATCCGCGTCGATCCGGCCGGCAATGTCTCCAAGCGACTGGACGGCGCGGGCTTCCCCTTCGCCCGCCATGGCGGCGGCTGCCCGCTATGGAGCGTCCACCAGGCGTTCCGCACCCCACGCGAGATCATCACCCAATGGCTGGAGTTGCCCGACGGCCAGCGCTTCTTCTCCATCGCCCGCACCGTCACCGCCGGCGGCGGCGGCTACGGCGCGCCCAAGGTGGAACGGGCCATCGCCCTTGGCTGCGCCGCCGAGCACGCCGAACGCCTGATCTACGCCGAGGCCCTTCCGCCCGAGGCGGCGACGCCCATCGGCGTCACCTGCCGCCTCTGTCAGCGAACCGAATGCACGGCCCGCTCGGCGCCGCCCATCGGTCGCCAGATCCTCCCCGACGACATCCGCCGCGCCGCCGCGCCGTTCGTGTTCTCGGACAGCTGACGCGATCCGCGAACAGCTAAACCAAGGCCGGCGCCCGTTCGCGCCGCCGACGCAGGGCAAATCCAAGGCCTCCCATGCCGGTCAGCATGAGCGCCCAGGCAGCGGGCTCAGGCGTGGCCGACCCCATCACCCCGGGCCCGGTAAGCGAGACCTGGTCAAGAGCCCAGGGAGAATTGCCATTGGGTGTTCTGAAGTCGAAGGTCAGACGGTCTTTTCCGCCACCCAAGGCGTCCACCGTAAAGGTATAGGTCACCCAGTCATCGACGCTGCCGGCCGCACCCTTGACGAGACTACCCTTGATCAGTTTGTTATCCCAGCGGGCGAAGAACAAATCTGGCGCCGTGGTTCCGCCGAGGTTCAACTCATAGGTTAAAGTATCCACGCCCGGCGCCGCCACCTTTATAACCTGAGCGAGAGCGGCAAACGGCCTAGTGGAGCCTGAACCACCGCCGACGTCCGCATAGTAAGTACCGGAATACGGCGTCAGTGGCCCTGTCACAACCTGATCGGGCAAGGTCGACCGAGTCACCCATCCTGTGAAATTACCATCTTCAAAACCGCCATTTTTAACAAGCTGGGCGCTATTTGCGGCGGTGGAAGCCGTCATCGCAACGGCGGCAGAAATAATCAAAGCTCTTATACTCATGGGGGAAACTCCATTGCTGAAATGAGCTCTGGCCTCGCCCGCCTTGAGCACCGAAGGTTTCGGTATGCGGCTATAATGCCAGCGTTAGGGTTCGGTTCCGCGCGATTGTTCATGGCCGCGCGGCCAGGCAATTGACGCACGGTCCGAAAGCCCTTCAATCGCCCCAGAACATCCCGGCGCGAGGAAGCATCCATGCTTGAGGGTCTGAAGGTCGTCGAACTGGCCACCCATGTCGCCGCGCCGGGCGCGGCCGGCATCCTGGCCGACTGGGGGGCCGAGGTCGTCAAGATCGAGTGGGGCGATGGCGATCCGATGCGCCAGACCCTGGCCGAGCTGATGCCCGATCACGTCGGCCCGGTCTTCCATCTCGACAACCGCGGCAAGCGCTCGGTCAAACTCGACCCGCGCTCCGACGCCGGGCGCGAGGCGATCCTCAAATTGCTGGCCGAAGCCGATATCTTCATCACCAATCGCCGCCCCGCCGCCCTCGGCGCCGCCAGGCTGGACTGGGAAACGCTCAAGGCGATGAACCCCCGCCTGATTTACGCCAGCGTCACCGGCTATGGGAGTTCCGGCCCGGACGCCGACCTGCCCGGCTACGACGTGGCGGCGTTCTGGTCGCGGGCCGGCGTCGCCTCCCTGCTGATCCCCAAGGGCGAGGAGCCTTTCGCCCTGCGCACCGGCGTGGGCGACCACACCTGCTCGCTGGCCACGGTGAGTGGCATTCTGGCCGCCGTGGTCCGCCGCTCGCGCACCGGCGAGGGCGGCCTGGTGGAGACCTCGCTCCTGCGCTCCGGGGTCTATGCCGTGGGCGCCGATATCGCCACCTATCTGCGCCTGGGCAGGATAGGTTCTAACCGCCCGCGCAAGGAGAGCCTCGTGCCGCTGGTCAACTTCTTCAAGACCAGCGATAGCCAATGGATCTGCGTCATGCCGCGCGACGCGCGCGCCGATTGGCCCAATATCTGCGCCGCCGCCGGCCGGCCGGCTCTCGTCGACGATCCCCGCTTCCGCACCGATCGCGACCGCCGGACCCATGTGGGCGAGCTCATCACCCTTCTCGACGAGGGCTTCGCCGAACTCACTTACGAAGAGGTGGCGAAGCGCCTTCGCGCCCTCGATGTCGTGTTCTCTCCGGTGCAGTCGGCCGCCCAGGTCGCCGCCGATCCCCAGGCCGAGGCCGCCGGATGCTTCGTCGAGCTGACCGACCGCAACGGCGAGATCTTCCGCAACACCGCCTCCCCCGTCCGGTTCGCCGATGAACCCCTGACGCCCAAGAGCGCCGCCCCCGACCTCGGCCAGCACACCCGCGAGGTCCTCGCCGAGATCGGCTATGCCCCCGCCGAGATCGACGCCATGATCGTTGCGGCAGCGGCGAAGAGGGATGTCTGAGAGTCTCATCTGATAGCCCCCGCGCCAAAAGGGCTTCAAACGCCGCGCGTTCCGTGCAGTAAGGCGCGGACCTTTTGACGCTGAACTTGAAGGACGGTGTGCGGATGGACGTGAGCCAGACTCTTTTTGTCGACGACACCCTGCACGCGTTCGTCGAGACCGAGCTTCTGCCGGGCACGGGCGTGGCGCCCGCCGCCTTCTGGGCGTCGATGGAGCGCATCCTCTCCGACTTTGGGGCCGCCAACGCCGCCCTTCTAGCCCGGCGGGACGATCTGCAGGCGCAGATCGACGCCTGGTGGCGGGGCCGGCGCGGCAAGACGTTCGACGTGAGCGAGGAGACCGCCTTCCTCAGAGAGATCGGCTACCTGTCCCCGGAGCCGGCCGACTTTCAGATCGGGGCGACCAATGTCGATCCGGAGATCGCGACGATCCCAGGGCCGCAACTCGTGGTGCCCGTCTCGAACGGCCGCTATGCGCTGAATGCCGCCAACGCCCGCTGGGGCAGCCTGTATGACGCCCTCTATGGCACCGACGCGCTGGAGCCGCCAACGGGCGTCAAGGGCTATGATCCGGCGCGAGGCGCCAAGGTCATAGCCTTCGCCCGCGCTTTCCTCGACAAGGTCGCGCCGCTAACGACCGGCTCGCATTCCGACGTGAGCGCCTACACGGTAAAGGATGGCGTTATCGCCGTTTCCCTCAAGAGCGGCGTCGAAACTGGGCTGGCCGATCCCGCCCTCTTCGCCGGCTGGCGAGGTTCCGCCGAAGCGCCCATCGGCCTTCTGCTGCGCCACAACGGCCTGCATCTGGAAATCCTGATCGACCGCGCCCATCCCGTGGGAAAAGACGATGCAGCGGGGGTCGCCGATGTGCTGGTCGAGGCCGCGCTGACCGCCATCCAGGACTGCGAGGATTCGGTCGCCGCTGTGGATGCGCAGGACAAGACCGAGGTCTACCGCAATTGGCTCGGCCTGATGCGCGGTGATCTTTCCGCCAGCTTCGCCAAGGGCGGCCGCACCGAAACGCGCCGGTTGGACGAGGATCGCGTCTACAACGCCACCGGCGGCGGCGAGCTTAGCGTGCGCGGCCGCAGCCTGATGCTGGTGCGCAATGTAGGCCACCATATGCTTACCGACATGGTCCACCTGAAGGGCGAGCCGGTCTATGAGAGCGCCGTGGACGCCCTGATCACCGTCGCCGCCGCCATGCACGATATAAAAGGCGCGCGCCGCAACAGCCCGGCCGGCTCGGTCTATGTGGTCAAGCCGAAGATGCATGGCCCGGACGAAGTGGCTCTGGCCGTGCGCTTGTTCGACCAGGTGGAGGATGCCCTCGGCCTGGCGCGCGATACGGTCAAGATCGGCATCATGGATGAGGAGCGGCGCACCAGCGCCAATCTCAAGGGGTGCATTCTGGCGGCCAAGAACCGCGTGGTCTTCATCAACACCGGCTTCCTCGATCGCACCGGCGATGAGATTCACACCGCCATGGAGGCCGGCCCGGTGGTGCGCAAGGACGCCATGAAGACCGCGCCCTGGCTCGCCGCCTATGAGAAGCGCAACGTCGAGATCGGCCTTTCCACCGGCTTCCCCGGTCACGCCCAGATTGGCAAGGGCATGTGGGCCGCGCCCGATCAGATGAAGGCCATGCTCGAAGCCAAGGTCGGCCACCCCAGGGCCGGGGCCAACACCGCCTGGGTGCCCTCGCCCACGGCCGCGGTGCTGCACGCGCTTCACTATCATGAGGTCGACGTGCGCGGCCTTCAGGCGACCATGGGCGTCGGGGCGGCCACCGGCCTGGACGGCCTGCTCACTCCGCCGCTCGCCCGCTCCAACTGGAACGCCGCCGACATCCAGCAGGAGCTCGACAACAACGCCCAGGGTATCCTTGGCTATGTCGTGCGCTGGATCGACCAGGGGGTCGGCTGCTCCAAGGTGCCCGACATCCACGACGTCGGCCTGATGGAGGATCGCGCGACCCTGCGCATTTCCAGTCAGCACATCGCCAACTGGCTGCGCCACGGCGTCTGCACCGAGGACCAGGTGCGCGAGACCTTTGCGCGCATGGCCAAGGTGGTAGATGCTCAGAATGCGGACGATCCAGCCTACGCCCCAATGAGCGCCAATCCGGCCGCCAACATCGCTTTCCAGGCGGCGCTCGAATTGGTCTTCGAAGGCCGCGCCCAGCCTAACGGCTATACCGAACACATCCTCACGCGACGGCGACGGGAGCGGAAGGCGCTGGGCTGATTTACGTCCGCCCCGCGATTCCCTTCAGCGCATCGCGCACGCGCCGGACCACCCCGTCCCAATCGCCGGCAGTGGCCTGACGGAACTGGCGCAGGGTCGGATACCAGGGGCTGTCGTCACGGTTGAGCAGCCAGCGCCAGCATGAGTCATGGCGATTGAGGAGCCACACCGGCTTGCCGAGGCCACCGGCCAGATGGGCCGTCGAGGTGTCTACGCTGATCACCAGGTCGAGATTGGCCACCAGGGCGGCGGTGTCGTCGAAATCGGCAAGCTCATCGGTAAAGTCGTGCAGCGTTAGCCCGGGCGGCGGATTCGCCGTCTGAGCCGCCGGAGCGCCTTTCTGCAAGGAGACGAAACAGACGCCTTCCACATCGCCCAGCGGCGCCAAGGTCGAAAGCGCGATCGAGCGGCGGGTGTCGATCGCCGCCAACTCCGGCCAGCCTTTCCTGGGCTCCCCGGCCCAGACCAGTCCGACCTTCAGGCCGGCTATATTCGCCAGTCGCTCCGCCCAATCGGCCAGGCGCGTCGCGTCGGGGCTCAGATAGGGGACGCGAGCGGGAATGGTCTCCAGCGTCGTGCCGAAAGCGCGCGGAAGGCTCAAAAGCGGGCATTGGAGATCAAATGGAGGCAAGGCCTCGCCATGGATCACGATTTCATCCACCCCTGGCAGTCGGGACAACAGCCGCGCGAGCGGCTTCTGCGCCTCCAGCACCACTCGGCCGCCAGCAGGTATGAGCGGCGCATACCGGCAGAATTGCAGAGTGTCCCCTAATCCCTGTTCGGCATGCAGCAGCAGGGTCCGGGCGGCGAGCGGTTCGCCATTCCATAGCGGCCGGGCAAAGCCCCGCGCGCCGGCGGCCATGTGCTTGCCTCGCCAGCGCCATTCGTGCTCGTCCCAACCCTCTTGAAAGCGCCCGGCGGCCAACAGGGCGTAGGCGAGGTTGTTATGCGCGTCGGGAAAATCGAACTGGAGGCTGATCGCCTCGCGATAGCTTTCGGCCGCTTCGAGCGGCCGGCCGAGGGCGGCCAGGGCGACGCCGAGATTGTTGAGGGCCTCGGGTGAGTCAGGCCGAAGCCGCAGCGCCTCGCGAAGGCGCCGCTCGGCCTCTGCCGGCCTGCCGAGTTGATTGAGCACATGGCCCAGATTGACCAGAGCGTCGGCATATACGGGCTGCAGCCGCAGCGCCTCTCCATAGCTTGCTTCCGCTTGCGCCAACCTTCCCTGGGCGCTGAGCACATTGCCGAGGTTGTAGTGGGCCGCCGGCAGATCGGGCCCAAGGCGCAGCGCCGCGCGGAGCACGCCCTCCGCCTCCTCCAGTCGCCCCAGGTCGCACAAGACCACGCCGAGATTGCTACGATAGGGGGCGCTGGCCTCATTGAAGCCGATCGCCCGATAGATCAGGTCCGCCGCCTCCGCGTTGTTCCCGCGCTGATGGAGAACGACACCCAGCAGATGCAGGCCGTCCGCGTGTTCCGGCCAACCCGCCAAAACCTGCCGGTAGACGTGCTCGGCCGCTTCCAGGCGGCCAGCCTGATGATCGGCCAGAGCCTGATCCATCAATTCGGCGACGCCCGGCTGGCCCATACCGGCTTCTTAGGCCACGAGGCGCGCCACCGCCAACCGCTCATAGAGCGCGAACAGCGCCCCGAAATGATTGTCCGCCGAACCCGGTGGCGGCTTGCTCGGCGCGTCGGCCTCGTCAGCCAGCACCGCCAGGATCGCCGCCGCGCAGGAGGCTGCATCGCCGGTGGCGTAGAGCCTCGATCTTCCGCGCCGGGCGAGGTCGGCCGCGCCGCCGCGATCTGGCACGACCACGCGCAGGCCCGAGGTGATGGCTTCGGCCACGACAAGCCCGTAGGTTTCGGCGGCCGAGCCATGCACCAATAGGTCGGCGCTGGCGTAGAGGCGGGCCATGAACCCCGGGTCGGCGACGGCGCCGGCGAGATAGACGTTTCCGGCGCGGGCGGCGGCCCGCTCCACCGCCGCTCGCGCCAGCCCATCGCCCGCCAGAACCAGGCCAAGATCGCCGCGCGCGGCGTTGGCCCGCGCGAAACCCTCGATGATCACGCGGTGACGCTTTTCCGGATGGAAGCGGCCAACGGCGATCAGGAGTTTCCCTTCCGGGCCAACGCCGCACTTTTCCAGCATGTCTATCCGCAGGGCTTGGTCCCGCAGCGTGGGCGAAAAGCGCCCGGCCTCGATGCCGAGGGGAATGGAAACGGTGTTGGCCAGACCAAATCCAGCCAGGCGCTCCGCCAGCCACTCGCCGCCCGTCACGGTGGCGTCGAACCGCGACGACAGACGCTTTAGATAGGCCCAGTACGCCGCAAACATCCGATCGACGCCATCCGGCGCCATAAACCGATCCAGCAGCGTCATGGGATAGCCGGCGACAAAGTCCTGGTGGAACACCAGGGCCCGAGCCGCGCTGCCCGGCCAATGGCCGGCCAGCCACCCGCCCCGCCAGGGCGAAGAGCCTTCCACAAAGTCCGGCGCCTCCTCGTCGAGAATCCGCCAAACCCCGGCCCCGCGCGCGAACATTCGGTAGTTGGCGTCGAACGGCATCGGCGGGCTGGCCACCCAGGCGATCTGGCCGCCTTCCACCGGCTGGCGGCGAGTCTCGGCGCCCGGCGCGATCACGATGAGCTCGTGGCCATGGCGTCGCGCCGCCTCGAATTTCTGGCGCACATAACTTTTCACGCCGCCGCCCGCCTCGGAGTAGAAGCCGCAGACGTCGACGATCTTCAAACGCTCAGGCCGCCGCCTGGCGTGGCGCGGCCACCAGGGCCTGATAGCGGACCAGGAGGCCTGCCATGGTCTCGTCCCATGAAAAGCCCAGCGCCCGAGTACGAGCCGCCGCACCCATCCGCGCCCGCTGCGCGCCATCTCGCGCCAGGGCGGCGACGTGGTGGAAAAAAGCCTCGCCATCCCCCGGCGGCGCGAGAAACCCAGTCACCCCGTTCTGGACTAGCGAGCGGCTGCCGGTGGCGTCGGCGCACACCGCCGGCAATCCGCTGGCCATGGCTTCGAGCGTCACATTGCCGAAGGATTCGGTGTCGCTGGGAAAGAGAAAAACGTCCGAGGAGGCGTAGGCCCGGGCCAGCGCCTCGCCGCCCAGAAAGCCGGTGAAGACGGCGGCCGGCAGGCGGCGCTCGAGCGCGGCGCGGCTTGGTCCTTCGCCGACGATCACCATCCGATGACGCACGGCAGCCGCGGCCAGGCGATCGGCGACCTCGATCAGGGTGTCGAGGCGCTTTTCGCGCACGAGCCGGCTGACGAAGGTGACGACGATCTCGTCATCGGCGACGCCCCAGTCGGCGCGCACCGCGCCGCTGCGCTTGGCTGGGTCGAACCGCTCGACATCCACCCCCCGCCGCCAAAGGCGCAGACGCGGCGCAAAGCCTTCGGCCAGCAGGCTCTCGATCATCGACTCGGACGGGACATAGACCTCGTCCGCCTGGTCGTAGAACTGGCGCAGCCAGACGGTGAAACCCTCGCGCAGGAACTCCAGGCCGTAGTCCTTCAGATAGGCCTCGTAACGGGTGTGATAGCTGGCCACCACCGGCCGGCCCCGGGCCCGGCCAATGGCCAGCGCCTGGCGGCCGAGAAAATCGGGCACGGCGATATGGATCACATCTGGATCGAACGCCGCCAGCCGCTCGCGCGCGCGCCGGGTGAAGCCGAACGCCAGGCGGTATTCCGGCCGGAACGGGAACGGCGCCGAGGGCGCGGCCACGATATCGCCTTTATGGGCGAAGGCCGGCGCCTTGGCCACCGGCGCGAACACCAGCACCTGGACGCCCTGGCTTTCCAGATACCCCACCAGCCGGTTGAGCGTGAGCGCCACCCCGTCGGGGATGTAGTTGTAGGAACTGGTCACCAGGGCCACGCGCAACGGCCGGCCCCCGCCCCCCGGACTCATGACGCCCTCAGGCGTAGAAGAAGCGCTCTTCGGCGATCTTGCCGTCCTTGAGCGTGTAGAGGCCGATCTCGTCCATGGTGTGCCGCTGGCCGGTCTCCTTGAAGGTCACGTCCATGGTGAAGCGCACGGTGAACTGGTCGCCGTTCACCCATGGGCCTTCGACCTTCACCTCGTGGATGTCGTGCGCGCCGCTCCACCACTCGCCCTTGCCTCGCGCGGCGTCCTTGCCGTGGCTCGCCGGATCGCCGCCATCAGGCGCGCCAGCCTCGACGCTCACCACGTCGTCAGCCCAGTATTTTTCGCCCGATTCGGCGAATTTGCCTTCTTTGCAAAGGGCCACCAGATCGGCGGCGATATCCGCGGTCGTCATCAGCTTTCCTCCCAAGGAACGTTCACTCTGGCACAACCTTGTGACCGCTATAGGACAGGGGCGCAAACGGCTGGCTCACTCTTGCGTTCAGCGGCGCCGCGGCTAACCTCGCGGGCGCTCTAGGCTCAGCCAATCAGGAGGGAACAGTCATGCCCAAGAAGCGTGTTTTGATCGCCGCCGCCGTCGCGGTCTTTTCGTTCGTCGGCGCCGCGACGGCCCAGCCCTATCCGGTGGCCGATCGGGTCGCCCAGAGAGTGATCGCCAAGTATCAGAACGCCACCTGCGAACAACTCTGGGCCGACCGCGCCGCCAAGGCCGGCCAGCCCAAATCACCCATGGAGCAGCGCGCCATCCAGCTCCTGCAGCAGGATCCGGCCATGCGCCAATACTTCATCAACCAGATCGCCGCGCCGGTGGCGAACAAGATGTTCGCCTGCGGCATGATACCCTGACCGGACTCCTGGCCTGAAATCCGGGAGGACGGGTGACTTGGCGCGCCGCCCGCCTTCGGCGAAGTAGGCGGCGCGCCCGGCCCCTCAATCTCCTTCTGGCCACGGCGCCCGTCTTCCCCCCGCGCGCCGTGACAAGGGGTCAATTACCATGGCCGCGCCCGGGCCCAGTTGACCAAACGCGCCAATTCGCCGGCGAAAGCGCGGGAAGGGCGAGGCGAGACTCCGATCAGGTCACCGTCTCGATCACCGCGCGCAGCTTGCCCACGATCTCGTCGATATGGGCGGTTTCGAGAATCAGCGGCGGCGAGAGGGCGATGGTGTCGCCGGTGTAGCGGACAAGGAGTCCGTCGTCGAAGCAACGATGGAAGACTTCCTTGGCCCGGGCGCTGGGCGCGCCTGGGCGCGGCGCCAACTCGATCCCGGCCACAATGCCGATATTGCGGATATCGATCACATGGGCGGCGTCGGCCAGGGAGTGGACTGCTTCCTGCCAATAGGGGCTGAGCTCGGCGGCGCGGGCGAACAGCCCCTCCTCCGCATAGATGTCCAGCGTCGCCAGGGCGGCGGCGGCCGCCAGTGGGTGACCCGAATAGGTGTAGCCGTGAAAAAGCTCGATCCCCGGCGGCGAATTGGCCAGCACCGCGTCATAGATGAACGACCGCGCCGCCACGGCGCCCATGGGCACGGCGGCGTTGGTGATGCCCTTGGCGCAGCTGACCAGATCGGGCGTCACGCCGAAATATTCGGAGGCCGTGCCGGCGCCCAGGCGGCCGAAACCGGTGATCACCTCGTCGAAAATAAGAAGAATGCCATGGCGCGTGGCGATCTCTCGCAGGCGCTCGAGATAGCCCACCGGCGGCACGAGCACGCCTGTCGATCCGGCCACCGGCTCGACAATCACCGCGGCGATGGTGTCGGCGCCGTGCAAGGCGACCAGACGCTCAAGATCGTCGGCCAGTTCGGCGCCGGTCTCGGGCTGCCCCTTGGTGAAGGGCGCGCCGGCGCCGTGGGTGTGGCGCATATGATCGACGCCGGGCAGCAGGGGCCCAAAGGTTCGGCGGTTGGCCACCATGCCGCCCACCGAAATCCCCCCGAAGCCGACTCCGTGATACCCGCGCTCGCGGCCGATCAAGCGGGTGCGGCCGCCCTGGCCGATGGCCTTCTGATAGGCCAGCGCGATCTTCAGGGCGCTATCCACCGCCTCGGAGCCGGAATTGCAGAAGAAGAAGTGATCGAGCGCCGCCGGAAAGACGCCTCTCAGGCGCGAGGCCAGCTCGAACACCACCGGGTGGCCAAGATTGAAGGTCGGCGCGAAGTCGAGCTGGGCGGCCTGACGGCTGATCGCGTCGATGATCTTCTGCCGACCGTGGCCGGCGTTTACGCACCAGAGGCCCGCGCAGCCATCCAGGATCGCTCGGCCTTCGGGCGTATAATAGTGCATATCCTTGGCCCCGGCGATGAGCCTGGGGTCGGCCTTGAAGCCGCGATTGTCGGTAAAGCCCATCCAGAAGGCTTCGAGGGAATTGACCGCCAGAGTGTCCATGGTTCTTTCCTAACTAAATTCTCCGCCCCCATCTGGGGGAGGGGGACCCCCGAAGGGGTGAGGGGGCTCCAGCCGGGCTGAAATATCGGCGTCAAGCTTGAGCCGCCTTCCCCGGCTTCGCCGGGACTTCCCCCAGAGGGGGAAGAGAGAGTCCCCGCCCCTTCTAATACTTGTACGTCGCCGAGAGGCCCAGGGTCAGGGGGCGGAAGGTCTGGGCTTCGTAGAGGGTGGTCCACTGATCCTGATGCTGCAGGCTGAGCTGCGGGTGGGAGTTCAAGACGTTGTTGAGATACATCTCCAGATCCCACTTCTGTAGCGTCGCGCCAATCCGGAGGTTGACCAGATTGGTCGCCGGATCGGGCCTCAGGCCGGCATCATAGAAGGCCGTGCGCGGATCCTCGTTGGGGATCGGCTTGGTCCTCTGGCTGGTGAAGGAATAATCCACCCGCGCGAAGGCGTCGTACTGATCGGCGATGCGGAACTTGTATTCGGCGGCGAAGGTCGCCGTCCAGGGCGGGATATCCAGGGTGTCGCCGGGCTTGTCGAGCACGTCGCCGCTGGCGTCCAGGGCCGTCTTGGCGAAGTAGGCGTCGGTGTAGCCGACGGTCATTTCGAGGTCGAGGGCGTGGGTCACCTGGAACTGCGACTGCATGTCGAAGCCCTTGCTGTAAACCGTCCCGGCGTTGGTGGTGAACTGGATGCCGCAAGAAGGCACGTAGAAAGCCTGCTGAATGTTCGACCAGTCGATGAAGAAGGCGCTGCCGGAGATCTGCAGCCGCCGATCGAAGAACCGATCCTTGGATCCAATCTCATAGCTCCACAGGCTGTCGGAATCGTAGGAGGTGGGGTAGCCCGCGCCGCAGGCCTGCACCGGCAACGGCGGCGTCGCGCCGCCGATCCGATAGCCCTTGGCGGCGGTGGCGTAGACCATGTCGTCATGGGTGATCTGATAGGAGACCGAACCCATGGGCGTCAGCGGATTCTCATCCTTCGAACCGCCCGTGACGGCCGGCACGCCGCCATTGTCCAACAGATCCTGCGGACCGTCGTTCAGGTTCGAAAAGTCGAAATGGGTCCAGGCGTAGCGCAGGCCGCCGATCAGCTTGAGTTGTGGCGTAACCAGGAAGGTGGCGTTGGCGAACAGGGCTTCCTGCGTGTCCTTGGCCTGGGTGTCGTTGATATAGTCGAGACCGCCCGGCAACAGCTCCTCGCCCCAGGCTTCCAGCATCGATTCGCCCCACAGTTGCTGTGTCAGAGCCGGCAGTTCGGGGTCCCAGATCGTTTCGGTGCTGCGCTGGGTGTCCCTGGCCAGGAACAGGCCGCTGACCCAGGTGAAGCGCGCGTTGGGGTCGGCCGATTGGATGCGGAATTCCTGCGTCCAGTTCGACTGCAGATTATGGATGAAGTTGCGCGCATTGTAGTTCGGCATGCTGGGCAGGTTGGGTCCGGTCGGCGTCAGCAACGGGTACTGGTTCTGGCAGTTGTTCGCGCAGGGGTTGCCTTGGGGATCGGTTCCGATAGTGCCCGGCGGTAAGGGGACGGTGGGATAAGGCGGTGGCGACGGCAATCCGCCGGAAATGATCTGCTGGAAGTAGGAGAGATTGTAGATGGTGCCGCTGTATCCGTTCACCACTTCCTTGCGGTCGTAGTAGGCGGTATTGGAAATCAATTTGACGCCATGTGTGTCATACTCCATCCGCAAGGTTGGTAGATAGAAAGCATCTTGATCGGCCATCTGGTCCGGCGTGCTGCTGACGTAATAACCATCGCCGGGATGCGACAGATACACATTATAGTTGTCGTAGTTATTCTGGTAGCGGTCCTGATAATTGATCGCCGGGGTGATGGTGATGTTCGACGTGGGGGCCCAGGTCAGGGCCGCGCGCAGGGTGTAGGTGTCGACATAGTTGGCGTTGGCGTCCGTCACATTGCCGGTCTGGTAGTTAACCCGGTCGATCCAGCCGCCGTCCTTTCGCCCCCAGGCGCTGACCTCGAAGCCGAGCTTGTCGTTGACGATCGGGCCGCCGATGGTCGCGCCCGCTTCGTACGAAGGATCGCCGTAGACGGTCCAGGCAAACTCGCTGTGCGCCATGGCGCTCCAGGTGGTCAGGCTTGGCTGGGTGGTGATGTATCGCACCGTGCCGCCTTCCGATCCCGCGCCGAACAGGGTGCCCTGCGGTCCGCGGAGCACCTCCACCCGCTGCAGATCGAACACCGAGGGCAGAGTGTTGTTGGCGTTCAGGCCAAGGTTGCGCACCTGGACCGGCGTATCGTCGATATAGATGCCGGTGGTGCCCGACCCGGCCGTGGAGCTGATGCCCCGAATGGCGATGTCGTGGCTATCCTGGTCGAAGGCGACGCCGGGGGTATAGCGCACCACGTCGTCGAAGCTCTTGATGCCCATCACTTGCATTTTGGCGGCGGTGAAGGCGCTGACGCTCTCGGCCACCTTGCTGAGAACCTGGCTCTGGCGCGTGGCGGTGACCACGATTTCGCCGACCTCGGTCGATCCGGCCTTGGCGGGCGCTCCCTTGGCGGGAGCGGCGGTCGCCGGGGTTGGGCTTGTCGCCGTTTGCGCGTCGGCGTTGGCCGCGAGCATCAAGGGCGCCGAGGCGGCGGCGGCGAAATAAGCGCAAAGGCGGGTCGAACGTCGTGCCATGTTGGCGGCCCCCAATTGATTGGTTGTGCAAACTCCTACCCGGCGCCGAACGCGCGTCAAGCGTCTGTGATCACAAATTTGCCGCCGCCTGGCTGGCGCTTAGAGCCTGATCACGCTAAGGTTTGATTTTAAGCGGAACGAATAGGAACGCCTCGGCGCCCGACGGCGCCTGTGCATGCCCAATCCGGCGACCAATATGCGGCGTCCCAATAGGCGACGCCCAAGTCTCTCGCCTCCGTGAGGAGCGAGGCGCCGACTTAATTCGCTCTCCGTTCCGACTCCCCAAGCCCCAAAAAGCATCCCCAATGTCCAAGAAGAAACCCAAACCGGCCACGGCCGCGTCAGAGCCGATCTCCACCGCCGTCCAGGCCAGAGCCTGGGCCGCGGCCCGGGGCGTCACCGAGATCGAGTGCCTGGTCCCGGACCTCGCCGGCGTCGCCCGCGGCAAGATCATGCCGGCCTCCAAGTTCTTCGACGACACGGCCATGGCGCTGCCCTCGTCCATATTCATGCAGACCATCTCGGGTGAGTATCCCGAGGAGACCGCCGAATTTCGCTACGACCCTTCCGACGGCGATATCGAGCTGCGCCCGGATTTCTCCACCCTCTGCGCCGTCCCCTGGGCCAGCGACCCGACCGCTCAGGTCATCCACGATGCGGTCTACCACGATGGCCGCCCGGTGGAGATCGCCCCCCGACAGGTGCTCAAGCGCGTCATCGACCTGTATCACGAGCAGGGCTGGGTCCCGGTCGTCGCCCCGGAGCTCGAATTCTACCTGGTAAAGCGCAACATAGATCCCGACTATCCTCTTGAGCCGCCGATCGGCCGATCGGGCCGCGCGGAGGCCGGCCGCCGATCCTATTCCATAAGCGCGGTCAATGAGTTCGACGCCCTGTTTGAAGATATCTACGCCTTCGCCGAGGCTCAGGCCCTGGAGGTTGACACCCTGATCCACGAAGAGGGCGCGGCGCAGATGGAGATCAATCTTCGCCATGGCGATCCCATGGCCCTGGCCGACCAGGTGTTCCTGCTCAAGCGCACGATCCGGGAGGCGGCGATGAAGCATGACATCTATGCCACCTTCATGGCCAAGCCGATCGCCCACGAGCCGGGCTCGGCCATGCACATCCATCAGTCGGTGCTTTCCAAATCGAGTGGCGAAAACATCTTCACCGACGAGAATGGCAAACCCTCGCAGGCCTTCTTCCACTTCATCGCCGGCCAGCAACGCTATGTGCCGGCCGCGACCTGCATGATCGCACCTTACGTCAATTCCTATCGCCGCCTGGTGAAGGGCATGTCGGCGCCGGTGAACGTCGCCTGGGGTTATGACAACCGCACCACCGGCCTTCGCATCCCCCCTTCCTCGGCGACCAATCGCCGGGTGGAGAACCGGGTCCCGTCCAGCGACGCCAACCCCTACCTGGCCACGGCGGCCTCGCTGGCGGCCGGCTATCTTGGCCTCACCCGCCACCTGACGCCCAGCGAGCCGCAGTCGGGCACGGCGCGTGGCGACGAGTTCGATCTGCCGGTGGGTCTGCTGGAGGCGGTGGATCTCTTCGAGGACAGCGAAGAACTGGCCGAGGTTTTCGGCCGCACCTTCGTCACCACCTTCGCCGCCGTCAAACGCGCTGAATTCGCCACCTTCATGACCGTGATCAGCCCGTGGGAACGTGAGTATCTGCTGCTGAACGTGTGATTGGTCAGATATTCAGCGCGATGATTTCGTTCGTCGCGCGCCAGGCTTGGTCGATGGCGCAATCGGTGTAGGCGGCCGCCCCCGCATCGGAATTGGCGATGGCGATGCGGCCGAACCGGGCGCGACCGATGACGTTTGGCAATTCGTCGTACGGCACGGGCGGGGTCCAGAGGGCATTCCATTCCGGCGCGTAGCCATGGGGCCAGCGGTTGACGGTGATGGCGGTTATGTCCGTCGCCGGATCGAAGCCGCCATCCTTGAGCGTGCGGCCCAGCTGGTCGCGGATGTTGCGCTCGAAGGTTTCGAACGGCGTCGCCAAAAGCTCCGCCCGACCGATCTTGTTCTGCTCGAACTCGGACAAACCGGGCTGACAGGGTGTGCGGGTCATGTGCACCAGGACCGGCTTTTCCGGCGACCGTTCAGCGGCATAGCCGCCGATATCCACCGGCCAGTTGAGGGTGAAGGAGGTGTGGTAGCTACCGGGCGCGGTGACGGCGCGAACGCCCAGCTTCTGGAACGCCGTCCAGTTGCGTAGCGCCACGGCGGTATAGACCAGCGGCGTCTTGATCAGCTTGTGCAGAGCCGCCTTCTGAGCCTCCGGCATCTCCGGACAGAGATAAGGGATCATCATGTTCCAGGAGGCGAGGACGCAGGCCTTGGCCGTCACCGTGTACACCCCGTCTCCGCGCGCATAGGCGATCTGGACGCCGGTCGATGAGGCGGGGTCGCCGATGTTGCGCGCCCGCACGCAGATGCTGGAAAGCCGGATGCGCACCGGGTTTTCAGGCCGATCGAGCGCGGCGTAGTTCACCTTCGCCGTCACGACGTCGCGGCAATCCTCGCCGGGGACGGCGCCCGGAACCAGGCCGCGAACCAGGAGCCTGGCGATCGTCGCGTTGCCGTCGGGAAAATGGAAGGTGTAGGAGCCCCCCTGAAGGTAGCCGGCGGGCGTATAGCTCATCCTGGGTGTGGGCGTCGGGGGGAGCTTAAGCCCGTAGAAGCCCGGCATGCCGAAACCCCAGCAATCCAAGGCCGAGACCGCGTCGATGCCAACGCCCCATTCGCCCTGGGTGTGGCTCTGGTAGAAGGCGATGGTGGCGGGATCGACCTTCACCACATTGAGCAGGAAGTCCTTGTAGCTCATCCGCGAGAGGCGATCCTTCTTCTCGTCGGCGGTGAGCCCCGGCATATAGTCGGCCTTGCCCGTTTCGATCCGCTCGATATCGGCGCGCACGGCTGGCGAAAGCGGCGTCTTGGCCAGGAACGCCGGCCACGAGCCGCCCTCGCCCTCGTAGCGGTCGGGGGCGCCGGCGACGAGCTGGTCAACGCCGAAGGTCTCCTTGTCGAAGAACACGCCGTGCTTGAGGCCGAGCGAAGTGTAGACCTCGTTCTTATCGCAGGTTTTGCTAAGACCCACCGGATCGATACCGAGCTCGGTGATCAGGCCGCCGGCGACCGCGCTGTAGGGCCTTGGGCTATCGATCTCCAGGGTGCCCCCGTTGAGCAGATGGAGCTTTCCGTCCAGGTGGAATTCGTTGCGCTTGGCGTGGCCGCCGAAATCGTCGTGGTTGTCGAGGATCAGGATCCGCGCCGCCGGCTTGGCCTTGCGGTAGAAATGGGCTGTCGCGAGGCCGCTGATGCCGCCGCCGACGACGATCAGGTCATAGGTCTCGCCGGTGTCCGTCGGCGCGCCCTTGCCAGTCCAGAAATCGCCGTCGCGAAGTTTGTGGGCGTTCTCGAACGAGCCGACGTGGGAGCCGCGCATGCCCGTCAGAACCGGCGGATAATAGCCTTCGACGTCCTGCGGCCACGGCGTCGCCGCCGCCTGGGCCAGGGCGCCCCGCGCGCCCAGCACGCCGCTTCCCAGAGCCCCGACGGTCACGGCCACGCCATTGAGGAAATCGCGCCGATCGATCGGCCGATCCATCCCCAGGGCCCTGTCGGCCGGTGTCATTTTCGCCATCCAAAAAACTCCAACTAGAGGCGGTCGCGCAGGGCGTACCAGGCCATGCCCAGAACATGCAGCGGCGCGCGCAGGGCGACGCCACCGGGAAAGGCCGGCGGGGTGAGGCCTGCGAAAAGCTTGAATCTTTCGCTCTCTCCGGCCAACTCCTCGACAAGCAGTTTCCCAGCCAAGGTCGAAAGGATCACCCCCATGCCCGAATAGCCGTGGGCGAAAAGCACTTCGCCATCGCGGCCGACATGGGGCAGTCGGGTCATGGTGATCGACACCAGGCCGCCCCAGGCATGGGCGATCGGCGCGCCGCGCAGGGCCGGGAACACCGCCTCCATGTGGGGCCGCACAAAGGCGGCGATATCGGCCGGCGGGTCGCGGGTGTAGCGCTCGCCGCCGCCGAACAGCAGGCGGCCATCGGCGGTCAGCCGATAGTAGTTGACCACGAACCGGCTGTCGGAAACGGCGACATCGTTGGGAATGAGCGCGCGCGCCTGGGCGAGCGGCTCGGTGGCGAGGATGTAGTTGGCCACCGGCATGATGCGGTTGTTGACCGCCGGCGCCAGGCCCTCCAGCAGGGCGTCGCCGGCCAGGATCGCATGGCGCGCGCGCACGGCCCCCTTGGCGGTGAAGAGAGTCACGCCGCCGGCCGCTTTCTCGACCTTGATCGCCGGCGATTTCTCGAAGATCGTCACGCTGGCGGCCACCGCGGCTTTGGCCAGCCCCAGGGTGTAGTTGAGCGGATGCATGTGGCCGCCGCCGCGATCGATCAGGGCCCCGTGATAGGGCGCATCCACCTCGGCCCGCGCCCTCACCGCCGAGATCACCTCCACGCCGCCATAGCCGATCACCTCGGCCAGGCAATCGGCCTCCTCCTCCATCCAGCGCATGTCGGAGGCCTTGACCGCGCCGAGCAGATGGCCGGTGGTCTTCAGGTCGCAGGCGATGGCATGGCGCTCGATGAGGGCCAGCACCAGATCCCGCGCCTCGAAGGCGAGATCCAGCACCGCCTTGGCCTGCTCGGCGCCATAGGCCTTGACCAGCTCCACCGCCCCCTTGCGTAGGCCCGGGATCATCTGGCCGCCGTTACGCCCGGAGGCGCCCCAGCCGACCTTGCCGCCCTCGAGGACGATGACCTTCAGGCCCCGCTCGGCGGCGTGCAGGGCGGCGGAAAGGCCGGTGCAGCCGGCCCCGACGATCACCAGATCCGCGCTGACCTCGTCCGCCAGAGTCGGGAAGGTCTCGATCGGATTGGCGGTGGCCGCATAGTACGACCCCGCCATGCCAAGGCCGGTGTTAAAGCCCATGCTCAGACCTTCAGCAGCAGGTGGTCGCGCTCCCAAGAGCTGATCACCCCCTGAAAAGCCTCCAGCTCGGCCTCCTTGATGGCGAAGAAGGCGCGGAAGAACGGCTCGCCGAGGAGCTCGCGCACCGGCTGGCAGGCGGAAAAGCGCTCCAGCGCCTCCTCAAGGGTTCGCGGCAGGGTGCGGGCGTGGTGATAGGCGTTGCCCAGCGCCTCGGGCGAGGCCGCGACCTGACCGACAGCGCCCAGATAGCCGCACATCAGGGCCGCGGCGAGGGCGAGATAGGGATTGGCGTCCGCCCCCGGCAGGCGGTTCTCGATCCGCCGATTGTGGCGATCGGAGATCGGCACGCGCAGGCCGCAGGAGCGGTTGTCGTGACCCCACTGGACATTGATCGGCGCGCTGTGGCTGGGCCGCATGCGGCGGAAGGAGTTCACATTGGGGGCGAAGAGCGGGGTGATCTCCGGCAGGAAGGTCTGCAGGCCGCCGATGAAATGGCCGAAGAGCGCGCTGTCGGCGCCGTCCTCCTCGGCGAACAGATTGGCGCCGCCGGCGGCGTCGACCACCGAGATGTGCAGATGCATGGCGCTGCCCGGCTGGGTCTCCATCGGCTTGGCCATGAAGGTGGCGTAGACGCCGTGGGCCAGAGCCACCTGGCGCACGATGCGCTTGAACACCATCACCTGGTCGCACAGCGCCACCGGATCGCCGTGCATGAAGTTGATCTCGAGCTGGGCCGTGCCCGACTCGTGGATCATGGTGTCGACGCTTAGGCCCGCCACATCCGAATGCTCATAGATGGCGTCGATCAGGTCTTCGTATTCGTTGATCGCCTCCAGGCCATAGGGCTGGGGCGAGGTTTCGGCCCGGCCGGAGCGGCCCGCGGGCGGAGTGAGCGGAAAATCCGGATCGGGATTGACCGCCGTCAGATAGAATTCCAGTTCCGGCGCCACCACCGGGCGCCAGCCCTTGGCGCGATAGAGGGCCATGACACCCTTAAGCACCTCGCGCGGCGAGGAGGCCCAGGGGCTGCCATCCGGATGGTGAGCGTCGGCGAAAACATAGGCGGTGGGCGTCTTGAGGCCGGGCGCGACGCGCAAGGTCGCCGGGTCGGGCTTGAGCACCATGTCCGGGTCGCTATAGGCCTCGTCGTCGTCATCGGCCCCGGCGTACTCGCCGGTCACCGTCACGGCGAAGACGCTGCTGGGCAGGCGCAGGGACCCGTCCCGATCCGACTGGATGAGCTTAGCGGCCGGCAGCACCTTGCCGCGCAGCACGCCGTTCATGTCGGGAATGAGGCATTCCACCTCGGTGATCCCCCGTTCCTCGATCCAGCGTTCCAGTTCCGACATGCGCGTTCCTGCGATCACAGCCTTGAGCGCGACCTTGATCACGCATGCGCCCCTGGAGGTCAATGACCCCTTCGCGCGCCAGCCCATCTATACCGCCGCTGAGATCGCACATAATATCAGGCTTGAAATCCACGGCGGCGGCAGGAACGAACACCCACCATGACCGAGATCGTTGCGCTGGCCGACGACGACGCCCCCGAGATCGATCTTCCCGCCGGGCCTCTGCTGCACGCCAGCGTCTATGACGATCTGCGCCTGCGCATGATCACCGGCAAGATCACCCCGGGCGTGGGCCTCTCCACCCGAGGTTTGGCGCTGGAGCTGGGCGTGAGCCAGATGCCGGTGCGCGATGCGCTGAGCCGCCTCGCCGCCGAGGGCGCGGTGCGCATCCGCTCCAAGCGCAAGATTGAGGTGCCGCTGATGACCGAGGCGCGCTTCACCGATCTTCTGGAATGTCGCCTGCTGTTGGAGCCCGAGGCCGCCGTCCAGGCCCTGCCGCATATCGACGCCGCGCGCCTACGCCATCTGCGCGAGATCGACAACGCCCTGGACGCCGCCATGGAGAACGGCGACGTCATCGGCTATATGGAGAATAACTTCGCCTTTCATTTCAATATCTACCGCGCCAACGCGCGTGAGACGCTCAATCACCTGATCGAGACCCTGTGGCTGCAGTTCGGCCCGTTCATGCGCGTGGTCTACGGCCGCTACGGCACCGCCAACCTCATCGACCAGCACCGCATCGCGCTCGACGCCATCGAAGCGGGCGATCCCGACGCCCTGCGCGCCGCCATCGCCTCCGACATCGCCGACGGCATGGGCCTCATCGGCCGCAGCCGCTGGGCCGAGGGTTAGGAAAGTCATTGGACCGCCGGCGTCCTCGCCGGCAACGCGAAGCGTGGTCCTCGGAAGACGCTGGCTTGCGCCCGCGCCGGCGAGGACGCCGGCGGTCCAGAGGGCGATTTAGCTTGCCATCCCCGCCACCATCTCGTCCCGCAGTTGGCGCTTGAGGATCTTGCCCGAAGCGGTGCGGGGCAGGGGTTCGGGGGCGATGCGGATGTAGCGGGGGATTTCGAAGCGGGCGAGGTGATCTCCGAGGAAGGCGCGCAGGGCCTCCACGTCGAGGGACGCGGCCCCGTACACCGTCGCGCCGACTTCTTCGCCAAGCCGCTCGTCGGGCACGGCGTAGACCGCCGCTTCGTGAACGTCCGGGTGCATGAGCAGGGCCGCCTCGACCTGGCCGCAGCCGATGTTCTCGCCGCCGCGGATGATCAGGTCCTTGATGCGATCGACGATGAAGAGATAGCCCTCGTCATCCAGATAGGCGACATCGCCGGTGCGATACCAGCCATCGTCGAACAGCTCGGCGTTGAGATCGGGCCGGTTCCAGTAGCCGTTGAACATCGAGGCCCCGCGCACCAGAAGTTCGCCCCGCTCGCCCGCCGGGAGGGTCGAACCCGCCTCATCAACGATCTTCAAATCCAGCACCGCCGAGCACCGGCCGGAGCTGGCGGGCCGAGTGAGATACTCCGGACCGCCGATGCCCGTGCCTATGGCGTTGGTCTCGGTCATGCCCCAGCCGGTGGCCGGCGCGGCGACGGCGAAGGCGGCGTCGATCTGCTTGACCTGCTCCGGCGCCCGCGGCGCCCCGCCGCCGCCCACGACAATGAGGGTGCTGAGATCCCGGTCGGTCCTGGTCGCCTCACGCACCAAATCGCCGGTCATGGCCGCTGGCGCGACAAAGGACGTGATCTTCTCGACCTCGATCAACTCGGCGGCCTTCTCGGGCGACCATTTGTACATCGACACGATCTTCCGCTGGGCGCGGTAGGATTCCAGATAGACCTTGTGCGATCCGGTGACGTGGAAGAGCGGCACGCCGAGCAAGGTCGCCGGCGGATTGGCCGGCTCGGCGGGCGCGAGGCCCGCGATCAGGGCCCCAGCCTGGGCGTCCAGCTCCCAGGACAGCAGGGCGCTCAAGATCGCGCGATGGGTGGAGACGACGCCCTTGGGATGGCCGGTGGACCCCGAGGTATAGAAGATGGTCGCCACATCTTCCGGATCGATGTCGATGGCGGGCATATCGACATCGCCGATGCTCGCCAGGAGATCGAAGAGCTGAGCCGTCCCGGCTTGCGATCCGGCGCCGCGCACACCGATCACCTGGACATCCGGCGCATGGGCGCAGCGCGCGAGGCGCTCCAGCCGCTCGGCGTCGGCGAACAGAACCTTCGCGCCGCAGTCCTTGAGGCCATATTCCATCTCATCGGGCTGCCAGAGAGCGTTCATCGCCACCGCGACCCCGCCGATCGAGGTGACGGCCATGAAGGCCAGGATCCATTCGGGATAGTTGCGCATGGAGATCGCCACGCGATCGCCCTTGGCCACGCCATAGCGGCTCGCCAGCAGATGGCCGATCCGGCCCGCCTCGCGCCAGGCTTGCGCGAAGGTGAAGCGCTCATCCTCATAGACGATGAACGGCGCCTCGCTGGCGGTTTCCTCGAACAGCGCGCGCAGAGAGCGCGGAGCGTTTTTGAACAGGCGCAGAGGTCGACCTCCCACTTCGACGACCTCGATCTCGTAAGCCTGGCCGGGCGCTGTAAGCTGGCGCAGAGCCTGGGCCCGGGTGAGCGCCGGCGCGTTGGAAATAGCGCGCGCGTTCTCAATGACGGCTTGATTCATCGTTCCTCCCGGGTCCGGAGCGTCCCGCCGGCAGCTTAGCGATTTTGCCCCGCCCGTTCGAGCCTCGGCGTCAGGTCGGACGAACCGGGCCTTTCGTCGCTATAATTCCACGCACACCCAGTCGTAGAGTGTGATCTGGGCGCCTAGGACGCCGGGCTTCGTACAGGCCGCGTCGTCGAATATGCTGATTTGATCGTTGTTGAAAACGACCTGCCAGCTGTCGGCGCAGGGCCGATCGCTTGCGCCGGTGCACTGGCCATAAGTGATCTTGGGCGTCGACATCCAGGCTGGCGGGGTCACGCCGCCGATTTGCGTGCATTTGTGTTGCACCTCGATATTGACGCACTCGCCGTTGGTGAGCTTGATATCGCCTTCCACCGGAGACTTGGCAGGATCCCAAAGACTCAGCGGCGCCTCCATCGCCTTCACTTTTTTAGCTTTCTTGCCTTTGCCGCGCCCCGCATCGAACTCCCATTCCCGGCCTTTCACGTGGGCGCCCAGGAATGCAATCGCCACGTCGCGTTTCGAGGGCCGCACATAGATTGTCGCGGTTGCGGCCGAATAGTAGGCGAACGGCTTGATGGGCGGCCTGGCGCCGCGCCGATGTGTCATCGCCGGCAGGCTGAGCGCGAAGCTATGTTTTGGGGTCTCGCTGGGCATGGCGTTCTCCGCTCGCCGCGGCGCCCCGGCGCCACGACCGATCAAGCGTAACTTATCAGAAACCGGGCGCGCGCCCAACCACCGCGGTCAGGGGATCGCTGAAACGTCCGTCGACCAGGCGGTGCGAAGTGACCTCCGCAAAGCCGGCGGTCCGCAGGTAGAGCTCGACCAGGCGGGCATGGCCCTCGCCGCTCAGGTTCAGCCAGATCGCCACGGCCTTGGTGGGGAAGCAGCGATTGGAGAAGCTGACGATCAACGGCGCGCCGGGTTTGATCACCCGGGCCAGATCGGCGAACACCGCCGCCGGCTGCTGCAGATACTGGACGCCCACACAGATCATCGCCGCGTCGAGGCTGTCGTCGGCCAGCGGCAGGATGGGCTCGCGATTGAGATCCTGGATGAACCAGCGGGTGAGGCGAGGGTTGGCCGCCAGCTCGCGCGCGTTCATGCCGTGGCCGATCACCTCGCCGTAGACCACGTCATCCGGCAGGTGCGAAATCCAGCTACTCATCAGGTCGAGCATGACGCCGCCTTGCGGAAGCCTCGTCCGATAGAAATCGGTCAGCGCCGCGATGGCGGCGTCGTCGATATGGGTCTCCAGCCGCGCCTCGGCATAGAAGGCCCCATCCTCGGCGGCATCCTCCTTGGCGAAGGCGTTTGGTGGGAACTGGGGAAGCGCGTGATCGGTGGTCATGGGATGACGCAGCCTCGACGATACTGGCCATCGGCGCAAGCCGTGGCGGGAGGCGAAGTCATCGGTTAGGAAACACGCGCCAGCCACTGGAGACCTCGCCCATGGACCTCGAAACCGACGCCGAGACGTCCGACGCCGTCGAGACCCTGGGGCCGCCGGAGCTCACCTGCTATCCGATGTGGCCCAAGCCACCGGCGCTGGTGCCCGCGCGGTCCGAGCGGGCCTGGATGGACGCCAGCCCGGAGCGTTTCGCCTATCGCTGCATCCCCTTGAGCATCGCCAACGCCAGCGGCTGGGAGCTGCTGATGCCCTTCGCCATCGAGGCGGCGTGGTTCGGCGGCAACGGCGTCGACCGGGTGCAGGTGAACGCCGCCGACCCTCGGGCCAAGCACATGGCCACCTCGCATTTCGGCAATGGCGTCCTCACCTTTCACACCGGCTGGATGTTCAAGACCCCGCCGGGCTGGGCGGTGTGGACGCGGGGGATCCCCAACGCCGGCAAGGAAGGCATCGTCGCCCTCGACGGCCTGGTGGAGACCGACTGGCTGCCGTTTCCCTTCACCGTCAACTGGCGGTTCCTGCGGCCGGGCGTCGTGCGCTTCGAGGAGGGCGAACCCTTCGCCTTCCTCACCCTGGCGCCCCACGCCCTGCTCGATGGCGTACAGCCGCGCATCCGCTCGCTCGACAGCGATCCGGAGCTGAAGGCCGCCTTCACCGGCTGGGACGCCAGCCGCGCCGACTTCGCTCGCCGCCTGAAAGCCCGGGAGGCCGAGGCGGTGGCCCAGAAATGGCAGCGGACCTACGTGCGCGGCCAGGGTGGCGGCGGCGAGGGCCCGATGTATCACCTCTCCAAGCGCCGCATGAAGGCGCCGGTTTAAGAAGTGGCGCGAACATCACTTCGCCTCTCCTCCGATTGGCGTGGGGAAGGGGAACCCCGAAGGGGTGGAGGGGGCTTCAGGCGGGCTGAAACGCTCGCGCCAAGCTGGAGCCCCCTTCCCCGGCTTCGCCGGGACTTCCCCCAGAGGGGGAAGAGAAAGAATTTCAATGACTGACGCCGATCTTATCGCGCGCCGGGAGCGGGCGCTGGGGGCCGGAGCCCAGCTCTTCTACGAGACGCCGCTGCATATCGTCCGGGGCGAGGGCGTGTGGCTGTTCGATCCGGACGGCCGACGCTATCTCGATATGTACAACAATGTCCCCAGCGTCGGGCACGCCCACCCCCGCGTGGTCGAGGCCATGGCCCGCCAGCAGGCGACGCTCAACGTCCACAACCGCTATCTGCACGAAGGGACCATCGCCTTCGCCGAGCGCCTCGCCGCCCTGCACGGCCCCCAGATCGAGAGCGTGATCTTCAGCTGCAGCGGCACCGAGGCCAATGAGACCGCGATCCGCATGGCGAGGTTCGCTACCGGCCAGCGCGGCGTGGTGGCCACCAACGCCACCTATCACGGCAATAGCGAACTGGTGGGCGCCCTCACCCGCCTGGGCGAGGCGCAGCCGGACAACCCCGAGGTGCGCACCTTTCCTTTTCCCGAGCGCTTTCGGCCGATCGTCGCGGGGGCGAGCGACGGCGACCTGGTCGAGGCCTATCTGAAGACGCTGCAAGCGGCGATCGAGGGACTGGAGGCGAGCGGCGCCGGCTTCGCCGCCCTGATCGTCTGCCCGATCTTCGCCAACGAGGGCCTGCCCGAGGTTCCCACCGGCTTCATGGCCCGGGCCGCCGAGATGGCCCACGCCGCCGGCGGCCTGGTGATCTCCGACGAGGTTCAGGCCGGCTATGGCCGCACGGGCCAATGGTGGGGCTATGACGTGGCCGGCTTCACGCCGGATATCGTCGTCACCGGCAAGCCCATGGGCGCGGGCCTGCCCCTGGCCGCCACCGCCGCGAGCAAGGCGCTGGTGGACGGCTTCCGGGCAAAGACCCGCTATTTCAACACCTTCGCCTCCAGCCCGCTGCAGGCGGCGGTGGGCATGACGGTCCTCGACATCATCGAGGAAGAGGGTTTGATCGAGAGCGTCGCCGCCGTCGGCGCGGCGCTGAAACAAGCGCTGATCGAACGCAAGGACGCCCGCGACTACATCGGCGACGTACGAGGCGAGGGCCTCTTCATCGGCATCGAGATGGTGAAGGACCGACGGAGCAAGGCCCCCGACCGCGACCGGGCCATCGAGGTGGTCAATCGCCTGAAGGACAAGGGCTTTCTCACCAGCAACGCCGGCATGTTCGGCAATGTGGTCAAGATCCGTCCGCCCCTGGTGTTCTCCCACGACAACGCCGAGGCTTTCCTGAAAGCCTGGGACGAGACGATCAGCGAGATCGATGGATAAGGCGCGGGCGGCGGCGGTCTTCACCGGCCCGGCGCTGGAGGGGCTGAGGGCGTTTCCCATCGAGGCCGGCGAGATCGAGCTCGTCGCCCTTGGCGAGAACATCACCTTCAAGGCCATGGACGGCGCCGGCGGCGAGGCCTTCGTCCTGCGCCTCCATCGGCCGGGGTACAATTCCCTCGAAGAACTTCAGTCCGAGCGCGTCTGGACCCGCGCGCTCACCAAGGCCGGCGTGCGCGTGCCCATCGGCCTCGCCGCTCGCGACGGGCGGGATTTCGTCTCCGTGGCGATCCCGGAGCTCGGCGAGACGCGCCATGTGGGCGTCACCAGCTGGACCGAGGGCGAGGGTCTCTTCGAACTTCTCGACAAGACGCAAGACACCGCCGTCTTCGCCCATCGCTTCGAGCAGCTCGGGGCCATCGCCGCGGCCTTGCACAACCAGTCCGCCGCCTGGCGCCCGCCGGCCGGCTTCACCCGACACGCCGTGGACGCCGACGGCCTGATGGGCGAGGCGCCGTTCTGGGGGCGGTTCTGGGAGCATCCGGCCCTCCCCTCCGAAGAACGGGCGCTGATGCTTGCCACCCGCGAGCGCCTCCATGGCGCCCTGCGGCGCCTGGGCCAGGACTCGGCGACCTATGGCGTCATCCACGCCGATCTTCATCCGGGCAATCTGTTGGCCGATGGAGAGACCCTCACCGTCATCGATTTCGACGACGCCGCCTTCGGCTGGCATATCTACGACATCGCCGTGGCCCTGACCCACTATGAGACGCGGCCGGATTTCCCGTCGATCCGGGAGGCCTTCCTGCGCGGCTATCGCGCCCATCGACCCCTGGCGGAGGATGTCGTCGCGCTCCTCCCCATGTTCCTCCTGATCCGCCGCCTGGCGGTGATCGGCTGGCTGATGCAGCGCCCGGAAATCGACCCCGGCGCCCGGCTCGACGAGATCAGGGCGCTGGCCAAGGCCCAATGCGAAACCTTTGAGCCCCCGTGCTGACGTCTGGTTACGAGACGAAGCAGCCTTTAGGGGCAGACCCAATGTTCAGTCATACGATATCGGCCCAGTTTCAGGGTATCGAACTCGTCAATTGCTGGTGGTGTGACCCGAACGCCGAGCATCTTGAGGGCGGAGTTGATGGGGCCTTTGTCTGCCCAACAGGGACCGTAGGCCACCCTGGTGTCGTCGAACACTATAGCGCCCTGACCACCCAGCCCGCCAGAATATTCCGTCTCGAAGTAGGCGATGCGACCGCCGCGAGACATCTCCGATAGAATTTCAAGGAGTCGCGGGGTGACATATTGGAAGCCATCGCCCGCGTCGGCGACCTCTAGCACGACCGGTGCATCGACGGTCTCGGCGGGGAGGGCCAGCAAAGCGAAACCCTGGCCGAGGTCCGTCAGACGCTTCGTCCATTGCGACCCAATGGCGCGCTGGAGAAAATGGTTGTCTCCGATTAGGCCGGTTACTTGATGGGTCATTCCTTCCTCATGGAGCGGTTTGAGGGCTGCTTGCCACCCAAGCGGCCTCAGCGCCATTGGCGATCGGGGCGAAGTCGACCTTACCCCTCCCACGGTTCGGAGGAGGAGGGTTATCTTTGGCCCTTTCGCCCTTTGGCCCGGACCGTCCGCCGTCTATGACGGCGCAAAACAACCGCCAGAGGAACCGCCATGCACGTCAAGGACAAGATCATCGTCATCACCGGCGCGGCGAGCGGCATCGGGCGGGCGCTGGCGCGGCGGTTCGCGGCCGAGGGGGCCAGGCTGGTGGTCTGCGCCGACCGGGACGGCGAAGGCGCGGCGGCGACCGCCAAGGCGGTGGGCGGCGTCGCCTTCACCGTCGATGTCGCCAAGGAAGAGGATATCCAGCATCTGATCGAGACCGTGGAGGCCGATCACGGGCCGATCGATCTTTTCTGCTCCAACGCCGGCATCGGCATCGGCGGCGGGGCCGAGGCGCCGAACGAAGGCTGGCAGCGCATCTGGGACATCAATGTCATGGCCCACGTCTGGGCCGCCCGCCATCTCGTGCCGCGCATGATCGCGCGGGGCGGCGGCTATCTGATGAACACCGCCTCGGCCGCCGGCCTGCTTTCGCAGATCGGCTCGGCCCCCTATGCGGTGACCAAGCACGCCGCCGTGGGCCTGGCCGAATGGCTGGCCATCACCCACGGCGACCAGGGGATCAAGGTCTCGGTGCTCTGCCCCCAGGCAGTGCGCACCAAGATGACCGAGCGCAATCCCGATGGCGTGGCCAGCATCGATGGCATGATGGAGCCCGAAACGGTGGCTGAAGCCTGCGTCAAGGCCATCGAGGCCGAGGAGTTTCTCATCCTCCCCCACCCCGAGGTGCTGGACTATATGCGCCGCAAGACCGCCGACTATGGCCGGTGGATCGGCGGCATGCGCAAGCTCAACCGGCGGTTCGCCGGGTAGATCGGCCTACGACCAGAGTTCCCGCCCCCATTATCCCGCATTGAGCGCCTTGGGGCCGCTGACGAAGGGATCGCCTCGGGCGTAGAACCGCAGAAGGCGGTCGGCCTCGCGCGTCAGGCCGATCCGGGTGCTGGTTCCGATTTCGGGCGCATCGCCAAGGCCGTGGGCGAGCCACAACGGCCCCGGCCGGCAAAGGTCGACGCCATCCAGGCGGCGATCGATGTCGAAGGCGGCGGCGAGACGCCCTGGCCCTCGCGCCAGATCGCGCAGGGCCTGGACACCCCGATTTTGCCGCATGATCGCGACGCCCTCCAACGGCGCCAAAGCTCGGATCAGCACGCCGGCGCCCACGCCCGCCGCTTCGCTTGAGACGTTGAGCATGTAGGAGACGCCGTAGGCGAGATAGACATAGGCGTGGCCAGGACTGAGGAAGAGGGCGTGGTTGCGCGCCGTCTCGCCGCGATAGGCGTGGCTGGCGGCGTCGCCCACCGGATAGGCCTCGGTCTCGACGATCCGCCCGGCCAGCAAGCCCTCGGGCGTCGCTCGCGCCACCACCTTGCCGATCAGGTATCTGGCCAAATCTATCGTATCGGGAGGCAGCTCAGAGCGCTCGAGCCCCTTATAACCACGGTCTCCCACCCCGACCCTCGAGCCCCTCTGGCGACCTAGAAGAAGACAAACGACCGGACCACGACGTTCTTGCGGCATCGGGCGCCGGCCGGCGCGGTCGGGTCGACGCAGGCGGTATGGAAGGACCAGCGTGAAACCGAGCCGTCGGTCTCGGAGTCATAGCATTTGAGCATCGAGACCTCGGTCGGCGTCTGGCGGGGAAGCCAGTACCACTCGTGATCTGGGCGATGGGTGAAGAGGGTCGTCTCGCCGACCCGGTCGTCGTAGATGCGGTAGTTGGTGATGTAAGGCTGGTCGGCGAACGAGGGCCAGGCGCAGAGCACGAAGGGATACTGTTCCACCGTCTCCATGGGCTTGGCGAGATTGATCGACATGAAGCGGCGCGACATTTTCCGGTCGGCCTCTTCCTCGGTGTAGTGCTGTTCGCGGCCGAAGTTGCGCAGGTTGCGGGTCAGCAGTTCCCGGCAGCGCACCCGGCCGCTGTTGTCGTTCAGATCGTTGTGCACGAGGTTGGCGTAGCTGGCGTTCACGCCGGGGTTCTTGGCTTCCTGGTTCTCGGTGCGGTCGCCCGTGTAATCCTTGTCGAAGACATCGTGGTTGTAGACCAGGGCGTCGGTCGCGCCCGGAAAGAAGTCGAGGAGCAGCTTCTCGATTTCGGGATAGAACACGCGCTCCACCTCCGCCGCATCGTAGAAATTGCCGCACTTGGACTCCAGATGCGTCAGCGAGACGCCGAGCCGGTCCATGCACTCCGGACTCTCCGGCGAGAGGCCCGGATGGTATTCGCCAATGCGCCTGGCGTCGCGCATCACCTGGGGAAAATAGAGGCTGCGGCGGCGCGTCTCCTTCTCATGCCTCTTCAGCAGCTCGGCGACATCGGCCCGCGCCGGATCCCGCCAAAGAGAATGCGAGGGCACGACGGTGTAGCTCGACTGCTCGTAGACGGTATAGGGCAGCGGCAGCGCGAGCCCGCCCTCGGGCGCCTGGGTTCCCTCGGCGCGGATATGGGCCAGACACTCCTCGTAACGCGCGAAGCCCTGGCCCCACCGGGTTTCGATCGGGCCCGGCGGCGCGGTTTCGATCATCTGGGCGACGCGCCGGGCTTCGCCGGCGGCGACTTCGGCCAGCGCGGCCTCGAGCGCCGCGGCGGTTCCCGCATCGCCGTCACGGTCGAACGACATGTAGGAGAGGCCGCCATTGGCCGCGATCGGCGACGGCTGGCCTTTGGTGCGCTGGAGCGGCGGCACATAGGCCGATGATCCTTTCCGCGTTTCCGCCGGGGCGGGTTTTTCGGCGACATCTAGCTGGCTCATGGGGCGCCTCCGCGCTCAATCATCCTTATCTTGACCAACTGACTCTGGGAGTTCCGGGCCGGGATTTCCAGCCACGTGCACCCCAGATTTTCTCGCGGCGCCTTTCGCTACGCTCACACCATGCGCGGCAAAGCAGGGACCAACTCTACCCCGGCCACGACGCCCGCAATTCCGGCGCGGCGTCGTCGAGGGCCTTGGCGATGATCCCCACCATCTGGTCGATCTCGGCGTGGCTGATGACCAGTGGCGGGCTCATGACGATGGTGTCGCGCACGGCGCGGACCATTAGCCCGCCGGCGATGCAGCGGTCGCGCACCAGGGGCCCGGCGTTTCCGGCCACCCCGCCGAAGCGCTTGTTGGTTCCCTTTTCGCAGACGATCTCCACCGCGCCGATGAGGCCGAGCGACCGTGTCTCGCCCACCAGGGGATGTTCCGCGAGCCTGGCCAGGGCCTTGGCCAGATAGGGGCCGGAATCGCTGGCCGTGCGGCGGACTAGGTCTTCGCGCTCCATGATCTCGATATTCTTCAGCGCCACGGCGGCGGCGGTCGGATGGCCCGAATAGGTGTAGCCGTGGACGAAATCGCCGCCCTTTTCGCGCAAGGCCTCGACGATTTGATCAGCCACGCCCACCGCCGAGATCGGCAGGTAGCCCGAGGAGAGGCCCTTGGCCATGCTCACCAGATCGGGCTTCACGCCATAGTGCTGAAAGCCGAACCAACGGCCCAGTCGGCCGAAGCCGCAGATCACTTCGTCACAGACGAGCAGGATGCCGTATTTGCGGCAGATGGCCTCGACCTTGGGCCAATAGCTTTCCGGCGGGATGATCACGCCGCCGGCGCCCTGCACCGGCTCGCCAACGAAGGCGGCGACCCTTTCCGGGCCGACCTCGAGAATCCGCTGCTCGATGGCGTCGGCGGCGCGGGCGGCGAAATCTTCGGGCGCCTCGTCGAAGCCCTCGCCGAAGGGATACGGCTGCATCACATGCTCGATGCCGGGCACCCAGGGCCCGCCCTGATCGTGCATCGCCTTCATGCCGCCAAGGCTGGCGCCGGCGATTGTCGAGCCGTGATAGCCGTTCACCCGGGCGATGATGACGTTCCGCTCCGGCTCGCCCTTTACCTGCCAATAGTAGCGGGCCAGGCGCAGGACGGTGTCGATGGCCTCGGAGCCGGAGTTGTTGAAAAACACGTGGCTGAGATTGCCACCCAGAAGCTCCGATATCTTGGTCGCCAGCATCACCGTGGTCGGGGCGGCGGTCTTGAAGAAGGTATTGTAGTAAGGAAGCTCCAGCATCTGGTCGTAGGCGGCGGCGGCCAGCTCCTCGCGGCCATAGCCCACCTGGACACACCAGAGGCCGGCCATGGCGTCGAGGATGACGTTGCCGTCGCCGTCGGTGATGTGACAGCCCTGAGCGCGCGTGATGATCCGGCTGCCGCCCAGTTCGGCCTGGAGCTTATAGTCGGTCTGGGCCGGCAGGTGGTGGGCCACATCCAGGCGCCGCAGCTCGGCGATGTCATAGTTGCGCAGGGTCACGTCCGGCGGTCCTTCACGTTTTTTCAAAGATACGAATTCTTTCCTCCCCCCTTGGGGGAGGGGGACCCCGAAGGGGTGGAGGGGGCTCCAGCCAGGCTGAAAGGTTGGCGTCAAGCTGGAGCCCCCTTCCCCGGCTTCGCCGGGACTTCCCCCGGAAGGGGGAAGAGAAAGAAAAGGCGAACAACGCTATCCCTCCAACTCGCCGCGAAGAGCGCGGCCTAAAAGGCGGAAGAAGGCTTGGGAATCGGGATTGGCGGCGACACGCCATTCGGGGTGCCATTGGACGGCCAGCACCGGCGCGCCATTGACGCGGGCGGAGATCGCCTCGACGAGACCGTCCGGCGCGGTCGCCTCGGCGGTGAGGCCGTCGCCCAGGCGGCCGATCCCCTGATAGTGCACCGAATTGACCTTCAGGCGATCCTTGCCGAAACCGGCGGCGAGCAGGCCGCCAGGCTTTAGCGACACCTCATGCTCGTGAGCGAACATGGCGTCGAAGGTGGCGTCGGAAGGAGCGTGGTGCGGCAGAAGCTCGGCCGAGGCGCTGGTGTCGCGGCGCAGGGTTCCGCCGAAGGCGACATTCAGCTCCTGCAGGCCGCGGCAGACGCCGGTAACCGGCCGCCCCAGATCGAGCATGGCCTTGATCAGATCGCGGGTCATGGTGTCGCGGCCCGGATCGAACGGACCCTCGGCGTCGCCCGCGCCGCCCTCGCCATAGAACTCCGGATCGAGATTGGACGGGCTGCCGGTGAGCATCAGGCCATCGAGCCGGGGCGCCACCTCGGAGGCGCTCATCAGCTCGGGAAGGCTGGGGATGAGCAAGGCGGCGACATCGCCATAGGTCATGGCCGCGGTGACATAGCGGTTCATCACCGCCTGGGCCGGCTCCACGCCCACCGTGCGGGTGCAGCAGACCACGCCAAGGACAGGACGCGCACTCATGACAGCAGGATCGCCGGCGAACAGGCGTGCCAGGCCAGCCACACCGGCTCGTCCCAGGTGAAGTCCTCCTGGTCGCGGCGGGTGAGGTTGGAGCGCAGGGCGCGCATGGTCGCGCCGCCCTCGACCTCGACCTCATAGATCGACTCGCTGCCCAGATAGTGGATCTGGCGGATGACGCCGGGCACGCGATTGGCGCCTTCCGGCGCGTCTTCCAGGAAGGGTGGCGACACCCCCTCCCCGCGCTTGTGCAGCTCGATCTTCTCCGGCCGCAGGGCCACCCAGACGGTGGTCTCGTGGGCGCCGGTGACGCCGTGGTCGAGGAACACCCGGGTGGGCAGCTCCGGGGTCGTCACCTCTGCGTGGCCCGGCTCGTCCACCGTCAGCTTTCCCTCGAACATGTTCACCTGGCCGATGAAGTCGGCCACGAACCGCGAGTTGGGATATTCATAGAGGTCGCTGGGGGTGGCGACCTGCTGCAGGAGCCCCCGGTTCATCACCGCGCAGCGGCTGGCCATGGCCAGGGCCTCGTCCTGGTCGTGAGTGACGAACAGGAAGGTGATCCCGACCTTCTCCTGAAGCTGGGCCAGCTCCGAGCGCATGGCTTCGCGCAGCTTCGCGTCCAGGGCCGACAGGGGCTCGTCCAGCAGCAGCACGCGCGGCCGCTTGACCAGGGCGCGGGCGAGGGCGACGCGCTGGCGCTGGCCGCCGGAGAGCTGATCGGGCTTGCGGGCACCATAGCCTTCCAGCTTGACGAGGCTCAGGGCCTCCTCCGCCCGGCGGGCGCGCTCGGCCGGGGCGACGCCGTCGACCATCAGCCCATAGGCGACGTTCTGGGCCACGGTCATGTGGGGAAAGACGGCGTAGGACTGGAAGACCATGTTCACCGGCCGCTTGTTGGGCGGGGTGCGGCTGATGTCCTGGCCATCGATCAGGATGCGGCCCTCGGTGGGCGTCTCGAAGCCGGCGAGCATGCGAAGCAGGGTCGTCTTGCCGCAGCCGGACGGACCCAGCAGGGCGAAGAACTCTCCCTCCTGGATATCCAGCGTGACCTTGTCGACCGCCACCACCTTGCCGAAGCGCTTGGTGACGTTCTCGAAGCGGATGATGGTGGAGGCGGGCGGGTTCATAGCGGCGATCAGATTCCCCCCACGGTTTCGGGACGGGCGGCGTCGGCGCCCTGCAGGCGCAGGGCCAGGGCGGTCAGCGCCACGGTCAGGACGATGAGAATGGTCGAGGCGGCGTTCACCTCCGGCGTCACCGAGAAGCGCACCATGGAATAGACCTTCACCGGGAAAGTGGTGGTGTCCGGCCCCGAGGTGAAGAAGGTGATGACGAAATCATCCAGGCTCAGGGTGAAGGCCAAGAGGGCGCCGGCCAGGAGCCCCGGAGCCATGTGGGGGATCAGGATATCCTTGAAGATCCGCCACTCGCCGGCCCCCAGATCCCGCGCCGCCTCCTCCAGCTCGCGGTTGAACGAGGCCAGTCGGCCGCGGATGACGATGGCCACGAAGCTGAACGAGAAAGAGATGTGCGAGATGATGATGGCGCCCAGGTTGAGCGGCCAGATCAGCTCGGTGGGCCAGGGAAGGACCTGGGTGAAGAAGACCAGCATCGCCACCCCCATGCAGATCTCGGGCACCACGATGGGCAAAGCCAGCGCCCCTTCGAACGCCGGCTTGAACGGAAATCGGAAGCGCCAGAGCAGCAGGGCGGTGAGAGCGCCGAGGATCACGCTCACCACCGTGGAGACCGCGGCGATGGTCAGGGAGTTGCCGAAGGCGGCGATCAGGTCGGAATCGGCGAAGGTCAGGGCATAGTATTTGAGGGTGAAACCGCGCCAGACGATGTTGCGCTTGCTGTCGTTGAAGCTGAACACCATCAGCGTCACCAGGGGCGCATAGAGGAAGATCACCACGGCGATCAGCCAGGCGCGGATCGGCCAGCGGCGCAGATATTCCAGCGGGCCCGGCGCCTCGCGGCGGGGAGCGGTGGCCAGAGCGCCGCTCATGCCCGCCTCGCCTGCCGGCCACGGGACACGATCGCCTGGACGGCGATGGCGATGAAGGTCATGTACATTAGAAGAAACGACAGGGCCGCGCCGAACGGCCAGTCGTTGGCGGTCTTGAACTGGCGCTCGATGACATTGGCGATCATCTGGCTCGAAGGGCCGCCCAGCAGGTCCGGCGTCAGATAGGCGCCCACGGAGGGGATCAGGGTCACCAGCACGCCCGAAACGATGCCGGGCATAGCCAGCGGAACCACCACCCGGGCGAAGGTGGTCAGGTGCCCGGCGCCCAGATCAAGGCTCGCCTCCAGCAACGAGCGGTCGAGCCGATCCAGCGCCGCATAGAGCGGCAGGACCATGAAGGGGAGTTGCACATAGACCAGGCCGAAGACGACGGCGAAGTTGTTGTGCAGCAGCTCCAACGGCTGGAAGGCCGCCAGAGGATGGCCGAACAGGGCGGTGACATGGCTGGCCCCGTTCCACAGGAACGCTAAACCGAAGTTGATGTAGCCCTCGTCGCGCAGCACCGCCATCAGGGCGTAGGTGCGGATCAGAAGATTGGTCCAGAACGGCAGCATGATCAGCAGCAGCAGCCAGACCTTGGCCTTCTCCGAGGCGAAGGTGATGGCGATGGCGACCGGAAATCCCACGATCAGACAGAGCGCCGTAGTCAGCGCCGCGAACCAGAAGGATTTGAAAATTATGCCCAGATACAGGGGTTTGATGGCGTGGGCGTAGTTGGCGAAGGTGCCGTTGATGACAATCTGGATCAGACCGTTGTTCTCGCCGAAGCTGTAGGCCCAGATGATCGCCAGGGGGGCGAGGAAGAACGCGCCCAGCCAGAAGACCGGCGGAATGGCAAGGGCGGCGAAGACGCCCTTGGCCTTGGTCCATGACTCATCCATGGGCGCCCCCGGTCATGTGGCGGAGCCCCGTCATGCCGCGAAGATCCGGGTGACGGTCTCGTCATAGAGGTGCGCCCGGGCGAGGCCCTCGAAATCGGCGTATTCGCATCTGGCCATCACATCGGCCGGCGGGAAGATGGCCTTGTTGTCGCGATAGTCGGCCGGCATCAGCGCCAGGGCTGCGGCGTTGGGCGTGGGGTATTTGATGGTCTCGTAGATCTCGGCGCCGTTCTTGGCGTCGAGCACGAAGTTGATGAACTGGTGGGCGTTGTCGGGCCGGGGCGCGCCCTTGGGAATGCAAAGGCAATCGGAATTGAGGATGCTGCCTTCCTTGGGCACCACGAAATCGAGATCGGGGTCCTCGGCCATCACCTGGGCGATGTCGCCGTTATATTCCATGACGATATCGATATCGCCCGAGAGCAGCAGATCCTGGCCCTCGTCGTGGTGGAAGATTTTCACATAAGGCTTTTGCTTGATGTACATTTCCGCCACCTGATCGATAACCGGCAAGGGGATGTTGCGCACCGAATAGCCAAGATATTTGGCCCCGAGCTCGATCAGGTCGTCGGCTTCGGAAAAGAGGCCGATCCGGCCCTTGTAGCGATCCGAGTTCATCACCCATTTCCAGCTGTCCGGCACGCCCTGCATCTTGGACTTGCGATAGCCGATGCCGAGCACCAGCCAGGTATAGGGCATGGAAAAGTGGCGGCCCGGATCGAACGGCGGGTTCTGGAACGCCGGCAACAGATTGACCCGATTGGGGATCTTGGCGAGGTCCAACTCCTGGAGCAGGCCGGCGATGCGGAAGCGGGTGACGAACTCGTTGGAGGGCACGATCACATCGAAGCCCGGGTTGCCGGCCTTGAGCTTGGCGAACAGCTCGTCGTTGGTGGCGAAGAGGCTCATCTTCACATCGACGCCGGTGGCGGCCTTGAAGTCCGAGAGCGTGGTCTTTCCGGTGTAGGTGTCCCAGTTGTAGAGGTTGAGCCTCAGCTCCTCGCCGTTCTTGCCGATCTTGGCCTTGGGCGCGCAGCCCTCGAGGCCGGAGAAGCTAAGGCCCGCGGCGGCGGCGCCGAGGCCGGCCAGCAGGGAGCGCCGGGAAGAGGCGCCGGGACGGATGAGATCCATCGCCCCTCCCCTCACGCGTTCTTCAGATACCAGTCGTGGTCGAGCGGCGAGACCACGGCGTTGAAGCGATCCTGCTCGGTGCGCTTGACCTTGGAGAACATGGTCACGAACCGGTCGCCCAGATAGTCGCGCATGGTCGCCGAAGCCTCGAAGGCGTCCACCGCGGCGAACCAGTGGGCCGGCAGGCGAAGATCGCTCGCCGCCGCCGCGGCGTAACCGTCGCCCTCCACCGGCGGCCCCGGATCGATCTTGTGGGTGAGGCCGTGATGGACGCCGGCCAGAAGGGTGGCCAGGGCCAGATAGGGATTGGCGTCGGCGCCGGCGACCCGGTGTTCGATGTGACGCCCACCGGCCGGGCCGGCCGGGACTCGCAGGGAAACAGTCCGGTTGTTCACGCCCCAGGTCGGCGCCACCGGCGCATAGGAATTGGGCCGGAAGCGGCGGTAGGAATTGGCGTTGGGCGCGAAAATCGCCATGCCGTCGGCCAGCAGGCCCTTGAGGCCACCCACCGCGTGACGCAGGGCCGGCGTCCCGGCCGGCGCCTCGCTGGCGAAAATGTTCCTGCCCTTCGCGTCATTGACGCTGACGTGCAGGTGCAGGCCGCTGCCGGCGAGGTCGGCGAAGGGCTTGGCCATGAAGGTGGCCTCGACCCCGTGCCGGGCCGCCACACCCTTGGCGATGCGCTTGTACATCACCGCCTCGTCGGCGGCGCGCAGGGCGTCGGGACCGTGCTTGAGGGTCAGTTCGAGCTGGCCCGGCGCATATTCGGCGATCGCCCCCTCCAGCGGCACGCCCTGAATATCGGCGCAGGCCCACAGCTCGCGCAGGAAAGCCGAGAAATCCTCCAGCTCGCGCAAGCCATAGACGCCGTGCAGGCTCGGCCGCTCGCCCCCGTTCAGCGGCGCGGCCAGTTGCAGGCCGCCGTCCGCCGCCCGAGCACGATCGACCAGATAATATTCGAGCTCACAGGCGACCACGGGGGTGAGGCCATCGGCGGCGAAGCGATCGAGCACGCCGGTCAGGACATGGCGCGGATCGAGGTCGTTGGGCTTTCCATCCAGCTCATAGAACGAGGTGATCACCTGGGCGACGTCGTCGCCCAGCCACGGCGCGCGCACCAGGGTCTTGGGGGCCGGCTTGGCCAGGCGATCGGCGTCGCCGTCTTCCCAGACCAGGCCCGTGTCCTCGCAATCCTGGCCGGTGACATCGCAGACCAGGACCGAGCCCGGCAGGAACCGTCCGTACTCATAGACCGCCATCAGCTCGTGGCGACGCAGCCGCTTGCCGCGCGGAACGCCGGACATGGCGGTGAACAGGATCTCGAAGAACTGGATGTCCGGATTGGACTCCAGGAAGGCGTGCGCTTCCAGCGGATGGGCGATGGCGTGGTTCTGCGACGTCACGGCTGTTCTTTCAGGGTCCCACGGCGCCCGGCGAGCGGCCGAAACAGCCCCGCCTCAATCTGTGATCACTCTTTCTGCGGGGTGGCTTGGGCTGTCAAGGGAACCCCGCGTAGGTGATCCCCTTTCGGGCGCGCGAGACGGATTGTCGCGTTCCGGCGCCAAGCTTATTCTCATAGCGGCAATTCGTTTGAACGCGGGGGTGGATCCGTGAGCTACAAGGAACTTCAGAACACCGTTCTGGCCGGCGGCTATGTCCTCTCATCGAAGTACACCGGGCTGGTGGTCGAGGGATCGGCCAGCGTTCAAGGGCCGGGCGTCAGCGCCGGTTTCTCCGCGGTCATCGAGACCTACGGCGCTGTCACCGACATCGCCCTGACCAAGGGCGGCACGGTAAAGAACCACGCCACGATCGGCGGCGGGTCGAATGTCGATATAACGATCACCGGCGCATCGGGCTTGGTGGAGAATTACGGGACGATCGCCCACGGCGTATCGCTGGCCGCTGGCGGAACGGTCAAAAACACCGGCTTCATCGGTTACGGAATTGGGGTCGACATCAGCGGTAAAACCGGTCTCGTCGAGAATTACGGCGCGATCCATTCGACCGTCGATCTGAAGAGCGGCGGAACCGTCAAGAACGATAATGAGATAGACACCAACAACGGTCCCGCGGCCCTTTATGTCGCCGGCGCTGCCGGAACGGTGTCAAATCTCGGCACGATCACGGATACCGGCGGGCCGGCCAACGCCGGCCAATCCGGACCGGCCGGCGTCGCGCTCGGCGACGGCGGCGCGGTGACCAATGGAACGCTCATCAACCGGTTCGCCCTGATCCAGGGCTATAGCGGCGTCGTGGTTCGCTCCAAGGCCGGCACGATCAGCAATTTCGGGATCATCCTGGGCGACGGCTTGCCGCCGGGTACGGCCCCCACCACCGGAACCTATGTCACGGCCGCCGGCGTGGTGCTTTATGACGGCGGCGGCGTGACCAATGGCGCGCTTACCGATCACGCGGCGCAGATCCTGGGCGGCTACGAAGGCGTATATTCCCAGACCGCGGCGACCGTCACCAACTTCGGCACGATCGAGGGCGTCGAAGCCATCGCCAATGACGGCTCCAACGGCGTCTCCATCAAGGGCGGCCTGATAACCAACGGCGCCTTGACCGATCACGCCGCCGAAATCCTGGGTTACACGGCCGTGAACCTGAACGGCGCCGGCACGGTGGTGAATTTCGGGACGATCCAGGGAGAAGGCGCGGCGAGGGCCGCCGGGATCGTTTTCGGCAAGACCTCCGGCGCGATCGTCAACGGCGCGCTCACCGATACGCACGCCCTGATCGCCGGCGCCTATGGCGCCTATCTCGCCGACGGCGGCTCGGTCACCAATCTTGGCACCATCAGCGGCTGGAGCGAAGCGACCGGCAGCGCGGGCTTGGTCATGGCCGCCGGCGGCTATGTCGCCAACGGCTCGTCCACCGATGCCGACGCCAGGATCGACGGCTATAACGGACTGCTCGCCAAGGGCTCGACAACAATCGCCAACTACGGCTCGATCGTCGGCGCCGGCGGCGCGGGGACCTACGGGATATCCCTGGGCGCCGGGGGCCTGGTCACCAACGGCGCCGCCGGCTCCGGCGGCGGCAAGGCCCTCATCCAGGGAACCATTGGGCTGGCGGCGTCCGGCGCGGCCACCGTCATCAACTATGGCGCCATCAAGGGCCGGGGCGCGGGCGCCGTGGCCGTCCAATTCGGCTCATCGGCGGATCGGCTAATCGTGGAGGCGGGCTCGGTTCTGGGCGGCGCGGCGAACGGCGGCGGTGGGACGGTCGAGTTCGCCGGCGGGGCGGGAACCATCGCCAGCGCCTCCGGAGGTTTTATGGTTTCGGCGAGCGGGTCATCCTCGTTCTTCTCCAACTTCGATACGATCGAGCTCGACGCGCCGGCTTCCTTCACCGCGATGGCGGGGGCCGGACAACCAGGCCTGAGCATCGCCGCGGGCGATTCGATAGTCGTCAACGGCTCATTGACTTTCGCCGGCTCGCCGACGCCGGGGCCGACGCTCGCCAACGCCGGACTGATCGAGAGCCTGGGAACGGGAACCGTGACAATAAACGGCTCGATCGCCAACACCGGAACCCTGGAGGCTTCCGGGGGCACCCTGACCGCGAACGGCGCGGTGACCGGCGCGGGCAAGGTGATCATCGGCGCCGGCCTCGCCGATTTCACCTCGACATTCAGCGAGGCCGTGACCTTCGCCGCCGGATCGACGGGCGAACTCGAGCTGACGCAGGCTTATTCCGGTTCGATCGCCGGTTTTTCCACCACCGGAGCCACCCGTCTCGATCTGGCCGACATCGCTTTCACCCCGGGCGTGACCACGGCCACCTTCAGCGGGACGACCAAAGGCGGGACCCTGACGGTCACGACCGGATCCGAAGTGGTCAAGATCAAGCTCACTGGCGACTACGTGGGCTCGACGTTCACTCCATCGACCGACGGCCACGGCGGCACGCTGATCGTCGATCCGCCGAAGGCCGCCGCTTCCACGCCGTCGCGCCCGGTCGCCCCAGCCAGCCCTCAAGTCTTTATCGAGGCCTCGGCGAGCATTGGGGCCACAACGGGATCCTTCGCTGAACCCGCTGTCGAGCGCAAACCCGCGGCGATTCCCTTTCTCGCGCCACCGCTTTCACACTCATCTGGGGCCATTCTCTAGCCGAGCACGCGCGCCAGAAAGCCGCCAGCCAGCTCGACGCCGGCGGCGTCGACGCTGTGGCCGAGGCCCCGGGAGACGTGGCTCTCGACCTCGAAGCCGCCCCGCTCCAGCGCCGCCATGGTGTTGTGGAAGGCCGCGATCGGGATCATCGGATCCTCGTCGCCGTGGATCAGCAGAACGGGCGGTTTCGTGCGCGCGCCGGCCAGCGCCGCCTCGTCGGCCACCATGCCGGAGAAGCCGACGACGCCGGCGAGCGTGCGAGAGCGCCGAGGCCCCACTTCCAACGCCATCATCGTCCCCTGGCTGAAACCCACCAGGGCGAGGGCGCTTTCCGAAAGACCGGCGCGGGCCAGTTCGGCGTCGATGAAGGCGTCGAGAACCGGCGCGGCCCGCGCGGCGCCGGCGGCCCGCGCCCTGGGATCGAAGGTGGTGATTCCCCACCACTGGTAGCCCCCCGGCGCGCCGGGGCAGATCTCGGGGGCGTTGGGAGCGATGAAAGCCGTTCCAGGCAGCGCCTCACGCCAAAACGGCGCCAGACCGATCAGGTCTTCGCCGTTGGAGCCATAGCCATGCAGGAGGATGACCAGCGAACGCGGCGCCGCGCCCGAGGCGGGCGCGAGCCGGGGTCCGTCGATCGTCGCGGCCACCTAGGACGCGCGGCGGGGTCTAGTCGCCGTCGGCGAGGTCGGCGATACGGCCGTCGACGCGTTGACCCAGAACCGTGCTGACCTTCTCGCCCTTATCCTTGTGATGGACATGGGCTTGATGGACTTCCTCGTCCTTCTTTTCGGCTTCGGGGGTCTTGTCGGCTTCGGTATCGGACATGCTTGATGCTCCGTAAGTTGCGGACGCGAGCGCGTTTTCGAAGAGCCCCGCCCGGACTAGAGACCTTGCGAATATCACGCGCCGGCGCCCCTGTCAGCCTCAAAGCGGCTCGGCCGCCGCCCCTGGCGCGGGCGCCTCGTACAGGTCACCATGCCCCCGCCCATGAAGCCTCTCGCCTCCATTCAATATCTGCGCGGTCTGGCGGCCCTGGCGGTGGTCGCATTCCACGCCTTCCAGTGGGGCGACGGCGGCTTTGAGGTCGGCCGCGCCGGCGTCGATGTGTTCTTCGTCATCAGCGGCGTGATCATGTGGCGGGTGACGGCCGAGCGGGAAACCGCGCCCCTGGCTTTCCTTTGGCGGCGGCTCACCCGCGTGGCCCCGCTCTATTGGCTGCTCACCGCGGTGCTGGGCGCCGTCGCCGTCGCTTGGCCGGCTTTCCTGCCCAACGTCCATCCAGGCTGGAAGCCGCTGTGGCTTTCCCTCGCCTTCATCCCGCATTTCGATCCCGCCGGCCTGCCTTTCCCTCTGCTGCCACCCGGCTGGACCCTGAACTACGAAGCGATCTTCTATGTCGTGGTCGCCGCCACCCTCCTGGCCCCGAGGGCGAACCGCGCATGGCTGATCGCCGGCGCCCTGCTCGCCATCGTCGCCGCCGGTCTCGCGCTGGCCGACCCGGCCTATATCCTGGGCGCCAATCCCCTCCTTCTTGAGTTCGCCGCCGGCGTTGGCGTGGCCACGCTGGCTGACCGTCGCGCTCTCCCCGGCCGCCGCTCAAGCTGGGGCCTGATCGCCGCCGGCCTGGCGGCCCTCGCCATTCCAGCCGTGCTGGGCCTCTTCGACGAGCTTTGGCGCCCGCTCATCTGGGGCCCGCCGGCGGTGCTGATCGTGGTCGGGGCGCTTGGCCTGGAACAGAGCGGCGGCGTGGGAAAATCACCCGTGTTCATGGCCCTGGGCGACGCCTCCTATTCGATCTATCTGATCCACCTGCCAGCTTCGGCCGTTGTCGCCCACAGTCTGGGGATCAATCCTCCGTGGCTCTTCATCCCCGCCGCCATCGCCGCCTCGACCTTGGCGGGCCTCGCCTGCCATCGGTGGGTGGAGCGGCCGCTCATACGTTGGACCAGGGCCCTGGGCGCCCGGGCGAGACGCCACGCGGAGGCGGCCGCCTAGCGAATGCGCTATCGAGCCAATCTATCGTCGCCATTCGATCAATCGATTGGACGCCCTAGGCGCGCCAGCCTATTGAACCCTTTCTCGGGCCGGCCCATTATGGGAAACGCCCGCGACAGCTGTACTTTATAGAGGAACCCGACCATGTCGCTCGCCAACAGCAAGACGCTGGAAAATCTGAAGGCCGCTTTTGCTGGCGAGAGCCAGGCCAACCGGCGCTACCTCTATTTCGCCCAGAAGGCTGACGTCGAAGGCTATAACGACGTCGCCGCCGTGTTCCGCTCCACCGCCGAGGGCGAGACCGGCCACGCCCACGGCCATCTCGAATTCATGGAAGGCGTGGGCGATCCGGCCACCGGCCTGCCGATCGGCGCCACCGACCTCAATCTCAAGGCGGCCATCGCCGGCGAGACCCACGAATATACCGACATGTATCCCGGCATGGCCCGGACCGCCCGCGAAGAAGGCCAGGACGAGATCGCGGACTGGTTCGAAACCCTGGCCAAGGCCGAGAAATCCCATGCGGGGCGCTTCCAGCGCGCCCTCGACGCCTTGGACTAGAAGAGAGCGGCCCCTCCTCTCTCTTTTTGTCCAGTCGCCCTTCGCGCACCTCCCCCCCCGCGCGGAGGGCGACACCCCTTCTCCAGGCCTCATTCATGACCCATACGCCGCCCGCCGCCTCCGAAGCCCGGCGCGAGGGGAGCCTCGACGCGCCGTTCCGCCACGCCATCGCCTGGCGCGATCCGGACTTCTACGACATGGCCAAGGTCGAGGCCGAGATGGAGCGGGTGTTCGACATCTGCCACGGCTGCCGCCGCTGCTTCAATCTGTGCGACAGCTTCCCGCGCCTCTTCGATCTGATCGACGAAGGCCCGACCGGCGAGATGGACGGGGTCGCCAAGGCCGACTACGGCAAGGTCGTCGAGGCCTGCACCCTCTGCGACATGTGCTTCATGACCAAGTGCCCCTATGTGCCGCCGCACGAGTGGGACGTGGATTTTCCCCATCTGATGCTTCGCCACCGGGCCGCGACCCGCAAGGCCGAGGGCGGCGATTTCGTGCCCGAGCAGCTCGGCAAGACCGACCGCAACGGCAAGCTCGCCAAGCCCGTCGCCGGGCTGGCCAACTGGGCGACCGACCTTGGCAACAAGCCGGTGCGCGGGGCCATGGAGGCGGTGGGCGGTATCGACAAGACCGCGGTTCTGCCCCTCTATCATTCCAAAAGCGCCACCGACCGGCTGGCGACGCCGATGGCCGCCGATCCGGCCGGGCCGGCGTTCGGTCTGCGCAAGGCGGCGCTCTACGCCACCTGTTTCGTCGACTACAATGCGCCGCAAACCGCGATCGCCGCCATGGCGGTGCTGGCCAGGCAGGGCGTGGAGACCAAGCTGGCCTATCCCGAATGCTGCGGCATGCCTCAGCTGGAGGCGGGGAACATCGCCGATGTCGCCCGCCGCGCCGAGCGCGTCGCCGCCGAACTGCTGCCGCTGGTGGACGCCGGCTTCGACATCGTCACCCTCACCGCCAGCTGCGGCCTGATGATGAAGTTCGAATGGCCGCTGATCCTGCCCGAAAGCGAGCCGGTCAAACGCCTGGCGGCCGCCACCCGCGATATCAGCCAATATGTGGTCGAGCTTTCCAAGGCCCATGGCCTCGCCGAAGGCCTGAGCGCGCCGGAGGGGGGCGTAACCTTGCATCACGCCTGCCACGCGAGAGCCCAGAACATGGGCGCCGTCTCGGCTCAGATGCTGCGGCTGATCCCCGGGGCCAAGGTCGATCTGGTGGAGCGCTGCTCCGGCCATGGCGGCACCTTCGGGGTGATGAAGGCGACCCATCCGCTGGCGGTGAAGGTCGGCAAGCCCGCCGCCCGCCAGATCGCCCAGAAAGGCGCCGACACCCTCTGTTCGGACTGCCCGCTGGCGTGCAAACACCTGGGCCAACTGGTCAGCGCCGAGCTGGCCGACGGCGCCGCAGCGCCGCGCCAGGCCCATCCCATCGAGATTTTCGCCCAGGCCTACGGGCTGGCTTAGCCACCCCGCGCCAAGATTTCAGGAGCCACGCCATGCCCGCCTCCGCGCGAGCGGTCACCGCCGAAGACATCATTCCGGACGCGCAGTACGCCGCCCAGCGCAAGGCGCGGCGCGCGGCCCTGCTGCCGGTCAAGCGCCTGCGCCGCATCGCCCTTGGCCCCTATTGCACCTTCTATTTCGAATCCTTCGACACCATGCTCTTCCAGATCCAGGAAATGCTGCTCACCGAAAAGGGCGGCGCCGAACAGCTCGCCGACGAACTGGCGGCCTACAATCCCCTGATCCCCCAGGGCCGCGAACTGGTGGCGACGGTGATGTTCGAGATCGACGAGCCGGTCCGCCGCGAGGCGGTGCTGGCGAGCCTCGGCGGCGTCGAGGATCATTTCTTCCTGCGGGTCGGCGAAGACACGATCTCGGGCGTTCCCGAGGGCGATGTCGAGCGCACGCGAGAGGACGGCAAGACCTCCTCGGTGCATTTCCTGCGCTTCCCGTTCACCGACGCCCAGGCGCGTGCTTTTGGCGATGCGGCGGTGAGCGTGATGATCGGCTGCGATCATCCAGGCTACGGCCATCTGGCGGTTATCGGCGAGGCCTCACGCGCCGAACTCGACAAGGATCTCGACTGATGGCGCTGGCGCCGCTGCCGACCCAGCCGGCCGGAACGCCCTGGCCGACGGACGACTGGCCGACGGCGCCGCTTCCCCATTCGGTGGACACCCATCGTTTGAACGGGCTGCTCGATCGGGCCTTCGATGGCCTCTCGGGATTGGGCGAAGCCCAGGCGGTGGTGATCATCCAGGCCGGTCGCCTCATCCTCGAGCGCTATGCGCCGGGCTTTGGCCCAGAGGCGACCTGCGCATCATGGTCGATGGCCAAGAGCATCACCCAGGCCCTCGCCGGGATTCTCGTGGGCGACGGACGGCTGGACGTCGAGGCGCCGGCGGATGTTCCGGAATGGCGCGAACCGGGCGATCCGCGCGGCGCGATCACTCTGGATCACCTTTTCCACATGTCGAGCGGACTCGATTTCCTGGAGGCCTATCATCCGGACAAGCCCTCCGACGTGATCGAGATGCTGTGGGGCTCGGGCAAGGACGACACCGCCGCCTACGCCGCCGCCAAGCCCCTGGCCCATCCGCCGGGCGCGTTCTTCTACTATTCCAGCGGCACGACCAACATCATCAGCCGCTGCCTGGCGCGCGCGCTAGGCGCTTCGGGCGCCGGTTTCGAAGCCTTTATGCGGCAGCGCCTGTTCGATCCCATCGGCATGAAAAGCCCGGTCCCGAAGTTCGACGCGGCGGGAACCTTCATCGGTTCGTCGTTCTGCTACGCCACGCCCCAGGATTTCGCCCGGTTCGGCCTGCTTTATCTGCGGAACGGCCTCTGGGACGGCCGGCGCATCCTGCCCGAACGCTGGGTCGACTACGCCCGCACGCCGACCTTCCAGCAGCGCGGCTGTCCCGATGGCCCCTATGGCGCCCATTGGTGGCTGGATTTCGCCGGCCCCGGAACCTTCTCCGCCAACGGCCATGACGGCCAGCATATCGTGATCCGCCCGGATCGGGACCTGATCGTGGTGCGAAATGGGGTCAGGCCCGAGGCCGCAGAACTGCCGTTGAAGGCCTGGTTCGGCGACGTAGTGGAGCTTTTCGCTTAGCGGACCCGCGAGCCCCACGTGGAGCGGGTCGACGGCAATTGGCGCGGAGCGACAGCCGCTTTTTCCTGGCTGATCCGCCAGCAGCGCTGCCACGGAGATAGCGATGAATCCGCATCGGAGGCTGCCGCTGGAATGCGGCGGCCAAGGATTTCGCGCCAGATGCGAGGGTCCGACGCCGACCCATCCGCACGGGGGGACTCTTTGGAAAGCTTGAACTCTTCAGCCATGGCGTGGCCCAAAACGCGTTTCACGGGATAAGGTTCACGCCGCCGGCGGGCAGAGGAACTTCCCCGCCAGGGCGCCGCCGCGCATATAGACCTGGATTTCGGCGGTCTCGCCGGCTTCGGCGAGGCTGGCGCCCAGGCGGATGGCGGCGTCCTCGGCCTTTGCGCCGCTGGCGAAAATCTGGGGGTTGGCGATCGTGGGTTGGCTGACGGCCCAGCCTTCGGCGAAGGGCTCGACGACGATGATCCGCACCATGGCGTATCTCCATATCCCCCCGCGAACTAAGACCGGCTTCTTCGTCCGGCGCGGGCAAGCTCCCTATCGCAGTCTTTCATGACAGGGGTTTGGCCGTGAAGGGCCCAAAAGCGGCGATAGCGTAACGGTTGCGTGAACTTGTAACCGCCGGCCTCAAGACATCGTATCAACGCCCATGACCCACGTGCTGATCCGCGCCTGCGCCGCCGTCGCCGTCATCCTCGCCGCAGGCGCCGCGGCGGCCGCCGACGCCGCCCACCCGACAGTGGTCGAGCTCTTCCAGAGCCAGGGCTGCTCGTCATGCCCCCCGGCCAACGCCAACGTCGCCGCGGTCTCCGGGCGACCGGACATTCTGGCGCTGAGCTTTTCGGTCACCTATTGGGACCAGCTCGGCTGGAAGGACACCTTCGCCACCGACGCCTATACCGCCCGCCAGTGGGCCTACGCCAGGGGCCTGCGTCACGACGATGTGTTCACGCCCCAGGTGGTGGTCAACGGCCGCCGCGACGGGGTCGGCGCCGACCCGGCCGAGCTGCGGGACCTAATCGCGGCCGGCGATCGGGGCGACGGCGGGCCCGCGGTGGTCATCAAGGCCGGCGCGGTGGCCATCTCAGCCGGCGCGGCGCCGCCCAAGGGCGCCGATATCTGGCTGGTTCGCTATGATCCCCGCGTCATTGAGGTCGCGATCAAGCGCGGCGAGAACGGCGGCCGCACCCTGCCCCACCGCGACATCGTCCGTCAGCTCGCCCGCCTTGGCCCTTGGACTGGCGTGCCGGTGACCTTGGCGCTGCCGCCTTCTTCCGATCCGGCCCTGCGCACCGCCGTCCTGGTCCAGGCGCCCAACGGCGGCCCGATCTTGGCGGCGGCAAGGCTGTAGGCGCCGCTGTCAGGTCAACGCCGCGACGATCTCGTCCACCTGGGCCCGCGCCGGCTGGTCGACGTCGATCACGATCGCGTGTTCATCCGGCCCCGGCGGCTGCAGATCGGCGAACTGGCTGGCGAGCAGCGAGGGCGGCATGAAGTGGCCGACGCGGCGCGCGACGCGGGCCGCGATCAAATCTTCCGAGCCCTTGAGATAGACGAAGCGCACGAACGGCCGGCCATCGGTCAGGATATCCCGATAGGCGCGCTTGAGGGCCGAGCAGGTGACAACGCCGCCCTGTCCGGCCGCCGCCTCCTTGTCCATCCAGGCGCCGATGGCGGCGAGCCAGGGGAGACGGTCGGCGTCGGTCAGGGGTACGCCGGCCTTCATCTTGGCGATGTTGGCCGGCGGATGCAGGGCGTCGCCCTCCTGGAAGGTCCAGCCGAGGCGCTCGGCGAGCGGCCCCGCCACCGTCGACTTGCCGGCGCCGGAAACGCCCATGACCACCAGTATGGTCGTCGCGGTCACGAGGGCAGAGGCCGCCAGCGGCGGCCGTCGCGGGCCATCAGGGCCGCGGCCGAGGCCGGGCCGTCGCTGCCGGCGCGGTAGGTTTCCGGCGCTCCGTCCTTCTTCCAGGCGTTGAGGAAGGGCATGACCGCGGCCCAGGCGTATTCGATATCGTCGCCGCGTTTGAACAGGGTCTGGTCGCCGGTCATGACGTCATAGACCAGGGTCTCATAGCCGGTGGCCGGCTCGGTCTTGAAATGATCGGCGTAGCGGAAATCCATCGCCACCTCCGCCAGATCCACCTCGGGCCCGGGGCGCTTGGCGTCGAACAGCAGCGAAATCCCCTCCCCCGGCGCGATGCGCAGCACCAGGACATTGGGCGTGGACTGGCCGGCGCCCTTGACCTGGAACAGAGTCTGGGGCGCGCCCTTGAACTGGATCGCCACCTGGGTCTGACGCGCCTTCAGGGCCTTACCGGTGCGCAGATAGAACGGCGTCCCGGCCCAGCGCCAGTTGTCGATCTCCAGCTTGAGGGCGACATAGGTTTCGGTCTGGCTCTTGGGATCGACCCTGGGCGAGGCGCGATAGGCGGGCAGGCGTGTCCCCGCCACTTCGCCGGCCGAATATTGGCCGCGCGCCGAGTCGGCCAGCGCCTGCTTGGGCGTTAGGTGGCGGATGGCCTCGATCACCCGGCCCTTCTCGGCCCGCACCGCCTCGGCGTCGAAGGAATTGGGCGGCTCCATGGCCACCATGGCCAGGACCTGGAAGAGGTGGTTGGGCACCATGTCGCGCAAAGCGCCGGCGTGGTCATAATAGGCGCCGCGGCTCTCCACTCCCACGGTCTCGGCGGCGGTGATCTCGATGCTGTCGATGTGCTGGCGGTTCCACAGCGGCTCGAAGACGCCGTTGCCGAAGCGGGTGACCATGATGTTGCGGACCGTCTCCTTGCCGAGGAAATGGTCGATCCGGTAAGTCTGGCTTTCGGCCAGCACCTTGAGGATGCGGCGGTTCAGGGCCTTGGCCGAGGCCAGGTCCTCGCCGAACGGCTTTTCGATCACCACCCGGCGAAAAGCGGCGCCCGTCTCGCGGGTAAGACCGGCCTTGCCGAGACCTTCGACCACCGGCCCGAAAAAGCGCGGGGCGGTGGCGAGATAGAAGATCGCCGCGCCATCGCCGAGTACGCTGGCCAGGGCGGTGAAGGTCGCGGGGTCCTCGAAATCCCCTTTCAGATAGGTGATCCGACTTTCCAGCCATGACCAGGCGGCGGCGTTGATCCTGGCCTTGCCGAACTCGCTGCCCGGATCGGCGGCGAGGGTATGAAGAAAATCGCCCAACGCCTTGCGAATGGCGGCGTCGTTGCTGTCGCCGTGGTCGACGCCGATGACTCGGAAATTCCTATCCAGCAGGCCCGCGTGGGCGAGGTTGTAGAGCGCCGGGACCAGCAGGCGCTTGGCCAGATCCCCCCGGACGCCGAAGATCACCAGGGTGCAGGCGGGGGCGGGATCCGGCTTTGCGGCCATCGCTATGACGCCTTGGGCTCGACGTGGCCGCCGAAGCCATGGCGCATGGCCGAGAGCAGCTTCTCGCCGAACGTGTGATCCTCGCGCGAGCGGAAACGGGCGAACAGGGCGGCGGTGAGCACATTGGCCGGCACCGCCTCTTCCACCGCCGCATCCACCGTCCAGCGGCCCTCGCCGCTATCCTCCACCACGCCGCTGTAGCCGGCGAGCTTGCCGTCCTGGGCCAGGGCCAGGGCGGTGAGATCGAGCAGCCAGGAGGAGACGACGCTGCCCCGGCGCCAGACCTCGGCGATGTCGGCGAGGTTGAGGTCGAACTGCTCGGGCAGGGCGCCGTTCTCGCCATCCTTGCCCTTGAGGATGTCGAAGCCCTCGGCATAGGCCTGCATCAGGCCATATTCGATGCCGTTGTGGATCATCTTGACGAAGTGGCCCGAGCCCACCGGGCCGGCGTGGATATAGCCTTGCTCTGCGCGCGGATCGGCGCCCGCGGCCCGAGGCGTGCGGGGAATATCGCCGATGCCCGGCGCCAGGGTCGCGAAGATCGGATCGAGGCGATCCACCTCGGCCTTTTCGCCGCCGATCATCATGCAATAGCCGCGCTCGAGCCCCCAGACGCCGCCCGAGGTGCCGACGTCTATATAGTTGAGGCCCTTGGCCTTGAGCGCTTTCGCCCGGCGGATGTCGTCGCGATAGAAGGTGTTACCCCCGTCGATCACCGTGTCGCCGGCTTCGAGAATTTCCGAGAGGGCGGTGATGGTCTCGTCGGTCGGGCCGCCGGCCGGCAACATCACCCATACCGCGCGCGGCTTGGCGAGCTTGACGACCACGTCCTTGAGGCTGTCGCCGGCCGCGGCGCCATCCTTGGCCAGGGCCTCGCCGGCCTTGGCGTCACGATCCCAGACGACGCAGGCGTGACCGCCGCGCATGAGCCGGCGGGCGATGTTCGCGCCCATGCGGCCAAGGCCGATCACACCCAGTTCCATGAATAGCTCCTTGATTGAAAGACGGCCGTCAGAACAACGAACGCTCCACGGCCGAAGCGAGGCGCCTTAGGCCGCCCTCGATGTCGCCGCCCAGGTCGATACGCAGGTGGCGGCGGCCGCGCTCGGCCAGCACCTCCAGATCGCCCCGCGCCTCGGCCGCCTCGACCTGGCCGAAGGTGATCTTGCGGCCGGGGATGGGGAGATCCGTCACCGGCTTGGCCGTGATCTGCAGGAAGACGCCGCTGTTGGGTCCGCCCTTGTAGGCCTGGCCGGTGGAGTGCAGGAACCGGGGCCCAAAGCCCAGCACCGTCGCCAGCTTGGTGTGATCGCGAAGCCGCTTGCGGATCGCCTGCAGGGCGGCCGTGTGGGCGGGATTGCGATCGAGATAGGCCAGCAGGCCGAGATAATCGCCGGCCCCGCCCCGCGCGAAATGGGCGCCGATATAGGCTTCAAGGCTGGGCGTCTCCATCGTCCTCACGAGATCGGCGGCGTTGGCCGCATCGGCGTAGAGCGAAATCTCGCCGTCCTGGAAAATCGGTGTCTCGGCCTCGACCTTGCCGGAAGATTCCAGGGCCTGGGTCAGGGCGCGGGTCTTGATCTTGCTGGCCTCCACGTCGGGCTGATCGAAGGGATCGATGCCGATCACCGCGCCGGCGATGGCCACCGCGATCTCCCAGCGGAAGAATTCCTGAACAAGGCCTAGAGGCCCGGCCAGGGTGATGCGCACGACCGGATGACCGGCCTCCTCCAGCGCCCGCGCCAGTTCGTCGCGGGCCGGATCATCCTGGTCGTCGAGGCGCAGATAGGCGAACACGCGATCGGCCCCATAGGCGCGCACATCGCCCAGCGGTTCGGCGTCCACCGGGATCAGGCCCTTGCCGTGCTTGCCGGTGGATTCGGCCAGAAGCTGTTCGAGCCAGGCGCCGATCTCCGCCACGCCATCCGAGGCGATCAGGCTGACCTTGTCGCGGCCGGCCCTGGCGGCGAGGCCCAGAACCACCCCTAGGTGAACGCCGGGGTTGGCGGCCGGCGGGGCGCTGGCCCCGCAGGCGCGGACCATGGTCTTGGCGGCCTCGAACGCCGCCCTGACGTCGATGCCGATCACGGCGGCCGGGACCATGCCGAAGTTGGAGAGCACCGAATAGCGGCCGCCAATGGCCGGATCGCCGAGGAAGACCTGGGCGAAGCCCTGTTCCTTGGCCGTCTTTTCGAGATTGGAGCCCGGGTCGGTGACGGCGATGAAGCGCGCCCCCGCCTTGCCCGCGCCGAGGGCCGCCTCGACCTTGGCGAAGAAATAGCGGTGCAGCACGTCCGGCTCCAGGGTCGAGCCCGACTTGCTGGAAACGATGAAGAGGGTGTTGGCCGGATCGATCTGGCCCTCGATGCGGGCGACCTGATCAGGATCGGTGGAATCGAGCACCAGCAGCTTGGGGTGTCCGCTGGCCGAACCGAAGGTGACGGCCAGAACCTCCGGGCCGAGGCTCGATCCGCCCATGCCCAGCAGCACGGCGTGACCGTAACCCGCGGACTTGACCTTGGCGCCCAGGGCCTCAAGAGCGGCGATGTCCACCGCGCCACCGGAGCCGGCGGCGAGCCAGCCCAGCCATTTCGCTTCGTTGGCGCCGGTCCACAGGCTGGCGTCTCCAGCCCACAGGCGCCGGCTCCAGCCTTCGGACGCCGCCTTGGCGAGGCCGTCGTCCACCGCGGCGGCGAGATCGTCCGGCAGTTTGATCCCCTGGGCGTTGAGGCCCTCGCCCAGAAGATGGGCGCGCTTGCCGGCCACGGCGCCCAGCAGGCCGTCGAAGGCCTGGGCGAACTTGGCCACGCCATCGACGACGAGATGGTCGGTGACGGCCGCTAGATCCAGGCCAAGCGTTTCGGTCTGGGCCAGGATCGCCGTGGCGTCCTCCACGTCTTCGGTCAGGGTCGGCGCCACCTCGCCGTGGTCGCGGAAGGCGTCCATGGTCTTGGGCGGCATGGTGTTTACCGTGTCGCGGCCAATCAAGGTCTCGACATACAATATGTCGGAATAGGCCCGATCCTTGGTCCCGGTGGAGGCCCACAGCAGCCGTTGCGGCGCGGCCCCGGCGGCGGCCAGGGCCTTCCAGCGCGGCGTTTCGATCATGGCCAGATAGCGCTGATAGGCGATCTTGGCGTTGGCGATGGCGACCTTGCCGCGCAGGGCCTTGAGCGCCGCGGCATCGGGCGATCCTTTGGCGGCCCGCTCGTCGATTTCCGTGTCGATCACGCCGTCGATGCGGCTGACGAAGAAGCTGGCCACGCCATGAACCTTGGACACCTCGCCCCCGCCGGCGGCGAAGGTCTCCAGGCCGGCCATGTGCGCCTCGGCCACGGCGAGATAGGCGTCGATGGAGAACAACAGGGTGACGTTGACGTTGATCCCCTCGCCGATGAGGGTGCGGATCGCCGGTACGCCGGGCTTGGTGCCCGGAACCTTGATCATCAGATTGGGCCGGTCCACCGCGCGCCACAGCCGCCGCGCCTCGGCGATGGTGGCCTCGGTGTCCATGGCCAGATAGGGCGAGACCTCCAGGCTGACATAGCCGTCGGCCCGGGCGAGGCGATCGTAGGTCGGGCGGAAGGTGTCGGCCGCCCCCTGGATGTCGGCGATGGCCAGGGCCTCGTAGAGATCGATCACCTCGCGGTCGCCCTTGGCCAGGATGGCCTTCAGCTCCGCGTCATAGGCGTCGCCGCCGCCGATCGCCGCCTCGAAGATCGAGGGATTGGAGGTGAGGCCCTTCAGGCCGTCGGTCTCGATCCGGCGGGCGAGCTCGCCATCCTCGAGAATATGCCGGTGAAGATAGTCCAGCCATGGCGCCTGACCAGCGTCGCCCAGAGCGGTGAGGGCGTTGGCCATCAGGCCTCCGCGCCGATCTGGCGGCGGGCGGCGGCGACCACCGCCTGGGCGGTGAAGCCGAAGTGCTTCATCAGGTCGCCGATCGGGGCCGAGGCTCCGAAACCGCGCATGGCGATGATCTCTCCGGCCGGCCCGACATAGCGATCCCAGCCCAGGGGCGAGGCGGCCTCCACGGCCACCCGGGCGGTGACGGCCGGCGGCAGGACCTGGTCGCGATAGGCCTTGTCCTGGCTTTCGAACAGCTCCCAGCAGGGCAAGGACACCACCCTCGCCTTCACCCCATCGGCGACAAGGCGCTCATAGGCCTCGACGCATTCGGGAACCTCGCTGCCGGTGGAGATCAGGATCACCTCTGGCGTCTGATCGGGGTCGCCGGCCAGCACATAGCCACCCTTGGCGACGCCGGCGGCGGAGGCGAATTTCTCGCGATCGAGGGTCGGCATCGCCTGGCGCGACAGGATCAGGCAGGAGGGCCCATCGCCGTGGGCGAGGATCGCGCGCCAGGCCTCGGCCGTCTCATTGGCGTCGGCCGGCCGGAACACCCGCATGCCGGGGATGGCCCGCAGACTCGCGAGATGTTCGATCGGCTGGTGGGTTGGGCCATCCTGGCCGACGCCGATAGAGTCGTGGCTGAAGACGAAGGCCACCGGCGCGTCCATCATCGAAGCCAGGCGGATCGGCGGGCGCATATAGTCGGCGAAGACCAGGAAGGTGCCGGTGTAGGGCCGCAGACCGCAGACAGCCATGCCGTTGGCGATCGAGCCCATGGCGTGCTCGCGCACCCCGAAATGGAAATTGCGGCCGGCGTAGGTGAGGGGTTCGAACGAACCCGCGTCCTCGAACTCCAGCTTGGTCTTGGTGGAGGGCGCGAGATCCGCCGAACCGCCGAGCAGCCATGGCAGGCGCGGGCCGATGGCGTTGAGCACCTTGCCCGAGGCCTCGCGGCTGGCCATGCCCTTGGCGTCGGCCGGAAAGACCGGAATGTCGGCATCCCACCCTTGCGGAAGCGCGCCGGCGTGGATGGCGGCAAGCTCGGCGGCCAGCTGCGGATGATCGGCGCCATAGGCCTTCAGCGCCGCCTCCCAGTCGGCGCGCTGCTTGCCGCCGCGAGCCGCGAGGCTGGCGTGCAGCCTCTCCGCCACGCCCTCCGGGACCCGGAACTGAGCCTCGGGCGGCCAGCCGTAGGCTTCCTTGGTGAGCTTGACCTCTTCGACGCCAAGGGGATCGCTGTGAGCCTTGGAGGTGCCCTGCTTGTGCGGCGAGCCATAGCCGATGACGCTGCGCACGATGATCAGGGTCGGCCGGTCGTCCTGGGCCTGGAAGCTCTCCACCGCCCGGGCGAAGGCCTCGCAATCGTTGGCGTCGTCGACTTCCCGGGTGGCCCAGCCATAGGCGCGGAAGCGCTGGGCCACATCCTCGGTGAAGGCCAGTTCGGTGTGGCCTTCGATGGTGACGGTGTTGTCGTCCCAGATCCAGCACAGGTTGGAGAGGCGCAGATGGCCGGCGATGGAGGCCGCCTCGCTGGCGACGCCTTCCATAAGATCGCCGTCACTGCACAGGGCGTAGACATTGTAGTCGAAGAGCTTGGCCCCGGGCTTGTTGTAGCGCGCCGCCAGCCAGCGCTCGGCGATGGCCATGCCGACGCTATTGGCCACCCCCTGCCCTAGCGGCCCGGTGGTGACCTCCACGCCGGTGGTGTGGCCATGTTCGGGGTGGCCGGCGGTGACCGAGCCCAGCTCGCGGAAGTTCTTGATGTCTTCCAGGCTGACGGCGGGGCGATCGAGGGCCCGGCCGGCCCGATCGGTCGCGCGCACGCCGGCGAGGTGAAGGAGGGCATAGAGCAGCATTGAGGCGTGGCCGGCGGAAAGCACGAAGCGGTCGCGATTGGGCCAGTCGGGGTCATCCGGATCGGTGCGCAGGAACCGATCCCAGAGGGTGTAGGCCACAGGCGCCATGGCCATGGGCGCGCCGGCGTGGCCGGAATTGGCCTTCTGCACCGCATCGATGGCCAGGGTGCGGATGGTGTTGATCGCCAGCAAATCGAGCGCCTCCCTGCCCGGCGTGGCGTTTTGGGCTTCGGCGGGGACGGCTTCGACAGACGATGTCATTAGGGCGGCGCTCCACTGCCTCCGATCCCGCGCAATTCGGAGTGTTCAGACCTCTCGGCAACGAGTGACGGCAGGCGCGGTTCCCGCATCTCATGGCCTCGGTGAAGGTTCTAGCCCGTGGCCAGGGCGGGGGAAACCGGGCAGCGCCAAGTCTTCTTCCAAAAGCCTCCGCTTCGTCACAAAATCGATTAGATATTGCCGCGTCGGCCCTAGGCGTCCAAGACCGGCCGATAATAAAGTCATCGGGGGAAGGACCCATCGCCATGTCATCCATCGCGCGCCGCGCGGCGCTCGCCGCCGCCGGCCTCATCGCCGCCCTTGGCCTCGCCGCCTGCGCCACCTCCGACGGCGGGCCGAGCAAGCAGGAAATGATGACCGCCGCCGGCTTCAAGATGAAGATCGCCGACACGCCGGCCAAACAGGCCTCGCTCGCCCAGCTGCCGCAGCACAAGTTCATCCACCGTCAGCTCAAGGACAAGATGCTGACCGTGTGGGCCGACGCCGCCGGCTGCAAATGCCTCTATGTCGGCGACCAGGCCGCCTGGCAGGCCTACGCCCAGGAACGTCTCGCCAAGCACCTGGTCGAGGAGAACGAAAACGCCGCGGCCATGGACAACGAGTCGGCGATGATGAGCGAACAGGCCGCCGCGATGAACAGCATGGACTGGGGCGTTTGGGGCGCCGAAGGCTGGGGCTGGGGTCCGTACTGATCGGGGACTGAGTACCCTTTCCTCGCTGAGGCTAGTGCGCCGCCTCCCAGTTGGCGGCGGCGCGGGCTTCGACCTTTAGCGGTACGGTGAAGGCGACAGCGGGCAGGGCGGCCGATTCCATGACCTCGCAGGCCAGGCGGCAGACGGCTTCGGCCTGGTCTTCCGGCGCCTCGAACACCAGTTCGTCGTGGACCTGCAGGAGCATGCGGGCCTTCAATCCAGCGGCGGCAATGGCGGCGGGCATGCGGATCATCGCGCGGCGCATGACGTCGGCGGCCGCCCCCTGGATCGGCGCGTTGATGGCCGCCCGCTCGGCGAACTGGCGCTCGCCCACCGACTTGGAGCGGATCATCGGGATATGGACCTTGCGGCCGAAGGCGGTGGTCACGAAGCCCTGTTCGCGGACCAGGGCGCGGGTCGCGTCCATATAGGCGCGGATGCCGGGGAAGCGCTCGAAATAGGTCTTGATATAGGCCCCGGCCTCGTCCTGCGGGATGCCGAGCTGGTTGGCCAGGCCAAAGGCGCTGATGCCATAGACGATGCCGAAATTGATCGCCTTGGCGCGCCGGCGGGTCTCGGCCGGCATGCCCTCCACCGGCACGCCGAACATCTCCGAGGCGGTCATGGCGTGGATGTCCAGGCCCTCCCGGAAGGCGCGCTTGAGCTGGGGAATATCGCCGATGTGGGCCAAGAGGCGCAGCTCGATCTGGCTGTAATCGGCGCTGATCAGCAAATGGCCCGGCTCGGCGATGAAGGCGGCGCGGATCTTGCGGCCTTCCTCGGTGCGGACCGGGATGTTCTGCAGGTTGGGGTCGGACGAGGAGAGCCGGCCCGTCGTCGTTGAGGCCAGCGCATAGGAGGTGTGCACCCGTCCGGTCCGCTCGCTCACCGCCGCGGCCAGGGCCTCGGTGTAGGTGCCCTTGAGCTTCGAGAGCTGGCGCCAGTCGAGAAGGACGCGCGGCAGGGCGTGGCCCTGGATCGCCAGGTCCTCCAGCACCCCGGCGTCGGTGCTCCACACGCCGGTGGCGGTTTTCTTGCCGCCGGGGATGCCCATCTCGCCGAACAGCACATCGCCGATCTGTTTGGGGCTGCCGAGGTTGAACGGGCGGCCGGCCAGGGCCTGGGCCTGGGCCTCGTACTCCGCCATGCGCATCGAGAAATCGTTGGAGAGATGGCGCAGGCGCTCCGGGTCCACCCGCACCCCCTCGCACTCCATGGCCGCCAGCACCGCCGGCATCGGCCGCTCCAGGGTCTCATAGACGGTGAGCAGGCCTTCCCGCGCCAGGCGCGGGCGGAGGAGATTGTAGAGCCGCAGGGTGACGTCGGCGTCCTCGGCGGCGTAGCAGGTGGCCGGCTCCAGGGCGACGTGCTTGAAGCTCTTCTGCGCCTTGCCGGTCCCGGCGACGGTCTTGAAGCTGATCGGCTGGTGGCCGAGCCACAGGGCCGAAAGCTCATCCATGCCGTGGTTGTGCAGGCCCGCCTCCAGCACATAGGAGATCAGCATGGTGTCCTCGATCGGGGCCACCGTGATCCCGTAACGCGAGAGAACGGCCATGTCGTACTTGGCGTTCTGGGCCACCTTGAGGACGCTTGGGTCCTCCAGCATCGGCTTGAGGCGGTCGATGACATCCTGGAGCGGGATCTGGTCGAGGGCGGCGGCCGCTTCCAGCGCCAGGCCATCGGCCTCGCAGTGGCCGACGGGAATGTAGCAGGCCTCGCCGGGCGCCACGGCCAGGGAGACCCCGCACAGGCCGGCGTTGGCCGAGGAGAGGGAATCGGTCTCGGTGTCGAAGGCGACGATCCCCACCTCCCGCGCCCGGGCGATCCAGGCGTCCAGTGTTGCCAGATCGCGAACGCAGACATAGGCGCCGGTGTCGATGGCGGCCGGCGGCGCTTCTTCCTTGGGCGTCGGCGGCGCGGCGCGGGTGGCCCCGGCCTCGCCCATGCGCTTGGCCAGGGTGCGGAATTCCATGAGCTCCAGGAAAGCGGCCAGGACGGCCGGGTCCGGCTCGGCGACGGAAAGCTCATCGATCGGCGCCGGCAGCGGCGTCTCGCAATCGAGGGTGACGAGCTGGCGCGAGAGGCGGATCTGGTCGGCGAAGTCGATAAGGGTCTGGCGGCGCTTTTCCTGCTTGATCTCGCCGGCCCGGGCCAGGAGCGTATCGAGATCGCCGAACTCGGTGATCAGGGCCGAGGCGGTCTTGATGCCGATGCCGGGGGCCCCGGGGACGTTGTCCACCGAATCGCCGCACAGGGCCTGGACGTCGACCACCTTGTCGGGACTGACGCCGAACTTCTCGAACACCTCGGCCGCGCCGATGCGCAGGTTCTTCATGGTGTCGAGCATGGAGACGCGGTCGCCGACCAGCTGCATCAGGTCCTTGTCGGAGGAGACGATCACCACCTCGCCGCCGGTGTCGCGCACATGACAAGCGTAGGCGGCGATCAGGTCGTCGGCCTCATAGCCCGGCAATTCCAGGCAGGGCACGCCGAAGGCCCGCGTCGCCTCGCGCACCAGGGCGAACTGTGGAATCAGGTCCTCCGGCGGCGGCGGGCGATGGGCCTTGTAGGCGGCGTAGAGCTGGTTGCGGAAGGTCTTCTCGGAGTGATCGAACACCACCGCCAGATGGGTCGGCGCATCGGGCGCCGCCTTCATATCCACCAGCAGCTTCCACAGCATGTTGCAGAAGCCCTGAACCGCGCCGACCGGCAGGCCATCCGACTTGCGGGTGAGCGGCGGCAGGGCGTGATAGGCCCGGAAGATGAACCCCGACCCATCCACCAGATAGATCCGCCGCGCCGGCCCATCCTGGGTGGGCGTACGGGGGATTTCCTCAAGGGTGGCGAGGGCGTCGGCGAGGTCGGTCATGGCGTCGAAGATAGGCCCGGGCGGGCGGAAGGTCACTAGCGGCGGTGGGGCGGCTAGCGGCCGGTTGGACGAGCGGTCGCTGCGCTGGGAGATTTCACCACGAAGGACACGAAGAGCACGAAGAGGCCAAGCAAGCCTGGAAAACGTGGAAGCTTGGCGCGGTGGTTTGAATAGCGCTTCGCGCGAAGCGCAATCCTCTAACTTCGTGTTCTTTGTGTCCTTCGTGGTGAATTTCTTTGGCGGCCACCCTTCTCTACGGGCGAAGAGATCAGTGCCCGCCAGGTCCCTCATACACGCCCGGCGCGAAGCGCTCCGACTCCGGGATCTCGTGGGCGGCGGTCAGCACAAAGCGGCGATCGCAGTAGTTGCACTCGACGAAGTCGGCCTCCCCCATCTCCAGCCACACGCGCGGATGACCAAGCGCCCCGCCGACGCCATCGCAGGCGACGCGGCGCGTGGCGACCCTGACGATCTCCGGCGAAGAGGCTGTGATATCCGGCAACGTAATGCCCCCTGGACGAACCGGCGCCTTGGCGGGCGCCCAACTCATGCCTAGGTATGGCGCCCGCGCGCGCGCCGTCAATTCGCGCCATCCCTTAAGGACACGAATGATCCTTCCCGACTTCGCCATCGTGGCCGAGGGCCTGACCAAGACCTATCCCGCCACCAAGACCACCCCGGCGATGGAGGCCCTCAAAGGGATCGATCTGAAGATTCCGCGCGGCTCGATCTTCGGCCTGCTGGGCCCCAACGGGGCCGGCAAATCGACCTTCATCAACATCCTGGCCGGCCTGACCCGCAAGACCAGCGGCCATGTGACCATCTGGGACCGCGATATCGACGAGCGGCCGCGCGACGCCAGGGCCGCCATCGGCGTGGTGCCCCAGGAGATCGCGGCCGACGTCTTCTTCACCCCTCGCGAATCCCTGGAGGTGCAGGCCGGGCTCTATGGCGTGCCGGGGCGCGAGCGGCGCACTGACGAACTCTTGGCCGCGCTGGGCCTGACCGACAAGGCGGACGCCTATGTGCGCCAGCTCTCCGGCGGCATGAAGCGCCGGCTGATGGTGGCCAAGGCCATGGTGCACAATCCCCCGGTGCTGGTGCTGGACGAGCCCACCGCCGGGGTGGATGTGGAACTGCGCCGCCAGCTCTGGAACTATGTGGTCTCGCTGAACCGCCTGGGCGTGACCATCGTGCTCACCACCCACTATCTGGAGGAGGCGCAGGAGCTCTGCGACACCATCGCGATCGTCAACCACGGCCGCCTGGTGGCGTGCGAGCCCACCGAGCAGCTGCTGCGCCGGCTCGATAGCCGCACCGTGGTGGTGACGCCGGGCGAAGCGCTGAGCGCCGTTCCCGACCTGGCGCCGTTCGAATCCAAGCTCAGGGCCAACGGAGACCTGGCGGTGAGCTTCAAGACCGCCAGTTCCGGCGTCGAGGCGGTGATCGCCGCGGTGCGCGCCGCCGGCGTGCCGATCAAGGACCTGCGCACCGAGGACCCGGACCTGGAAGACGTGTTCGTCTCCCTCACCTACGCCGCGCCGGATGCCATGGCCTTGGCGGTGTGAGGCGGTGTGCGCGCGAGGATTGGCGCGGCGCCGTCTTTTGCTCTAAAGAGCCCGCCACCAGCACCCAAGGCGCGGCGCCGCACTCGTAGCTCAGCTGGATAGAGCGCTGCCCTCCGAAGGCAGAGGTCACAGGTTCGAATCCTGTCGAGTGCGCCAGATTCTGGTTAGGCGCCAAAATTCGACGAAAGCTTCAGGTCCGCGGATGGCCCACACCGCAAAGAGACCAAGCCGGCCTTTCCTTGGCGTCGACGTCGCGAAGGCTCGCGCCGGCGATGCGCTAAGGGCGCGTTCCCCAGCCCGAGATCAGGTAGAGCGCGGCCTTGCCACCCTTCACCGCGCCCACCGATAGCCGACGGTCGAAGGTGGCCAGGCGTCCGCCATGGGCGGTCGCCAGAGCCAGCAAGTAGCTATCGGTAACCTGGCCTGGCGTCAGTATGCGCGCCGGATCGACATGAGCGCCCCTGACCAGGCTGATGTCATCGCTCCAGAAAACATGGCCAGGCAGCTTCGTAAGCTCTGCGACGATGGCCGCGGCCGCGGCGGGCGAGCCGGCTGAATTGGGATAGCTGGGGTGGCCGACGATGCGGATGACGCCGTTCTCGATGATCGGACAGGTCGCCCAGTCCGTGGCGCCCTCGGCCGCGAACCATGCGTGAGCGGCTTCGTGGCCCACATGGGCCGGGTCGATGAGGGCGATGAGGACGTTGACGTCGAGCAGCCAGGTCAAGGCGACTCGTCTCTAAGGGCGTTGACGATCTCGAGCGTCACGACCGCCTGGTTATCGCGCAGCGGCAGAAGGGGAACCCCGTTGCGTCTCTTTGGCGGCGTAGGCCGCCGCAGCGAACGACGGGCAAGCTCTGAGACCACCTCGCCGAGGCTTCGGCGTTGCTGGCTGGCGATCGCCTTGGCGACCAGAAGCACGTCATCATCAATGGTCAAGGTAGTGCGCATGTCTCATTCCATCGCATCACGCATCACGCATCACATACGGTGAAGTCGGTCCAGCTTCAAGACGGCGGAAGCCATTCCAGGATCGGCGGAGGCGATGACCGGCGACCTCATGTGAGGCCCCCTCGCCTTCAATCGGCCAAATCCGTTTGCGAAGGCTCAGGGCTTGAGACGGCGCATCATCATCCTGCTCGCGGCGATTGCCACGGCCCTCGCCGCCCCGGCCCTCGCCGGCCCGCTGGAAGACGGCGTGGCCGCGCGGGCGAGCGGCGACTATGCGGACGCGCTCAAGCTGCTGCGGCCGCTGGCCGACCAGGGCGCGGCGGAGGCGCAATTCAACCTCGGCTATATGTACGCCAAGGGCCAGGGCGTCACCCAGGACGACGCCCAGGCGGCGGCCTGGTATCGCAAGGCCGCCGACCAGGGCTATGCGCCGGCGCAGCTGGGCCTGGCGATCGCCTACGCCAACGGCGTGGGCGTTGCGCCCGATCCGGCCCAAGCAGCCGTCTGGTATCGCAAGGCCGCCGACCAGGGCGAGCCGCTGGCGCAGATGGGCCTCGCGCTCGCCTATGCCCAGGGTAGTGGCATAGCCCAAGACTACGCCCAGGCCGCGGCCTGGTTTCACAAGGCGGCCGACCAGGGCGACGCCGCGGCGCAGTTCAATCTCGGCCTGCTTTCCGCCAACGGCCAGGGGACGCCCAAGGACGAGGCCCAGGCCGCCGTCTGGTATCGCAAGGCGGCCATGCAGCAATATGCGCCGGCCCAGCTGGCGCTGGGGGTCTGCTACGCCGGCGGCGTGGGAACGCCGCAGGACTACCCCCTAGCCTATATGTGGGCCAGCCTCGCGGTCGCCCGCTTTCCGGAGATCGAGGCCGACAACCGAGGGCAAGCCATCCAGACCCGGGACGCCATCGCCGCCAAGATGAGCCCCGACCAGATCGCCAACGGGCAGAAGTTGGCGCGGGATTGGGCGAGCGCCCACCCGCCGCCGGACGCAACGCCCTGAGGCTGGTCCCGGCGCGGGAGTCGCGTCATCCAAGGTCCATGAAGCGAGGTTTCTGGCCGCTTGCCGCCGTGCTCCTGTTCGGCTTCGCCGCGAGCCTCGTGGCGAACTGGCCGGGGCATTTTCCTCCAGACGCGGTCTGGCAGCTGGCCCAGGGGCGCAGCGGGCTCTACAATCTCTGGCATCCGCCAGTAATGGCCTGGATGCTGGGCGTGGCCGACCGGATCTGGCCGGGGGCGCCGCTCTTCATGGTGTTCGACACGGCGCTCTTCTTCGGCGCCCTGGGCGCGTTCGCGGCCTTGAGAGGGCGACCGGGCGCGATCGGCCTGATCTTGCTGGCGATCATGGCCGTCTCGCCCCTGGTGCTGATCTATCAGGGCCTGGTGCTGAAGGATGTGCTGTTCGCCGACGCCTCGACGGCCGGCTTCGCGGCCCTGGCCTGGGCGGGGCGGCTGTGGGATCGGCCGTGGGCGCGGTGGTCGCTGGTCGGCGCTGGCCTCGTCCTTTTCACCCTGGCCGCCCTGACCCGCCAGAACGGAGCGATCGTGGCGATCGCCGGGGCGCTGGGGTTGGGGGCCATGGCGTGGCTGAAATCCGCCGGCCGAAAGGCCGCCCTGGGCGCGCTGGCCGCCCTCGGAGCGCTCGCCCTGATCGGGGCCGCGGACGCGGTGGTCTCCGAGGCCTTGGCGGCGCGGAGCGATCACCGACCGGCGACGGCGCAGCAGCTTACCGCGCTTCGGCTTTACGATCTGGCCGGCGCGGTGCGGCGCGATCCCGCCTTCGTGCTCTCCGAACTCGAGGCGAAGGACCCGGCCATGGCGCGCTATATCCGGGCCGAGGCGGCGCCGGCCTGGGACGCCACGCGGATCGACACGCTGGTGCGGACGCCGGATTGGGACCGTTTCATGCGGGCCACCGGCCCTGCCTCCGGTGACGAGTGGCGTGGCCTTGTCGTCCACCATCCGGAACTCTATCTCGCCGTACGGGCCGAGGTGTTTAAGTGGGTGTTCATGACGCCCCGGCTCAACAAATGCGCGCCGATCATCGTCGGCGTCGATTCCCAGGATCCCGACCTTCTGGAGGAAGCCGGCCTCGCCGAGCGCTACACCGACAAGGACGACTGGGACACCACCTACAGCCAGGCGTTCGAGAACACGCCCCTCTACTCCCACGCCTTCTTCGCCGCCCTTGCGGCGGCCCTCTTGATGCTGGCCTGTTGGGACCTGGCCCAGGGCGGCGGGGTCGAACGCGTCGCGGTCATCGCGATGCTGGCTTCGGCGCTCGCCTTCGCCGCCAGCTTCTTCATGGTCTCGCTCGCCTGCGACTACCGCTATCTCTACTTCCTCGATGTCGCCGCCATGGCGGCGCTGGCGCATCGCTCCGCCCCTTGGGGGTTCAAGACGTTGAGTGGAACAAGGCGGTCCTGATCAAGCGAACGTTGAGAGCCGTTGCCTAGGCCCTCGCGATCATCGGAAGCGCCCCGCCGGCGGCCTTGGCGCGCTTTTCACCCCGGACGATTTCCTTCATAAGATCATGCACATAGAGCCCAAAGTCGACCTGGATCGTGTGGCGCGGCGCGTTGTAATATTGGCCCAGGTGCAGGGCCTCGTCCTTCTTGGTGATGGCCTCCATCTCGGGGATCGACGGCGGGCGGTAGCGGCCGGTTAGATAAGCGCCCACAAGCTTGGCCTGCTGCTCGGCGAAATTGACCAGGGTTGGCAAAGGCTGGGCTAGGCCCAGGAAGAAGAGGTTGTCCACGCCCGGCTTGATCATCCGCTTATAGAGCGGGAACCGGTTCTCGGCGTCGGGAAGGAGCGCCGGATCGCTGAAGAAGGGAAAGCTGATTCTGTAGCCGGTGGCGTAGACGATGGCGTCGACCTGCTCGACGGTGTCGTCCTCGAAGCGAACCTTGTCGCCCTCCAGAGCCTTGATATTGGGCTTGAACTTGATGTCGCCGCAGCCGGCGCGGGTGAGGAACTCCCCCGACACCGAGGGGTGGGCCTCCAACGGTTCGTGGTCGGGCTTGGGGAGGCCATAGTCCTCCATATTGCCGATGGCGCGCTTGATCCGGGAGCGGGCGAGCGCCAGGCCAAGACCACGCGGCATCCAGTGCGGCATGGAGGCTTTATCGGCGACCTTGCCGTCCAGGTATTTCGGCAAGACCCAGACGCCGCGCCGGGCGGCCACCCACAGGGTCTTGGCGATCGGCCGCTGGGAGAGCTCCGAGGCGATATCCATGGCCGAATTGCCCATGCCCACCACCACGACATTCTTGCCGCGCATGTCGACCGGATCGAACGGGTCGCTATAGGCGTGGGCGTGGAAGGCCGGGCCATCGAAGTGGCCGGGATAGTCGGGAATCCGCGCATCCCAATGGTGGCCGTTACACACGCATAAGGCGTCGTAGAGCCGGGTTTCGCCCGTGGAGAGGGTCACGGACCACAGACCTTCGGCCGTTCGCTCGGCGCGCTCGACGCGGGTGTTGAAGGTGATCAGAGGACGCAGACCGAAGTGGTCGACGTAGTCGCGGAAGTAGCCCAGTAGCTGGCGATGGTGGGGGAAATCCGGCCAGTCGGCCGGCACGGGATAATCCTCGAACGCCAGGCGCCATTTCGAGGTGTCGATATGCAGGCTCTCGTAACAGGCCGACAGACCATTGGGGTTCTTGAAATACCAGTTGCCACCGACATCGTCGCTCATCTCGAAGACGTCGAAGGGGACGCCGAGATCCTTCAGCCGCTTGGCGGTGGTGAAGCCTGAGCAGCCAGCGCCGATGATGCAGACCTTGGGCAGAGACGTCATGTGGAGGCGATCGTGGCGAAGGCCGGCGCCTCGTCGGCGGTAACCGACACTGGCCGGACGAGGCGCGACGAGGCGGCGCGGCGCAGTTCGGCCTGTTCGAGAAAGAAGTCGGCGTAGGCCCTGGCGATGGGCTGGACATCGAAGGCACGGGACCTGGCCTGGCCGGCCTTCGCCAGGCGCCGGATCAGAGCCGGATCGGCCAGGAGAGCGTCGAGGGCCCGGGTGAGGGCGCCGGTGTCCTCCCGGGCGGCGACCCAGCCGTCAAGACCATGGGTGACCTGCTCGCGCGGTCCGAAATCGCAATCGGTGACAAGGGTCGCGGTCCCGCAGGCCATGGCCTCGGCGACCACATTGCCGAAACCCTCCCAGCGCGAGGGCAGGACGAAGAGATCGGCCCTGGCGAACCAGGCCCAGGGATTGGCCTGAAAGCCCGGGAAGCTGACCCGATCGGCGACGCCGAGCTCGGCGGCCTGGCGTTTCAGCTCGGCCTCCAGAACCCCTTCGCCCAGGATAACCAGCCGGTGCTCGCGCGCCCGCTCGCTGTCGGCGAAAGCCTTGATCAGGAGGTCGAAGCCTTTCTGGCGTACGAGGCGGCCGGCGGCGACGATGAACGGTCCGGGCGGGGCGAGGCCCAGGGGCTGGCTTGCGAAGCGGGCGATGAGCGCCGTCTCGGTGGGATTGTGGATGACCTGGATATCGGCGCGCGGGCGGCGGCGGCCAAGCTCGGCGCCGAGATCCTCGCCGACGGCCAGGAGGCAGTCGGCGCGCTGGTGAACGAGACGTGTCGCCAGCTTGACCGCCGCGCGACCCAGGGGGTTTGGCGTGACATTGCCGATCTCGGCCTCGAGATTGCTGTCTTCGCGGCATATCCAGCGAGGACGCCCGGGCCCCAACAGGCCAAGGGCAAGGCCCGTGAGCATGTTCACGCCAAGGCCAAAGCTCATGAGCAGATCCGGCTTCACCTCGGCGACCATGCGGGCGATATCGGCGGGCGCGGTCAGGGCCTGCTTCCAGGCTGGCGACGGCGCGCGGCCTCCGACCAGGCGACAGGGCTCGATATCGCCCAGATAGGCGCCGGTGCGGCGAAGGACGCCCAGGCGAAGATCGACCAGGGCCGGATCGCAGTGGCGGATCAGATTGACCGCGACGCGCTCGGCGCCGCCGCCATCCAGAGAGCCCAATAGCAGCAGAACCCTGGCCGGCGCCTCGGCGGCGATGTTCAAGTCGGCGGAATCGAAACCCATCGGCCGCTTTTAGCCACCCTCGCCCTTGGGGGGCAAATCCTTGCCGTCGCCTGGCGCGCAGGCGCCGATGGCCTGGGCGACACTATCGAAGATGTGATCGGCGCCGATGAGGTCGCGCAGACCCAGGCGGGTGAACGCGGCCTGGGCGGCGACGGATTCCAGGCGAGCGACGGCGAAGTCGACGCCAGCCGCGTGGCAGGCCCGGACCACATCCTTCAGGGCGTCGGCGGCGGTGTAGTCGATATCGGCGACGCCGGCCGCCTCCAGCACCGTCAGCTTGACGCCGGGCGTGCCGGGGCGGATGGCCGCGAGAAGATCGCGCCGGATCGCATCGGCGCTCAAAAAGGTCATCGGCGCCTGAAACGTGAGCACCGCCACGCCCGGCGTCGCGGCGTCAGCAGGCGCGGCGGCTGTCGTCGGCCACCAGATCGTGGTGCCGGCGATCCTGTGCATCGGCTGAACCCGGGTGCGCGCCGACGACCAGACGCCATGCAGCAGCGAAAGGCCGATCCCGACCGCCACCCCGCTCTCGATCGGCAGGGCGACGATGGCCAGGGTGGTGGCGGCGATGAGGAGGAACTCAAGAGGACTGACCATGAACACGGCGCGCATGTCGGCCACGCGGACGATGCGCAGGGCGACGAACAGCAGCACGCCGGCCAGAGCCGCCTCGGGAATGTAGCTCAGGATCCGCGTGCCCACGAGGAGCAGGGCGACGATGACCGCGACCGCCGTCAGGCCCGCCAGTTGGGAGCGGCCGCCGCTTTCGGCGACGATGGCGGTGCGCGGCGGGCTGGCGTCCACCGGAAAGGCGCCCAGCAGGCCGGCGGCGATATTGGCCACGCCCATGCCGACGTAGTCGCCATTCTCGTCGGGCGCTCCGCCGGGAGGTGGAAAGGAGCGGGCGGTGGCCGCCGTCTGCACCATCACCACCAGGGAAACGAGGATGGCCAAGGGCACGAGCGTGCGAAAGTCGGCGAACGCCGGCATCGGGAAGGATAGGTGTGGCAGGCCGCCGGCCACCGCACCCAGCAGGCTCACGCCCTGGCGATCGAGATGGAAACCCGCGACCGCCGCCCCGGCAAGAACCACGGCGATCAGCGGGCCGGGAATTTTCGGGTTCCACAGATGCGCGAGCGTGATCAGCAGCAGAACGCCGCCAGCGATGGCGAGCGGCGCCGGATTGGCGTGAGGCGCCAGAGCGACGAGGCCCGCCAGGCGCTGAAGCGTATTTCCTGTTGGCGCGGCCACGCCCATGGCGGCGGGAAGCTGCGAGACCATGATGTGGACGGCGATTCCAGCCAGGAAACCGGTCGTCACCGGCATGGAAAGCAGGTTGCCGATCCAGCCCATGCGCAAGAGGCCGGCGCCGCCGACGATGACGCCAATCATCAGGGCGAGACCGGCGGCGAGGGCCGCGTAGTGCGGCGAGCCGGCCGTGGCCAGCAGCGCCAAGGCTCCGGCGAAGATCGGGGTGATGGTTGAATCGGCCCCGGCCGACATCTGGCGACTGGCGCCGAACATCAGGAACGCCAGGCCGGCGGCGATAAACGCGAAGAAGCCGATCTGGGGACCCAGCGCGCCCAGCCTGGCCGTGGCCATCTGTTCGGGGATGGCGATGGCGGCCAGGGTCACGCCGGCGATCAAATCGGGGACGACGAAAGCGCCCTTGTAGCCGGCGAATGAGCTGAAGATGCGCAATCGGGGCCGGGCCGGCGTGACCCCTGGTGTTCCGATCGCCGTTGTCATGCCGCTTTCACGCCTCCGCCCGCGCGATTTTAGGGGGCATAGGGACGTTTGTCCGCCTCAATCGCGAGGCTGTCGCCCGGGCGGCGAAACGGTGTAGATTGGCGCCGGGGATTCCACATAGGAGACAAGACCACTGCGCGCGCCGCTGCCGCTCTTCGCCTGGATGGCCGCCTGTGTGGTTCTCGCCGCGCCGCTCCAGGCTCGGGCTCAGTCGGCCGCCGCGGCGCCGGACCCCGCCCAGGCCGTTGTGGACAAGGCCGCCGCCGACCTGCGTACGGCTTCCGCCGGCATCCATTCCCACTCGATCAGCGACGATGAGCTGAGGGCGCGGCTCGAGGCCATTCCGCCGATCCAGTCCGATCTCGCCCACGCCCTGGCCGTTCTCACGCCTCGCCTCCAGGAGATCGATGCGCGCCTCGCCCAGCTAGGGCCCCCGCCGGCGGCCAACCAGCCGCCGGAATCGGCGGAAACGACCGCGGCGCGCAAGACGCTCCAGCGTTCGCGCGAAGCGGTGGACGGCGAGGTCAAGCAGGCGCGGCTGCTTGCGGTGGTCGCCGAACAAACCAGCACCGACATCACCGGCCAGCTGAAGTCGAATTTCGAGACGCGGCTGTGGACGCGCGGTCCGTCGGTGTTCGACGCCGGTCTGTATGGGGCTCTCGCCGACGCCTATCCGAAGATGGCTGGCCGTGTCGTCGATGTGACCGGCGATGGCTGGAAGGCCGTGAGGGCGGCGGCGCGGACGCCGCGCAACGCCCTCATCCTGATCCTGGGCGCGGTGGCGGCTCTGTTCCTCCTGGGACCCGGCCGTCTGGTGCTCAACCAGATGGGATATTTCTGGGCCGCCAGAGCCGGCGCCGGCGGCTCCCGGCTGAGGCGATCGGGCCTGGCGGTTTGGCTAGTGCTCGTCGCCGCCTTCGCGCCGCTCTTCGCTGGCGAGGCCCTGCGTTCGGCGCTCGCCGCCGCGGGCGCGAGCGTCCCGGATTTCGACGCCTTGCTGACCAGCGTCTTTCGCGCCATCGCGCTGGCGTCGCTGATCGCGGGCCTCGGCCGGGCCCTGCTCTCTTCGGGACGCTCATCGTGGCGGCTGGCGCCGATTCCCGACGGCGTGGTCGATCGCCTGGCGCCCTATCCGGTTCTGATCGGGCTCGCGGCGGCCCTGGCGGCCCTGACCTCCCGGCTGGACGTGGCCCTGGGACTGGAGCTCTCCACCCTGGTGACGGGCCAGCGCCTGACCGTGGCGCTGGAAATTCTTTCCGTCGGCGCCGCCCTGTGGGCCTTGATACGGGCCGGCGGGATCAAGCGCGACGCGGTCGCCGTCGACGAACATCCGCATCTCGATCGCTCGCGCCTGCCGTGGCTGCTCGCGGCCCTGGCCGCGTGGCTGGCCCTGGCCGTGGCCCTGGTGGCGCTGGTGGGCGGCTATCTGGCGCTCAGCGCCTATCTGATGCGCGAGATGATCTGGATCGCCATTGTGCTGGCGCTGCTGTTCATCGCCGTGCTGTTCGTCGATGACCTCTTTCCGGCGCTGGTTTCGGCGGACTCGCCCCTGGGGCGGATCCTGCGAAACGCCATCGGCGTGGGCGACAAGACCCTGGACCACCTGGCCGTCCTGTTTTCGGGGCTGGCGCGCCTGGCGCTCTATCTGACGGCCTGGTCGGCGGTCCTGCTGCCGTTGGGGGCCAGCCCCGCCGACGTCATCGCCCGCCTCTCCGCCATCCAATCCGGATTCAAGCTGGGTCAAGTGACGATCTCGCCAGGCGCGGTGGCCGCGGCCGTCGCTCTCTTCCTGGTCGGCCTTGGCGTCACCCGGGCGGTGCGCGGTTGGCTGGAGGTGCGCTATCTTCCCAAGACCCACATGGACATGGGCGTGCGCACCTCGCTGTCGGCGCTGTTCTCCTATGTCGGCGGGGCGATCGCGGCACTGCTGGCCTTCGCCTATCTGGGCCTTAGCTTCACTCAGATCACCCTCGTCGCCAGCGCCCTTTCGGTGGGCATCGGCTTTGGCCTGCAGTCGGTCATCGGCAACTTCGTCTCGGGCCTCATCCTCTTGGTGGAGCGGCCGGTGAAGGTGGGCGACTGGGTGGCCATCGGCGACCTCGAGGGCGATGTGAAGGCGATCAATATCCGCGCCACCGAGATCGACATGTGGGACCGCTCCAAGCTGGTGGTGCCCAATTCCGAGCTGGTGTCCAAGACCGTGCGCAACGTCACCCACGCCGGGGCCATCGGCAGGGTGCGGATCGTTCTTCGCCTCGACGGGAGCGTGAATCCCGAGGCGGTTCGCGAACTGGTGCTCGGCCATCTGAAGGCCAACCCCAAGATCATCGCGGCCCCGGCGCCGGCGGTGTTCTTCACCGACGTGCGCGATGGCGGCCTGGAGTTCACGGCCATCGCCTATGTGCCCTCGCCGCGTGACGCCTTTGGGGCCAAGAGCGAGCTGCTGTTCAAGATCGTTCCCGATCTTCAGGCCAAGGGCATGCCCCTGCTCAACGCCAACACCGTCGTCAATCTCGCCCTCCCGGACCGGCTTATTGAACCCTCGCCGGAAGACTGAACGGCCAACGGTCCACAGATAATTCGCTCAGCGGACGGTCGATCGCCGATTGACGATGGCGAATCGTTAACGAGCCTCATTGGCGAATCAGCTGAACCACGCCAGATTGGATTTCCAGCGTCGCCGGTCGCCGTTCGGCCAGCGCTGAGGGACGTAAGTGCGTAAATGACCACGGAGGGTCGACCCAACACCCCGTCGTATTCCAGCTCCTCCTGGGGCGGATTGGTGGCGGCCAGCGCGCGCCGCGCCGACGGGCGCTCGTCGAAAGACAAGGATGCGACTCATGATCCGGAATTCGGAACGACGGCTTTGAGCGGCCCGACCCTGGCCGAGCTGCGCGAATCGATCGCCGCTCTCAGCGACCAGGTCGCCGCCCTGGCGGAAAACGACGAGAAAGCGCGCAGGCTGACCCTTCAGCTGGGCATGGACGTGGTGCAGATGGGCGGCGCGCTCTCGCGCCGGGTTCGCGCGCTCGAACAACGGATCGCCCCCGAAGCTGCCCCGGCGCTGGTCCCGGCTCACGATCCCCAGCCGCGCCAGCCTCTGGCCGAGGCCACGATCCACGATCCGCCAAGCGAGGCCATCGCGGAGCCCGTCGCCGAGCCCGCGGAAATCACCACATCGGAGGAACCGCCGCTGGATGATAGCGTCGAGCTCCACCAGGCGAGCGTCACCGAGACGCGGGCGGACGAGCCGGTCACTTTCGCCGAGCCCGCCACCGCCGAAGCTCACGAAACCATCGAAGCCGAACCGGTCGAGGCGCCTCTGGCGCTCGATACGCCCCACCCGCCGATCTTCGATCACAGCGAGGTGTCGTCCTACCCGCTGCGGGCGCCGGAAACGACCTCGGCCGAGCTCTTCGCGCCGCGCCCGACCGTGACCAAGAAATCGCCGATCCCGGTCACAACCCTGGCGATCGTCGGCGGCGTGGTCGTGGCCATCATCGGGGCCGCGGTCGTCTTCCTGACGGGCCAGCACCATACGCCCGCCCATGTCGCCGCGCCGCCGCCGCCGACCGCGGCGCCGACGCCAGCGCCGGTCGCCGCCGTTCCCGCGCCGGCTCCGGCGCCCCCCGCGCCGAAGGCGGATTCCTCAAGCTCACGCAAGCATTCCGACAAATACGGCAGCCATCATCACCACGGCGACCGAGACAGCCGTGACGGCGGCAAGAGCGACGGCCACGTCCTCTACGATATCACCCCGCCGGCCGCGCCGGCCTCGACCCCGGCCCCGTTCTAAAAACGGGCCGTTCCAGACGAAACCTAGAGTGGGATGATGTTGCGCTTGCGGCTATAGGCCAGATAGCCGACGTTGGCGCCCAGGCGCAGGCCGAAGCCGGCGCGGATCGGCGCCACGGTGATCCCATCCGCGCGCTGATAGTTCACTCCGAGACCCCCGATGAAATAGGCCGTGCCCTCCACGCCGGGGAACCGGCGATAGACGGCGTCGGGATACTGCAGATTGTAGCAGAGCACGAAGGTGCGGCTGGCGTTGCCACCCACATCGAAGCCCACTGAAGGCCCCTGCCAGTAGACCGTCTGGGGGGGCCTGTCCTTCATATAGAGCAGGCCCTTGCCATAGCGCAGGCCGAACACCCAGGCGCCCGAACCTTCCTCGCCGGCGATATAGCCGGTGGGCCGGCCGTTATCCTTGAAGATCTTCTCGACCAGGGCCCCGGCGGTCTCGGCGGTGACGCCCATGACGTCGGAGACGCGGTCGACGATCTCGTTCTCGGAATAGGTGTTCGCGTTGGCCGGCGGCATCGGCGGCGCGCCGGCGGGTCCTGCCGCCCCGGGCGGCGGGGGCGGTGGCGGAGGCGGAGGCGGGCCGGCGTCGGGCGCCGGCGGCGGCTCCTGGGCCAACACCTGGCCGGCGGCCAGGACGGCGAGGCTCGAAATGATCAGAGTGCGGCGTTCCATGACGATGATCCCGATACGCAGGACCCCCGCCGAAGTGTCGGCGAGGCTTTGGGCGCACTTAAGGCGAACACGGTTAACGACGCCTGAACAGCCAGGTCCGGCCGCCGCCCTCGCGCCGCGCGGCGGTTTGCTCTAGAGGGGCGCCCATGACGACCCCCCTTTCCCGCATCCGCAACTTCTCCATCGTCGCCCATATCGACCACGGCAAGTCCACCCTCTCCGATCGCCTGATTCAGGAGACCGGGGGCCTCACCGCGCGGGAGATGAAGGAGCAGGTGCTCGATTCCATGGAGCTGGAGCGCGAGCGCGGCATCACCATCAAGGCCCAGACGGTGCGCCTAGCCTACCTTGCCGACGACGGCGAGACCTATGTCCTCAATCTGATGGACACCCCCGGCCACGTGGATTTCGCCTATGAGGTGAGCCGCTCCCTGGCGGCCTGCGAGGGCTCGATCCTGGTGGTGGACGCCAGCCAGGGCGTCGAGGCCCAGACCCTGGCCAATGTTTATCAGGCCATCGAGAACGATCACGAGATCGTGCCGGTGCTCAACAAGGTCGATCTGCCGGCGGCCGAACCGGACCGCGTGCGTCAGCAGATCGAGGACGTGATCGGCATCGACGCCTCCGACGCCGTGGAATGCTCGGCCAAGACCGGTCTGGGCATTCACGATGTGCTTGAGGCCATCGTCACCCGCCTACCGGCCCCCAAGGGCGATGAGGCCGCGCCGCTGAAGGCCCTGCTGGTCGACGCCTGGTACGACGCCTATCTGGGAGTCGTGGTGCTTGTGCGGGTGTTCGACGGCCTGATGAAGGCCGGGGCCCAGATCCGCATGATGCAGACCGGCGCCACCTACAAGATCGACAAGATCGGCGTCTTCCAGCCCAAGGCGGTGGATGTCGCCGCGCTCGGCCCCGGCGAGATCGGCTTCTTCACCGCCCAGATCAAGGACGTGGCCGACGCCGCCGTGGGCGAGACCATCACCGACGAGCGGCGCCAGACGGCCACCGCCCTGCCCGGCTTCAAGCCGGTTCAGCCGGTGGTGTTCTGCGGCCTCTTTCCCGTGGACGCCGCCGATTTCGAGGATCTGCGCGCCGCCGTGGGGCGCCTGCGCCTCAACGACGCCAGCTTCACCTATGAGATGGAGACCAGCGCCGCCCTGGGCTTCGGCTTCCGCTGCGGGTTCCTGGGCCTCCTGCACCTGGAGATCATCCAGGAGCGGCTGACGCGGGAGTTCAATCTCGACCTCATCGCCACCGCCCCCAGCGTCATCTATCGCATCACCCTCACCAACGGCGAGGTCATCGAGCTGCACAATCCGGCCGACATGCCCGATGTGGTGCGCATCGCAACCATCGCCGAGCCGTGGATCCGCGCCACCATCTTCACGCCGGACGACTATCTGGGCGCGGTAATCAAGCTCTGCCAGGATCGGCGCGGCGAGCAGAAGGAGCTTTCCTACGTCGGCGCCCGGGCCATGGTGGTCTATGATCTGCCGCTCAACGAAGTGGTGTTCGACTTCTACGATCGGCTCAAAAGCATTTCCAAGGGCTACGCCAGCTTCGACTATCAGATCGAGGACTATCGGGTCGGCGACCTCGTCAAGATGATGATCCTGGTCAACGCCGAGCCGGTGGACGCCCTTTCCATGCTGGTGCACCGCAACCGCGCCGAGGCCCGTGGCCGGGGCATGGTCGAGAAGATGAAGGAGCTGATCCCGCCCCATCTCTTCGTCATCCCGATCCAGGCCGCGCTCGGCGGCAAGATCATCGCCCGCGAGACGGTCCGCGCCCTGCGCAAGGATGTCACCGCCAAGTGCTACGGCGGTGATGCGACGAGAAAGCGCAAGCTCCTCGACAAGCAGAAGGAGGGCAAGAAGAAGATGCGCCAGTTCGGCAAGGTCGAGATCCCGCAGGAGGCCTTCATCGCGGCGCTGAAGATGGACGCGGACTGAGGCCAGACTCTTCTCCCAGAGGGCGAGGCGTGATTGGCTCGGTCCGCATCCTCACCAGCAAGCCCACCGCCGCCAGCGCCACGGCGCCGATGGCGACATCCCAGCCCAGAAGTTGCGGGCTCGTCTGGGTGAACAGGCCAGGGCTGCCTTTAAAGACGTCGCTGGCCGAGACCACCACCACCGCCCCCCAAAAGTTGTTCACCATGTGCAGGCCGAATGTGAAGGCGATGCCGCCGGTGCGCATGGCGATGAGGGCGGTGACAATACCGAAGATCACCGCGTTGATCGCCTGTGGCGTCCCATTGGGAATATGCAGCGAGCCGAAAATGAGGCCGCTGAGGATCGCCGCCGGGAGCGGCCGCTTGAGCGCCAGCAGCAGGCTCTGGGTGAGATAGCCTCGAAAGACGAACTCCTCGGCGAAGGTCTGGGCGCCCAGGCCGAGGAGCGCCGACACCGCCAGGACTCCCGTGCCGGGGCCGGCGCTGACGCGAAAGTCATGCGGCGCCAGCGCGTAGTCCACTAGGCTGCCCACCGTCTGGATCGCCAGCCACAGCCCGCCGCCGATGAGGAACAGCCGCCAGCTCCATCGCCCGACGATGTCGCCAAACCGCTTGTGCTGGATCAGCCATGCCGCGAACCCGAACCAGAACGTGATCGCGGCGAATACGACCCCGTTGGCGCCGAAGAAGAGCGCCGGATGGGAGGGCTTCACCATTTCGGTTGTGATGTCGCCTCCGGCGAGGCCGCTGAACTGAAGAACCAGCAAAACCACCACGCCCAGGAAGAGCCCACGGACCACGGCGATCACCCAAACAAGGAGATAGCGCCACCAGTCCGTCCGGCCGCGCCGGGCATAGTCCAGAAAGCTTGTCATCAGGCCCGGGCGTAGCCGAACTTGGCGCCCGTTTACAGCACCTTCACCGCCAGCACCGGCATCAGAAAGGCCCAGAGACCCAGCGCCACGGCGTAGAGCGAGCCCAGCACCGGCTGGCCGCCGCGAAGATTGAGGATCACGCCGGCGAGCAAGGGGCCGGAAATCGGGCCGGCCAGCATGAACGGCGCGAGGCGCGCGGCGCGGGCGGCGTTTGGGGCGCTCAGCAGCTTTGAACTACGACAATCCATGCGCCGCGTCTCCTTGCCCACCCGATGACATGATCGAACGAACCCATCAACCCCGCCGCCGTTCCATAGCGCGCCAGCATGGCGCGGCGCCCGCGCGAGTGACAAAATGCCACGATCCGCGCGAGGACGGCGGATGCTACCAGCGTCGCCGGATAATGGCCGAGCTTGGGGATAATTTCATGTCGACCGCGCCTTTGGGCGATACGCTGCAACGACGGCTCAAGCTGGTGATGGATATCGGCGAGCGCTGTTTCAGCATCATCCTGTTCTCCGGCATGGTGATGCGCATCACCCATTCGCCGGCTTTTCGGCCCTGGGACGCGCTGGCGCTGATCTCCGAGGGCCTGGTGGTCAGCTTCATCGTCTTTCGACGGGGAACCGAGGCGGTCTCCACCCGGCCGCTGGATTGGCTGGTGGCCTTCGCCGGCACGGCCGCGCCGATGTTTGTGCGAGTGGGAGGACACGCCCTGGCGCCCCCCGCCGCGGTGACGGCGATCATGCTGGCCGGAATGCTGTTCGCCATCTGGGGGAAGCTGATCCTGAGGCGCAGCTTCGGCCTTGCGGCGGCGAACCGGGGCGTGGTCGATAGTGGCCCCTACGCCTTCATCCGCCATCCGATCTATGCGGGATATCTCATTCTTTATGTCGGCTTCTTCCTTGCCAACCCCCTGGCCTGGAACGCGGCGGTCTATTCGGCCACCCTGGCCCTGCTCGTGCTCAGGGTGCTGGCGGAAGAACGGGTGCTGGAACGAGATACGGCCTATGCCACCTTTATGGGCCGGGTCCGCTATCGCTTGGCGCCGGGGGTTTTCTGAAACGCGGTCCCGCGACTGCCGATACGATTGGGTAACCTCCATCGCTCATGATGCGAAAACGGCGCCGTCTATCTGGACGGCAAAGTTGCCACGGCCAAAAGAGGGGACAGGGTTTGTTCGTCAAGATCGCGCACCCCACGTCGGGGATCGAGGAGTTCATCGAGCGATTGCGGCAGTGGGACCGGATGGATTCGCTTTCAAGCGCCGGAGCGGAGAACCGGGGAGCGACGCCCCGTCCGCAAGCCGACCGGACCCCTCAGCCGATGGCGAGATCGGCGCGACCGCGGCGGCGGGGGGCGGTCGAGGACTAGATGGAAAACGGCCGCAAAGTTGCCCTGATCACCGGCGTCACCGGCCAGGATGGATCCTATCTCGCCGAGTTCCTGCTGGAGAAGGGCTATATCGTCCATGGCCTGAAACGCCGCGCCTCCTCGTTCAACACCGCGCGAATAGACCACCTCTATCGCGATCCCCATGAAGACGATGTGCGCTTCTTCCTCCACCACGGCGATCTGACCGACGCCAGCAACCTCACCCGCGTGATCCAACAGACCCGGCCCGACGAGATCTACAATCTCGCCGCCCAGAGCCACGTCGCCGTCTCGTTCGAGGAGCCGGAATACACCGCCAACGCCGATGCGCTCGGCGCCCTGCGGATGCTGGAGGCCATTCGCATCCTCGGCCTCGCCGACCACACCCGCTATTATCAGGCCTCGACCTCCGAGCTCTACGGCATGGTGCAAGAGACGCCGCAGACGGAGACCACGCCCTTCTATCCCAGATCCCCCTATGGCGTGGCCAAGCTCTACGCCTATTGGATCACGGTGAACTACCGCGAGGCCTATGGCCTTTTCGCCTGCAACGGCATCCTCTTCAACCACGAGTCGCCCGTGCGGGGAGAGAACTTCGTCACCCGCAAGATCACCCGCGCCCTGGCCAGAATAAAACTCGGCCTGCAGGACCGGCTCTATCTCGGCAACCTCGACGCCCGGCGTGATTGGGGGCACGCCAGGGACTATGTTGAGGCGCAATGGCTGATGCTGCAGCAGGATGAGGCGGAGGATTTCGTGATCGCCAGTGGCGAGCAATACAGCGTACGCCAATTCGTCGAGGCCGCCGCCGCGGAGTTCGGCCTGACGATCCGGTGGGAGGGCGAAGGCCTGAGCGAACAGGGCCTTGGCGAAGATGGTCGGTGCATCGTCAGCGTCGATCCACGCTATTTCCGTCCCGCCGAGGTGGAAACCCTGTTAGGCGACGCCACCAAGGCCCGGAAAAAACTCGGCTGGGCGCCAAAGATCGCCTTCGGGGACTTGGTGAAAGAGATGGTCAGCGAGGATCTCAAGGCCGCCGAGCGCGATGAGCTGGTCAAGAAGCACGGCTACTACGCCAACAACTATCACGAGTGAGGTGGCGTGAAACTCGGCTGGAATCTTGCAGCGGGGTTCGCCAATTCCGCCTGGACGGCGATCATCGGTCTGGCCGCCGTTCCGTTCTATCTCCACTACCTCGGCATCGAGGCCTATGGACTGATCGGCTTCTTCACCGCCATGCAGGCGCTGTTCGGCCTACTGGATATGGGACTTAGCCCGACGATCAACCGGGAGGTGGCGCGAAACGCCGGCGCGAAGGACCGATCGGAGGTGCGCGACCTCCTCCACACCCTTGCGCTAGTTTACTGGACGATTGCCGGTGGTATCGCCATTTTCGTATTGGCCGGCGCGCCATTCATCGCCGACCGTTGGCTCAGTTCGGCGAAGCTTCCGCCGGCCACGATCAGCCACGCGGTGATGCTGATGGGTCTAATTGTGGCCTCCCGCTTCCCAATTGGACTCTACATGGGCGTCCTTATGGGTGCCCAGAAAATGGTTCTGGCAAGCGCCATTGAGATGATGATGGCCACCATTGCCAATGTGGGCGCGGTCGCCGTTCTAGCCTTCGTTTCGCCGACCATTCACGCCTTCTTCCTCTGGCAAGCCGTAGCGGGTTTTCTGACCGTCATAGCGGTGCGCACGGCAGCGTGGCGTGCGCTTCGAGACGCGGGACAATCTCAGCAACCGAGATTCGATGCCGCGGCGCTCAGCCGCATTTGGCGTTTCTCCGCGGGGATGGGAATGACGGCGCTACTTGGAACCGTCTTCATGCAAAGCGACAAGGTGGTTTTGAGCAAGATCGTTACTCTGGGAGATTTGGGCCGATATACTTTGGCCGGGCTGGCCGCGCGGAGCCTCTACCTCTTCATGACGCCGGCGTTTGGCGCTGTGTACCCCCGGCTGACGGCCCTCCATGCCGTGGGGGACATCGGAGCGATGAAGGCGCTGTACAAAAACGGCACCCGGCTGTTGATGGCGATTGTGTTCCCGCTTGCGGCCTTTGTCGGGGTATTCTCAACCGAGATCTTTACGCTCTGGACTAGGGACGCGGCCCTTGCCAGCAGCGTGCACGTGGTGGTCGAATTGCTTTTGCTAGGAACGGCGTTCAATGCGGCGATGCACTTCCCCTATGCTCTACAACTCGCCTACGGAAAGTCCAGCTTACCGCTAGTGATAAACCTGATTCTGCTCACTGCATTCGCGCCGCTTTTGATTGTTCTGGCAGTGAGGTTCGGAATCGCCGGGGCCGCAGCCGCTTGGGCGCTCCTGAACATGCTCTATTTTTTCGTCGGAACCTGGATCACCCACCGGATTCTTTTGCGTGGCGAAGGCCTGTCTTGGATGGTTGGCGATGTAGGTCTGCCACTAGTAGTGGCCGTTGCGATAGCCGGCGCGGGCGGCTGCCTAGTGAGATCGATGGATATGAGCGTCTATGGGCGTCTTCTTTTGGGCGGACTGCTCGTGGGCGTGACCACGATAGTTGTCGTCGCGATGAGCCGAGATTTGGCTCAAGGCGCGCGGCGACTCCAAGCCCGGGCCCTTTGACCCCCAGAGATGTAGCCAAGACCGGACGGACCCAATGACAATGAAAGTATTGCAATCCGAATGCCAGATAGCGGACGCTCGCCGCGAAATGATCGATCGGAATATCTCGGTGCTCGATGAGTCGGCGGGCGGCAAGGTAAAGGCGTTTGTGAAGCGTCACGGCCTTGCGGACCCACTCGTGATCGGCGACTTCGTGAAGAGCTGGGATGTCCTGACCACCGTGAAATTCCTGGAAGAACACGTTGGCAGGGACCAACCCATCCTCGACATGGGCTGCTACGCTTCCGAGGTACTGATTTCACTGCATAAAGCAGGATACCAAAACCTCGCCGGGGTGGATCTCAACCCTCGCGTTGCCGCCATGCCGTTCGGGGGCGAGATCCGCTATCTCGTCAGCGACTTCATGGCGACGTCCTTCGAGGGGCAGGCTTTCAACGCGATCACTTCGATTTCCGTCATAGAACACGGGTTCGATGGACCGAAGTTGCTAAAAGAGGTTTCTAGACTGCTGAAACCCGGAGGGTTCTTCATAGCGTCGTTCGACTATTGGCCCGACAAGATTGACACCGTCGGAACCCGTTTCTTTGATATGGACTGGCTTATATTCTCACGCGACGACGTTGAAACGTTCATTGAGGAAGCAGCGAAGCACGGTCTGCGCCCGGATGCCGACCTTCATTTCGATGGGCAGGAAAAAGCCATTCGACATGGCGGATTCAGCTACACTTTCGGTTGGCTGGTGCTCAGGAAGCACGACTGACGCATGAAAGTCCTGCTGGTCAGCGGGTCCCTCGCACCTATGCGGTGCGGTGTGGGAGACTATACCCTTCAGCTGGCGCGCGCATTGTCGGCGATCCCCGGAATTGAAGTAGCAGTCCTGACGAGCTCGGGGGCACGACCCAATAGTGACGGGGGCGTGCAAGTTCTGCCAGTGATGGATCGATGGGCTCTCACAGAGGCCAAGACCCTATTTGAAAGCGTAGGGCGGTTTGCGCCCGACATTTTGCATATTCAATATCCGACGCAGGGCTACCGTTCCGGACGCCTGCCGATGCTTATTCCACTTCTCGCTGCTGCGATGGGCGTCAGGGTAGTTCGTACCTGGCACGAGATTCCTACCCTGATCGCGCCCAGCTTCGCACTTGAGGCGATCGCGCCAGGTCCGTTCATCTCGGTCCGGCCAGGATATAGGAAAATGCTGCATCCGCTTATGCGTCGGCTGATCAGAAACAAGCAGGGGGGATTTGTAGCCGGCGCATCATCAATTCCGCGCAGTCTCGCCTCCAACGAGCAGAGGCATCAATTGAGGAACCGCCTCCTGAATGGGAAAGATCGGCTTATTGTATTCTTTGGATTTCTCTATCCGTTCAAAGGGGCCGAGTACCTCTTCGAAATTGCCGATCCTGTCACCGATCAAATCGTGATCGCTGGAGAAGGTGGCGTTGATGATAGCTACAGTAAATTGATCCAGCGACTTGCCAACGATACGCCCTGGCGCGGAAGCGTTGCCATGACCGGCTTTCTCTCAGACCATGACACAGCCGACCTGCTCGCGGCGGCTGATGCCGTTGTTTTGCCATTCCGCAACGGCGGAGGCATCTGGAATAGTTCGATCAGCGCTGCTGTGCGGCAAGGCACACCTGTAGTAGCCACTTCTAAGGACGCCCCCGGTTTGGACAGTAAGCGTAACCTATACTTCGCTCCTTTGGATGATATTGCTGACATGAAGGCGGCGTTGAATCGCATGGCCGGAAGGAGGCGCGCCTTCGACCCCGAAATCGATCGGGACGAATGGCGAGACATCGCAGAGCGACACATCGCCATCTATCAGGGCGTGGCGGAAGATCGGCTTCCACCCAGCGCCCGCCGATAATGCGCCTTTCCATATGCATCGCCACCTACAATCGCGGTGGCTTCATCGGTGAGACTCTGGCTTCGATCGTCGGCCAGCTCGGGCCGGGCGTGGAGATTGTTGTTGTCGATGGCGCCTCGCCGGACGACACCGCATCGGTCGTTGACAAATATGCGGCGCGGTGTCCGGCCATCCGCTACGTTCGCGAAGCCGTGAATTCCGGCGTCGATGCCGACTATGACAAGGCGGTGGGCTATGCTGCGGGCGAACACTGCTGGCTGATGACCGACGACGATCTGCTCGCTCCTGGGGCCATCGATGGCGTCCTCGAAGCCCTTGAGGGCGGAGCGGTTGACCTTCTGATCGTTGACGCCGAGATTCGCGATCGAACCCTAACGCGAACCTTGAAAGCGCGCCGCCTGGGCTTCGTCGGCGAACGCCACTATGGCCCGGCCGACGCTGACGCGTTCCTGCGCGACACCGGCGATGCGCTCTCCTTCATCGGCGGCGTGATCGTACGCAGGAGCGCATGGCTGGCGCGCCAGCGCGAGCCCTATTTCGGCTCGCTGTTCATCCATGTTGGCGTGATCTTCCAGTCGCCACCCCTAGAGCGGATCAAGGTGCTGGGCCAATCCTTGGTCAGGATTAGGGCCGGCAACGCGATGTGGCGGGCGCGGAGCCTGGAGATCTGGGCGTTCAAATGGCCGGCGTTGATCTGGAGCTTCCAGGGCTATGGCGACGGCGCTAAGCATTCCGTCACGCCGCGCGAGCCTTGGCGGGGCTTGGTGTGGATCGCCCATTTTCGGGCGATGGGCGCCTATTCGATGGACGATTATAGGCGATGGTTCCCGCAAGCCACGGCCACTGGCGCGCGGGCGATATTGTGGCTGGTCGCCGCATCCCCTGGCCCGTTCGTCAACTTCCTAGGAGTCTGCCTTCTCGTGCTTCTGGGACGAGGCGGCGGCGAGGGTGTCTATGACCTAGTGGTCTCCAGCCGCTATTCGAATCCCGCGAGCCGACTCCTCGCCAGTCTCTGGATGGATGATGCGGCTCAACATCGCCTCGAGGCGAGGCCATGACCGCCAAAACCGCGATCATCACCGGCGTGCGGGGGCAGGACGGGCGGCATCTTGCCGCCTGTCTGATCGGCCGGGGATACCGAGTGGTTGGAACCACGCACGGTGTTGTCAATAATGAAGCCCCTCCGATAGACGGCGTTGAGCTGGTCCATTGGGACCTTAAGGACGAGGCCGCACTCGCCGACCTGGTCCGCGGCACCCAGCCAAGCGAGGTTTACAACCTCGCCGCTTACTCCTCGGGCGCAGGGATGTTCGAGAACCCAGTCGGTATCGGCGAGATCAATGGGCTCGCCGTGACGCGGATGCTGGAGGCGATCAAGACGATTGATCCCTCGATCCGGTTTTGCCAGGCCTCCAGCAGCGAAATGTTCGGGGACCCAGCCGCGAGCCCCCAAACCGAAAACACGCCCTTTCGACCGCAAAGCCCTTATGGGGCGGCCAAGCTCTATGCTCACGAAATGGTCGGTATCTATCGCCAGCGTCATGGGATGTTCGCCTGTTCGGCCATATTGTTCAACCATGAGAGCCAATATCGCGGTCTCGGCTTCGTGACCCAGAAGGTCGCCCGCGCCGCCGCCAGTATAAAGCTAGGCCTCACGGCCACGCTGGAGCTTGGCAATCTCGAGGCGCGGCGCGACTGGGGGTTCAGCGGCGACTATGTGCGCGGCATGTGGCTGATGCTTCAAACCGACGCGCCTGATGACTACTTGCTGGCGACGGGGCGGACCCACTCGGTGCGGGACCTCTGCCGTCACGCTTTCGAACACGTGGGCCTGGACTATCGCGATTTTGTGCGCGAGGACCCGGCCGCCAAGCGGCCCGTCGAAACGGGGCCTTTGGTGGGCGATGCGTCCAAGGCCGCACGGCGGCTCGGCTGGTCGCCGAGCGTGACCTTCGAGGAATTGGTGCGAACGATGGTGGATTTTGAACTCGACCGGCTCGGCAAGGAAGTCCGCCCGATGGACGAAGCATGATCAGGCGCGTCACGGCGTGCCGGATCTGTGGTGGTACGCAACTGGAACCTGTTCTCGATCTGGGCGAGCAGATGCTCACCGGAGTCTTCCCGCCTAGGCGCGACGAAGCCATCACCCGAGGACCCTTACGTTTGGTCAAATGCAGCGGCGACGACGGGTGTTGCGGCTTGCTTCAGATGGAGCACAGCTATGACCTGGGCGAGATGTATGGCGAGAACTACGGATATCGTTCCGGCCTGAACCCGAGCATGGTCGCTCACCTGGGCGCCAAGGTGGAACGGATCCTGAGCCTGGTGGAGCTTATTCCCGGAGATCTGGTGATCGATATCGGCAGCAATGACGCAACGACACTTCGAGCCTATCCCGAGGTGGGACTGACCCTGGTTGGGGTCGATCCCACAGGGCTTAAGTTTCGCGACTATTATCCACCGCACATAGATCTGATCCCTGACTTTTTTTCGTCCGCCCTGGTGCGCGCTCGTTTTGGCGCCCGCAAGGCGAAGGTTGTCAGCTCATATTCGATGTTTTACGACCTCGAGGCGCCGATGGACTTCATGCGGCAGGTGCATGAGGTGTTGGCCGATGATGGCGTATGGGTTTTCGAGCAGAGCTACATGCCCAGCATGCTCGCCACAAATTCCTACGACACAGTCTGCCACGAGCACCTGGAGTTCTATGGCCTTACCCAGATTCAATGGATGGCGGAGCGCGTTGGCTTCCGGATCGTCGACGTCGAATTCAACGATGTGAATGGCGGCAGCTTTTCAGTCACCGTCCGAAAGGCGGCGGACGCCGAGACGCCCGCGTCTTTAGTCCAGAAGATTTTGGACGACGAGGCCGGCGCCGGACTCCACACCTTAGCCCCTTATCGTGCGTTTGAGGACCGTGTGCGGGCGGCGCGAACCGGCCTTCGCGACTTCGTGCGGGCGGCCGGCGAGACGGGCAAGACGGTCGCGGCGCTAGGCGCATCAACCAAGGGCAACGTCCTGTTGCAGTATTGCGGCTTCACCGCCGCCGAGATCGTCGCGGTCGGCGAGGTCAACCCGGACAAGTTCGGGTGCTTCACGCCGGGAAGCTGGATCCCCATCATTCCCGAACAGGAGCTCCTGGCCCAAAAGCCGGACTATCTCATCGTACTGCCCTGGCACTTTCGAAAGTTCTTCGAGGCGTCTCGGGCCTTTCGAGGCGTGAAGTTGATCTTCCCCCTGCCCGAACTGTCCCTATCGGGTGATGAACTCCCCGCGTCTGGATGAGCACGCCCCCAGAGTTCCGTCGTGAACCCTGACGCGCGCCAAGGCCTCCCCACCGTCGCGATCCTCCTGTCGACGTTCAACGGCGAGACCTTCCTCGAAGCCCAGCTCGACAGCCTCGCGGCGCAAGAGTCCGTGGCCGTGGAGGTGTTTGTCCGCGACGACGGGTCCACCGATGGGACACTGGCCGTGCTCGCCAAATACGCTCGCCGCTGGCCTGCTTTGGCCGCGCCATTCGCTGGCGCCAACCTTGGCCCCGCCGCGAGTTTTCTGGAACTTCTGCGGAACACGCCACTCGACTACGACTACTATGCCTTTTGCGATCAGGATGACGTCTGGCTGCCGGACAAGCTTCTTCGGGCGGCCACGAGACTTTCTAGCGTCCCAGCGGGTAAGCCAGCGCTCTATTGCTCAAGAGTTATCTGTGTTGACGAGAAGCTGCGTCCATTGGGCAAGAAGGACTTAGGCGGTGATGGACGCTTCGAGCATCTTGTATTTGAGAACATTGCCTTCGGCAACACAGTGGTCATGAACGCCACCGCAGCCACTCTCGTCCGCGAATGCTCTCCGGGCCCGTTCATGATCATGCACGATTGGTGGTGTGCGCTCGTCGTCTCCGCCTTTGGCGTTGTCATATATGATGAGCGGCCGGGGGTCCTATATCGCCAGCATGATGGCAATGCGATCGGCGCATCGCCGGCTCGCTGGCGCGAGTTGCTCGCTCTCTTACGGTTGTTCCTCCGCGATCCGCGTCGATTTTATCCGGTCCACGTCCAGGTAGCGGAATTTCTGCGGCTCTATGGAGATCGGCTCGCACCGAAAAAGAGGCGCCTGGCCGAATCATTGGTCAAATCGCGCGAGTCGTTTAGTTCTCGGATTCGCTATGCTTTCTCAGGGGAGATTGTCCGGTCGGACTTATGGGGCGCGATCGCGGTTCGCGTTCTGGTGATCGTCGGATGGTATTGAGGGGATAACAGGCGGGGAGGTTTCCGACATCGCCAACAATCTTCGTGCCGGCCATGCCTTCGTGGCGATGGCCTATGGCGACTCTCCTTTTCTCGACGATTGTCTGCGCTCCCTCCGCGCCCAGACCGAAGCGACCAATATCGTGATCACGACCTCGACCCCGTCGCCTTTTATCGAGGCCGCCGCCGGTCGCTTCAACATCCCGATTCTCGTCAATCCCTGGGCCGGCGCCGGCATCGCCGCCGATTGGAATTTCGCCCTGACGGCCACGGCCGCGCGGCGAGTCACCTTGGCCCACCAGGATGATGTCTATCATCCGCCTTTTCTGGAACGGAGCCTAGCGCTGCTCGATAGCCGCGAGGATGCCGTCCTGTCGTTCACCGGCTATGAGGAGATCGGCGACGGCGGCGAGGCAAAGACCTCGAAGATTAGCCATGCGAAGCACCTCCTGGAACGCCTGATCTTGGGCGCCGAGACCCGGCCGAGCGCGCGGCGCCTGCGCGCGTTTCTGATGTTCGGAAATCCCCTGCCCTGCTCGTCGGTCACCTTCGACCGCGAGAGGTTGGGCGGCTTCGCCTTTTCCGGCGACTATCAATCCAATCTCGATTGGGATGCGTGGCTACGACTGCTGGATCAGGGCGCCGTTTTTGTCCGCACGCCTGAGAGGCTGGTTGGCCGCCGCCACAATCCGCTTACCGCCACCTCGCGCCTGATCCGCGAGGGCGTGCGCCAACGGGAAGACCTGGCGATGTTTCGGCGGCTGTGGCCGGCCCCTCTGGCGGCGGTGATCGCGTGGCTTTACCAGGCTGGCTATTGAGGCGGCGACTGCCTCACGGTGGCCGAGGCTTGTTTGGAGTATTGTCGATGCGGTCGGCGCCCGATTCGCCTAGGATCGCGTGATAGGTTTCTTCGGCTTGGAAATCGACAAGGAGGGACGCTGATTTTGGCGGACGGGGGCAAGCTCATCCAGGCGGAAGACGAGGCCATCGATGTCTCCTTCGTGATGCCGTGCCTGAACGAATCCCTCTCACTGGCGCCCTGCATCGCCGCCTGCCGCGAGGCCCTGGCGCGGATCCAAGCCCAGTATGGCCTCAGCGGCGAGATCGTTATCGCCGACAACGGCAGCACCGACGGCAGCCAGGCTCTTGCCGAGAGCCTGGGCGCGCGCGTCGTTCCCGTCGCCGAAAGGGGCTATGGCGCGGCGCTGCGCGGCGGATTCCAGGGCGCGCGGGGGCGCTACCTGGTGATGGGCGACGCCGACGGCTCCTATGATTTCCGTGAAGCCGTCCCGATGATTGGCGCCTTGATGGATGGCGCCGATCTTTGCATGGGCTCCCGCTTCAAGGGCGGCATCAAGCCCGGCGCCATGCCGTGGAAGAACCGCTACATCGGCAATCCCCTGCTCACCGGCATCCTCAATCTTCTGTTTCGCACCGGAGTGAGCGACGCCCACTGCGGCCTGCGCGCGCTCACCCGGGATTGCTTCGATCGCCTGGCGCTCACCGGCGCCGGCATGGAGTTCGCCAGCGAGATGGTGATCAAGGCCTCGCTCGGCGGAGAGGTGATCGTCGAGCGGCCGGCGACCCTGTCGCCCGATCTGCGTGATCGGCCGCCTCACCTGCGCCCGTGGCGCGATGGCTGGCGCCATCTGCGCTATCTGTTCATGCTCAGCCCCGCGTGGCTCTTCGCCCTGCCGGCGGCGCTGGCCGTGGCCGTGGGCGCCACGATCCTCGCCATCGCCACCTGGCACTTCCTCTTCCGGCCCGGTGTCGAGATCGCGTTGGGTGACTATTGGGTCGTTCTCGCCAGCGCCTTGGTCGGGCTGGGTCACATCGCCGCGATCCTGGCCATGGCCAGCCACCTCTATGGCGTGCGGGCGGGCTATCGCCGGCCCAATCGCTGGATCATGGGGCTTGGTCGCTGGGTCACGCTGGAGACCATGATCGCCGCTGGCCTCGTGTCCGCCGTGCTTGGCGGCGTGGATCTTGTCTGGGTGGTGGCCGACTGGTCGGCGCGCAATTTCCAGCGCGCCTATTCGGTGCTGCCCGCCGTGCTCGGCACCCTGTTCATCACGCTCGGCGCCCAGACCATCCTCGGCGGCTTCCTGCTCTCCATCATCAACGGCAACGAGGCGAAGTTCCTCAAGACGGCCGGATAGGCCCTTCACCGTTGATGATCTCGCGAACCGTGGCGGCCGGCGGTCCGCACCTCATGGCCTTGATCGCCTCACGCGCCGGATCGCGCGGCAGGGGATGGACGTTGCGGATGCCGAAGCTGGCGGCGGAGGCGGCGTCGAAGATCGAGATCGTGTAGCGCGCGCAAAGTTCGCTCGCCTGCCCCGTCTCCAGATCGCCAAGCGACAGAATAATCGGGTGATTGCTCAGATATGGGTCATTGCGAACCAGATCGGTGGTGAACCACGAGCCTTTGTCGTCCACCAGCACCAGCTGGGCGCCGGCGCGGTCGATCGCGGCGTGAGCCAGGGCGTAGGGATGTACCAAGCGGTGCGCTTGCCAGGCGCGGATCGGCAGAAGCACGAGCAGCGAGAGCGCCGCCGTCACCGCGAAACCGACCCGAGCGATGGCCTTGTCGTCCGACCCCAACGGCTCCGTGAGGCGGGTCCACGCCCAGGCCGCCAGCAGACAGACCGAACCCAAAAGCCCGTGCAGATAGCGATATCCCCAGCCGTGGCCCTGGTAGGGGATCAACACCAGCATCGCCAGAATTGTCAGCATCAGGCCAAGGGCCAGGGAGCGCGGCGTTCCCTTGGCCCGGAAGGCGGCGAGGAGCCCCAGCGCCGCCAGCGGCGCGGTCAGGAGGTTCTGCCAGGTGGCGAAGCGGATCAGGTTCTGGGCCATCAGGCCGATGGCGGCCGGATCGAAAGCGGCCGCCAGATCGAGCGCATGGGCCAGGAACCCTTCGGTCGCCGAAGCGGCGGGCGCGACCGACGCGCTCGCTGGCGCCTCGCCCACCGCCCATAGCGCGATTGGCCAGTAGTCGATCCAGAACAGGCAGAACGCGCCATAGGCGAGGGTGTAGAGACCGGCCAGACGCCAGCGGCGCTCCAACCAGAGCTGCAGCACGAAGGGAGCGACGAACAGCGGGTGGAAGAGAAGCTGATGCAGGCCGCAGGCGAGAAAGCCGATGGCCAGCGCCCCGGCGTGGCCGAGCCTGCCCCCGCGCAGGAACAGCCATAGCCACACCAGGTTAAAGGCCAGGTGCGCGTTCATGGCGTAGGGCGTCATGGCCGTGACCAGGAACTGGCTGGAGGTGGCCAGCAACGCCGCGGCGATGAGCGCCATGGATGGCCGCTCCGGCCACATGCGCCTTCCCACGCCCCAGACGGCCGCCATCGAAATCGCCGCCAAAAGCGGACTTGTCAGGGCCTCGCCGCCAGCGGCCCTCGCCAATCCGCGCAGGGCCGCGTTCACCGGCAGATAGGCCGAGGCCCAATAGGCGCCGTCGTCGGTGCTGAAGGCGAATTGCGGCTGAAGCGCGGAGACGTAGTCCTGCCATTGATCGGCCACCGGGGCCATCAGCGCGCCGCGGCTATGGATCGCCGCGCCGAAGGTGGCCATGAACTCATCCAGCGACAGCGGATAGCTGTCATAGACCAGCATGAAGCCCGCCCAGCCGACGATAGCGCTTAGCGCCGCCAGGCAGAACACGAGCCGCGGCGCTGTCCCAGGCGCTTCCAACCGGCGATAGGCCGGCGATGCCGAGATCGCCGAAAACCGTCGCCCCACGCGGCCCGATAGCCCGGGCGTGAGACGCAAGGCGACGACCAGCGCCAGGATCGCCGACAACACCGGCAGGTCCTGGAACACAAAGAAGAATTCGGTCAGCGGGCGCGGCTGGCGCAGAAGAACGGCCGCCATGGACGTCAAAAGCAGGCCGGCTCCCAGCCAGAGCCAGGCCTTCAGAATTTTTTCAAGCATCGTCGGCGGGCGGACCAGGATCCCGGGCGGCCGTGAACAGGAGCACTCGGCGGGTGCCGAAATTGAACACGAATCCGATGCCCGCCGCCGGAATCTTGGCCAGGCGATAATCGAGATGCAGAAGCTCGACGAAGGTCTTCATCAGGATCTCATTGAGACCCAGTCCCACGATGCCGATGAGGAAGAAACCGACGAACTCCAGGCGGCGGCTGGCCAGACGGCGCTGGCTGAAAACGAGGGTGACGCTCAGCGCGTAGTTGACAATCAGGCCGGCGCCGAAGCCGGCGGCGGCCGAGACCAGATAGTTCAGCCCCGCCCATTCGGTCAGAGCCACCATCAGTCCATAGTCCACCGCCAGGGCGACCACGCTCACCAGAAGGTATTTCCAGGACTCATGGGCGAGGGCGATCAGGCGGACGGAGAGGGGTTCTCCGCTGGAGCCCCCCTCCCGGCCTTCGGCCGTACTCCCCCCAAAGGGGGGAGAGAGCGCGTTAATTCTCTTCCCCCCCTGGGGGAAGTACCGGCGAAGCCGGGGATGGGGGCTCCAGCTTGGCGCCTCTTCCTTCATCTTCTCACGCGGCGCGGCTGGGAACGAGGCGTTCGCTGGCCAGGGCCTCGCGGGCGCCCGAGACGCCGGCCTCGCCATATTCGGCGTCCTCGTTCACGTCCCAGACATCATAGAGCGTCTTGCCGGCCAGGATGTTCAGGGCCGTAAGCATGCCGGTCATCATGGCGTGGTCCTGATTGTTGTACTTGTGCATGCCGTTGCGGCCCACGAGATGCAGGGTGGGATATAGAGAGGCCAGTTCTTCGCGCACAGCCGCCACATTGTCGCGGTAGGTCTCGTCATAGACCGGATAGGCCTTGGCCTGGCGCACCACGCAGGCGTCGGTCACGTCCTCCGGCCGCATCAGGCCGATCACGCCGATCTCGCGCTTGGCTAGCGCGATCAGGTCGTCGTCGGTGGAGTTCCACAAACCGTCGCCCTCGAAGCAGAAATATTCGAGGCCCAGGCAGGTGGAGACCGGGTCGGGGATCATCTCCGGCGACCACGAGCGGAAGTTCTGCACCCGACCCACCTTCACCGATGGGTCATGGATGTAGACCCAGTTGTCCGGCAGTTCGAGGCTGGACTTGCCGATCAGCACCACGGTGAGGAAGTCGCGATATTTCAGCTCGCCGGCCTGGTTCTGGGTGCGCGGCGGCGGCTCAATGGCTCGCACCAGCTCGCGCATGGGCGCCGAGGAGATGACGTTGCGCGCGGTCAGCGTCTCGCGCGTTCCATCGCCGCGCGCGGTGGCGACACGCCACAGCTTCGCCTCGGCGTCCCACGCTAGGCCGGTCACCTTGGTGTCCATGACCACCGATCCGCCCATGGCGGCGATCTTGGCGGCGCACGCCTCCCACATCATGCCAGGCCCTCGCCGGGGATAGCGGAAGGACTCGATCAAGGTCTTGGCCACGGCGCCGCCCTTGGCGCGGACGCCCAGAGAGCGTTTGACCCCGTCGATCACGGCGGCGGCCAGGTCGAGCCCCTTGATCCGCTGCGCCGCCCAGTCGGCCGAGATCTCGTCGCAGCTCATGCCCCACACCTTCTCGGTGTAGGTCTTGAAGAAGATCGAGAACAGCCGCTCGCCGAACTGGTTGCGCACCCACTGGTGGAAGGTCTTGGGCGATTTGACCGGAGAGAGGGTCGCCCAGCCATAGGACATCATGCAGGCCGCGCTTTCCACAAGGCCGAGATTGCCCAAGGCCTCGAAGGCCCGGAGCGGATAGGCGTAGAACTTGCCGCCATAATAGATGCGCGAGAGGCGCGGCCGATCGATGAAATCGTCGGGCAGGATCTCGTCCCACAGATCCACCACCTCCTTGGCCTTGGAGAAGAACCGGTGGCCGCCGATGTCGAACAGGAAGCCCTTGTAGTGAACGGTGCGGCTGATGCCGCCGACATAGGTCGGGTCTTGCTCAAGCACGCGCACGGGCGCGCCCGCCTTGGCCAGGCAATAGGCGGTCGTGAGCCCCGCCGGACCCGCCCCGATCACCAGGTTCTCGATGATTTCGCCGTCCATCATGCCGAGGCGCCTTTCAAGCCGCGCCCTAGCGAGTCGCGCGCCGCGTCTCAAATGCTAGAGAAGTGGCGAGATTTAGTTAAGGGTGCGGAAACTTCACCGCGGTAAAGTCGCTCCGCGCTGCGTGCGCCTCAACTTTGGACAGGCATGCAGCTTTCCCCATCCCCCGATCTTGGTCCGATGCCGCGACTTCTGGTGGTCGCCGCCTTCATCGCCATGGTGGTGTGCGCCATCCTCGCCTGGCTTTATCCGATGAGCGCGCGCCTGGGCGACACCGATGACGCCATGCGGCTGGTCATGGTGCGCGATCTTCTCGCCGGGCGAGGCTGGTATGATCAAGAGATCACCCGGCTTCAGCCGCCAATCGGCCTCTATATGCATTGGTCGCGACTGCTCGATGGCGGCATCGCCGGATTGACCGTTTTCCTGCGCCTGTTCATGGCGCCTTCCGCCGCCGAATGGTGCGCGCGTTTCCTCTGGCCGCTCGCCTGGATATTTCCCGCCGTCACCTGCGCCCTGCTGGTGGCGCGAAACCTGGGCGGCCGCGCCGCCGTGCTGCTGACCGCGCCTCTGCTCATGATCGACCTGCCCCTCTATCGCCAGTTCATTCCGGGACGGATCGACCACCACAATATCCAGATCGTCATGACCATGGCGGCCCTGGCCGGGGCGGTGGCGAAAAACGACCGCGCGCGATGGGGTTGCTTCGCTGGCGTCGCCGCCGCCTTCGGCTTGGCGATCGGCCTCGAAGCATTGCCGCTTCAGGCCCTCATCGGGGCCAGCTTTGGCTTGAGCCTCGCCCGCGATCGCCAGGATGCCCCCGCCGCCGCGGCCTACGGCCTCAGCCTCGCCGGCGCGAGCGTGATCTTCTTCGCTGCACAAACCCCGCCATGGCGCTGGTCGCTGACCTTCTGCGACGCCCTAGCGTTCAATCTCGTCGCCGCCCTGGTCACCGCTGGGGTAGGGCTGGCCCTCGCCGCCTGGGCCGCGAGGGCGGCGTCGACGCAGGTGAGGGTGGGGTTTTTGGTTATCGTGGCCTTGGCTGCCGCTGGCGTCTATCTCTGTTCCGCGCCGCGCTGCATCCACGGCCCATTCGCCGATATGAACCCGGCCGTACGCCCGTTCTGGTTCGATACGATCCAAGAAGTACAACCTCTGCCAAGGATGCTTGACCTCGCGCGCGAGCCAGCCGTCGTGGCGATCACCATGATGATCATGGCCCTGGGCGCTGGCATATATCTGCTTGGCCGCTGGCGTGGGTCGCCGAGCACTTCGGCGCTCCTGATGGGGGGCGCGCTAATCGGCGCCTGCATCACCGCTTATTTTACCTGGCGGATGCAGGACTATGTGTTCTGGATCGGCATGCCGGCGATCGGCGCCGCCTATAGCCTGATCGCCGCCCGGCGTTTGCGCGATCTCATGGCCCCAAGCCTGGCGGCCGCCACGATCCTGTCGCCGACCTTTGTTGGAGCGGCCGCCGCTAAAGCAGTGAGCCTCGCCCAAGCCGCCGGCGCCGTCGCCGCCCCTCAGCCCCAGCTGAACCTGAAAAAGTGTTTCGATCCCCGCCTCTACCGACCCCTGGCCACCCTGCCGCCCGGCGTTGTGCTGTCGGCGCAGGACCTAGGGCCGTTCATCCTGGCCTTCACCCATCATTCGGCGCTGGCGGCGCCCTACCACCGTATGTCCGACGAGATACTGAGGGTCCACCAGGCCTGGAACGCTTCGCCGACCCGGGCCGAGACCGTCGTCCGCGGCCTGGGGGCGACCTATGTGATCGATTGCCCGCCGTACCCCATGGGCGCGGCGGCGGGGACCTTTGGCGCCCGCTTGCGAGCCGGAGACACGCCGCCCTGGCTCATCCCGCTTTCACCGCCGGGGGCGCCCCTTCGCATTCTCGGCGTTCGCCCAGCCTCGCCCGCGGCTAGTTGATTTCCCGTAGCGACATAACGTCGCATGCGTTCTGAACCAAAAGTTGGCCCGGGTTGACGCTTACAGCCAACACAACCGCGTTTCCCGAGTGTCGAAGGCCGAGATTCGTTAAATGTCCGCGTGGCGACAACTGTCCGAGGGCGCAAGCCAGGCAATAGTTAACCATGAGTTCAGATATAGCTGTTGATTCCCGCGAAACATTTCGGTCTAAAGACTTGGGAGCGAGCTTCCTTCGCTCCCACGCTGGGCGCTCTGGCGCCCGGCGATGCGCCGCCTGTCCAACCTAGGGGTATTCCCGTGCGTGCATTAACCGACTTCCTCGACAGCGAATCCGGCGCTTCGGCGGCGGAATATGCTCTGATCCTCGCCATCATCGCCGCCGCCATCGTCGCCGCCCTCGTCGCGCTACAGAATTCCATCAACACGGCGATCTCGAATGCCGCGGGCGACATCCAGAACGGCACGAGCTCCAGCTAAGGCCAGAGGGCTTGGGCGCGAGCGTCCAAGCCCGAACCCGCCCGAGTCTCGGAACCCACGGATCGATCGCGCCCTAAGGCCGTGTCGGTGTCGCGCGCGCCAAGGTAATTCGTGGGCGCGGCTCAGTTCGCCAATTGGCGTGGCATTGTGTCGCACAACGGATCTGGCGAATTGGGTCGTTTTCGGTATCGCGAGAAACGCCGCGAGACTAGAGTGCCGTTTATGAAAGCACAGTTCGTTTGGAATGCCTCCTCGCTCGCGACGCTGGCCTCTGGAGCGGACTGAACGGGAAAAGTTGTGTCGCCACAACCAGTGAAGGATTAGCCTTTGTATCGTGTTTGTTTGGCCGAGCGTTGAGCGGCCCTTCCGTTCCGCTCGCCAAGACCTGGCGGCGCCACTCATCCACGAGGGGATAAAACGTGCGCAAATCTCCGGTTTATTTGGCCGATGAGTCCGGCGCCTCCGCGGCCGAGTACGCCCTAGTGCTAGCGATCGTCGCCGCCTCGGTGGTGAGCGCCCTGTTCGGCCTGATCGGCGCGATCTCGAACTCGGTCAACAGCGCCACCAACGCCTTCTCGAACTGACCGCCAGTCTGCCGGCGGCTCCGGCTCATAGAGCCGACCTTGCGAACAAGGCCCGGCAAGGCTTCTTTTTCTGCTTGTTTGTAGATAGAGGGCGTTGCGCTTGCACGACGCCCGGCCGCTCCTGCGTCCCGCCGAGGCGCACGGCAGTGCCGATTAGCCCCTGACCCTTCGTCTAGCCATGGCACATCCTCGGCCGCCCAACGAACGGGGGAAAACCCAAGCCTTCCGTCACGGACCGATAAGCCTCAAGCCTGCGCGGGTGTCCGCGGTCGCCGAGCCTACTTGGATAAATAGGCGGTAGCGACCGCCTTCTGAAAGAGAGCCGCCAGCGCGGCCGTGATATCGCCGTCCGTATTGACCTGGAAGAACAGGCCGGGCGATGCGCAGGCCTGGGCCGCCGGGCCGATGGTGTCGTGGGCGAAGTCGGCCGCCGTGTAGGTGCTGCCGTCTCCAGACGGGTTCGAATACCCCAAGGGGAACTGCAGGGCATAGATGTGATTGTTGTACCATGTCACCGGGGTGGCGCCGGGCCACGCGCCTGGAATCACAGCAGTGGGAGGCTTGTTGGGGCTGTTGGTGGGAAGGGGGGTAATCGGGTTGTAGGTGAGGTACAAAAAGGCGATACGAATGCCCTGGGCTTTGATCGCCGTGCAGGTGGTGTCATCTAGCGGCCCGTAGGTTCGTCCGTTCGGCCCGGCAAAATCCGGCATGGCGTCACTGACGATGAACAACACCTCTTTCGCTGGGTTGCCGCCCAATCCGCTTCCGGGCGTCGGCATGAGATTGTACATATTCGTCAGAGCGTTCGGAAGATTCGTATCCTCATCTTGATCATTCGTGCCTTTGACGGCGATATTATTTGAATAGATCGTTTCTGGCGAAATCGTTAGGTAGTTTGGTATCGATGTCGGCGTACACCCTCCATCCTCCGTATACCCCGATGGGCTGCCGGTTAACGCAGACCAAGTGTTCGTCGCGCAAGAAGAGGTCACCTTCGGATCACACCCACTTAAGGGTACCAGAGAATTGAACGCCGAGTCTATCGTATAGATAGCCATGCCATAGTATGTATTGTTCGCCGTCGCCGTCGCGGGCGCCACCTGCATAAGATTATTGACGGCATCGTTGACCAGATCAATCCGTAGAGCGATGCAATTGTTGCGGGATAATGTATAGTTATCCTCGCCATTAGGATTACTGCCAACGTCACCGGCGGTAGGATTTGTCTCGTGGCAGGCGAAGGCGCAGGCGGTGGACCCGGTCAATTGCACCATCTGGGCGATCCCAGCCGCCTTGGCGGGTATCTCCATGGACGGGGAAGTGTCGATCAGCAGATAGAAATTGATCTGCGGGGCCAGGCCGGATTTGGCGGCCGCGAGGCCGCTGATGGCGATCTTGGGAAACCCTAGCACCCCGACGAAAACATTATGCGAGGCGGACGTGTAGGTCACGTTCACGGTGCGGATCGCGCTCGTGCCGCTGCTGACGTCGTCAGTGACCGTGATGCTGGGATTGGTGGCGTTGTTGACGGTGGGATCAGTGCCCCCGGTGGCGCTGCTGCAATTGAAGCCGCTGTTGTCGATGTTGCCGACCAGGGCCGCCTGCGACAAAAAAAGGGCGCAGGCGCTGGCCGAGGCGGCGGCCGCGCTTTGGGTGGTGCCGGCGTCCTGCATCGCACTGGGCGTCACCGCGGCGAGCGCGGCCGCATCGGCGATTCCGTTCAGCCGCTCCTCTCGGCCGGCGGCCTGGATATAGTCCAGCCCGGCGCCCATCGCCAGAATGACCGGCGGCATCATTAAGGCCGCCAGGACCGCGACGTTTCCGCCCCGGTTCGCCAGGAATTGCTTCAGTCTCCGCAAGAAGTTCACGGTTTTGAGCGCCTTTGCCGAGTCATGACGAATTAGCAGTCCGTACAGGGGATGCTCGCCACCTGACGGGGCGACATATAGAGTTGGCCAGTTAAATTGTACGTGGGGCCGAGATACATCGACCCGACGCTGGTCTGATACGGATAGAGCGTCTGCACCAGAATATAGGCCACCGTCATGGTCTGCGTCGAAGGCACCTGCAACGACGCCGGCAAGGTCCATGACGAACCCTTGGTCAAAGCCGTTCCGCCTTGATAGCCCACGCTCCAGGTGACGGTCCCCGCGCCTTTGCTGTCGGTCTGGATCTCGGACATGACGATCTGAAGGTTGGTGGTCGAATAGGGCGACATGATCTGAGACGCCGCCGCCATGGTGCTGGTCGCCTCGGCCTGGTTTATCGCCGGGAACTGCGCCGCGACATTGGTAAGCTGCGCCGTGGCGTCCTCGAGCTTTCGATAGGTGGAGACGGCGAGAAAGGCCTCGAAGCTGCCGAGCCACAGGATTACCAGGACCGGAAGAATGACGGCTAATTCGACGGTCGCCGCGCCGCGCGAATCCCGGCGCCAGCGCTCGACCACCGCAAAGCCGGTGGCGAGGTCTCGGCCGATCGCGGCCGCTCGCCGGACCAGCCGCCCATTCACGATGACAACCCCCCGGCGCCGCTGTAGGGCTCGTTCTTGAAGACAGCCGTGCCCACCATCAAGTGAGTGCCGTTGGCCTGGTTGGCGTAACCGAACGGGCCGCCGACCACCGGCCAGTCATACATGACTCGAACGATGACCACATCGCCCGCCGCGCCTTGGTTGAACTGGAAGACGGGGCCCGTCAGCTTGCCGGTTTTTGGATCATAGACCGGGACGATGGGCGCGGTATTCAGGGTTGAGAATGTGCCGGCCGATTGCACGTCCACCCAGACGTTGGCGCAATTGAACATGCTCGGCAAGCGCGAGCAGACGGTGGATTGAAAAGAGGATTGCGTGGCGCTCGCCGCTTGGCCGGTCATGATCAGCCGTGCCGCCTGCTGCGTGGCGCTCTGAAGGGCTTGATCGAAGAAAAAGATCAAAGCGGTCTGCAGGGCCACCAGCACCAGCATTATAAAAGGCGTCGCCACCAGGGCGAATTCGACCGCCGCCACGCCCGCGTCATCCTTCGCCCAAAGCCAAGAAGGCCGCGAATGTCCTGGGTGCGAGTTTGATCTCACGGCTTGATAGACCCCGCGAACCGCGCCGTGGCGACGGTCCTCTGTTTCGATCCCCTATACTGAACGACCCGGCCCGACCGCGTCAACCGCAAAGCCCAATCGATGGCGCTGTCGGAGGATAGATTTGATTTATATTTAATGATCAAAAAATATCGGTCCATTCTAAATTTACAATTAACCACAATTAAAATGACGATTTTATACTGAATTAAACTCGATTGTCGCCGATATGGTCGGCGTCCGATCGGCGCGCGCGTCATTCTGTCGCAGCTGGAAACAGATTTACACGGGAAAGTTAATAAACAGCGGTGGGCGCTCAGCTTCCGGGCGCGCCCCAAGGCCGGTGGCGCGTTAACCTTGGTTTACGGACGCCAATTTGATTCAATTCCTGATCTGCGGCAGGCTGTCGCATGCGCTATTCTCCGCTTGACCCTGAACATTGCGGCCAGCTAAGCCGTCGATCACTTCAACGGCGGCGCCTCGGGCTCTTTGGGTTCAGCGCCCACAATTCGACGAAAGGTCTTCAGTCTCATGGGTAAACTTGTTGAATATATGGGCGACGAGTCCGGCGCTTCCGCGGCGGAATACGCTCTGATCCTGGCCATCATCGCCGCAGCCATCGTCGGCGCTCTGGTTGCTCTCCGCAACTCGATCAACACCGCGCTGACCAACACCACCTCGGCGATCAACAACTCGGCGGCCTAAGCCTCCGACATTCGTCTGAAAATGCAGCCGCGCGTTCGACAAGATCGTCGGGCGCGCGGTTTGCATTTTAAGTCCGCCTTAACCCGCATCACTCGATACGAAGAAGCTAGACGACAAGACACTAACGCTCCCCCATTTGGCTTTTCAGGTCGCCCGCGATGTCTCTACGCACCATAGCCACCCTCGCGATCGCCATCGTTCTTGGCCTGGTCGCGGTTGTCATTCTCAACGGTTATCTGGGTTCACAGAAAAAGGCGGCGCCTCAGCAACAGGTAGCCACTGGCGCCGGCGCTCCGGTGGTCGTGGCGGCCGCCCCCATCAAGCGCGGCGTCGTTCTTCAGCCATCGCTCCTCAAGGTGGTCAACTATCCGGCCGGCTCAGTGCCCGCCGGCGCCTTCTCCACCGTCGCTCAGCTCACGGGCGCCAAGGATGTTCAGCGCCTGGCGCTGCGCGATCTGGCGCCCGACGAGCCGGTTCTGGCCGTTCGCGTCACCGCCCCGGGGGGTAAGCTCAACCTCGCCGGCCTTCTGGATCCCGGGATGCAGGCCGTGACCCTCCATTCGACCGACATCCAGGAAGTGTCCGGGTTTGTCCTTCCGGGCGACCACGTCGATCTGCTCCTCACCCGCACCATCGCCGGCGGCAACACGCAGCAGGCCAACTCGGTCACCCAGATCCTCGCCGAGAACATGAAGGTGCTGGCGATCGATCAGTCCGATGACGACGAGACCGACAAGCCGGTGGTCGCACACGCCATCACCATAGAAGTGACCCCCGAGCAGGCCCAACTCATAACCCTCGGCCAGTCGGTCGGCGCCGTGACGCTGGCGCTCCGCCATGTGGATGACACCGCCCCCTTGGGCAAAAAGGCCACCGTGCTGGCGCAGCTCGGCTTCACCGCGCCGCCGCCGCTTCCTACCGGCGTGGCCGGCGGGGGTCATCCCGTACGCCCGTCCGGCCCTGAAGTCCGGGTGACCCGGATGACCGACACCACAGTTTATCAGTTGAGCGGACATTGATGGGAACCGCCATGTACAGGACCTGGAAAGAAGCGGCCGGATCGTCGGTGAGCAGGACGGCGCTAGCCGTCGCGTTGGCCTCGTGCCTGGCGGCGCCGGGGTTGGCGATCGCCGCCCCGGGCCCGGGCCACCACGACGCCACACCGGTCTCTTACGGCGTCGGCGTCAGTGGCTATCAGCTCGACGTCGACCAGAGCAAATCGCAGGTCCTCGAATTGCCCACGCCCTATACCGATCTGATGATCGCCGATCCGAAGATCGCCGACGTCATGCCGCTTTCCAACCACTCGGTCTATGTGGTGGGCAAGAGCATGGGGGCCACGGCGCTGACCATCTACGGGCCGGGCAAGCGCCTGATCGCGGCGGTCAATGTGGTGGTCAGCCCCGATATCGATAGCTTCAAGGCGCGCCTGCACGAGATCCTGCCCAACGAGAAGGACATTTCGGCCCGCGCGGCCAACCAGTCCCTGGTGCTGTCGGGCACCGTGGGCAGCCCCGCTGCGCTGAACCAGATCCTTCAGCTTGCCGACACCTACGCTCCGGGCAAGATCGTCAATATGATGGGCGTCGAGGGCACCCAGCAGGTGATGCTTTCGGTGCGGTTCGTGGAAATGGAACGGACCACGCTCAAGAACTTGAGCATCCAGATCAATTCCCTTGGAACGCAGCCCTACAATCCAGGATATGCCGTCAGCACAGGCCAGGCGATCGCCAACGCCTTCGGCGGGGCGGCCATGACCTTTTTCACACCCGATGGCTATTTCAATGTCGCTGTCGATGCCCTGGAGACAAAAGGTCTGACCAAGACCTTGGCCGAGCCGACGCTGGTCACGATGTCCGGAGAAACCGCGAGCTTCCTCGCCGGCGGCGAAATACCGATCCCAACGGCGCAGACGGCGAGCACGGGGGGGATCGGCGCGGTCACACCGGCCATCACCCTCACCTATCAACAGTTCGGCATCTCGCTAGCCTTTACTCCAACCATCCTTAGCGATGGAATGATAAATCTTGTCGTCAAGCCCGAGGTCTCGAGTATCGACTCGGCCTTTGGCTATACCGGCGGTGGTATTACTGTCCCGGGACTGAAGGTGCGCCGAGCCAATACTACAGTTGAGCTTCGTGATGGCGAGTCCTTTACCATCGCCGGCCTGCTTGGAGATACATACCAGAACAATATCAACCAATTTCCTTGGTTGGGCGACATCCCCATCTTGGGCCCCATGTTTCGCAACACCAACTATCAGCGCGACCAGGATGAACTGGTCATTATCGTGACGCCGCATCTGGTGACGGCGCGGCGCGGGCCGGTGGCGCTGCCGACCGACCATTTTGTTCCACCGTCCGACTTTGAACTGTTCCTGTTCGGTATGATGGCCGGAAAGCCCGGCTCGATAAGACCCGAGGATCGGGTTCTGATGTCGCAGGACCCGACCAAGGGCGGCGTGGAAGGGCCCTATGGCCATGTGCTCTATTAGAAACGAGGCGAACAGATGAAACGTGCGCTGAAACTGCCGCTGCTTTTGGCCGTGTTGATCGGCGCGGGCGCGTTGCTGTCGGGTTGCATGAACCGTATCGATCCCACCCAGATCAGCATCGGGCAGCCGGACGACTTCGGCCGGGCGGTGCGCGAGGACCTGGCGGCTCAGATAGCCGATCCCGATCCAGCCTGGAAAAACACACCCCCGCCGGCCTCTAGTGGCGAGCGCGCCGCCTTGGCGCAAAAGGCCTATGGAACGGACGCCGTCAAACAGCCCCAAGGACTGAACACCATGAGCAGCACCGGCGGTAGCGGCGGTGGTGGCGGTGGTGGCGGCGGCTCGGGAGGCGGCGCCCCCTAGAACATGGCAATCTCGGGGTTTCAGTTCCCACCTAGAGCGAGTCTGGCGGCGGCGATGGCCGCGGCCGGCGGCGGACGCTTGCTGGTTGGTGGCTGGTGGCCTTACATCCCGGCCAGAAGGATACTGGCGGTGGCCGCAACTTCTCCTTCGAGAGGCTTGGCGGCATGAACGACATGACTTTGAAACTGGCGGCGACCGACGTGACACCTCCCGCGGACAGAGGCCGACGAACGGTCGCTTACGTCGATGGCGCCATCGGCGGCCACGATCGGGTAAGCTCGCTCGCTGCCCTGTTCCCACAGGTGGAATTTGTCGGCATCGGCGCCGAATGGCCCGACAAGGCGGTCGCTGGCCTGAGCGTCCTGATCATCGCCGCCGACGCCTCCACGATTGAGCCACTCATAAAGCGTATCGCCGCCCGCCGAGGCGCCACCCCACTTGTGGTCGCGCTGAGGGGCGCCGACGTCGGAATGGCCAGGCGTTTGATCCAGGCCGGCGCGGCCGACGTCCTGCCCGCTCCAGTCAGCGAAGCGGCGCTGGCGCTTAGCCTCCAGCGCATACTCGCCGGCGTCGAACTCCCGGCCGCGCCTAAGTCCACCGGCCGGGTAATCGGCCTTTTGAAGGCCGGCGGCGGCGTCGGCGCGACGGCGCTTGGAACCCAGCTTGCGGCCATGCTGGCGCCTCGCCTTCCCGGAGGCGTCTGTTTCGTCGACCTCGACATCCAATTCGGCATCGGCGGACTGTTTCTTGACATGGCCGAAGCCATGACCCTTTCGGATATTCTGGACGGTGGCGGTCCCTTGGCGGAGACGCATCTTTCTCCGGCTCTCGGCCATCATCGCAGCGGCGCTCGGCTGCTGGCGGCGCCCCGTGACCTCGCGCCGCTAGAGATGCTCAGTCCGCAACAGATTGAAGGGCTCTTTGCCGCCCTGCGCCGCGATTTTGCGCTCACCATCGTCGACCTGCCGACGGTTTGGACCGCCTGGACGAACCGCGCCCTTCAACTCTGCGATCAGATCGTGCTGATCACCCACCTTACCGTCCCCCACACCACCCTGGTGAAAAAGCAGCTTCGGATCATGAGCTCACAACGGCTGGACACCATTCCCCTCACCCTGGTGTGCAACGCCGTCAGCGCCGATCAGCGCGCGATCGTCTCGCAGAGCGCGGCGGAAAAGGCGATCGGCCGGCCTTTCGACGTGGTCATTCCAGACGACAGACGCCTGATGGACGACGCGGTATCTCAAGGCTGCGAGATATCGTCCCTCCGCTCGGGCTCGAAACTTGAGAAGGCGATCGAAACACTGGCGGCCGTGATAGCGCCCGCCGCCGTCGCGGCCGTTGAAGTCAAGCGTAGGTGGCCCTGGTCATGAGCAGCCTCTGGTCCGACATCCGGCAAGACAGCGCCCCGTCAAAGGCCTCCAACGCCCCGATCGAAGGCGCCACGGCCCTGAAGTCGCGCCTCCATGCCCGGCTGCTGGAAATCCTCAATCTCGCTCTCCTGGACCGGACGCCGCGCGAGACGTTACGGCTCGAAATCCGTGGCGCGGTGATCAACTTGCTGACCGAGGAAAAGCGGCTCCTCACACCTTTCCAGACAGATCGCCTGATCGATGACCTGCTCGATGAAATCCTGGGCCTCGGCCCTTTGGAGCCCCTGCTCAAGGACGACACGGTCAACGACATCCTGATCAATACTCACGACACGATCTATGTTGAACGGTCCGGGCGGCTGGAGCTCACCGACGTCCAGTTCCAGGACACTCGCCACCTGGTGCGCATCATCAACAAGATCGTCGGCGCCGTGGGCCGGCGGGTCGATGAATCGGCGCCCATGGTCGATGCGCGCCTGGCCGATGGCTCGCGTATCAACGCCATCATCCCACCCTTGGCGGTCGACGGTCCCCTGGTCTCGATCCGCAAATTCTCCCGGACGCCCATCGGCATCGAGCGATTGGTGGAGTTCGGCAGCCTGACGCCGGATATGTCGAGGTTGCTGGAAGCGGTCGTGGAGGGGCGCCGCAATGTGCTGATCTCTGGCGGCACCGGCTCGGGCAAGACCACCCTGCTTAACGCCCTCTCGGCTTTCATCAGCGACCGCGAACGGATCATCACCATCGAGGATTCGGCGGAGCTGCAGCTCCAGCAGCCGCACGTGGGGCGGCTGGAGACCCGGCCGATGAACATCGAGGGCAAGGGCGAAATCAGCCAGCGCGACCTGGTCAGGAACGCCCTTCGCATGCGGCCCGACCGTATCATCGTCGGCGAGGTGCGCGCCGGCGAAGCCTTCGACATGCTTCAGGCCATGAACACGGGGCACGATGGCTCCATGACCACCGTCCACGCCAATACGCCACGCGACGCGCTCACCCGGATCGAGCAGATGATAGGCATGGCGGGTTTCGAGATTTCACCCCGCTCGGTGCGCCAGCAGATCGCCTCGGCCATCAACGTCGTGGTCCAGGCCGAACGGATGGAAGACGGCCGGCGGCGAATTCTTTCCATCGCCGAGATCGTGGGCATGGAGGAAGAGACCATCATGATGCAGGAGATTTTCCGATTTCGCCGAAAGGGTCGAAACGCGGAAGGCTTCGTGGTGGGCGATTTCGAGGCGACGGGCGTGCGACCCAAACTAATGGACGTGCTCAGTTCGCGCGGAATCGAGTTGCCAAACGAGATGTTCGCGCCCCCAAGACGGATTCCGGTCTGATGCTGCTACCGATTGCTTATATCTCGGCCTTCGTCGCCATCGTCATGATCGTGCAAGCGGTCGCCACGACGGTGTTCGCCGTGGGCGACCGCAGCCGGCGCGTCAACCGGCGCCTGACGATGTTGGATTCTGGCATGTCCCAGGATCAGGTCTATACCGCCCTCGTGCGCAAGGCCCCGGGGACTCGCCTGTCGACGCTGGCCCCGCAACTGTACGACAAGGTCTACATTTTTTGTCGCCAGGCCGGCTTTTCCATGTCGCCCCAGCGCCTGGCGATCATCGCCGCCGGCGTGGCGGTCGCGCTGGCCCTCGCAGCCACCGTGCTGCTGAGCGTGATCATGCGCGGCGCGGTCGTGGTCAATCTGCTCGTTTCGACAGTGGGCGCCATAGTGATCGCCATCGTGGGCGTAGGCATATGGGTCAATAATCGACGCGCCAAGCGCCTGAGGCAGATCGAGGAACAACTCCCGCTGGCGCTGGATATACTGGTCCGCTCGATCCGCGCCGGTCACCCGGTTTCCATGGCGGTGAAACTGTCGGCCGATGAAATGGGCGATCCCATCGGTTCGGAGTTCGGCCTGATCGTCGATGAGACCACCTACGGTCTCGAATTGCGCGAAGCCCTGGCCAATTTCGCTCACCGCACCGGGTCTTCCTACGCCCATTTCTTCGCCGTCAGCGTCGCCATCCAGACCGAGACCGGGGGCAATCTCGCCGAGATTCTCTTCAACCTGTCCACCGTGATCCGCGCTCAACAGACACTGCACCTTCGCGTCAAGGCTCTCGCCGCTGAAGGCAAGATGTCGGCGCTAATCCTGAGCGTGCTGCCGATACTGCTGATCGCGTTCTTAATGGTTAGCCAACCGGCGTTCTATACAGTGCATTTCAAAGATCCCGTTTTCTGGCCAACCGTCGCGGTGATCGCCGTGCTCTATATGCTCGGCCGATTCATTATCATGCGTATCGTCAACTTCCGGTATTGAAAGCCCGAGTATGAGCCCGATCATCTTGATCAGCGCGGAAATCGCGGTTTTCGGCCTGGTGGTTTTGGGCGTTTTCGCCCTCAGCCGTCGGTTGGCATCGGATTTCGTTGTACGCCGGCGCCTTCGCGGCGAGGCGAAGACCCCGGAACGATCAAGCCCCGATTCCCTGGTGCGCACGGAGGATCCGCGCAATTCGGTTCTCGCCTGGGTTCAGAACTCCTCTTTGAAGGATCCGAAGGAGCGCCAGACCCTAAGGCGCGACCTTGCCCGAGCCGGTTTCGAGGGGCAGTCGGCGCCGGCCATCTATGTCGTCATCCGTTTTTGCCTAGCGGTCGGCCTGCCGGTTGGTTTCATCCTTGGTCAAACGCTCCTGGCGAAACCGATCACCGGGCTGATGTTCATTTTGATCACGGTGATCCTGGCGGCGACCGGGCTGATCCTGCCGCGCGCCTTTATAGACAATCGCGCCGGGGCTCGGGCTCGGGATCTGGAGGACGAATTCCCCGACGCGCTTGACCTTATGGTGGTGTGCATCGAGGCGGGCTTGGCGCTGGAGGCTTCGTTCATCCGCGTGGGTGACGAGACGGCCACATCGCATCCCAGAATCTCCGAGCAGTTCCAGATGGTCTCCCAAGAGCTGCGCGCCGGGCGAACCCGCGCCGACGCTTTGCGCAACCTGGGTGAGCGCGCTCAGGTGCCGATGATCTCGTCTTTTGTCGGCCTCTTGATCCAGACGGACGCCTTGGGCGGATCCGTCGCCCAGACACTGCGCATCTATTCGCAGGAGATGCGCGCCCACCGCATCCTTCGCGCCGAGGAAAAGGCCATGCGCATTCCGGTGCTGCTGACCATTCCGCTGGTCGCCTGTATTCTGCCGGTGATCTTCGCCGCCGTTCTTCTGCCCGCGGTGCTCGACTATATGCGCCTGATGGCGCCGGCCATGGCCGGACAGCAATGATCGGCCGGACCGCCCTTTGGATTGGCGCCATCGCCGTCGTAAGTCTCGGCGGATGCGCCCACGTGCCGAAATTCCTGTCGTGGCTTCGGCCGAGGCCCAACTACGCCAAGGTCAACGCCGTACCAGTGCAACTGGCCCAGGAAGAGCCCATGGCCGCCGAAGACAGACTCTATGCGGAAAGCGTTCGGGCGATCGAAGATCGCGACTATGGCAAGGCCCTGGACGTTCTGCAGTTGGCGAAAGAGGCGAAGCCCGACGACGCGCGGGTGCTGACCGCCCTGGGCGTCGTGTACGACAAGCTCGGCCGGTTCGACCTTTCCAACCGGTATTACGATCTGGCGGAAAAGGCGGATCCGGGTTCGAAAATCGTCGCGGAGAACCGTCGCTATTCGCTTTTTCTCCAGCAACACAGCGAGCCGGGGAATCTCGACGGCACGGTGATGCTAGCGGCTGACGCCGGCCCGCACCCGAACCCGGCCAGTCCCGCCAAGGTGACGCCCCCGCCCGTCGCCGTCACCGCGATCGGAACGCCCCGGCCCCTCGCGGAATCGGCGGCGAGGCCGGTGCTGAAGTGGACCGGACGAGATACGAGGGCCACCCAATCCAATCTTGTGGCCACCGCTGATTTCAGCGTGCGGCGGCGTCTCGAATCGTTCGACGCATCAACGGGAGGGTAGAATGACTTTGACCAACAGAGCGCCGCTTCGCGCGTCGAGGATCGCCATCTGGGGCATGCTCCTGGCGCTTGCGGCCGCGGCGCCGGTATCAGCGACAGGTCTCTTTTCGCATGGCTCGGCCAAGCCGCCAGCGGCCCCAACCCCCACGGATGCGGACGCGGCGGCGATTGCCAGCCAGGCGACGCAGGCGATCAACGAGCGCCGATATGTGGACGCCGGTTCGTTGCTCGACGGGGCCCAGGGGGCGGGCCTCAAATCGCCCGAGCTTACGATGCTCCGTGGCGAGCTTTATTTGGCGCGCGGCCGGTTCTCCGAAGCCCTTGCGGTGTTCCGTTCCATGGCGGCCGACCCCGCACATAGGGCCCAGGCGCTGGAGGGTTCGGGCGTCGCTCTTTCGATGCAGGGGCAATCCGAGGCGGCGATGGCCGATTTGAAAATGGCCACCGGGCTCGACAAGAATCTTTGGCGCGCCTGGAATGCCCTGGGGCGAGAATACGACCTTAGAGAGGAATGGTCAAAGTCCAAGATCGCCTACGCCACGGCCTTGGCGATCCCGGGCGCCAACACAGCCATCATTCTCAACAACCAGGGCTATTCGTTGCTTCTGCAAAAGCAGATGGATGGCGCCGCCGCCGATTTCGTGGCCGCCCTGGAAAAGGACCCTTCGCTCGCCGCGGCCAGGACCAATCTTCGCATCACACTTGCTGTCGAGGGGAACTACGAGCGCGCCTCGGTCATGGGCGTGGGCGACGATAAAGCGTCCGTCCTCAACAATGTCGGCCTCGCCGCGGCCATGCGCGGCGATTATCTGGAAGCCGATAAGCTGCTTAATCAGGCCGTCGCCGCCAAGGGCCAATATTATGGCCGCGCGGCGGAGAATCTGCAGCTTACACATACCTTGGCCGAGCGGGCGGACGAGGCGACCGTCGCATCCGATGGCCCTCACTGAGGTTGGCCGCTGGGCGGTCGCAATCCTCTTCACCGGCCTGCTCGGGTGGGCGTCGATCAGCGATATCCGGGTCCGCAAGATTCCCAATTGGACGGTGCTGGCTATTCTCGGCCTATTCGCGCCCTGGGCGGTCCTGAGCACTAGCCACTGGGTGGTCTGGGCGCTGGCAGCTGGCGCCATCGCCCTGATCGTCAGCGTAATCCTCTATATGGTGGGCATGGTCGGGGCCGGAGACTCGAAGCTTTTCGCCGCGGTGGCGCTCTTCGTCGGCATGTCTCACCTGCCGCATCTCGCCCTAGGCACCGCTTTGGTAGGCGGCGCGATCGCGGCGGTGAGCATCCTGACACGTCCCAGACGCGCAATGGTGATGCTGACGATGCGCGGCAAGGGCGATTTCGGCCGCGGCATACCTTATGGCGTCGCCATCGCCGCCGCCGCCGTGGCGATCGTGTGGATCAATCTCCTGAATTTACCGATATCCACGTCCATCCTCGATCTCGGCCGATGAGCCAGGACCTCACCGGCCGCGTGGCGCTGATCACCGGCGCTTCCTCCGGCCTCGGCCGGCGCTTCGCCGAGGTGCTGGCGGCCAGTGGCGCCAAGGTGGCGCTGGCGGCGCGCCGGATGGATCGGCTGGAGGAAGCCGCCTCGGCGATCCGGGCGTTCGGCGGCGAAGCCCTGGCCGTTGAGATGGACGTAACCGACGAAGCCTCCATCATCGCCGGCTTCGACGCCGCCGAGCGCCAACTTGGGCCCATCGACACCGTGATCGCCAACGCCGGCATGAATAGCCGCGGCCTCGCCCTCGAAGTCGGGGCCGACGAGTTCGACACCGTCATGGCGATCAATGTCCGCGGCGTCTTCCTCACCGCGCGCGAGGGGGCAAGGCGCATGGTGGCCGCCGGCTCGCGGGAGAGCGGGCGCGGCCGCATCATCCTCATCTCGTCGATCGGGGCGTTGAAGGTGCTCCCCGGCCTTACCGCCTACTGCGCCTCCAAGGCGGCGGTGGTGATGATGGGCCGCAGCCTCGCCCGCGAATGGGCCAATCGCGGGATCAACGTCAATGTGGTCTGCCCGGGTTATGTCGAGACCGAGCTCAACGCCGACTGGTTCACCGAGGAAGGCGGCAAGAAGCAGATCGCCGGCTTCCCGCGCCGCCGACTGATGGTCGAGGCGGATTTGGACGCCATGATCCTCTACCTGGCCTCCGACGCCGCCCGGGCGATCACCGGATCGGTTTTCACCCTGGACGACGGCCAGACGCTTTAGAGATCGGCGATCAGGCCGGCGAAGGCGATCGTCATCCGATCCTCCAGATAAGGGCCGATGATCTGGACCCCGATGGGCAGGCCTGCGGGATCGACGCCGATGGGCGCGCACGTCGCGGGCAGATTGGCCAGGGTCGCCATGCCGGGCCACGCCAGCTGATCGCCGAACGGCGTGACCTTGCCGTCGATGGTGAAATGCCGGTCCCGCCATTCGCCCTCCATGTGCTCAAAGGCGACCACGCCGAGCGGCGGGGCGAGCACCACGTCGAAGGTCTTGAAGAGTTCAGCCCAGCGCCGGCGGAAGGCATGCTGCGCCTGCAATCCGTCCATCCAGGCGTGGGCGTTGATCAGATTGGGCGCGGGAGGGCCGCCATAAGAGAGCGCCGTGGTCAGGAGCGTGACATAGGTGCGGTGCGATGCGGCCAAGTCGGGTAGCAGATCGCTTTCCCGAGCAACCTCGACGCCGGCCTCGGCCAACCGTTCGGCAAGACCCTCGAGGGCGTGGCGAATGTCGCCGCTCGCCACCGTCAGCGGATGGGAGTCCAGCACCAGCACGCGATAGTCCGAGAGCTTTTCATGCCTCGGCGCCGGGAGCGCCAGACGATAGCCGACCGCCTCGATCTCGTCCGGGCCGGCCAGGATATCGAGGGCGAGCGCGAGATCGTTCGCCGATCGCGCCATCGGGCCGATGACCCCCAGAACCGGGCCGAGGCCATCAAGACCCGGCGGCGCATGGCCGCGCTGCGGAATGAGGTCATAGCTCGGCTTATGGCCATAGACCCCGCAGAAGTGAGCCGGAACGCGGATCGAACCGCCGATGTCGGAGCCGAACTCCAGCGGAATCATCCCCGCCGCCAGGGCCGCCGCGCTGCCGCCGGAGGAGCCACCGGGCGTCCGCGCCAGATCGAGCGGATGGTTGGTGCGGCCATAGACCGGATTGGCGCTTTGCCAATCGGCGAGAAACGGCGGCACATTGGTCTTGCCCAGGATCACGGCCCCGGCGGCCTTGAGGCGCGCGACCCCCACCGAATCCTCGCTGGCGATCCAGTCCTTCGAGGCGAGTGAGCCCCAGGTGGTGGGAAGGCCGGCGACGTTGTGCGCCTCCTTCACCGTCATCGGCACGCCCAGCAACGGACGCCGCTCGCCTCGCGCCAGCGCCGCGTCGGCGGCCTTGGCGGCGTCGTGCGCCCTCTCGAAGTCGCGGACCACCACGGCGTTGATCGGCACATCCAGCCGCTCGATCCGCTCCACAGCGGCGTCGAACAATTCCAGCGCGCTCACCGATCCGGCGGCCAACGCCTTGGCGAGGCCGCCCGCCGTCGATGTCGCATAGTCTTCAATGCCGGCCTTCGCCATCCGCGCCTCCCTTTTCGCCGGACGAGACCACCCAAGGGCGCGGCTGTCCAGCGCCCGCCCCTATCTTTCACGTCGCGAAAGCCACATATGGCGACCATGCAAAACGCCCGTCGCGACAGCATCCTCCAGGCGATGGTTAGGGGACTGGCAGGACATTGCCCGCGCTGCGGCGAAGGACGGATATTCTATCGCTACCTGAAGGTCTCGCCGGAGTGCCCGGCCTGCGGCCTCGATCTGGCCGCCTATCCCTCCGACGACGGACCGGCCTATTTCACCATCCTGCTGGTGGGCCACCTGATCGTCGCGCCGCTGCTGCTGTTTCCAATCATCTGGAAGGCGTCGCCGGCGGTGATCGTGCCGGCCACCCTCATTCCGCTCTTGGTGCTCACCTTGCTGATCCTGCCCAGGGTGAAAGGCGCCGTCATCGGCCTGCTATACGCCGTCAAAATCACCCGCGCCGATGGCGCGCTGCACACCGCCGACCGTCTCGAATAGGCCTGGAGCCTTTTCCGCCCCTATTTGCGCACAAATGCACACAGCTTTGCGCCGTCCGGATCGCGCACATAGGCGGCGTAGAACACAGGATTCATCCCCTCCCGAACTCCCGGCGGACCCTCGTCGGTCCCGCCGGCGCTAAGCGCCGCGGCGTAAAACGCGTCCACCGCCGCGCGGTCCGGCGCCAGAAAGGCCAGCATGCCGCCGTTGCCCCCGCTCGCCGCCCCCCGGTCGAATGGACGGGTCAGGAAGAACTTCGTTCGGTCCCCCGGACGCGAGTAGCCGGTCCAGGTCTTGCTGGTCGTATCGCGCGCCACGCCAAGCGGTTTGAAGATCGCGTCATAGAAGGCGATGGCGCGATCCATGTCATTCACGCCGGTGGTCGCATAGGCGATCATGACCTGGCGCCCTCCAATCCAAACTCGCGTCGCTGTGCCCGCGTCAGCTTAGCCGCGACGAGGGCGTGGGCTGCGGCGAGCCAACCGGCCACCTCCTCATCGTCGAGCGCCGAGAGATCATCGAACCGCACCCACTTGGCCCGCGCGAGATAGGGCGCCGGGCGCGCTTGCCCGCCCTCGACAAGGGCCTCGAAGGCGATGTCGCTCACCTTGATGGAAAGGCCGCCGCCGGAGCCTGTGACGGCGAACATGCGTCCGCCGACCTTGTAGACGTCCTCGTGTTCGCCCCAGGGGTGATCCATGGTCACCGCCGGCAGGGCGCGGCACGCGCGCTCGAATGCCTCCGGCGTCAAGCCGAGACGCCCACCCCGATGGGGCAGACGACCCCGGTGCCGCCGACGCCGCAATAGCCGTTGGGATTCTTGGCCAGATACTGCTGGTGATAGGCCTCGGCGAAATAGAACTCGCCGGCCGGCGCGATCTCCGTAGTGATCGACCCACGGCCCGCCGCCGTCAGGGCCTTTTGATAGGCCGCGCGCGACGCCTCCGCCGCGCTGGCCTCCGCCGGTCCGCGGGTGAAGATGGCCGAACGATATTGGCTCCCCACGTCATTGCCCTGGCGCATGCCCTGGGTGGGATCATGCCCCTCCCAGAAGATCTTGAGCAGCGCCTCATAGGAGACGAGCTTGGGGTCGAACACCACCCGCACCGTCTCGGTATGGCCGGTGCGGCCGGTGCAGGTTTCCTCATAGGTGGGATTGGGCGTGACGCCGCCCATGTAGCCGACGGCCGTGACCCAGACCCCCGGCGTTTCCCAGAACTTGCGCTCCACGCCCCAGAAACACCCCATGGCGAAATGCGCCACCTCCAGGCCTTCCGGATATGGGCCCCTGAGCGGCCGATCATTGATGAAGGAGAGCGGCGCGGTGGGGATAGCCTCGGCGCGGCCCTTGAGGGCGCGGTCGGGCGTGAGGATTTCGGCGGCTTTGCTGAACAGCGACATTGGCGGGCTCCCTGGGCTCGAAATTCGATCCTAAGATAGGCTGGGCGGCCGCCGAGCGCCACGCTCGCTTGTGGGCGACGGCGCCATGCGCTAATGGCCCGCCTTCCATGAACGGGCCTCAACGGCCTTCGTGATGGTGAGTTGGCCGAGTGGTTGAAGGCGCACGCTTGGAAAGCGTGTTTACGGGAAACCGTAACGAGGGTTCGAATCCCTCACTCACCGCCACGCTAATCCATTGTATTCGCTCACTTATTCGGAGATGGGAGCAGGGATTCGAACCGCCGCACGAAACCAGACCGACGAAGTCGGCGACCGCGCCCAATTCCCCAGGCTAGGTGCGCCTTGTCGGAGACGAGTTAGCGTTGGACTGACTGCACCTTCTGATGCATCTCAGCGATTTGGCGCATCTCTGAACCAATAGGGCGGGGCCGAGGTGAACATCGTCGACACGACCATCTTCATGCTTGGTTGTGCGGTGCTGCTCGTGCTCCTGACCCGGCGGTTCGCCTTCCCCGATCCGTCCGTTCTTGTGCTCGGCGGCTTGGTTGTCGCGCTGGTTCCGGGCTTTCCGCGATTGGCGATCGAGCCGTCCTCGGCGCTCTCGATCTTCTTGCCGGCCGTGCTGTTCCAGGAGGCCGGCCGGCTCTCCTGGGGCGAGTTGCGCCGCGGCGCGTTCTCGATCGGGGTCGTGGGGCCGATCCTCGTGATCGGCTCGTGCGCGGCCGTCACCGGACTGGCCGTGCTGCTGTTCCCCGGCATCCCCTTCGCGGTCGCCGTGGTGATGGGCGCCGTGGTCGCGCCGGCCGACTCCATGGCCTCGCGGGCGGTTCTGGCTCGCTTGAAGGTCCCCCGCCGCATTATCGCCGTCCTGGTCGGTGAAGGCCTGGTCAACGACGCCGTCGCGGTCGTCATCTACAAGGTCGCGGTCGCCGCCGTGTTGGGCTCGTTCGCCACGGTCGCTGGCGTGGCGAGCGCCTTCACCCTGCTGACCCTGGGCGGGGCTCTCTTCGGCGCGGGGGTGGGATGGGTGGCGGCCCGCCTGCTGCGCGCGAGCAGCGACGCCATGATCTACTGCGCCGCCAATCTCATCCTGGCGTTCCTCACCTACGTCACGGCCGAGGCCCTGGGACTATCCGGCGCCCTCGCGACGGTCGCCGCCGGCTTGACCGCCAACCTCAACCAAGACCGGATACCGGCCGAGTACCGCCTGAATTGCGCCGTCATGTGGCAGATCGTGACCTTCGCCCTGAGCGCTTTGGGCTTCCTGCTGGTCGGCGCCCAGATTCCGAGCGTATTGGCCAATCTGGGCTACTATTCGCCGACGCAGCTGGCCGGCTACGGCGTCGCCATGTGCGTCACCATCCTTGTTGTCCGGATGCTGATCCTGTTGTTGGTCACGGGCGCGGAAGCCGTGACCGAGCGCTCGGCGGCCAAGCGCCGGCTTTCCTGGCGGGAGAACGTCGTCATCGGGTGGAGCGGCATGCGCGGTCTGGTCACGCTCGCCGCCGCCCTGGGCCTTCCACTGACGCCCCAGGGCGCCGTTTTCCCCTACCGGGATCTAACGTTGTTCTTCGCGTTCGCGACCATTCTATCGACGCTCTTCCTGCAGGGCGTGACGCTGTCGCCGATCGTCCGGGCGCTAAAGATCAAGGAGGAGACCAGCGATAGTCGCAGGCGCCTCGCGGAACTGGAAGCGGCCGAGGCGGCGCTCTTGGCCGTCGAACGGTGGGCCGAGAACCAGGGCGCGGGCGGCGAGGCGCTCGATTTCATTCGCTCGGAGTATCTGGCCCGCATCGCCCACCTCAGCCCTCCCGGCGCCGAGCCCGCCGCCGAGGACCAGCGCCGGGGTCTTGGCGAAATGAGGAAGGTGGCGGTCGGCGCCGAGCGACAGAAGCTGCTCAGCCTCGCCAAAAGCCAGGTCATCGACGAGGACACGCTGGAAGGCCTTCTGGCCACGCTCGACGTATCGGAAGCCGCGGCGACCGTGCGCTGGAACTGACCTCGGATAATCCACGCTTGGGTTTGGGCTAAATGCGCCTTGCCGGAAACAAGTTGCCGTCGGACCGACAGCACCGGGCAGGGTTCACACACATCCTGGGGTTGAGCCTCGGGGCCGTGACGGCCGGACTGAGACGGCATCAAAAGGCTGCACCCTCGCCGTCGCCGTGCTAGCCCTGAAGCTGCGGTCATGCGGAGCGGGTGGTGTCGCCAGGAAGTCGAAGGCCGGGTCGGGATTTGAGGTTTCGCCTGCGCGCGGCCACCGCTCAGGCCCACGCGGCGCTGGAAGTCGCCATGGCGCTGGAGATACGCTGTCAACGGCGCGACGATTACCGAGCCCTGCTGGCGCGACTGTGGGGTCTTTACGCGCCGCTTGAACGCGCGCTCGCCCGACTTAGCTGGGACGAGGCCGAAACGCTGGTGCGCCGGCGCGCCAAGGCGCCGTGGCTGATGAGCGATCTTATTTCGCTGGGCCTATCCAACGCGGATGTCGAGACTCTGCCCTTGGCGTCATCGCTGCCGCCGATCGAGAGCGCGGCGGACGCCCTGGGGATTCTCTATGTTCTCGAGGGCTCGACCTTGGGGGGCCAGCTGATCCTGGCCCGGGTTGAGAGGGATCTTGGCTTGACCGCTCAATCTGGGGCCAGATTCTTCGCCAGCTATGGGTCCGAGGTCGGCGGCCATTGGCGCGCGTTTGTCGAGACGCTCGAGCGGCACGCGCCGGCGGGGTGCGAGATCGAACGAGCGGCGATGGCCACATTCGGCGCCTTTCTCGACTGGATGGGCGACCGCGCGCCCGGGCGCGACCCGATCAAAGAGTCCCTTCATGCGGGCTGACACCATCGCCTTCGGGACGGCCGACGTCACCAATTGCGATCGCGAGCGGATTCACACGCCCGGCTCGATCCAGCCGCACGGCTGTCTGATCGCCCTGGCGCCGGGCGACCTGCGAGTCGTCCAGGCCGGTGGGAACACCGGGGCCGTTTTGAGCGCTTCGCCCGACAGCCTGATCGGGTCCTCGCTCGGCGAGCGGATCGGCGCGCCGATGGCGGCGGCGCTGCGGGCCTGCTCGGACATGGCGGCGCGGTCGCGGCGGCTGTTCGCCTTCGACGGCGGTCCGGCGGCGGCGGGCGGCGTCTGGGCGGCGACAGTCCACAAGAGCGGCGGCCTGGTGATCTTGGAGCTGGAGCCGGCTCAGGCCTCGGACGGCTATATCGAGGACGCGTTCGGCCTCGTCCACGACCTCGCGCTTCGGGTCCAGCAGGCCCAGTCGGTCGAGGCCTTCTGTCAGGCGATGGCCGACTGCGTGCGCGAGGTTTCCGGCTTTGACCGGGTCATGGTCTATCGGTTTCTGCCCGATGGCGCCGGGGCGGTGGACGCCGAGGCCCTGGGGCCGGGAGCTGAGAGTTATCTAGGTCTGCGCTATCCCGCTTCCGATATACCGCTCCAGGCGCGCGATCTCTACCTGCGCAACACCGTGCGGCTGATCCCGGACGCTCGCTATACGCCTGCGCCCATATTTGGCGGGCCACGCGCCGGGCCGCTTGACCTCAGCCACAGTGTGCTGCGGAGCGTCTCGCCGATCCATCTCGAATATCTGGCCAATATGGGTGTGGCCGCGTCCATGTCGCTGTCGATCGTCGTCGAGGGCAGGCTGTGGGGCCTTATCGCCTGTCATCACCTGACCCCGCGCTTCCTGCCCTCGCGGATCCGGGCGGCGCTCGATCTGTTCGCGCAGATGGCTTCATTCCAACTGGAGACGCGGCTGACGGCCGAGGCCCTGGCCGACCGCGCGCGCGGCAAGGCCATCCACGAGACCTTGATGACCGATCTGGCTGGCGGCGGCGACATCGCCGAGGGCCTGCAACGCTCGCGGCGCGCGCTTCTGGACTATCTTCCCGCCGCCGGCCTGGCGTTGTGGGTAGACGGACAGTTCGCGGCGATCGGCGAAACCCCCTCCCGGAACGAGGTCATGGGTCTGGTCAACTGGCTGAACGATACCGTGACCGAGGGGGTGTTCCACACCGACCGGCTTTCGGCCGACTATTCGCCGGCCGCGGATTTCCGCGGCGTGGCCAGCGGCATGCTGTCGATTTCCGTGTCCCGGGTTCCCCGCGACTATTTGATCTGGTTTCGCCCTGAGCAGATCGAGACGGTCCGCTGGGCTGGCGATCCGAACAAGCCGGCGATGACCCGCGAGGAGGGCGGCCGGCTCTCCCCCCGCACGAGCTTCGCCGACTGGAAGCAGGAGGTGCGGGGCCGCTCGGCGCCATGGAGTCCGGTGGACATCAAGACCGCCCAGTCTCTGCGCGTATCGGTTCTCGAGGTCGTTCTCGAACATGTCGACCAACTGGCGCGCGAGCGCCAGCGGGCGCGGGTACAGCAGGATGCCCTGCTGGCCCAGCTGGACGACAAGATCGCCCAGTGGGAGCGGACCGCCGAGCAGCTGAAGGTGGAGAGCGATCGCCGCGCGGTGGTGGAGTCCGAACTATCTCAGGTGCTGCGCCGGACGGTTATCGACCAGGAGTCCGAACGACAGCGTATCGCCCGCGAGCTGCATGACAGCCTGGGCCAGTATCTGACCGCCATGAAGATGGACCTAGACGGCATCGCCCGTGATGAGACGACCTCTACCTCGATCAAGGCCCGGGTCGAGCGCCTCAAGGCCCTGACCACCGACGCCGGCCATGAGGTGAACCATCTGGCCTGGGAGATAAGGCCCACCTCCTTGGACGATCTGGGCCTGCAGACGGCGCTCCAGCAGTTTCTGGAGGAGTGGAGCGAGCGCTCGCCCCTCAAATTCGACCTGCATCTGACGCTGAAAAACCGAAGGCTGAATCCGGCCATCGAGTCGACGCTTTATCGCGTTCTGCAGGAGGCCATCCACAATGTTGTCAAGCATGCCGGGGCGACGCGGGTGGGCGTGATTCTGACGGCCAGCGAGACCGAGGTTCGGCTCATCGTCGAGGACGACGGCAAGGGCTTCGACCTGAACCGCGGCCAAAACGCGGCCGGGCCCTCTGCCCGGCTCGGCCTTCTGGGTGTGCGCGAACGGCTGGCGCTGGTCGGCGGCACTCTTGAGGTCGAGACGGCGCCGCGGCGCGGCACAACGTTGCTGATCCATGTCCCTATCTAGGGCAAGGGCGATCAGAGGCGTCGGCGCATCTGAGCCGGCGTTGGGCGCGGCCCGGCCGCCGGCGCTCCGGATCTATCTGGCCGACGATCACCCGATCGTTCTGGCCGGGGTCAAGGCCCTCGTGACCGCGGACGCGGGACTGAAAGTGGTGGGCGAGGCGGGCGACGGGCGCACCGTACTTCGGCAAGTCACCGAGCTGAAGCCGGATATCCTGATCCTCGATATTTCCATGCCCGGCCTCAATGGCGTGCAGGTGGCCGAGCGGCTTCGCCTGGCCTGTCCGGACTGCAAGGTGCTGATCCTCACGGTGCACGAAGATCGCGGCTATCTTCGGCAGTTGCTGGACCTCGGCGTGGCCGGCTACCTGCTCAAGCGCTCGGCGGCGGAGGAGTTGATCCGGGCCATCGGGGCCATCGCGGCCGGCGGCATCTATCTGGATCCGGCAATCGCCGGCATGGCGGTGGGCATGACCGCGTCGCGCCCAAGCGACGGCGCAAGTGGCGGAGCCAGTCTCAGCCAGCGCGAAATTGAAGTGATCAAGATGACGGCTTCAGGCCATAGCAGCAAGTCAATGGCCGCCGAACTCGGCATAGCCGCCAAAAGCGTCGAGACCTACAAGGCCCGCGCCATGGAAAAGCTGTGCTTACGCACCCGTGTAGAGCTCGTCAGGTACGCGGTAAGCCAAGGCTGGCTGGCCGGATAGGCTGCGCCTGTAAGGGTTTTCCCCGCGATCTCGGGATTTCCCCGTCTTTTAAAACTCCACCAATCAGGGTCCTTGCTATGGCCTAACGTTGCCGCCTGGCGGCTATGTCGCCGACGGGTTGGATGACCCTGTGGTGAGCGGTCGCCAAGGGCGATTTATGGTCTGCGTCCATGGCAAGTTGGGGTGTTTGCAAATGCTCGTTGAGGATCCCAGAGCCGCGCGGTGTGAAATCCTTCTGATAACCGACGACGCCGATCACGCGGGCGAGCTTCTTGCCGATCTGGCGACCGCGTCGACACCGTTCCTGGTGACAAAGGTCCACGAGCCCCGGCGAGTCGTGCCGGCTCTCGCCCGGTTGACCGAGGTCCTGCCCCGCCGGTTCCCGGTGATCGTCATGCTCGATTTCGAATTCCTAGGCGACGCCTGCGAAGCCATCGCCGCACGGGCAATGGCGATGAAAGGCCAGGCGGCCGTGGAGTGTCTGGTCACACGCCCACCCCGGAAGGTCCGGCTCGCTGTCCGCCTCACCGACATGGGTGTCTTCCAGTTCGACCCGAACGACGAGATCGCCGCCCCCGAGAGCATGTTGCATTGATACGCCCGCCAAGCAGCACCTTGGCCGTCTTGCGGAACAGACGCGCCTCGTAGATCGGCTTTTCTCCACCCAGCGCACCCCGATCAATAAGAAAGTCATGGTGATCGCTGGTCGAGTGTCTCGAAGGTAAAGCTAGAGAGTGGCCGGTGGGCGATCACTCTGTAAATGCATAGTGGTGGAGCACGGCCCAGGAGTGCCAGTCGTCCACAACCGTGCCGGTAATCAGAATGCCGATCCCGCCGGTGAGCGGCGTTAGCACCGCGAACCACCATGCCCAGCGGTGGATGGATTCCATGGTGGCGTTGAAGCCCATGGTCCAGCGCCAGAACAGGGCCGCGCGCTCCGAAGCGGTGCCGCGATCGGTAATCTGCTCCAGCTCCCGATCGCCACCATAGCGGCTCACCGCCAATATGGTCGCTCCGTGCATGGCGAACAGCAGCGTTGATCCATAGAGGAAGGCGATCGAGAGGCAGTGGAACGGATCATAGAAGAGGTTGCCATAACGTATCGAAAACGCCCCCACCCAGTCCAGGTGCGGGAAAATGCCAAACGGAACCGCCTCGCTCCAGCTGCCCATCAGGATCGGCCGGATGAAGCCCAGCACCAGCATGAGCCAGATCGCCGCGGCGAACGCCCACGCCACATGGGTGCCCAGCCCGAGCGCCCGAGCCCTCGTATAGGTCCTGACCCACCACAGAATCACGGCCGAGGTCATGAAGAACCCGGCCATCAGCCACCATCCCCCCTCCGCCAGCGGCGGGAAGATCTGAAGACCGTACTTCGGCGGGGGCGGCTGCAGCGAGAGCCAGGGCAGCTGGCGGATGAATTCGGTCGGGCTCCAACCCACCGACGCCCACATGTTCAACCCAATGATCTCGAAGGCGATAAAGCCGCACAGCAGCGAAGCGACCCCTGTAAAGCCAAGATAGATCGGACCTAGCTGAGCGTTGCCGATGATTCCCAAAAGTCTGGAAAAGCCCGGGGTTCCGTCGCGGGGCATCTGACCCCTGGGCAACGCCACGCCCAGCTCGACTGGGCCGCGAATTTGAATCTGGTTGAAGATATTCTGATATCCGGCCACGGATTGTCCTCCCCTAGCCCCAAATCGGAAGATTGCGCCACCAGTTCCACCATTCCGGCCAACCGAGAGACCAGACCGGACCGCTGATGACGATGCAGACCGCGCTCCACAAGACCGCCGACAAGGCCAGGAACAGGCCGAGGCGGTGAATCCCCAGCGTGCCGACCGAGTAACCCATCACATCACGAAAGAAAGTGTCTTCGTGCTCCGGCGTTTTTACAACCTGCCCCTTGCCAGGATTGGTCGCCGACAAGATCAGAGAGCCGTGGAGGGATAGCGCAAACGTTGTCGCGAAGAAGAATGACACGGCTATCATGTGTGCTGGATTGTAGTGAAAATTGAGAAACTGATAGCCGGTGTTCGATACCCATTCCAGGTGACTGAAAATGCCATAAGGAAACGCGTAACCCCAGGCGCCCAGCAAAACCGGCCGAATGACCTCCAAAGTGAAGTAAGCCAGTATCGCTACGCTGAAAGCGAATGGCACGTGAAGGCCGATTCCAAGTTTTCTCGCGATCTCCACTTCTCTCAGGGCCCATGAAGAAAAGGCGCCCAGCGCGCAAACTGTAATGGCTTGCCAGAGTCCGCCGTCCTGTAACGGGGCCAATGACAGGCCGTAACTAACATCCGGAGGGGCTATGCTGATCCGCCAGATATTCCAGGTCGGTCCAAGCGCGGCGCCGTAGACGATCAGCGCGGTCCCAAGCGTTGCGAAGAAGATCGATGTCACGCCGAAGAAGCCGACATAGAACGGCCCCACCCAAAAGTCGAAAAGATCGCCGCCGAGGAGCGTCCCTCCTCGCACCCGATACTTTCTTTCAAAACTCAATAGCGCCATGGCCGGCGTCTCCGCCCTAATTGTCAGCGCGTGAGAGCATGTCCCACGCTTCGAAAGTCCGGGTAACGGGCGGTATCGGATCTTGCCGATACACGCCCGCATACCCCTCTGTTATCGGTCGAACGCGCCTACGCCGATCTGATCGCCGCCTTGGCGGGACCGTATTGATATATTTGCGCGGTCGCGGCCGGCTTCTTTGCCGTCGGCCCTTCAATCCAGTTGAATCTGGAGGTGCTGAGCAAAATGAAATGAATCAGCAGCGCCAAAACAAACAGGAAGACAAACAACCCGACGAGCACTCTCCGCGGGTCAAAGAGAAGCCAAATCCTCCACATAATATTTCTCCTTTAGGCGAAGTGGGCCATGGCCGTTTGACCGATCAGTTTCACGCCGGTCGTCAGCTCGGCATAGCCGTGGACATCCGGCAACCACGGACGCCACATCCACACCAAGATGTGAGCTACGATCGCAATCGCCGTGAAGAGAATGAAACTCCCCATGAAGATGCGATGAAACTCTTTTGCCTCGGCCTCGGTCAGACCAGACAAGCTACCGGTAACGCCGTCTCTTTCCGCCATAACTCTTCCTCCAATCTCGCTGTTGCTCAGCCGTCTTGCGGATTCGCGGAGCCAGCGATGTCAGCCGCGACGACCATCATCGCGACAGCTTCGAGAGACCTTTTTTGGAACGGCCTCATTTCAATGCGGTCCGGCGCAACTAAGCCGACGACCGGGAACTCGTTTGTTGACACGGTCACGCCGCCCGCCCCCGAGCGAGGGCCGCGTGCGCCTCGGTGATCTGGTCGGCGGAAACACGTGTCGCGCCCTTGATCCGCGCGCTCCGTTCGGCCGCATCGCGCAGGCTTTTGGCGGCGGAGATACGGACCAGAACCGGCTGGGCCTCCACGATCCGATCGAGCGCCGCCTTGGCGTCATCGTCCCATGCCAGTTCGACATGGCGTCGCGCCGGGGTGGCCTCGACGCCGTCCATCTGGCTGGCGAGCGGAAGAATGTGGAAGAGCGCATCGAATAGGGCGTTGCACACCTCCTGAACGAGGTAGGTCGCCCCGGCGTAGCCCATGAACGGCGTGCCGGTATGCCGGCGAATGATCGCTCCGGGGAACGAGGCCGGGATGTAGGTGGCGCGACTGCCCGCCTCGGCCATGTACATGCGCTCATTGACGCTGCCGAACATGACCAGGGGTGGTGTGTCTCGTATCGCTTGGCGCACCGCCGCATTGTCCGGCTTGACGCCCGCCGTTCGCGAGAACGCGAAGGCGCAAGGAAGCCCCATGTCGGTTTCGAGAAAGTGGCGCACGCCCCGCGCATAGGTTTCATTGGCGACGATCGCGAAACTTGCCGTGCCAAAAAAGTCCTGTGTGACCGAACGCCACAGATCCCATATCGGCTTGATCGTAGTGTGCTTTTCGCGCTCGATGAAGGGCTCGGGGTCCAGGCCCAGGAGATCCCCAAGAGTCCGCAGGAAGAGGGTGGTGGACTCCAAGCCGATAGGCGCCTGGAGGTAGGGCCGTTCGAGGGTTTCGCAGAGATTGCGGCCAAATTCGCGATAGAGGCAGATATTGACCTCGGCGTCGGCAAGCTTGCGCACATCCGCCAGATGGCTGCCCAATGGGAAGACCATGTTCACGCCGGCGCCGATGCCTTCGATCAGCCGGCGAATTTCAGCCAGGTCCGACGCAAGATTGAACATACCGTAGGTCGGACCGATGATATTGACCTTCGGCGCTTCCCCTTCCGCTCGCGGGCGAGCCTTCGGTGGCTTCTTTGGGCCGAATTGGGTCCAAAGCCAGGTGAGCGCACGATCGGCGCTCTGCCATTGGTCCTCATCGATAGTGCGCGGCAAGAATCGCTGAATATTGGTGCCTTCGGGGGTCACGCCGCCGCCGATCATCTCTGCGATCGAGCCGGTGACGACCACGGCCGGCAGGTCATGATCTAGCGTCCGCCAGGCGCGCTTCATCGCGCCCTCGGTGCCGTGCTGGCCAAGCTCCTCCTCGCCAAGACCGGTGACGACGATAGGCAGCTCGTGGGGTGGCAGGCCGTCGGTGTAGTGCAGCACCGAGGTCACCGGCAGATTCTCGCAGCCGACCGGGCCGTCGATGATCACTTGGAGGCCCTTGATCGCCGTGAAGGCGTAGACGGCGCCCCAGTATCCGCCCGCGCGATCATGATCGAGGACGAGGGTCATGAACCGACCGCCTCCTCTTGCGCCCGCGCCGCGGCGGTGATCTTGGCGTAGCGAGCCTTGAACTCAGGCCTGTCAACGGGGGTATCGGCCCAGACGCCGGCGGCATGACCGGTTCCGATTCCGTCGAAGAACGCGCTCATCCGGCCAAAGCGGTCCTTATTGGCCAGGGCGGCGTTGATCACCTGGGCGAGCGAGCCGGCGCCGGCCGGTCCCATCAGCGGCCGGGCGGAAATCAGATTGGTGAAATAGAGGGCGGGCGTGGAACGCTGCTTGGCATGTTGCACGACCGGCGTGGTGCCGATGGCCAGGTCCGGTCCGAACGCCTCGAAAGCCGCGATGTCCTGCTCAAGCGAGGCGCGAAACTGGACCCGCACGCCGCGCGCCTCTAGCCACTCGCGGTCGGGATCCGACCATCGCGTTCTGGGACATGCTGTGCCGACGTAGGGAACGTCCGCGCCGCTTTCGACGAGCAGCCGAGCCACCAGAAGTTCGGAGCCTTCATATCCGCTTAGGGTGATGCGTCCGGTCACCGGCGCGGCGGCCAAGGCGGCCTGGATGGCGGGCAGGGTCCTGTTCTTCGCGGCGTCGATGCTGTTCTGGGCCACGCCACACGCGGCCCCCACCGCGTCCAGCCAGGCGGCGGTTCCATCACGCCCGACCGGCGCCGAGCCGATGACGGGCCGGCCGGCGGCCTCGAATTCCCGCACCGACGCGGTATAGAACGGATGGATCGCCGCCACCGCGGCGCAGTCCAGGGCGGCATAGAGCTCGCGCCATTCGCGTGTCGGAACGACGGGCCCCGCGCCAAGCCCCATGGGCTCCAGCATCATGCCGATGCCCACCGGATCGGCCGGAAACATCTCGCCGAGCAAGGTGACGGTCGGCCGGTCGGATTGTTCGCGGGGCGCGGCCACCGGACCCTGTTCCGCTTCGCCGCGAGCGTATTTCAGCATGGCGCCGGCCAGAACATCCTTGGCTTCGGCGTGGGTCGGAACGCCAAACCCGGGAACATCGATCCCGATGATCCGTACGCCGTTGATCTCTTTGGGAAGCAGCTGAAGCGGCACGCCCGAGGCCGTCGGCACGCACAGGTTGGTGACGATCACCGTGTCGTAGAGAGCCGGATCCGCCAGCTCAAAGACAGCGTCGCGTATGTCTTCGAACAACTTTCCGGTCACCAGGGTTTCGGAGTTGAAAGGCACATAGCCGACTGTTCTGCGCGCGCCGTAGAAGTGGGACGTGAACGTCAGGCCGTATACGCAGCACGCGGATCCAGAGAGCACGGTGGCCGTGCGTCGCATGCGCAGTCCCACGCGAAGCGAACCGAAAGCCGGGCACATGCTTTGGGGCTGGTCGTGCGGCCCCTTGGGGTAATCCTTGGCGTATCGGTCAAGCAGGTCGGACTTGCCGGCGCTCGCCGCGGCGCGGCTGAGCTCGCCGGCGCCGGCATGGCACCCACCGCTGTCGGCGACCAGGCGCGGCCCGGCCGCGGCGGAGCCGATCACCGGCGGGGCGGGAATTGCCGACGCTACGGGCGCGCCGCGTGGTTCGCAGACGACAGCATCGGAGAAGAGATGCTTTCTCATCCGGCTACACCGCGTCGTACACGACTTCGAGAGAGGGTTTCTCGACGAATGCGCCGCCGCGCATATCAGCCTGGGTAGCCGGTTGGAGCACAATCGCGGCGCCAGTCTGGTCTGGCGCGAAGAGGCCCAGCAGCCCGTCTTGAGTCAACGGCGTGGGCCGAACCGGCGGCGCCGTCGCGACGTTCTCGGCGAGAGCCTCGAACAGGGGACCCCATCGGTCGCCCGGGGTCCCGATGATCTGGTAATTCGCCGATTTGCGCCGGATGTCCTCGTCGGCGGGAATGGCGGCCAGCACCGGAATACCGACCGACTCGGCGAATGCTTGAGCCTCGCCGGTGCCATCATCCTTGTTGATGAGCATGCCGGCCACGCCGACATTGCCGCCGAGCTTGCGGAAGTATTCCACCGCCGAGCAAACATTGTTGGCTACATAGAGCGACTGCAGGTCGTTCGAGCCGACGACAATCACCTTCTGGCACATATCCCGCGCGATCGGCAGGCCGAAGCCGCCGCAGACCACGTCCCCAAGAAAGTCGAGAAGCACATAGTCGAAGCCCCAATCATGGAATCCGAGCTTCTCCAGGAGTTCGAAGCCATGGATGATTCCACGGCCGCCGCAGCCTCGGCCCACCTCGGGGCCTCCCAGCTCCATGGCGAACACGCCATCCCTGGTGAAACACACATCCTCGATGCGCACGTCTTCGCCCGCGAGTTTCTTCTTGGCGGACGTCTCGATGATCGTTGGGCAGGACTTGCCGCCGAACAGCAGGGATGTCGTATCCGACTTGGGGTCGCAGCCGATCAGAAGCACGCGCTTGCCCTGCTGGGCCATCATGTAGCTTAGATTGGAAAGGGCGAAGCTTTTGCCGCTGCCGCCCTTGCCATAGATGGCTATGACCTGGGTTTCCTTGGTGATCGCCCCGGTGTGGACGGGATCTGGCTCGATCGCGGCTTCCCGTCGCAGTGCGCGATTGGTGATCAGGGTGATGGTCATGCGCGGCCATCTCTTTCAGAACGCCGCGCGGGTGTTTCGCCCTCGTTACAGACAGTTGTCGTCGGACTAGCGCCGCGACGGCTAGACGACCGGCCTATAAACCGTCCCCAACTGACAGGGAGATTGCCCATTCGTCGGCTCTCCGCGCGATGAGCGCAGCCCTATAGCCGCGCCCAGAGTGTCAATCTAGATGGACGATATTGTATGTCAATTTAATTGTACGGTTGCGTCCTTACAGGGCCTCTGGGCTTAGGCGATGGTTGAAGAACGCACGTTGAAAAACCTGCGCCGGAGGCGAGGGAAGGATGTTTTTTCAGCCGGATCGATTCGTCACTCGCGATCAGTCGGCCGCGGAATCGCCGGAAGATTGGGAGCGCCAGTCGAGGACCATCTTGAGACACGCCGGTTCGGTGAAGGCCGTTCGATAGGCTTCATCCGCCTGGGAGGCGTTCCTGCGGTGGGTGACGAGGTGGTCTAGGGACAGCGCCCCGCCTTCTATGAGTCGCGCCGTCACCGCGAGGTCGTCTGGGGTCCACTCCGCCGCCACCCGAACGCGAGCCTCTCGCAAGAACGCGGGCGGGAAGTCAAACGACAGGGGTTGATCGTAAAATCCGGCCAGGGTCACCTCACCTCGGCGCGCAAGCCGCGCGATCAGAGCGCCGAGGAGTCTTGAGTCGCCGCTGACATCGTAGATCGCGCGATAGTCGCGCCGCTCGTCGTCGTCGGGATGGATCACGGCGTAGCCCGCCGCGCCTTCCCGTCGAATCGGATTGGTTTCCCAGACGGTCGGGGGCGCCCCGCCGCCGACCATCGCCAATCGCGCGAGGAGGCGGCCGAGCACGCCGTGGCCGACGATAAGATCGGGCGGCGCGTCGCCGGCGATCGCGTGTTGCGCGGTGGCGGCCAGCGCGATCAGCACCGCCCGTTCGCCGAGCGCCCCGTTGATAGAGACCACTCGACTGCTGGGCGCCACGAGCCGCCGCGCCGCGCCGCCAAACAGGCCCCGCGCGCCCTTGAAGGCCGAGGAACCGGGAACGAAGACCGTCTCGCCAATTCGATGGCGCGCCGATTCGCCCGCCGCGACGACACGCCCTACCGACTCGTAGCCGGGCACCAACGGATATCCCATGCCGGGAAAGGGGGGCATCCGTCCGCTCCAAAGCAGCCGCTCGGTGCCCGTGCTGATCCCGCTCCAATCAATGTCGACCACCAGATCATCTGGCTTGGGATCCTCAAGTTCGAGGCTTCGCACCGTCAGGCGCTCGGGTTCCTCGATCACGACGGCGAGGGAATGCATGGCGTCTCCGGCTCAGGGTTGCGCGACAATGGCGCGTAGGAGAAACGGCGACCGAGTGCGGAGCTGGCGCGCCCTGCCGAACCCAGCCTCCCGCAGTAGATCGATGAGTTCGGCGGGCGTCCGCGCACGACCCCGGCCCATGGCCAACAGATAGAAGGCGAAATAGACATCGCATACGGGGTCGGCCGTGGGCGCGCCGGACATGGGTTCCGCGATCAGCAGCGCGCCATCCGTCGGCAAGGCGGCGCGCGCGGCGCGCAGGATTGTGGCCACGCCGGCGTCGTCATGGTCGTGAAGGATACGAATCAGCGTGATCAGGTCGGCGCCAGGGGGAAGCGGATCGGTGAGGAAGTCGCCTTCCAGAATCTCGACGCGGCTTCGAAGGCCATCGGCCAGGAGTTTGGCGCGCGCGCGGGTGGCGACCGCGGGAAGATCGAAGAGCATCAAGTTCAAATTGGGGTTTTGAGCAGCTACGGCGGCCAGGAACGCCCCCTCCCCTCCGCCAACGTCCATCAAACGGCGATGCCGTCGCAATGGATAGGCGTGCAGCAGATCCGCCGCGACCGTCGGTTGGGTTGCCGACATCAGAGCCGAGTAGGCCGAGACACCGGCGAGACCGGTCGCCCGGGGCGCATTCGACGTCGCATAGGGCCAGTAGGCGGCGAGGTCGCCAGGACGGCCGCACCGGCGCAGCAAGGCGACACTATCGGCGAGATCCGCATAGAGGTGTTCGTGATGCTCGATCATCTCGATCAGCCCCGCATTGCCGATCAACGCGGCGCCCTGCGCGCCCAAACCATAGCGCCCCGGCCCCACGCGATCGACCAGACCCAAGGCCGCGCCCGCGCCTAACAGTGTCTGCGTGGTGTCCAGGGGCAGGCGGAGGCTCTCGGCCAGCGTGCCCACGGTCTTTGGTCCGTCCCTCAAAAGGTCGAACAACCTTAGGCGCACGCAGGCTGCCAGCGTCTGAGAATAGACAAAGCCAGCCACCAAATCGAACAGGCGCCGGGCCCGACGATCGGCGATCGGCTTGGTTAGCGGGAAATCAGTGGCCCAGCGCTGAAACGCCGGGTTGGCGATCAGGCGATTGCGCCAAGCGATCCACCCATCGCGCCAGGGCGTTGGGATCATGCCTGGCTAGGCGGCAGTGCGCGCGAGCTGCTTGGGAACAAGACGCGTGGCCTGCATGCGGACCAGGTCGCGCAAACCTTGCGCGCCCTCGCAGGGCGGGATCGCCGCGACCGCGCCCATCACGAGGGCTTTGAGACGCCCTTGCGCCCCCTCCAGACCCAGTTCGCTTACCAGGCTCGGCCGCATTAGCGCGACGTCGCGACCGGTCGGCTTACCGCATTCCGCCTCGGCCGAGACCGCGTCCAGCAGGTCATCGGCGACCTGATAGGCGGCGCCCAGCTGCTCTCCGACCTCACGCCAGGGCCCGGGATCGGCGCCCGCGGCGATGGCGCCGGACATGGTCGCGGCCACGAACAGGGCCCCGGTTTTGGACCGATGATAGGTTTCGACGGGCGGCGCCGGCTCGCTTTCCCACGCTTGACCCGCCACAATCCCGCTGGGCATGCCCACGCCACGGGTGACCGTCATCAGAAGCGGCGCCAGTCGAGCCGGCGCGCCGGCGCCGGCTCGAGCTATGGTGTCGAAAGCCATTACAATCAGTGCGTCTCCGGCCAACAGCGCCAGGGGCGATCCAAAAATGGCGTGCACCGAGGGCCTGCCGCGGCGAGTGGCGGCGTCGTCGAAACAGGGCAGATCGTCGTGGACCAGGGAGGCGCAATGCAGGAATTCGATTGCCGCCGCCGCCGCCGCGCTCAGGCCGGGATCATCATCGCCGCATGCCTCGGCCACGGCCAAACAAAGTTGAGGTCGCACCCGCGCGCCGCCGGGAAAAACGGCGTGGCGAACCGCCGCCACAAGCCGTGGCGGCGTATTTCCAGCCTCGCCGCGTGCGATCGCCGCCTCAAGGGCCGCCTCGATTCTCAGAGCCACCGTCATGGGCCTCGCTCCCGCCATCGACGCCGAAGTGTCATGTCAGTTAGACATATGGTACCGTCCAAATCAATGGGCGATGGGTAGCAAAGCAGTGACGCCAGACCACGTTATCGTCATCGGCGCCGGTATCGGCGGTCTGACGTGCGCGATCGATCTCGCGAGGTCTGGTTTCGCGGTGACGGTGGTCGAGCGCGCCGAGCGATGCGGTGGCAAGATGCGCGAGGTTCAGGTCGGGACCTCTGTGATCGACGCCGGGCCAACCGTGCTCACAATGAGGTGGGTTTTCGAGCAAATCTTCGAGGATGCTGGCGCGTCTTTGAGCGCGGTGCTGGCGCTAAGACCCCTTGGCATCCTTGCGCGACATGCGTGGTCTGGCGCCGGCCGTCTCGATCTGTTCGCCGACATAGATCGATCAGCCGACGCCATCGGGCGATTTGCCGGCAAGGCGGAGGCTGCGGGATACTTGGCCTTCTGCTTCGAATCACGGCGGATATACGAAACTCTGCGTGATTCCTTCCTTACCGCCCAGCAGGAAGGTCCCCTTGGCCTTGCGAGAAAGGTGGGGTTGGGTCGGGCCAACGACCTGCTGGCGCTCCGCCCGTTTGAAACCCTTTGGCAGGCGCTTGGCGGCCATTTCCGAGATCAGCGATTGCGCCAACTATTTGGTCGATATGCGACCTATTGCGGTTCGTCGCCCTTCGCGGCGCCCGCTACCTTGATGCTTGTGGCCCATGTGGAACAGGAAGGGGTCTGGATTGTCGAAGGTGGCATGCAGCGTCTTGCCGAGGCGCTGCGGACATTGGCCTTGTCGCTTGGCGTTACGTTTCGTTTCTCCACCGACGTTCAAAGGATTGGACTGACCCATGGTCGCGCCTCCGGCGTGTCGCTTGATACCGGGGAGCAGCTGAAAGCCGACTGTGTGGTGGTGAACGCTGACAGCGCCGCCATCGCCGCCGGGGCATTCGGCGCGGATGTCGTCGAGGCGATCCCGCCGAGGCCCCCCTCGACCCGCTCCCTATCCGCCGTGACCTGGGCGCTGACGGCGCGGACAGCCGGCGCCAGCCTGGTTCGCCACAACGTTTTCTTTTCCGGGGACTATGCTTCGGAATTCAAGGACATTTTCAATCGCGGACGCATGCCGCTGACGCCCACAATCTATGTTTGCGCTCAGGATCGGAATGACGACGATAGCGGGGGGGCGGGCGCCGAAAGACTGCTCATCCTGATCAACGCGCCGGCCACGGGCGGCCAGGGTGCATTTGACGAAGAGGAGCTGTCGGCATGCCGAGCGCGGGTATGGGACCATCTGAAACGTTGCGGTCTGACGCTGAGTTGCGACGGAAGGGAGAGCGTGGTCGCGACACCGGATCGGTTCAACGCTATGTTTCCTGCGACCGGGGGAGCGCTCTATGGCCAGGCGACGCACGGGTGGTCTGCGGCGTTCCAAAGACCGGGTGCAAGGACGAGAGCGCCGGGTCTCTATCTGGCGGGCGGGGGAGCGCACCCGGGGGCCGGGGTGCCCATGGCGGCGCTGTCGGGCCGATTGGCCGCAGCCCAAATCTTGAAGGACCGAACTTCAGCACGCCCGTTCCGGCCGGTGGCTATGCTTGGTGGTATGTCGACGCCCTGAGCGACGATGGGCGCTTCGGACTGACTGTGATCGCCTTCATCGGCAGCGTCTTCTCTCCCTATTACGCTTGGTCTGGACGGACCGATCCGCTCAATCACTGCGCCTTGAACATAGCGCTCTATGGCGCGTCGGGTCGGCGCTGGGCGATGACCGAGCGGGGGCGGTCAAGCCTGCGGCGAGAGACAGGCGCCTTGTCGATCGGCCCCAGCACCCTGACCTGGGAGGACGATGTTCTGACCATACGGTTCGATGAGGTCACCGCGCCCATCCCCTCACGCATTCGCGGCGTGGTTCGCCTGCGGCCCAAGGTGATGCTCAACCAGGGTTTCGTCCTTGATTCGTTTGGACGGCATGTCTGGCGCCCAATCGCGCCGCGCGCCGACGTGGAAGTTGAACTTGAGCTTCCCGCCTGTTCCTGGCGCGGAGAGGGATATTTTGACACCAATGCTGGCGAAGAACCGCTTGAGGACGGCTTTTCCAGCTGGGAGTGGTCTCGCGCACATCTGAAGCGTGACACACTTATCTTCTATGACGTTCGACGCGGAGACGGCGGCCTCTCTCGTCTGGCGATGCGAATAGACTCGCGCGGAGATTCAAGCCCCATCGAACCGCTCCCCCTAAGGCGTTTGCCATCGACGCGATGGCGTATGGCGCGCAACATTCCGGCGGAGGCTTCCAGTATGCCCCGAGTGCGCGAAACGCTTGAGGATACGCCGTTCTATTCTCGGTCCATGATCGAAGGACGCTATGAAGGCGAGTTGGCGAACATCATCCACGAGAGCCTGTCTCTGGATCGGCTACGCTCATCCCTCGTTCGGGCCATGTTACCCTTCCGGATGCCCAGGGCGTTCCGGTGACACATCGTGGCTGGGTTCGCCTTCCTCGGGCTTGGTCTGGCTTGGTCGCACTGACCAGAGTTCCCACGCTCCCCACGCCAAGGCCACGACGTCGAAAAAGAGAAACTCGATAAAGAAGAGCGTGTTCGGCTTCACGGCGCCAACCCGGTCATCTACCAGATTCTTGCATGCGTCCGCGTCCCTCCAGGGTTGCGAACAGATCAATCATCCAAACGACATCGCTCCTGACCGTTCGCGCGCGCGCCCGGTGGGTCAAGACCCTCGGTCCAGGCTCCACCGCCAACGCATCGACCAGAAAGCGTGTTTCCGCTAGGGGGTCTCCGGCCACGCTCGCGCCTTCTGAGAAGACCGCGCATTTCAAGGCCCGTATGAGCAGCCACATCTTGCACCCGGCGGACACCGATGTTCGACGCGACACCGAGTCCAGTCCCCGCTTCTTCAGCAGGACGCCAATCTCCGCATAGAGATGACGCGCCGCGAAAATCGCCGGTCGAAAGTCGGAGTCCAGTCCGCAGATACCTGCGTCGGCGCGATCATAGAGCCTATCCGCGCAATCCAGCAAACGTGCGACGACCACGGCGATTTCCGGTCGGAAGACCGGGTCGCGGAACCAGGCGTCCGGATCGATCCCCGCCTCGCGCAACCAGACCCGAGGCAGGTAGAGCCGCCCCGCGCGGGCGTCCTCCCCGACATCGCGGGCGATATTGGTCAATTGCATCGCCACGCCCAGATCACAGGCGCGGGCGGCAAGGTCGGGCGTCCGGGCGTCCATCAGCGCCGCCATCATGGCGCCGACCGACCCGGCCACCCTCGCCGAATAGGCGTAGACATCCGAAAGAGTCTCGTAGGTGCGTCCGGCGACATCCCATTCGAGGCCTTCAAACAGAGCCTCCATCAAGGTGCGCGGAATGGCGAAGCGCTCCACCGCATCGGTCAGCGCGCGGTCTACTGGGTCGGGGCCCGGTTTGCCTGCATAGATTTGCTCGAGTCGCGCGCGCAGCCGGGATACGGCCTCCAGTTGGCCGCCCTCGACGTCGACCGCGTCGTCGGACAACCGACAGAAGCCATAAAGCGCATAGGCGGCCTCGCGCACGTCATCGGGGAGGAGCAGTGAGGCCGTATAAAAGGATCTTGAGCCGCCGCGGATCATCTCACGGCAAGCGGCGCTGTCGGCCGGGCTTGAGTGGCCCAATCTATGCGCGCTGTGCGGCATGGGGGACCAGAGAGTCGAGTATCCGGGCGGAGGACAGAACACCGGGCAGGCCCGCGCCCGGTTGGGTGCCGGCTCCGACAAGATAGAGGCCACGAACGTCTTCGCTGCGATTGTTGGGTCGGAACCAGGCGCTCTGAGTCAGGGTGGGCGCCAGGCTAAAGGCGGCGCCTTTTATCGCGCGGTAGCGCTCTTGGAAGTCTTGAGGGGTCGTGATTCGCGAGGTCGCTAGTTCGGATTCGAAGCCCGGAAGGATTGTCGACGACAGGCGCTTGGCGATCGCGCGGCGATAGGGTTCCGCCTCAACCTCCCAGTCGATGTCGGCGTCCAGGTGCGGCACGGGCGACAGCACATAAAATGCGTCGCACCCCGGCGGCGCGAGCGAGGGATCGGTCGCCGTGGGTCGATGCAGGTAGAGACTCATATCGGGAGCGAGAGTCTTGCTCTTGAAAATGTCGTGAATCAGTCCTCGATATCGCGGACCTAGCAGGATCGTGTGATGCTCCAGTTCCGGATAGCGCCGACACGTGCCGAAGTACCAGACGAAAAGGCTCATCGAATACCGCGCTCGGTCGAGTCGTTGATTGGTCCAACGCTGGCGTGACTCCTCTGGAACCAGCTCTCTGTAGGTGTAGGCGGCATCGGCGTCCGAAACGACGATGTCGGCGCTGATCTCCTCGCCAGAGCACAGCCGCACGCCTCGCGCCTCTCCGGCCTCCACCACAATCCGCGAAACCTCGGCGTTGCAACGCAAACGGCCGCCCTGACCGTCGATCAGGTCCAGCAACCCGCGCACCAAGGTCCCGGTGCCGCCCATGGCGAAGTGCACGCCCCAACGACGTTCCAGGTGCGAGATGAGACAATAGACGGCCGTGGTGTCGAACGGATTTCCACCAACGAAGAGTGGATGGAAGCTCAGCGCCACCCGCAGGTGCGGATGCTTTACAAAGGTCGAAACGAGTCCATGCACGCTTTGATGACCGCCCAGCTTCAAAAGCGCGGGCGCCTTGCGCGCCAGGTCCATCAGCGACATGAACGGAACGTGCCCGAGCTCTTCGAAACCCAGTCGACAGATGGCCGCGCTGCGCGCCATGAAGCGGTCGTATCCGTCAAGATCGCCCGGTGATATCCGCTCCACCTCCGCTCTCATGGCGTCCGTGTCGGCGTGACAATCGATGACCTCACCGTCATCGAACACCAAGCGGTAGAACGGATCCATCGCCCGTAGCTCGACATCGTCGGAAAGGGTGCGCCCACACAGGCGCCACAGATCCTCAAACAGATAGGGTGCGGTAATTATGGTGGGCCCAGCGTCGAAGGTGAACCCATCCTGGCGATGGACGCTGGCGCGCCCCCCAGGACCTTCAAGCTTCTCTAGGATGGTCACCCGATAGCCGCGGGCGCCAAGCCGGACAGCCGCCGCCAACCCGCCAAAGCCGCTGCCAATCACGACGGCGTGTGGCCGCGTGTCGCGACGGTCGACGTCAGGAGAGCGCGGGCGGTCGAGTGTCAACATGAACTGACACATGAGCGGATTGGGTCATACAAGGCAAGAGCTTCGGTGGCGTCAAGGCCCGGGGGAAAGCCCATCAGCTAGCGCCCGTCAGGACCCCGGATTTGGTCGCCGCTTGTCGCACGATCTCGGCGATAAGATGTGGCGCTTCCTCGTGCGCGAGGTGTCCCAGTTCCGGAAGCTCGACCAAATCGGCGCCTGTGAGGCTTGCCTTGACCTCCGCCGCGACGCGAGGCGGTACCGCTCGGTCGTTCCGCGCGGCGACCAGGGTCAACGGGACGGCAAGTCTTGGCAAATCGGATTGCAGGGGCGTGAGGTCCCAGTTGGCCATCATTCCCAGTGCTCCCGCAACATGGCCTGTCGTGCGCAGGAGGCGGGCGTAGCAGTCAAGTCCAGAGTCATCGATTCGCGATCCGGTGCTCTCGATCAGGCGCGCGACGGCGCCGGGCCAGGACGCGCGCCAGGAGAACATCTGGATCGCGAGCGGGTTGAGGAACAGGAGTTTCGCCAATGTGGGAAAGACGTGGCCGGCGGCGCCCGGAAACGGTTTGAGAGCGCCATTGAGGCTGATCAGCGCGCGGACGTCATTACGTCGATCAAGCGCCAGACGAAGGGCGATCGCGGCGCCGGCCGAGTGGCCTACAACCACCTCTGGCCGCACGTCCAAAGTCTCTAGAAGGTCGGCCAGAGCGGCGGACATCCCCCTCAACGAAAGGGCGGCGTCCGGTGGCGTATCCGTAAAGCCATGGCCGGGCAGATCGGGCGCGACAATGGTGAAGTCGCGCGCCAACAGGGGCGCGAGGTCCCGCCAGGAGTGGGTCGCGGCGCCAGCGCCATGGAGCAAAAGCAGGGGTGGCCCCGAACCCATGATCTGGACGTGCCAACATATCCCGCCGGCGGCGACGAAACGGCTAGCCGCTCGGTTGGGCCAATCGCGCCCTTCCCGATCCCAGCCGGGCTTGCCGGTCACCGCGACCAAGGGGGCTTCTTGAAAAACACCACGCGACGCGAACTCAGCGCCGGGTGGACTGCAGTTCGCCAACCACCTCGAAGACGGCGTTGGCGTTGACGAAGGGAAGGGGCGCGTAGACGGCCCCCATCGCGCGGGCAAAATGATCGGCATCCGGGCGCGGGCGCGCCGAGGTGTCGATGAAGGCCGCGCCAATTCCCGCCTCGCGGACATTTGCCGACGCCGCCAAAGCGTCGGTCTCCGCCTCGCCGCGACCCGGCGAGCCGTTTCTGGCGACATTCGCGCGGCCGTCGGTCAGCAATACGATCAAGGGCGTGCGATCCTTCGCGCGTTCCGCCAAGGCGACCATCAGGGCTGTGTCCAAACCGGCCGCGAGCGGCGTTCCTCCGCCACCCGGCAGATCGGCGAGCCGACGCTTGGCGAGGGTCAGGGAACGCGTCGGCGGCAGAAGCAGTTCGGCGCCCGAGCCCCTAAAGGCGACCAGTGCGACGCGCGCGCGCGCGACATAGGCCTTGGCAAGCAACAATTCGACGGCGCCCTTGGCCTCGGCGAGGCGCTGCGCGGCGGCCGACCCCGACACGTCGACCACGAAAATGGTGGTCGATTCCCGCCGTCTGGCGAACCGGCGAATGCGGAAGTCTTCCTGTCGAATCTGTAGGCGGGCAGTTTGCGACCCCCTATGTCTCAACTTCTGCCACGGGGTGGCGGCGCGAAGGGTTTCGGGAAGGTTCAGGCGATCTCCAGAGCGCAAAGCGCCTTGGCGCGAGCCCGTCGGCCGCCCCCGCCGCGCCGACATCGTCACCGCTCCGGCCCCGCTGGTGCGCGCGGCCCGCGCGCGTTCTCCGTCCGCCGCGCTCAGACGCGCAAGCAGATCGTTGGGTAGTACCGCCTGGATCGCCGCGACCATCAGGTCGCTGGCGTCGCCAGCGGGCGTGTCCCTACTCGACGCCTGCGCCTCGGCTGCCGCCGCGGCGTCGCCGGGACCGTCGCCATCTTCCGAAGGGTCTTCGGACGGAGGCAAAGAGGCTTCGTCGGGCGCCGAGTGAGCCTGAGGCGCCAATACCAGCCGGGCGGCGATGGCAATGTCTTCCGTCAGAATCTGGGCGCGGCCGCGAAGAGCCGCGTGCGCGCGGGCCGCGCGAAGCGCCAAAATGGCCGCCCGCGGCGAGTCTACGCCGAGCGTCCGAGCGACGACGCAGAGCGCCTCGATGATGTCGTCGCCGGGCGGGTCCACGGCGGCCAGACGAACTCTCGCACATTCAATCTGGCGCGAGTCATAGGACTCATCATTGGCGAAGTGCTCCAGCGCGTTCGGATCCAGGCGAAACGCCAAGCGTTCCAACAGGGCTTGCGGTGGGCGCTCTTCGGGCGACAGGCCCTCGTCCAGAGCGATCACGCCAATTTCGGCTGGAAGGCGCATGGCCAATCCGTCGCGTTCTATGACGACCTCCCCCTGGTCCAGAACGGCGGCAAGCCGGGCGGCCGTGGCGTTATCGATCCGCTCGGCCATGGCTAGGAAAACAACGCCTTGGTTGGCCTCCGCCAATATCCCGCGTTGTGCGATCGCCCGGCCCGCCGCTAGGCTGGCGGTCAGATCGAGCCCGCCGAGGAGACGATCATCTTCGATTCGAATTGGCACACGCCGGATGGGCGCGCCTTTGGGGAGCAGAGCGCAAACCGACGCCGCCCATCGATCCCGCCCGGGGCCCGGACCGCAGCGCAGCACCACCCCCCCCAAACCGGCGGGATCGATGGCGAAGAGAACCCCGGCCAAAACGGCGTCGCTACAGCCTGGCGGGGCGATCCGCGCCGAACTCATGCGCCGAAGAGCTCGGCCATGGCCCGTTCTATGCGAACGCCCGAACCCGCATCGTCCAAGGGCGCACGACGCAACCGATGGCGAAGCGCCATGAACGCCACCTCGCGGATATGGCGTTCACAGACCACCTTTGCGCCGTTCAGGGCGGCCAGGGCCCGCGCGGCGCGCATGATCGTCAGCTCACCGCGCAAACCGTCCGCGCCGATGGCCATGCAAAGTCTTGAGGCGGACTCCAGCACGCTGTCGGGCACGTCCGTCTTAGGCAGGCGCGCGCGGGCGGATACGACCCGCGCCCCTAGCGCTGCGTCAGCCGCGGCCCACTTCGCCACGAAGCCCTGGGGATCCCGATCGAAAGCGTCGCGTCGCCGGACCACCTCGACCCGGTCGGCCAGATCTGTTGGGGTCTTGACATCAATCGACAGCCCGAATCGATCCAGCAACTGGGGGCGCAACTCCCCTTCCTCGGGATTTCCGCTTCCGATCAGCACGAACCGCGCCGGATGGCGCACACTCAGACCCTCGCGTTCGACGACGTTCTCCCCCGACGCGGCGACATCGAGGAGGAGATCCACGAGGTGGTCCTCAAGCAGATTGACTTCATCGATATAGAGAAAGCCCCTATGGGCGCGGGCCAGCAGGCCCGGCTCGAACCGTTTCTCGCCCTGCGTTAGCGCGCGCTCCAGATCCAAAGCTCCCACGACCCGATCCTCGGTCGCACCCAGCGGCAAGTCGACGACCGGTGTCGCGATGGTCTCGGTCTTGGCGCCGGCCCGCTCAGTCCGGGCGCCGCAGTCGCCCACACATCGTCCGGAGTCCGCCTTGGGATCGCAATGGAACTTGCAGCCGCTCACTACCTTCAGCGACGGCAACAAGGCCGCTAGCGCGCGCACCGCGGTCGATTTGCCGGTGCCGCGGTCGCCAAACACCATCACGCCGCCGATCCCCTGATCGGTTGCGGCGATCAACAGGGCGAGCTTCATCTCGTCCTGACCGACGATCGCCGAAAACGGGTAGGCAAGTCGCATGAGGACGTCGATCCCAGACTACGGAACACCTGTATGAAGCTAGGCGAACGCGCTCGCCAGAGCCATCCCTTCACACGTTGGAGAAATCAGTCCTTGACCTCGACCGGGTCTCCCACGCGTCACCGAATTCGCCTGCGGATCAGGTCCGCGACGTGGATCGGGAACGAGGCCGCGAGAAACACGGCGATCCAGATCCATCCCGCCCGCGTTAGCGCCGCGCGCAGCGCCAGCAGAATAAAGACGCCGGGAGCCATGGCGAAAAGCATATTGATCGCCGCGACCGGTCTATCGCGCGCGCTTTTCAGCAAGATGATCAGGCCGAACTCCGCCGCCATGACCGCGATAACAAGATCCACGGCATGACCGGACGAGAAGAGCCCGCTTAGCGACGGCGCGCCCACCATTGTTCTTCTACGCCGGACCGAAGGGCGGGTTCAGGCGCACGACTTCGTAGTTCAGCACGCTGGCGATGGACACCCAGACCAGATAGGGCGCCAACAGAGCGCTCGCGACTTTGGAGAAACGCGCCAGAAAAACGATAAGGATGGCGATCGAGAGCCACAGGCCCGCCACCTCCCACAGCGCCCAGTCGGGACGCTGAAGGCGAAAGAAAATCAGGCTCCAAACCACGTTCAGAAACCCGTTCAGCGCGAACAGCCCAAGCGTCCATTCCCGAACGTCGGCGGAGGGCGCGCGGCGCCAGGCGATCGCCCCGGAGGCCGCCGAAAGCGCGAAGATTACCGTCCACACTACGCCGAACGCGGCGTCCGGCGGCTGCCAGGACGGCTTGATGAGGCCGTGGTACCAGGGACCCAGAACGGTCATAGTCCCCCCGACGCCCGCCACGGTGAGCGCCGCCGCCGCCGCGACCAGCACCGCTCGAATTTGCGTCGAGCGGCCGCCGCTCACGAAGGTGAAACCCCGAGCAAATGCCCCATATCCTTGAAGAAGATGCGCAAATGCGCGCCCGGATCGGCTCGCACGAGCTTTTTGTTCGTATAGGCTTCCCAGGTGAGCCTCTGAACGTCGGGATCGGCGCACATCTTGACGAAGCTCTCACGCCTTTTGTCGCTGCGGTACCAGAAGTGCTGCATGATCCCCAGCACCCAAAATGTCTGTCCGTGCGACTTCATGAAGCGCTTTCGGGCGGTGGCGAGAGCACGGGCGTTGCCGGTTTCCAGAAAGCCCATAACCGATTCCGCCGCGTGCCTGCCGGTGACCATGGCGTAGTAGATGCCTTCGCCGGAGGCAGGCGCCACGACGCCGGCGGCGTCTCCCGCGACCACGACATCGCGACCGTTGTCCCAACGTTTGAGCGGTCGAAGCGGAATGGGCGCCCCTTCGGAACGAACGGTTTCACAGCCTTGGAGAGACGTTGAGGCTCGCAATTCTCTCACGGCCCCACGCAGCGAGAAGCCCTTGCGGGCGCTACCGACGCCGATGCTGGCGGTCTCGCCATGGGGGAAAATCCAGGCGTAGAAGTCCGGCGACAGACGTCCTTGATAGAAGACGTCGCAGCGTTGGCCATCGAAACCAGCCTCGCCATTGGCCGGCGAGCGTATGATCTCATGATAGGCGAATACGCACGGCATGCGGTCCGCGCCCTTGAGCGTCTGGCGCGCCACCAGGGAGCGGGCGCCATCGGCCCCAATAACCGTTCGCGCGCGAACACGCTTGAGGGGTTCCGCCTCAGCCTCATTCACCGGCCGATAGCAGACCACCGCGGTCCCGTCGGCGTCGCGCTCTATCCGCTCAAAGACTCCGGCACGGCGCTCGGCGCCCGCCGTCGCCGCCCGGGCGCGCAACCATTCATCAAACACGTCGCGATCGACCATACCGACGAAGCCGCCGCCGACCGGCATGTCCACCCGGCGCTCACCCGGGGAGATCATCCGCGCGGAAGTGGCGCGCGCGACCAGCAGCGAGCTTGGAATCTCGAAGTCTTGGATCAGCCGAGGCGGTATCGCGCCGCCGCAAGGCTTGATGCGGCCGGCCTTGTCCAGCAGCAACACCGAGCGCCCAGCCTTGGCTAGGTCATGGGCCGCGGTGGCGCCGGCGGGTCCGCCTCCCACCACCACGACATCGAAAAGGCGCTCGGCCTGGGGGGTCATCGACGCGCTCCGCCAAAATCGGTTGAAACGGATGTCAGGCGGGTTGGCATCGGCGCGGTGCGTGTCGCCGCGCTATCCAGTCGCATCGCCAGCAACGCGGACACGAGAAACACGACCGCCTCGATGGCGAAAACGACGATAAAGGCCAGCGCACTTTGGTGTAGCACGCCCCGCAACGCCTGGACCCCGGTTGCGCCCAGGAAGCCGCCGATGGCGAACGCGCCAGCTTGGGCGGCGCCCCAAAGGCCCATGCGCGCGCCCGCCCGCGCGCTCCGCCCCGCGCCCGCCAGGCCCATCATGGAGCCGATCGCCGATACCGCGAATACGCCGTTGGCCAGACCGAGCAGGAAAACCGTGGGCGGCAACGGCCAAGCGGGCCCCACCAGACTCGCGGCGCCCAATCCGAACAGGGCGATAGCCGAACCCGCGCAGCCGGCGACTGTCCAACGGCGCATCCAAAGCGATCTTTTATCGGTGAAACGCGCGCCAAGCGCGCCGACCAGGACCATGCCCAACAAGGCGCCGCCCTTTTCAAACCCGGTCAATTGGGCCGATTGCGCGGGCGACATGTGGAACACCAGTCCGGCGTAAGGCTCCAGTATCAACTCCTGGGCGCTGTAAGCGAGCATCGAGACAAAGACGAAGATGGTGAACCGCCGCGCCAGCGGATCCTCCCAAACCTCAGCCATCACCTCGCGAAAAGAAGGCTTCGCGCCCGCCCCCGAGGCCTCCTGAACGACCCGTTCGGCGGTGTCCTCGGCATTTCGAACCGCCAGCAACGTCACCAGAAAGGCGATCCCCGAAACGCCTGACGCCAGAAGGGCCAGCCGCTGGGTGGAAAAGGGCTGCAGCAGTACGCCCGACACCGCCGCGTAGAGGATGAAGCCGACAATCATCATGATCCACGTGATCGAGGCCGCCGCGGGTCGCCGTTCAGGCGCGACACGTGTCGCCAAGAGCGCCAGCAACGAAGTTCCCGCCGCGCCCACGCCAGCGCCAATCATCGAATAGGCGATCAAGGCCCCCAGCGCGCCTAGAAGGGGTGAGCCGGCCATGAGGGGGATGGCGTCGGCGGCCAGGATGGCGCCCAGAGCGAGAACGCCCATGCCGCCGATGATCCAAGGAGAGCGCCGACGGCCCATGTCGGAGCCATAGCCCCACCGGGGACGCGAGAGCTGTACAGCGTAGTGCCAGGCGATCAATCCGGCCGGCAGGATGGCGGGCATGGCGTATTCCACCACCATGACCCGGTTCAGCGTGCTGGTCGAGAACGCGACAATGGCGCCCAGAGCGCTCTGGACGAGGCCCAGCCTAACGATGCCAATCCACCCGAGCGGCCCGCGACTCATCGCGCAGCCCCGGCGAGATGCGCCCCAAGCGCGAACCCGCTGACCAGCATGCCCAGCACATAGAGAGAAATGCCCGTGGCGTTGTACCAGGGCGCGAGCTTGCGCGGATCTGTGAGCAGTCGCCGCATCAGACCGCATTGGACGGCAAGAGAAATGCCGATCGCGGCGGCGTGAAGCGGCTTGTCCCAAGCGACCAGCAGCGCGGTCACCACGATTTGCGGCGCCACCATGATGACGCATGCCAGCCACGCGGCGTTCTCGGCGCCCAGGTCGACCGGAACCGAGAGGATACCCATCTGACGATCACCTTCAATCGCCTTGAAATCGTTCAAAATCATTATGCCTATGGCGCCGATGCTATAGAGCCCGGCGACGGCGATGATCCGCCTATCCGGCAGGGCATGGTTCATCACAGCCGCGCCCGTGAACCAGGCCAAGCCCTCGTAACAAAGCGCCACGGAGGCCGGACCCCACCATCCGGCTTGTTTCAAACGCATTGGCGGCGCGCTGTAAGCCCATGCCAGCGCCATGCCGAGAATGGCCGCGCCAAGGACCCACGGACCCAACATTGTCGCCAACAGCAGGGACAGAAGCGTCCAAACGATCGCGATCCCAAGACCCCACCGCCCCGGAATGCGTCCGGAGGGAATCGGGCGGCCAGGCTCGTTGATCGCATCGACCTCGCGATCAAACCAGTCGTTCACGGCCTGGCTGGTGGCGCAGATTGCCGGGCCGGCGAGCACCACCCCGGCCAGGGCGAGCGGCCAGCGAGTCCGCAGCGGCGCGCCCGACGAGACAACGCCGCACATGAACGCCCACATCGGCGGAAACCATGTAATCGGCTTTAGCAACTCCAGCACGGCCGAAGCCGCCGGGATCCGGCGCGGCCCAGAGCGCGCAGCACGCGTCAACGCCAATTCACTCATACGAAAAGGGTTATGATTGACACCTACAACTGTCAATCTATCTTGACGATCTTGCGGAATAAGTTTCGAAACTTCGAGGACGCTCAGGGATGGCCTAGCCGCCCGGCGATAGGAGGTGGGCAGTCCTTTCGCTAGCGAAGACGCCTAGTTATGGGTGGACACCGAGTTTACGAGCCCAAATCGGTGCAGCTTGGAATAGAGACTTTGCCGGCTTAGTCCTAGCACATCGGCGGCCGAGGCGCGGTTGTCCTTTGTCAATTCCAGCGCCGCTTCGATGCAAAGCCGCTCCACCAGATCGGTGGTCTCCCTCACCAGTTCCTTGAGCTTCACGCGTCCCACGAGTTCGGTCAGTTGCTCCACCGAACGCCGCATATCCGGCGTTTGCCGAGATCGGTCGATGGCCGGCCGGCCAACCCTGCGGATGGTGAAACCATAGCAGATTGACGATCCGTCGGGCGCGGATACTCCGGAAACCTCAACATCCTCCGATTCATCATACTGGTTTCGGAGCACAGTGACAAAATTTCGCACATAGCCGTGGTCGCGGATACTGTCTAAGAGAATGTTTCTATCGAGGTCCGCGCGGCCAAGAAACCGATTAAGTTGTTGACCCTGAGCCTGCTCCTGGGTTCCGACGCGAACCATGTCCAGAAATTCCGTATTGGCCGTGAGAATCTTCATCGACTCGTCGGTGATAAGAAAGGCGTCGGGCATTCTCTCAAGCACGGCCTGAAGCCGAAGACTGGGGTCCTCCGTGCCTTCCCTGGCGTGTTCGGCCGGGGATAGGCGCACCAGGCATTGGGAGGCGCGATCCTGCCGGAACAGAGAGGCCGAGACGACAAACTCTCGATGACCGGCCCTTAAACGGGTCCCCAGTCCGTCCGTTAAATTCGTGGATTGTACAACGGCGAGCAACGACGCCGCTTCGTCCTGGCTGTCGGGATCAAAAAGCTTGACAAAGGACTCCCCGACCAAGGGGCGTTTGCCGCCGCCGATAAAACGCTCGGCCGACGGATTGGCTTCAATGATCTTTCGAGTGGCCGCGTCGATAACGACGACCGCTTCCGTCGAAGTCTGGAACAACAGCCGGTAGCGGAACTCCGCGTCGCGCAAGCGGGAATAGTCCCGTTCCACGGCCTGCTGGGCCTCCAGCAGGCGCTGTTGCATTTCGGAGGCGGCCCGGTCGTCACGTCCGATGGCGATCACGCGCCCCTCAAGGCCCGCGTCCACGGTGACATATCTGACCATAAGGGAACGTTGGTTTGGCGTAACCTGATTGACCTCGCGCCACCGCGAGCGCCCCTCGTTTAAAGCGTCCCGAAGAAGCTCATCGACCTTGTGCCGGCTTTCCACGGTTACGGTGTCCGACCAGCGCCGATCGAGCCAGGTTTCGAGGCCTTCCTTGGCCATCGTCTCGTTGCTCAGAGCCATGTCGCATATGACGCCATCGCGATCGATGACCATGGCCACATCGCCACCGGCGGCCACCACCGATTGAGCTGCTGGCGCGTCCAACCCGCCTAACACGCCTCGGAGAAATGATCGATCGCCGGACAAAGGTGAAGAAGCTCGTGCTTCCATCGCGAGGAGAGAGCCTTGATTTTAGCGAATCGTCATTCCGGAGACGCCAGCGCACTAACCTCATTGCCATCGACAAGCAAGGCAAGATTTGCAATTAGCAAAGCCTCGCCGCCGCTTACCGCCGTTGCATCCGCTGAAACATCCAAGACAAGCTCCGGATGCTCGACAAAAAGGCGCCCGCCGACCATTACAAATAGCTCCGGATTGCGAGACGCCTTTCTGACCGCGCCGATATTCGCGCGGACGTGATCAAGGTGCGTGTCGGCGCTGACGCTCATGCCGAACACGTCGAACCAATGCCCCCGAACCGTGTCGACCAACTCATCATCCGTCGCCGAGGTTTCCACCCAGGTGCGCCACCCAGACCGCCGGAAGTAATCCTCCAGAATGAACAATCCGAAGGTGTGCTGCTCGCCGGGACCTGGGGCGAAGAAGGCCGACCGTGTCAGTCGGTCATCGTCAAGCCCGCCGGGTATCTTCCAGCCAAGCGCCCGAACCAACTGCTGTAGACGGCCAAGGCCGATCGTCACATCGGTGAACGAGACGCTGTCGTCATTCCAATAGTCGCCCAGGCGTCGGGCGGCCGGCGCCAACAGCCCCACGTGGATAGTCTCCATGGACACCCCCGTTTGCAACAGGGTTCCAACGTAGGCGATCAGGGAGTCCGGCTCCCTGGAAACAACCATTCGCGCGAAGGTCTCGACGGCTTCCTCGTCAAGGGATTCGCTCGATTCAGCCGGACGGAGAGGCGGGGCGGACAGAGCCCGATGAGCGAGCATCAGCCGGGGAATGATCTCGCTTTCGACCATCTTCGCCAAGCCGACGCCGTGATAGTCAGTTTGCTCGGCGGCCGGACTCAACCGGTCAGGGGCCCCGGCCGCTGGAGGCCGGCTCCAGGCGCCCAGATCAATCTTCGCTGAAGAAGGGAAGCCGCTCATTGAACCCCCAACATCCATGCGGCGTAACCCGTAACCGAGCGTATCCGCGATCGCGTTAATCCCGATCGGCGGGGCTAGCCCAGCCCCGACTTCACGGGCGTCTCCTCTACTGAGCCCACCGCCATTTATCGGCATTTGCACGCCTCAGTTCCGCGACCATACCAAACCAACCACGCTCGTAAACAGATTCTTACAAACCCAAAAAAGTGTCAAGAGAGTTAGACGTCGTGCACTCTTGACAGTCCTGTCGGGGTGGCCATACGCTCGATTTTGCAGATGTCGTCTCCTTCGGAGTCGGGCCATGACCGCGAGCGTTTTTCCTCCACCGAAACAGGGCTTTGGATCGGCTCCGCCCTATATTCGCCGGCCTTGGACCGGCCAGGGTCCTAATCGTGCGGAGGCGCGGGGATTCAGTTTGTCGACGGTCGTGGACAACTGGATCGAGCGAATTGCTCCCTGCCCCAGGGGGGCTTATTTCGGACCCAGTCCAGATTATTCCGAGCGGCGTAGCGCCAACGAAACGCGACCTCTCTACACAAAGGAGCAGCGGCAGCGTCGGGACGCGTCCGCCTGGACGATGGTTCAAGCGATCCTGGCGCCGCTACAATTTGTCGTATTCGCCATAAGCCTCGGGATGGTGATCCGTTTTCTAATCACTGGCGAAGGCTATGGAATCGCGACGGCGTCCATCGTCGCCAAGACGGTCCTCCTCTACACGATCATGATCACCGGTTCGGTCTGGGAGAAGGTCGTTTTCGGCAAGTGGCTCTTCGCGCCATCCTTCTTTTGGGAGGATGTGTTCAGCATGCTCGTTTTGGGCCTGCAGACCACCTATCTTGCGGCGCTTCTACTTGGTTGGGGAACACCTAGACAGCAGATGCTCATCGCAATAAGCGCCTATGCGGTCTACGTAATCAACGCCACCCAGTTTCTACTCAAACTTCGCGCCGCTCGCCTTGAGGGCGCCGGCCAACCGAAGGCGGATCACCGCCGGACCGGTCTGGCGGTGTGACGGTTCTCATCGACACCCTTTCGCGCGCGCCCCGCGCGACATGCGCCGCGCCGCCTCGCCCTGTGCTGCGCGAGCGCGGGCAGCGCGAGGTGTTCTGTGGTCTGACTGGAATTGTCTGGCTGCATCGCAAGATTCAGGATGCGTTTTTCCTGGTGGTGGGGTCCCGTACCTGCGCCCACCTGATCCAATCGGCGGCCGGCGTCATGGTGTTCGCCGAGCCAAGGTTCGCCACGGCGATCATGGAGGAACGTGATCTGGCGGGCCTCGCCGACGCCAACGACGAGCTTGATCGCGTTGTCGACGAGTTGCTGGCCCGCCGACCGGAAATCAAGATGCTGTTCCTGGTCGGCTCGTGTCCGTCGGAGGTCATCAAGCTCGACCTCTCCCGAGCAGCCCAGCGGCTATCAAGCAAGCACGCCCCCCGGTTGCGCGTGATCAACTACTCGGGCAGCGGCATCGAGACCACCTTCACCCAGGGCGAGGACGCCTGCCTGGCGGCCCTGGTTCCAGAAGCCGCCCACGCTCGGTCAGGCGCGGAACCCTCCCTGCTCGTCGTCGGCGCCTTGCCCGACGTCGTCGAGGACCAGTTCCGCCGGCTGTTCGCGGAACTCGGGATCGCCCAGGTCGATTTCTTTCCTCCCCGCCGGTCGGGCGACATCCCGGCGATCGGAGCGAACACGCGTTTTCTCCTGGCCCAGCCGTTCCTCGGCGACACCTGTGTGAAACTTGAGGCGCGGGGCGCTCGGCGTCTCGCGGCGGTTTTCCCCTTCGGCGCGGAGGGCACCACCGCTTGGCTGAAGGCGGCGGCCGACGCCTGGAGCGTTAGCCCTGATCATTTTCGGTCCGTCGTGGCGCCGGGCCGGGAGCGCGCCAAGCGCGCGCTGGAGCGCCCCCGACGAATTCTTGAAGGAAAACGAATTTTCTTCTTTCCAGATTCCCAGCTTGAACCCTCCCTGGCGCGCTTCCTGGCCCAGGAACTGGGCATGAAGCCGATCGAGGTGGGCACGCCCTATCTCAACAAGGAGCTGGTTGATCGCGAACTTGAGCTTCTGGGGCCCGAGGTCGTCATTTCCGAGGGTCAGGACGTCGACCGGCAGCTGGAACGGTGTCGCGCGGAAAGGCCGGATCTGGTGGTGTGTGGTCTTGGCTTGGCGAATCCGCTGGAAGCCGAGGGCCTGACCACAAAGTGGTCGATCGAATTGGTGTTCTCACCGACCCATGGATTCGAGCAGGCCGGCGATCTGGCGGGGCTGTTCGCCCGGCCGCTGACGCGACAAGCGATGTTGCGGGTCTGAGCGATGAAGCTGACCGTCTGGACCTATGAAGGCCCACCGCATGTCGGGGCGATGCGCGTCGCGACGGCAATGAAGGGCGTTCACTATGTGCTGCATGCGCCGCAAGGCGACACCTACGCCGATCTGCTGTTCACCATGATCGAGCGTCGCGACCATCGGCCGCCGGTCACCTATACGACCTTCCAGGCGCGCGACCTCGGAGGCGACACCGCGGAGTTGTTCAAGGACGCCGCGCGCGAGGCCTATGAGCGCTTCAAGCCCGAGGCGATGATTGTCGGCGCCTCATGCACGGCCGAGCTCATCCAAGACGATCCGGGGGGCCTTGTGCGGGCTCTTGATCTGCCGATTCCGGTTCTGGCTCTTGATTTGCCCTCCTACCAGAAAAAGGAGAATTGGGGGGCGTCGGAGACCTTCTACCAGTTGGTCCGCACCCTGGCCGCCAAGGAAGGGCGGGGCCCGGCGGCTCGATCGGTTGGCGCCGGGCCCAGCTGCAATATACTGGGTCCGACGGCGCTCGGCTTTCGTCACCGCGACGACCTGATCGAGGTCGAGCGTCTGCTGCGCCGCCTTGGCGTGGACGTCAATGTCGTCGCGCCGCTCGGCGCCTCACCCGGTGACCTTCGCCGGCTCCCGGACGCCGATTTCAACATCGTTCTCTATCCCGAGATCGCCGACGTGGCGGCCGGATGGTTGGAGCGCGCTCATGGTCAGCCCTCGGTGCGCGTCATGCCCATGGGCGTCGGCGCCACGCGCGACTTCATCCGCGAGGTGGCGCGCGTCGCCGGTGTTGATCCGGCCCCCGCCCTCGCCGAGGGCGCGAACCGGCTTCCCTGGTGGTCCAGATCCGTGGATTCCACCTATCTGACCGGCAAGCGCGTGTTCATTTTCGCCGATGCCTCCCACGCCGTGGCCGCCGCTCGCGTCGCGTCGGAGGAGCTTGGCTTCGAAGTGGTGGGGCTAGGCGCCTACAACCGTGAGTTCGCGCGTGAGGTGCGCGCCGCGGCCGAGAAATACAATGTCACGCCACTGATCACCGACGACTATCTTGAGGTGGAACGCGCGATAGCCGAGCTTCAGCCCGAGCTTGTTCTGGGCACCCAGATGGAGCGCCATATCGCCAAGCGGTTGCGCATTCCCTGCGCGGTCATTTCCGCTCCCGCTCACGTTCAGGATTTTCCCGCGCGCTATGCCCCGCAAATGGGGTTCGAGGGCGCCAATGTGCTGTTCGACACCTGGGTGCATCCTCTGGTGATGGGGCTTGAGGAGCACCTCCTGTCGATGTTTCGCGACGACTTCGAGTTCAACGACGAAGCTGGGGCGTCGCACCTGGGCCTCGGCGCGGTCCAGCCCCGTCCGGAGCCAGCCGCGCACTCCGAGATCGCCTGGACCGGCGAGGCTCAGGCCGAACTTTCCAAGATCCCCTTCTTTGTCCGCGGAAAGGCGCGGCGCAACACCGAGCAGTTCGCCGCCACCCACGGCATCGCGCTGATCCAGATCGAGACACTCTATGACGCACGCAGCCACTTCGCGCGCTAAGGCCGCGCTTGAGGTCGCCGCGCCTGTCCGCGTGGTGATCGTCACCTTGGACAAGCATCTCAGCGGTGTGGTCGAGCGCGTCGCGGGCGATCTGGCGCGCGATATTCCAGGCCTGACCGTCGCACTCCACGCCGCCACCGACTGGGCCGAAGATCGCGCGGCGTTGGCCCGCTGCCAGGCCGACATCGCCAGGGGCGACATCATCGTCTCAACGATGCTGTTCATGGAAGACCACGTTCAGTCGGTGTTGCCGGCCCTGAAGGCCCGACGCGACCATTGCGACGCCATGATCGGCGTCATGTCGGCCGGGGAAATCATCCGCCTGACGAAGTTGGGGCCGTTCCGCATGGACGGGGCGGACAAAGGACCCCTGGCGCTTTTGAAACGGCTAAGGGGATCAAAGGCGAAAAGTTCCGGGAGTTCCGGCGCGGGGCAGATGGCGTTTCTGCGCCGCCTGCCCAAGCTTCTCCGATTCATTCCCGGCGCCGCCCAGGATCTGCGCGCCTACTTTCTGACCATGCAATATTGGCTGTCCGGATCTCAGGACAATCTCTCGGCGATGGTGCGGTTTCTGGTCGGCCGCTATGCCGACGGCCCCAGGCGCGCCCTTCGTGGCCGTATCGAGGCTCACGCGCCGCGCGACTATCCCGAGGTCGGACTCTATCATCCCAAGGCTGCGGGAAAGATCGTCCAAGCGATCGAGGAGTTGCCACCGCCGGTGGGGCCGTCCGCGGGCGTTGTCGGCCTTCTGGTTCTGCGCTCCTATGTGCTGGCCGACGATGCTGGCCACTATGACGGCGTCATCAAGGCGCTTGAGGCGCGGGGACTGCGGGTCTTGCCGGCCTTCGCCAGCGGCCTGGACGGTCGCCCGGCGATCGAGCGCTATTTCTTCAAGGACGGCCAGCCCTGTGTGGACGCGGTTGTGTCGCTCGCCGGCTTCTCTCTCGTCGGCGGACCCGCTTACAACGACGCCCGAGCAGCCGAAGACATGCTCGCGCGCCTTGATGTGCCCTATATCTCCGCCCAGCCCCTCGAGTTTCAGACGCTCGAGGTCTGGGGACGCTCCAACGCTGGCCTTTCACCCGTCGAATCGACCATCATGGTGGCGATCCCAGAGCTGGACGGGGCTGTCGCGCCCATGGTCTTTGGCGGTCGCTCGGAAGGGGCGGGCGAGCCGTGCCTTGGTTGCGACCGCAAGTGCCAGTGGCCCCAGACCCTCGAGGCCCCCAGGATGGTGGCGTGCCCCGAGCGGGCCGAAGCGCTCGCGGCCCGCGTCCTTCGCCTGGTCGCCCTGCGCAGAGCGGAACGGCGGGAACGCAAGCTCGCCATCGTGCTTTTCAACTTCCCGCCCAATTCGGGCGCCGTCGGATCGGCCGCCTATCTTTCGGTTTTCGCCTCCCTGCACAACACCCTCAAGGGGCTGGCTCGGGCCGGCTACGACGTCGAGCTTCCGGCCACCGTCGATGATCTCCGGTCGCGCCTGATTGAGGGCAACTCCGAGCGCTTTGGAACGGACGCCAATGTCCATCGCCGCATACCGGCCGAAGACCACATCCGGCGCGAACGGCGCCTCGCGGCCATCGAGGGCCAATGGGGGCCGGCGCCGGGAAAGACGCTCAGCGACGGATCATCCATCTTCATTCTCGGCGCTCAGTTCGGCAAGTTGTTCGTCGGGCTGCAACCCGGCTTCGGATATGAGGGCGATCCGATGCGCCTCTTGTTCGAGCGCGGCTTCGCGCCGACCCACGCCTTCTCCGCGTTTTACCGTTATCTGCGCGAAGATTTCGGAGCCCACGCCGTTCTCCATTTCGGCACCCACGGCGCCCTGGAGTTCATGCCTGGCAAGCAGGTTGGCCTGACGGCCGACTGCTGGCCGGAAAGTCTGATCGGCGACCTGCCCAACTTCTATCTATACGCCGCCAACAATCCGTCCGAAGGCGCCCTGGCCAAGCGGCGGTCCGCCGCCACCCTGATCAGCTATCTGACGCCGCCGATCTCCCACGCCGGGCTCTACAAGGGTCTTGTCGATCTTAAGGCGTCGATCCAGCGCTGGCGCGCCTGCCCGCCCGACCAGCCGGCTGAAAGCGACGCCCTGGCGGCGCTCATTGTCGAGCAAGCCGGGGCGTTGGACTTTGCAATACGCCCCGGCGCCGGCCTCGGAGACGAGGCGATTCTGGCCATCGCCGAACAGGTCTATGAGGTCGAGCAGACGCTGATCCCCAGCGGTCTGCATATCGTCGGCGAGGCGGCTTCTCCCGAGGAACGGGTCAATCTGCTCATGGCCATCGCGCAAGCCAAGGGCGGACCGGCTGTCGCACGCGAGGCGATCGCCGCTCTGGTGGATGGCGCCGAGCCGCGGGTCGCATCGCTTCTGAGCGGCTTGACCCCGGGCCGCGACACCGAAGCCCTTCTGACCGAACTCGCCGAAAGCGCCGCTAAGCTCGCCGAAGATCACGAGTTGCCGGCTATCATCCACGCGCTCGATGGCGGCTACATCCACCCCGCCCCCGGTGGTGATCTGGTGCGCACGCCGGCGATCCTGCCCACCGGCCGCAATCTCCATGGCTTCGACCCTTTCCACATCCCCAGCGCCTTCGCCGTTCGCGAGGGGGCCCACCAGGCCCAGATCATGCTCGATCGCCACCTGGCCGAAACCGGCGAGTTCCCAGAGTCCGTCGCCCTGGTCCTCTGGGGTTCCGACAATCTCAAGAGCGAGGGCGGTCCAATCGCCCAGGCCCTCAGCCTGATGGGCGCCCGCCCGCGTTTCGATAGCTATGGCCGGCTCTGCGGCGCCGAACTCATTCCGCTTGAGGACCTGGGTCGCCCTCGGATCGATGTCGTGATGACGCTCTCGGGCATATTCCGCGACTTGCTGGGTCTGCAGGTGCGCATGTTGGCCGAGGCGGCGTTCGTGGCCGCCAGCGCGGATGAGCCCCTGGAGATGAACCTCGTGCGCAAGCACGCCCTCGATCATCAGCGCGAGCAAGGCTGCGATCTCGAGACCGCGTCGCTCAGGGTCTTTTCCAACGCCGACGGCGCCTATGGCGCGAACGTCAATCAGATGATCGACGCCGGCTGCTGGACAGAGGAAGACGAATTGGCCGACGCCTATCAGGCGCGCAAATGCTTCGCCTATGGGCGGACGGGTCAGGCCGTGCGCCATTCGGAGATGCTGGAGACCATCCTCAAGGGCGTGGATTTCACCTACCAGAATGTCGAATCGGTCGAGCTGGGTGTGACGACCATCGACCACTATGTCGACACCTTGGGCGGCATCAGCCGCGCCATTCGCCGCGCCAAGGGCGTCGAGGCGCCCTGTTACATCGGCGACCAGACGGCCGGCGACGCCAAGGTCCGCACGCTGGCTGAACAGGTGGCGCTGGAGACCCGCACCCGCATGCTCAACCCGGTCTGGTACGAGGGCCTGTTGAAGCACGGCTATGAAGGCGTTCGCCAGATCGAGGCCCAGGTCACCAACACCATGGGCTGGTCGGCCACCACCGGCCAGGTGGCGCCGTGGATCTATCAGCAAATCAGCGAAACCTATGTGCTCGACGAGGGCATGCGCGACCGTCTCGCCGCGCTCAATCCAACCGCCTCGGCGCGTTTGGCCAGGCGGCTGCTGGAGGTTTGCGATCGAAACTACTGGACGCCGGACGACGCCACCCTGAACGCCCTGCGGCAGGCGAGCGACGACCTTGAGGATCGCCTCGAAGGCATTCCGGCCGCGGCGTAACGAGTAAGGAAACCCAGACCATGACCCTGCTTGATCTCCCCCGCGCTCTGCATAAACGCTCCGACGGCGAGGGCAGCGTCCAGGTCCAGATGGACCCCGATCTTCGCATCGGGACCGCCAAGGTGTTCGCCGTCTATGGCAAGGGCGGCATTGGCAAGAGCACCACCTCCTCGAACCTCTCCGCCGCCTTTTCCAAGCTCGGCAAGCGCGTTCTGCAGATCGGGTGCGATCCCAAGCACGACTCCACCTTCACCCTCACCAAGATGCTCGCGCCCACGGTGATTGATGTTCTGGAGAGCGTCGACTTCCACACCGAGGAACTGCGCCCCGAGGATTACGTCTTTCCGGGCTACAACGGCGTCATGTGCGTCGAGGCCGGCGGCCCGCCCGCTGGCACGGGCTGCGGCGGCTATGTCGTGGGCCAGACCGTCAAGCTCCTTAAGGAACACCACCTGCTTGAGGATACCGACGTGGTCATCTTCGATGTCCTGGGCGATGTGGTGTGCGGCGGCTTCGCCTCTCCCCTTCAGCATGCCGAACGGGCGCTGATCGTCGCCTCGAATGACTTCGATTCGATCTTCGCCATGAACCGGATCATCGCGGCCATCCGCGCCAAATCGAAGAACTACGACGTCCGGCTGGGGGGAGTGATCGCCAATCGCAGCCGTGAAACCGATCAGATCGACCGCTTCAACGCCGCGATCGGCTTGGAGCGCCTCGCTCATTTCCCCGACCTCGACGTGATCCGGCGCAGCCGACTGAAAAAGTCCACGCTCTTCGAGATGGAGCCTTCGCCGGAACTGGAGGCGGTGCAGAACGAATATATGCGCCTGGCGGCAAGCCTTTGGGCGGGGTCGCGCGCCTATGACGTCATGCCGATGAAGGACCGTGACGTCTTCGATTTCCTGGGGTTCGAATGATGACCCTGGCCACCTATGACGAGAGGCGCGGACGGCTCGAAACCTATTTCGACGCCACGGCGCTGGACGCCTGGACACAGCTCACTTCCGACGCTCCGGTCAGCCGCATTCGTCAGACGGTGCGGTCGGGGCGCGAGCGCATGCGCGCGATCCTTCTGTCCTGGTTGCCCATGAACCTCGCGCACGCCTCGGTGCTCGACGCCGGCTGCGGGGCTGGGGCGCTGGCGGTGGCGGCGGCCAGCCGAGGCGCGCGGGTGACGGGGGTGGATGTGGCCGCCAATCTGATCGCTCTGGCCAAGGCGCGCGCGCCCGCCGATCTGTCGCCCGGCTCGGCGGAATTCCGGGTTGGCGACATGCTCGATCGGCGCTTGGGACAGTTCAGCCACGTTGTGGCGATGGATTCACTGATTCACTATCCGATCCGCGAAATCCTCCGCGTACTGGCCGGGCTCGCCGAGCGCACCAGCGGCTCGATCGTGTTCACCTTCGCACCTCGGACCCCGGCCCTGTCGCTCATGCACGCCGCCGGCCGGCTCTTTCCCAGAGCGGACCGTGCGCCCGCGATTGAGCCGGTCATGGAGGCCAGGTTGCGAAAGGCCATCGCCGCGAGCCCGGCCCTCTCGGCTTGGCGTGTTGGGCGCACCGCGCGGGTATCCAGCGGCTTCTACACCTCCCAGGCCATGGAGCTCGTCCGGCGGTGACCGAAACCTCCGCCATTCCAGCCTGGTCGTGGCGCAACGTCGGGCCGCGGATGCTGCCGTTCGCCGATGGGGCGACGGCCGAGTTGCCGCTGGGGCGGCTGCTTCGTCTGTCCCTGTTCCAGGTCACCGTCGGGATGGCGGCGGTTCTGCTGATCGGCACGCTCAACCGGGTGATGATCGTCGAGCTGGGCATCCATGCGTCTTTGGTGGCGGCGATGATCGCCCTGCCACTGGTGTTCGCGCCGCTGCGCATGCTGGTGGGCCATCGCTCCGATACCCACCGCTCCGTGCTCGGCTGGCGGCGCGTTCCCTATATCTGGTTCGGGACCTTGCTGCAGTTCGGCGGGCTGGCGATCATGCCGTTCGCCTTGCTTTTGCTTTCCGGCGATTCCCATGGCCCGCCGATCGTCGGCGAGGCCGGCGCGGCCCTGGCCTTCCTGCTCGCCGGCGCCGGGCTTCATACCACCCAGACAGCCGGCCTGGCGCTGGCGACCGACTTGGCGCCCGCTCACGTCCGCCCCAAGGTGGTCGCGCTTCTGTGCATGATGTTGTTGGTCGGCACGGTGGTGGCGGCGGTGGGATTTGGCGTCCTGTTGTCGCCTTTCAGCGAGCTGAGACTCATTCAGGTCGTTCAGGGCGCGGCCCTGGCCACGATGATTCTCAATGGCGTCGCGCTTTGGAAACAGGAGCAGCGCAATCCCAACCGCATCCGGGAGGAAGCGCCGGCCCCCTCCTTCCGCGACGCCTGGAGCGCCTACGCCCAGACCGGGCGGGCCAGCCGCCGGCTGATCGCCATCGGCATGGGCACCGTGGCTTTCAGCATGCAGGACGTGCTTCTGGAGCCCTATGGCGGCCGGGTGCTGCATCTTTCGGTAAGCGCGACGACGACGCTCACCGCCTTGCTGGCGCTCGGCGGCGCCTCGGGACTGGCGCTGGCCGCCCGACGCCTCAATCTCGGCGCCGATCCCTATCGGGTGGCCGGCTTTGGCGCCCTGGCCGGATTGGCGGCCTTCACCACGGTGATCTTCGCCGCGCCGATGGCGTCCCCGCCGCTGTTCGCGGCCGGCGTGGCCCTGGTCGGCTTCGGGGCCGGCATGTTCGCCCACGGAACGCTTACCGCCTCGATGAACATGGCCCAGGGCGACGCCACCGGTCTGGCTTTGGGCGCCTGGGGATCGGTGCAGGCCCTGGCCGCGGGTCTGGCCATCGCCGCCGGCGGCCTCATCAGCGATACGGTGTCGTCCCTGGCGCGCGCGGGGCGCCTTGGCCCGGCCCTGAGCGGATCGGCCACGGGCTACACCGCGGTCTATCTCATTGAACTCGCGCTTCTCTTCGCCACCCTGATCGCGATCGGCCCGCTCGCGCGCCACGCCGCCCGGCATGGGCCGCTGTCGTCGCAGGATTTGGGTATGGCGATGCTTCCACCCGTTCTGGCTCCAACAGGAGAGATTGATGTACAACGCCTATTTTTTAGGTGACTTTGACGTCACATCGCTGATCTTCGGCTCGTTTGTTCTGTTTTTCATCGGGTTGGTGATCTATCTGCGGCGGGAAGACCGCCGTGAAGGCTATCCGCTGGAGGACGATGTCAGCGGCCGGCTCGAGGCGGCCGGCGGTCTGTTCTTCGCCGCCCAGCCCAAGACTTTCATCAGGCTCCATGGCGAGGAGCCGGTGACCAAGCCCAACAACCAGCGCGAGAGCCAGGACGTCAACGCCCACCGCAGCTCCCGGGCCCCGGGGTCTCCCTTGATTCCCAATGGCGACCCTCTGCTGGCCGGCGTCGGCCCCGGCGCCTACGCTCAGCGACAGCGCCGACCCGATGTCCTGCTTCATGGCGCGGCCAAGATCGTGCCGTTGCGCGTGGCCTCGGATTTCTGGGTCGACAAGAAGGATCCCGATCCGCGCGGATTTACAGTGATTGGCGCCGACGGCCGGGAGGCCGGGGTGGTCAGCGATCTGTGGATCGATCGCGGCGAATATATGATCCGCTATATCGAGGTGGAACTCGCCGCGGCCCCTGGGACCGCGGCGAGGCGAGTCCTGGCTCCGATGCCCATGGCCGTGTTCAACAAGGCGCGTCGCTCGGTCCGTATTGACGCCTTGCTGGCCTCCCAGTTCGCCAACGCGCCCGCGCTGGAGAGCCCCGACCAGATCACCTTCGACGAGGAAGAGCGGGTCGCGGCCTATTTCGGCGGCGGCACGCTCTACGCCACGCCCCAGCGGTCGGAGCCCCTGCTATGAGCGAGCACGATTTCGAGCCCATTCGCGGCCTGCCGGGGCCCCTGCCGCAAGGCGAGACGATCCTTTGGCAAGGCGCCCCAAACTGGTGGCGGCTCGCCCAGCAAGCCTTTCACCTACGCTTGGTCGCCGCCTATTTCGCGGCGATGCTGATCTGGCGCGCCGGCTCGGCCATCGCGGGCGGAGAGGCGCCCCTTGGCGCGCTGGGGTCGGCCGCCTTGGTGACCCCCATCGCTTTGGCGGCCCTGGCCATGCTCTGCCTGCTGGCCTGGCTCAACAGCCGCACCACGGTCTATACGATCACCAATCGGCGGGTGGTGATGCGCTTTGGCGCGGCCCTGCCCAAGGCGATCAACATTCCCTTCGGGATCATTGAAGGCGCGGCCCTCAAGCCGCTTGAAAAGGGCGCCGGCGACTTGGCCCTCTCGCTCAAGGCGCCCAATAAGATCGCCTTCCTTCAGCTCTGGCCTCACGTTCGGCCATGGAAGGTGGCGGCGCCGCAACCAACCTTCCGAGCGATCCCGAACGCCGAGGCCGCGGCCTCCATCCTGGCTTCGGCGATGAAGACCAGCGTGCCGATCGAGACAGCCCGCGCCGAGGCGCCAGCCCGAGAGGTCGGCCGCGCCGGCTCGCTTGGCCGTCCCGAAGCCCAGGCCGCGTAAGGCCAGGAGATCGTCATGAGCGCCATAGACACCGAGCCGTTTCCCAGGGGCGCCCTTATCGCCGCCGCCGCTGTTATCGGCTTCTCCCTGGTGGCGACGACGGCGGTGCGGTTGGAGAGGCTGGCCGCGCCGCGGGTCCCGATGCTCCAGGCGGCGCCGGCGGACTACGTCGATCTGCGCTTCGCCGATCAGCCCGACGGATCGGTCAGCGTGCGCGACAGTCGTACGGGGGCCTTGATCGCTTCGCTCGCGCCTGGAACCAACGGCTTCGTGCGCGGGGTGATGCGGGGTCTGGCGCATGACCGCAAGAGGCGCGGCATCGACGCCGGCCCACCCTTCCGCTTGGCGGAATCGGATCGCTCACGCCTCACCCTTGAGGATATGGCCACCGGCCGCCTTGTGGATCTGGAAGCGTTTGGCTCCTCCAATCGCGACGCTTTCCTTAAGCTTCTTCACCCGGAGGATCGGCCGTCATGACCGTCGTCCCCCTTTTCAGCCGCCGCCGGCAGCACACGCCGTGCACCATTGAGATCGAGCACAGCGAGAGAAGCCTGCACGCCCATGTTGAGCTTGATGGCGGCTTGGCGCTCGGGCCCGGCGATCGGGTGCGGGTCCACGGCGCGCCGATACGGGTTCGCTTTGGCGAGACCCTTATCCTGCGCCGCGAGGCCACCGTCGAGCGCGCCGGCTGGCTTGAGCGCCAATGGACGAAATTCACCGCCAGGTTCGCGCTCTCGGAACTCTATGAGGTCAGCTTCACTCCCGGGAGGGCGCCATGAGCACGACAACGCTAGAGCGGTCCATCGGTGAAACAACGCGCGAGGCCCAGAAGGACACCGTTCTCAGCCCGCGGTTCTACACCACCGATTTTGCCGCCATGGATCGGATGGACATCAGTTCGGTGCGCGGCGAGTGGGACGCCCTGATCGCTGAAATGGCCAGCGATCCGAACCGCAACCACTTCAAACGCGCCGAGGCTTTCGAGAACATTCTAGAGAGTCTGGAACCTGAACTGCGTCGTGAGTTCGTGGACTTCCTGGTCAGCTCGCTCACCGCCGAGTTCTCCGGCTGCGTGCTCTACGCCGAGATCGTCAAGCGGGTGAACAACCCCGACATCAAGGCCTTGTTCAAATATATGAGCCGGGACGAGGCCCGTCACGCCGGCTTCATCAACGAGTCCCTGAAGGACTTCTCCATCGGCGTTGACCTGGGTTTTCTGACCAAGACCAAGAAGTACACCTTCTTCAAGCCGAAGTTCATCTTCTACGCCGTCTATCTGTCGGAGAAAATCGGCTACGCCCGTTACATCACCATCTACCGTCAGTTGGAACGTCATCCGGAACTCCGCTTCCACCCGATCTTCAACTGGTTCAAGGAATGGTGCGCCGACGAGTTTCGCCATGGCGACGCCTTCGCCCTGCTGATGCGCGCCAATCCGGAGTTGCTGCGTGGGGCCAATACCTGGTGGATCCGGTTTTTTCTCCTGAGTGTCTACGCCACCATGTATGTGCGCGATCACGCCAGACCGGCCTTCCACGCGGCCCTGGGCCTCGATCCCACCGACTATGACTACAAGGTGTTCCGCATCTGCTCGGAGATTTCCAAACAGGTCTTTCCCTTGACCTTGGATATCGATGATCCGAGGTTCCGAGCCGGCTTCGATCGCCTGGCCATGATCACCGCCGCCATGTCCCGGGCGAAGGTTCAGGGCGGGCTTTTGGGCGCGGTCAAGCGCATCGGCCTGGGTCTCGCCGCGGGCGTCACCTTCGCGGGTCTCTATTTTCTGCCGACGGCGCGCAACGAGGCCCCCGCCGCCATACGTCTCGTTCCGGCCTGGTGAAGGGAGCGCGTCTCAGGTGACCGTCGCCGCGATCGGATCGGCCGTTCTCTACACCGTCTTCCTGTGGTGGTTCAGCACGGGCGCGATCCTGTGGCTCGATCGGCTGCCGCGCGCGACCCATCGCTGGAGCCTGGCGGCGGCCACGGCGGTGGCGGCGGCGGCGGCTTACGGCCTGGTCGCCAGCGCCGGCGATCCCACGCCCACCGGCGCCCTTCTGGCGTTCACCTGCGCCCTGGGACTTTGGGGTTGGCACGAGGTGAGCTTTCTGATGGGCTTCATCACCGGGCCGCGAACGTCCAGATGCCCGCCCGGGGCGTCGGGCTGGCGGCGGTTTTCCATGGCCGCCTCCACCGTGATCTATCATGAGATCGCCCTCGCCTTGACCGCCTTGGCTCTGGTCGCCGCCACCTGGGGCCACGCCAACCAGCTCGGCGCCTGGACCTTCCTGATCCTCCTGGCGAGCCGGCTTTCGGCCAAGCTCAACATCTTCCTTGGCGTGCCCAACTTCACCGAGGAGTTCTTCCCCGATCACCTACGCTATCTGACCAGCTATCTGCGTAAGAGCCCCGCCAATGCGCTTTTTCCCCTCTCCGTAGTCGCCGGATCGGCGCTGGCCGCCGTCTGGGCCTGGCGGGCGCTGGAGTCCGGCGCGACGGCTTTTCAGGTGACCGGTGGTTCGCTGCTCTTCGCCCTCACCGCCCTGGCGCTTATCGAGCACGTCTTCATGGTCGCGCCCTTGCCCGACGCCGCCCTGTGGCGCTGGGCCATGCCCGCCTCGCCCAAGGACACCGCGCCGATCGATATCTGACAACAGCCATTCACCGCCCTCGAACGGGGGCGAACACCAACACACGCCGCGCTGGAAGGGCGGCTGACAAGATCAAGGGAGCGAACGATCATGGACTATGAGGCCTTCTTCGCCGAACAACTCGCCAGTCTGCACCAGGAAGGGCGCTACCGGGTGTTCGCCGATCTTGAGCGCAAGGCCGGGAACTTTCCCAGCGCCACGCGCCACCATGAGGCGGGCGCCTCCGACGTCACCGTCTGGTGTTCCAACGACTACCTCGGCATGGGCCAGAATGCCCAGGTGCTGGCGGCCATGCACGAAGCCATAGACAAGTGCGGCGCGGGCGCCGGCGGCACGCGCAATATCTCGGGCACCAACCACTATCACGTGCTGCTGGAGGCCGAGCTCGCCGACCTGCACCAAAAGGAGGAGGCGCTCACCTTCACCTCCGGCTATGTCTCCAACTGGGCGGCGCTGGGCACCCTCGCGGGGCGCCTTCCGGGCTGTGTGGTCCTGTCGGACCAGGCCAACCACGCCTCGATGATCGAGGGCATCAAGCATAGCGGCGCCGAGCGGGTCATTTTCGGCCACAACGATGTCGCCGATCTCGACCGCAAGCTGGCGGCGATCGATCCCGGCCGGCCCAAGCTCGTCGCCTTCGAGTCGGTCTATTCGATGGATGGAGACATAGCGCCCATCAAGGAGATCTGTGAGGTGGCCGAGGCGCACGGCGCCATGACCTACCTCGACGAGGTGCACGCCGTGGGTCTCTACGGCCCGCGCGGCGGCGGCATCGCCGAGCGGGAGGGCCTCATGGACCGGCTCACCGTGATCGAGGGCACCTTGGCCAAGGCCTTCGGCGTGATGGGGGGCTATGTCGCCGGTTCGGCGGCCATGTGCGATTTCATCCGCAGCTACGCCTCGGGCTTCATCTTCACCACCGCCCTGTCACCGGCCCTCGCCGCCGGGGCCCTCACCAGCATTCGTCACCTCAAGGTCAGCCAGCTTGAGCGGGCGCGCCACCAGAACCGGGTCGCCCGGCTGCGGCGCGAACTCACCGCTATCGGCATCCCCTGCCTGGAAAACGAGAGCCACATCATCCCGGTGATGGTGGGCGATCCGGTGAAGTGCAAGATGATCAGCGACTGGCTGCTCGATCGCTATGGCGTCTATATCCAGCCGATCAACTATCCCACCGTGCCGCGCGGGACCGAGCGCCTGCGTATTACGCCTTCGCCGTTCCATTCCGACGCCGATATCGCCCATCTGGTCCGGGCGCTGTCGGAACTGTGGTCGCACTGCGCCCTGAGCCGATCGGCCAAGGCGGCGTGAAGCCAAGCCCACCCCAAGGTGTGGCATTGCTCGCCGCTTCTAGGTTGCTGGGGAGGGCAGCGGGATTTCAGGCAAATGGCTCTCGCCCTGGTCGAGTGTGAAGTCCCAAAAAGCCTTCATCGCCGGAAGAACGGTCTTCTGGCCATGGTGGGCGACGAACCATTTGCGGCGGATGGGCAGGCCGGCGACGTCGAGCACCGCCAGCCGGCCTGTCTCGACCTCGAAGGCCACCGTGTGAGCCGAGATCAGGGCCAGACCCAGGCCCGCCATCACCCCCTGCTTGATCGTTTCATTGCTGCCGATCTCGATGCCGAAGCGCGCGCGCCGATGGGCAACGGTCTCGAACAACTCCTCGAACACCGCGCGGGTGCCCGAACCCGTCTCGCGCATGAGGAAGGGCTCGTCCGCCAATTCGGCCTTGGGAATGGCGGCGCGGCCGACGAGGCGGTGATCGGGCGGCCCGATGATCACCAGCGGGTGGTCGCCGAAGGCCTTGGACACCAGATCGATCCGCGGCGGCGGCCGGCCCATGATGGCGATATCTATGGCCAGACTCTCGAGGGCTTTGAGGGTCTCCAGTCGATTGCCCACCAGGAGGGTGATCTCGACCCCCGGATAAAGGCGGGCGAAGTCGGCGATCAGTCGTGGCGCGAAATATTTGGCGGTGGAGGTGATGCCGATCACCAGAGCGCCGGCGGTGACGCCCCTCATGGCCGACAGCGTGCCCTCGGCCAGGGCGACGGCGGCGTGGATCTGATCGGCCATGGCCAGAACGACGCCGCCGGCCGGGTTCGCCTTCAGCCCGGTCGAGGCGCGGTCGAAGAGGGTAAAGCCGCAATTGGCCTCCAGCTCTTTCAGACGCGTGGTCATTGCCGAAGGCGTGACGCCCAATGCGCCGGCGGCGGCGGTGGCGGTGCCGTACCGGGCGATCGCCCGGGCCGCTTCGAGCTGTTTCAGAGTAAGGCCGCGCATTCGAAAAATTCTAACATCGATCCCGATTATTTCCAATTTTCATTGGCTTCGATTGGCTTACTGCCTTGGTCGGAGACGGGGTCTTAGCGCGTAACTAAGGTCGGGCGCCGACAGAAGCGGCCGGCGTTGGGAGTGGGACGATGGAAAGAGGCGCGACGCTAGGGGACGTGTTGCAGGCGGACATTCGCCACGGCGATCTTGGGGGGGCCGGCGAAGCGGTCGCTCAAGCGGTCTTGGCCCTGGCGCAGGCAGCGGCCGTGCTCTCGAGCCTGATCGCCAAGCCGCAGCTTGAGGGACGCCTGGGCCTGGCCACCGGAGAAGCCAACAGCGACGGCGACGGCCAGCGGCGGCTCGACATCGTGGCCGAGGATCTGTTCCGCGCCGCCCTGTCGGCAAGCCCGGTGGCGGCCTATCTCTCCGAGGAGGTCGAAGAGGCCGTGGTGCTCAACCCAGCCGGGCGCTTGGCGGTTGCGATAGATCCGCTGGACGGTTCATCCAACATCGACGTTAACGCCCCGATCGGCACCATCTTTTCCATCTTTCCGGCTGTCCCCGACGCCGTGGAAAACCCGGCCCTGGCCTTTCGCCAGACAGGCCGCTCGCAGATCGCGGCTGGGTTCTTCATCTATGGGCCCCAAACCGCCCTGGTGATTTCCCTGGGCCGCGGCGTTCACGTGCTGGCGCTCGATGCGGGCGCGGGCCAATTCGTACTGCTCGACTCAGGGATTTCTATCCCCGCGGGCGCGGCCGAATACGCCATCAACGCCTCCAATCACCGCCATTGGTATGAGCCCGTGCAAGGCTATATCGACGACTGCGTAAGAGGCGAAGACGGTCCCAACGCGCGCAATTTCAACATGCGCTGGATCGCCTCCCTGGTGGCCGACAGCTACCGGATCTTCCAGCGCGGCGGCATCTTTCTCTATCCGGCCGACAAGCGGCCAGGCTATGGCCAGGGCCGGCTGCGGCTGATGTACGAGGCCAATCCAATCGCCTTTCTGGCCGAGCAGGCCGGCGGCGCGGCGACCGACGGCGTCGATCCGATCCTCGACCGCGTTCCCCACGCGCTCCACGAGCGGACCCCTTTCGTCATGGGCTCGGTCGACAAGGTCGAACGCGTGCGCGGCTATCACCTGGATGTCTCCCCGCCCAAACGCGAGGAGCCGCTGTTCGGCCGTCGCGGCCTGCTCCGCGGCTGACCGCAAGGAAGGACAAACCCACAAGTGTCGGTCAAACATCCGATCATCGCCATCACCGGATCCTCGGGCGCGGGCACCACCTCGGTGCGGCGCACCTTCGAGCAGATCTTCAAGCGCGAGAGCATCGAGGCGGCCTATATCGAGGGCGACGCCTTCCACCGCTTCGACCGGGCCCAGATGGCGCAGGGGATGAAAAAGGCGGCGGCCGAGGGCAACAATAACTACAGCCACTTCGGCGACTACGCCAATCTGCTCGAAGAGTTGGAGGCGACCTTCGCCGGCTATGGCGCCACCGGAACCGGGCGCACCCGCCACTATGTGCACGACCAGGCCGAGGCTGCGGCTTGGGGCGTGCCGCCGGGCCATTTCACCGACTGGGAGCCCTTTCCGGAGGGCTCCGAGCTTCTGTTCTACGAGGGCCTGCACGGCGCGGTGGTCACCGACAAGCTCGATCTGGCTCGACATGTGGATCTGAAGATCGGCGTCGTGCCGGTGATCAACCTGGAGTGGATCCAGAAGATGCACCGCGACCGCTCGGCCCGCGGCTACTCGGCCGAGGCGATCACCGACACGATCCTGCGGCGCATGCCTGACTACATCAATTTCATCTGTCCGCAGTTCAGCGAGACCGACATCAACTTCCAGCGGGTGCCGACGGTCGACACCTCCAATCCGTTCGTCGCCCGCTGGATCCCGACCCCGGACGAGTCGATCGTGGTGATCCGGTTCAAGAAGCCGCACGGCTTCGACTTTCCCTATCTGCTGTCGATGATCCACGGCAGCTTCATGAGCCGGGCCAATTCCATCTGCATTCCGGGGGGACGCATGGAGCTGGCCATGCAGCTCATCCTCACTCCGATGATCCTCAAGCTCGTCGAGCGCGCTCGACGAGGCGCCCGCTGACTGGAGCGACACCTATGGCCCGTATCACGCTTCGACAGCTTCTCGATCACGCCGCCGAGCACGGCTATGGCGTGCCGGCGTTCAACATCAACAATATGGAACAGGGCCTGGCGATCATGGAGGCGGCCAAGGCCGTCGACGCGCCGGTGATCCTGCAGGCCTCGCGCGGGGCACGATCCTACGCCGGCGATCTTATGCTGGCCAAGATGATCGAGGCCCTCGAGGCCATGTATCCGACCATCCCGATTTGCCTGCATCAGGACCACGGCAATGAGGAGGCTACCTGCGCCACCGCCCTGCAGCACGGCTTCACCAGCGTGATGATGGACGGCTCGCTGAAGGCCGACGCCAAGACCGCGGCCGGCTATGACTACAATGTCGGCGTCACCCGCCGGGTGGTCGACATCGCCCACTGGATCGGCGCCTCCGTGGAGGGAGAACTCGGCGTGCTGGGCAGCTTGGAGACAGGCGGCGGCGAGCAGGAGGACGGTCACGGCCTGGAAGGAACGGTCGCCCACGACCAGTTGCTGACCGATCCGGCCCAGGCGGTCGATTTCGTCGCCCGCACCGGCGTCGACGCCCTGGCCATCGCCATGGGCACCAGCCACGGGGCCTACAAGTTCAGCCGCAAGCCGGACGGCGAGATCCTCGCCATGCATGTGATCGAGGAGATCCACCGCCGCCTGCCGCACACCCACCTGGTGATGCACGGCTCGTCCTCGGTGCCCCAGGACCTCCAGGACCTGTTCAACGACAACGGCGGCCAGATGCCCCAGACGTGGGGCGTGCCGGTGGAGGAGATCCAGCGCGGCATCAGGCATGGGGTGCGCAAGATCAATATCGACACCGACTGCCGCCTGGCCATGACCGCGGTGTTCCGCAAGGTGGCCATGGACGACCGGCGTGAGTTCGATCCGCGCAAGTTTCTGAAGCCGGCCATGGACGCCATGAAGGCCTTGTGCCGCGACCGCTTCGAGGCCTTCGGCGCGGCGGGCCACGCCAGCGCGATCAAGGTTATCCCCCTGGCCGAAATGGCCAAGCTCTACGCCAGCGGGGCCCTGGCGCCCCGGATCGATCCCCTGGCCTCGGCCGCAGCGTAAATCATTCAAAACAGGACAGGATCATCGGCCATGAACGCACCTCAGAAGGCCCTCGAAGGCAAGGCCCGTTACGCCGCCGGCGTGCTGAAATACGCCCAGATGGGCTATTGGGAACCCGACTACACGCCCAAGGACACCGACATCATCGCCCTGTTCCGGATCACCCCGCAGGACGGGGTGGATGCGATCGAGGCCGCCGCGGCCGTGGCCGGCGAGAGCTCCACGGCCACATGGACGGTGGTGTGGACCGATCGCCTTACCGCCTGCGAGAAATACCGGGCCAAGGCCTATCGCGTCGATCCGGTCCCCGCCGCCCCCGGCCAGTACTTCGCCTACATCGCCTATGACCTCGACCTTTTCGAGGAAGGCTCGATCGCCAACCTTACCGCCTCGATCATCGGCAATGTGTTCGGCTTCAAGCCGCTGAAGGCCCTGCGGCTGGAGGACATGCGATTCCCCGTCGCCTATGTGAAGACTTTCAAGGGTCCACCCACCGGCATCGTCGTCGAACGCGAGCGACTGGATAAGTTCGGCCGCCCCCTCCTAGGCGCCACAACCAAACCCAAGCTGGGTCTCTCCGGCAAGAACTATGGCCGCGTGGTCTATGAGGGCCTCAAGGGCGGCCTCGACTTCATGAAGGACGACGAGAACATCAACTCCCAGCCCTTCATGCATTGGCGCGACCGGTTCCTCTATGTGATGGAGGCGGTGAACAAGGCCCAGGCCGCTACCGGCGAGGTCAAGGGCCACTACCTGAACGTCACCGCCGGCACCATGGAGGAGATGTACCGCCGCGCCGAGTTCGCAAAGGAACTGGGCTCGGTGATCATCATGATCGACCTGGTGATCGGCTACACGGCGATCCAGTCGATCTCCGAGTGGTCGCGCAAGAACGACATGATCCTGCACCTGCACCGGGCCGGCCACGGCACCTATACGCGCCAGAAGACCCACGGTGTCTCCTTCCGCGTGATCTCCAAGTGGATGCGCCTCGCCGGCGTCGACCACATCCACGCGGGCACGGTGGTGGGCAAGCTCGAGGGCGACCCCGCCACGGTCCAGGGCTTCTACAATATCCTCCGGGAGACGAAGAACGAAGTCGATCTGGCGCGTGGCGTTTTCTTCGAGCAGGACTGGGCGAGCCTCAACAAGGTCATGCCGGTGGCCTCCGGGGGCATCCACGCCGGCCAGATGCACCAGCTGATCGACTACCTCGGCGAGGACGTGGTCCTTCAGTTCGGCGGCGGCACCATCGGCCATCCCATGGGCATCCAGGCCGGCGCCACCGCCAACCGCGTGGCCCTGGAGTGCATGATCCTCGCCCGAAACGAGGGCCGCGACATCGTGGGCGAGGGCCCAGAGATTCTGCGCGACGCCGCGCGCTGGTGCTCGCCGCTCAAGGCCGCCCTCGATATCTGGGGCGACATCACCTTCAACTACGCCTCGACCGACACCTCGGACTTCGCGCCGACGCCCTCGGTCTCGGCCTGACCGGAGAGACAGCCATGCGCATCACTCAAGGAACCTTCTCCTTCCTCCCAGATCTCACGGACACCCAGATCGCCGCCCAGGTGCAATACTGCCTCGACCAGGGCTGGGCGCCGGGCATCGAATACACCGACGATCCGCATCCCCGGAACACCTACTGGGAGCTGTGGGGCCTGCCGATGTTCGACCTCGTCGACGCCGCCGGCGTGGTTCACGAGCTCAACGAATGCCGCAAGATCCACGGCGACAAATACATCCGCATCAACGCCTTCGACTCCAGCCACGGCTGGGAGACGGTGCGTCTGAGCTTCATCGTCGGTCGGCCGAAGTCCGAGCCCGGCTTCAAGCTGATCCGCGCCGAAGGACGCGGCCGCAACATCGGCTACACCACCCAGGCCTACGCCACCGACAAGCCGGAGGGCGAGCGGTATGGCTGAGGCCTCTGTCCTGCCTCCCCATCAAGGGGAGGGAGATTCAGGCGCCCTTATCGACCTTCGGGCCGATATCGAGCAGACCGGGGTCGCGGAGGTTCTAGAGACGCTGGATCGCGAGCTCATCGGCCTGGCGCCGGTCAAGCAGCGCATCCGCGAGACCGCCGCCCTGCTGGTGGTGGAGCGCGCCCGGCGCACCGTGGGGCTTGCCACCGAGGCGCCCACCCTGCACATGAGCTTCACCGGCAATCCGGGCACCGGCAAGACCACCGTGGCCCTGCGGATGGCCGACATCCTCCACCGCCTGGGCTATTCGCGGCGCGGCCACCTGATTTCGGTCACACGAGACGACCTGGTCGGCCAGTACATCGGCCACACCGCCCCCAAGACCAAGGAGGTCATCAAGAAGGCCATGGGCGGGGTGCTGTTCATCGACGAGGCCTATTATCTCTATCGGCCGGAGAACGAGCGCGACTATGGCCAGGAGGCGATCGAAATTCTCCTGCAGGTGATGGAGAACAATCGCGACGACCTGGTCGTGATCCTGGCCGGCTACGCCGATCGGATGGCGACGTTCTTCGAAAGCAATCCGGGCTTTCGCTCGCGCATCACCCACCACATCGACTTTCCCGACTATGGCGACGACGAGCTGATGGTCATAGCCGACAAGATGCTGGCCGAGCAGAACTACCGCTTCGATGACGCCGCCCGGGCCGCCTTCGCCGAATACATCCCCCTGCGCCGCGCTCAGCCGCACTTCGCCAACGCCCGCTCGATCCGCAATGCGCTCGACCGCATGCGCCTTCGCCTGGCGCACAGAGTGTTTTCCGCCGAGCCGCTGGTTTCGCGCGACGATCTGATGACGATCCGGGAGGCGGATGTTCGCGCCAGCAGGATATATGCGGGCGCGGAACCTCGCGGCACAGCCGAATCGGGTGCGACCTTCTAACGCTGATCATCGATCAGTTCGGCCAACCGCGCCAAACGATAAAATCGTTCAGCGGGTTTTGAACTCCAGGCTTATTGAGGCTTGGGGGCGAAAAGGGTGCACCACCCGGTCGGCGAGATTGGGCCGGCGACAAGCTTGCACTGTCCAGGCCCCTTGGCGTTGGCTCCGGGAAGGAAATAGTTGCATTTCCCACACATGTTGGCCCCGCTCGGATGGTCTTGGTATTTGGCGGTGGCCTTGGGAACGGTTCCCGCGGCGTGAGCTTGGCGGGGCAGCGCCAGGAGCGGAAGAGCAGCTAAGGTGCCCGCTCCGGCCAAGATCCCGCGGCGCGTCGTGGGGTTCCGATTGTCCGTCATAGAGTTCTCCCCGTGGTATCCGTTACGGCGCACACTAGATGTCTCACCACCGCCGCGCAAGGAATTACCTGACGCACGCGGAGGGCAAACCCCACACCGCCGGGGGTAAATCCTTGCGTCGGGTGACGTGATGTGATCGCTCGCGCCCGAACGCGAGGCGCAAGATGCGCTCAGGCTTTTGGCGGTCACACATGCTAGCGACGTTGAAGGCCTTGATTGGCGCTGACATCAAAGCGGTGTCCAGCTTTCGAACCCTGGCGCCTAAGTGCTGTGGTGCGGCGCATCACATTCATGACTTAGCGATAGTCCGCCGACGAGGCGTTACCGAGGAAGGCCCTTGAAACTTGATCGCGTCCGTTTCGGCGAGTTCAGGAGGCTCGCGAGGTGAGCGCACGGGAGGGATTCGCCAAGTTGGCCTGACCAGATCGCCACCTGCCTTCCGCCATTTGAGGGGCGCAAAAGGCCCGGCCCAAAAGAGCTCGAGCCTGACCCCTGACGACCACCTCCACCGGGACGACCGACCATGGCGCACAGGGTTACGGCTTTGTCGCTTGGCTAGCCTCGCCTTTAATGGACGCCGGGCCTAGGTTCGCCCGGCAATCTGGGGCGAAACGACATGAGACTCGCGGTGGCGATGGGCGGCGCGGTTTTGCTTTGCGCGGTGAGCGTGAGCGCGGTCATCTGCCCCCCGGTTGTTCACTATACGGGATGCGGCGGTCCCAATGGCGCTGTCGCCGTCAAGACAGGATGGGGTGCGGCATGACCAGACGTTTGAACGTTCTTCAATGGGGCCTTCTGCTTGGCGTTGCGCTTCCCGCCTCGGCCATGGCGCAGCAGGTGACCGGCGTGCTCGGCTCCGCCAGCGCCACCACCACCATTCCCGGCAATCAGTTGCCGCCGCCGGCGCCGAAATTCGGCGGCGTCATCAATGAGACCGACAAGACCTCCCAACCCTGGTGGGCGCCCCGGGTGGTGCCGCCGAAAGGCGCGCCCAATGTTCTGCTGATCATGACCGACGACCAGGGCTATGGGGTCGCCGGAACCTTCGGCGGAGTCATACCCACCCCAGCGCTCGACAGCGTCGCCGCCTCGGGCCTGCGCTACACGGAATTCAACTCCACCGCCCTTTGCTCGCCGACCCGGGCGGCTCTGATCACCGGCCGCAACCACCACGAGGTGGGCTTTGGCGTCATCGCCGAGCTGTCCACCGGCTATCCAGGCTATGACTCCTATATCGGCCAGGAGAACGCCACCATTGGCGAAATTCTCTCCGAGCACGGCTATTCCACCTCCTGGTTCGGCAAGAATCACAACACACCGCCGGCCGCCTATGGTCCGGGCGGGCCCTTCGACCAGTGGCCGTCGGGCATGGGATTCCAGTATTTCTACGGCTTCATGGGCGGCGAGACCGACCAGTGGCAGCCCTATCTCTTCAAGGAACACTCGCAGATTTATCCGTGGGTCGACCACCCGGGTTATAACCTCACCACCGACCTCGCCGATGAAGCCATCCGCCACATGCGCGAATTGCAGGCGGCCAATCCGGATCAGCCTTTCTTCGTCTACTATGTTCCCGGCGGCAGCCACTCGCCCCACCAGCCCACCCCCGAATGGATCGCAAAGTTCAAGGGCAAGTTCGACATGGGCTGGAATGTCATGCGCGAGCAGATCTTCGCCAATCAGAAGAAGCTCGGCGTCATTCCCGCCGACGCCAAGCTGACGCCGTGGCCCGACAGCCTGCCCACCTGGGATTCGCTCACGCCGGACGAGAAGAGGCTCTACGCCCACCAGGCCGAGGTGTTCGCCGCCTATACGGCGTATACGGATTATGAAATCGGCCGGGTGATCCAGGAGGTCAAGGACGAGGGCAAGGCCGACAACACCCTGATCATCTACATCGATGGCGATAATGGCACGAGCCCGGAAGGCACTCTTCGCGGTACGCCCAATCAGTTCACCGCCTATAATGGTATTCTCGATATTCCGGTGGCGGCCCAGCTGAAATACTATGACGCCTGGGGCTCGCAGATGACCTATCCGCACATGGCGGTGGCGTGGTCCTGGGCCTTCGACACGCCGTTCAAATGGACCAAGCAGATCGCCTCCCACTTCGGCGGCACGCGCCAGGGGATGGCCATCTCCTGGCCCGGCCACATCGACGATCCGGGCGCTATTCGCACCCAGTTCCACCATGTCATCGACATTGTCCCCACGATCCTGGAGGCCACCGGCATCCAGGCGCCGGAGATGGTCAACGGCATCAAGCAGAACCCCATCGAGGGGGTCTCCATGGCCTACACCTTCAAGAAGGCCAACGCCGACGCGCCCACCACCCACCATGTCCAGTACTTCGAGATGGCCGGCAATCGCGGCATCTACCAGGACGGCTGGTACGCCAACACCACCCCGCCGGTGGCCCCATGGGTGCTCAACGCCCCCATGCCGCCGATCGAGGACTACAAATGGGAGCTCTATAACCTCAAGGACGACTACTCCCAGGATAACGACCTCGCCGCCAAGATGCCCGACAAGCTCAAGGAGATGCAGGCGCTCTTCATGGAGGAAGCCAAGAAATACAACGTGCTCCCCTTGAGCAACGCTCAGTTCCAGCGGGCCATCGAACCCCGCCCCAATCCGGCGGCGGGCAAGACGCTCTTCACCTACAAGGGCGCCACGGTCGGGATCCCCGATTCCAGCGCGCCCAACATCATCGACAAGTCCTACACCATCACCGCCGATGTCACCGTGCCGGCGGGCGGGGGCGATGGGATGATCGTCACCGACGGCGGCCGGTTCGGCGGCTATGGCCTCTATCTGCTCAAGGGCAAACCGGTTTTCACCTACAACTTCCTCGATATCGCCCGGTTCAAATGGACGTCGCCGGATGTGCTGGCGCCCGGCAAGCACAAGATCGTCTTCGACTTCGTCTATGCGGGCCCGGGTCTTGGCAAGGGCGGCGTCGGGACCCTTACCGTCGATGGCAAGACCGCCCAGACCCAGACCATCCCACACACCATCCCCCTGCTGGCGGTCAGCGACGAATCCTTCGACATCGGCGCCGACACCCGCACCCCCGTCGACGACCAGGATTATCAAATCCCGTTCGCCTTCACCGGCTCCATCGATAACCTGACGTTCAAGCTCGGCCCCATGCAGCTCATGAGCCCGGCCGAGGCCATGGCCATGAAGAAGGCGGAGGCCGAGGCCAAGGATTAGACCCCTCGGAAGCGGCGCGACGGCGATGATGGCGGCCCGCGCGCAGGCGACCGGAAAAGCCGCCGGGCGGGTAATGTCGGCGCAACAACAACGGAGCCGCTAACCGACAGCGGTTTGGGCGGCCAATCCGACCCACGCCCGCCTCTTATTTGACGCCTCGCCGCGGGTGATCGCGCGGCTCAGGAGTCGGGCGGAGCCTCGATCAGCTTCCATCCGTTCCCGGATGGGTCGCGGAAGCTGGCGTCCACAGAGCCATAGCGGTCCGCCGGCGGCTGTGTGAACTCGACGCCCCGCGCGCTCATCCTCTCATAGGCCGCGCGGCAGTCGTCAACGACGAGCACCAGCGGCGGCATAGCGCCTTTGGCGACGGCTTCGAGCAGAGTCTGGGCGGTCGCGGAGTCAACCTGCGGCGCCTGAGGGATGAAGAGGCCGAGTTGGAACGAAGGCTGGTCGGGATGCTGTACGGTGAGCCAGCGGTAGTCGCCGTTCTTCGCGTCGGTGTGGACGCGAAATCCAAGCTTTTCCACATAGAACTCGAGCGCCTCATCCTGATCGCGAACGTAGACGCCGCCGATACCGACACCCTGGCTCATGGGACCTCCTTTTGTTCGGCCGCGTTGATACCGGCGGTCGCCCGCCGCCGCTTCTCCGAAACTGCTATCGTGAGATGGGGTCGGTGAGCGGCGATGAGGTAGCAGGCTGGAACCCGCGCCAGAGTTTGCGGCTCGGCTCGCTGCCGACGGCGCAGCCCGCTTGGGCTCTCGCCAGTGACGTCTCGGAACGTGCGCCCGAATGTCCCCAGGCTGTTCCAACCGGTTTGGAAGGCGATTTCGATGATAGGGAGGTCCGTGTCGCGCAGTAGCGTCTTGGCGCGCTCCACACGACGCGTGAGAAGGTAGCGATGCGGCGGAACGCCGAAGGCTTCCCGAAATGACCTGGCAAAATGGGCCTCGGAGACGCCGCTCACCTGGGCCAACCTACGAACGGGCCATGCCTGGTCCGAGGCGGCGTCCATCCTATCCTTCGCCCGCAGCAGGCGTCGCAAAAGCCTGGGTTCCTGGCCTGACGTCCTCATCAAGGCTCGTGACCCTCGCTCCGCTGACGCCCCACGCTCGTCCGCCTCCCGGCCGGCAACCTTGGCCTCAATGAGAGGGGAAGACGACCTCCTTGGGCAGGCTACGAACTTGGAAGGCCGCAATCCACCCTATCCACCGGCTGTGATGGTCATATCGCCATGGCGTGCGGGGTTACGGCTTTGTCGCTTGGGCGCCCCCGTGGCTGAACGCCACAACAACCAACTGGCGTCGCGGGGTTCCGCCCAGCGCCCATCGGACGGGTGCTGTCAGTCCTGGCGCAAACTGTTAAGCTCGCGGCTGGCGCGCAATCCGATGGCGGAAAGCGCCAATGGGAGGGGCCTCGCCGTGTTCGAAACGATTGTGGCCGTCGTTGTCGCCGGAATCTGGATCGCGGGATACGGCCTTGGCCACTACGCGGCCGGCAGGTTGCCGGCGCGGCGCCTGGGCGAGGACACAAAGGCGACCGTTCGCGTCGTTATCGGCATTCTCGTCACCTTTACGGCGCTGGTGCTGAGCCTGCTGACGAACGCGGCGAAAAACTCTTTCGATAGCACCGACGCCCAGATACGCACCTATGCGTCCCAGATCATCGCCCTGGATCAGCTCCTGGAATCCTACGGCGAGGGCGCCGCGCCGATGCGCTTGGAGCTGCGAGCCTATGTTGCCGACGCCCTGGCTCAGACCTGGCCCTCCGAGGCGCTCCCAGCCTCGGCGACGCAGCTCGTCGCGACCCGGCGTACGGCGAGAGGTCTTGAGAGCGTGGCCCAGGGCGAAATGCTTCGCCAGATCGAGAATCAGATACGCGCGCTGACGCCCCAGACCGCCGTGCAACAGGCCGTCGCTCAGGACGAGCGACTGATGATGCGCCAGATCATGGAGCGGCGCTGGCAGATCATAGAGAGCGACCACAGTTCGATACCCGCCCCGTTCATGGTCCTTCTGGTCGGCTGGCTTACGATCATCTTCGCCAGCTTCGGCCTGACGGCGAACGGCGAGCCGCTGGTCCACGTCACCGCCGCCCTGACCGCCATTTCGCTGGCGTCCGTCATTTATTTGATCCTCGACCTGGATGGCAGCTTCGATGGCTTGATGGCCGTATCGAGCGCGCCGCTCAGGGCGGCGCTCGCGCATCTGTCCAGCTAGAATTCGGGTAGGTCCGGCGTTCGCCTTGCCAGGGCGCCGTGACTGAACTCGGCGAGGATGCGCGCGCCGCCTCGGCCTCCCAGGCTTAGGCCGGCGGCAGCCCCGAGAGGTCGGGCGAACCGCTCCCGGATCAGCGCCAACTTGCCCGGATCGAACCGCCTCTCCAGCGAGGCGGCGAAGCCCTCGACCATCCTTTGCACCGGCGGCGAAAACCTGGGTTGGTCGGTCTGCTGGCTCCATGATTTCGCGCCGGATCAGCCGACGACCACGGCGCCGACGCTGGGTCGGGCCGGGGCGGTCAGGCCGTCGGTTCTGGGCGGCTGGAGATAGGCGCGCAACTCCTCGGCGCTCGGAAAGGCGATCGGCCCAAATCCCATGGCCCGGAGCCTTGGCGCCAGCACATCCGGATCGAGCGGGGTGCGCCACGGTTCACCGACGTCGGCGGCCCTGGCGGCGGCGGCGGGCGAGCGGAATCCGCCGAAGGTGAAGGCGATTTCGCTGCCCGTGGGAAAGCCGGCCGCCAGGGCGAAGATGGCGTCGACGGCTTCCGGGGCCAGATAGATGAGCACGCCCAGGCACGAGAAGAAGGTGGGCGCCGAGACATCCACCCCGCCGCCGAGCAACCCTTCGCCCAGGGAGACGCGCTCGAAATCGATGGCCGCGAAGGTGAGATTGGCCGGAGTCTCGATGCCGGCGGCGGCCAGCCGCTCGCGCTTGTCGGCCTGGCTCGACGGATGATCGACCTCGAAGATTCGCAGGGCGCGCGCCCAGTCGGGCTGGCGATGGGCGAAGGTGTCGAGGCCGGCGCCGAGGGTCACCAACTGCCTCACGCCCCGGTCAACCGCGCGCTTCAGACGCTCCTCCGCCCAGCGCGAGCGCAGGACCACATGCAGGCGCAGCCCCGCCGACTCCGCGATCCGCGCCTGCTCGCCGCCGGCGAGGATGGCCTCAAGCGTCCGGGAGTCGAGGAGCCGAGCGGAGATGGGATCATCAAGGATCTTGGGCGTTCCATCGAGGCTCTGGTGAATGACGCGCAGAGCCGCGGCGCCCAGGGCGGTCCGGCTCGCGCCGCGCGTTTCGCTCGCGCTCAAGCCGCCGCCCGGGTGAACAGGCCCTGGTGGTTGATGTCGAGGTTCTCGATCCGCACCGAAGCGGCCTTGCCGTACGGATCCAACATAAAGGCTACCGACGCAGGGCCGTAGGCGTTCTCGCCGGTGGGTTGATAGGTGAAGACATCGCGATCGAAGTGGCGCAGCGGCGCGGCTTCGAGACGTGGCCCCTGTTTCAGAACGAGGCCGCCGCCCACGTTCGCCACCTCGATCGGCCCATAGAGATCGTTGGCGTAGGCGCCGACATAGGCCGCCAAGGGCGCCGCGGCGGTGGTCGTGGCGGGCGCCTTGGCATAGCCATCGGGGCGGCCATAGTTGGGGGTCATGGCCTGGGCCATGAGCTGGCCGAAGAGCGCGACCCAGTCCCGCTGGACGGCGCCCTGGAGGGCGAGATCGAGAAAGCTGCGGTTGATCGCTTCGGGCAGGCCGATCGGCGAGGTGTTGCTGAGGGTGACGATCCCCAATCCGGCGGCGGGAAGCAGGGTGACACAGGTGGCCGCGCCCATGCTGAATGCTCCCGAGTGGCTGAACTGAATGCCGCCGTCGGCCCCCAGATCGACGTTCCAGCCGAGGCCATAGAAGCCCGGACCCTTGGCCCCTGGATCCTGGGGCGCCGGCGGCCGGACCACCTGGGGGCGATGGGTTTCGTCAAGCGCCGCGCCATCGACGATCCGGACGCCGCCCAAGGTTCCCCGGGCCAGCTGCAGGCGCATCCAGGCGCAAAGATCGCTCACCGAGGAAGACACCCCGCCGGCCGGGGATTGAGCGTCGGGCTGGCGGGTATATCTGGCCACCCAGGCGCCGTCGATCCGGGCGTGTTCGACAGCCCGGTTCGGCTGGGCCATGAAGTCGGCGAAGCTGGAGCTGGTGCGGCTCATGCCCAGCGGCTTGTAGAGGCGCTCGGCGCTCACCGCCTCCCAGGACTTGCCGGCCGCCCGCGCCGCCGCCACGGCCGCGGCCGTCAGACCGAAGTTGGTGTAGGCGTAGCCGGCGCGGAACGGATAGCCGGGTTTCTGCCAGCGGAGCCGGTGGAGCACCTGGTCTCGGTCGTAGCCCATATCCTCCAGATCATCGCCGGCGTGATCGGGCAGGCCGCTGCGATGGGCGAACATGTCGCGCAGGGTCACCTGGCTGGTCAACCACGGATCGTTCATGGCGAATTCGGGATAGTGGCGCACGATCGGGTCGTCCCAGGCCACGCGCCCATCGCCCACCAGGGCCGCCACCACCGTCGAGGCGATCGGCTTGGAGACCGAGGCCAGGGCGAAGACGGTGTCGGTGTCGACCGGCTCGGGATGGCCGATCTGACGCACGCCAAAGCCCTTCTGAAACGCCACCGCATCGCGGCAGACCACGGCGACGGCGAGACCCGGCACGCCGGTCGAAGCCATGGCCCGGCTGACGAGGCCATCCAGCTCGGCCACGGCCTTCTTGATGTTGGCATCGTTCACGGAGGAAGCCGGCTGGGCCAGCAGAAGGCGAGGCGCGAGCACGCCCAGCGCCGTCGCTGGCAGGGCGAGACGGCGCGTCATGCCCGCTGCGGTCTGTTGTCTCATGATCATCCCTCCCCGCCTCGCCACAGCCGCGCCGCGCCGCGGACGCCCGAGGCGTCGCCCCAGCGCGCGGGGGTCACCACCCCGTTCCAGCCGTCGCTGAACACGAACGGCGCGATGGCGGCGGGGAGGCGCTCGTAGAGCTCGCTCACTTGCGACATGCCGCCGCCGAGCACGAAGACGTCCGGATCGAGGATGTTGCAGATCATCGCCAGGCCCCGGCCGAGGCGGCTGATATACCGCGAGAGGCTGGCGGACGCCACCGGATCGCCGGCCCGCGCGGCGGCGACGATTGCTTCGCCGGTCATGGCCGCCCCGCCGTGGACCGAATGATCGCGTTGCAGACCGGTCCCCGAGACCCAGGTCTCCAGGCACCCCTTCAACCCGCACCAGCAGGCCGTGGGCGCGTCGTCCTGGCCGGGCCATGGCAGGGGCGCATGGCCCCATTCCCCGCCGATCCCCGAGGCGCCTTCCACCAGCGCCCCGTTCACCACCAGGCCGCCGCCGCAGCCGGTGCCGATGATCACCGCGAACGCCGCCTTCGCCTCCGCCGCCGCGCCGTCGGTCGCCTCCGACAGGGCCAGACAATTGGCGTCGTTGGCCAGGCGGATGGGCCGCCCGAGCGCCGCCTCCAGATCCTCGCGAAAGGGGCGCCCGTTGAGCCAGGTGGAATTGGCGTTACGCATCAGCCCGGTGCGCGGCGAGACCGAGCCAGGCGCGCCAACGCCGATCGTACCCATCCCGCCCGCTTCACTCTCCACGGCCTCGACCAGCGAGCATACGGTGGCGAGGGCGGCGTCATAGGCGCCGGGATTTGGCGCCCGCTTGCGCGCCAGATACGCACCCTCTTGCGACAAGGCGGCGACCTCGATCTTGGTCCCGCCGAAGTCCACGCCGATGCGGATCAAGCCGCGGCCCCCGCCAAGGCGCGCCGCCTAATTGTCACCCCCAAGGACGCTGCCCAGAATGCCGCCCATGATCCCAGCCGTGGCGACCCCTCCGACCGCGTTGCCGGCGCCGCCGTCGCGCATGCCGCCAGGGAGATAGCGCGCCACTTCCTCGGCGAGATTCATGATCGGCATGGATTGCAGATGGACCTCGCCAGGTCCGGTCAGGCAGGCCAGAAACAGCCCTTCGCCGCCAAAGAGCACATTGCCAAATCCGGGCACGACCTGAATGTCGAAGCTCACGGTGGGCTCGTGCACGCCCACATGGCCGGCGTGGACATAGAGCCGCTCGCCGGGGCCCAGGCGCCGGGTCACCACCTCGCCCGAGAGATCGAGGAATACGGTTCCTGGCCCGGTGACCCGTTGCAGGATGAAGCCGGCGCCGCCGAAGAAGCCCGAACCGATCCTCTGCTGCCAAGCCAGTTCCAGGCCCACCGACTTTTCAGCGCAGAGGAACGTCTCCTTGCGGCAGATCAGGGATTCTCCGGCGGCGAGGGTTCGGGCGAGGATGGAGCCCGGGAACCTCGGGGCGAAGGCCACGTGGGCCCCGGGCGCCTCGGCCGTGAAATCGGTGACGAAGAAGCTGCCGCCGGTCAGGCTGCGCTTGAGACCGGCGAAGAGGCCGCCGCCGGTGTTGGTGTGCATGCGCACGCCGTCTGTCATCCAGGCCATGGTGGCGGTCTGGCTATAGACGGTCTCGCCGGGCGAAAGATCCACGCCCACGGTCTGCATGATCGTTCCTGAAATATCGAAGCGCATGATCGATCCTCCTGGTCGGGCGTGGGACGGCGCGAGGCCATTGACTTTGGCGGCGGGCGTGAGAGCACTTCCTACCCGATTTTCGAGCCGCGCCAGCGGGAAATCATGCCTGTGCGGCGGCTGCGTCGAAGGCGATTGGGAGGATGACGTGAACATTAACCACCTGCATCTGAAGGTTGCCTCGGTGGAACGGGCGGCGGCGTTCTACGAGGGCTGCTTTGGCCTCAGGCGCCATGTGAGCCACGGCGAGATCCTGTTCATGCGAGACGAGGCCGGCATGGACTTCGCCCTGGCGCCGGCCAGCGAGCCGGCGAGCCCGCCCGCCTGGTTCCACCTGGGCTTTCGGCTGAAAAGCGCCGGCCAGGTCGAACGTCTGTATGCTGAGCTAACCGAAAATGGCGTCAGCATGCGGCAGCCGTTGATCAAGGAGGACGATCTCGTCTCCTTCCGCTGCGCCGATCCCGACGGTTATGGAGTGGAGGTCTATTGGGAGCCGGAGCCCGGTGAGGCTTGATCCAAGCCTCACTTGCCCACAGCCGCCATTGGCTCTAGTCCGAGGCCAAACATCCAGGAGGAACACCTATGTCGATCTCGCTCTATGACGCCACCGTGGCCTCCTATGATCAGATTCTCGGGGCCGTATCGGGGTTCCTCGATCGCGGCCTTTCCCATAGCCAGGAGAACAATGCCGATCCGGCCGAGCTGGTGGCGGCGCGCCTCTTTGACAACATGCTGCCGCTGAGCTTCCAGATCGTCTCGGTGAACCACCATTCCATCGGCGCCATCGAGGGGTGCAAGGCCGGCAAGTTTGGCCCGCCCAACCAGGCGATGCCGGCGGACTATGCGGCGATGCAGAAACTGGTGGCCGACACCCGCGAGGCGCTGAAGTCGGTGACGCCGGCCGACGTGGAGGCCCTGGAGGGCAAGGATGTCACCTTCGCCATCGGGGAGTTCAAGATTCCGTTCACAGCCGAGAAATTCCTGCTCTCGTTCTCCCTGCCCAACTTTTATTTCCACGCCGCCACCGCCTACGACATCCTGCGCTCGCGCGGCGTGCCGCTGGGCAAGCGGGACTTCATGGGCGCCCTGCGGATGAAGACCTGAGGCGCCGCCCCAGAGGCCGCCGTGGATTTCAGGGACATATTATATGAGGTCGACGGCCCATTGGCCGTCATCACCCTCAACCGGCCGAAATACCGGAACGCCCAGGGCTATAGGATGCTGGACGAGATCGACCAGGCCTTCGCCCTGGCCAGGGTCGACGAGGCGGTGCGCGTGGTGATCCTCCGCGGCGCCGGCGGCGTCTTCTCCACCGGCCATGACCTGGGGACGCCGGAAGACAAAGAATACCGGGCCGGTCTGGGGGCCAAGGCCGGCATCGAGACCTACGACCAGTTCAAGCGCTACAACCTCGATCTGCTGGTGGCCTGGCGCAACTTCCCCAAGCCGACCGTGGCCATGGTCGAGGGCTATTGCATCTACGCCGGCTGGATGCTGGCGGCGGCCATGGACGTGGTGTTCGCCGCCGAGGACGCCGAGTTCCTGGGCGGCTTCGTGGAATATATGTCTCTGCCCTGGGATGTCGGCGTGCGCCGCGCCAAGGAGCTGTGCTTCGAGAGCCGGTTCATTTCGGCGGAGGAGGCGCGCGACTACGGCCTCGTCAACCGGGTTCTGCCGCCGGCGGATCTTGAGCGCGAAACCCATGCCTGGGCGCGCCGGGTGGCGGAAAACAGCCCCGAGGCCCTGCGCTTTTCCAAGATCCAGATCAACAAGGCCCAGGACGCCCAGGGCTTCTCCAACGCCGTCGAGGACTCCCTGGGCGACTATCAGGCGATGATGTACCTGCCCGGCCCGCCCTCGCGCGTCGAGAGCGGTCTTCGCCTGCTCACGGTCGACCTCGCCGTCCGGGGCAAGCGCGGCGAGCGCTTCGGACTTGAACCTGGACCAACGGAGCCCAGCTGACGGAGACGAGGATCATGACCGATACGATGAGTGTGAGTCCCGGCGTGGCCATGCCCGAGGTCAGGGCCAATCCCGACGGTTTCGGCGCCGCGATCACCGGCGTCGATCTCTCCCGCCCGCTGCCAACCGCGGCGCTGGCGGCGGTTAAGGCGGCTTTCGCAGCCCATTCGGTGATCTGGTTTCCCGACCAGCCGCTTACCCACGATCAGCTCGAAGCCTTCACTCTGCAATTCGGCGATTTCGGCTGGGACCCCTACATCGCGCCCCTGGCCGATCGACCGCATATCGTCGAGGTGCGGCGGGATGCGACCGAGACCACCTCGGTGTTCGGCGGCTTCTGGCACTCCGACTGGAGCTTTCAGGAAACGCCGCCGGCGGCCACCATCCTCCACGCCAAGGTCATTCCGCCGGTGGGCGGCGATACGCTCTACGCCGACGGCTATCGCGCCTACGAGGCCTTGTCGGAGGCCTTTCGGGCCATGATCGCGCCCCTGCGCGCGGTCCATTCGGCCACCGGCCCCTATGGACCGGGCGGCTTCTACGCCAAGGAGACCGGTCGCACCGGCATGGAGATTCTCCCGAGCCCAGAGGCGGACAAGACCTTCCCCCACCCCCTCGTTCGCGTCCATCCGGTCTCTGGCCGCAAGGCGCTGTTCGTCAATCCTGTCTACACCATCGGCGTCCACGGTATGGCGCCGGCCGAGAGCGAGGCGATCCTCTCGTTTCTGTTCAAGCATATGACCGAGGATCGGTTTGTCTATCGCCACGTCTGGGCGCCGAATATGCTGACCATGTGGGACAATCGCTGCTTGCTGCACAACGCCACCGGCGGCTACGACGGCCACGCCCGGGTCATGCACCGCACCACCGTCGCCGGCGAAGCCCCGATCGCGGTTTGAAGCCGCGGCGTTCCGTGCGACAGTGACCCGCTCTGGGTAGAGGATGCATTTTTGAACACGTCGACCGCGCGCAAGGTCCTGGTCGTCGATGACGAGGCGCTCATCGCCGCCCTGCTTGAAGACATGCTCGTCGAGCTCAGCTGCGACACGATCGGCCCGGCGCTGACGCTGGATCAGGGCCTCGCCCTGGCGCGGGAGTCCGAGATGGACGCGGCCATCCTCGATCTCAGCCTCAACGGCCAGCCGGTGTTTCCCATCGCCGAAGTCCTCGCCGAGCGAAAGATCCCGTTCGTCTTCGCCAGTGGCTACGCCGAGATCGACCGCGGCGGACGCTTCGGCGATATCGAGGTCGTGCAAAAGCCGTTCCGCCTCGCCGACCTCGCCGCCGCGCTCGATCGCCTGACCAAGGCCGCGTAGGCCTGACAGCGCTCAGTCGGTCGCGGGCGTCCGCACGTCGAAGCCTTGAGCCTTCAATTTCTCGAGCACGCCATCCTCCGCCACCAGAGAGCGCAGAGGTATGGCCGCGACGCTGACGCCGGGCGTGGCGAGTTCTCGGGCGATGGCCGCGGCGTAATCCTCCTGATCCTGGCGCACCCTGAGTCGGAACTCGGGGAAGCTGGCCAGGCATTCCTCGAATCCACGCGCCGCGGTGAGGGCGAGCGGCACATCGCCCCGGACCCAGCCCTGGGCCGACTCGCGGATCCGGGCCGGGCCCGCCTCGATCTCCTTCAAGGCGTCGTCCAGACAGGCCAGATCGACCTGCGGCGTCATACGATCGGCCAGATCGCGCAGGACGGGCACCGCGCGATGGGAGGCCGCCGGCGTCATGTGGACGCCCTTTGATGACGCGGTGGACTTGATGCCGCTCATGGGCGCGCCGTTGCGGATATCGGCCCGTTTGCGAAAGTCGGCCAGCATGAAGAGGCCCGATATGCCCGGTCGCCAGCCGTCGTAATGGCTGGGCGGTTGGCCCAGGGAGGCCGCGGCGGCCAGGTAGCGGGCGCGCAGATCGGGCGGCAAGGAAGCCTCGATGGGCGCGTGGGCCTTGAGCTTGCCCCGCAGCATCAGGGCGCCGAAGAGATCGAGGACGCCGAAGGTGTAGGCCGGGGGCAGGATCAGCCGCTTGGCGCCGGTGAGGCGTTGGGCGAGTACGGTCTTGTCCCATTGCGTTCCGCGCGGCAGTCCGTCGGGGACCCCCAGCACCCACACCACGGAGTCTCCTTTGGAGACCCGCCACCAGGCCGGCCCCGGCGTGCGGGCCCGCACCACCAGTTCGGCCACGACCGTTCCTTCAGGGTCGGCGCTCGGCGCCGCCGCCAGAGCCGCGCCAATCGGCGCCGCCAGCGCCAGGGCGGCGAGAACGAGGGCTCGCAGCTTCAGGTCGACGAAACCGCCGCTTCGGCGGAGGCCTCCCGCGCCGCGGGCGCCTGGATCAGCTCGATGACATAGCCGTCCGGATCCTTGCCCAGGGCGACGACGGCGCCGCCGAGGCCTTCGATCGGCGCCGGCTCGCGGGTAATTTCCAGGCCCTCGGCGCGAATGCGCTCGGTCAGGGCGATGGGGTCGGCGACATAGAAGACCAGCTTGACCGGGTTGTCGCGATAGTTACGCGCCGAGCCGTCGGTGTAGTGCATCAGCACCACCGCGCTTCGCCCTTCATGGGCCAGCATGATCTCATCGATATAGTCGAGCTTGAAGCTGCCGGTCCGCCTCATCCCCAGCACCCGGCTATAGAAATCTTCCGACCTGGCCAGATCGCTGACGCCGATGCCGACGGCGGTGAGAAAATCAGGCGAGCGCATTTGGATCCATCCCTTTCCACTGGCCACCGCTTCCATGGATGCGGACAGCGGGCTCATCGATAGGCTATTCCTCGGGCGAGCGGAACTAATCCAGGGAAGCAGGCCATGACCGACGCCTCGAACGACGCCCAGATCGAGTTCTGGAACACGGCCGGCGGCGCAACCTGGGCCGGTTTTCAGGCTCAGCTCGACCGCCAGATCGCGCCGCTGGGGGAGGCGGCCATCCGGGTCCTGGCGCCGGCGAGCGGCGAGCAGCTGATTGATATCGGCTGCGGCTGCGGCGACACCACCTTGGCCCTGGCCAAACGCGTCGGGGCGAGCGGCTCGGTGGTCGGCGTCGATATCTCGCGGCCGATGCTGGAGATCGCCCGGGGGCGAGCGGCCAGGGCGGCCAATATCCAGTTCGTCGAGGCCGACGCCCAGACCGCCTCGCTGGGCGAGGCGCGATTCGACGCCGCCTTCTCGCGCTTCGGCGTGATGTTCTTCGCCGACCCGATCGCCGCCTTCGTCAACATCCGCGCCGCGATCAGGCCCGGCGGACGGCTGACCTTCGTCTGCTGGCGTCCCATGGCCGAGAATCCGTGGATCGGGGCGCCGATGATGGCCGCCCGTCCCTTCCTGCCTTCCATCACGCCGCCGGAACCGAACGCCCCCGGTCCCTTCGGACTCGCCGATGCCGGCCGGACGAAGTCGATCCTGGAAGCGGCCGGTTTCGCCAGCGTCGGCGCCGATCGCTTCGACGCCAGGATTGGCTCGGGCGATCTGGAGACCACCCTGACCCTCGCCCTTCGCCTGGGCCCGCTCGGTTCGGCCCTGCGCGAACATCCGGACGCCGCCCCCCGCGCTCTCGACGCGGTGCGCGAGGCGCTGGCCGCCTTCGATACGCCGGATGGCGTCCTGATGCCCGCCGCCGTCTGGATCGTCTCGGCGCGCAACCCCTGACAAGGACGGTCGCTAGGCCGCCTCGAAATTCTTCGCCGCGAAGTCCCAATTGAGGGTCTTGTCCACCACCGCCTTCACATAGTCGGGCCGCCGGTTCTGATAGTCGAGATAGTAGGCGTGCTCCCAGACATCGACGGTCAAGAGCGGCGTCTGACCATGGATGAACGGAAGATCGGCGTTGGAAGTGCTCACCACCTTCAGCTTCCCGCCGTCCAACACCAGCCAGCCCCAGCCGCTGCCGAAGCGCGCCACCGAGGCGGCGGCCAGCTGGGTCTTCAGGGCGTCCAGGGAGCCGAAATCCGCGTCGATGGCGGCGGCCAGCTTGCCGCTCGGCGTCTGGGGCGTGGGGCTGAGACTGAGCCAGTAGAAGTTATGATTCCAGGCCTGGGCGGCGTTGTTGAAAATCGCCGCCTTCTCGGCATTGCCCGCGGTCTGGGTGATGATCGCCTCAAGCGTCTCGCTGGCCATCGGCGTGCCGGCCACGGCCTTGTTCAGATTGTCGAAATAGGCCTTGTGATGCTTGCCGTAGTGAAAGCCGATGGTGTTTTCCGAGATCGTCGGCGCCAGGGCGCCCGGGGCGAAGGGCAGAGGCGGCTGGGTGAGCGGCGAGGCGCCGAGCTTGACGCTCGCCGGGGCGGCGAGCGCGGCCGATCCAAGGGCCAGACCCGCCCCCGCCAGTGAGAGTTTCAGGATATCGCGGCGGGCCGTGGTGTCGATAAGCATGGCATGTCTCCGTGGGGTGAACCGGGCGCCATCCCTCCCATGGCCATGACATCAAACGCCCCCCGCGCCGCCCCGTCGAGTCCGGAAAGGCGGAGCGGCCTAACCTGGCGACGAGAGCGCGCCGTCCAGCCAGCCGATCAGGTCGTCCTCCACCTTTTCGCGGCCGATTTCGTTGAACATTTCGTGGCGACCGCCCGGGTAGACGTGATGATCGATCGAAGCCAGGCCTGCCGCGCGCCAGCTTTCGATAAGGGCTTGAGTGAACACCTGGCCAGGGCCGGTGACCGGATCGAATTCGCCGGAAATGACATGTATCGGCAGGTCGGCGCGCGCCTTCGCGAGGCGGGGATCGTGGCGCGCGCCGGCCGCCAGGGCGAAGATCGAAGCGCTCGCGGCGGGCGTGAGTTCGAAGCCGCACAGGGGATCGGCGATATAGGCGTCCACTTCCGCCTCGGCCCGAGAAAGCCAGTCCGAAGCGGTTCGCGCGGGCTCGAAGGGGGCGTTGAGCAGGTTGGTTCCCGCCGGCGCCCCGCTGGCGGCCATGGATTCCAGAAGCTTGTCCACCGCCGCCGTGCCCGAGAGCGCCAGGGCCGCCAGTTCGCCATGGTGTTCGAGCAGATAGATCTGGGCCGCGAAGGAGCCCATGCTGTGGCCCAGCAGGGCCAGCGGCAGCCCCGGGTTCTCGGCCTTGGCGACCCGGGTCAGGGCGGCCATGTCGTCGACCAGGCTCTGGAAGCCGCCCGGACCAAAATCGCCCAGGCCATGAGCGGCGGCCGAGGCGCCGTGGCCGCGATGGTCGGCGGCGTAGACGCCATAACCCGCTTCGGTCAGGCGGCCGATCAGGCGCCGATAGCGCGCGGTGTGCTCGGCCATGCCGTGAGCGATCTGGACGACGCCCTTGGCGGCGCCCGCCGGGGCCGCGCGATAGGCGGTGATCTTGACGCCGTCGACGCCCTCGAGCGCGAAGGCGGTGATCTGGCTGACAGACATGGGATCTCCCTTTCCGCCCGATCCAACAGCAAATCGGCGCGCCTCGCCAGCGGCGAGAAAATCCTTGGAAGAACCGGCGGCGCGAAGCATCTTGCCGCCACTTGAAACATGCGCCGAGCCGGCGCGGGCCGAGGGGTTGGATATGGGCGCTGTCCAGACGCTTAAGCAGGAATTGCATGACGCCGAGGAACGGCTTCTCGGCGAGTTGAGGACCCTGCGCCGGGGGCTGCGTGGCAAGGGCGACGCGGTGCTCCCCCACGATCAACTGACTCTCGGCCAGAGAGTGGCCGACTCGGTCGCCGCCGGCATGGGTTCGTGGAAATTCATCATCATCCAGAGCGCGATCCTGATCGTCTGGATCATTCTCAACATCACCGCCTACATAAAGCACTGGGATCCCTATCCCTTCATCCTCCTGAACCTCGCCCTCTCCTTCCAGGCGGCCTATGCGGCGCCGTTCATCATGATGAGCCAGAACCGCCAGCAGGATATCGACCGCAAGGAGGCGGAGAACGACCACCAGATCAACATCAAGGCCGAACTGGAGATCGAACTGCTGCACCAGAAGATCGACGAGCTGCGGGAGAAAGAAGTCCTCTACCTCACGCAGGCCATCTCGGACCTGACCGAACTTCTGCACAAGGAGCGGGCGCAAAACGAGCCGGCGGCGCCTCCGGCCTGAGGAAGGCCCAGGGGATTTCGATCACGCGGGGGCGGACGATCCCCGCCTTTTGCGCAAAGACGCTCCCAGACCGGCGACGCCCAGCAGCATCATCGCCCGGACGGGCGGCGAAACCTAAGCTGGAAGAGGCGAGCGACGCCAGCGCGATCGCACCCCAATTTCCTTTTGGAAATCGCCAGCCCCTCCGTTCCGCCAAATTTATCTCATTTCACGTGCGCGGGCCATGAACAGGCGCCGAGGCGGTGAGGCAAAGGCCCATCGATCGACGCTCAATCCCTCAACGCCCTTGTGGCCACCGGCTCCCGACCGATAGGACTTAGCGGCCCGCCAAGGAGACCCGCCCTGTCGATCGTCGCCGCCCTGCATCACCTGACCCGCTATCGCTACGATCGGCTGGTGGAGCTGGGGCCGCAGACGATCCGCCTGCGGCCTGCGCCCCACTGCCGTACGCGCATTCCCAGCTATTCGCTCAAGGTTACGCCGGCCAACCACTTCATCAACTGGCAGCAGGATCCGCACGGCAACTGGCTGGCGCGGCTGGTGTTTCCCGAGCGCACCGACGAGTTCAGCGTCGAGGTCGACCTTACCGCCGACATGGTGGTGATCAATCCGTTCGATTTCTTCGTCGAACCCTATGCCGAGCATTTTCCCTTCACCTATTCACAGGAGCTGACCCGCGACCTGGCGGCCTATATCGAACTCGACGAGGTCGGGCCGCTGCTGGAAGCGCGGGTCGCGGCGCTCGACCCGGCCGGCGCGCGGACCATCGACTTCCTGGTCGGGATCAACGCCGAGATCGCCCGGAGCGTACGCTATGTGGTGCGGCTGGAGCCCGGGGTGCAGAGCCCGGATGTCACCCTTTCCCTCGGCTCCGGCTCGTGTCGCGACAGCGCCTGGCTGCTGGTGCAGATGTTCCGCCGCCTGGGCCTCGCCGCCCGGTTCGTGTCCGGCTATCTCATCCAGCTCAAGGCCGACATCGATCCGATCGAGGGGCCGCTGGGCACCCAGGTGGATTTCACCGACCTGCACGCCTGGGCCGAGGCCTATATTCCGGGCGCCGGCTGGATCGGCTTCGACGCCACCTCGGGCCTCCTCTGCGGCGAGGGCCATATCCCGCTGGCGGCCACGCCCCACTACGCCTCGGCCGCGCCGATCAGCGGCGTGGTGAGTCCGGCCGAGACCGATTTCCATTTCGAGATGAGCGTCTCCCGCGTCGCCCAGCCCACCCGGATCACCCGGCCTTTCGAGGACGCGGGCTGGGAGGCTCTGCTGGCCACGGGCGATGCGGTGGAGGCCGATCTGGCGGCCCAGGATGTGCGCCTGACTCTGGGCGGCGAGCCGACCTTCGTCTCCATCGACGATCGCGAGGCGGCCGAATGGAACACCGAGGCCTCTGGGCCGACCAAGCCGGTGATCGCCGAGGACCTTCTGGGCCGGCTCGAGGCGCGTTTCGCGCCCGGCGCCATGCGCCATTTCGGCCAGGGCAAATGGTATCCGGGCGAGCCGCTGCCCCGGTGGGCGCTCGGTCTCTACTGGCGGCGCGACGGCGTCCCCATCTGGCGCGGCGCCCGCGACGTGCGCCGCGAACCGGCCACGGCCGACGACGCCCTGGCCTTGATGCGCCGTCTGGCCCGCGGCCTGCGGGTCGATCCGGGCCACATCCTGCCGGCCCGGGAGGACCCTCTGGCGGCGATCAAGGCCGAGGCTGATCTGCCACCCGACGTCAGCCTGGACGAGGCCGCGATCGACGATCCGGCGGCGAGATCGACCCTGGCCCGGGCCATGGCCGGTGGCCTGTCGAAGCCGATCGGCTATGTCCTGCCCCTGCGCCGGGCCTTCACCAAGGCCGAAGGCGACGGCTGGGTGAGCGAGGCCTGGGTCTTCCGGCGCGGGGGCCTGTTCCTGGTCCCCGGCGACTCGCCGCTGGGCCTGCGCCTGCCGCTAAGCGCCCTGCCCACCGTCAAGCCCAAGGACTATCCCTATATCACGCCGCTCGATCCCTATGAGGATCGCGGGCCCCTGCCCACCTTCGACACCCTGTTCGCGACGAAAAGCGGCGATCCCATTCCCGTACCGGTGACCCAGCGGCGACGGGCCAAGGCGCCCATCGTCCGCACCGCCCTTTCCGTGCAGGCCAGGGACGGCCTGCTCCACGTCTTCATGCCGCCGGTGGCCGCGGCGGAGGATTATCTGGAGTTGGTCGCCCAGCTTGAACGCGCCGCCGAGGATCTGCCGATCCGCATCGAGGGCTATGCGCCGCCCGACGACAAGCGGCTGGCCGTCCTTAAGGTCACCCCCGATCCGGGCGTCATCGAGGTCAATGTCCAGCCGGCCGCCGACTGGCGCGAGTCAGTGGCCATCACCACGGCGGTCTACGACGAGGCCCGGGCCTGCCGCCTCGGCGCCGACAAATTCATGATCGACGGACGCCACACCGGCACCGGTGGCGGCGCCCATGTGGTGGTCGGCGGGGCCAGCCCGGCGGATTCGCCGTCCCTGCGCCGACCGGACGTGCTCAAGAGCCTGCTGATCTATTGGCAGCGCCACCCGGCTCTTTCCTATCTGTTCTCGGGCCTGTTCGTCGGACCGACCAGCCAGGCGCCCCGGGTCGATGAGGCGCGCCATGACGGCCTCTATGAGCTCGATATCGCCCTGGGCCTCATCCCGCCCCCCGGCAAGGGCAAGGCGCCCGCGCCATGGCTGGTGGATCGTCTGCTGCGCAACCTGCTGATCGACGTGGCCGGCAACACCCACCGCACCGAGATCTGCATCGACAAGCTCTATTCCCCGGACGGCCCCGCCGGGCGCCTCGGCCTGCTGGAATTCCGCGGCTTCGAGATGCCGCCGGACGCGCGGATGAATCTGGCCCAGCAGCTCTTGATCCGGGCCCTGATCGCCTGGTTCTGGCGCGAGCCGCAAAGCGGGCCGTTGGTGCGCTGGGGTACGACGCTGCACGACCGCTTCATGCTGCCGCACTTCGTCTGGGCCGACTTCCTCGATGTGCTGGCCGAGCTGGACAGCGCCGGCTATCGGCTCGACCCGGTGTGGTTCGAGGCCCAGCGCGCCTTCCGCTTTCCAGTCCACGGCCAGGTGAGCTACGGCGGCGTCACCCTCGAGCTGCGCCACGCCCTGGAGCCCTGGCACGTGATGGGCGAGGAGACCTCGCCGGCCGGCACGGTGCGCTTCGTCGATTCTTCGGTGGAGCGGCTCCAGGTCATGGCCCGGGGCTTCAACCCGCGCCGCCACGCCATCGCCTGCAATGGCCGGCTGCTTCCCATGACCGCCACCGGCGCCGCGCGCGAAGCGGTGGCCGGATTGCGCTACAAGGCCTGGAAGCTGCCGAGCGGCCTCCACCCGACCCTTCCGGTCAATGCGCCGCTTACCTTCGATATCGTCGATCTGGCCAGCCGTCGCTCGATCGGCGGCTGCGTCTATCATGTCTCCCACCCGGGCGGGCGCAGCTATGATACCATGCCGGTCAATTCCTATGAGGCGGAGGCGCGGCGCAAGGCGCGGTTCGAGGAACATGGCCATACGCCCGGCGTCATCGACATTCAGCCCGCCGCCCCGTCGGCCGAATTCCCCATGACGCTTGACCTAAGGACGGCGCCGAAATGAACGCCGCGGGGGGCTTCCATGGCTGACACCGCCAGCGCCACGCGGCGGCGGGAAAACCTCGACCCGGCCGGGGCCGAGCGCCTGAGCGAATGGCTGCGCGGCTACCAGCCGATTCCCGGCATCCCCGACGAGCTGTTCGATCCCACCGGGCGGCCACGCGATTATTGGCTGCATTTCCTGGGCGATCTGGCCGAATACGCCGACGAGGATATCCGCAGCCGCTTCAGCCTGGCGACCCGCCACATCCGCGATACCGGCGTGTCGCACCGGGTCTATGGCGAGGACACCGAGCGAAGCTGGCCGCTGAGCGCCGTCCCGCTGATCATCGGCGAGGCGGAATGGGCGACGATCGCCGACGGCGTCAAGCAGCGCGCCACCCTGATGGAAGCCCTGCTGCGGGATCTCTACGGCGAAGCGAGCCTGGTGAGCGAGGGCGCCCTGCCGGCCGCCGCTCTCACCGGCAGCCCCGATTTCATCGCCGCCGCGCGCGGGATCAAGCCCCCGGGCGGGCGCTGGCTGCAGCTCTACGCCGCCGATCTTGGCCGCGGCCCCGACGGCCGCTGGTGGGTGCTCGGCGACCGCACCCAGGCCCCCTCCGGCGCCGGCTACGAGCTGGAAAACCGCCTGGTGCTGTCGCGCGCCTATCCCAATCTCTACAACGCCATGAACATTCAGCGCCTGGCGCCGTTCTTCGACGCTCTGCGCAAGGGCCTCTCCGCCACCGCCGATCGGACCGATCCGCGCATCTGCCTGCTCACCCCGGGCCCTTTCAGCGAGACCTATTTCGAGCAGGCGCATCTGGCGCGCTACCTCGGCTTCCTCCTGGTCGAGGGCGACGACCTGGTGGTTCGCGACGGCCGGGTCTATGTGCGCACGATCGCCGGCCTCAAGCGCGTCGATGTGATCCTGCGCCGGGTCGACGCCGATTTCATCGATCCCCTCGAGCTCAACAGCGCCTCCCAGCTCGGCGTGCCCGGCCTGCTGGACGCCCTGCGCGCGGGCGGCGTCACCCTGCTCAACATGCCGGGCTCCGGCGTGCTGGAATCCCGGGCCCTGCTCGGCTTTCTGCCCAAGCTCTGCCGGCGGTTGCTGGGCGAAGAGCTCAAGTTGCCCAATGTCGCCACCTGGTGGTGTGGTCAGCCGGCCGAACGGGCGCTGGTGGAAGGGCGGTCCGATCTCGTGGTGGCCCCGGCTTTCAATGTTCAGCGGGCCGACGGGACGTTCGATACGCCGCGGGTGATGTCGGAAATCTCCGAGGCCGAGCGCGCCGAACTTCTGGCGCGCATCGCCGACCGGCCGGGCGACTTCGTCGGCCAGGAGGTGGTGCGGCTCTCCACCACGCCGGTCCTGCGCGAAGGCCGGCTGGAGCCAGCGCCGTTCGTGCTGCGCGTCTACGCCACGGCGACCGCCGATGGTCTTGTGGTCATGCCCGGCGGCTTCTGCCGCACCTCAGACCGCCACGACGTGCGCGCCATCTCCATGGGCGAGGGCGCCAGCACCTCCGATGTCTGGGTGATCAACGACGCGCCGGTGGAGCGCGTCACTCTTCTGGCGGCGCAGGAGGATGTGAAGGTCCGGCGGATCCTCGGCCATCTGCCGAGCCGGGCGGCCGACAACCTCTTCTGGCTGGGCCGCTATCTGGAGCGCGCCGAAGCCACCCTGCGTCTGGCCCGCAGTCTTTGCACCAGCCTGATGGACTCCGAGGCGGCCATCCATGGCGCCGGCGAGACCCTCGTGAATCTGCAGGAACTGCTGATCGCCTGGGGCGCCCTGGACGAAGAGGCCATGGGCGGCCGCGCGCTTGACGCCGCCCGCGACGCCCTGCACGACGAGGAGGCCTATGGCTCGGTCATCTGCCTGGTGCGCAAGGCCAGGCGCACCGCCGCCAGCATGCGCGAGCGCCTCTCCGCCGATTTCTGGACCCTGCTGCTCAATCTGGAGAACGGTCTCGACAACCCCGAGCGCGGCCTGCTCTCCGAAGCCAGCGCTCTGCAGCAGGTCGAAACCGCCCTGCAGATCCTCGCCGCCCTTTCGGGCCTGGCCCAGGAGAACATGAACCGCGCCGCCGGCTGGCGCTTCCTCGACATGGGCCGGCGCATCGAGCGCGGCGTCAATATCTGCCGGTTCACCCGCACCCTCGCCCACGACGGCGCCACCACCGACGACCTCGATCTTCTCCTCGACCTCGCCGACAGCCAGATCACGTATCGGGCGCGCTATCTGGTGGGCCTGGCCCTGACCCCGGTCCGCGACATGGTCATGCTCGACCCCTACAACACCCGCTCCCTGGCCTTTCAGGTCGTCACCCTGCGCGGCCATCTTGACGCCCTCCCGGCTCTTGTCGATGACGGCATGCTCGAGGAGCCCGACCGCGAACTCATCGTCCTGGCCACCGAGGTGGAGACGGCCGACGCCACCACCCTGGATGTCGAAACCATGCTCTGCTTCGAGAACGCCCTGATGCGCCTCTCGACGGCCGTGGCCGACCGCTTCTTCCTCCAGGGCGCCAACGCCGTCCCCACCGTCAAGCTCGCCGGCCTGGCGTGATCTACGAGGTCCGTCACCGCACGACCTACGTCTATGAGGACGAAGTCACCTTCGCCCGTTGCGCGCTACGGCTCACGCCCCGGCTTTCCGCCGTCCAGACGGTGATGGAAAGCACGGTCAGCGTCGTGCCGGCCCCGGCCCAGACCCAGCGGCGGATCGGGCCGTTCGGCGAGCAGGTGCTGACCGTGGTGGTGGAGACGCCGCACAAGGAACTGGTGATCGAGGCCAGGTCCAGGGTCGATGTCCACGCCCCGACCGTGGAGATCTCGCCGAGCGAAGCCTGGGAGGCGGTTCGCCAGGCCGCCCTCAGCGCCGATAGCCTCGGCCCGCAAAGCCCGGCCAGCTTTCTCTATCCGACGAGACGAACACCGATCACTCCCACGATCACCGACTACGCCCGCCAGAGCTTCGCCGCCGGAAGGCCGGCCGTTGAGGCGGTGGCCGAGCTGATGAGCCGGATACACCGGGACTTCATCTATGACGGCGACGCCACCGACGTTTCCACGCCGCCGGCCGAGGCCTTCGCGGCGCGTCGGGGCGTCTGCCAGGACTTCGCCCACATCATGATCTGCGCGCTTCGGGGCCTGGGCCTGCCGGCCGGCTATGTCAGCGGCTATCTGCGCACCAATCCCCCGCCCGGCGGCCAGCGCCTGGAAGGCGCCGACGCCACCCACGCCTGGGTCAGTGCCTGGTGCGGCGTGGATCGCGGCTGGATCGGCTTCGACCCCACCAACGCCCTGCTGGTCCAGAACAGCCACATCATCCTGGCCACCGGCCGCGACTACGCCGATGTGGCGCCGATCGACGGGATCATCCTGGCGCCGGGGGAACAGACGCTGAAGGTCGAGGTGGACGTCAAGCCGCTGGGGGAATGAGCACCGGCTCGGCGGTCCAAGCCCTTATTGTGGAGCCGCATCGTCGACCGAATAGAGGCTCAAGCCCGACATAGTGCCCACGGCGATCTGAGCACCATCAGGCGCGATGGAAAACGACGTGCCGAGGTCGGGAGGAAGAATCGTTTCATAGCTGGGCGATTGGACCCATGGTCGCCAAAGGGTAAGCCGACCCCCGCTCAGAAAGGCGACGAACCGACCTTTTGGGTCCCATGCGGCTTGGATCGGCTCGCCATCGGCTACCCGCACGTCCGTAAGATGAGTGCTGTCCGCTAGGCGAGCGCCGTCCGCCGCCTTCAGCACGACCGGTCCGGAGGTGGAATTCATCCAAGCTTGGGCAGCGGGATCACGAGCGAGATCCCCTGAAACAATTGTCGCGTCAACGACGGCGAAAATCAGTTGGCCATCAGGGCTGGGGGTGACGCTACCTATCTGGACCACGCCGTATTTTGACTTAGCAGCTATCTGGAAGATCGATGGCGGCGCCGAGCCGAGGTCTACTATAGCAATTTGGCCTTCATCTGAGCCGACCACGACACGTTTGCCGGCGTCTAGCCAACTCAGTGAAGTCACGCCTAAGGGGATCTTGTATGCGTGGAGAAATCGCCATTCTCTGGTCGCATAGACGCTGACAATCGTCTCCCGTCCTGACTTCTCAAAATCTCCCATCCGGCTGGGCCAGACGGCCACCACTATCCCGTCGCTGGAAGCACTGAAGTTTGCGTCGCCGCCCTGCCAATGGCCATCGGTGTAGCTCGTCGGCTTCGGCTCACCCTCAGACCAATCGATTGTGTCGGACAGCGGACTCCAAATTCTGAATTTGTGATCGTCCCATCGATCGATCGGCGGCGCGGCGACCACGTGAGGAGAGCCGTCCAGGAACATGATCAGTGGTGGGGACAGGGTGACCATGTCCCCCTTGTGGTGATATCGGTGGAGGAGCCCGCCAGCTCGATCCCACTCAAAAAGCCTCGTAAGATCTCCCGCCGGCTGGTTCATGGCCGCGAGCATCGAGCTGTCGGGCGACCAAGCCACCGATAGGGCGGCGGCCTCGGTGGTCTCCAGCCGTTGGGCTAGGTCGTCCGACTCCTCTCCCCAGTTCAGCCGCGTCGTCGGGCGGACGGTGATCGGGAAATGCACGTTGCTGATGTCATCGCCGAGGCATGATGTGGCTCCGGAACATGCGGCGCCCGCCCTGACGCCAAACATAGAAAGAAGGAGGTGCTTCAGTCCCGGCAGCTGCTCCGACCGCTTCCTTCGCCAAACCGGATCGTCGTTGTACAGCGGGCCATCAGGCAGCCATGTCGTCTGACTCGCCACCGCAACACCCGTCTGGGCGTCAGGGAGGGCCAGCCCGAGGTCCTTCGCATAAGCTGAGAGGCCGCCGTGGCACAGGGAAGGATCGACCCGTCGCTTGGGAGAGGTGGTTTCTTCAAGCTGCATGGCTCGATCGACAGCGGATCGCAGGCGATCAGCGCTGATCGGCACATTCCTCGAAAAAATTGCCTGAACAAGCGTCGTGGACTCCAGCAATGAGCTTCCAGAGGAGCGATCCGGACACACAGAACTGTCAATGACAATAACGCCTCTATAGTAACTTAAATACATAAAAGCGTCATCCACATTTCCCTGACTTAACGCGGCCCCAAACATAAACAATACGAATGAGTCCGGCGCTTGGCCGCTATCGATCTTATCTCTGAGCCACTTAGCGATCTCTTCCTGGGCTGGTTTAGTTGGATGATCGGCTACAAGTTTCGTGAACTGAGCCATGTCGCCGCTCGCCAAACTGGCGTTTAGCGACGTCAAGAGGTCGTCAGCCACAGCCGGAAAGGCGACGATCAGAGTGAGCGTGGCAAGGGCCAGCCAAAGCGCTCTTAGCTGCGTGAGAAGTTCATTCTTTACGCCCATGCGCCTAGCCCCCTCACCAGGAGCGGAGCACGTTTACGAGAAGCTTCCAAGCGAGATGAATTGAAATCCAACACGCTGAAAGGTCCTGGTTGCTGGTCTTACGGGTATCGGACCGCCAGTCGCCGACGTCGCCCCCATCGACGGGATCATCCTGGCGCCCGGCGAACAGACGCTGAAGGTCGAGGTGGACGTCAAGCCGCTCTGGGCGTGAGCATCGGCTCGGCGCTCAGGGTCGCTATCAACCCTGCCGCTTGCCTTCGCGATGGAGACGTCGAAGATGGCGTGGCCCCGCACCCAGGAGGCCGCCATGGCACAGACCCTCAAACTGCCGCTTTCCGGCGATGTCTCGCAATTCATCGCCCCCTGGAGCTGGTTCATCCGACAAGCCGGCCAGGTGGGTCTGATCAACATCGATGTCGGCGACACGCCGGCGCCGGATGTCGAGACAACGGTGCTGAGCGATGTGGGGACCTATGGCCGCCAGATCGGACGCCTGGCCGACGCCATGGAGGTTTTGATCGCGTGCCTGGATCGCAATTCGCTCAGCCCCGATCAGCAGGCCGCCATCAGCGCTTTCGAAACCCAGTGGGATCAGGTGCGGGAGATCAAGATCCGCCAGGGCCGAGGCGCCCAGCCTGAATTGCGCGAGCCAGCGCCTCGCTTCCGGAAGGCTGACTAAGACCTATCCAAAACCGCCTCGCCCTCGGCGAGGTCGGTCCGGGCGATGGAACCGCTCGGCGCCTACCCCGCCCGCCGCCGCGCCAGCGCCTCGCGGGTTACGGCGTGGCTCTCGCGGGTGATGTTGTAGCGCGAGCCGAGCATCAGCGGGATGATCAGGAGGGTCGGCACCAGCACTCCGGCCACCAGGCCAAGGCGGGTGACGGTGTGGGGATCGACGGCGCCGGGATGGGCCCTGGCCGGCCACATCACCACATGCTGCAGCAGGAAGCCGGCGACCATGGCGCCCAGGCCCGCGGTGGCCTTGCCGGAAAAGGACAGGGCGGCGGCGAACACGCCCTCCTGGCGCTTGCCCGTCGCCAGTTCTTGAACATCAAGGGTGTCGGCCAGCATGGAGACGAACATGATGCCCAGCACCGTGCCGAAATAAGTGGCCACCATCACGTTGCCGACCAGGATGAAGATGAGGATCGGCGCGCCGTTGGGTGGCAAGAGGTGCAGCAGCCGAGCGCCGATCACCCCCATGCCATCGACGAACAGGAGGATGAAGCTGCCGATCAGCACGGTCTTCTTGTCCATGCTCCGCTCGATCGGCCCGATGGTGAAGAAGGCGATGACCGCGCCCAGCACCGCCAGGCTGAACCACTGGAGCTGTTCGGGGGCCAGGCCCCAGAAATAGGTCGAGACATAGATGCCCAGGGTGTCGGTCGTGCCGGTGACGGCGGCGGTGAGAAGGGCGCCGACGAAAAGGATCAGGAAGTTTCGGTTGACGAGGGTGGCCGCGACATCGCTCCAGACCCGCCCCAGGCTGAACCTGGGCGTCGAACCCACCGGCTGGAGCAGAAACGGAATCTCGCCGCGCGTCAGGTGGGTGGTGGCGAGCACTGCTGCGGCCACCACCAGCGCCAGGGCCGGGGCGAAGGCGCCATAGGCGTGCGGATTGAGCTGACCGGGCGAATAGGCCGGAGTGCTGGCGAAGACGAAGCGCCAGGTGCAGGTGATGAACACCAGCGAGCCCAGCCAGCCGACGCCATAGCGCCAGGTGACGATGGTCGTGCGCTCGGCGTAGTCGTCGGAGAACTCGGCATAGAGCGCGGTCCACGGCACCACGAAGAGGCTCATGCCGATGTGGCTGAGGATCACGGTGGCGAAGAGCCAAGCCAGCAGCCCATCGCCGCCGAGCCCATGAGGCGGTGAAAACACCAGATAGAGGCCAAGGGCGATCGGCGCCGCGGAGATGTACATCAGGAGGTGCCGGCGCCCGAGCCGAGTCCTCAAGTGATCGGAGAACGAACCGATCAGCGGATCGCACACGGCGTCGATGATCAGAGCCACGGCGATGGCCGTGGAAGCCTTGAAGGCGTCCATGCCCAGGACCTGATTGTAGTAGAAGAGCAGGAAGGTGCTGAAGGCGAAGTTCTTGAGCGCTTCGGGGAGGGCGCCCACGGCCTGAAAAACCTTGACGCCGAGCGGCACCTTTCCCATCCGCGTCCGCGCGCGCTCATAAAGAACTTCGGCAGCGCTCAAACCGCTCTCCCCGCGCCGGCGCCGATTCGTTGGATCGACCGGGCGGGAGAACCTTAGGGTGTGATGATCGGGGGCGGAATCACCTAAAGTGTGAATTCCACTTTAGTTTTCGGAGGCGGCGCCTCCCCTCCTCCTGCGGAAGGCGCCAAGCTGGAGCCCCTTCCCCGGCTTCGCCGGTACTTCACCCACGCCATCGGGAAGAGAAAGTAAAGCTCTCCTCCCCTCTGGGGGAGGAGGACCCCGAAGGGGTGGAGGGGGCTCCAGCAGGGCTCAGGCGTTTGCCTCCGCCCTGGGTCGCCAAGTCAGTCATGGGATGCTGGCTCACGCTACACCGCGCTAGGAGACGACGTCCTTGAGGCTCAGAACGATTTCGCTCGCGGAGCAGGCCAGGGCGAAGAGGATAAGCCAGTGGCCGAGTTGAATGTGCTTGATCATTGTCGGAAGCCCAAAAAGGTGACCGTACTGTACGGTTACGGGGATATATGACGTGTTCGGTTGTGGCGCCAGAGGCTTCAAGGCCGGCCTAGGCAATTATTTTCGCCGCCGCCTTGGCGATCAGTTCGCCCTGGTGGCGGGCGCCGGCGAGCTCGTTTTCGCTGGGCTGCCGCGATCCATCCCCGCCGGCGATGGTGGTGGCGCCATAGGGGCTGCCGCCGGTGATTTCGCTAAGCGTCATCTGGCCCTGGAAGCTGTAGGGCAGGCCCACCACCATCAGGCCGAGATGCAGCAGATTGGTGATGAGCGAAAACAGGGTCGTTTCCTGGCCGCCGTGTTGCGAGGCCGTGGAGGTGAAGGCGCCGCCGACCTTGCCGTTGAGGGCGCCGCGCATCCAAAGGCCGCCAGCCTGGTCGAGGAAACTGGCCATCTGCGATGACATGCGGCCAAAGCGGGTGCCGGCGCCGATGATGATGGCGTCGTAACCCGCGAGATCCTCGATGGCGGCGATCGGCGCGGCCTGATCGAGCTTGAAGTGGGCGGCCTTGGCGACCTCCAGCGGGGCCGTTTCGGGCACGCGCTTGATATCGACCTCGGCGCCCGCGGCGCGCGCGCCTTCGGCGACGGCCTGCGCCATCGCTTCGATGTGGCCGTAGGTGGAATAGTACAGAACCAAAACCTTGGGCATGAGCGCCTCCTTTGCTGGCCGTGAGATAGGCGCTCCCAAACCATCGGAAAACTCGTATAATCTTGAACGAGCTATTCAGGGTTTTCGATATGCCGGATCCCGGAACGCCAAGCCTCGATCAGCTTCAGGTCTTCCAGACCGTGGTCGAGACCGGCAGCTTCGCGGCCGCCGGACGGCGCCTCAACCGCGCCACCTCGGCGATCAGCTACGCCGTCGCCAATCTTGAGGGGCAGCTGGGTGTGGCCCTCTTCGACCGACGCTCGACCCGCAAGCCGCAACTGACCGAAGCCGGCCGCGCCGTGCTCACCGAGGCCCGAGCCGTTTCGCGGGGCGTCGACACCCTGCGGGCGAAGGTGAAAGGCCTGTCGGAGGGCCTGGAGGGCGAGGTCTCGCTGTCGGTCGATGTCATGCTGCCCACCAGCCGGCTGGTGGACGCCTTGCAGGCTTTCCAGGCGAGGTTTCCCACCGTCACCCTACGGCTTCACGTGGACGCGCTCGGCGCCATCATCCAGCGCGTCCGGGATGGCGAGGCGGTGGTCGGCGTGACTGGCCCATTGCAATCAACAGAGGAGGGCCTGGAGCAAGTCGTCCTAGGCGTGGTGCGGATGATCCCGGTGGCGGCGCCATCCCATCCCCTGGCGAGAAGCTCCAACCGCGGGCCGGGCGCGGCCAGGGGTCATCTGCAGCTGGTCCTTACCGACCGTTCGCGCCTGACCGAGGGTCAGGATTTCGCCGTGCTGAGCCTCAACACCTGGCGACTGGCCGATCTCGGGGCCAAGCACGCCCTGCTGCTGGCGGGCCTGGGCTGGGGAAACATGCCCACGCACATGGTGGCCGAGGATATCGCCGCCGGCCGGCTGACGGCGCTGGATCTGCCCGACTTCAGCGGCGGCGACTATGAGCTCCGCGCCATCTGGCGCGCCGACGCCCCGCCGGGGCCAGCCGCGCGGTGGCTGGTGGAGCGGCTGGCGGGGTAGGCGTGATCATTGGACTCCAGCGGGTCTGAAACATCGGCGTCAAGCTGGAGCCCCCTTCCCCCACGCCAAGGAAAAGAGAACAAACGCTCTCCTCCCCCCTTGGGGGAGGGGGACCCCGAAGGGGTGGAGGGGGCTCCAGCCAGGCTGAAACGTCAGCGTCAAGCTGGAGCCCCCTTCCCCGGCTTCGCCGGGACTTCAGCCAACGGGGGAAGAGAGAAACACCTTAAGTCCAAACCGCGTCCAACGCCGCGCAGAACGCCTCCATGTCGCTCATCGAGCCGACGGTGACCCGTGAGGTGTTGGGCCAGATCGGCCAGGAGCGACCGATCTCCACGCTCTGGGTGCGGAAGGCGGCCTGCATGACCCCGGCCGGCTTGGTCTTCCAGTCGATCATGAACATGTTGGCGTTGGTCGGCAGGACCGTGAGGCCGCGCTTCTTCAGGTGATCGAGGCTCATGGCGCGGGCCTCCCGCATCTCCTTGCGGCGGGCGGCGATCAGATCGGCGGCGGTGAGGCTGGCCGTGGCGCAGGTGAGCGAGGGCAGCGGCAAGGCGCCGGACTGCATGCCGCCGTCATAACGCATCATCTTGGCGATGATGTCGGGCCTGGCCATGATGTAGCCCATGCGCATCCCGGCCATGCCGAAGATCTTGGAGAAGGTGCGCATGACGATCACGTCCTTGTCGGACGCGGCCATGTAGGAGACCAACGGCACGCCGGCGAAGTGGGTGTAGGCCTCGTCGACCAGCACGATGGAGCCGGCCGGCTTGTTGGCCACCAGCCATTCGATATCGGCCACCGGGGTGATCGTGCCGGTGGGATTGTTGGGCGTGCAGACATAGTAGAGGCCGGCGTTGGGGTCGGCGGCCAGCATGGCCTTGACGTCATGGGCGTAGTCGCGGGTCAGCGGCACGGCCTTCACCGGCGCGCCCAGCCACTTGGCGGTGCGGCCGGCCAGCTCGAAGGTGGGGTCGGCGGTGACCAAGCCCCGGGTCGGCGAGCAGAAGGTGACCACCGCGCGCGACAGCGGATCGCTGGACCCCGGCCACGGAGCGACGTGATCGGCCGGGACGCCCTCGACCTTGCTGACCGTGCGGATGAAATCGCCCCGCTCGTCATGCGGCTCATAACGGTTGCCGGAAGCGATGATCGCCGCCGCCGCCGCCTGGCCGGGGGCCAGGGGGCCGGTCCAGCACTCATTGGCTCCGATCCTGACCTTGGCCGTCGGGGCCGGATCGGGAATGCCGGCCGAGGCCCAGGCCGGACGCCCGGCGCTGGCCGCCGCCACGGCGCCCAGGCCGAACACCGTGGCGATCCCGGCCAGCTGGCGGCGCGAATAGCCGCGATGGAGCAGATCGTCCTTCACCTCCTCGGTGATCGCCTCGAGTGTCATGGCCTTCTCCTCCTTCCTCCGACTATGCACCCCGAGCGGTCGAAAGCCATCGGCGAGCTCACATCTTCAGCGCGTTCTTGAACATCAGCAGGCTGATGGCGACGAGATAGGCGCCGAAGACGCCGCGCAGCCACGCCGCGGGCAGCCGGTGGGCGGCGGCGACCCCCAGGGGCGCGGTCAGAATCGACATGGAGGCCACGGCGATGGCGGCCGGCAGGTTGACGTAGCCGAGCGATCCCCAGGGCAGGCCCTTCTGGCCAAAGCCGATGATGGCGAAGCCGATGGCGCTGGGCACGGCGATCAGAGCCCCCATGCCCGAGGCCGTGGCGATGGCGCGGTGGATCGAACGGCCGCAAAGGGTCATCACCATGATGGCGATGGTGCCCCCGCCGATGCCCAGCAGGGCCGAGAATCCGCCGAGGCCGCCGGCGATTCCCACGCGCAGCGCGCCGGACGGCATGGTGTCGGAGATCACCCGATTTCCAAGGCGCGGCACAATGAAGTTGAGCGACATCAGCATCACCCCGCCGGCGAAGATCAGGGTCAGCATCCGGCCGTCGATATGGCCGGCAAGCGCTACGCCGAGACCCGCGCCCAGCACCAGCCATGGGGCCCAGGTCTTGAGGATCTCGAACTCCACGGCGTCGCGCCGGGCGTGGGAGCGCAGGGAGCGCAGGGAGGTGGCGATGATGGTGGCCGCCGAGGTGCCGATGGCGATGTGGGCGTATTGGGCCTTGTCACCGCCCAGCAGGGGCAGCACCAGAAAGAGCGCCGGCACCACCACGAACCCGCCGCCGATGCCGAACAGGCCGGCGGCGAATCCCGCCACCAGGCCCGCCGCCAGCATGGCGCCCATCGGCGCGGCCCAGGAAAGAGTATCGATCGCCATCGTCGGTTACCTAGGCCGGCGGCGGGCGATCGCCTAGCCGCGAACGGACCGAAAGCAAAGCCTGGGCTCAACGGCTCAATCAAAAGGCGCCGCGCATCGCGGCCGGCGATTTTGAGAAATCGTTCGGGCCGGTTATGCGCAAGCACGCCATCCTTCTCCGGAGCCCTGCCGATGAAAAGAGCGCTGCTGCTCGCCGCCTGCCTTGTCCTTCCCTGGACCGCCGCCCACGCCGCCCCCAAGCCGACCCCCGCCACCCCCAAGGCCGAGGCCGCGCCGTCGGACGACGGCGCCCTCTTCACGCCCGAGAGTGTTTCGAGCGACGGCTCGGTGATGATCGAGGGCCGTCGGGTGGATTATCGCGCTGTCGCCGGGACCCTGGTGGTCCATCCCAAGGACTGGGACGACGCCGCGCCTCATAAGGCCGCCGACAAGGATTCGGACGCCGACAAAGGTGACGACGACGACAAGAACCCCAAGGCCGAGGCCTCGATGTTCTATGTCGCCTATTTCAAGAAGGGCGTTCCCGCCGCTGGCCGGCCCATCACCTTCCTCTACAACGGCGGGCCGGGATCCTCGACCGTGTGGCTGCACATGGGCGCCTTTGGACCCAGGCGCGTGGTCACCAAGGATGATTCCCACACCCCGGCCGCACCCTATCAGCTGGTCGACAACGCCTACAGCCTGCTCGACGCGACCGACTTGGTGTTCGTCGACGCGCCGGGCACCGGCTTCAGCCGCGTCGCCGGCAAGGACAAGGAGAAGGCCTTCTATGGCATCGATCCGGACGCCTACGCCTTCAGCCGATTCGTCCTTGGGTTTCTCTCCAAATACGGCCGCTGGAACTCGCCCAAATATCTGTTCGGCGAAAGCTACGGCACGCCGCGTTCATCCGTTCTGATCAACGACCTGGAAACCGACGACGACGTCGATTTCAACGGCGTGATCCTGCTTTCCCAGATCCTCAATTTCGACCTGAGCGCCGATGGGCCTGAAGTCAATCCGGGCACGGATCAAGCCTATATCACCGCCCTGCCTACCTACGCCGCCACGGCCTGGTATCACAATCGCCTGGGCGCTCAGCGGCCCGCGGACTTAGAGACCTTCCTGCGCGAAGTGGAGGCCTTCGCCACCACCGACTACGCCCTGGCGCTCCAGGCCGGGTCCGAGCTCGACGCCGGTCGGCGCCAGGCGATCGCCCAGAAGCTGAGCCAATACACCGGCCTGCCGGTCGCCTATGTGCTCAAGGCCGATCTGCGCATCAATGGCGGCGAATTCTCCAAGACCCTGCAGGACTCCGAAGGCCTGACCACGGGGCGCCTCGACACGCGCTTTTCCGGCCCGGATATGGACCCCCTGAGCCAGCAAGCCGACTATGACCCGCAATCGGCGGCGATCAGCTCGGCCTATGTGTCGGCCTTCAACGACTATGTCCGCAAGCAGCTCGGCTACGGCGAGGGCAAGACCTACAAGGCCGAGATCGATGTGGGCAAGGACTGGGACTTCCAGCACCAGCCGCCCGGCGCGCCGTACCCAATCCCCGGGGCGACCAATGTGATGCCGGACCTCGCCTCGGCCATGAAATACAATCCCGAGCTCAAGGTCATGGTCAACGGCGGCTATTACGATCTGGCCACGCCCTTCTATGAGGGCTGGTACGAGATGCATCACCTGCCGATACCGGCCAGGCTGCAGGACAATATCGAGTATCACTACTACCAGTCCGGCCACATGGTTTACGCCCATGAAGCCTCTCTCAAGGAGGTGCACGACAACGTGGCGAGCTTCATCGCCCGAACCGACAATATCGGCCGTTAAAGGGAGGCGCCGGCCATGACGACCAAGGCTCTGGTGCTCAGCGGCGGCGGCCCGGTGGGGATCGCCTGGGAATGCGGCCTGATCGGCGGCCTGGCCGAAGCGGGCGTGGACCTCTCGGCGGCGGATTTCTTTCTCGGCACCTCGGCCGGGTCCTTCGTCGGCGCGCGTCTGGCCATGGGGACGAGCCCCGCCGAGCTGGCCGCGCCGTTCCTGGCGCTCAGTGAACCGGCCGCCAACGGCGCGGCCGCGCCGACTCCGCCATTGGCTCCCGGCGGAACACCCCCCGATCTCGCCTTCCTGATGCGCAAAATGGTCGAGGCCGGCGCCGGCGAGCGGCCGGCCAAGGACGTGCGCGCGGAGATCGGCGCGTGGGCGCTCTCACGCCAGACCATGAGCGAGGAGGCCTTCATCCACAGTTTCGGCCGGTTCCTGCGCGAACTGCCCGCCGACGCCTGGCCGGAGCGCGACTACGCCTGCACGGCCGTGGACGCCCTCGATGGCGCGTTCAAGCTTTGGACCCGGGACTCCAAGGTAGGCCTCGCCAAGGCCGTGGCCTCGAGCTGCAGCGTCCCGGGCGTCTTCCCGCCGATCACCATCCAGGGACGGCCCTATATCGACGGCGGCATGCGCTCGGGAACCAACGCCGACATGGCCACGGGCTATGACGTGGTTGCGGTGATCGCCATTCGCGCGGCCGGGACGGTCGGTCCGGCGGCCGAGCGGGCCAATAGGGCCCTGCAAGCCGAACTGAAAACCCTTGAGGACGCCGGCTCCCAGACCCTGGTGATCGGCCCCAGCGAAGCCAGCCTCGCCGCCCTCGGCGCCAACCTCATGGACCCCCGCCGCCGCCCGGCCGCCGCCAGGGCCGGCTATGAACAGGGCAAGTCGGGCATCGACGCCAAGGCGCTGTGGGCCTGGAACGGCTGAAGCCTACCGCCCCTCGAATTCCGCCGCCCGCTTTTCCATGAAGGCGCGCATGCCCTCGGCGGCGTCCTTGGTGCGCAGGAGGGGCAGCAGTTGCAGGAAGACATGGTGGACGTGGTCGTCGAAGGTCTCATTGAGGCCCATGCGCATCATCTTTTTGGAGGCCTGGACGGCCAGGGGGGCGTTCGCCGCGATCTCCAGCGCCAGAGCGCGGGCGGCGCCGGCCAGATCCTCAGGCGCCACGACCTGCGAGGCCAGGCCCATCGCCACGCATTCCTCGGCGCTCAGGGTGCGGCCGGTGAAGATCAGTTCGGCGGCCTTGGACCAGCCGATGAGTCTCGGCAGAAACCAGGTGCCGCCGGATTCGGGCACGATGCCGCGCTTGGTGAAGGCCGCCGCCATCTTGGCCCCCTTGGCCATCAGGCGGATATCGCAGCCGAGCGCGGTATCCATGCCATAGCCGGCGGCCGAGCCGTTCAGGGCGCAGATGGTCGGCTTGCCGAGGTTGAAGAGCACCGTGGGCGGGGTGTTGCGAAGATCGAGGTCGGTGGCGACCGCCGCGCCGCCGGTGATGCCGCCGGTGTTGTCCGAACGGGTCGCCTCGGCCAGATCGAGGCCGGCGCAGAAGGCGCGGCCTGTGCCGGTGAGGATGATCACCCGCACATCGCGGTCCTGATCGGCGTCCAAAAGGCGCTGGGTAAGTTCGCCCAGCATGGCCCGCGAGATGGTGTTCATCCGCTCGGGCCGGTTCAGCGTGATGGTCGCGATGTGGTCGGCGACTTCGTACAGGACTTCGGCGCCCGGGCTGGTGTCGTTGGCGGTGGCTTGATGTACGGCTGACATAGCGCTTTGGCGCCTCCCTTGCGCGGTATGACGTCTATCGGCGGGAGAAGGGCGCGCTTTGTCAATCCCGAGAGGTTCGCGGAAGCTCTCGGCGGGCCGCGAATTGCTGTATGTCCGGCCCCCCATGCCCGCCGAGTCTCCTCCCCCGCCCGCCCGCACACCCTGGGCCACCGTTGTGCTGCTCGGCTCGCTGACCGCCCTGACGGCGGTCTCCACCGACATGTATCTGCCGAGCCTGCCGTCCATCGACGCCGATTTCCACGCCCGGTCCGGCGCCGCCCAGGCGACTCTGGCGGCCTTCTTCATCGGCCTGGCCATTGGCCAGTTCTTCTACGGAACGGCGTCCGATCGCTGGGGCCGGCGCGGACCGTTGTTTGGCGGGGTGGCGCTCTATGTGGCCGCTTCGATCTGGTGCGCCCTGGCCCGCTCGCTGGAGATGCTGGTGATCGCGCGGTTCTTCCAGGCCCTGGGCGGCTGCGCCGGGCCGGTGATCGCCAGGGCCGTGGTGCGCGACCGGTTCAACCATCGCCAGTCGGCCCGGGTGCTCTCCCAACTGATGCTGGTGATGGGGATCGCGCCCATCGCCGCGCCCCTGGCGGGCGGCGCCCTGCTGAGCCTCGGCGGCTGGCGGGTGATCTTCTGGATCCTGGCCGCCTTCGGCGCCGCGCTCGGCGTGTGGATGTTCTTCGCCCTGGGCGAGACCCGCTCGTCGGACACGGCCGCCCAGGCGCGCGACGAGCACCCTTTCCGCGCCTATCTCGGCCTTCTTCGCCAGCGCGCCCTGGTGGGCTATTGCCTGGCCGGGGCGCTCAACGGCGCCGCCCTCTTCGCCTATATCAGCGCCTCTCCCGGCCTGCTGATCCAGACCTACAAGATCCCCGCCACCCATTTCGGCTGGGTGTTCGGGATCAACGCCGTGGGCCTGATCGGCATGAGCCAGGTCAACGCCCACCTGCTGCATACCCACACGCCCGAGGCCATCCTCACCCGCTCGCGGCCCTGGTCCATCGCCTTCGCCGCCATCCTCGCCCTGGACGCCTTCACCGGCTGGGGCGGCATGTGGGGCGTGCTGATCCCGCTCTTCTTCGTGCTAGCCTCGTTCGGCCTCTTCGGCGCCAACAGCCAGGCGGCGGCGCTGAGCGTCGATCCCCTGCGCGCCGGCTCGACCTCGGCCCTGATGGGCGCGGGGGCCTTCACCGTCGGGGCGATGGCCTCGGCCCTGACCACGGCGACCACCAGCGCCTGGCCTGACGCTGGGGCTAGGCCCATGGCCGTGGTGATCCTGTTCGGCATCCTCGCCTCATCGGCCGTGCTTTATGGCCTGGCGAGGCCGCAGACCGCCGGAAACTAGGCGGCGGCCTCGGCGGTCGCGTCCTCCTCGGCCACAAAGCCCTTCCAGGCGCTCATATAGGTGATGAAGGCCGGGCTCAGCCGCTCCTTGGTCAGCCACGCGCGGGTCACTGGCAGGGCGTGGGCGTGGAAGTCCGGGTCGGCGCGGACGAGCTCGGGAAAATCGTGGTGGAGCACCGCGGCGCGGCCGAGGATCGGAAAATCAGCCCCGCGCGCCAGGGCTTCGCGGCAGAGTTCGGCGCTCAGCAGCTTGCCGGCGACGCCCAGACGGGTCTCGCCGCGCGGCAGATCGACGAACCAGTCGATCAAGGGTTTGTGGGCGAAGGCCGCGTCCACCGGCGCCTTGAAGACATCCCAGAGCGACATGTCGAGATAATCGAGATCGCCGCTGGCCAGCATCTCGGCGGCCAGGGCGCGCTGTTCGGAAAAGACAAGGCCGAACCGCTCGGGCGAGAGCCGCAGGCCGAGCTGAAAATCGGGCCGTGTGCGCGCGCGGATCCCGGCGATGATCTCGCGGACGATCCGGGCGCGGTTTTCGGCCGAGCCGCCATAGCGATCGTCGCGTCGGTTGGTCTCGGGGCTCAGGAACGCGCAAAGGATATAGCCGTGGGCGCCGTGCAGTTCGACGCCATCGAAGCCGGCCCGTTCGGCGCGGACCGCGGCGGCGACGAAATCCTCGATCAGGGCCTCCACCTCGCCAAGGCTCAGCGCCCTGGCGCCGGTCTCGGCGTCGGCCGAAGGCCCGACCGGCGCCTCGCCGATCAGATCGGCCGGCGAGCGGATGCCGGCGTGATGGAGCTGCGCCGAGGAGACCGCGCCCTTGGCCTTGATGGCGGCGGCCAGGCGCGTCAGGCCCGGCAGATGGTCGTCGGAGAACACCCCGAGCTGGCCCGGAAAGCCCTGACCGATCCTCTGCACATGCGCCGCGCAGGTCATGACCAGGCCAAAACCGCCCTCGGCTCGATAGGTCAGCCACTCGAACTCGTCGTCGGAAAGGCGCCCGTCCGCGTGGCTCTGGGTGTTGGTCAGCGGCGCCAGCATGAAGCGGTTCTTCCAGGCCGGGCCCCGGCGCAGGACGAGCGGTTCGAAAAGATCGGTCATGGGGTCTCCGGAGGCGGTGCGTCTGGCCATTTAGATCAAGCGGGAGAAACGCACCACAAAGACACAAAGGACACAAAGCCTGAGTTGCGCCGCGCCGGAGGCGCAATCATGCCAAAGCATCTCGCCTCATCCAACGGCTACGCCGTCGCACAGCGTCTGGCTTCTTCTTTGTGTCCTTTGTGTCTTTGTGGTGCGTTTTCATGCGATTGCGGCGGTTGTCGGCGATCGTTCACGCCACACCCGGAGCGCTTCGCGCACATTGTGCAGCATGCGCTCGTGGCCGAGGGTCTCGGCAAGGGGCGAGCGGCGCAGGATGGCGAGAAGGCCGGGATTGACGCCGGCCAGCCAGACCTCGCCGCCTTGGGCGCTAAAGGCGGCCTCGGTCTCGATGAGCATCAGCAGGGCCGTGTATTCGATATCGGGGATGGCGCTGCAATCGAGCACGATGACGGTGGGCTTGGTCGCCCGCGCCAAGGCCGCCACGCCATCGCGGACGTGTTCGGCGTTGGCGAAGGTCAGGCGCCCCTCGGTGCGCACCATCAGGAGACCCGGATAGGTCTCGTCGGCGGCATGGTCGCCGGCCCGGCGGAAGGCGTCATAGGCGGCGCTATAGGCGAGCTCGTACACCGGCGGATGGTTGGACTGATACATCAGTGTCAGGAGCGAGATGGCGACGGCGATCAATATGCCGTCGAGGGTGCCGACCAGGATCACCCCCACCGAAGTCGCCAGGGCCCACATCAATTCGTCCCGCCGGACACGGCCGATGGCGTAGAAGGTCTCCGGCTTGATCATCGACACCGCCGCCACCACGATCAGGGCGGCCAGCGCCGCCTGGGGCATCAGGCCGATGGCGCGCGAGAGCAGCATGAGGGTGAGCATCACCGCCCCGGCCGCCACCCACTGCGCCAACTGGCTGCGCGCCCCAGCGGCTTCGGTGATGGCGGTCTGAGACGTGCCGCCGCCGGCCGGCATGCCGCCCACGAGGGACGAGGCCAGGTTCGCGGCCCCGATGGCGACCAGCTCGCGGTTGGCGATCACCGGCGGATCGTCCGAGCGCCGGAAGGTGCGGGCCGCCGCCGTGCCTTCGGTGAACGACATCAGGGCGACCCCAAGAGCGTCCGGCCACAGGGATTTGACCAGGGAGATATCCGGCAGGGTCAGGGCCGGCAGTCCCGACGGCACCGCGCCCACCAGCTTGATCCCCATCGCTCCCAGCCCGAGCGCCGCCGAGGCGGCGATGCTGAAGGCCACCCACACCAGCGGGGCGGAAAGCTTGGTCGTCAGCCGCGGCAAGCCCCAGAGCACCGCCATGCCGGCCGCGGCCACGATCAGGGTGGGAACATGGGTCTGAGACAGCAGGCCCGGCAGCTGCAGCGCCACGCCGATGGTGGTCTTGGCCGTGACCGGAACGCCCAGCACCGACTTGAGCTGTCCAATCAGGATGGCGATACCCACCCCGGCCTGGAAGCCGACCAGCACCGGCTTGGAGATGAAATTGGCCAGAAAGCCCAGCCTCAGGATGCGCGCGAGGACCAGGGCGACGCCGACCAGCAGGGCCAGGGTCGAGGCCACCTGGACGGCGCTGGCGGCCGGCCCCGCGGTGGCGACGACCGCGGTCGCGGTGAGCATGGCCAGGGACGAGGTGGTGGAGACGCTGAGCGGCCGGCTGCCGCCCAGCAGGGGGTAGACCAGCATGGCCGCCAGCGATGTATAGAGCCCTACCTCGATCGGCAGGCCGGCCACGGCGGCGTAGGCCATGGCCTGGGGGATCACCACCGCCGCCGCCGTCAGCCCGGCCACGGCGTCGACGGGCAGCCAGGCGGCCCTGTAGCCGGCGATCCAGGAAGGCCCGGGCAAATCTATCGCTCTTCCTCCTTGAGAAAGTCGACCATGGCTGGGATCGCGGAGCATGGCCACTCCCTCGTCGGCCGCCGAGCCTTGGGAATTTTGAACGCCGGCGACGACACGCTCTTGAACAATCAGTGCCGTCCAATATCAAGCTTGCCCATGACCAATATCCCGGCCGATATCTTCACCGAACAGGACGACATCGACGTCGACACCCTGGCCAACCTTGGGCCCCTGCGCGGCCTCGCTGGGGTCTGGGAAGGCGTCAAGGGATTCGACGTGAACCCCTATCTCGATCCGGCCGAGCCTCGGCGGCAAGACTATATCGAGCGCATCGAGCTTCACCCCACGGACCCCCAATCCAATGGCCCGCAGTTCCTGTACGGCCTGCGCTATCACACCCACATCGTCAAACCCGGCGAGATCGAGACCTATCACGACCAGGTCGGCTATTGGCTTTGGGAGCCGGCCACCGGCCTGATTATGCATTCCCTGACCATCCCCCGGGGGCAGATCGTGCTGGCCTTCGGCCATGCCGAGGCCGACGCCACGCGTTTCGAGGTCAGCGCGACGCGGGGGACGACCGAGAACGGTATCTGCTCCTCGCCATTCCTGGAGGCGGCGTTCCGCACCGACTCCTTCAAGATGACCGTCACCATCAATCCGGACGGGACCTGGTCGTATTTCGAGGATACGGTGCTCAAGGTCAGAGGCCGCGACGAACCCTTCCACCACACCGACCGCAACACCCTCACCCGCACAGCGCCGCCGACACCCAACCCCCTGGCGCGGGCCTGACCTTGTTCAACGGCGTTTTTCAGAACGGACGCTTTCGATGACCGTCGCGAAGCGCCTTTCATGATCTTTCTGGCCGTCATCCTTGTGTTGATGGTGCTGGCCGGCGCCACGGGCGGATACTACGCTCACAGATCCTACGGCTATCGCGGGCTCGGTGCGGTCTTCGTCCTCCTCGTCCTGGCGCTGGCGATCCTGTGGCTGATGGGCGCCTTCCGGACGTGGCCCATTTGAGCCGCGCGGCCCACGAGGCCGGCGCCTAAACGGAACCGTTTCAAGGCTAAGGCGTTTGCCAGTCCTCGCGGACAGCCGCGGACGTCCGCGCCCGGATGAGGCGCTCGGGCGAAACAAATCCTCGTCCTTCTTGCGCCGCTTTCCCCGCTTCGCGGTTCTTGAGGGTCCATCACGGAGACTCCGATGAACAAGCTATTCACCACCGTCGCGGCCTTGAGCCTGCTGACGGCCTTCGCCGGCGGCGCGCAAGCGCAGGACCAACAGGGGCGTGGGGACCAACCTGACAGAGCCGCCAGGCCCGCCGGCGCCGAAGCCCGTCCCGCCTCCGAAAAACGCGCGCCCGAAGCGCGGCCTCAGGCCGCTCCGGAAAAGCGGGCGGCCGAAACCTCCACAGTCAACACCCGCTCCACCACCACCGAACACGCCAATCGAACTGGCGCGACGAACGCCCACGTGAATCACACCACGACGACGGTCACCCACCGGACGACGACGGTGACTAGCCTGCAGCGCAACGTGACGGCGACCCGCCATTACCAGATCGGGGCTTATCGCGCGCCGCCAGGATACGCCTATCGCCGATGGGGCTACGGCCAGCGTCTTCCGGGCGGTTACTACGCCGCCAACTATTGGATCGGTAATTTCCTGGCCTACGGGCTGATCGCGCCGCCATCGGGCCTGGTGTGGGTGCGGGTCGGCAATGACGCCCTGCTCATCAACCAAGCCAACGGCGAGGTGGTGCAGGCGCAATACGGCCTCTTCGCCTGATCGGCGAGCGGCTAGGCGTCGAACCGAAACGCCTCGCCGTCGCGCTTCACATGGCCCGCGGTCGGCGCGGCGTAGTGGGTGCCGATGACCAGGATCGGCTTGTCCGCCCACTCGGCGAACATCCGCGCGCGCATGGCGGCGGACGCCGGCCGGTCGCTGTCGAATGTGGGCGACCATTCGGGGTGCGCCATCTGGCAGGGATGATGGGTCATGTCGCCGGTGATCACCGCCGTCTGGCCCTCGGATTCGATCACCACGCTGACGTGGCCAGGCGTGTGGCCGGGCGTGGGGGTGAGGCGGACTTCTGGCGAGATGCGATGATCCATCTCCACCAGATCGGCGAGGCCGGCGTCGAGGATCGGCTTCACCGAGTCCGAGAGGATGGTCTGCTGCTCGGCGTCTTCGTGGGCGTTCCAGTGCTCGAACTCGCGCCGGCCGATCAGATAGCGGGCCTTGGGAAAGGTCGGGACCCAGGCGCCATCTTCGAGCATGGTGTTCCAGCCCACATGATCGACGTGCAGATGGGTGCAGACCACGGTGTTGACGCTATCGCGCGACCAGCCGGCGTCGGCCAGCTCCCGCAGGAACGCCGTCGCCAGGGGCTTGCCGCCGAGAAACGCCCGGGGCCGGTCGTTGCCGATGCAGGTGTCGACCACCAGCCGCAGGCCCGGCGCTTCGACTAGCAGCGCGTGGATGGAAAGTCGCATGGCGTCATTCTCATCGACAAAATGAGGGTAGAGCCAGCCTATGCGGCGCAGCGCCTCGGGCGTGGCGTCGGGCAGGAACGGCCGTTCCGGGTGATAGCGTATCGCCATTTCCATCTCGACCACCCGGGTGACCGTGACCGCGCCCACTTTCCACGAGAGCATCGCTTCCTCCGCATCCTGTTTTGCCGGAAGCCTACGGGAAGGCGATGAAGCCGGCCAGGGGGCGCGGCGCGATCCTTTCGCTTGACAGTCCAGGGCGAATTGCGACCCCTTGGCCAATCCCGCGCCAAAGCATCGGAGAGCCCCGCCCGCGATGACAGCCGATGTGACGATCGCGCCCGCCGAGCCGGCGGCGCCGGCCCCCACCGCCCTTCCGGGCTCTATCCGCGCGCGGATCTTCCTCTATCTGGGCGTACTGATCCTTCTGCTGGGTTTTGGCGCGCCCTACGGGGGCATGATCGACGTGCCGATCAGTTTCCTTCTGAAGAACAAGCTGCATCTGAAGGCCCACGAGGTGGCCGACTTTCGGCTGATGTCAGCCATCCCGCTCTACGCCGCCTGCGTGTTCGGCTTCGCCCGCGACACCTGGAACCCGTTCGGCATGAGGGACCGGGGCTTCATGGTGCTGTTCGGCGGCATAGCCTCCGTCACCTATGTGATCTTCGCCTTCATCCCGGTCAGCTATGTGACCCTGCTGATCGCCGTCCTGCTGCTGACATCCGCCTTCCTGTTCGTCTCCAGCGCCCAGAACGGCCTGGCATCCACGATCGGCCAGCAGAACGTCATGTCCGGCGAGGTCAGCGCCTGGTGGAACATCTTTCTGGGCGTTCCCACTCTCGCCGCCTTCTTCTTCGGCGGCATCCTCAGCGACCAGCTTGAGGGCCACAACGCCGATGCCGCGATCCGCATCCTGTTCCTGGTGGGCGCGGCGGTCATGGGTACGGTGGCGGTCTATGGCCTTCTCAAGCCGAAAAGCATCTTCGAGCACATCCACATAGAGCGGAAGGCCGACGCTCATCCCGTGGACGACTTCAAGCGCCTGATCCGGCACTGGCCCATCTATCCGGCGCTGGGCATCTGGCTCCTGTGGAATTTCGCGCCGGGCTCAGTGACGCCCCTGCAGTACTATCTGCAGGATACCCTGCATGCGAACGACGCCCAGTGGGGCCAGTGGAACGCCATCTTCGCGGCCTCGTTCACTCCGACCTTCCTGCTCTACGGCGTTCTCTGCCGCCGCTTCCCGCTACGAACCCTGCTCTTCTGGGGGACCGTGGTGGGCGTGCCGCAGATGATCCCGCTGCTCTTCATCCACACCGTGGGCCAGTCGCTGATCGCCGCCTTCTTCATCGGCCTGATGGGCGGGGTGGCGAGCGCGGCCTATTTCGATCTGATCATCCGCTCCTGCCCGCCGGGCCTTCAGGGCACCATGCTGATGATGTCCTGGGGCCTCTATTATATCGCCTCACGCTTCGGCGACCTCCTGGGCACCAACCTTTATGACCACTTCCACACCTTCACCGTCTGCGTGATCTCCATCACCGTGGTCTACGCCCTGATCCTGCCGGTTCTGTGGCTCGTGCCCAGGCGCCTGACGGCGACCATGGATGGTGAGTTGCCAGATGGCGGGTTTGGATGAGCCGGGCGCCGCGGTGAAGCGGTCACTTTTTCGGCAATTCATCGCCCTTGATTGGCGGCGCGCCCCGACCCGCGCGGGCCAGGATATCCAAGGCGGCGGCGACCTCTCCGCGAGACGCTCTTGCGGCGAAATAGTCTTCGGTGCGCAGGGCTGAAAGTTTTTCGGCCAAAGCCACATTGATCAGCTGATTGAGCGCCACCCCTTCAGCGTCAGCCAGCTTGCGAGCCTCGTCGAGCAGTGATGTCTGCAGCCGCAGCGCGAAATTGCTTTTCCTCATATTCGGCGCTCCAATCGTCGGACGATATCGCCAGGCTTGGTTACCGCCATCCCGAACCGCTCCGCCTCCGGTTGAAAATCTCTTACGTTAAAAGTGACAATTGCCTCCGCGCCACCATTCACCGCGGTCTCCAAAACCATATCGTCATCGGCGTCACGAAGCGTGGGCCGCCAGAGGAAATCCAAGCGCACAGGCGTCGCCACCGCCGCCACCGCGTCGAGCAAGCGACAGACGTCTTCACTCGAAAGACTGGAGGCTTTCAAATGCTCCGCTCGTGTCATCACGGCCTCGTATTCAAGCAGAAGCGGCGTGGAGACCAACAGCGTCAGTCGCTTCCCAAGCGCCGCCACCAAAAGCCGTCGCGACGCTCCCTGATCACTGCGGATCGCAGCCACCATTGTGGTGGTGTCAAAAACGACCTTCATTCGCCAGTGTCATATCACGGGCGATATTGATCTCTCAAGCGTCAATCAGCCTCGCCGCTGGCCGGAACGTCACCGGCATGGTCTTGGGACCGGAGATGAAGGTCGAGGCCAGCCATTCGGGTTCGCCGGCGATCTTCAGGTCCTGCATCCGGGTGAGGACCTCCATCAACACGGCGTCGATCTCCAGCCGGGCCAGGTGCTGGCCAAGGCACACGTGCGGGCCGCCGCCGAAGGCGACATGTTCGTTGGGGGCGCGGGCGAGATCGAGTTCGTCCGGCGCCTCGAACTTTTCCGGATCGCGGTTGGCGGCGCCGAAATACATCACCACCTTCTGACCGGCCTTGATGTCGGTCTCGCCCACCCGGGTGTCGCCGGTGGCCGTGCGGCGCATGTAGATCACCGGGCTGGTGTAGCGCAGCAGCTCTTCTCGGGCGCTGGCCAGCCGACCCGGAAGATCGGCCATCAGCCACGCCCGCTGATCCGGATGACGATCCAGCGCCAGAAGGCCGCTGGAGAGCAGATTGCGGGTGGTGTCGCCGCCGGCGTCCACCAGCAGCAGGAAGAAGAGCAGGAACTCCGGATCGGTGAGCCGGCGGCCTTCCACCTCCACGGTGAGCAGGCGCGTGGCGAGATCATCGGCCGGCCTCGCGCGCTTCTCGGCGATCACGCCCATGGCGTAGGCGAACATCTTGCCCACCGCCTCGCCGCCGGCGCCGGGCGGCAGGGACTCCGGCGCCGAGTGGATGATCTCGGTGAGCTTGTAGAGCTCGCGGCCATCGTCGAGGGGCAGGCCCATCAGTTCGGCGATGACATAGGACGGCATCTCGCCGGCCACCTCGGCGACGAAATCGCATTCGCCCTTCTCGATCACCCCGTTGACAATCTGGCGGGCCAGGCGGTGCAGGCGACCCTCCTTCTCGGCGGCTGCGGGCTTGGTGAATTCCGACCGGATAAGCTTGCGAAAGGCGGTGTGATGGGGCGGATCCATCATCAGCATCATCTTGGCTTCGCCCAGCGCGCCGGTCTGGCCGTCGAGCGGGTCGGCGATCATGATGGTCGGCTCGGACGAGAAGTTCTGGAAATCGTGGTCGACGGCCCAGACGTCGGCATAGCGGGTCAGGGCCCAGAAGCCAGGCCCATTCGGCTCCGGGTTCCAATGAACCGGCGAGGAGGTTCGCAACGCGCGGTAGAGGGCGTGAGGATGGCCGGCGGCGAAGGTCTCGGCGTCCAATAGGTCCTGGCTCACGCTTACGCTCCCGTTTTTGTTGCACGGGAGAGTGGCGAAACGCGGCGGGCGAGGCAAGGCGAGGCGTTCGCTTGACGCCCGTCGCCCGAAGCGGAAGATCGCCTGCCATACCCAAGGAGCGATCGATGACCACCCTGCAGCGACTGCCCGCCAGCGCGCCCGCCGAGACCATCGCCGCTCTGCTGGACACCGACGGCGCCCTGATTCTCGAGGACGTCATCACCCCGGCCGAGGTGGCCGCCGTCATGGCCGAGATCGGCCCCTATATCGAGGCCACCGCGCCGGGCCGCGACGACTTCACCGGCCACGCCACCACCCGCACCGGGGCCCTGGTCGCGCGCTCGCCGGCCTGCCGAGAGCTGGTGATGCATCCGGCCATGCTGGCGGCCTGCGACGCCTTCCTGCTGCGCGCCTGCGATCGCTATCAGCTCCACCTGACCCAGGCGATCCGAATTCGCCCGGGCCAGCCGGCGCAGACCCTGCATCGCGACCGCCTGGCCTGGGGCGGCTTCCTCAAGGGCGTCGAGCCCCAGTTCAACACCATCTGGGCGATGACCAGATTCACCAAGGCCAACGGCGCCACGCGCGTCGTTCCGGGAAGCCCGGCCTGGGCGGAAGGCCGGCGCGCCGAGCCGCACGAGGTCACGCAGGCGGAAATGTCGCCAGGCTCGGTGCTGGTCTACTCCGGCTCGGTGATCCACGGCGGCGGTGAGAACACCAGCGACGAGGACCGCACCGGCCTCAACATCACCTATTGCCTGGGCTGGCTGCGCCAGGAGGAGAACCAGTATCTCTCCTGCCCGCCGCCGATCGCCCGGACCCTCGATCCGAAGCTGCAGGCCCTGATGGGCTACGCCATGGGAAGCTATGCCCTGGGCTACTACTCCCCGCCCATGGCCCCGGGCGTGGCGCCCGAGGCGGTGCCTCCGCAGTTCGCGCTCGGCGAAAAGGCCAGCGGCTGGGGCGAGGAGTTCCGCGCCGCGATCACCGCTCGCGAACAGGCGAACATTGCCATTCGCTAGAGAGCCTCACCTCCCCCGATGGGGGAGGGGGACCCCGACGCCAACGTGGAGGGGGCTCCAGCCGGGCTGAAATATAGGCGTCAGGCTGGAGCCCCCTTCCCCGGCTTCGCCGGGACTTCCCCCAGGAGGGGGAAGAGAACGGAGGGGCCCCCTCACGAAACCCAGCCGCCGCCAAGCGCGCGATAGGCCTCCACGGCGGCGCGGGCGGCGTCGGCGCGGGTCTGGGCCAGTTCGTCCGAGGCGATCAGCAGGTCGCGGTCGGCGTCGCGCACCTCGATCAGGCTTATCACCCCGGCCTCATAGGCCTGCTGGGCCTGACGCCGCGCGGCGGTGAGGTCTTCGATCTGCAGGGCCAGGACCTTGGCCCGCGCCTGGCGCTGGGCCAGGTCGCTGAACGCCGTCTCGACCTCGCCGGCGCCGCGCAGCACCGTCCCGCGCCAGGCCGCCAGGGACTCGGCGTAGCGCCCCCGCGCCTGGATCACCTCGGCGTCCACCCGGCCGAAATCGAACAGGCGCCAGCGCAGGCCCGCGCCGATCTGGCTGGCCACCGCCGAGCCGGTGAAAAGCTGGCGGGTCGAGAGGCTGTCGACGCCGAACAGGCCGGAGATCGACACCTTGGGATAATAGTCGGAGATGGCCGCGCCGATGCCGGCGTTGGCGGCGATCAGGCGCTGTTCGGCGGCGACCACGTCCGGCCGTCGGCGCAGCAGGCCGGCCGGCCCAGCCGCGTCCGTCACACTGGGCGCCGCCGGGATGGGCTGGACCGTCGCCAGTTCGGCGCGCCAGGTTCCCGGCTGGGCGCCCATCAAGATGTCGAGCCGATTGAACTGCGCCTCCAGACCCGCCGTCAGCGACGGCTCGTCGGCGCGGACGCCCTCCAGAAGGGCCTCGGCCTGATGGACCTCGCGGTCGGAGGCCACGCCCTGGGCGGCCCGGCGCTTGACCAGGGCGACCAGATCCGCCTGCACCGCTTCCTGATTGCGGGTGACGGCCAGCCTCGCCTGGAAGGCGCGCGCCTGGAGATAGGCGTCGGCGGTTTCGGCGGCGACGGCGACGCGCACGGCCGCCAGCTCGGCCTCGCTGGCGCGGGCGTTCGCGCCGGCCGCGTCACGCTGGCGCTGGAGGCCGCCGAAGAGATCGATCTCCCAGGAGGCCTGGGCGCCGAGCTGATAGTCGGCATAGCGGCGCTCGAAGCCCGGTATGTCGCGCACCAGGGTTCCTATCGGACTTTGCAGAGACATGGTGGTCTGGGAGACCGATCCGGTGGCGTCCGCCTCGGGGAGCAGCGCCGCCCCGGCCGCCTTGGCCTCGGCGCGGGCCTGCAGCACCCGCGCCGCCGCCTGCTGGATATCGGTGTTCTGGGCGAGCGCGCGCGCCACCACCCGGCTGAGCTCCGGATCGTCGAAGCTGGCCCACCAGGCGTCCGGACTCACGGCCGGGCCCGGCTGGCCCCCCATCCAGGCGCCGCTGACCGGCGCCGGCGGTTGATGGAAATTGGGGCCCACCTTCCAGGCGCCCAGGGTCAGGAAGGCGACGGCGGCCAGACCCAATCGGGCGAGGCGATCGCGGGAGAGCTCGATCATGGATTTGCAGCCTTTAGTGGGCGTCGACCGCCGGGGCGGTGTTGGGAGCGGGACGGCAGAAGGGGACCATCACCAGGGCGGCGAGGAAGATCCACGCCATGGTGCGGAACACCTCGTCGAACGAGAGCGTCAGGGCCTGGCGGCCGACCAGCCGGGCCAGCTCGCCCCGCGCCAGCTCCATGGCCTGACCGGGGTCGCCGGCGCTCTGCCCGATCCTGCCCGCCAGGGCGGCGACGAAATCGGGCGCACGCCGGCCGGCCTCGCCCAGGGTTTCGCCCATCCGCTCGGCCTGGATGCGGGTGTTGTCGCCAAGCCAGGTGTTGACCACGGCGATGCCGATGGCCCCGCCCAGATTGCGCATCAGGTTGAAGAGCCCCGAAGCGTAGCGCAGCTCGGTCATGTCGAAGCCGTTCAGCGCCAGGCCGACACTGGGCACGATGCACAGCATGACCGCGAAGCCGCGCAGGAGCTGCGGGCCCAAGAGGGCGCCGAACCCCCATTCGGGGCCGACGGATGAGGTCCACCATAGGCTCGCGGCGAACAGCGTCAGGCCGAACGGGATCACCAGGCGAGGGTCGACGCGCTGGGAAAGGCGGGCGGCGATCACCGTGGAGAGCACCTGGGCGATGCCAGTGACGAACACCGTCGTGCCGATCTGGAAGCTGTTGTAGCCGCGCACGCGTCCCAGAAAGACCGGCACCAGATAGGTCGCGGCGTAGAGGCCAAAGCCGATCACCAGATTGAAGACGCAGGCGAAGACGAAGGTCGGCCGGCGAAACGGTGTCAGGCGCACGATCGGGCCGCCGGAGCGGAACGAGCGCTCCATGAAGAGCAGGAAGCCGACGAACGACAGCCATGCCCCGGTGGCGATGGCCGGATCGCTCAGCCACTCGTGGCGCGGACCCTCCTCCAGCACATACTCCAGCCCGCCCAGGAAGACAGCCATGGCCCCCAGGTGCGAATAATCGATCTTGCGCAGCATGGAGAGATTGGGCCGATCGACCCGGATGAAGATCACCGCCAGCGCCGCGACCACCGCGCCCGGCACGATGTTGATGTAGAAGATCGAGCGCCAGTCGACCGCGTCGGTGAGCCAGCCGCCCACCGTCGGCCCCAGGGTCGGCGCCAGCACCGAGACCATGCCGAGGATCGCCGGGATCATCGCCCTCTGAGGCCCAGAGAACATGGCGAAGCCGGTGGCGAACACCGTGGGCACCATGGCCCCGCCGACGAAGCCCTGGAGCACCCGGAAGGCGATCATCGACTGGATGTCCCAGGCCATGCCGCAGAGCGCGCTCGACACAGTGAAGAGGCCGGCCGAGAGGGCGAACAGCCAGCGGGTGGATAGGGCCTGGGCCAGGAAGGCCGAGAACGGGATCATCACCAGTTCGGCCATCAGATAGCCGGTCTGCACCCAGCTGATCTCGTCCGGCCCGGCGGAGAGGCCGGCCTGTACGTCGTTCAGCGAGGCGGCGACGATCTGGATGTCGATCAGGGCCATGAACTGGCCAAAGGCCATGATGCCGAAGATCAGGAACTTGCGCGCCGTTGGCAGGTCCCCCGGCAGGATCGCGGCCGGCTGAGCGGGCGACGCCGGTGTCGTTCGATCGTTCATTCCGCCCTCTTGCCAACGCGGTCTCGTTTATATTACATGTATCATATAAACGGAGATGGCAAGGCCATGCGCTACGACGCCGAGCACAAGGAGCGGACCCGGGAGCGGGTTCTGAAGGAGGCGGCCAAGGCGATTCGCGCGCAGGGGCCGCACAAGATCGGCGTCGCCCAGGTCATGGCCAAGGCCGGCCTCACCCACGGCGGTTTCTACGCCCACTTCGCCTCCAAGGACGATCTGGTGGCCGCCTCGATCGGCCAGATGTTCAAGGACAGCGCCGGCCGGTTCGCGGCCGAGACCGCCGCCGATTCGCCGGCTCAGGGCCTGGCTCGCTATATTGATTTCTATCTTTCGGCCCAGCACCGGGACAGCCGGGGCAGCGGCTGCCCCCTGCCCTATCTTTCCGCCGATGCGCCGCGCCTCACGGTCGCCGCGCGCGAGGCCTTCGCGGGCGGCGTCGCCGGACTTAGGGCCAAGATCGCCGGCAAACTGGATCTGCTAGGCGTGGCCGACGCGGCGGGCCAGGCCAGTTCACTGCTCTCCGAACTCGTCGGCGCCCTGTCGCTGGCCCGCGCCGAGCCCGATCCGGCCCGCTCGGACGCCATCCTGGCCGACTCCCGCTCCGCCCTGAAATCCCGCTTCCATCTGGAGGAGGCCCCATGAGTCTTGCCGAAGCCACCGCTCCCACCGGCATCGAGGTGCTGCGTGGCATGCTGGAAGGCAGCATCAGGCCGGGGATAGGCGTCACCCTCGGTTTCAAGCTGGTTGAGCTCGACGAAGGCCGCGTGGTGTTCGCCGGCACGCCGGGACGCCATGTCTACAACCCCATCGGCACGGTGCACGGCGGCTATGCCGCCACCTTGCTCGACTCGGCCTGCGGCTGCGCCGTCCATTCGCGCCTCGGCGCCGACCAGGGCTACACCACCCTGGAGCTCAAGATCGCCTATCACAAGGCCATGACGGCCGAGACCGGAGAGGTGTTCGCCGAGGGCAAGGTCGTCACCCTCGGCCGCCGCGCCGCCTTCGCCGAGGCCACCCTCAAGGACGCCGCCGGCAGGCTCTACGCCTCGGCCACCTCGACCCTCCTGGTGTTCAACACATGACCGCCGCCACCCTGCGCGAAGTCGCCCTCGACGCCCCGGCGATCACGCCGGCCAAGCCGGCGCCGGCGAAAGCGCCATTCTCCCGCCGCACGGCCATCGCCGTGGGCGTCGCCATCGCCCTGGCCGCCGGCGGCGCGCTCTATATCGCCTGGCCCAAGGGCCAGGTCACCACCGACGCCGCCTATCTCCAGGCCGACAGCGCCCTGGTGGCCCCGCGGGTGAAGGGCCTCGTGGCCCAGGTGCTGGTCGATCACGATCAGGCCGTCAGCCGCGGCCAGGCCCTGGTGCGCATCGATCCGGAGGAATTCGACGCCCGCGTCGCCTCGGCCGCCGCCGACCTCGCCAACGCCCAGGCCGCGGTGGAGGCCGCCAAGGCCGCCTTCATCACCCAGGCCGCCGATGAGAAGCTGGCCGCCTCCAACGTCCGCGCCGCCATGACTTCCATCCAGTCGGCCGACGCCCAGGACACCCGCGCCCAGGCCGATCGGCAGCGCTATGAAAATCTGGTCGCATCCGGGGCCGTGGCCCGCCGTGACGCCGATCAGTACCGGGCCGCCGCCATCAGCGCCAAGTCCGACGCCGAGCACAGCCGCGCCGAGCTGGCCGTGAGCCAAAGCCAAGCCGCCTCCACCGCCGCCAAGCGCTCGGCCCTCGCGGCCAATCTCGCGCAAGCGCAGGCCGGCGTCGCCCGCGCCCAGGCGGCCCTCGATCTCGCCCGCCAGGACCAGACCCACACGATCGTCCGCGCGCCCATCGACGGGGTGGTGGGAGACCGCCAGGTCGAACCGGGCGACTATGTCCAGCCCGGCACCCGGCTGATGGTCCTGGTGCCGATGAACGCGCTCTATGTCACCGCCAATTTCAAGGAGACCCAGGTGGCGCGCATGCTGGCCGGCCAGAAGGCCGTGGTCCGCGTCGACGCCCTGCCCGGCGTGAAGTTCACCGGCCACGTGGCCAGTTTCGCCCCCGGCTCCGGCTCGCAATTCTCCCTGCTGCCCTTCGAGCCCGGCACCGGCAACTTCACCAAGATCGTCCAGCGCGTGCCCGTCCGCATCGCCCTCGACCCTGGGCAAAAGGGCCTCGACCACCTGCGCCCCGGGCTCTCCACCACGGTGACGGTGAACCTCAGCCAGCCGAAGACTTAGCGCTACCCCTCTCTTCCCCCCTGGGGCAAGTCCGGGCGAAGCCGGGGATGGGGGCTCCAGCTTGACGTCTTCCTCTCAGTCCCACTGGAGCCCCTTCCTTTTCCCTAAGAAGGGGTAGGAGAGCCTCGGCTCCCCTCCCCAATTTCCGCCGGCCCCGCTATAGCGGGCTCATGGAAAGCTTCGATTTCGACGCCTGCGTGGTGGGGGCGGGCGCCGTGGGGCTGGCCTGCGGCTACGCCCTGGCGAAGCGGGGCCTGACCGTGGTGGTGCTCGAAAAGGAGCGCGCCATCGGCCAGGGCGTCTCGTCACGCAATTCCGAAGTGGTCCACGGCGGCCTCTACTACCCCACCGGATCGCTCAAGGCGCGGCTGTGCGTCGCCGGTCGCCGCGCGCTCTATCCCTTCCTGGAGGCCCACAAGGTCGCCTTCCGCAAATGCGGCAAGCTGGTGGTGGCCAGCGAGACCGATCAGATCGCCCGCATCGAGGCCATCGAGGCCCAGGCCATCGCCAATGGCGTCGAGGGGATCGAGGCGATCACCGGCGCCAAGGCCATGGCTCTGGAGCCGGGCCTTCGGGCGGTCGCGGCGGTTGTCTCGCCCGAAAGCGGCGTCTTCGACAGTCACGGCTATATGCTCAGCCTGCGCGGCGAGATCGAGGATCGCGGCGGCGCGGTGGTCGAGGCCACCCCTTTCGAAGCCGCCACGCCCCTGGAAGGCGGCGGTTTCACCATCCACGCTGGCGGCGAAGCGCCGACCACCCTGACCGCTCGCTATCTCATTACCGCGCCAGGCCTCTCGGCCCAGGCCGTGGCCGGCGAGATCGAAGGCTTTCCCAAGGCAAGGATCCCGACCCGCCACCTGGGCAAGGGCGTCTATTTCCGCCTCACCGGCCGCGCGCCGTTCGAGCACCTGATCTACCCGCCGCCCATCCCCGGCGCCCTGGGCGTGCATTACCGCAGAGACCTGGGCGGCCAGGCGGTGTTCGGGCCCGATCTGGCCTATGTGGAGGCCGAGGACTATTCGGTCGATCCCGCCCGCGCCGAGGGCTTCTACGCCTACATCCGCCGTTTCTGGCCCGCCCTGCCCGACGGCGCCCTCACCCCCGACTATGCGGGCCTGAGGCCCAAGCTGCATGGCCCGGGCGAGCCTCAGCCCGATTTCCAGCTCGATGGGCCGGAGGTCCACGGCCTCGAAGGCCTCGTCGCCCTCTTCGGCATAGAGAGCCCCGGCCTCACCTCGTCGCTCGCCATCGGCGAAGAGGTCGCCGATCGCCTGGGCTTGCCGGATCGGACTTGATGGGAAGACTCCCGGCCCCTATAAGCCGCGCTCCCGCACAGGCGCCTTAGGCTGGGTAGCTCAGATGGTTAGAGCGGTGGATTCATAACCCACAGGTCGGCGGTTCGATCCCGCCCCCAGCTACCACGCCAGTTGTGTCGCCATCGATGGGAGGGCGCTCAAGGTGATCGTCACCACCACCGAAAACATCCCCGGCTATCGCGTCGTCGACGTCAAGGGCCACGTCTTTGGCCTGGTGGTCCGCAGCCGGGGCCTCGGCGGCAACATCGCCGCCGGCCTGCGATCCCTCGTCGGCGGCGAGATCAAGGAATACACCTCCCTGCTGGAGCAGACGCGGCGGCACGCCACCGACCGGCTGATCCAGAACGCCCAGGTCATGGGCGCCAATGCGATCGTGATGATGCGGTTCGATTCGACCGAGATCGCTCAGATGATGACCGAGATCGTCGCCTACGGCACGGCCGTGGTCATCGAGCCCGCCGCCTGAATGCTCCGCGTCGCCCTGATCGTCGGCAGCGTACTCGCCCTGACGATCACCGGGGGCCTGATCGTGACCGGTCACGCCGCGCCGGGCCTCGGGGTGGCGGCGCTGTGGGCGCTGCTGGTGCTGGTCGGCGTCCTCTTCGAACGCCGGCGCTATAAGCGGGTCCTCGAAGCGCCGCCGGAAGCGCCCTGGGCGGCCACAAGCGAACGGTTCATCGACCCCGAGACCGGCGCCGAACTGCTGGTCTATTTCAACCCAAAGACCGGCGGGCGCGCCTATGTTCGATCGAACACGCCGCCCCGCTGACCGCTGAGACTACCGCCCCGTCGGGATATCCTTGAAGGCCACGTCCTTATCCAGCCGCACGTCCTGCGGCAGGCCGAGCACGCGTTCGGCGATGATGTTGCGCAGGATCTCGTCGGTGCCGCCGGCGATACGCAGGCCCGGCGCGTTCATCAGCGCCGTCTGGAAGGCGCCGGCCAGGGGCGCCTGGGCCGGATCGCTGAGGATGCCGAACTGGTCCTCCAGCTCCATCGCCGCATTGGCCATGTCCTGCATCAGGGTGGCCGAGACCACCTTGGCGATCGAGCTTTCCGGCCCGGGCGTCTGGCCGCGCGAGAGGGCGGTCATGGTGCGGTAGGTGGTGTATTTGAGGCCCTCGGCCTGGACGAACCATTCGGCGATCTTTTCGCGCAGGCCCGCGTCCTTGGCCGCGGGGCCGGCCAGGGTCTGGATATCGCCGGCCAGCTTCATCACCCGGCCGTGGCTCGATCCGCCGCCGCCGCCGCCCACCGACAGGCGCTCGTTCATCAAGGTCACCAGGGCGACCGACCAGCCGGCCCCGACCTCGCCCACACGCTGCGAATCCTTGATGCGCAGGTCGGTGAAATAGACCTCGTTGAAGTTGGAGGCGCCCGACATCTGGTGGATCGGCCGCACTTCCACGCCTGGCGCATGCATGTCGATCCAGAACATGGTCAGGCCCTTGTGCTTGGGCACATCGGGGTCGGTGCGGGCCAGCAGCAGGCCGAAGTCGGAAAAGTGGGCGCCGGAGGTCCACACCTTCTGGCCGTTGATCACCCAGTCGTCGCCGTCGCGGATGGCGCGGGTGCGGGCGGCGGCGGCGTCGGAGCCGCCGGAGGGCTCGCTGAACAGCTGGCACCAGATCTCCTCGCCCAGCACGGCCGGGCGCACGAAGCGCTCCTTGTCGGCCTCGTTGCCCACCTTCATCACCGTGGGCACGCACATGCCAAGGCCGATGGCGAAGGGGTTGGGCGGGGTGGAGACCTTGGCCTCCTCCTGGCCGAAGATCACCGATTGCCAGGAGGCGCCGCCGCCGCCGCCCCATTCCTTGGGCCAGGTGATGCAGGCGTAGCCGGCCTCGGCCTTCTTGCGCTGCCAGGCGCGCGAGGCGTCCATGCTGACGCCGTCGTCGAGGCCGGCGTCGGGGCCGGCGCGCTTGGGGGCGTTGTCCTGCAGCCAGGCGCGCACCTTGGCGCGGTATTCGGCTTCCTGGGGTGTGTCGTTGAAATCCATGACCGGTTTCCTTTGGTCCTAGTGTCTTAGGCGGCGTTGCGGCGTTCGAGCTGGCTGACCAGGCGTTCTTTCCACGCCTTGGCCCCGCCGGCCACCAGGCCCAGTTGCTGGGACCGGCGATAGAAGAGGTGGCAGTCCACATCCCAGGTGAAGCCCATGCCGCCGTGGGTCTGCAGGTTCTCCTTGGCGGCGAACCAGAAGGCGTCGCAGGCCGAGACGCGGGCCGCGGCGGCCGCCACCGGCAGTTCCGCCGCCCCGGCGCTCAGCGCCCAGGCGCCGTAGTAGGCGTTGGAGCGGGCCAGCTCGTTCTTGATATAGATGTCGGCCAGCTTGTGCTTGATCGCCTGATAGCTGCCGATCGGCCGGCCGAACGCATAGCGGTTCAAGGCGTAGTCCTTGGCCATCTCCAGCGCCCGATCGGCGCCGCCCACCTGTTCGAAGGCCAGCAGCACGGCGGCGTGGTTCAGCACCTGTTCGGCGAGCGCCATGCCCTCGCCGGCCTCCCCCAGCGGCTCGGCCGCCGCGTTGTTGAACGTCAGGCGCGCGACGCTGCGGGTGGGGTCGAGGGTCTCCAGGGTCTCGCGCGTCACCCCGGCGCCGGAAAGCTCCACCAGATAGAGGCGGCCCTTGCCCCCGTCCTTGGCCAGGACCACGGCCAGATCGGCCACATCGCCGTCGGTCACCGGCAGCTTGACGCCGGTGAGCTTGCCGCCCTCGACCTTGGCCTGGACCTGGGCCTCGGTGAGCACGCCCGGGCGCTCGACGGTGGCGAAACAGCCGATCACCTCGCCGGCGGCGATCTTGGGCAGCCACTTTTCCTTCTGGGCCGGCGATCCCGCCAGCATCAGGGCCTCGGCGACGAAATAGACCGTGGACGAGAAGGGGATAGGCGCGAGCGCCCGGCCCAATTCCTCGGCGATGGCGCACAGCTCCATATGGCCGAGGCTCAGGCCGCCATATTCCTCGGGGATCGCCGCGCCCATCCAGCCCTGCTCGGCCACCGCCTTCCACAGGCCCTGGTCATAGGATTTGGCCGGATCGTCGAGCACGCCACGCACCACGGCCACGCCACATCGGGCGTCGAGGAACTTGCGCGCCTCGGTCTTGAGGAATTTCTGGTCGTCGGAAAAATCAAAATCCATCGGTGTTGGTCCGTTCGTTTCCGCCCTTGGCTTTGCGGCCAGGATAGCGGGCTTTCGCGCCGGGGAAAGACTGACCGAGCGTCAAGGATTCCAACTTCCGGCTCAGGCGGTCGTGGCGATCGGCGGCCGCAGGCGTTAAACCCTGCGCCATGCGCACCGAAACACCCCCGCCCGTCCGTCTCGCCGACTATCGGCCGCCCGCCTTTCTGATCGACGAGGCGCATCTAGACTTCGACCTTTCGCCCGGCGCCACGCGGGTAAAGGCGCGCCTGGCGATCCGCCGCGACGGCGAGCACGCCGAGCCCCTGAGGCTTAACGGCGAGCGGCTCAAGCCCATCTCCGTCGCCATCGACGGCCGGGTGCTGGTCGCCTCCGAATACGCCATCGATCCCGAGTGGCTCACTATCCCCACGGTGCCCGAGGCCTTCACCCTGGAAACCGAGGTCGAGATCGATCCCGCCGCCAACAAGGCGCTGGAAGGGCTCTATATGTCGGCCGGACGCTTCTGCACCCAGTGCGAGGCCGAGGGTTTTCGCAAGATCACCTGGTTCGCCGATCGCCCGGACGTGCTCGCCCGCTTCACCGTGCGCATCGAGGCGCCCCAGGCGTTCGAGCGCCTGCTTTCCAACGGCAACCTCATCGAGGCTGGCGAACTGCCCGGCGGGCGCCACTTCGCGGTGTGGAACGACCCCTTCCCCAAGCCCTGCTACCTCTTCGCCCTGGTGGCCGGCGAGCTGGACGTGCTGGAAGACGCCTTCACCACCATGAGCGGCCGCGAGGTGGACCTGCGGGTCTATGTCGATCCCGGCATGGCGCCGCGCGCCGCCTACGCCATGGATAGCCTCAAGCGGGCCATGGCCTGGGATGAGAAGGTCTTCGGCCGGGAATACGATCTCGATCTCTTCATGATCGTCGCCGTGCGCGACTTCAACTTCGGGGCGATGGAGAACAAGGGCCTCAACATCTTCAATTCGTCCCTGGTCCTGGCCGATCCGGCCACGGCGACCGATCTGGACTACGCCCGCATCGAGGGCGTGGTGGCCCACGAGTATTTCCACAACTGGACCGGCAACCGGATCACCTGCCGCGACTGGTTCCAGCTTTGCCTCAAGGAAGGCCTCACGGTCTTCCGCGACCAGTCGTTCTCGGCCGATATGCGCGGCCATGCCGTGGAGCGGATCAAGGCCGTCCAGGCCCTGCGCGCGCGCCAGTTCTCCGAGGACGCGGGTCCGCTGGCCCATCCGGTGCGTCCAATCAGCTATCTGAAGATCGACAACTTCTACAGCGCCACCATCTATGAGAAGGGCGCCGAAGTCATCCGCATGCTGAAGATCCTGATCGGCGATGACGCGTTCCGCAGCGGCATGGATCTCTATTTCGAGCGCTGGGACGGCAAGGCCACCACCATGGAGGCCTTCATCCAGTGCTTCGCCGAGGTGACCGATCACGATCTCACCGCCTTCTTCACCTGGTACGAGCAGGCCGGCACGCCGACGGTGAATCTGGAGTCGCGCTACAACGCCGACGCCCGCGCGCTCGATCTCACCTTCACCCAGTCGACGGCGCCGACGCCGGGGCAGCCGGACAAGGCGCCGCTGCCCATACCGGTCGCCCTGGGCCTGCTGGACGAGGACGGCCGCCCGATGCGCGCCACCGAGGTGATCGTGCTTACCGACGCCGAAACCAAGGTGCGGCTTGAGGGCGTCGGGCGCGCGCCGGTGGTCTCGGCCCTGCGCGGCTTTTCCGCCCCCGTGAACCTCACCAGCGACGCACCGGCCAAGGACGCCTATGTGCTCCTGTCCTCCGACCCCGATCTCTTCAACCGGTGGGAGGCCGGGCAGGGTCTCGCGCGCGATCTGATCCTGGCGAGGGCCGCCGGCCGCCCGGACGAGGTGGGCGAGGAGCGCTTCGCCGAGGCCATGAGCCGAGCCCTGGACGATCAATCGGCCGATCCGGCCTTCAAGGCCCTGCTGCTGGCCCTGCCTTCGGAACCGGATCTGGCCATGGTCGGCGAGGCGGCCGATCCGGCGGCGATCCATGCCGCGCGCGAGCGTCTGCGCAAGCGCATGGCCGTCCATCTCGGCGACGCCCTGCGCCGGCTTCACGGCGGCCTGCAGGAGCCAGGCGAATTTTCCGCCGATCCCGAGGCGGCCGGCCGGCGCGCCCTGCGCAACGCCGCGCTCGAACTCCTGGCCGCCGACCCGCATCCGAAAAATCGCGAGCGCGCCAAGGGCCACTTCGAAGCCGCCGCCAACATGACCGACGCCATGGGGGCCCTGAACGCCCTGATGCTCCTGGGCGGCGAAGATTTCGACGAGGCTCTGGCCGCCTTCCACGAGCGCTGGAAGGACGAGCCCCTGGTGATCGACAAATGGTTCGCCCTCCAGGCCCGCGATCCGGCGGAAGGCGCCCTTGGCCGGGTGCTGGGTCTCACCGCCCATCCTGATTTCGATCCGCGCACCCCCAATCGCCTGCGGGCCCTGGTGGGAACCTTCGCCGCCTTCAACCCGGCCCGCTTCCACGATCCCAGCGGCGCCGGCTACCGCTTCCTCGCCGACCAGATCCTAATCGTCGACGCCTTCAACCCCATGACCGCCGCGCGTCTTCTCGAACCGCTGGGAAACTGGGCGCGCTATGAGCCCAAACTCGGCGCCCTGATGCGCGAACAACTCGCCCGCATCGCCGGCGCCAAGGGCATATCCAAGAACGTGCTGGAACTCGCCGCCAAAGCGCTGGGAGAGGATTAGGGAGTCGCGCCGCTCGTCACCTTTTCGAACACCCGCCGGGCCGCAAGTCGGCGCCCGGTGATCCTGGCGCGCAGGGTCTTGAAGTCGCGCGCGGCGCCGGCCTTGGCCAGAAGGGCGCGGAAGGCGGCCGGCTCGCCGGAGGGATCGGCGCCATCCTCCAGGGCGATCTTGAGCAGTTGCGACACATCCTGTTGAATCGTCCAGGCGCCGGTCAGGGCGGCGATGTCGGCGCTGGACGCCAGGCCCGCGTGGCCCAGGGCAGCAAGGGCTTCGCGGGTGTTGGCGCGCAGAGGGCCGCCGGCCTGGGCGTGGATGAGCTGCAGGTGCTGGGCGCTGAACTCGATATCCACCAGACCGCCCGGGCTGAGCTTCATATCCCAGAAACCCTTGGGCGGCCGCTCCTTGGCCATGAGCGCCCGCATGGCGGCCACGTCCCTGGCGGTGGAGACCGCTTCGCGCGGACGCCGCAGCGCCGTCTCGATCGCCTCGGCGGCCACGCGCTCGAAGGCGGGCGAGGAGGCCCACGCCACCCGCGCCCGGGTCATGGCCAGGAGCTCCCAGGTTTCGGCCTCGCCGGCGTAGTAGTTCTCGAAGGCCGCCAGGCTCACGGCCACCGGCCCCTTGGTGCCCGAGGGACGAAGCTGGAGATCCACCTCATAGAGGCCGCCCTCGGCCGTGGGCGCCGAGAGCGCGGCCACCAGGCGCTGGGTGAACCTGGCGTAGAAGGTGTAGGCGGCGAGCCCTTTCACCGCGGAAACGGCGCCAGTCCGGCTAGCGCGATAGAGCGTCATCAGATCGAGATCGGAAGTCGCGCTCATCTCCCGCGACCCGCATTTGCCGAGCGCGACCACGGCCACCTCGCCCGGGAAGGCGCCGGCCGTCCGCTCCACCTCGGCCAGGCTCGCCTGGGCCAGGCCCACGATCACCCCGTCGGCGAGGTCGGCGAAGGCCCGTCCGGCCGCCTCGGCGCTGGCGACGCCGCCCAGCACCTGGACGGCGATGCGGAACGCCACGTCGCCATGGCGCCGCCGGGCCGTGTCCATGGCCGCCTCGAAATCCCCCGCGCCGGCGATGGCCGCCGAAAGATCGGCGGGCGGGGCGATCTCGCCGAAGAAATCGCGATCCAACAGGGCGTCCAGCGCCGCCGGACGCCGGGCCAGGGTGCGCGCGACGCTCGGCGCGAAGGCCATGATCCGCACCACCAGCTCCAGAAGGCGCGGCTGGGCCAGGAAGAGCGATTGCACCTGCACGCCCAGGGCCAGACCGGCGAAGAATTCGGAGAAGCGCGCGAAGGCGACATCCGGCGCGCCGCTGGCCGCGATCGCGTCCAGCAACCGAGGCGCCAGCCGCGTGAAGGCCTCCCGTCCACGCTCGGTGCGGGTGGCGGCGATCCGGCCGTGGTGCCAGCCGCGTATGGCGGCCGATATGCGCTCGGGGCGCGAAAATCCCATGCGCGCCAGGGTGGCGAGGGTCTCGGGGTCGTCTTCCACGCCGGTGAAGACCAGGCTGCCGAACTTTGAGGAGAGGGCCTCCTCGCCGGCGAAGAGGGCGCCGTAACGCCGGTTCACGGTCTTGAGCACCTTGCCCACGGCGGCGTCGAACCGGCGAAGCTGGCCTTGGCCGGAAAGGACGGCCACGCGGCGGCGGTCGGCGTCGGCCTGCGGCAGGCGGTGCGCCTGCTCGTCGTTCACCATCTGGATGCGATGCTCCCAGCGGCGAAGCTGGTCGTAGGCCCCGGCCATGTCGGCGGCGGCCGCCGCCTCGATCTGCCCGGCCTTGGCCAAGGCGGTCAGGGCCTCCAGGGTGCGCGGGGCCCGCAGATCGGGATGTCGGCCGCCCAGGATGAGTTGCTGGGTCTGGACGTAAAACTCGATCTCGCGGATGCCGCCCCGGCCCAGCTTGAGATCGGCGCCGGCGGCGGTCAGCCGATCGTCCACCTTATGCACATGGATCTGGCGCTTGATCGAATGGATGTCGGCGATGGCCGCGAAGTCGAGATGGCGACGCCAGATGAAGGGCGCCAGCTCATCGAGAAACCCCTGGCCCCTGGCCATATCGCCCGCCGCCGGACGCGCCTTGATCAGGGCCGCCCGCTCCCAGTTCTGGCCCACCGTCTCGTAGTAGTGGAAGGCCGCCGGAACCGAGACCGACGCCGAAGTGGAGAGCGGATCGGGCCGAAGGCGCAGGTCGACGCGAAACACATAGCCGTCCGAGGTGCGCGCCTGCAGCAGGCCGGCCACGCGCTCGGTGATCCTGGTGGCGAAGGCCGCGGGCTCGACGCCGTCGGCCAGCGGCATGGCGTCCGGCTCGTAAAAGGCGGTGATGTCGATATCGCTGGAATAGTTCAGCTCGAAGGCGCCGAGCTTGCCCATGGCGATGAAGAAGAGGCCCGGGATCGGACCTTCGCTTCCCTTTCCCAGCCGTGTCAGCCGGCCGGCGGCCAAGGCCTCGCGCGCGGCGAGCGCCAGGGCCGCGGAAAGCGCCGCGTCGGCGAAGGCGCTGAGCGCGCCGGTCACGGCGTTAAGGTCCCAGACGCCGCCCAGATCGGCCAGGGCGGTGAGCAGATGAAGATCGCCCTTCAGCCGCCGCAGCCGCGCCGCGGCCGCCTCGATATCCGCCTCTTGGCCAAGCTTCCCAGCCGCCTTGATGAGCGCGGCGCGTTCCGCGTCGGCGTCGCGCGAGAGGATGCGATGGAGCCGGTCGGGCGCCCGCGTCGCCAGAGCCGCCAGATAGGGCGACGCCGCGAAGACCGGCGCGAGGGCCGTCCACGCGCCATCCAGGGTACTAGGCCAGCCTTCCTTCTCGGCCGCCGGCGCCAGCCTCTCCCGGGCTCGGAGGGCCGCGCCGGCGTCGATCACCGGGCCGCACGGGGCGATCCGCTCGCCAAGGGTGGGGTGGGTCGCCATCAGCCGGTCTTGGGCAGCACCAGGGCCACGCGCAGCCCAGGCCCGCTCTCGCCCACCACGCCGGGGCCTTCGTCGAGCTCAAGCTGACCGCGATGCGATCGCGCCACCGCCGCCACCAGGGCGAGGCCCAGGCCGACGCCCGGCTGGCTGCGGCTGTTCTCCAGCCGTACGAAACGCTCGACGATCCGCGCCCGGTCGGCCGCCGGCACGCCAGGCCCGGTGTCGGTGACCGCCATCTCGATGTCGCCGGAGGAGCGCCGGCGCACCCGCAGCATCACCGCCCCGCCGGGCGGGGTGTATTTCACGGCATTGTCCAGGATGTTGGCCAGCGCCTGGGCGACGAATTCGCGATTGGCCTTGACCTTCAGCCCGGGCGTAAGCTCGGCCTTGAATTCCAATCCCTTGTCTTCCGAAAGCGGCTCATAGAGCTCGGCCATGTCGGCGGCCAGGGCCCCGGGATCGAACAGCGCCTGGTCGGGCGCATCGCCGGCGGCTTCCAGCCGGGCGATGGCCAGGACGGCGGCGAAGGTGCGCAGCACGCCGTCGGCGTCCTCCAGCGCCTGGTGAAGGGCGAGCCTGGGGTCGGCGCGGCCGGCGTCGGACTCGATCATGGCCGCCTCCAGCCGCGCTCGGAGGCGGGTAAGCGGCGAGCGCAGGTCGTGGGCGATGGCGTCGCCGGCGTGGCGCAGGCCGCCGATGGATCGTTCGAGCCGTTCGAGCATGTCGTTGAGGCCCATGGCCAGCTCGTCATATTCATCGCCGGCGCCGCGCACCTCCGCGCGGGCGCGAAGATCGCCGGCGCGGACCGCGGCGATGACGTCGGTGAGGCGCGTGATCTTGCGGCCGACGTCGCGGCTGACCAGCACCCCGCCGGCCAGGCCCAGCAGGATGACCAGGGCGCCCGCCCCCCACAGGGCCCGCAGGATCTTGACCACATAGGCTTCGGCCTCGCCCACATCGGCGCCGACGAACATCAGCTCGCCGTCCGGCATCCGCTCCTGAAGGCCGCGGGCCGGGCGGCGGACCACCGCGCCATCGGCGTCTGTCTGGGTGAGCACGAAGCTCGCCCAGGCATGATCGGCCCCCCGGTCCTTGACCGGCGACTGGCCGATCGAGCCGGATATCGGCGCGCCGTTCTTGTCCATCAGCAGATAGAGCAGGGCCTTGTCGGCGGTGGAGCGCTCCACCACCGCCTGGTTGAGCGCCATGGCCCCGCCGCGCTGATAGACCGCCTCCAGCGATCGCATCTCGCGGCTCACCTGGGCGTCGGCGTGGGCGGTCACCTCGCCGGCGGTGGCGAAATAGATATAGGCCAGAAAGGCGCACGCCGCCGCCGCGAACAACGCCAGGAAAAGCAGCGTCAGGCGAAAGGGTGTGGTGCGCAGCAGCCTTGGCGCGCGCATGGCGGCGGCTCTCGTCAGGCTTCCAGGCGGTAGCCCGCGCCACGCACCGTCTGCAGCATCGCCCGCTCGAAGCCCTTGTCGATCTTCGCGCGCAGCCTGGAGATATGGACGTCGATCACATTGGTTTGGGGATCGAAATGATATTCCCACACCTTTTCCAGCAGCATGGTTCGAGTCACCGACTGGCCGGCGTGGCGCATCAGGAATTCCAGCAACTGGAACTCGCGGGGCTGAAGATCGATCTCCTTGCCCTCGCGGTGGACTTCGCGGCCGAGGAGATCCATTTCCAGATCGCCGACCCTTAGCACGGTCTGGACCGAGCCGGTCTCCCGGCGCCGCGCCAAGGCCTCGACGCGGGCGATCAGCTCGGCGAAGGCGTAGGGCTTGACCAGATAGTCGTCGCCGCCGGCGTTGAGGCCAGCGACCCGATCGTTGATCTCGCCCAGCGCCGAGAGGAACAGCACCGGGGTCTGATCGCCGCCGTGCCGCAGGCGCTCGACCATGGTCACCCCGTCCATGCGCGGCATCATCCGATCGACGATCAGCACATCGAAGCGGCCGCCGCTGGCCGCCGAGAGACCGGCCTCGCCATCCGGCGCGCTGGAGCATTCATGGCCGGCGTCGGTCAGGCCCCGGACCATGGCCTGCGACGCTTCGAGGTCATCCTCGACGATCAAGAGCCTCATCGGCCAAGCCCCTCTTTAGTCGCGATCAGCCCGCGATCTTGATCGGCACGTAGAGGGTGCGGCCCGCGCGGTTGATGGCGAGAGGAATGCTGGTCCGTCCCGCCTTCTTCCATTCGGCCACGGCGGCGGACACGTCGGCGGCGGTGGCCACCTCCCGGTCGCCGGCGCGCACGATCACGTCGCCGCCCTTCAGGCCCTTCTCTCCGGCGTCGGAGGCGCCCTTGACGCCCTCGACGATGACGCCGTGCACCGTATCCCCCAGGTTGAATCTTTGGCGCATGGCCGGCGTGAGAGGGGCGAGATTCATGCCCAGGATCGGCGCGGCGGGATTGACGTGCGGCGTGGCGGGGTTGGAGTCATCGTCACCATCATCGCCGCCCGGCCCACCGTTGCGGGCGAGTTGCTCTTCCGACGGCCGAAGGCCGGTGCGGATGTCGAGGGTCCGCTCCTTGCCGTCGCGGAAGAGATCGAGATGGGCGACGTCGCCGGCCGGGATCTTGGCGATCTCCCGTGTCATCTCATTGGGGCTGGTCACCGGCTGGCCGTTGACGGCCACGACCACGTCACCGGCCTGGACGCCGGCCTTCTGGGCCGGCCCGCCCGGGACCAGGTCGGCGACGACCGCGCCCTTGCGGCCGCTGAGGCCCCAGCTGTCGGCCATTTCGTCGCTGAGGTTCTGGATGGTGGCGCCGATATAGCCGCGCTTGATCTTCTCGCCGTTCATCAGCTGCTTGGTCACCGACGAGGCGATGTCGGCGGGAATGTCGAAGCCGATGCCGACCGAGCCGCCGGATGGCGAGAAGATGGCGGTGTTGACGCCGATCACCCGGCCATAGGTGTCGAAGGTCGGGCCTCCGGAATTGCCGCGATTGATCGGCGCGTCGATCTGGATGTAGTCGACGAAGTTCTCGCCGATGTCGCGGTTATAGGCCGAGACGATGCCGGCCGTGGCCGTATTGCCGAGGCTGAAGGGGTTGCCCACCGCCAGCACCCAGTCGCCCACCCGGGGCTTGGCCGAGTTTTCGAAATCCACATAGGTGAAGCCGTGGCCCTCCACCTTGATCACGGCGAGGTCGGTGCCCTCGTCGCGGCCGACGACGACGCCTTTCAGCTCCTTGCCGTCCTTGAGCACGACCTTGATCTCTTCGGCGTTCTCCACGACGTGGTTGTTGGTGACGATGTAGCCGTCCGAGGAGATGAAGAAGCCGGAGCCCGCCGACTGCTGCTTGGGCGCCGGCGGCGCGTCATCGCCGCCGCCGGGCGCCTGGCCGCGGGGCACGATGTCGAAGGGGAAGTTCTCGAAGCCGGGAATCCGCCGCGCCGCGTTGGGGTCGGCCTTGGAGGTCACATTGATCGAGACCACCGCCGGCGAGACCTTCTCGAAGATGTCGGCGAACGACAGCGGCGCGCCCGGCGCCGCCGGAAGGGTCGGCAGGGAAGCCTTGATCAACTGGCCCCCGGTGAGATTGATCCCGCCCGGATGCAGGCCCGCGCCGGCCATGGCGGCCACCGCCACCGCCGCGCCGGCCACCGCGCCCAAGGCCACCTGCGATTTACTCACAGCCATATCGATATCCTCTGGCCCGAAAACGCCTCGGGCGGGGCGTGTTCCTATTTAGTGCCGGATGCCAAAGAGCGCGAGGGCGCTCAAGTTACCTTTCCGTTATTCCGGTGACCTTCCTAAAGCTTATTTCGGGCGCGAAGGTGTCACGCATCTTCCTGGGCTGTCAGAATGGCGATTTTCGCCTCTTCCTCGGCCGACAAGGGCGGCGTCGTCGGTCCGCTCCGCGCCCTGACAATCAGCAGGCCGGCGCCAAGCAGCACCACCAGGAACGGGCCGCCCCAGAGCAGGCTGTTGGTCAGGGAGAGCCGGGGCCGGAAGAGGACGAAATCGCCATAGCGCGCGCGCAGAAAATCGCGGACCTGGGCGTCGCTGTCGCCGGCCGCCAGATGCTCGCGGATGGCCCGGCGCAGATCGGCGGCGAGATCGGCGTCGGAATCGTCGATCGACTCGCCCTGGCACACCAGGCACCGGGTCTCGCGGAAAAGCGCGCGCGCGCGCGCCTCCTTGGCCGGATCGGCCAGCCGGTCGGCGGGATCGGCGGCGGCCGCCAGGCACAGCACCGCGCCCAGGATGGCGGCGATCTTCCTGAGGCTCATTCCGCCGGCGCCAGAATCGGCGCCGGCGCGCGCCGGGCGCCCGCCGCCACCCGCAGTCGCCGATCCGAAAGCGAAAGCGCGCCGCCCAGCGCCATCAGCAGCGGCCCGAGGAAGATCAGGTGGACCCACGGGTTCCAGAAGCCACGCACCAGCCACGCCGAGCCGCCGTTCGCCGACGCCCGCGGCTCGCCCAGCACGATATAGAGATCGTCGAGGGCGGTGGGGCACAGGGCCACCCTGGAGGTGGTCTGGCCGCCAGTGGCGTAGGTTCGCCGCTCCGGCGTGGCGTCGCAGACCCGCGATCCGGTGCCGTCCGTGACGCGCAGGACGCCGTGCTGGGCGTCATAGTTTGGCCCGACCCGGTCGCTTACCGAAAGCAAGGTCGCGTGATAGGCGCCGATGTCGAAACCGCCGCCCAGCGACAGCACCGCCGAGCCTTCGACCCGCCAGCTCGTCTCGAAGGCCGCGCCCATGAGGAAGACGCCGAGGCCCAGGTGGGCCAGAGTCATGCCCCAGGTTCCGCGCGGCAGGCCGGCGAGGCGGCGCAGGCTTTCGCCAAGCGGGCCGCGGAAGAGCCGGATGCGCCCGGCGGCTTCATCGAGCGCCCCGGCGATCAGCCAGACGCCGATCCCGATCTCGGCGGCCGTCATCGCCTTGCGCGGTTGGACGAGGGCGAACACCAAGAGGGCGGCGGCCAGGCCCACGCCCGCGGCCAGGCTCAGCCTCTGGGCTACCCCCCGCGCGTCGCCGCGCTTCCAGGCCAGCAGCGGGCCGGCCGGCAGCACCAGAAAGGCCACCGCCATCAGGCCGCCGACCACCAGGTTGTAGTAGGGCGGCCCGACGCCCCCCTGGTGACCGAAGGCCTCCAGCACCAGCGGCCACAGGGTGCCGGCCAGCACCGCCGTCGTCACGGCCGCCAGGATGATGTTGTTGACCACGAGCGCGCTTTCGCGGCTGATCGGGGCGAAGGCCGACTGATCCTTCAGGAGCGGCGCGCGCCAGGCGAAGAGGCTGAAGCCGGCCCCCGAAGCGATCCCCAATATTCCCAGCAGCAATATCCCCCGCTTGGGATCGACGGCGAAGGCGTGCACCGACGTCAGCACCCCCGAGCGCACCAGGAAGGCGCCCAGCATGGAGAGGCTGAAGGCCCCCATGGCCAGAAACGCGGTCCAGGAGGCCAGCGCCCCGCGCTTTTCGGTCACCACCGCCGAGTGCAGCAGGGCGGTCGCCAGCAGCCAGGGCATCAGGCTGGCGTTCTCCACCGGATCCCAGAACCACCAGCCGCCCCAACCCAGCACATAATAGGCCCAGAACGAGCCCAGGGTGATGCCGATGGTGAGCAGGCTCCAGGCGGCCAGAGTCCAGGGCCGCACCCAGCGGGCCCAGGCGCTGTCGACCCGTCCCTCGATCAGGGCGGCCGCGGCCAGGGAAAACACCACCGAGAGCCCGACATAGCCGGCGTAGAGAAACGGCGGGTGGGCCGCCAGGGCCGGATCCTGCAGCAGCGGATTGAGCGATCGGCCCTCCACCGGCGGCATGGCGAGGCGCAGCAGCGGGTTCGAGGCGAACACCATATAGCCGATGAAGAGACTCCCCAGGCAGCCCTGAACCGCGACGGTCAGCGACTTGAGGCCCCAGGGCAGTCCCTTGGAGAGCGCCACCGCCGAGCCATAGGCGGTGAGCATGGAGCACCAGAGCAGGATCGAGCCCTCGTGGCTGCCCCAGGCGCCGGCGATCTTGTAGATCAGCGGTTTCTCGGTGTGCGAATTCTCGGCCACATTGACCACGGAGAAGTCCGAGGTGACGAAGGCGTGGATCAGGGCGCCATAGCCGATGGCGATGGCGATGAAGGCGCCCAGGGCCGCGCCCTCCCCCGCCCCGGTCAGCGTCGCGTCGCGCCGCGCGCGGCCGGCGAAGGAGAGCCCCGCCTGGGCCAGCGACAGGGTCAGCGCCAGGATCAGAGCGAACTGGCCGAGCTCGGCGATCATGGCTTGGTCGCCTCGGAAGGATAGGCGGCCGCGGCGCCGTCGCCGCGCCACTCGCCCCGCGCCTTGAGCGCCCTCGCCAGTTCGCGCGGCATATAGCGCTCGTCGTGCTTGGCCAGGATCTGGTTGGCGACGAACAGCCCGGCGGCATTGAAGGCGCCCATGGCGACCACCCCCTGGCCTTCGCGAAACAGATCCGGCAGGTCCCCGCGATAGAACACCCTGGCGCTGGCGGTGTGGTCGGCCACCACGAAGGCCACCGAGCCGTCGGCGCTCCTCGAAACGCTGCCCGATTTCACCAGCCCGCCGAGCTGGATCGCCCGGCCCGCCGGCACATGGGCGGCGAAGGCCTGCGCCGGCGTATAGAAATAGGAGATCGAGCCTCTCAGCCCGAACAGCGCCAGCCCCACGGCCAGCGCCAAAATAGGCGCGGCGACGGCCACCACCAGCAGCCGCCGGCGCGCCTTGCGGGATTTCGGCAGCCAGGCCATCAGCGGCCCGGCCCGTTCATCGGCGGCGCGCGCAGGGCGGCGTCCAGCTCAGCGGCCACCTTCGGCTGGCCGGCGTATCGCCGCCGGGCCTCGGCCAGGGCGGCGTCGCGCTTGTCGGTCTCGCCAAGCACCGTATAGGCCCGCACCAGCCGCACCCACCCGTCCGGATCGTCGGGATTGGCCTTGAGCCGCGCGGCGAGGGTGTCGACCATGCCCTGGATCATGCCAACCATCGGCGCCGCCGGCGCCGGCGAAGCGTCCTCCGCCTGGGCCAGGCCACCATTGCGCTCCACCCCGGCGATATCCGCGGCCAGGGCCGCGCGGCGCGGATCGGCGGGCGACAGCAGGGCCAGAAGGCGGGTCCAGTGTTGCAGGCCCGCCGCCGTATCGCCGCCGGCGATGTTGGCTTGGCCAAGATAGTAAAGCGCCGGCGGCGAGGCGGGATCGGCCTTCAAGGCGCGCTCGAACAGCGCCCTTGCATCCGGGCCGACGGTTCCCCGCGCCTTGATCACCAGAATCTCGCCCAGGCCCGCCAGCAGGTCAGGCCGATCGGGGGCGATGGCCAGCGCCTTGCGCATGGCGTGGGCCGCGCCGTCGACATCGCCCAGCGACATGTCGAGGCCGGCCAGTTGCCTCTCCGGTTCCACATCGCCCGGCCGCTCCACCGCCATGGCCCGCAAGGCGGCGGCCAGCTCCGGCGGCTGAAAGAGTTCGGGATGGGCGCGCCATTGCGCCAGCCGCGCGGTGAACGGCTGATCCTTCGCCCCGGGCGATCCCACCATCAGATAGATCGGTACGGCCAGCAGCGGCGCGATAACCGCCGCGGCCATCAGGACGCCCGGCCGGCCAAGCCGACTCACCGGCGTTTCGCCGCGATCGGCGGCGGCGAGCAGGCGGCGGCCGGCCTCCGCCTTGGCCGCCCGGCGCTCCTCGGCGGGAATGAGATCGCGCTCCGCCAGATCGTCGATCTCGGCCAGGGCGCGGCGATAGACCGCCACCGTGGGATCGGCGAGCGCGGTCGCCGACGCCCGCGCCGCCCCGCGCAGAATCAAGGCGGCCGAGCCCGCCGCCAGAAGGGCCGCCGCGATCCACAATCCGATCATGGCGCCCTGTTACCCAATATTCGCCCGCGCCGCGAGGGAGAGCGCTTTTCCGCGCCTTTCGGACTCCGGCGACTCACCCCTCCGCGCGGGGGAGGGTAAGCGTCACTTTCAGGCCGCCGAGGTCGGAATCGCCCAAGGCCAGGGCGCCGCCATAGGCCCGGACCAGTTCATCGACGATGGAGAGGCCAAGGCCCGAGCCTGGAGCGCTCTCATCGAGCCGCTCGCCACGCCGCAGGACCGCCTGACGCTGTTCGGCGGCCAGGCCATCGCCGTCGTCCTCGACAATGAGCTCGAATTGCCTGGGCGCGCCGGCGATCGCGCGCGTGGTGATCCGCACCTCGCCGCCGCACCATTTGCAGGCGTTCTCCATGACGTTGCCGGCGACCTCCAGCAGATCCTGGCGCTCGCCCAGGAACCAGAGGCCATCGGCGAGATCGAGATCGATCCGCGCGACCTTGTCGCGGAAGATCTTCTCCAATGTGCGGCTGAGTTCCTCCACCACCGGCGTCACTTCGGTGCGGTGACCGAGGCCCTGGGTTCGCGCGGCGGCCCGGGCGCGGCGCAGGTGATGGTCGACCTGCTGGCTCATGGTCTGGGCCAGGCGCGACACCACCTCGGCCAGCTGGCCCGGCTGCTGCGACGCTTCGGTCAGGATCACCGAGAGCGGGGTCTTAAGGGCATGGGCCAGATTGCCGACATGGGTGCGCTGGCGCTCCACCACCTGCTGGTTGTGCGCCACCAGGGCGTTGAGCTCCGCCGCCAGGGGCTCGAGCTCCACCGGATAGTGGCCCATCAGGCGCTCGGATTGGCCCGTGCGCACGGCCGCCACCTCCCGGCGCAGGGCGAAGAGGGGCTGTAGCCCCACCCGCACCTGGACGATCACCGCGGCGATCAGGCCGGCGCCCAGCAGGCCGAGGGCCACGGCCAGGGTGGTGATGAAGGTGCGCACATCGCGATTGACCGGGGTGCGGTCCTCCGCGGCCATGAAGATCACCGGCGCCGGGAAATCCGGCAGGCTCGCCTGCAGGGCCCCGACGCGCAGGGGCTGGGAGAGCGGCCCGACGCTGTCATAGAACACCATCCGGCCCTTGGCCGCCGCCAGGGCCGCCACGCCCTCCGGCGGCGCCGGCAAGGCATGATCCCAGAGGGAGCGCGACCGAGCCAGGGCGTGCAAGCCGCCGGCCACGGGCGTGGCGATCTCCCAATAGTCGCCGGAATAGGCGCGCAGCGCCCGGGCGTCCGTATACGGCGGCGGCGTCACCTGGCCATTGTCCACCGAGGCGCCGGCCAGCAGGCCGTCCACGGTGTCGGTGAGCTGGTCGTCGAACCTCGCCGTCGCCACGTTCGCGAAGAACACCGAGAGGGCCAGGCCGGCCACCACCAGCACCGCCAGGCTCCAGGCGGCGGCCAGGACCACCAGCCGGCGGACGAGCGAGGGCCGGCGCCGCGAGGCGGCGCGATCGGCGACCGCCTTCACGCCTCGTTCGCCTCGCCCTCGAGCGCCACTAGCCGATAGCCGAGCCCCCGAACCGTCTGCACCCGATCGGGGCCGATCTTCTTGCGCACCCGGCCGATGAACACCTCGATGGTGTTGGAATCGCGATCGAAATCCTGGTCGTACAGATGCTCGACCAGTTCGGTGCGGCTGATCACCCGGCCCTGGTGCATCATCATATAATGCAGCATCCGATACTCGAGCGAGGTCAGCCGCAGCGGCTCGCCGGCCACCGTCGCCCGCGCGGCGCGGGGATCGAGCCGCAGGGCCCCGACCGAGAGGCTCGGGGCCGCATGGCCGGCCGAGCGGCGCACCAGGGCCCGCAGCCGGGCCAGCAACTCCTCGGTATGGAAAGGCTTGGTCAGATAGTCGTCGGCCCCGGCGTCGAAGCCGGCCACCTTCTCGCTCCAGGCCCCGCGCGCGGTGAGGATCAGCACCGGCGTCGTCACCCCGGCCTTGCGCCAGCCTTCCAGCACCGAGGCGCCGTCGATCTTGGGCAGGCCCAGATCGAGCACGATCACATCATAGGGTTCGGTCTCGCCCAGATATCCCGCCTCCTCGCCGTCGGCGGCGTGATCGACGGCGTAGTCGGCGTCGGCCAGGGCGCGCTTCAACTGGCGCGAAAGATCCGGGTCGTCCTCGACCAAAAGTATGCGCATGACGCTCTCCCTTATCGTCCGCTCAAGACCGCGCCGGAGGCGGCGTCGACGATGAAATCGACCCGGCGTCCCTCGGCCGTCACCCAGCGCACCCGATAGACCGGGCGCTGGCCCCACATCTCGATGCCGGCGTCCAGCTCGCGGCCCGGCGCGCGGCGCTGAAGATTGTCGATCACCCGGCCCAGGGGCGCCATCTGGCCCTGGCGCACGCCCTGGCGCGCCTCGTCCTGCTGCTCGCGCCAGTCTGCGCCGAGTGAACCCGCCCCGGGACGGGGCGGCGCCCCTGGCAGACCACCGGGGCCGCGACCATAGGGAACGGCGGGATAGCCTGGGGGGGGCGGATAGCCGCCAGGATAGCCCGGTCGCCCACCGGGATAGCGCCCATAGCCGCCGGGCGCGCCGTAACCGGGCTCACCGCCATAGCCGCCGCGAGGCGGGCCTCCGCGGCGGGCCTGGGCCTCGACGCCGGAGGCCACGAGCAAAAGCGCCAAGACGGCGGCGAGAAGGGTGCGGACCTGGCTCACGACACGCCGTTCTACCCTCTCCGGCTGAACCGTGTCTGAACGCCAGGGCGCGCTCATCGGTTTCCAACGGTCAGGAGGAGGCCTGGGCGGTCTCGGCGTGATCGCGGCGCCATTCCTCGGCGAACCGGATCAGGCGCTCGTCCGGCGGCGTCGGCAGGTCCACCACGAGGCGGGCCAGGAGATCGCCGCGCTGGCCGCGGGAATTGGTCAGGCCGCGCTTGCGCAGACGCAGGGTCGAACCGGAGTTGGAGCCCTTGGGCACGCTCAGCGTCACCAGGCCGTCGGGGGTCCTGGCCTGCACCTTGCCGCCGAGCACGGCGTCGGGCAGCGACACCGGCAAATCCATCACCAGATTGTCGCCCTCGCGGCGGAACACCTTGTGCGGCCGGATCGAAAGCTCGATCAGGGCGTCGCCCGGCCCGGCCCGGCCTGGTGAGCCCTGGCCCTTGAGCCGCATCACCTGGCCATCGGCGGCACCGGCGGGAATGGTGATGTCCAGCGTACGGCCGTCGCTGAAGGAAATCCGCTTCTTGGCCCCCAGGATCGCGTCCTCGAGCTCGATCTCGAAGGTGGCCCGCACATCGGCCCCGCGCGAGGCGAAACCGCCGCGCCCACGGCCAGAAAACATTTCGCCCAGGATATCGTTGATATCCACGCCCTCGAACTCGGCCGACTGACCGCCGCCCTGGCCGAAGGGGTTCCCCCCGCCTTGGCCAAACGGATTGCCGCCGCCATAGCCGCGCATGATCTCACGGCCGTCGGCGTCGATCTCGCCGGCGTCGAACTTGCGGCGCTTCTCCGGATCGCCCAGCAGATCGAAGGCCCCGCTGACGCGCTTGAAGCGCTCCTCGGCGGCCTTGTCGCCCTTGTTGGCGTCGGGGTGGTGCTGCTTGGCCAGCTTGCGGAACGCCTTGCGGATCTCGTCCGCGCTCGCGCCACGCTTCACACCCAGTTCCTGATAGGGATCCTGCGCCAATCAACCGTCCTTCAAGGGTCAGGGAAATCGACCCATGACTTAGGGTAGCGCAGCGGCGGCGCAAGTGGGAATGTTGCATAATTACCACAAAGGTGGGACTTGTGCCCAATCATGGCATCGACTTCAGCTTCGCCGGGCGCCTTTTGCGGTTCGGGCCATCACGCGGCGAAGAACACCCGCGAGCACCCGATAGGCCTTTGTCATTGCACCCCTGTATTTTGACACGAAGAACACAAAGGACACCAAGGGCTCGAAGTCAGAAGACGAGCCGCCTGACGCCTTGCTTGAAAAGAGTGACGTTGAAATTCATCAGGAATCCGATCCGGTGGCCGGAAAGCCTGAGATAGGTCAGGACTTGCGCCTCATGGAGGCGCGTCAGCGCCTCGACGGCCTTGACCTCAATGATGAGCGCGTCGTTGATCACGAGATCAAGTCGATATCCTGACTCCAGTTTGGCCCCTTCGTAGACGATCGGCAGCGCCACCTGCCGCCGAACCGCGAGCCCGCGAATCTGCAACTCGCGGGCTAGGCAGTGTTCGTAGGCGGACTCGAGCAAGCCAGGTCCCAGGGTCCGATGGACCTTCAATCCGGCGTCCACGACCGTCCGCGCGAGGCGCTCGATTTCGGGCGACGCTTCGCGTCCTTCGTGCCCTTGGTGTTCTTCGTGTTCCAAAATCCACCTCGACGCCTACCGACTGTATGATGGCTTCCCACGCCGCCGCCTTTCGCCGAAACGCCCTGCTAGCACACTTGAGGCGGGGCGAAGGGAAGCCAAGCCAAGCCAAGCCAAGCGGCTCTTGCGCGCGTTGTTTTTGCGCCGCCGTATTTTGACACGAAGATCACGAAGGACACCAAGGGCTCGAAGTCAGAAGAC
>Ga0181519_10000007_pt1 | contig 243015 bp, 229 predicted proteins | sample PEATcosm2014_Bin_26_FD_121102 | JGI IMG/M metagenome (GOLD analysis project Ga0181519, IMG submission 121102) | Peatland microbial communities from MTU Mesocosm Facility, Houghton, MI, USA - PEATcosm2014_Bin02_10_metaG | ecosystem: Environmental > Terrestrial > Soil > Wetlands > Peat | place...
CCCTGCCCGCGGATATCTATGTGCCGGAGGTGTATTAGAGGCGGGGGCGGTTTGGGCGGCGCCGGTGGAAGGGGGATTTGGGGACACTTCCGATTTGGCGGCGAGGACAGTGGGCTCGGGCTTGCTTGCCGAGCTGGGCTCGGCGACTTTGCGATTTGGGAAGGGCTGGATTCGATAACAAAGGAGACCCTACAGGCGTCGCTCCAACGGCAAGTGTTCCATGTTGTGGCCGATGGTGAAGGCCTCGAAGGGAAACCCTTCGTGCCATGCGAATGACGTTTCTTCGCCACCCTTCATGAAAAGCGAACCACCCTTTTCGGTGAAACCCTTCAAGAGTGAGAGGGCCAATTTCATGGCCAAAAACAACGCCTGGAACGAGTCAACACCGTGCTGATCGCCTAGGCGGCCGAACAATGGATTAACGGAGACCGAGCAGGCCCAATCATCCTCATCCACTTCGTAGGGCGTGCCGATTTTTATATCGATGGGAAATAGTTCTTTGCCTTCCAGGCTTCCCTGAAGAGACATGCTCGCCGCGATCGCCGCCAAGGGTCACCTCGTTTAACTGATTTGGTCGTATCACTGCGCGCCACACGGTCGATCCGAGCCTAGCTAGCTTTCGTCACCTTTCCACCCCAAAGCCCCTTTCGGTCGAACTGATTTCCAGAAAACGACGGCCTCATCCGCCTTGCGGCCCGGCGCGGAATGACCGAACTGGGCTGGCGAGCAAACAGGGGGTGGGACAATCGTGTCGGCCGAGAACGTCAGCATCGTCCAGGGGCTCTACGCGGCGTTCGGCGCGGGCGATGTCGCCGGCGTGCTGGGGCGAATGAGCCCCGACATCGTCTGGTATGAAGCCGAGAATTTTCCTTACGCCGATAATAGCCCCTATCGCGGTCCCGAGGCGGTGGCGGCGGGCGTGTTCGCGCGGTGCATCGGCGAGTGGGATGGCTTCGCGGTGGAGATGACCGATCTGATCGATGGCGGCGATCGCGTGGTCGCCCTGGGGCGCTATGTCGGAGCCTTCAAGGAAACCGGGCGAGAAATGAACCCGCAGGCGGTTCATGTCTGGACGCTGAAGGACGGCAAGGCCGTCGCGTTTCAGCAGTATATCGACACGCTTGCCGTCGCCCGCGCCACCGGCGGCGCTTGAACTCACGCGGACGCCTCGGGGGAAGGCCTCGGCGGCGCTTAAGTCGCCGCCCGCCCGCCCAAGACCTCGGCCAGCGCCGTGATATCGAGGCCGCCCGGCCCCGCCGCCCGGCTATCCGGTCGAGCTATGCCTAAAGCGTTTCCCAGAGCGCGGTCTCGACCGAGCCTGGAATGAACAGCCCCGCGGTCCCGGCGTCGGTGACCATCTTTTGCCAAGCCTTGTCGGCGCTGATCTTGGCCCGGGACGCATCCCATTCCTTGGCGTCCTTGTGCTCGGCCGAGAGCACCACATGGCCGGCCGGCCCCACGAGACGGGACAGGACCCGATAGTCCGTGCCCGTCACCGACTTGATGTGCTTGACCACTTTGTGGAGGTATTCGAGCGCTGGGCCGTTCTTCCCTGGCGCGATCCTGAAGGATGCCGTTGCGAGCAACATGTTCGTCTCTCCCTTTTAAAGCCCGAGGCGTTACGCCTCTGTTTGTTATGAGCGTCCGGCGCCTTGAGGCCGGCGATATCCGTCGCCTTGTCGGCAATGTTCGGAGGGGTTATGGCGGCGACCGCCAGGCGGCGAAGCCAAATAAAGCACGCGCCATCGATCTGACTCCATGAGTCATGAGCGAGATGTTCCTCCTGCGATATCCCCGATTTCTAAACAGCCGGGTGATATTATTCGGTTACGCAAACACAGACCAAGACACACGCAGCGCCATTCGCCGGGCCTCGGAATCAGGTTATCATCGATCACTTGGCTGGATTCTATCGAGCCGGGCCAAGAACGAGCCTAACCATACGCACCAATTGCGATTGCTTGCAACACCAAAAGGACACACTCCTTAACGCCCCGATCGCCGACCGGCGGAGCGTTCGCGCTCGCAGCGCCAGGACAGCGGTCAGTCCGGCGCGGCGCCTGGATTTCCCTGGCCTGTTCCGACAAGACCCGGTTGACGCGGGTTGGGCCGGCCAGGACAAACCGCGCCTTGAAGGTGACGAGGGCTCGTCGCCTTTGCCATGGAAGGGAGTTTCGGATGCGTTGGACGACGTTGTTGCTGACGCTCTGCCTGGCGGCGAGCGTCGTCGGCTGCCGGCAAACCCCCGCGCCCACAAGCCAGGCCCATGCGATCGCCTGGCGCGAGGGCGATGTCGACGACGCCCTGGCCGAAGCCCGGGAGAGCGGAAAGCCGGTGATGCTCTATTGGGGCGCCAGGTGGTGTCCGCCCTGCAACCAGATCAAGTCCACCCTGTTCAAGGACCCGGCGTTCATCGCCGAGACGGAGCACTTCATACCGGTCCATCTCGATGGCGATTCGCCCGGCGCGCAACGCTGGGGCGAGCGGTTCGGCATCAGCGGCTACCCGACCGTAATCGTTCTGCGCCCCGATGGCTCCGAGGTGACGCGGCTATCAAACGGGGCGGCCGAGCGGCTGCCCGCCGTTTTGCGGGCCACGGCCGCTCGCACGACCTCGATCGAGGCCCTGTTCGACGAAGCCGAGAAGAACCCGTCGGCCCTGTCGCCAGACGACTGGCGTCTGCTGGCGGCGTTCGACTGGCGGAACGATCCCAAGCATTTCGGCGGCGAGGGCGGCGCCGGCACGCTGCTCGAACGGCTGGCGGCGGCCGCGCCGCCGGGCGAGCTCAAGCGGCGCTTCGCCCTGCTGGCCCTGGTCAACGAGGCCGAGGCGGGGCCGGATGGAAACTATTCCCTGAGCGCGGCGCAGCAGGCGCGGATCGCCGAGGTTCTGCCGGCGATCCTGGCGAATCCCGAGGAAGTGATCGCCAACCGGCAGGAGCTCAGCGACGAGATGCCGAGCCTGGTGGCGGCCCTGCCCGACGCCCAGTTGCGCGCCAAGTTGGGGGCGTCGCTGGTGGCGGCGCTGGGCCACGTCGCCGACGACGCGAGCCTGCCCCTCCCCGATCGCTTGGCCACGGTCAACGCCGACGTCACCCTGGCCAAGGCCGGGGGCGCGCCGGTTCCGGCCGCGGTCCTGGCCAAGGTGCGGGCCCGGGTGGCCTTCGTCGACCAGGCCGCCACCGACCCGATGGTCCGCCAGTCGGTGATTTCCGACGCCGCCGATCTGCTGCACGAGGCGGGCGACGACGCCGGAGCCAAGCGGCTGCTGGAGGCCGAACTCAAGCGGTCGGCCGCGCCCTATTACTACATGCTCGACCTCGCCAGCCTCGCCGAGGACGAAAAGGACGGACCGGCCGCCATCGCCTGGGCCAAGAAGGCCTATGAGACGGCGCAGGGCCCGGCGACGCGGGTGCAATGGGCGATCGACTATTCGAAGACGGTGATGCGCCAGGCGCCGAGCGACAAGGCGGCGGTGGAGACCAGCGCCGAGGCGGTGATCGACGAGCTGGGCAAGGATCCTGGCGGCTATTATCAGCGCACCCGGATCAAGGTCGGCAAATGGGGCGCGCTGGTCCGGAGCTGGAGCGAGGCGCATGGCGGGAGCGCGGTGCTGGAGCGGCTCGACCAGCGCATGGCCGGCGTCTGCGCGCGGCAGGGCGAGGCGGCGGCGACCTGCCTGAAGTGGACGCAGGCCGCGTAGAGTGTTGTATCGCATCCTGCCGGTCGCGGCCTGGCTGACGCTGGGAACGGCGCTCGCCTCTCCGTGTTTCGCCGGCGCGGCGGATGCGGCCGGTCACCCGGCGCCAAGGCTCTCGCCCACCTATGAGACGTGCATGAAGGCCGCCGCGGGGGTCACCGTGGAAATGCACGACTGCATCGACGCGGAATACGCGCGCCAGGACGCCCGTCTCAACCAGACCTATCAGGCTGTTCTGGCCCGGTTGTCGGACGATCAGACGGCGAGCCTGCGCGAAGGCGAGCGCGCCTGGCTGCGGAAAACCAGAAGGCTGTGCGATCACGCGGGCGACGACAACGCGGGCGGCACGCTGCAAGCCATCGAGATCGCCGACTGCCAGCTGACCGAGACGGCCAAGCGGGCCGACGCCCTGGCGCGCTATCGTCCATGAACACGCCGGCGCGTGCTACCCCGCCGGCCGCCACCGCTCCAGCAGAGCCCCAATCTGGCCCGGGCGCAGGGCGATGACGACGACGCCGATCAGGGCCACGGCGGCGCCGATGGCCATGCGCGGGCCGAACGGATCGTGGGTGAAGATGACGCCCAGGCCGATGGTGGCCAGGGGCGACATCAGGGTGAGCGGCTGCAGCAGGTTCACCTCGTATCTCTGGATCAGGCCATAGAAGGCGGTGTGGGCGATCACCGACACCAACACGCCGGAAAACACCACCGCCCCCAGGAAGGGCCAGAGGGCGTGGGCGAGAACCTGGGACTGGCCGTGCTCGGCGACGGCGGTGAGCGTCGCCAGGGGCCAGACCGAGCTGAAGCCGACCCAGGCCTGAAAGCGCAGGGGCGTGACGCCCGAGATCTGCTTCATCATCACCGAGCCCAGCGAGCCGCAGAAGGCGGCGGCGGCGATCAGGATGAGGCCGACGCTGGGGGTGAGGCCATGGGGATTCCACATCACCGTCAGGGCCCCGGCCAGGGTGAGGGCGATGCCGGCGCCGCGCCTGGCGCCGATGCGCTCGCCCAGCATCGTCACCGACAGCACGGTGGCCATGGGCACGCCGAGCTGGCTGACCACGGCGAAGTCGGAGGGGCTGGCGGTCTTGAGGCCCAGGAAGTTGAGGGCGAAATTGCCGCCGCCCATGAGCAGGCCCACGGCGATCATCCGCCACAGCGGCCGGGGAACCGGCCACAGCCACGGAAGGGTGATGAGGCAAACCAGGGCGAACCTGGCCGCGGCGTAGAACAGCGGCGGCGCGCCGAAGTGGGAGATCACCACCTTGGAAACCACGGCGTTGCCCGCCCAGACCAGGCAGATGCCGACCAGCAGGGCGAGATCGCGAAAAGGCATGGCGGCGCTTTAGAGGTTGGGCGGCGCGGGCGTAAGCGGGCGGACGCGGAATCCTCTGGACCGCCGGCGTCCCCGCCGGCAGCGCGAAGCGCCGTCTTCCGCTACAGACGCGGGCTTGCGCCCGTGCCGGCGGGGACGCCGGCGGTCCGAAGAAACTAAGCCGCCTGGTCGAAGCTCAGCGTCTCATATCGGCGCAGGTGGTGGTCGACGGAGCCGAAGGCGCTTTCGATCAGGGTGGCGCGCTTGAAATAATGGCCGATGGCCATTTCGTCGGTCATGCCCATGCCGCCGTGCAGCTGGATGGCGTTCTGGCCGACGAAGCGGCAGGCGCGGCCGATCTGGACCTTGGCCGCCGAGACGGCCTTGGCGCGCTCGGCGGCGGCCTCGCCGAGCTTGATGTGGGCCATATAGGTCATGGAGACCGCCTGCTCGACCTGGATGAACATGTCGACCATGCGGTGCTGAAGGACCTGGAACGAGGCGATAGGGGCGCCGAACTGCTTGCGTTCCTTGGTGTAGGCGAGCGTGCCTTCATGCAGGCGGCGAAGGACGCCGCAGGCCTCGGCGCAGGTGGCGGCGATGGCCTCGTCGACCACCTGTTCGACCAGGGGAAGGGCCGCGCCTTCGGCGCCGATCAGGGCGCCGGCGGGAAGCGAGACATTCTCGAAGAAGATTTCCGAGGCGCGGCCGCCATCGACGGTGGGATAGTCGCGGGTGACGACGCCCTGGGCCGCCTTGTCGACCAGGAACACCGAGACGCCGGCGGCCTCGCGCTGCGAGCCGCCGGTGCGGGCGGTGACGATCAGGTGGCTGGCGAAGGGCGCGCCGACGACCACGGCCTTGTGGCCGTTGAGGATAAAGCTGGCGCCTTCCTTGCGGGCCGTGGTCTTCAGATCGCTCAAGGTGTAGCGGCCCTGGGGTTCGGCCCAGGCGAAGGCGAAGGTGGCCTTGCCCTCGATGATCTGGCCGATCAGCTCGGCCGCGCCGGCCGGAGCGGCATGATTGAGAAAGCCGCCGGCGATGACCACGGTGCCGAGATAGGGCTCGACCACCAGGGCCTTGCCGAACTCCTCCATGACCACCATCACCTCGGTGGCGCCGCCGCCCAGGCCGCCGAGATCCTCGGGGAACGAGGCGCCCAGGATGCCGAGCTCCTCGGCGAAGGCCTTCCACACCTCCGGCCGCCAGCCCGCCGGCGCGGCGATGGCCGCGCGGCGTTTGTCGAAATCATAGTGGTCGGCCAGATAGCTGGCGACCATGTCGCGCAGCAGGGTCTGTTCTTCGGTGAAGCTGAAATCCATGGGATCCTGTGACGGCTCGGGGGTGTTGGAACGAAGGGACTAAGAGCGAGTCTTTCTCTTCCCCCCTTGGGGGAAGTCCCGGCGAAGCCGGGGAAGGGGGCTCCAGCCTGGCGTCAACGTCTCAGCCAAGCTGAAGCCCCCTCCACCCCTTCGGGGTCCCCCTCCCCCAGTGGGGGAGGAGAGGCGTGAACGTCTCGGCATGCTATAGGCCCAGGACCATCTTGGCGATGATGTTGCGCTGGATCTCGTTGGAGCCGCCGTAGATCGAGGTCTTGCGGTTGTTGAAATAGGCGCCGGCGACGCCGTGCACCTCGTCGGGGCCGATGGCGCCGATATTGTGCGGCAGGTCGCGCAGGTATGGCGCGCCATAGTGGCCGGCCGCCTCCAGGGTCAGCTCGGTGAGGCGTTGCTGGATCTCGGTGCCCTTGATCTTGAGGATCGAGGATTCCGGCCCTGGCCCCTTGCCCGAGCTCTCTCCCGCCAGAGTGCGAAGCTCGGTGAATTCCAGGGCGGTCAGATCGATCTCCAGGTCGGCGACCTTGCGCTTGAAGAACGGATCGGCGAGCAGCGGGCCGGCGTCGTCGGAGAGCTCGGTGCGGGAGAGCGCGCGCAGGCGCTCGAGGCCCCGCTTGGAGCGGGCGACGCCGGCGATCCCGGAGCGTTCGTGCTGCAAGAGCGCCTTCGCGCAGGTCCAGCCCTGGTTTTCGTGGAAGATGCGGTTTTCCACCGGCACCTTCACATTGTCCAGAAAGACGTCGTTGACCTCGTGGCCCCCCTCCAGGGTGATGATCGGCCGCACGGTGATCCCCGGCGTCTTCATGTCGATCAGAAGGAAGCTGATGCCGGCCTGGGGCTTCACATTGGGGTCGGTGCGGACCAGGAAGAAGCCCCAGTCGGCGTGCTGGGCGAGGGTGGTCCAGGTCTTCTGGCCGTTGACGAGGTAGTATTCCTTGCCGTCGTCGCCGGTGATGCGCTCGGCGCGGGTCTTCAGCGAAGCGAGATCGGAGCCGGCGCCGGGTTCGGAATAGCCCTGGCACCACCAGACGAGGCCGTCGCGGATGCCGGGCAGGAAGCGCTGCTTCTGCGCCTCCGTGCCGAAGGTGTAGACCACCGGCGCCAGCATGGCGACGCCGAAGGGCAGGATGCCAATGGTGTCGGCCTTGGCCTGCTCCTCAGACCAGATGTATTTCTGGGTGGGGGTCCAGTCCGTGCCGCCCCATTCCTTGGGCCAGGACGGCGTCGCCCAACCCTTCTTGGCGAGGATCCGGTGCCAGGAGAAATAGTCCTCCTTGCCGAGGGCCTCCTCGTTCTTCTGCTTCTCGCGAAGAGCCGCCGGATAGTTCTGGGCGATGAAGGCGCGAGCCTCTTCGCGAAAAGCGATGTCTTCGGCGGAAAAATCGAGGTCCATGGCGTTTCCCCTGGCTTTGGGGCGACCATAGAAGCTCGACCGCCTCTTTGCCAAGACCGCGACGCCAGGTTGGGCGCGGGAGAGACGTCCCTCCCCGCGCGGGGAGGGACCGGCTTAGGAAAGCTTAGTTGGCGTTGGTCGAGTGGCTGGCGGACGCCATGTCGGAGGCGGGGTGCGCCCAGGCCTGGCAGGCGCCGTCGCGTTCGGCGACCAGACCGGCCTTGCCTTGGGGACCGGCGTGATTGGCTTCACGCAAGGCGTCGGAGCGCGCCTGGTCGGCCCGGTCGGTGACGTCGGGCGAGCGATTGTGGCCCTCGGCCTTGACCACCGCATCCATGGACGCGGCGTCGCCGCCGGCCAGGGCCTTGGAGTCGGCCAGACCATCGCAGCGGGCGACGGCGATATATTGCGCGTCGCTCATATGGGTGGGGGCGGCGAACACGCTGGTCGAGGCGGCCAGGGTGGCGGCGATAACGAAACCTTTGAACATTGACATTTCCCGTTCTCCATCTGGTTGGGTGACCAGACTATGCTTCTGACTTGGAGAGTTTCTCAAATTAATTCGAGTAAATGTTGCATTCACCGAAATGTATTCTTTCCAGTTCGTAATCTGAATGATGTTTACTTAAATTTTCGGTAATGAACCTTGCGCGAAAGCCACGCGCGGGCCATGGAACGGCGGTGAGCGCCCCGCCCCGTCCCATAGTCACGCCCTGCGTGAAGGTCTGCGTCGTCGATGGCGAAAGCGGCCTTTGCCTGGGCTGCTATCGGACGCTCGGGGAGGTCGCGCGCTGGGCGGCCATGGAGGAGAGCGAACGGGCGGCGATCCTGGGCCAGCTCGCCGCGCGCAAGGCCCGGATCCGGCCGGAGAAGCTGGGGCTGTTCGGCGGCTAGTTCAGGCGACCGCGAGAACCCGGGCGCCCGCCGTCTCCACCGCCTCCAGCGCTCGCTCGATCACACCCTCGTCGGCCCCCGGGCCTATGCTTTCGACGGTCAGCGCGCGGCGCCAGGCGCGGGCGCCGGGGCGACCGTGGAAGAGGCCGAGCATATGGCGGGTCATGGCGGCCAGGCGCGTTCCGTTCGCCAGCTGGGCGCGGACATAGGGAATATAGCGCCGCGCCGCCTCGGCGGGCTCGACGATCGGCGCGGCGGGATCGAACAGCCGCCGGTCGGCTTCGCCGAGGATGCCAGGATCATGATAGGCGGCGCGGCCGAGCATGACGCCATCGACCGCGCCCAGATGCTCTCGCGCCTCGGCGAGCGAGCCCAGGCCGCCGTTGAGCACGATGGTGAGGCCGGGCCGCTCGCGCTTGAGGCGGTGGACGAGGCCGTAGTCGAGGGGCGGAATGTCGCGGTTGTCCTTGGGCGAGAGGCCCTCGAGCCAGGCCTTGCGCGCGTGGACGATAAAGACGCCGACGCCGGCGGCGGCGCAGCCGTCGACCAGGGCGAAGAGGCTCTCGTCCGGATCCTGCTCATCGACGCCCAGGCGGCATTTGACCGTGGACGGAATGGCGACCGCTTCACCGATCGCGGCCATGCACTCGGCCACCAAAGCCGGCTCGCGCATCAGGCAGGCGCCGAATCGGCCGCTCTGGACCCGATCGGACGGACAGCCGACATTGAGATTGATCTCGTCGTAGCCGAGGTCCTCGCCGATGCGCGCCGCCTCGGCCAGCGCCTTCGGATCGGCGCCGCCAAGCTGCAGCGCCACCGGATGTTCGGCCGGATCGAAGCCGAGCAGCCTCGCGCGATCGCCATGGATCACCGCGCCGGTGGTCAGCATCTCGGTATAGAGCCGCGCGCGCGAGGAAAGGACGCGATGGAACGCCCGGCAATGCCGGTCGGTCCAGTCCATCATGGGCGCGACACACAGTCTATGAGTTTGAAATTCCGTCACTTTTACCGTAGATTCAATTCGTTGGATCGGCCGCGTGTATACTGATTTGAAATTCAAAACGCCATTCCACGCCAAGGTTCTTGGCCCGGCTGTGCACAGAAGGGAGATGAAATTGGCCTCCGTCGCGACGCTTCCATCCGGGTCCTGGCGGGCCATCGCTCGGCGCAAGGACTTGGCCGCGTCGAGGGCGGCGTGACGGCGCACTTGGAAAGTGTAGCTCTTAGAGCTATATGTTGCGGGACGCTGTGACCTCATGAGCGTGTACAAGACCAAGGAGTTTTCGAAGTTCGCCCGCAAGGCGGATTTGGCGGGCGCGGAGTTGCTCGAAGCCGCAAAGGCCGTGGCGTCCGGTCAATGGGACGCCGATCTCGGCGGCGGCGTCTTCAAGCAGCGGATCGCCCGCGAAGGCGGCGGCAAGTCCGGCGGCTTCCGAACGATCATCCTATTCAAGGTCGGAGGACACAGTTTCTTCGTCCACGGCTTTGCCAAAAATGAGAAGGCGAACGTCACGCCCAAGGAGCTCAAGGCGCTGAAGAAGTTGGCCGACAGCTTCCTCGGCCTCGACGCCGAGGCTTTGGAGAAGGCGAGCGCCGCCGGTGAGATTGCGGAGGTCATGAACTATGGCGAAGACGTCAAGCAAGACTGAGAGCGGCATCCTCGGCACGGTCCACAGGACCGCCGCCGGCCTGCATCGCGCCGGCGTCATCGACAAGGCGACCATGCGTGAGTTCGACGCCCTGTGCCTGACGCCGGTGACGCCCATGGCGCCGGAGGAGATCAAAGCCTTGCGTGAACGCGAGCAAGTCTCGCAGCCGGTGTTCGCGAGCTATCTCAACGTCCGCAGGGACGCGGTCAGCAAGTGGGAGCGCGGCGAGAAGCGGCCGGACGGGCCGTCGCTGAAGCTGCTGAACCTCGTGAGGGCGAAGGGGTTGCGGGCGATAGCTTGAGCCCCCGGCATTCCGCCGACGGTGGGGCCTGATCTCCCATAGAATTGGCGGTGGACTGCCTGCTCTTGGGATCGCGGTTTCTCACTCGGGACTGGAAAACCCAATTTGGGCAGGCCGCCACCGGCGGGCTTCAGGGCGTTCGTCCGCCGCGGCGGACGAAGTGGAACACCAGGGAGACCAGCGCGATCAGCAAGAGGACATGGATGAGGAGGCTGGAGACGTGGAACACCACGAAGCCCAGCACCCAGAACACCACCAGAACGATCGCGACGATGGCCCACATACGCTTCACTCCTGGCCGCCAAGCTGTCGCCAAACCAATGCGCGTCAGGGCGGAGGGTTCCCGCGACCGTTGCACGCCCAAACCTCCAGGGCTCGCCGAACCGCGGCGTAAGGACTAGGGCGCCAGGGCCACACCCTGGCGCCAACCCGACTCGACGCCGCCCGATCCGTCTTGACAGGCATGGCCAGCGCCAATAGTTCGGTCTTCGCTAGAGTTTGCGGTTGGGGGGGAAGATTTCCCCATGAAAATCGCTGGCTGATCGTTCTTTGCACGACCACGATAGTGGCAAACATGGGAAACGAAATGACCTCCAACAGGAAATTCCTCGTCGCGGCGAGCGCGTCGGCTTTGGCGATCGCGGCCTTCGCGGGCGCCGCTTCGGCCCAGACGCCAGTGTTTGGCGGCACCACGGGCGCGACCTCGACGACCACCGTCAACAAGGGCAGCTCCACCACCACCACCACGGGCAGCGAAACCAAGGCGCCCTATACGGCGACCACAACGACCGTTCAGCAGCAATCGGTCGTTTCCACAACCAATCCGACCACGACCGCGGTGAGCGGCACCGTGGGCGGCGCGGCCTACACGGGCGACCTCACGGTCTCCGGCGCCGGTTCGCAGGCTCGGACCGAGACCACGCAAATCATTCAGGTTTACAATCCCGGACCGCCGCCGACGCCCGCGGGTCCGCCGACCACCCCGCCGCCCGTCTACAACAATGTGGGCAATCCGACCGTGACGGCGGTTTCGGTTTCCGGCGCGGCCGGAACGGCGCCGTCGATGGCCACGCCGACCTTCGAGGCGACGATCTCTTCGTCCGGTCCGGTCAGCAGCACCGGTTCGGTGACCGCCACCGAAAATGACATCTATATGAGCACCGCTGGCACCACCTACACCAGCTACGTCGGCACGGCGACCTATTCGCCGAGCAGCGGCGCGGTGACCGTGGCGCTGCCGACCGCGGCGACGGACTCGACGAGCATCACCTCCAGCGGGCTGACGACCACCGGCTCGGTGACCGCGGCGACGGTCAACGCCGGCACGCTCAATGTCTCCGGCAACGCCGCCGTGGCCGGCAACCTGAGCGCCGGCAGCATCACCACCGGGGCGATCAGCGCCACGTCGCTCGATCTGAACGGCGGCCAGATCCACAACCTCGGAAACGGCACGGCCCTGACCGACGCAACCAACCTCTACCAATTGCAAGCCGGCTTGGGCAACTTGCGGAAGGTGGCGGCTGGCGGCACCGCGGTCGCCGCGGCGATGAGCGGCTCCTACTTCATCCCGGGCAAGAAGCTGAACTTCAGCATCAACCTGGCCGACTACGGGGCCCAGGGCGCCTTCGCGGCCAATGTCGGCTATCTGATCACCCCGAGCATCGCCATCAACGCCGGCGTCGCCACGGGCTTCGAATACGGCGCCACCGCCGGCCGGATCGGCGCGACCATGGGCTTCTGATCCAAGCCCCTTACTGGCATAAAGATCCCGCCCGGTCCCGCCGGGCGGGATTTTCTTTGGTCTGAAGAGTTCTTCAAAACATGACGCGCCGAGTTCTCGCCACCGCCCTACTCCTGGCGGCCGCCGCCCAGCCCGCGGCGGCGGGCGGATTCGTCAATAGCGGGGATATCTGGGAGCGGATGTCTCCGGAAATCCAGACCGCCTATATCCAAGGCGTCAATGACGCGGCCAACCTGATCTTCGTCAACGACGATCTGCCTACCGCCATCGTCAAGGTGGCGCGAACCCGTTGCCTGATCGAGCACAAGACCACCGCGGCCAACCTCGCCACGGAAATCACCAACGTCTATGTGAACAACAAGGCGATGATGAAAGAGCCGCCCTTCGCCATCTACATCTATGTCATGGGCGCGACCTGCAAGGACATCATCAACCAGGAACGCGGCCGCATGGGCCTGCCCCCGATCTGACCCCGGTCAGTAGTGGATCGCGCCCTTGGCGCCGCCGCCGCAGGCGATGGCGTCGCCATTGATGGCGACCGATCTTGGCGAGGCCAGAAAAGTCACGACATCGGCGACCTCGGCGGCCTCGATCATCCTGCCCACGCTGACGCCGGCCACCATGCGGCGCTCAACCTCCTGAGGCGTCACCCCGATCACCGCCGCGCGGGCGGCCAGAAGCGGCGCCGTGCGCTCCGTGCGGGTGAGACCTGGGTGAACCACGGTGACATTGACGCCCTTGGGACCCAGCTCGTCGGCCAGGTTCTTGGTCAGGGCGGCGACGGCGACATTGCGAATCGAGCCGATGATCGAACCGGTCTGGCGCGCGGCAAGGCCGCTGACGTTGATGATCCGGCCCCAGCCGGCGGCCACCATATGCGGCGCCGCCTCGCGGCCGGTGCGCAGATACCCCAGCACCTTGATCTCGATATCCTCCCGAAAGAGCGCGTTGGTGACCTCGGCCAGCTTGGGTGGGGCGCTCTGACCGCCAGGCTTGGCGGCGGCGTTGACAAGAATATCCAACCCGCCGAGCTCGCTCACGGTTTCGGCGACGAGAGCCTTGACCGAGGCGTCATCTCCCGTGTCGGCGACCACGCCGACGACACGGCGCCCGGTCTCATGGGCGAGGGCGCCCGCGGCAGCCTGGAGCTCGCCCGCGCTGCGCGCGGCGATCACCAGATCGACGCCCTCCCGGCCGAGCTGGCGGGCGATGGCCAGGCCGATACCCTTGCTGCCGCCGGTGACGAGCGCGCGTTTGCCCTCAAGCTGGAGATCCATAGGCCTTTGCCCTCCCGGCGCAACCGAACACCCAAGGTTTAGCCGCGCAGGGGCGCGCCGTGAAGCAGGCCACAGTCGGGCGCGAACTGGACATCGGCTCGGCTTGGCGCTCTTAAGGCGGCATGCGGCGGCGAATCAGGCTTGATCGAAGAAATGTCCGCACGCGCCGCCATGGCCCCATTTCATGACCGGCTGGCCGGATCGCCGGGCCATGGATCTGTTCGGCGTCGAGGCTCCGATCCTGTTGGCGCCCATGGCCGGGCCCGGCACGCCCGCCTTGGCCATCGCGGTGGGCGCGGCCGGCGGCCTGGGCGCCCTGGCCTGCGCCCAACTCAGTTTGGATCAGGCCCGGGCGGCCCTTGCCGCGGTGCGCGCGGCCACGAAGGCGCCGATCAACCTCAATTTCTTCTGCCACACACCGCTACGGCCGGATCCGGAGCGTGAGCGGGCGTGGCGCGAGCGGCTGGCGCCATACTACGTGGAACTGGGACTGGATCCTTCGGCGCCCACCTACCCAGTGAATCGCTCGCCGTTTGACGAGGCTTTTTGTGGCTTTGTCGAAGACGAGCGGCCGGAAGTCGTCAGCTTTCACTTCGGCCTGCCGGCGCCGGCGCTGATGGAACGCGTGAAGAAGACCGGCGCCAAGGTGATCTCGTCGGCCACGACGGTGGCGGAGGCGCGGTGGCTGGAGGCGCGTGGCTGCGACGCCGTCATCGCCCAGGGGATCGAGGCCGGCGGCCACCGGGGATGGTTCCTGGATCATGATCTCGCGCGCCAAATGGGAACCTTCGCCCTGGTCCCCCGGGTGGTCGACGCGGTCAGCGTCCCGGTGATCGCCGCCGGCGGTATTGGCGATGCGCGCGGGATCGCCGCCGCGCTTATGCTCGGCGCGGCCGGGGCGCAGATCGGCACGGCCTATCTGCTGTGCCCGGAATCTGGCGCATCGCCGGCCTATCGCCAGGCGTTGGAGAGCGCCGGCGAGAACGACACCGTTGTGACCAACCTCTTCACCGGCGGCGCGGCGCGCGGCCTCACCAACCGGCTGACGCGGGACCTAGGCGCCATGTCTCCCCTGCCCCCGGATTTTCCTCTGGCGGCGGCGGCCCTGGCGCCCTTGAGGGCGGCCGAAGCGCCGGATGGGACCGATTTCACCAATCTGTGGTCCGGACAGGGTCCGCGCCCGATCGGGGGGACGCCAGCGGCGGCGCTGACCCGCAGGCTTGCCGCCGAAGCCCTGGCCAGACTTGAACAAAGGACGACATCTTGAGTCATGACCTGAAGGCGATCCTCGCGGCCGGGCTGCTCGTCCTGGCGCCATCGGCGCGGGCCGTGGCCGGCTCGGCCCAGGATGGCGAGGCGGCCTTGCAACAGGGCGACTACGCCGCCGCGCTGCGGAGCTTTCGTCCCTTGGCCGAGCAGGGCGACGCGCAAGCGCAGTATGAGCTTGGCCGGATGTACGACGCCGGCCAGGGCGTGGCGCGCGACTACCCCTTGGCCGCCGCCTGGATCGGCAAATCGGCCGCCCAGGGAAACGCCAAGGCGCAGTTTCTGCTGGCGCTGATGTACGCCCGGGGCCAGGGCGTGGCGCAAAGCGACAGGCGCGGCCGCTATTGGCTGGCCAAGGCCCAGGCGGCCGATCCCGCGCACCGGGACACTCTGCGGGCGATCTACGCCGCCAATCTGGCGTCCGCCCATCGCGGCGATGCCGATGTGCTTGCCAAGCAATCCTTCGCCGCCATCCGCACCCTGGCCGAGCAAGGCAACGCCCAGGCCCAGTTCGAGGTCGGTCGGCGGCTGATGCAAGGAAACGGCGCGGCGCGCGACTATGGCCAGGCGGCGGTGTGGCTGGGCAAGGCGGCCGATCAAGGCATGGCCCAGGCGCAGTCCAGCCTCGGAGGCCTCTATGAACTGGGGCTGGGCGTGAAGCAGAGCTACGCCGAGGCCCGCGCCTGGTTTCTCAAGGCGGCCGAACAGGGCTACGCCCCGGCCCAGGTGAACCTCGCCGATCTCTACGAATATGGTTACGGGGTGACCAAGGATCAGGCTCAGGTGGACTATTGGCGGGCCAAGGCGGCCGACCATCCCGCCCCGCCGACGGTGGCGCTCGCGCCGGCCAAGCCCGGCCCCTAGGCCTTGCGCCGGCGGCCCGCGAAAGGATAGGGGTCCGGTAGGAGAAACGCCCATGCCCCGTCCGACGCGCCATCCCGAGACCATCGTCCTGCACGCCGGATGGCGAGCGGACCCGACCACCGGCTCGGTGGCGCCGCCGATCCACCAGACGACCTCGTTCCAGTTCGAGAGCGCCGAACACGCCGCCGATCTCTTCGCCCTCAAGGCGCTGGGCAACATCTATACGCGCATCGGCAATCCGACGACGGCGATACTGGAAGAGCGCGTAGCCACCCTCGAGGGCGGCGCGGCGGGATTGGCGGTTTCCTCCGGCCAGGCGGCCACCGCCTATTCGATCCAGACCCTGGCCCGGGCCGGCGACAACATCGTCAGCTCCACTGACCTTTATGGCGGCACCTGGAACATGTTCGCCAACACCTTCAAGGATATGGGCATCGAGGTGCGGTTCGCCGACCCGGCCGACCCTCAAGCCTTCGCGCGCGCGACCGACGACAGGACGCGCGCCTATTACGCCGAGACCCTGCCCAACCCCAAGCTGACCGTCTTTCCCATCGCCGAGGTGGCGGCCATCGGCAAGCCGCTGGGCATTCCGCTGATCATGGACAACACCGCCGCGCCGGTGCTGTGCCGGCCACTGGAGCATGGCGCGGCCGTGGTGGTCTATTCGACCACCAAATATATCGGCGGCCACGGCACCTCGATCGGCGGGCTGATCGTCGATGGCGGGACCTTCGACTGGGAGGCGCACCCTGAGCGCCAGCCGCTGCTCAACACGCCCGACCCCAGCTATCACGGCGCGGTCTGGAGCCAGGCGGTCAAGGGCATCGGCCCGATCGCCTATCTGATCCGCGCCCGGGTGGTGCTGCTGCGCGACCTCGGCGCGGCCATGTCGCCGTTCAACGCCTTCCAGTTCCTGCAGGGGCTGGAGACCCTGCCGCTGCGGATCGCCCGCCACAGCGCCAACGCCCTGGCGGTGACGGAATTCCTCAAAGGCCGGCCGGAGGTGACCAGCGTAATCCATCCCTCCGTGCAGACCGGCGAGGCCAGGGCGCGGGCCGACAAATATCTGGCCGGCGGACTTGGCGGTCTGGTGGGCTTCGAGCTGGCGGGCGGCCGGGATGCTGGGCGCCGCTTCATCGACGCGCTGGAGCTGTTCTATCACGTGGCCAATATCGGCGACGCCCGGAGCCTCGCCATCCATCCGGCCAGCACCACACACTCCCAGCTCTCGGCCGAGGAGCAGCTCGCCTCGGGCGTCACCGACGGCTATGTGCGCCTCTCCATCGGCCTGGAGCATATCGACGATATCCTGGCCGATCTGGACGCGGCCTTGAACGCGGCGAAAGGGTGATCTTCCCCCGGCCATGACCGATGAGACCGCCCCCGGTTTCGCGCTCTTTCCAACGGCCATCGGCGTCTGCGCCATCGTCTGGAGCGAACGCGGGGTGGTCGGAACCTTTCTGCCCGAGCGCACCGAGGCTCAATGCCGCGCCCGGTTGGCGCGCAAGTTCCCCAGCGCCACGGAACGGTCGCCCCCACCGGCGATGGCGCGGGCGATCGAGGCCATTGGCGCGCTCCTGGATGGCGGCAAGACCGATCTCGCCGATATCCCGCTCGATCTTTCCAGCGCGGACGATTTCGAGCGGCGCGCCTATGAAGTGGCTCGCGAAATCAAGCCCGGGTCCACCCTCACCTATGGGGAGATCGCCGCCCGCCTGGGAGAGCCCGGGGCGGCGCGGGCGGTGGGCGCGGCCATGGGACGCAACCCTTTTCCGATCATCGTGCCCTGCCACCGGGTGTTGGCGGCCGGCGGCGGTTTTGGCGGCTTTTCGGCTCCCGGCGGCCTGGAGACCAAGGCGCGGATGCTGGCCATCGAGGGCGCCAGGACCAGCCCCGCGCCCCTGCTCTTCGACGATCTGCCGATCGCGCTTCGACCGAATGGATCGCCGTGAGACTGAAAAGAAAATGGCGCCGCCCGGCTGGGCGGCGCCATGTCGGGGTTTTAGCCTTGGGCCGGATTAGCGCTTGATGGCCGAGCCGACGGCGTCCTGCGCCTTGCCGACCTTGTTCTGGACCTTGCCGGCGACCTTTTCGGCGGCGCCCTCGGCCTGAAGCTTGGTGTTGCCGACCAGCTTGCCGGCGCCTTCCTTGATCGCGCCCGCCGCTTCCTTGGCCGCGCCGTCGATACGATTCTGGCTCATCGTCATTCTCCGCATGATGTGCTTTGGAGACAGCCAAACGGCTGGGCGCGCGGCCGGTTCCACCGCGCCGGCAAATTGGAGGAAACCCGATGACCGACGACGCCATCCTGCTGACCGACGATCCGGCCCCCCAGGTGCGCCGCCTGACCCTCAACCGGCCGGAAAAGCGCAACGCCCTTTCCAACGCCCTGCGGGGCGAAATCTTCGCGGCGCTGGAGGCGGCGGACGGCGATCCGGAGGTGCGGGTCATCATCCTGCGCGGCGCGGGAACCTGCTTTTCCTCCGGCTATGATCTCGCCGGCCTTGGCGAACTGCCCTTCCACACCGCCGGCGGCCAGGGCCAGTGGGCGCGGCATGTGGTGGAGGGCTGCTTTCGCATCTGGGACCTGGCCAAGCCGGTGATCGCCCAGGTGCACGGCTGGTGCCTGGCGGGAGGCAGCGAACTGGCCTTCGCCTGCGACCTCGTCTACGCCGCCGAGGACGCCCAGATCGGCTATCCGGCGGTGCGCGCCATGTCGCCGCCCGACAACCAGTATCACGCCTGGATCCTGGGCATGCGCGCGGCCATGGAGCTGATGCTGACCGGGGATTCCATCAGCGGGATCGAGGCCGTGCGGCTGGGCTTCGCCAATCGCGCCTTTCCGGCCGAGCGCCTGGAGGCCGAAACCCTGGCCATGGCCGAGCGGATCGCCAAGGTGGATCCCGAGCTGGCCCAACTCAACAAACGCCTGGTGCACCGCCAGATGGAGGCTATGGGCCTGCGCGCCGGCCTGAGAGCCGGAACCGATCTCCACGCCCTCGGTTGGCACACCGGCGCCTCGCGCGCCTATATGGCCAAGATGCGCGAGGGGGTGAAGGCGGCCTTGGACGCGCGCGACGCGACGTTCGGGGACTATCGGACGGGCACCAATTCGCGCAGCGGGCCGAGCCACGGCTCATAGCGCCGCCACCGCTCCACGGAACCGCGATAGATCGGCTGACGCACCTGCCAGGTGCTGTTGGTCTTGACGGCGCGGGTGTTGCGCTCGGGCGAGAGGCAAGCCGGATCCCACGGCAGATCCAGGGCCGCGATCAGCCTGCGCGCGATCGGCTCGGGATCGGCGACCAGGGCTTCATAGTCGACCTCGATGAAGCGGTCCGGCGGCAGAACCGCGCGCCAATGGGCCATCATCCGCTCATATTGCCGATGGTAGAAGACCAGATCGGCCAGATCGACGGGCAGGTCCGACCGCGCGGCCAGGTGGGTGAAGGCCATGGATAGGCAGGTGTCGATGGGATGACGCCGGCAATGAATGATCATGGCGCGCGGGAAGGTCAGATGGATCGGGCCGAGCCACAGAAAGTTGAACGGGTTCTTGTCGATCACATGCGCCGCGCCCGGCGCCAGGTCCCGCAGCATCGCCAACGCCTCGCGCGCGGTCTCGGCCTGATATCGATCCAGCCACGCCTCGGCGACCTTCGGATTGAGGAGCGGATCGCGCGTCGACCAGAAATTGAGTTCTCCGGCGCCGGCGACGGCCGGGTGGCTGGAAAGTATCTGCTCCATCAGGGTGGTGCCCGAACGCGGCAGGCCGACGATCATCATTGGCAGGGTCGAGGGATCGCCATGGGAAACCCGCGAGGCGATGAAATCCTCGTCAAATCGCTCGATCACGGCGTCGGTGTGGCGCGTCACGGCGAGCCGATCGAACCGCGCCAAGGGCGATCTGACCTGATTGGCTTGGAGGATCTGGTTCATGGCCGAGCCATAGTCCCCGAGATCATCGAAGGCCTTGGCCAGCGCGAGGTGCAATTTGGCGCGATCCTCGGCCAGGTTTGTTCCGCGCACGGCGGCCAGCATGGCCCCGATCATCGGGCGATCCGCCTCGGTTAGCGTTCGGATGCGGACGAGATCGTAATAGACTCCGGACCTGGCCGGATCCTTCTCGATGACGCGGGCGTAGAGGTCGGCGGCCTCGGCGAAGTCGCCCGCCTCGGTGAGCAGCCTGCCCAGTAGCCATAGCGCGTCGCCGTTGGCCGGATCGTCGGCGACCAGACGGCGAAGCTCGACCTTGGCCCCTTCCGTGTCGCCCTCGAAGAGATGGGCCCGGACCAGATCCATACGTCGCTCAAGGTTCGCCGGCGCCGCACCCGCGGCGGCGCGAAAATGGTGGGCGGCCTCGGCGCGACGGCCGTATCCGGCGAGGATATGGCCAAGACGGCTGTCCGCCTCGGGCCATTCGAGCGCGGCGACGCGAAAGGCGATCATCGCCTCATCGAGGCGGCCCTGGCGCTCCAGCTCCTGGCCGCGGCGAAGCTCGGCTTCCGCGAGCCTGATCGGGGGGGCCGGCTCGGGCGGCTTGCCGGCGCAACAATGCTTGAACTTGCGCCCACTGCCGCAGGGGCAAGGATCGTTGCGCCCTGGCGGGCGTGGCGCCGAGAACGCACGCGCGGTCATATCCCGCCCTTACCCGCGCGCCCGGCGGCTGTCGACAGCCGGCCGTCTCAACGCAAGCTCAGATATCGAACTTCACGCCCTGGGCCAGCGGCAGGGTGGCGCCGTAGTTCACCGTATTGGTGGCGCGGCGCATATAGGCTTTCCAGGAATCCGAGCCGGCCTCGCGGCCGCCACCGGTCTCCTTCTCGCCACCGAAGGCGCCGCCGATCTCCGCTCCGGAGGGGCCGATATTGACGTTGGCGATGCCGCAATCGGAACCCTCGGGCGAGCAGAACCGCTCGGCCTCGCGCACATCGGTGGTGAAGATCGACGAGGACAGGCCCTGGGGCACGTCGTTGTTGAGGGCGATCGCCTGGCCAAGATCGGAATAGCGCATGACATAGAGGATCGGGGCGAAAGTCTCGCGGCGCACCGCCTCGCTCTGGGCCGGCATCTCGACGAGGGCCGGACGGACATAGATCCCCTCCCCTAGCCCGGCCACGCGCTCGCCGCCATGAACCACGCCGCCCTGGGCCTTGGCGTCCGCCAGGGCCTTCTCCATGCCGGCGAGGGAGGCCGGATCGATCAGCGGACCGACCAGGGTCCCTGGATCGCGCGGATCGCCGATGGAGACCGAGGCGTAGGCGCTCTTCAGGCGCGGCAGGAAGGCGTCATAGACGCTGTCGTGCACGAAGAGGCGGCGAAGCGTCGTGCAGCGCTGGCCGGCCGTTCCCATGGCGGCGAAGGCGACGCCGCGCAGGGTGAGATCGAGATCGGCCGAGGGGCAGACGATGGCGGCGTTGTTGCCGCCGAGCTCCAGGAGGGCGCGGGCGAACCGTTCCGCCAGCATCGGCCCCACCGCCCGGCCCATCATGGTGGAACCGGTGGCCGAAACCAGACGGACCTTGGGCGCGGCGACCAGGGCCTCGCCGACGTCGCGGCCGCCGATCAGGACCTGGGAGAGGGCCGCCGGCGCGCCCTCGAATCGGGCCGCGGCGCGCTCGAACAGGGCTTGAACCGCCAGGGCGGTGAGCGGGGTCTTTTCCGAGGGCTTCCAGACCACCGGATCGCCACAGACCAGCGCCAGGGCCGCGTTCCACGACCAGACGGCGACGGGGAAATTGAAGGCCGAGATCACCCCGACGACACCCAGCGGCTGCCAGGTCTCCATCATCCGGTGGTCGGGGCGCTCGGTGGCCAGGGTCAGGCCGAAAAGCTGGCGCGACAGGCCCACGGCGTAGTCGCAGATATCGATCATCTCCTGGACCTCGCCCAGGCCCTCGGAGAGGGTCTTGCCCGCCTCAAGCGTGACCAACAGGCCAAGGTCGGTCTTGGCCGCCCGCAGCTCCTCGCCGAGCAGGCGGACGAGTTCGCCGCGACGCGGGGCCGGAACCTTGCGCCAGGCCAGGAAGGCCTCGTGCGCCGCGTCGATGGCCAAGGCGCAATCCTCGGCCGAGGCGTCATGCACATGGGCGATGACCTCGCCGGTGATCGGCGAAGAGACCGAACGCGCGCCGCCGGTGAAGGCGCTTTGCGGGACGCCGAGGCGGCCGAGGAGATCGCGGGCCTCTTGCGGCAAGGTGTTCATCGGACGGTCCATGGCGCCTAGGCCACGCTGGCGAGCGCGGGGGCGGCGCGGGGCGCGGCTTCGGCCATGGCATAGGCGGCGCCGAAACGGTTGGCGAGGAAATCATCGAGGCTGATCTCCTCCTGGCGCACGAAGCCGACCGTGCGCAGGGCGCCGTCGGCCAGCATGTCCAGCACGGCGCAAATGCCGCTGGCGGTGGTGATCTGGATGGCGCTGACCACCCGGCCGGCCATTTCCCGGGCGTAGATCTTGTTGGCGTAGGTCTCCTGGACCAGGTGGCCGTCCTTCATGCCCGAAACGGTGACGAACACGATCACCACATCCTGCAGGGTCGCCGGCAGGGAGTTTTCCAGGATGTCCTTCAAGAGATCCCGCCGGTCGCGCAGGCGCAGATCGTTGAGCAGGGCCTTCATGATCGCCGCGTGGCCGGGATAGCGGATGGTGCGGTAGTTGAGGTTGCGCACCTTGCCTTCGAGGGTCTCGCACAGGGTGCCGAGGCCGCCGGAGGTGTTGAAAGCCTCATAGGTAACGCCGTCGAGGGAGAAGGCTTCGCACTCCTCCAGGGCGCGGGTCTGGCGCGGCAGGCCATCGACGATCGCCTCGCAGGGCTCGCAATATTCGTTGATTACCCCGTCGGTCGACCAGGTGAGATTGTAGTTCAGGGCATTGGACGGATATTTCGGCAAGGCGCCGACGCGCAGACGCACGTCGTGCAGGGCGTCGAAGTGGCGGGCGAGGTCGGCGGCCACGATGGAGATGAAGCCGGGGGCGAGGCCGCATTGGGGGATGAAGGCGGTGTCGGCGTCGATGGCCAGGGCCTTCACCTTGCGGGTGCAGGCGACATCCTCGGTGAGATCGAGGTAGTGGGCGCCGGCGGCTTTCGCGGCTTCGGCGACGTGGAAGGTGAGGTGGTAGGGGGCGGCGCTGAGAACGGCGAATTTGCCTCTCAGAAGGGTGCGCAAGGCCTTGGCGTCGGTGACATCGACCACCTTGTGCTCCACATGGGCCTCATCGCCGAGGGCGGCGAGCTGCGCGGCCGACTGGTCGGCGACGGTGACGCGATAATCGCCGGTGGCGCTCAACAGAGTGGCGATGGTGGAACCGATATGGCCGGCTCCGATGACGACGACGTCTTTCATGATGATCTTCCCCGATGGCTGCGCGTGAGTCGGACTCTGAGGCCGCCGCGCGTCGAATCCCATTGCGAAACCGACGAAACGCCGATCTAATTCCGGCATATCGCCGACGAGATTGATACAATGGACGAACTGGATCGACGCCTGCTGGACGCCCTGCGCGACAACGCCAGGGCGCCGACCGCCCAGCTCGCCCGGCGGCTCGGCCTGTCGCGGACCACGGTGCAGAGCCGGCTGGAGCGTCTGGAAAGCTCCGGCGTGATCACGGGCTACACGGTGCGGCTGTCCGAGGCTCACGAACGCGGCCAGATCCACGCCTATGTGATGATGACGGTCTCGCACAAACAGGCGAGCGGGGTGATCGGCGCCATCCGAAAAATGGCCGCCGTCCGCCTCCTGCAATCGGTCAGCGGCCCCTTCGACCTGATCGCCGAGATCGTCGCGCCCACCGTCGCGGATATGGATACGCTCATCGACGCCCTGGGCGCTCTGACGGGGGTGGAGCGGACCACCTCCTCGATCGTGCTCTCGACCAAGATCGATCGATAAGACTCAGCGGGCGATCGCCTGCTGCGCCGGGGTCGGCGCGTCAAGGCCGCCGCCGAGGGCGGTGTAAAGCGTCACCAGATTATCGGCCTTGGCCAGTTCGACGGCCACCAGCACCTCCTGGGCGGCGAAGTAGGAACGCTGGGAGATGAGCACATTGAGATAGGTATCGGCGCCGCGCTCGTAGCGGGCCGTGGAAAGCTTGAGCGCCAGGGCGTCGGCGGCCACCAGGGCGCGCTGGGCGGCGACGCGGTCCTCGACGGTGCCGCGGTCGGCCAGGGCGTCGGCCACCTCGCGGAAGGCGGTCTGAACGGCCTTTTCATACTGCGCCACGCTCGCCTCGCGTTCGGCCTTGGCGTAGCGCAGATTGCCGATGTTCTGACCGGCGTCGAAGATCGGCTGGGTGACGGTGGGCGCGAAGCTCCAGGTCTCGGCCGCGCTCTTGAAGAGGCTCTTCAGGGCCAGGCTGGTGACCCCGCCCGACGCCGTCAAGGAGATATCCGGAAAGAAGGCCGCGCGGGCGGCGCCTATATTGGCGTTGGCGCTCTTGAGCTGCGCCTCGGCCTCGACCACGTCGGGGCGCGCGAGCAGCGCCGAGGAAGGCAGATCCGCCGGCAGCCTGGAAATCACGACCTCGGGCGAATCCACATCGGTCGGCAGAAGGCTCTCGGGCACCGGGGCGCCGACCACCAGTTCGAGGGCGTTGCGATCCTGGGCCAGCTGGGTGGTCAGGCGCGCCTCATCGAACTTCGCCTGATCGACGATGGTCTCGGCCTGGCTGACATCCAGCTCGGAGGCGATGCCGCCCTTGAACCGCGCCTGGGTGAGGGCGAGGCTTTCGCCGCCGCTCTTGAGCGTCTCCCGGGCGATGGCCAGCAAGGCCCGGTCCTCGCCCACGGCCAGATAGTCGGCGACCACCTGCTGGACCAGGGAGATCTGGGCCGCGTCCCTTGCCGCGCGGGTGGCGATATATTGTTCGAAGGACGCGCGGGTGAGGTCACGCTGCTTGCCGAACAGATCGAGCTGCCAGGCGCTCACCCCGACGTTGGCGTTGTAGAGCCGCTCGTTGTAGTCGCCTTTTGGCGTGGTTCCCGCGGCTCCGGCCGAGAGCACGCTGTAGGGTGTCTGGCCGTAGACCGCGCTCGCCGTGGCGTTGAATTTCGGAAAGAGATCGGAGCGCTGCACCACATATTGCGCCCGGGCGGCGGCGATATTGGCGACGGCCACGCGCAGGTCGCGGTTGTTGGCCAGGGCCTCCTCGATCACGCTCTTGAGCTTGGGATCGAAGAAGAAATCGCGCCAGCCGACCAAGCCTTGAGGCTGGCCGCTGGCCGGCGCATAGGCCGGGCCGGTGGGAAATTGCGCCGGCGTGGGCTGGGCCGGCCGATGATAGGCCGGCGCCAAGTCGATGCAGCCGGCGAGGAAGGCCGCGGCGGCCAGGGCGAAGGGGGCGAGGCGTTTCATGTCACGCCGCCGCCTCGGGCGGGACCGGCGCCGGCTTGGCGCGGCCCCGGAAGAGTCCGCGGACGCCGACGAAGAACATGGGCACGAAGAAGATCGCCATGGTCGTGGCCGCCAGCACGCCGCCGATGACCCCGGTGCCGATATCGTTCTGGCTGCCCGCCCCGGCGCCGGTCGACACCGCCAGGGGAAACACGCCGGCGACAAAGGCCAGGGAGGTCATCAGGATTGGGCGAAGACGCAATCGCGCCGCTTCCAGCGCCGCCTCCCGCGGCGTGGCCCCGCCCTTTTCCGCCTCGTCGGCGAACTGGACGATCAGGATGGCGTTCTTGGCCGAAAGGCCGATGGTGGTGAGCAGGCCCACTTGGAAATAGATATCGTTGTAGAATCCGCGCAGGGTGGCGGCCAGAACCGCGCCGAAAACCCCCAGCGGCACGACCAGCATGACCGCGACCGGGATCGACCAGCTCTCATAGAGCGCCGCGAGGCACAGAAACACCACCAGCATGGAAAGAGCCAGGAGGGCCGGCGCCTGCGAGCCCGACAGCTGTTCCTGGTAGGAAAGACCGGTCAACTCATAGGCGAAGCCCTTGGGCAGCTTGGCCACAAGCTTCTCGATCTCGGCGATCGCCGCGCCGGAGCTCTTTCCCGGCGCCGCCTGACCCTGGATTTCGATGGCCGACACACCGTTGTAGCGCTGCAGTTGCGCCGGGCCGTAGATCCAGTTGGATGTCGAAAAGGCGGAGAACGGCGCCATCGTCCCGCTCGAGCCACGCACATACCAGCGGCCGAGATCTTCCGGGCTGGACCGATACGGGGCGTCGCCTTCGACATAAACCCGCTTCACCCGGCCGCGGTCGATGAAGTTATTGACGAACAAACCACCCCAGGCGGTGCTCAAGGTGTCGTTGACGTCGGCTTGCGCGAGGCCAAGAGCGCCGGCGCGGGATTGATCGATATCGAGGTGAAGCTGGGGGGTGTCGTCCTGGTCGTTGGGCCGCACGCCCGCCAGGATCGGATCCTTGGCCGCCATCGCCAGCAGTTGGCCTCTGGCCGCGCGCAAGGCGTCGTGACCGAGGCCGCCGCGGTCCTCCAGTTCCAGATCAAACCCGCTCGACTGGCCAAGCGCCTGCACCGCCGGGGGCACCAGGATGAAGATCTTGGCGTCGCGCACCGTCGAGAGCGCGCGCATGGCCCTCTGGGCGATGGCGGGGGCGCGGTTCTGAACGCCCGGCCTGTCCTTCCAATCGGCGAGATGGATGAAGGCCTGGCCCAGATTCTGGCCGGCGCCGGCGAAGTTGAAGCCGGTGACGGTAAAGACGCCTTGCACATTAGCCGCTTCGTGGTCGGCGAAATAGCTCTGCACCTTGGCCGCCACCGCCTCGGTGCGCGCCTGAACCGCGCCTGGCGGCAGGTTGAACAGGGCGAACATGACGCCCTGATCCTCTTCCGGCAGGAAGGACGTGGGCAGATGCAAGAAGAGCAGCACCATGACCGCGACGATCACGCCATAGACGATGATCATCGGACGGGGCCGCGCCAGCACGCCCGACAGGAAGCCGTCGTAGCGAGTGACCGTCGCCTCGAACGTACGGTTGAACCAGCCGAAAAACCCGCCCCTGGAGGCGCGGGCGCCCTGGTTTGTGGGCCGCAGAATGGTGGCGCACAGCGCGGGCGTTAGGATGAGCGCCACCAGCACCGAAAGCGCCATGGCCGAGACGATGGTGACCGAGAACTGGCGGTAGATGACGCCGGTGGACCCGCCGAAAAACGCCATGGGCAGGAAAACCGCCGAGAGGACGAGCGCGATGCCGACCAGGGCCCCGGTGATTTCACCCATCGACCGCTCGGTGGCCTCCTTGGGCGGCAGGCCCTCCTCCTCCATGATCCGCTCGACATTCTCCACCACGACGATGGCGTCATCGACCAGCAGGCCGATGGCCAGAACCATGGCGAACATGGTCAGGGTGTTGATCGAATAGCCGAACGCGGCGAGGACGCCGAAAGTGCCCAGCAGCACCACCGGCACCGCCAGGGCCGGGATCAGGGTCACCCGCCAGTTCTGCAGGAAGACGAACATCACCACCACCACCAGGCCGATCGCCTCGATGAGGGTTATGATCACCTGCTGGATCGACAGCTTGACGAAGGTGGTGTTGTCGACCGGGAAGACCAGCGCCATGCCAGCGGGCAGGCTCGCCGCCAGTTCATTGGCGCGCTTCTTGACCGCGTCGGCGGTGTCCAGGGCGTTGGCCCCCGGCGCCAGCCTGATGGCGATGCCGGCGGCGGGCCGGCCGTTATAGCGGCTGATGACGCTGTAATCCTCGGCGCCCATTTCGACGCGGGCCACATCGCTCACCCGGACCACCGAGCCGTCCGGCTGGGTTCGCAAAATGATCGCCGCGAACTGTTCAGGCCTTTGCAGGAACGACTGGGCGGTGACGGTGGCGTTAAGCGCCTGGCCGGCCGCCGCCGGTTCCGCGCCGATCTGGCCCGCCGAGACCTGCACGTTCTGGGCCAGGATGGCGTCGCGCACGTCGGACGGCATCAGTTTGTAATTGTTGAGCTTGTAGGGATCCAGCCAGATGCGCATGGCGTACTGACTGCCGAACACCTGCAGATCGCCGACGCCGTTTATCCGAGCCAGCGGGTCGACCATCTTGCTGTTGAGATAGTCGGCGATGTCGATGTTGGTGTAGCGCGCGTCGGTCGCGTAAAGGCCCACCACCAGCAGGAAGCTCGGCTGGGATTTGGCCACCACCAGCCCTTGCTGCTGGACCTGGGCGGGCAATGTGGGCGTGGCCGCCTGGAGTTTATTCTGGACCTGGACCTGAGCGATATCGGCGTTGGTGCCGGCGGCGAAGGTCGCGGTGATCGAGGCCGAGCCGTCCGAGCCGCTGGTCGAGGAGAAATAGAGCAGGTGGTCGAGGCCTTTGAGCTGTTGCTCGATGACCTGGGTGACCGAGCTTTCGACCGTCTCGGCCGAGGCGCCGGGATAGACGGCGCTGACGTTCACCGCCGGCGGGGCGATCGTGGGATATTGCTCGATCGGCAGCGCCAGGATGGCGAGCACGCCGGCGAGCATGATCACGATGGCGATCACCACCGCGAAGATCGGCCGCTGAATGAAGAAGCGTGACACCTATGGCGCGCCTAGCCCGGGCCGCCGACCTTGACGGCCGCGCCCGGCTTGGCCGACTGGAGTCCCTCGACAATCAGCCGGTCGCCGGCCTGGAGGCCCGAGGTCACCAGCCATTTGTCGCCGATCGATCGTGAGACGGTGAGGATGCGCGCCTGAACGTGGCCGGTGGGATCGACCACCAGGGCCGTGGGCTGGCCCTTCTCATTGCGGCTAACCCCCTGCTGGGGCGCCAGTATGCCATTTTGATCGACGCCCTCGACGATCACGGCCCGAACATAAAGGCCCGGGAGCAGCAGCTTCCTGGGATTGGGGAACACCGCGCGCAGGGTGACCGCGCCGGTCGACTGATCAACCGTCACGTCGGTGAACTGCATCCGCCCTTCCAGGGGATAGGGCGTGCCGTCCTCGAACTTCAGACGCACCGCCAGGGCCGCGCCGCCCCCGCCGCTGACCTTGCCGGCCTCCATCTCCTGACGAAGCTTCAGGACCTCGGCGGCCGATTGGGTGAGATCCACATAGATCGGATCGAGCTGGGTGACCGTGGTCAGGGCCGCGGTCTGGCTGGTGGTCACCAGAGCGCCGCGGGTGACGGTGGAGAGGCCGCTGCGGCCGGAGATCGGCGCGGTGACCCGGGTGTAGCCGAGATTTATCCTCGCCGCCTCAAGCGCCGCGCGCTGCTGCAGCACCGTGGCCGCAGCCTGTTTGTAGGCGGCCTCGGCGTCGTCATAGTCCTGCTTGCTGACGGCGTTGATCTTGACCAGATCGCCATAGCGTTCGGCCTTGACCTTGGTGGTGGCGACATTGGCCTGCGCATTGGCGAGCTGGGCCTGGGCCTGATCGAAGGCGGCGCGATAGGGCGCCGGATCGATCTGATAGAGAACCTGGCCGGCCTTTACGTCATCGCCCTCCTTGAACAGCCGCGCGGTGATGATGCCGCCGACCTGGGGCCGGACGTCGGAGACCTCGAACGGCGAGGTGCGGCCGGGAAGCTCGGTGGTCAGCTCCACCGGCGCGGCCTGGAGGGTGACCACCGACACCACCGCCGGCCCCTGCGGCGGTCCCGAGGGGCCATGGGGACCACAGGCTTCCAGAGCCAGCAGGCCGCCGAGCGCCAAGAGGCAGACAGCAAAATTCGCCGGTCGATGAAAGGGCGGCACGGACACTCCGTTTGTTATCTACGGGCGCTCGCGCCTTCTTGGTTTGGGAATTGGGCCTTGAGGGCGGAGATTTCAAGGTGAAGTCGACGCCAAAACGGCGGCGAACTATTCGCCCCCCACGAGATCGCGCCGCACCTTTTCCAGTTCCTCGGCGTAGCGCCTCGTCGCATAGGCTTCCGAGAGGACGCCCAGCACATCGCCCGCCTCGTCCAGCACGGCCAACTCGTCGCTCTCGGTGTGGTCGAAGACGCCCATGATCTCCTTGATGGTCATCTCCGGCCGCAGCCATTGATCCTTGTTGATCATCAGGTTTCCGACCACATCGTCCTGGTCGGCGTCGGCGTGGACGGCGGAGACCGGGATCACCCCGGCGTAGCGCTGGCCGGCGTCGAGGCCGACCACGCGGCGGGTCGAGCCCAGTGGAAATCGGCGGCGAAACTCGGCCACCTTGGTGTCGGCGGCGATGGTGGCGGCGTCGGCGCGCATCATCTTGCCGGCGGTGAGATCGCGCAGCCAGCTCACGTCGTGAGCGCTGCGGATGGTCTCGCCGCGCAGGTGCAGCCGCCAGGTGGAGAAGGAATAGCCGAAGGTCTCGCGGACCAGCAGGCTGGCGATGATGGAGGCGGTGAGGGTCGCGGCCGTCAGACCGAAATCGCCCGTGGTCTCGAGCACCAGGAAGGTCATGGTGAACGGGCCGCCGATGATGGCGACGCCCATCGCCCCCATGCCGACGAAAGCGGCCGCCAGGGGATCGATGCTGGTGTGGACGCCGGCGGCGGTCAGGGCGACAACATAGAGCTTGCCGACCAGGGACCCCAGATAGAGCGAGGCGAAGAACAGGCCGCCCCGAAAGCCGAAACCCAGGGCCACGATCGAGGCGGCGGCCTTGGTCACGATCAGGAAGATCAGGACACCGATGGTGAGTTCGGCGGCGAGGTCCATGCGCATCGCCCCATGACCGGCCGAAAGCGTGCGCGGCGCGATCCAGGCGATGGCGGCGAGGACGATCCCGCCCAGGGCCGGCCGAAGCCATTTGGGGCCGGGAAGCTTGGCCGCGCGCGCCTCGAGAAAGGCCACAAGGCGCATGATCGCGACGCCGAGGAATGCGCAGATCATCCCAAGCGCCGCGAACAACAGATAGTGACTGAGCGAAAGCACGTCCCTCGCCTGGCTTTCCAGCGCCATCGGTCGGCCGCCGATCAGGCGCGCGACCAGCACGCCCGCCAGGGTGGCCGCCACCACCGGGGCGATATTGGCGGCGGTGTAGGAGCCGATGATGATCTCGAAGGCGTAGAAGGCGCCGGTGAGCGGCGCGCCGAAGGCGGCGGCGATGCCGGCCCCGGCGCCCGCCCCGACCAGGGCGCGAAGGTCATTGCGGCGCAGGTTGAGGAAGCTTCCGGCAAGGGACGCCGCGCCGCCGCCGAGCTGGGCGAAGGCGGCCTCCAGGCCCACCGAGGCGCCAAAGCCGTTGGAGATGACGCTCTGAAAGCCCACGAACAGGCTGTCGCGGATCGACATCCGGCCGCCATGGAGGGCGTTGGCCTCCACCGGGTCCACGGGCGAGCCCGGCCGGCGCCGTGTCCACAACCAGGTGACGGCGCCCAGGATCAGGCCGCCCAGCGGCAGGAGCAGGACCCGATAGCCGGGAAGACCGGCCATGGCCGAGAGGCGCTCATCGCCCCGCAGGCCATACAGCGCCACTTGCAGGCCGTGCGCGGCGCCGCTGACGGTGACGGTGAGCAGGCCGGCCATGGCCCCCACCCCGGCGGCGATCACCACCAGCCAAAGCTCGCTGGCGCGAATGCCGGCGCGCATCCGCGCCCAGGCCCCCAGAGGCCGCCTAGCGAAGCGCAGGCCCCGCCAGCCGGGCCTGACGCGGGGTTCCACGGTTTCCGGAGGCGTGCTCATGGCGCCGAGCTTAAGCGCCTTCGCCGTCCGAGAGGAAACCGGAAGGTCTAAAACACCACCACCGAGCGAATGCTCTCGCCAGCGTGCATCAGATCGAAGCCCTTGTTGATGTCTTCCAGGGGCAGCAGGTGGGTGATCAACGGATCGATGTCGATCTTGCCCTCCATGTACCAGTCGACGATTTTCGGCACGTCGGTGCGGCCCCTGGCGCCGCCGAAGGCCGTCCCCTTCCATACCCGGCCGGTGACCAGCTGGAACGGCCGGGTGGAGATTTCCTGGCCGGCGCCGGCGACGCCGATGATGATCGACTCGCCCCAGCCGCGATGACAGCATTCCAGGGCCTGGCGCATGGTGTGGATATTGCCGATGCACTCGAAGGAGAAGTCGGCGCCGCCGCCGGTCAGATCGACCACCGCCTGGACGACCTTGTCGCGGCCGACCTCGTCGGGATTGATGAAGTGGGTCATGCCGAACTTCCTGGCCATCTCGACCCGATCCGGATTGAGATCGACGCCGATGATCTTGTCGGCCCCGGCCATGCGCGCGCCCTGCAACACATTGAGGCCGATGCCGCCCAGGCCGAAGACGGCGACATTGGCGCCCGGCCACACTTTTGCCGTCCAGATCGCCGCGCCGACGCCGGTGGTGACGCCGCAGCCGATGTAGCAGATCTTGTCGAACGGCGCGTCCTCGCGGACCTTGGCCAGGGCGATCTCGGGCAGCACCGTGTGGTTGGCGAAGGTCGAACAGCCCATGTAGTGGAAGATCTTCTCGCCGCCGATGGAGAAGCGGCTGGTGCCATCGGGCATCAGGCCCTGGCCCTGGGTGGCGCGGATGGCGGTGCAGAGGTTGGTGCGCCGCGAGAGGCACGACTTACATTGCCGGCATTCGGGCGTGTAGAGCGGGATCACATGGTCGCCCGGCTTGACCGTGGTGACGCCCGCGCCGACCTCCAACACCACGCCCGCGCCTTCATGGCCGAGGATGGCCGGAAACAGGCCCTCCGGATCGCCGCCGGAGCGGGTGAATTCATCGGTGTGGCAGATGCCCGTGGCCTTGATCTCGACCAGCACCTCGCCGGGGCCGGGGCCTTCGAGATCGACCGTCTCGATGGTGAGCGGGTCACAGGCCTTCCAGGCGACGGCGGCGCGGGTCTGCATGGGCGTGTCTCCACTTTAGGTTGCGAGCGCCGATTAGTCTGGCGAGGCGCTCGACGCAATCGGCGGCGTTTGAAGTGGAGGCGGCGCGTGGCTTGCGATAAAGCCGCCGCATGATTGAGACCCTGGAGCGCCTGACCGCCGGCATGGCCATCGTCTTTGGCGGCGATCGGGTGACGTTTGTCGACGAGGCCCTGGCCGCCCGCTTCCAGGCCGGCGACCGGCTGATCGTCGTCCAGGAAACCGGGGCCCTGCTCCATGTGCCGGCGGCGGCGCACCGGATCGCCACCGACGCGATCGGCCGGGCGGTCGAGGCCTTCGCCGGGATGGCGCGGGTGAGCGACGCCCAGATCAAGGCCTTCTTCGACCGCTTCGCCCGATTGCTGGAGTCCGAAGCAGGCTGGGCGCCGATCGCCGAGGCCAATCGCGAAGACCTCGCGCGCGCCCGGGACGCCGGCCGCCCGATCGGCCGCTTGGAAGCCAGCCCGGCCATGCGCGCCGACATGATCGCCGGCCTGCGCGCCTGGCGCGACGCTCCGGCCGAACGAGGCCGGGTGATCGAACACATCGACCACCCGGGGTGGAGCGTGGAGCAGGTCGCCGCGCCCCTCGGCGTCGTGGGTTTCGTCTTCGAAGGCCGGCCCAATGTGTTCGCCGACGCGGCCGGAGTGATCCGGGGCGGCAACACCGTGGTCTTCCGGATCGGTTCCGACGCCCTGGAGACCGCCAAGGCCATCCAGGCGCACGCCCTGGCCCCCGCCCTGGCCGACGCCGGCCTGCCCGCCGGCGCGGCGGTCCTGGTGGCCAGCGGCGACCGGGCGGCGGGCCTCGCCATGTTCGCCGATCCGCGTCTGGCTTTGGCGGTGGCCCGCGGCTCGGGCGCGGCGGTGGCCCAGCTAGGGGCCGTGGCGCGCCAGGCTGGGACGCCGGTGAGCCTGCACGGGACCGGCGGCGCCTGGCTGATCGCCGGCGCCGACGCCGATACCGGCCGCTTCGGCGAGGCGGTGTTCAACTCCCTTGATCGCAAGGTGTGCAACACCCTCAATGTCTGCTGCATCGTGCGCGGACGCGCCGACGACCTCACGCCGATATTCCTGGACGCGGCCCGGCGCGCCGGCGAGCGGCGGGGCGCCGTCACCCGGGTCCACTGGGTCGATCCGCCCGCCGAGCCGCCCCCGGGCCTGCGCGTCGAGCCGATGACCACCGCCGATCTCTGCGTGGAATGGGAGTGGGACGATACGCCCGAGGTGTCGCTGGTGATCGTCGAGAGCGTCGAGGCGGCGATCGCCCTCTTCAACCGGCACAGTCCCCGTTTCGCCGCCTCGTTGATCTCGGAAGACGACGACGCCCAGGCCCAGTTCTATGAAGCGATCGAGGCGGCCTTCGTCGGCGACGGCTTCACCCGCTGGGTCGATGGCCAATACGCCTTCAACCGTCCGGAGCTGGGCCTTTCCAACTGGCAGACCGGCCGCTTGTTCGCCCGAGGGGGCGTGCTGAGCGGCGATAGCGTCTTCACCGTACGCACACGGATGAAACAGGCCGACATCGGCTTAAGGCGCTAGAACGCCCGGCGCAGCGCGTCCGCCAGATCGGTCTTTTCCCAGGAGAACCCGCCATCGGCCTCGGCCTTTCGACCGAAATGGCCGTAGGCGGCGGTGCGGGCGTAGATCGGGCGGTTGAGGCCCAGATGCTCGCGGATGGCGCGCGGGGTGGCGCCGCCGATCATCTGCGGGAGGATCTCTTCGAGCTTGGCGGCGTCGACATGGCCGGCGCCGTGAAGATCCACATAGAAGCTCAAGGGGTGGGAGACGCCGATGGCGTAGCCGATCTGGATCGTGCAGCGATCAGCGAGGCCGGCGGCCACGACGTTCTTGGCCAGATAGCGGCAGGCGTAGGCGGCCGAGCGATCGACCTTGGTCGGATCCTTGCCGGAAAAGGCCCCGCCGCCGTGGGGCGCGGCGCCGCCATAGGTGTCGACGATGATCTTGCGCCCGGTAAGGCCGCAGTCGCCGTCCGGACCGCCGATAACGAAATTGCCGGTGGGATTGATGTGCCAGGCCGTCTCTTCGGTGACGAAGCCCTCGGGCAGAACCTTGAGGATATAGGGCCGGACGATCTCGGCGACGTCGGCCGGGGTCAGGCCCTCCTTGTGCTGGGTGGAGAGCACGATGGAGGCGGCCCGCACCGGCTTGCCGTTCTCATAGACCAGGGTCACCTGGCTCTTGGCGTCTGGCTCCAGGCCCATGTTGCGATCAGCGTGGCGCGCGTCGGCCAGAACCTTAAGGATATTGTGCGAGTATTGCAGGGTCGCCGGCATGAGCTCGGGCGTCTCGTTGGTGGCGTAGCCGAACATGATCCCCTGGTCGCCGGCGCCCTCGTCCTTGTTGCCCGCCGCGTCCACGCCCATGGCGATATCGGCCGATTGGCTATGCAGGTGGCAGGCGTAGTCGGCGGTCTTCCAGTGAAAGCCCTCCTGTTCGTAGCCGATATCCTTCACGGCTTCGCGGACCTTGGCTTCCAGGCTCTCGACCACGCCATCGGGACCGCGGACCTCCCCGGCCAGGATGATGCGGTTGGTGGTCACCATGGTCTCGCACGCGACCCGGGCATAGGGATCGGCGGCCAGGAAGGCGTCGACCACGGTGTCGGAGATTCGGTCGGCCACCTTGTCCGGATGGCCTTCGGAAACGCTTTCGCTGGTGAAGAGGTAGCTGGCGCGTTCTTGATTCATGGGAAGAAGGGTCCTGTAATCGACGGAAGACACGGACCGATCCGGCCCTGGATGGGATGGCGGCGCCGGCGGGTGGAACCGCGAGCGGGATATAAAGGTTCCGTTATATGTTGCGCAAGCGGTGGCGGCGGGGACGGTCGGAAAGAAAGGATTGTGTCATGGAAAGGCGCGGTCTTGTTCCTCTCGTCGCCACGGCGAACCTCCTGATGCTCGCGGCTGTGAGCCACGCCGCTCCGGCGATCAAGGTGATTTCGCCGGCCATCGGGTTGGACGGCCGGATCAGCCCGCGCAACAGCGCCTTTGGCGAAAATCTCTCGCCGGCCGTGAGTTGGACGCCGACGCCGGGAGCCAAAGCCTATGCGGTCATCCTGCAGGATCCCGACGCCGGCGATCCGCCGCCGTTCATTCATTGGCTGATCTGGAACATCCCGGCCGCTACCCGGGCGTTGCCGGAACATGTTTCGACCACCGCGCACCCGCCCTCGCCCGCCGGCGCCGTGCAGGGGCGCAACGGCTTTGGTTCGATCGGCTACGGCGGCCCGAGGCCGCCCAGCGGCGTCCACCACTACCATCTGATCGTGTTCGCCCTGAACGCGCCGCTGGCCCTGGCGGCTGGCGCCGATAGCAGAGCGCTGAGCCAGGCCCTGCGCGGCCATGTGTTGGCGTCCGGCGAGATCGTCGGGACGTTCGCCGCGCCGAAACCCTGACGGGCCATAGGCGAGCGCGATACGCTCCGCTAACATCGGGCCCAACGGCAAGGGAGAGCGGCATGGATAGACCGATCGGCGACTTCGGAGGTTTCGACGCCGAGGCCTTGGCTCAGGCTCCGGCGCCCATCGCCAGCGCCATCGAGGCGGGCGATCTCGCCGGCGCGGTAACGCTGATCTGGCGCAAGGGCGAGATCGCGCAGGTAACGACCCAGGGCCGGCGAAATCTCGAGACCGGGGCGCCGATGGAGCGCGATACGCTGTTCCGCATCGCCTCGATGACCAAGCCGATCACCTCGGTCGCCGCCCTGATGCTGATCGAGGAAGGCGAGCTCTCCCTAAGCGATCCGATCACCCAATGGGCGCCGGAGTTTGCCAATATGCGGGTGCTCAAGGCGGCCGATGGCCCTCTGGACGAGACCTATCCCGCGCCGCGCGACATCACCGTCGAGGATCTGCTGACGCACCGCGCGGGCCTGGCCTATGGCTTTACCTCGGTCGGTCCCATCGCCCACGCCCACCAGAAGGCGCTGGGCGACGTGCTCAAGGCCGACATGACGCCGGACGCCTGGATGGCGGCGCTGGGCGGTTTGCCGCTCTCCTATCCCCCGGGCGAGCGGTTCCACTACAGCCACGCCACCGATGTTCTGGGCTTTCTGGTCGGGCGGGTCGCGGGCATGGATTTCCGTGACTTTCTGATGCGGCGCATCTTCGTCCCGCTCGGCATGGCCGACACCGATTTCTATATCCCGCCGGAAAAGCGCGATCGCGCGGCGGTGGTCTATGGCCAGGACGCCGAGACCGGCGCGCTCGAAGCGGTGGAATTCCAGCGCCATGACGCGCCGCCGGCGTTCTGCGGCGGCGGCGGCGGCCTGATCTCCACCGCCGACGACTATCTGAAGTTCGCCCGAATGCTGCTGAACGGCGGCGAGGTCGATGGCGTTCGCCTGCTGAAGCCTGAAACCATGGCCTCGATGCGCGCCAACCGGCTCACCGACGCCCAGCGCGAGATCACCTTCATGGGCATGCCGTTCTGGATGAGCCAGGGCTTCGGCCTGGGCCTCTCCATGATCCTCGATGCGGAGAAACACGCCTGGATGGGCGCCGGATCGGTGGGCGCGTTCGGCTGGCCGGGCGCCTTTGGCACCTGGTGGCAGGCCGACCCGGCCGAGGACATGGTGGTGATCTATCTGATCCAGAACTCCATGCCGCTGGGCCCCGAGGCCGTGACCCAGATCGCCGCCGGCGGCCGCATGGGCGCGCGCCTCGCCCTGCCTCTGTTCCAGAAGCAGGTCTACGCGGCGCTCGGGAAATAAGACCTGTCGCCGGCTCGACCCGGCGACGGCCTGACGCCATCTACGGGAGCCGGCTTCCGAAGACGCGCTTCACCGGGATCGCATCGAGATCAACGCCGTCCAGGCAGCGCACATTGACGCCTATGACATCCTCCTGCGTGCGCGGCCGCCTGAAGGGCAGGATTCCGCAGGTAGGGCAAAAATAGTCTCGGGCGACGTGCGTATGGAACGTGTAGACGAGAAGATCGTCCCACGGCGTGTGCAGGCGAAGACAGCTGGGTTCCACCCGGTGAATTAGCGCCCCGCGCTTTTTGCAAATCGAACAGTCGCACACGCGGACGTGATCCAAGGCGGCGTCGACCTCAAAGCGCACTCGGCCGCAGTGGCAGGAGCCTTGATAGGTCCTCCGCTCAGCCACGGGGCTCCCGCCCGCGCCGTCAACTATCCAGGAAGCTCCGCAGCTTGCGGCTGCGGCTGGGATGCTTGAGCTTGCGCAGGGCCTTGGCTTCGATCTGGCGGATGCGTTCGCGGGTGACGCTGAACTGCTGGCCGACTTCCTCGAGAGTGTGGTCGGTGTTCATGCCGATGCCGAAGCGCATGCGCAGCACCCGCTCCTCCCGCGGCGTCAGCGAGGCCAGAACCCGCGTGGTGGTTTCGCGCAGATTGGACTGGATGGCCGCGTCGATGGGCAGGATGGCGTTGTGGTCGGGGATGAAATCGCCCAGGTGGCTGTCTTCCTCATCGCCGATGGGCGTCTCCAGGCTAATCGGCTCCTTGGCGATCTTGAGCACCTTGCGGACCTTTTCCAGCGGCATGGCCAGCTTTTCGGCCAGCTCCTCGGGCGTCGGCTCGCGGCCGATCTCGTGCAGCATCTGGCGGCTGGTGCGGACGATCTTGTTGATGGTCTCGATCATGTGCACGGGGATGCGGATGGTGCGCGCCTGATCGGCGATGGAGCGGGTGATGGCCTGGCGGATCCACCAGGTGGCGTAGGTGGAGAACTTGTAGCCACGGCGATATTCGAACTTATCGACCGCCTTCATCAGGCCGATATTGCCTTCCTGGATCAGGTCCAGGAACTGCAGGCCGCGGTTGGTGTATTTCTTGGCGATGGAGATCACCAGGCGAAGGTTGGCCTCGACCATCTCCTTCTTGGCCTGGCGCGCCTCGCGCTCGCCCTTCTGAACGGTGTGGACGATGCGGCGATAGTCGTCGATCGGCACGCCGGACTCGGTGGCGAGCGCGGCGATCTCCGAGCGGATGGCGGTGATCTGGTGAGCGTCGTTCTCGGCGAACTTGGTCCAGCGGACGCCCAGCTCCATGACCTTCTCGCGCCAGTTCGGATCCATCTCCGAGCCGAAATAGGCCTTCACGAACTCGCCGCGCGAGATGCCATAGCTGTCGGCGGCGCGCAGCAGCCGGCCCTCCAGACCCATCAGCCGCTTGTTGATGGCGTAGAGTTGCTCGACCAGGGCCTCGATGCGGTTGTTGTTGAGCTTGAGCGTCTTGAGGTGGTTGACGATGGTGGTGGTCGCCGCCTCATAGGCCTTGCGGTCCGCCTCGGTGAGGTCGGCGCCCTTGAGCCGATGATCCACCAGCTTTTCCTGCAGGCGGCGGAAGGATTCGAATTCGCCGGCGATGGCGTCGAGGGTGGCCATGACCCCTTCGCGCAGCTCGGCTTCCATGGCGCTGATGGTGGGCCCGGCGCCGTCGTCGAAGTCATCGTCGTCGGCCTCGGCCTGGGCGGCGCGGGTTCCGTCCTCGTCGTCTTCACTGGCGGCGGGCGGTTCGGCCTCGATCGCCTCGCCGGCGGCGGCGGCGTCCGACAGAGCCTGGGCGACCTGGCCGCCATAGGTCTGTTCGAGATCGATTACCTCGCGCAGCAGGATGCGGCCAAGGCTCAGTTCCTCGCGCCAGACCATGATGGCCTCGAAGGTCAGGGCGCTTTCGCACAGGCCCCGGATCATGGTGTCGCGGCCGGCTTCGATGCGCTTGGCGATGGCGATTTCGCCTTCGCGCGACAGCAGCTCCACCGAGCCCATCTCGCGCAGGTACATGCGCACCGGATCGTCCGTGCGGTCGAAGGCGCTCTGCTTGTCGGCCGCCTCGGCGACGGCGGTTTCCTCGCGCACCGCGACCTCGCCGCCCTCGGCCGCTTCCTCCTCGGCCTCGACGACGTTGACGCCCATCTCCGAGAGCATGGCCAAGGTGTCCTCGATGGCCTCGGAGGTCACCTCATCGGAGGGCAGGACCTTGTTGAGCTCGTCCATGGTGACATAGCCGCGCGCCTTGGCCTGCTTGATGAACTTCTTGACGCCGGCGTCGGTGAGATCAAGCAGGGGCCCGTCGGCGGCGGCGGGCGCTTCGGCGGGCTCGGCGGTGGTTGTCGTGGTCATCCAGGTCTCCAGCGTTGGCGCTTGGAGAGCCCGCATGGCCCCCGGCGCCGAAAATATTTCTCTCGTGGCGAGACCCCGATGGCCCCGCCGTTCATGACGATCCGTCTGTCGTCCAAATCGTTCCCGTCTTTATCGCCCGTCTCAGTGTGTCGCGATCCGCCTTCAACGCCATCAGCGCCGACGCGCCGCCACCCCCCGCCAAGTCATGCTTGGCGGAAGCGAGGGCGCGCTCCAGCGCATCCAGACGAACTAGGGCCTCGAACGCGTACGACCACTGGGACCTGGCGGCGGCGAGGGTGACATCCGGTTTGAAAAAGGGCGCGCCCGCATGCGTGGCGGCCCGGTCGATGTCAATCAGCAGCGCGCTAAATCCGCTGGCCGCCAAATGGCGATGCAGGGCCTCTGTGTCAAGGCGGTCGCAGTCCAGACGCAGTCGGACGATTTCCTGGGCGAGAGGAAGAAGCGCTGGATCGCAGAATCCATGAGTCTCGATCCCCTCCAGGTGATCGTCCAGCACCGGAGGGTCGGCGATCGCCTGTTTGACCAGGGCCGCGGCCATGGGATCGAGGGCGCCGGCGAGCCGTTTGGCGGCGGCGCGTCCCTCGGGGGTCGGGAAGGTGGGCAGCGGCGGGCCGGCGTCGCGCCAGCGCGATCCGCCGCGCCTGACCCCGTTTGGCGCCCAGGTTCCCGAACCGGGCGCCGGACGCGCGGGGGCGAACAACTGATCATGGCGCGAGAACAGGGCGTCGCGGTAGGCGGCCGCCAAGTCGGTGTCGGCGATGGTCTTGGCAGCCTCGCGCAGCCTTTGCTTGAGGCCGGCGCGCCGCTCGGGCGTATCCAGGGCGGTGGCGTCGCGTTCGCGGGTGAAGAGGGCGTCGACGAAGGTCGTGGTGGCCCCAAGCTGCGCCTTCAGCGCCACGGCGCCCTGTTCGCGCAGGATATCGTCCGGATCCTTGCCGCCGGTGACGATGGCGAAGCGGAAGCTGCGGCCGGCGCGCAGCAATGGCAGGGCGCGGTCGATGGCCCGGGAGGCCGCCTGCCGGCCGGCGCGGTCGCCATCGAAACAGAGGGTCGGCTCCGGGTGCAGCCGCCAGAGCAGCTCCATCTGGGTCTCGGTCAGGGAGGTGCCCATCGGCGCCACGGCGGCGATCCCCGATCTCTGGCAGGCGACGACGTCGAAATAGCCTTCGACGACGACGAGCGCGCCGTCGGCGTCCCCGGCGTGCAGCAGGCGGCGCGCCTCCGGCAGGCCGTAGAGGGTCCTGCCCTTGTCGAAGAGACTGGTGTCGGGGCCGTTGAGGTATTTCGCCCTGGCTTGCGGGTCCATGGCCCGGCCGCCGAAGGAGATCACCCGGCCGCGCCCATCGGTGATGGGAAAGAGGATGCGATCGCGGAACCGATCATAGGGCGCGCCGCCATCCTCCGGCGTGATGGCGAGGCCCGCATCGGCCAGTTCACCCGGCATGGCGCCCTTGGCGATGAGATAGTCCTTCAGGGCCGTGCGCCCTGGCGGACTGAAGCCGATGCGAAACCTCGCCCACTCCGCTTCGGGCAGACCGCGCGCGGCCAGATAGTCTCGCGCGACACGGCCGGCGGGCCGGCGCAGCTCGGCTTCGAACCAGGCGGCGGCGAGCTCCAGCCAGTCGGCGAGGCCCTGGCGCGCCTTGTCCGCCTCGGCCGCGCGGGGATCGGGCGTTGGCAGCGGCACCCCCGCCTCCCCCGCCAGACGCTCGACCGCTTCCATGAAACTCAGCCGCTCGGTCTCCTGCAGGAAGCTGATCAGATCGCCGTGCTTGCCGGAGGAGAAATCATGGAAAAAGCCCTTGTCGTCATTGACGAAGAACGACGGCGTGCGCTCCTTGGTGAAGGGTGAGAGGCCGACATATTCGCGCCCCTGCCGGCGCAATTTCACGGTCTTGCCGATCACATCGGAAAGACGCAGCCGCGATTTGATCTCGTCGAGGAACCGATCGTCGAAGCGCACGGCGGGACGATAGCGCCATGAGCGAGTCGAGTCGCGTCCGCTCGCGCCATCGGACCGGACTAAATCAAGGGGCGACGCATGCCTCGTGCGCCGTGGTCACGCGTTTCGTCGACGCCGGATATTTGGCCAGCAGGGCCGGCGGACGGATCGGCCGGCGGACGAGATCGCCGCCGCAATTGGGGCAGACGCCGGCGAATCTCGCCTCGGCGCAGTCGGCGCAGAAGGTGCACTCGAAAGTGCAGATGCGGGCTTCGGCGCTTTGCGGCGGAAGGTCCTTGTCACAGCATTCGCAGTTGGGGCGAAGATCGAGCATGGTGGCGAAATACTAGCCGCGTTGACCCCGCTGGCGCCAGCCACTACCTACGCGCCCGTTTGCCCACCCAGAAGAGGAGACGCCGATGCCGAGTGATCCGCCGACCGGCGTCACCGGCGTGCTGGCCCTGGCCGACGGCACGGTGTGGGTGGGCCACGGCTTTGGCGCCATCGGCGAGGCGGTGGGCGAGGTGTGCTTCAACACCGCCATGACCGGCTATCAGGAGATCCTCACCGACCCCTCCTACATGGCCCAGATCGTCACCTTCACCTTTCCGCACATCGGCAATGTCGGGACCAATGTGGAGGATATCGAGCAGGTGTCGGGAGCGGCGGCCACGGCCGCGCGCGGGGCGATCTTTCGCGAGGCGCCCACCGCGCCGGCGAACTGGCGATCGGACGCCGACCTGGGCGGCTGGCTGCGGCGGCGCGGCGTGGTGGGCCTGGCCGGCGTCGATACGCGGGCCCTCACCAAGGCGATCCGCGAGCGGGGGATGCCGCACGGGGTGATCGCCCACGATCCCGACGGGCGGTTCGATATCCCGGCGATGATCGAGCAGGCGCGCGCGTGGCGCGGCCTTCTGAACCTCGACCTCGCCAAGGAAGCCTCCTGCCTGCAGCCGTTCGATTGGCGGGAAGGCGCCTGGTCGTGGCCGGAGGGATACGCCGCCCCGGGCGAGGTGAAGTTCAAGGTGGTGGTCGTCGACTACGGCGTCAAACGCAACATTCTGCGCGCCCTGGTGTCGGCGGGCGCGGCGGTGAGGGTCGTGCCGGCCGAGACGTCGGCGGCCGATATCCTGGCCAGCGCGCCCGATGGCGTGGTGCTGTCAAACGGGCCGGGCGATCCGGCGGCGACGGCGATCCATGCCGCGCCCCAGATACGGACCCTGGTGGAAAGCGGCGTGCCGGTCATGGGCATTTGCCTTGGCCACCAACTCCTGGCCCTGGCCCTGGGCGCGGCGACCCGGAAGATGGAACAGGGCCATCACGGGGCCAACCATCCGGTTCAGAATCTCGCCACCGGCAAGGTGGAGATCGTGTCGATGAACCACGGCTTCACGGTCGATCGCGACTCCCTGCCCGCCAGTCTCAAGGAAACCCACGTCTCACTGTTCGACGGCAGCAATGCCGGTCTGGCCATGGTCGGCCGACCGGTTTTCTCGGTGCAGCATCACCCCGAGGCGTCACCAGGCCCGGGCGACGCCCTGCATCTCTTCAAGCGCTTCGCCGAAATGATGGAGACCGCCAGGGCCTGAGCCCAGCGCCCGCTCAGGCGGCGACGGTCGCCTTGGCGCTCTTGGCCGCCTTGGGCGCGGCGGGCTTCTTGTTCACCGCGCGCTTTTCGGCCGCCGCTTCAAGCTTTGTCGCCCGCCTCTCCGCCACCGCGGCCTCGAGCGCCGGCAGAAGTTCGGCGGCGTCGGCCTGTTGCTTGGGGCTGCCGCTGGTTCCCAGCCGCTTGGCGTTATCCAGCAGATTCTTGAGCGCCGCGTCGTCCAGCAGGGGAATTTTGTCGATCAAGCTCATGCACAGGCTCTCCAGAGCCAGTCTCGGCTCACCCTCAATATCGGCGCTTGCGATGGCAATTGAAAGGCGCGCGCCTTTTTTCACAATCGACTTGCCGAAGTCCGCCACAATCGCCATAATTCAAAGTATCGAATTCGCTAGGGTTCGGCCGCTCTTCCACGCCCCTCCGGGGGCCCCCGGACCCGCCTTCCGATCCTCAACGTATTTGATCCACTCCGCGGCTGTCCGTCGGGGCGAGACTCTATTCTTATCAAGGGCTAAATCTAGATGGCTACCGGTACTGTTAAATGGTTCAACGGACAAAAGGGCTACGGCTTCATCCAACCGGATGCGGGCGGCGCCGATGTGTTCGTGCACATCTCCGCGGTTGAACGCGCGGGCCTCGGCACTCTGCGCGAGGGTCAAAAAATCACCTACGAACTGGAACGCGACGCGAAGAACGGCAAGATGTCCGCCGGCCAACTCCAGGCCTAAGCGGCACGGGGTTCTCTAGGAACCCGGCCCAAATATTCGAGTGGGTCGGCGCCCACGCGCCGGCCCATTTTCTTTGCCCGGTTGCATGATTTGTCGCGCGGCTCTAAACAAACCACTCTTCCCTGCCCTTAAGGGCTCCCGGACCCGCCTTCCGACATTCACCGTATCCGATTTAATTCGCGGCTATTCCGCGGGCGGCATCTTCATATCAAGGACTAAATCTACATGGCTACCGGTACTGTTAAATGGTTCAACGGCCAAAAAGGCTTCGGCTTCATCCAACCGGATGCGGGCGGCGCCGACGTGTTCGTGCACATCTCCGCGGTTGAACGCGCGGGCCTCGGCTCCCTGAACGAAGGTCAGAAGATCACCTACGAACTGGAGCGCGACGCGAAGAACGGCAAGATGTCCGCCGGCCAACTCCAGGCCTGAGCGGCGCGGGGTCCGTTCAGGACCCAGCCACGGAATTTCGAATGGGTCGGCGCCAACGCGCCGGCCCATTTTTCTTGCCCGGTTGCGCGGCGCGCGCGGCGCCTCTAAACGAGCCGCTTAGCCTAACCGTTCAAGATCGATGCGCCCCGCCCGCGCGGGCGCTTCCGCGCGCGAGAAGACATGCCCAAACGCACCGACATCAAATCGATCCTGATCATCGGCGCGGGGCCGATCGTCATCGGCCAGGCGTGCGAATTCGACTATTCCGGGGTCCAGGCCTGCAAGGCGCTCCGCGCCGAGGGCTATCGGATCATCCTGGTCAATTCCAATCCGGCGACGATCATGACCGATCCGGACATCGCCGACGCCACCTATATCGAGCCGATCACCCCGGCCATGGTCGAGCGGATCATCGAAAAGGAGCGGCCGGACGCCCTGCTGCCGACCATGGGCGGTCAGACGGCGCTCAACACGGCGCTCGCCCTGGAGGCGTGCGGCGCGCTCGCCCGCCATGGCGTGGAGATGATCGGCGCGCGCGCCGAGGTGATCGACAAGGCCGAGGATCGCCAGAAATTCCGCGACGCCATGGACGCCATCGGCCTGGAAAGCCCGAAGTCGCGGGCGGTCCATTCCCTGGAAGAGGCGCTGGAGGCCCAGCCGGACGTGGGCCTGCCGGCGATTATCCGGCCCTCCTTCACCCTGGCCGGCACCGGCGGCGGCATCGCCTACAACCTCGAGGAGTTCCGCGAGATCGTCGAGCGCGGCCTCGACCTTTCCCCCACTCACGAGGTCTTGATCGAGGAGAGCGTGCTCGGCTGGAAGGAGTACGAGATGGAGGTGGTCCGCGACGTGGCGGACAATTGCATCATCGTCTGTTCGATCGAGAATATCGATCCGATGGGGGTCCATACCGGCGACTCGATCACCGTCGCCCCGGCCCTGACGCTCACCGACAAGGAATATCAGCGCATGCGCGACGCCTCGATCGCGGTGCTGCGCGAGATCGGGGTCGAGACCGGCGGATCGAACGTCCAGTTCGCGATCAATCGGGCCGACGGGCGGATGGTGGTGATCGAGATGAACCCCAGGGTATCGCGCTCCTCCGCCCTGGCGTCCAAGGCCACCGGCTTTCCCATCGCCAAGGTCGCCGCGCGGCTGGCCGTCGGCTACACGCTCGACGAGCTGACCAACGACATCACCGGCGCCACGCCGGCCTCGTTCGAGCCGACGCTCGACTATGTGGTCACCAAGATCCCGCGCTTCGCCTTCGAGAAATTCCCCGGGGCCGATCCCTATCTGACGACCCAGATGAAGTCGGTGGGCGAGGTCATGGCCATCGGCCGCACCTTCGCCGAGAGCCTGCAGAAAGCCCTGCGCGGCCTGGAGACCGGCCTCACAGGCCTCGATGACATCGACATCCCGGGGGCCGGCGGCGGCGACAACGGCCGGTTCGCCGTGACCCGGGCGCTGGGCTCGCCCAGCCCCGATCGGCTGCGGGTGATCGCCCAGGCGTTCCGCCATGGGCTGACGGTGGAGGAGGTTCACACAGCCTGCGCGTACGAGCCCTGGTTCCTGCGCCAGATCGAGGCCCTGATCGCCGAAGAAGCCCATGTGCGCGCCCACGGCCTGCCCGCCGACGCCGCCGCCCTGCTGCGGCTGAAGGCGCTGGGCTTTTCCGATGCGCGCCTGGCCCATCTGACCGGCCAGACCGAGGATCAGGTGCGCGCCGCGCGCCATGCTCTGGGCGTCCGCCCGGTCTTCAAGCGGATCGACAGCTGCGCGGCCGAATTCGCGGCGGCCACGCCCTATCTCTACTCCACCTATGAAACCGGCGCCTTGGGCCAGGCGGCGGAATGCGAATCCGCGCCGAGCGCGAGGCGCAAGGCGATCATCCTGGGCGGCGGCCCCAACCGCATCGGCCAGGGCATCGAGTTCGACTATTGCTGCTGCCACGCCGCCTTCGCCCTGGGCGAGATCGGCGTCGAGTCGATCATGGTCAACTGCAACCCCGAGACGGTCTCCACCGACTACGACACCTCCGACCGCCTCTATTTCGAACCCCTCACAGCCGAGGACGTGCTCGAACTGATCGCCGTGGAGATGAGCCGGGGCGAACTTTTGGGGGTGATCGTGCAGTTCGGCGGCCAGACGCCGCTGGGCCTCGCCCATGCGCTGGAGCGCGCCGGCGTACCGATCCTGGGAACCTCGCCCGACGCCATCGATCTGGCCGAAGACCGCGAGCGGTTTCAGCAATTGCTGCACAATCTCGGCATCGCCCAGCCGGTGAACGCCATCGCCCGCAGCGCCGAAGAGGCTCTGGCCGGCGCGCGCAAGGTCGGCTTTCCGGTGGTCATCCGGCCCTCCTACGTCCTGGGCGGCCGGGCCATGGAGATCGTTCGCGACGAAGAACAGCTCGATCGCTACATCCGCAACGCCGTGCGCGTTTCGGGCGATGCGCCGGTGCTGATCGACCAGTATCTCTCGCGCGCCACCGAGGTGGATATCGACGCCCTGTGCGACGGCGAGACCGTGTTCGTCGCCGGCGTGCTGGAGCACATCGAGGAGGCCGGGGTCCATTCGGGCGACAGCGCCTGTTCTCTGCCGCCGTTTTCGCTGCGGCCCGAGACCATCGCCGAGTTGAAGCGCCAGACCGAGGCCATGGCCTTCGCCCTGAATGTCCGTGGACTGATGAACGTGCAGTTCGCCATCGAGAAGCCGCTGTCGGACAATCCCCGCATCTTCGTGCTGGAGGTCAATCCCCGGGCCAGCCGCACCGCGCCCTTCGTCGCCAAGACCATCGGCCAGCCGATCGCCGCCATCGCCGCCAAGGTGATGGCCGGGGTGAGCCTCGCCAGCTTCGGCCTCGCCGACGCGGCGTTCGACCACGTGGCGGTGAAGGAAGCGGTCTTTCCCTTCGCGCGCTTCCCGGGCGTGGACACGGTGCTCGGCCCGGAAATGCGCTCCACCGGCGAGGTCATGGGCCTCGATTGGCGCCGGCCGGGCGAAGACATGGCGCCGGCGTTCGCCCGCGCCTTCGCCAAGAGCCAGCTGGCCGGCGGCACGATCCTGCCGGCGGCCGGCGGGGTGTTCGTCTCGGTCAAGGATAGTGACAAGCCCTGGATCCTCGAGCCGGTGAAGCTGCTCCTCGCACGCGGCTTCCATGTCCTCGCCACCGGCGGAACCCATCGATTCCTCAAGGAACAGGGCCTGCAGGCCGAGATGGTCAGGAAGGTGCTGGAGGGCCGGCCGCACATCGTCGACGCCATGAAGAACGGCGAGGTCCAGCTCGTCTTCAACACCACCGAGGGCCGCCAATCCCTGGAGGACAGCTTCTCCCTGCGCCGCGCCGCCCTGATGATGAAGATTCCCTACTACACCACCGCCGCCGGCGCCCTGGCCGCCGCCCGCGCCATCGGCGCGGCCATGGACGGCACCCTGGAGGTGCGCTCGCTGCAGAGCCACGGCTAGGGCTGGAGCCTCGGGGCCAAAAGTCCGCAAAGGAAGCGAGGCTTGACGGCGACCGTCCCAAAACTCACCTAAGGTCGGACGGGTAGGGGGTCGAGTCATGGGAAAACAAGCCGGGCGCGACGAGCCGACGGGGTGGCGCCATCGCACGAGGACCATCGGGAACAGACCTCGAGGCGGCCGTCTATCGTCGACCATATCCTTGCCGGCGAACCCTGGCCCGACGAGCTGGTCGAGGCAATCAACGACCGGCAAAGCGGCCGCGGCTTCGAGTTCTGATGTGGCGCGCCAGACTTAGATCGTCTCGACTGTCACGACCCCGAATTCTCCGTCATCGCTCATATCTTCCTGAGCGACATAGGCAGTGAGGCAATCGGAAAATTCGTCCGACAGCGCCAAGCCGTCGTGATCATAATCGTTAAAGGCAACCAAAGTCAGTGTTCCATCGGCAAAGGAGCAACTAACACTCTTGTGCCATGCGCGATGTTCGCGAAATTCTTTCTCGATGTCTTCGGCCGCTGTCGGTCCTACGTTTGAGCTTATACCGCCAGCGCGCATGGTTATTTTAAACATACTGGTCCCTCGATCGGATGGCGCTTAGCGCGCGAAAGCAGCCTTTCCGCTTGTCGATGGTGTTCAAGCACAGGCTCTCAACGATGAACAACGGCGCTTGATGGTGGCCAACATGTCTCCTTGCCACCCCGGCAAGACTACCGGAAGGTCCGCCATCGGCCGGCGATCGAAAATCGCCCGGCGCCCGCGGCCACGCAAGCACAACCCTTGGCGCCCGCCGCCCGGCGTGTAGAACCGGGCGCAAAATAGCACTGGAGGAGACGGACGATGGCGCGAGTGGCGGGCAAGGTCGCTTTGGTGACGGGTGGGGCGAGCGGCATTGGCGCGGCCTGCGCCGAGCTTCTGGCGCGCGAAGGCGCGAACGTCGTCGTCACCGACGTCCAGGACGAAAAGGGCCGCGCCCTGGTCGAGGCGATCGTCAAGGGCGGCGGCAAGGCGCGGTATTTTCACCACGACACCACCAGCGAGGAAGCCTGGGTCTCGATCATCGCCGATGTGAAGGCCGCGTTCGGGCGGCTCGACATCCTGGTGAACAACGCCGGCATCGCCGTGCCGAGCCCCAGCATCACCACCATGAGCCTCGCCGATTTCAAGCGCCAGCAGGCGGTGAACGTCGAGGGCGTGTTCCTGGGCCTCAAGCATGGCCTGGCCTTGATGCGCGAGGCGGGCCATGGCGGCTCGATCATCAACATGTCGTCGGTGGCCGGTCTTCGCGGCGCGGCGAGCCTGGCCGGCTATTCGGCCACCAAGGGCGCCGTGCGCCTGCTGACAAAATCGGTGGCTCTCGAATGCGCCGCCGCCAAGGACGGCGTGAGGGTCAATTCGGTCCATCCCGGCATCATCGAGACCCCGATCTGGATCTCGATCGGCAGCTTCGGCGATCCCGGCTCCAACGCCCCGCCGGACCTGGACGCCCTGTCGACCATGGCCGTGCCCATGGGGGTCAAAGGCGTGCCGAACGACATCGCCGAGGGCGTGCTTTGGCTGGCCAGCGACGAGTCGCGCTACGTCACCGCCGCCGAACTCGTCATCGACGGCGGCATTTCCGAACGCTGAGCGGGCTCTTCACGCCCACTCCATGTCGGCGCCGATGGCGATCAGGTTCTCGACAAACCTGGGGTGAGCCCGGCGCATCGGGTCGGCGTTGAGGATGGTCGACTGCCCCTCGATGCTGGCGGCGACCATCAGAAGCGCGATGGCGACGCGGATGATGTAGGGGCTCTCGACCCTGGCCGGCGCCAAGGTCTTGCCGCCGAAGGTGATGACCCGGTGGGGATCGCACTGCAGGGCGTGGCCGCCGAACTTGGCCAGCTCCGAGGTCCAACCGAGCGCGCCTTCATAGACCTTGTTCCAGAACAGCATCTCGCCCTCGGCGCACGCCCCGAGCGCCACGAAGATCGGCAGGAGATCGGCCGGCAGATAGGGCCAGGGCGCCGCCTCGATCTTGGGAAGCAGATAGGAGGTAAAGGGCGCGCGCACCCGCAGGGGCCCGTCGACGCGGCTGGTCGACCAGCCGTCGGCGTGGATGATCTCGACGCCGAACTTGGCGAAGCATCGGTCGATCAGGGGAAACTGTTCGGGATTGGAGTTGCGGACCGAAACCTGGCCGCCGGTGATCGCGCCGAGCGCCAGGAAGGTGGCGATCTCATGGAAATCCTCATCGAAAGCGTAGTCCGCGCCGCCCAGGCGCTGGACACCATGAATGGTCAGGCGGCTGGTGCCGGCCCCCTCGATCCTGGCGCCCATCAAGGTGAGGAAGGCGCAGAACTCCTGCACATGGGGCTCGGAGGCGGCGTTCATCAGCTTGGAGACGCCGGTGGCGCACACCGCGCACAGGGCGAAATTTTCGGTGGTGGTCACCGAGGCGTAGTCCAGCCAGTGGCTGGTGGGCGTGAAGGCGCCGGCGAGCGTCATCGCCAAGGCCCCCCACTCGGGCGAGACGGCGACGCCGAAGGTCTGGAACACCTCGATATGCGGATCGATCTCGCGGGCCCCCAGGGTGCAGCCCTTGATCTCGCCCTCGATCCTGGCCTCGCCGAACCTGGCGAGCAGCGGCGGGATCAGCATGATCGACGAGCGCATCCCTTCGGGCAGCCGCGCGGCCGAGGCGTTGCGGGCCGGCGCGTGGCAAAGCCGCAGCGTCCGGGTTTCGTGATCCATGGCCACGTCGCTGCCCAACGCTTCGAACAGGCCGAGGATCTGCTGGACGTCGGTGATGTCCGGCACCCCGCGCAGGACGATCGGCTCGTCGGTCAGAAGCGTGGCGCAAAGGATGGGAAGAACGGCGTTCTTGTTGGCCGACGGAACGATCTTGCCGCGTAGCGGGCGGCCGCCGCGAACGATGAGGTTGCTCACAATGGCGTCTTGGCTCCGGGCGGGCTAGAGTGTCGCCAGTGGCCCTTAGCACCAATTCGCCGGGCCGGCGCTAGTCCTGACGCCCCTTGAATTCTGGCGCTTTCGCCTCTATCCTATCAGCCCCCCGGTCCTCAGCGCCCGCGGCCGGAATCGATATTTTCAATAGGGCCAACCGAGCTAATCCCACGATGGAAAAAGTACCGATGACCGCCGAGGGCTTTCACGCCCTCGACGAGGAATTGAGACGTTTGAAAACCCGCGAGCGGCCGGCGATCACCGCCGCCATCGGCGAGGCGCGCCAGCACGGCGACCTCTCGGAAAACGCGGAATATCACGCCGCCAAGGATCGCCAGGGCTGGATCGAAGGCCGGATCGCCGAGATCGAGGACCGCATGGCGCGCGCCCAGATCATCGACGTCTCCAAACTCTCCGGCGCCCAGGTGAAGTTCGGCGCCACCGTGAGCGTGGTCGATGAGGACACCGAGGTGAAGGCCCGCTACCAGATCGTCGGCGAGCACGAGGCCGATGTGGGCTCGGGCAAGATCTCCATCGCCTCGCCCATCGCCCGGGCGATGATCGGCAAGGAGACGGGCGACGTCGTCGAGGTCAATACCCCCGGCGGCGTCAAGGCCTATGAGATCCTCAAGGTCGAGTGGGTCTAGGCGGGCGTCCGGCTCATGGCTGACGCCGCCCCCCCTCCCCGCTCCGTTCGGTGCCTGATCGTCGGCGCCGGCCCGGCCGGCTACACCGCCGCGATCTACGCCGCCCGGGCGATGCTCAATCCGGTGATGATCCGCGGGCTCACGCCCGGCGGCCAGCTCACCATCACCACCGATGTGGAGAACTATCCGGGCTTCGCCGATGTGGTCCAGGGCCCCTGGCTGATGGATCAGATGCAGGCCCAGGCCGAACATGTCGGCGCCGAACTGGTGGATGATATCGTCGTCTCCGCCGATCTGTCGGCGCGACCGTTCCGCCTGGTCTGCGATTCGGGCCAGGAATGGCTGGCCGAGGCCCTGATCATCGCCACCGGCGCCGAAGCGAAGTGGCTTGGGCTGGAAAGCGAAAAGCGGTTCCAGGGCTTCGGCGTTTCGGCCTGCGCCACCTGCGACGGCTTCTTCTATCGCGGCAAGACCGTGGTGGTGGCCGGCGGCGGCAACACCGCCGTGGAAGAGGCGCTCTTCCTCACCACCTTCGCCGCCAAGGTCATACTGGTGCATCGCCGCGACGAGCTGCGCGCGGAGCGGATCCTGCAGGAGCGCCTGTTCGCCCACGAGCGGATCGAGGTGATCTGGAACCACGCCGTCGACGAGGTGCTGGGGACGACCGATCCCCTGAGCGTCACCGGGGTGCGGCTGCGCCATGTCCACGGCGGCGCGCTCCAGGACATCGCCTGCGATGGCCTGTTCGTCGCCATCGGCCACGCGCCGGCTTCCGAACTCTTCGTGGGCCAGTTGGAGACCAACGCCGGGGGCTATCTGAAGGTGAAGCACGGCGCGGCGGCGACGGCGATCAAGGGCGTGTTCGCGGCCGGCGACGTCACCGACGATGTCTATCGCCAGGCCGTCACCGCCGCCGGCATGGGCTGCATGGCCGCCCTCGAGGCGGTGCGGCTGCTGGCCGAGGAAGACCACGCCCGCGCCCACCATCCCCTCAGCCACGCCGAGTCGGAAAAGATCGGCGTCTGGTAGTCGCTAAGGCGCCGCCGGCGCCGGCGGGGGGTTCTTGTCCATCGCCGCGAGATTGGCGTTGATCCGGGCGATTTCCTCGCGGGTCGGCACGCGCCGGCCAAACAGCACCTGACCGGCCACACGCGTACGGAACCCGCCTGGCGCGGTGGGGTCGATGACAGTGTAGGTGTTGAAGAGATCGGCCGACTGTGGCGGCCGGCCGCCATTGGCGGCGAGGATCGCCTGGGGCGACGGACCGGCCATGGAGACCCTGAGTTCGCCGCCGGCGTAAGAGCGATCCAAGGCCTCGGTTGTCCCGGCCGGGCCTGGGAACCGATAGAATATATGCGCGCCGATCTGGGTGATCTTGACCAGGGTCGGGCCCCAGCGCGGGAACACATAGTCGGCGTGATAGTGGGTCGCCGCGCCGACGTCGGGCTGCACAAAGCCATTCACCGCCCGCTCGGCCACCGCCTTGGCCCGCTGCCAGAAAGGCGCCATCGGCGCGCGGGAGCGCGCGCCGTCACAGGCGAAGGAGAACTGGCAGCCCGGCTGGCTCGAGCCTTCATAGACCACGCCGCAGATCGACTTGGGAAAGGCCGGGTGGCGCATGCGGTTAAGCACCGTCTGGGCCACCGCCGCCTGGCCGGCGTCCGGCTCCAGCGCCGCCTCATAGTAGATCGCCTGGGTGAGGCAGAGGATGGCCCGATCGCGTTCCGGGCCGACGGCTTTGAGGAAGAAGGGCGGCGCTGGCGCCAGCGCCTGGCGCGACGAGGGCAGGAAGGCGTTGATCCGCGCCGCGTCCTCGGGGCTGAGATCGGCGAAGCCGAGGTTCGGCGGATTGGCGAAATCGAAGACCGCCCAGCCGGGCGCCCTTCCCTCCAGACGCGCGCCCTGGCCCGGCGCCGCCCGCTCGGCCAGATCGAGCAAGGCACGGTCAGCCTTGGTCAGCTCGATCGCGCCTACCGCCGTCGCGCCGGCCAGCGGGTCACGCGACCGCGCCGAGGGGGCCTCGGCCTGGTGACATGCCGCTATCAGGAGAAGCGCCGCCATCGCGGCGAAGGGCTTTTGGGCCAAGAGGAGTTCCGTCGGCTCTCGGAGCGAAGCGCGGGTCTCTATCACAATTTCGCGTTTCGTCGCGGATTGGGCTTTTCGTATGGCCTCGCCGGGTCTATATGGCCCTCAGGACTTATGCTCAAATCTAGCATAACCTGGGACGCCATGCATCGGACGCAACGGTCAGGCGTCCTTTTTAGGGCGGAAGAAATGCTCACATTGAGCATAAGGAGGGCCTCATGGCCGACGGATCGACCCACCTCTCCTTCACCCCGGCGGTGGAACACGCCACCGCGCCGGTATGGGACAAGGTCAGCCGTCAGGTGACGCCGCTGGAATGGCGCCTGCAGGCCCCGCTGATCGACGAGATCAATCGGCTCAAGCGCGCCAAGAACGCCGTGATCCTGGCGCACAACTACATGACCCCGGAGATCTTTCACGGCGTCGGCGATTTCGTCGGCGACAGCCTGGGCCTGGCCCGGGAAGCGGCGCGCAGCGACGCCGCGATCATCGTCCAGGCCGGCGTGCACTTCATGGCCGAGACCTCCAAGGTGCTGTGCCCCGACAAGACGGTGCTGATCCCCGATCTTCTGGCCGGCTGCTCCCTGGCCGCCTCGATCACCGGCGCCGACGTGCGCCTGATCAAGCAGCGGTATCCGGGCCTTCCGGTGGTGACCTATGTCAACACCACCGCCGAGGTGAAGGCCGAGACCGACGTCTGCTGCACCAGCGCCAACGCCGTCCAGGTGGTCGAGGCGATCGCCGCCGAGTTCGGCGTCGACCGGGTGATCCTGCTTCCCGACGAGTTCCTCGCCCGCAACGTGGCGCGGCAGACGAACATTGGCATCATCGCCTGGCAGGGCCGGTGCGAGGTCCATGAGCGGTTCAACGCTCTCGATATCGCCGAGATGCGCGAGGCGTGGCCCGACGCGGAGATCCTGGCCCACCCGGAATGTCCGCCCGAGGTCCTGGAGGCGGCCGACTTCGCCGGCTCGACCGCGGCGATGAGCGACTATGTGCTCACCCGCAAGCCGCGCCGGGTGGTGCTGATCACCGAATGCTCCATGGCCGACAACGTCGCGTGCGACGCGCCGGACACCGAATTCGTGCGGCCCTGCAACCTTTGCCCGCACATGAAGCGCATCACCCTGGAGAACATCCATGAGGCGCTGCTGCACGACCGCTATGAAGTCACCGTCGAGGCGGCGATCGCCGAGCGCGCCAGGGCCTCGGTCCAGCGCATGATCGACCTGCCGCCGCCGGCCGTTCCGGCGCGCTATGACCTGATCAAGGCGCGCCATCACGTGGATGTGGAATTGATCTGATGGCCGGCGCGCGCGCCACGGTCGACCGCCTCGCCTTCGACGGCGTGCTGATTATCGGCGCGGGTCTGGCCGGCCTGACCGCCGCCCTGGCCGCCGCGCCGCGTCCGGTGATGGTGCTTTCGGCGGCCGATCTGGGCGACGGCTGCGCCTCGGCCTGGGCCCAGGGCGGCATGGCCGCCGCGCTTTCCGACGATGACGACCCGGCGCTGCACGCGGCCGACACCCTGGCCGCCGGCGCGGGCCTCTGCGATCGCCGCGCCGTCGATATCCTGACCCGCGAGGGGCCGGCGGCGGTGAGGGCCCTGGCGGCGCTCGGCGCGCCTTTCGATCGCAAGTCGGACGGCGGTTTCGTGCAGAGCCTGGAAGCGGCCCATTCCCGCCCCCGGGTGGCGAGGGTCGGCGGCGACGGCGCCGGCGCGGCCATCATGGCCACGGTGATCGCGGCGGTCCGGGCGGCCGGTCACATAGAGGTTTTGCAACAGGCGCGGGCGCGGGCCCTGCTGCGCGACGCCGCGGGGCGGGTGCGCGGCGCCCTGGTCGAGCATGGCGGCCGCTTGATCGAGATCACCGCGGCCTCGACGATCCTCGCCACCGGCGGCCTGGGCGGCCTCTATGCGGTGACCACCAACCCCGCCGCGGCGCTCGGCGAGGGCGTGGGCCTGGCGGCGATGGCCGGGGCGGAGATCGTCGATCCGGAATTCGTCCAGTTCCACCCCACGGCGATCGACATCGGCGCCGATCCCGCGCCCCTGGCCACCGAGGCTCTGCGCGGCGACGGCGCCCGGCTGGTGAACGCCAAGGGCGAGGCCTTCATGCGCCGCTATGACTCGGCCGGCGACCTCGCGCCGCGCGATGTCGTGGCCCGGGCGATCGAAAGCGAAAAGCGCCTCGGCGGCGCGGTTTTCCTCGACTCGAGGGAAGCAATCGGCGCGGCGTTCGACAGCCACTTCCCGGCCGTGTTCGCCGCCTGCATGAGCGCCGGCCTCGATCCCCGCATTGCCCCGATCCCTGTGGCGCCGGCGGCGCACTACCACATGGGCGGGGTGGGCGTGGACAACTGGGGCCGCGCCTCGGTGGAGGGCCTCATCGCCGTGGGCGAATGCGCCTCGACCGGCGTGCACGGCGCCAACCGGCTGGCCTCCAACTCCCTGCTCGAGGCGGCGGTGTTCGGCGCCCGCGCCGGGCGGATCGCGCGCGACGCGGCGAGTTCCTCAGCCCTGCCCGAGCATGCGGCGCCCGCGCCGGCTCTTCCCGCCCCGGCTCTGGCTCGCCTGCGAACCCTGATGACGCGCCATGCGGGGGTATCTCGCACCGAAGCGGGCTTAAGCGAATTGCTGAGCTGGATCGATGGTCAAAGGGCCCTGTTCGGCGATGCGCCGGCCCTCGTCGCCGCGCGACTGGTGGCGCAAGGCGCGCTGGCCAGGCGGGAGAGCCGCGGCGGGCACCACCGCGCCGACTATCCGGCCCTGGACCGGGCCGCGACCCATACCCGCCTTGTCGGCCTTCGCGACACCCAGCTCCGGGACAAGGCCGCTTGACGAGACCGAACCTGGCCGACCTTCCCGATCTGTTGATCGAACCCATCGTTCGCGCGGCGCTGATCGAGGATCTCGGGCGCGCCGGCGACATCACCTCGAACGCCTGCATCCCCGCCGAGGCGCGAATGAACGCGGTGTTCGCCGCGCGACAGGAGGGTGTGGTCGGCGGCCTTGCCTGCGCGCGCCTCGCCATCCGCCTGATGGACCCGGGCGCGACGTTTGAAGAAAAGGTCGCGGACGGAACGCACGTCGGCGTGGGCGAGGGGCTGGCCAGGGTGGAGGCCAACGCCCGCGCCCTGCTGAGCGCCGAGCGCACGGCCCTCAATCTGCTTGGACGGCTCTGCGGCATAGCCACCCTGACGGCGGCCTATGTCGAGGCGGCCGGCGAGACCAAGGCCAGGATCGCCGACACCCGCAAGACCACGCCTGGCCTGCGGGCGCTGGAGAAATACGCCGTGCGCTGCGGCGGCGGGGCCAACCACCGCTTCGGCCTGGATGACGCGATCCTGATCAAGGACAATCATGTGGCCGCCTGCGGCGGCGTCGGCGACGCCATCCGGCGCGCCCGCGCGTCTGTGGGCCACATGGTGAAGATCGAGGTCGAGATCGACTCCCTGGGTCAGCTCGACGAAGCCCTGGCCGAGGCGCCCGACATCATCCTGCTGGACAACTTCGGACTGGAAAATATGGCGACGGCGGTGGCGCGGATCGGCGGCCGGGCGGTGGTCGAAGCCTCCGGCGGCGTCACCCTGGCCACCGTTCGAGGCATCGCCGCCACCGGCGTCGACCTGATCAGCGTCGGCGCCCTCACCCACTCCGCCCCCGTGCTGGATATCGGGCTGGATGCGATTTGAGCGGTGGGCCTCGCCGCGCCGACCCCGCCTCAGGAGGGCGCGGCGGCGGGGGCGTCCTCGGTGATATGGATGTCGACACTGCGGTTACGCTGCATGCCCTGGTCCGTCGCATTGTCAGCCTTGGGGGCTGATTCGCCCTCGGCCGCGGTCGTGATCCGGCTGGCGTCGATTCCGGCGGCGACCAACGCGGCCTGAACCGCGGCGTTGCGGCTCGCCGAGAGCGCCTTGTTATGGTCGGCCGAACCCGTGGAATCGGTAGTGCCGTAAAGCTCAGCCTTGGCGCTGGGAACCGCCTTCAATTCGGTCACAGCCTCGTCGATGTATTTCTGAGCGCTTGCCCGAATGTCGGACTTGTCGGTGTCGAACAGCACATATTTGTCGACGATCTTGGCGGGCGCAGCGGGGACGGCGACCGGGGTCGCGGGGGTGGCGGCCTCCGGTGCCGCGACGGCCACCCCGGGGGCCTCGGCCTTCGGTCCATCGATCCAGTTGAAGCGCGAGGTGCCGAGCAGAAGGAAATGGATGGTCAAAGCCAGGCCGAACAAGAAGATGAAGAGCGCGACGATCACCCGCCGCGGATCAAACAGCTGCCAAAGCCTCCACATCGCTCGCTCTCCCCAACCTGAGCCGCGCGACTGTGTCGCGGATCATGGTCAGACCAGAGCATGAGGCCGCCGGATCGTCAATTGAAATTGACGGTCTATAGTGTCAAGTTAATGGAACACATCCGCGCTTCTCGGCCTGCGGGCGATGGCGAGGTGAATGGGCTCAAGCCATAATCATCTCGCCAAATCGCCCAAGCGGAACCGCCCGTCGGCGACGCCCAGTCTCACCGCCTCGGCCACCTCGTCGACGCCCATATCGCCGAGCGCGATAACGTGACTCTCAAGCGGGCCGAGACCGGCGAACCCCTCGAAGATATTGGGCGGATATTCGGCCAAGGGGCCGATCTCGCGATCGCGCGCCCGGGCAATGGCCACGGAGCGCTCGGGACGCAGGACCACGTAGTCCAGGGGCACGCCGGCTCGGCTGGCTTCGACGCGATAGGGGTCCAGGTGCCAGGGGCCGACGACACCGTCGACGATCACGCCATAGCCGCCCTCGGCGAAGGCGCCGGCCGCGGCGGCGATCGCCTGGCTGATCACCATGTTCTGGCCGCTCGACTCGGGGAGCCATGGCGCGATGAAACCGCGGCGGATGGCGGCGAAGAAGTCATCGGTGTGGAGATGGACCGTGGGCGTCTCGGCAGCTTCGGCCAGGGCCCGCGCCACCGTGGTCTTGCCGGCGCCCGGCGGCCCGGTAAGGATCACCAGGCATGGCTGAAACCGGTCGGCCACGCGGGCCCCGATCGACCGTCAGAGACGCGCGGCCGCGCGGCGCACGGACTCTCGCCGTTCTTCGGCCGAACGCGCCATGAGCCTAGTGACACGCTCCAGAACCTCCGGCGGCGCGGTCTCGGGCCGGCCGGAATGGAAGGGCGGCGCGGGAGCGTATTCGAGGGTGAGCTGGATTCCCTCGGCGACCTCCGGACCAGCGATCTCGGCCACCAGGGTCAAGGCGAAGTCGATGCCCGCCGTGACGCCGCCGCCGGTGAAGACATTCCCATCGCGCACCACCCGCCCGTCATCCGGGATCGCGCCGAACATCGGCAACAGATCGCGCGCGGCCCAATGGCAGGCGGCGCGGCGGCCCTTGAGCAGGCCGGCCGCGCCCAGGACGTGCGAGCCGGTGCAGACCGAGGTGACATAGCGCGCGGTCGCGGCCAGGCGCCGGATCTGGGCGAGAAAGGCTTGGTCATTGATGGCCTGGTTGGTTCCCGCGCCGCCGGGCACGCACAGCACATCGCACGCCGCGATGTCGGCCAGCCGCGGCAGATTGCCGAAGGTCAGGCCATCGGCCTCGATCGACCCGCCCGCCTCGCTGGCGGCGATGACTTTAGCGCCCGGCAGGCGGGTGAACACCTGGTGCGGGCCGGTGAAATCGAGATGCGTCACCCCCGGGAAGAGGGCGAACACCAGGGTTATCGGATCGGCCATGTCGCGGAACCTCCGGGCGGAGGCGCTACGACGAACGCGGCGCCCGGGCAAGGCCCAGGCGCCGCGCCCGGATCATCAGGAGGGGGTCGAGGCCCCGGACTGACTGGCGACGACCGTTGTCGCGGCGGCGTCCTTGGCCGCGGCGCCGACCGGCGTCAGCACGCCCAGGGCGAACGTCAGGCGGGGCTGATCCGTCTCGGTCGAGCGGGAGGAGGCCTGGATGCGGCGAGCCGAAAAGCGCGGGGCGCTGGTTCCGGCGCTGGCGACATAGAAGACATGCCCCCCCAGCCTGATCGCGCCCTTGGCGTAGGTCGAGGCGTCTCCATGGGCCGCGTGGAAGGCGGTCGCCTGGCCCACGGCGGTCATCACATAGCCGTTCAGGGCGCGGGCGGCGACGTCGCGCGCTCTCGCCCAGGCTTGCGGCTCCCGGCCGTGGCGCATGGCGCCATTACAGACGAAGCTGAACTGACAATCATGGCCGACGCTCTGGTAGACCACGGCGCAGACACTCTTTGGCCAGCTCGGACGATGGGCGCGGTTGAGCACCACCTGGGCCACGGCGGCCTGGCCGGCGACCGTCTCGCCACGAGCCTCATAGTAGACCGCCGTCGCCAGGCAATCGAGATCGCCGGACGTGCGGGTGACCGAGGTCTGGGCAAGACGCGGCGCTTCGGCGGCGACGTTCGCCGAAGGGGCGGAAGGGGTGACGGCGGCGGGCGTCGGCGAAGGCGTTGTCGATGAGGCGGCGTAGCCCGCAAGCGCGGCATTGGTGAGCCGCGCCACGCGCGCTTCGTCGGCCGCCATTCTGGCGTGAAGATCGATGAAATAGGCCGCGCTGGCGGCGAGCCCGAGGCTGGCGCCGACCAATAGGGCGCCGATGAGCGCGCGCGTTTCCGCCCGCGTCCGGAATTGGGAGAACAAGGATTTCGTGTCCTATGTGGCGAGGGCGAAGCGCCCCCAGACATCCGCGCCAAAGGCCGACTGGAACTCTGTCCAAAGGTCGGCGCGACGGCGGGGTTCGGCCGGTACACGTTGGCTGAACGGCCGTTCTCTACAACGGCGGCCGGGTCGAACGCAAGCTTTGTGCGGTGCAGCAGAATCAGGAAGTAGCGCCGCCATCGCCGGACAGGGTCGAATTCGAAGGCTTCAGCGGCCGACTCCCCATAGCGCGACAAGATCGCTAGAGATCGGCGACGATCGCCTTTGGAGCATGGGACGGCATGAACGATATGACGCCCGGCAGGCTTTGCCATTGCGGCAGCGGGCTCCCCCCGCGCCGGTGCTGCGCCATGGATCTGGCGATGATGCAGTCGTCGGGGGCGGCCCGCCACGTGGCGCCCCTGGCCGAGGAAGCCGCGCAGGCGTTCGCCAAGGGCGATGTCGAAACCGCGACCCGGCTGTGTCTGGATGTTTTGGACCTGGCGCCGGGCCATATCGACGCCCTCAAGCTGCTGAGCCAGATCCGCAAGCCCACGGCGCCTCAGGCGGCCGAGGTGCTGGTCCGACGGATCGTCGCCCTCAATCCCAACGACTTCTGGGCGACCAACGAGCTGACCCTGATGCTGCTCAATCGCGGCGCCTCGGGCGAGGCCGAGACCCATGCGCGCAATGCGGTGCGGATCGCGCCGGAGAACGCCCAGTCCCATCACCTGATGGGCATGATCATGACCGAGATCAATCGGCCGCAGATCGGCGAATATCACTATCGCCGCGCTCTGGAGTTGGCCGATCGGCGAGGGCCGATCCTGCTGGCCAATCTCGCCTGGAACCTGAAGAACCAGGGCAAGATGGCCGAGGCGCGGGCGCTCTACGAAGAGAGCATGGCCGCCGACCCGTCCGTCCTGCAGACAGTGCTGGGCTTCGCCCGCCTGGAGGAGGCGGATCGCAATTTCGAAAAGGCGGCGGAACTGCTCGACAAGGCCGAGGCGCTTTCGCCCGCCAATCAGAGCGTGCTGCTCTCGAGGGCGGTCTTGCACGGCCGCACCAAGGACTATGAGCCCGCCCTGGGTGTCCTCGACGCCATCGCCGGCCAGCGCCAGGATGGCATCCTTGGCCCCAATGAACTTCTGGAGAAAGGCCGGCTGCTCGACCGGATGGGCCGCTACGACGACGCTTTCAGCGCCTTCGTGGAAGGCAAGCGCCTGGTGCGGGAGGTGAGCGGGACCGAATATCTGGCCGAACAGGCGGCGGCCATGGCCGGCCGGCTCACGCGCTTCTTCACCTCGACGCGCCTGAAGATCACGCCCCGGGCGACCGTGCGCGAAGGCGTCGCCCAGCCTCTGTTCATTGTCGGCTTTCCCCGCTCCGGCACGACCCTGGTCGAGCAGACGCTGACCGCCCACGCGGCCATCGACGCCGGCGACGAACTGCCCTTCATCAACGACATCACCGGCGTCATGCCGAGGATGCTCAACAGCCCCCTCACCTATCCGGAGGCCTTGGCGGAACTATGGATGGGCGACCAGCGCGAGGGGCTGGACAATCTGCGCGACTACTATCTGCAGCGGGTGCGCCAGAGCGGGGTGATCACGCCGGGCGCCCGCTGGTTCACCGACAAGATGCCGCTGAACGAGACTCACCTGGGTCTGATCGCCCTGTTGTTTCCGGCCTCGCCGATCATCCACGTGCTGCGCCACCCGCTGGACGTGGTTCTCTCGGTCTTCTCCAACCAGCTCACCCACGGCTTCTACTGCGCCTACCAGTTGGAGACGGCGGCCAAGCACTATGCCCTGATCGCCGAGCTCGTGGCCCATTATCGCGCCCAGATGCCGCTGCGTTATCTGCCGATCCGCTACGAAGACATCGTCGCCGACCAGGAGGGGTCCGTTCGCCGGATGCTCGATTTCATTGGCGAGGATTTCGACGAGAACTGCCTGAACTTCCACGAGAACATGCGCTATGCGCGCACCGCCAGCTACGCCCAGGTGACCGAGAAGCTCTACGACCGCTCGCGGCTGCGATACCGAAAATATGTCAAGCAGTTGGCGCCGGTGATCCCGATCCTCAAGCCGGCCATGGACCGCCTGGGCTATGACGTCGAGGGCCTGGAGGAAGCGGCATGAGCAGCGAAGCCGTCGTCACCGGCCCGGCCCTGACCGGGGTGACCATCGACACCGTCGGGCCGACGGCCCCGCCGGACACCGTCCAGCGCGCCGGCGACCTGGAGCGCGCCGGCAAGCTCGACGAAGCCATGGCCTGCGTGGAGCGAATTCTGGCCGCCACGCCCGACGACGCCGAGGCGGTCCACCTCAAGGGCGTGCTCACCTATCGTCAGGGACGCATCGCCGAAGCCGTCGAATTCATGGAGCGGTCGATCGAGCTCGGCGCGCAGCCTCACTTCCTGCGCAATATCTGCGAGGCCTACCGGCTGCTGGGCCGTTATGACGACGCCCTGGCCGCCGGCCGGCGCGCGGTGAAGCTCAACCCGCAAGACGCCATCGCCCACGCCAATCTCTCGGTGCTGCACTATGAGCGGGCCGAGCCGGCGGACGCCGCCGCGACGGCCCGGGCGGCGCTGGCCATCAACGACGCCATGCCCGGCGCCCATCTGGGCCTGGCCGAGGCCCTGCTGGCGGTCGGCGATCTCGCCGAGGGCTGGGAGGAATACGAGTGGCGCTATCGCCTGCCGGGGGTGCCAAACCCCATGCCCAAGGCCGATGTGCCCCATTGGGATGGCGAGCCGATCAAGGACGGCGCCCTGCTGCTGATCGCCGACCAGGGCTATGGCGACGGCATCCAGTTCGCCCGCTACATCCCCTGGGCGGCGGAGCGGTGCGCCGAGGTGGCGGTGGCCTGCAGCCGCGAGTTGCAGCCCCTGGTCGGCCAGATGCCGGGGATCAAGACGCTGTTCGACCAGTGGGAGGCCTGCCCGCCGGTCAAGGCCTTTTGCACCCTGAGCGGCCTGCCGAGGCTGCATGGCACGAGGCTGGACAACATTCCCGGCGCCGTCCCCTATCTCAAGGCCGATCCGGCGAAGGCGGCGAAATGGAGAGCGCGGCTGGACGAGTTGAGTTCGCCGGCCCGGCCTCGGATCGGCCTGGTGTGGGCCGGCCGGCCGACCCACATGAACGACCGCAACCGCTCGGCGGCGCTTTCCACCCTGGCGCCGATCACCGACATCGACGGCCTCACCTTCATCTCCCTGCAGAAGGGCCAGGGCGTGGACCAGATCGCCGGCTATTTCGGCCGCGCGCCCTTGATCAACCTGGGCGTCGAGATCGACAACTTCGGCGACTCGGCGGCGATCATCGAGCATCTGGATCTGGTGATCACCGTGGACACCGCCATCGGCCACCTGACCGGCGCCATGGGCAAGCCGGCCTGGATCATGCTGCCCTACGCCCCCGACTGGCGCTGGCTGCGCGAGCGCACCGACACCCCCTGGTATCCCGATGTCCGCCTCTTCCGACCCTCGGCGCCAAAAGACTGGGCCTCGATCACCGACGCCGTCGCCGCGGCGCTGCGGGATAGGGACTGGACGGCTGTCGCGCCTTCGCGCTGACGGAATTTGGCGTTCAGGCGTCCAGGAGCTGGAAGCGCAGGTCGATGTTGGCGTTGTTCATGACCTCGCGGGCGACGCCGTAGAAGGCGCTGGCCGTATCGGTGAGGGCGCAGCGGGCCACCACCTCCACCCGAACCTGGCCGCCGTTGTAAGAGGGCCAGACGCCGTTGAGCTGGCCCGTTTCCACGAAAGCGATCTGGGCGTTGAGCTTGTCGCGCAGGGCGTGCAGGTGGCGCTGATCCTCGGGCGGTCGCCAGGTGAGCGGATCGCTGACCACCAGGACCGGGATCTCATCGTCCCCGTCCAGGTAGATGTAGTCGATGACGTCGGTTTCGAGCACGGACATAAGCAAAGCCCTCCCGCGAAGTGACCGAATCGGAGGCTAAACGCGTTCTTGCTCCGCTGTCAGCGGCCAAAATGACGTTGAGCGGCGATTGCGGCGATCGGACGCAGGCGCGCCACACCGGCGCCTAAGAGCCCGGTGGTTTTGCACGGAACAGATGCAAAGGCTGATTCAGGCTCCAAACCTTAAGGTTTCCGGCGGGCAGGCCGGTTCACATCGCCGCGCCGAAGGCCTCGTCGAACAGGTCGAGCATCGCGACCCACGAGCGGCGGTCGGCGAGCGCGTCATAGGCGAAGCCCGGTCGACCGAGACGGCCCACGTCTGGATTGGTGAAGCTGTGGCCGGCGCCGCCATAGAGATTCATCCGCCAGTCGGCCTTGGCTTCGTTCATCTCCCTTTCGAAAGCCAGCCGCTGATCGGGCGGAATGATCGGATCGTCGGCGCCGATGCACACCAGCACCTTGGCCCCGACGTGATAGGCGATGTCTCTGGTGTTCATGAGCGTTCCTTCGTCCGGCTGGCGAACGGACAACATTGCGTGAATACAGCGGTTTGCGGCTGGACGGAACGCGCCGCCGCGTCGACGGTGCGGCGCCACGACGAGAGCCCGATCGGTTCACACGTCGCGGACGTGGAGCGTAGATCAGGCTCTACATTTTTGAGTCCGCAGCGGGAGCCGGCCCATGACCACCAAAATCCTCACTGGGAGCTACGCCTCCGGCTATACCTTCGGCTCGCCAATCACCACGCTGAGCGTCACCTCAACCGGTTCCATCGGCGGCACGGGCCTTCAGTCGGGCTCCGGCGGCGCCTACAGCGTGATCAATGATGGCACGGTGAACGGCCAGTTCGGCATCTATCTTCGCGACGGCGGCGCGATCACCAACGGCGCTCCCACCGCCAGAGGCGCGGAAGCCGTGGGCCAGGGCTCGGGCCTTGAGGTCCGCAACGCCCCGGGCGTGATCGTCAACTACGGCACGGCGATCGCCACCACCAACAACGGCTTCAGCGGCGGCGCCTATGTCGGCAATGGCGGCACGATCACCAATGGCAGCGGCGTGGACACGACGGCCACCCTCGAGGGCGGTTTTGGCGTGCTGCTGCGGGGCGCCGCCGGCGGCGCGGTGGTCAATTTTGGCACCGTAATCGGGACCTACTCGGCCCCCGACTTCGTCATCGCCAGCGTCTATGTCTCCACCGGCTCGGTCACCAACGGCAGCTCGGTCGACCACGTCGCCCTTATCGAGGGCCAGGTCGGCGTCGCCGTCGAGAATTCCACCGGCGTCGGCACGGTCACCAATTTCGGAACCATCCTGGCGACCACCGGGACCGGACACCAGTATGGGGTCGAATTCGGGCAGGGGGCCGGCGACCTCGTCAACGGATCGGCGACGGATTCAGGCGCCCTCATCCAGGGCGTGGGCGGCGTCCTGATTGAAAAGACGGCGACGGTCAGCAACTTCGGCTCCATCGAGGCGGCGGGAGGCGCGGCCCTCTTGCTGAACGACGGGGGCTCGGTCACCAACGGCGGGGCCGGCGACCGGACGGCGCTCATTCAGGGTTATCAGGGGGTCTACATTACGCAGGCGCCTGGAGCGGTGGCCAATTTCGGAACCATCGAGGCGCTGCTCTCCTCGGGAAGCATGTTCGCCCGCTACGGCGTCGGCCTTGGCGACGGCGGTTCGGTCGCCAACGGGGCGGCGAACGACCGCGCCGCGCTCATCCAGGGCTATGGTGGCGTCTTCGTCAATGGGGCCGGTGGCGTCTCGAACTTCGGCGCCATCGAGGCGGACGGGGGATCCGGCGGCGCGGGCGTCTATTTGAACAATGGCGCCAGCCTCACCAACGGAACGGGCGTCGACCGCGCGGCGCTTATTTCCGGCTACCTCGGCGTCAAGGCCGTCGGGTCCGGCACCGTGACCAACTACGGCACGATCGCCGGGACGAGCGGCGTCGCCGTTCAATTCGGCGATTCGGCCAACACCCTGGTCGTCGAGGCGGGCGCGGTGTTCGACGGACAGGTGCAGCTCGATAGCGGCACGCTCGATCTGGCCTCCGGCGCCGGCGCGCTCACCGTCGACAGCTACGGCGATGTGACGGTGACCGGCGCCCTGCCGACCACCACCTTCTATGGCGCTGGAACCCTGGAAATCGGCGCCGGCGCCGCCTTCACCCTGACCGGCAACGCGACCACCACCGCCAATCTTGACGTCGCCGGCGCGCTTGGCGCCGCCGGAACCATCGCCGCCGGCGGGTCGGTGACGGTCACCGGATCGTTATCGGGCGCCGGAACCCTGGCCCTCCAAGACGGGGGCCAGGCCGCATTCGACAACGGCGCCTCCCTCACGATCACCAAGGTGACCCTGTCCGGCGCGCCGACCACGGCCACCGTCAATGCCGCCAAGCTCGTCTATGCGGGTCTCTGGACCCAGTCGGCGGCAACCCTGTCGGTGGCCACGGGCGACGAGATCGACTTCACCGGCGCGGGCGACAGCTTCGCCGGGACCCTGGCCGGGGCCGGAACCGTGGCCTTCGCCGGCGGGACCGACTCCCTCGCCGGAACCACGATCGGCGGCCATGTTCTCATCGACGGCGCTGCGGCGAGCCTGTCGGGGACCCTCGACGACACCGGCGCGATCACCCTCACCTCGTCCACGGCGACGGTGGCGGCCGCCGGCGTCAGCCTCACGGGCGGCGGGACGATCACCCTGACCAGCGCCACCAGCGAGATCAGCGGCGCGACCGCGGCGGCCAAGCTCACCAACATCAAGACCACCATCCTCGGCGAGGGCCTGCTCGGCGGTGGCGAGCTGACCTTGATCAATGACGCCACCATCGAGGGCAAGGCCACGGGCCTGCTGACCCTCGACACCGGCGCCGCCACCATCGTCAACGCCGGGCTGATCGAGAGCGATGGCGCCGGCGGCGTGACCATCAAGAGCGCGGTCGACAACACCGGCACGCTCACCGCCTTGATCGGCACGTTGACGGCGCTGGGGTCGGTCACCGGCGCCGGAACCGTCAGCATCCACTCCGCCACCGCCGGCTTCGCGTCCGGATTCGATGAGAACGTCACCTTCGTCTCCGGCTCCAAGGGCGAGCTGGAGCTGGGCGATTCGCAGGCCTATGGCGGCACGATCACCGGCTTTTCCACCATCGGCGCCACCAGCCTCGATCTGGGCGACATCAAGTTCGTCAGCGGCACGACCACCGCCGTCTTTTCCGGCACGGCCAGCGGCGGAACGCTGACGGTGAAGTCAGGCGCCGAGGTGGCCACGATCCACCTCAAGGGAAACTATCTCTCTTCGACCTTCACGCCGACCAGCGACGGTCATGGGGGAACCTTGATCGAGGACCCGACCCACGCCGGCGGCCATGTCATCCAGCCGCTGGGATCGTTCGCCCAGGCGATGGCCGGATTGGCGCAAACGAACGGGGCCGGCGACGCCGCGGCCAGTCTCGAACCGCGGCGAGGCGAGGCGACCCTGCTGGCGCCGCCCCGCGCCGCCATCGCCTGACGATCAGGCCGCCGGCGCCTTGATCACGTCGGTGAGGCCCAGCTGGGTGAGCATGGCGCTGGCGAAGCCCTCGAAGGGCAGCGACTTGTAGAGCGGCGCCAGCATGCGCGCGTCGTCGCCCGCCAGCTGGCGCAGCTTGGGATCGGGGTCCAGCGCCGCGGCCACGATCAGGTCGGCCACCTCCTGGGGGTCCTGCGGCGGTCCGCTACGGAAGCCTTCCATGGCAGCGCTGAACCGGGCGGCGACCGGTCGATAGGGCGAATCCTCGCCGTAGGCCGGCTCGGTGATCACATTGTCGCCGAAGCTGGTGGTGAAGGCCCCCGGCTCGATCAGCACCACCCGCACGCCGAAGGGCCGAAGCTCGAACCACAGGGCTTCGGAAAGGGCCTCCACCGCATGCTTGCTGGCCGAATAGGCGCCGGCGAAGGGCGCGACCAGCAGGCCGGCCACCGAGGAGACATTGATGATGGCGCCCTGGCCCCGCTCGCGCATGGCCGGCGCCACCGCGCGCACCAGGCGAAGCACGCCCAGCACATTGGTGTCGAACTGGCGTGTCATCGACGCGTCGGAGAGATGCTCCACCGGCCCGGCCACCTCGAAGCCGGCGTTGTTGACCAGCACATCGATCGGCGCGGCGGCGCTGGCCTCGCGCACGGCGGCCTGGACGGTGGCTTCGTCGGTGACGTCGAGCCGCACCGGCTTCACCGGCAAGCCCTCCTTGGCCAGAGCTTCCAGCGCCCCGCCCTTGGCGGGGTTGCGCAGGCCGGCGTGGACGGTGTGGCCCGCCCTGGCGAAGGTGGCCGCGGTCAGCAGGCCAAAGCCGCTGTTGGCGCCGGTGATCAGGACATTGAGAGCCATGGACGTTTCCTCGGGGTTTGGATCGACTTTACCGTTCGGGGACGCCGACAACCACCCCGGTCGGCGCGCGCGGCGACGCTGTTTTTCACCACGAAGGACACGAAGAGCACAAAGAAGAAGGATTGCGCTTCGCGCGCAGGGCCAAATCTCAACTTCGTGCCCCTTCGTGACCTTCGTGTCCTTTGTGGTGAAATCTTTCTTGCCTTCGGCCGCTCTCACGGTCGCCAATAAGCCCTCTGGAGATTGCCCCGAGCCCCGCCCTCCCCTACCTTGGCGTTCATGTCTCGTTCCTCTCAGACAGTTGGCGTATCCGACGTTTCCGGCGCCTTTGTTCATGATCTCCAGACCACGCCCATGCTGTGGACGCCGCATCGGCCGGCGCGGCCGGAGAAGAGCGAGGGCGGACGGCGGTTCCAGCTGGTCAGCGACTACGACGCGGCGGGCGACCAGCCGGCGGCGATCGCCGAGCTGGTGGCCGGCGTCCAGGCGCGCGAGCATGATCAGGTGCTGCTGGGGGTCACCGGCTCCGGCAAGACCTTCACCATGGCCAAGATCATCGAGGCCACCCAGCGCCCGGCCCTGATCCTGGCCCACAACAAGACCCTGGCGGCCCAGCTCTATGCCGAATTCAAGAGCTATTTCCCGCACAACGCGGTGGAGTATTTCGTCTCCTACTACGACTACTACCAGCCTGAAGCCTATGTGGCGCGGACCGACACCTACATCGAGAAGGACAGTTCGCGGAACGAGCAGATCGACCGCATGCGCCACTCGGCCACCCGGGCGATCCTGGAGCGCGACGATGTGATCGTGGTCGCCTCTGTCTCATGCATCTACGGCATCGGCTCGGTGGAAACCTACACCGCCATGACCTTCACCGTCAGCGTCGGCGACACCCTGGACGAGAAACGGCTGATGGCCGACCTGGTCGCCCAGCAATACAAGCGCAACGACCAGGCCTTCGAGCGCGGGACCTTCCGCCGGCGCGGCGACACCATCGAGATCTTTCCCGCCCACTACGAGGACCGGGCCTGGCGCATCAGCCTGTTCGGCGATCAGGTGGAGGCGATATCCGAGTTCGACCCCCTGACCGGCAAGAAGACCGCCGATCTGCCGACCATCAAGATCTACGCCAACAGCCACTATGTCACGCCGCGCCCTACCCTCAGGCAGGCGGTCAACGCCATCAAGGCCGAGCTGAAGCCGCGGCTGGACTGGCTGGTGGCCAACGGCAAGCTGCTGGAGGCCCAGCGCCTGGAGCAGCGCAGCACTTTCGATATCGAGATGATCGAGGCCACCGGAAGCTGCGCCGGTATCGAGAACTATTCGCGCTATCTCACCGGCCGGCGTCCCGGCGAGCCGCCGCCGACCTTCTTCGAATACATCCCCGACAACGCCCTGCTGTTCGTCGACGAGAGCCACCAGACCATTCCCCAGCTCGGCGCCATGTATCGCGGCGACTACAGCCGCAAGTTCACCCTCTCCGAATACGGTTTCCGCCTGCCCTCCTGCCTGGATAACCGCCCGCTCAAGTTCGAGGAATGGGAGGCCATGCGCCCCGACACGGTGTTCGTCTCGGCCACGCCGGCCAAATGGGAGCTGGAGAAGACCGGCGGGGTCTTCGTCGAACAGGTGATCCGGCCCACCGGCCTCATCGATCCGCCGGTGGAGGTGCGCCCCGTCTCCAAGGACGGCTTTTCCCAGGTGGACGACGTGATCGCCGAGTGCCGCGATGTCGCCAAGCGCGGCTACCGGGCCCTGGTCACCGTGCTGACCAAGAAGATGGCCGAGGACCTGACCGAATATATGCACGAGCAGGGCCTTCGGGTCCGCTACATGCACAGCGACGTCGACACCCTCGAGCGCATCGAGATCATCCGCGACCTGCGCCTGGGCGCCTTCGACGTGCTGGTGGGCATCAACCTGCTGCGCGAGGGCCTGGACATCCCCGAATGCGGCCTGGTGGCCATTCTCGACGCCGACAAGGAGGGCTTCCTGCGCTCGGAGACCTCGCTGATCCAGACCATCGGCCGGGCGGCGCGCAATGTCGACGGCCGGGTGATCCTCTACGCCGACACCATCACCGGCTCCATGGAGCGGGCGATGAGCGAGACCAGCCGCCGGCGCGAAAAGCAGGCGGCCTGGAACCTCGAGCAGGGCATCACGCCCGAGAGCATCAAGAGCCAGATCAAGGATCTGCTGGCCAGCCCCTATGAGCGCGGCGACCGGGTGACCATCGACGCCGGCGTCGCCGAGGACGCCCGGCCGTTCCTCGGCAGCAACTTCCAGGCCACCCTGCGCGACCTGGAAGCCAAGATGCGCGCCGCCGCCGGCAACCTCGAATTCGAGGAGGCCGCGCGCGTGCGCGACGAGATCAAGCGGCTCAAACTGCTCGACCTGGAATTCGCCAACGAGGCCCTGACGCCCGCCGGCGAAGCGCCCGATCGCGCGGCCCCGGCGCGGGCTCGCTCGGAGGCCCGGGCCGAAGCGGCGGCCCGGTTCAGGAAGGGCGGGCGGCGGTAGCGCCTCCCCCGGTCATCCTTGCGAAAGCAAGGCCCCAGGCTCACCCTCGCCTCGCCGGCCCCAGCGGGAATTTCGCCGGATCGTCGGTCCAGGGATCGAACACCACCGCGCCGCTCCGGCGCACATCCTTCACATTGCGCGTCGCCAGAATGAGGTCGTGGGCCATGGCCGTGGCCGCCAGCAGGGTGTCGATGACCGGCGGCGGAATGCGGGTCTCGCGCCGAACGGTTCCGCTGATCCGGCCCCAATGCCGGACGATCCCGTTCGAGAGAGGCAGCACCCGGCCGGCGAAGCGCGCCTCAAGGGCATCCCGGGCAACGACATAGCGGCTTCTCGCCGGATCGGCGTCGGCAAGGTTGTGAATGCCCTGATCGTATTCGGCGAGGGTAAGGACGCTGAGGTGAAAGGTCCGCTCATCGGTCGCCGCCGCCCAGCGCTTCACGCTCGGCGCGCCATTGGGATTGATCAGCGCCGCTATGACATTGGTGTCGAGCAGCCAACCGATCACAGGATAGGGTCTCGGCCCACATCGCCGGGCCTGGAAAGATCGAGGTCTTCCAGCCCGAGGCTCTCCATGAACGCGACAAAGGGCGCGCGCCCCACGGGCGGCGGCGTCAAGGCCGCCAGGTCCTCCACGCTCATCACCACCACCGCGTCCTTGCCGCGAACCGTGACCCGCTGCGGCCCCTCGCTGCGCGCCCGCCGCACGACCTCGCTGAACCGCGCCTTGGCGTCCTCAAGCTTCCAGCCGGGCGCGTCGTTGGGGTGGGGGGAGAGATGGGGGTTGGGGGACACGGGGAGGCTCCTGACTAGCTAGTCAGATGGTATCCGCGAGGTGGGAACGGTGTCAAACTGCTGGCCGGCGGACGGCTCAGGATTTCACGCGCGAGTTGAAGGGACCGAAAGCACCGAAGTGCGCGCATTGACATCGAAACCATCTCGACAGGACGTTCCCACCAAGGCACATTGGCATCCTAACTCATTGATCAAGATCTAGAAAATGAGCCTTCGATCTCGGCTTATAGCCACTCAATCCCGCCGGCTCCGGCGGCAGGCCTGGAAACGTGCGCGGCTTCACCCTCGATCGCCGGAATCGCCGATTGCGCCAGAACGCGAATTGAAACCGGGCTTCTTCGAAGTTCTCTGCCGGATCGACGCGTACGCGGACTACGTGGCCGTCGTCGAGGCGGACTGCGCTGAGGAAGCCGCCGAACAGGCCAGTGAGGATCACCAAGGCTATGAATGGGAACATAGAGGAACCGCAGAGTTCGACGCTCGCCTCTACGTCACCCTCGACAAGGATGGCTGGGAAATCGAAGCCACCGAAATTCGAGATTTGTAGCGTCGCCTTGGCGGTCTGGCCTAGGCTGGCGCGGCATGGCCGATCCGCCTCTCCATCTAGGCTTCGAGGAAGCCCCCGCGCCCTTTGAAAGCGCGTCCCAGAACGCCCGCGTCTGGACCGAACAATGGGTGAGCGCCCATCTCTTCTGCCCCAACTGCGGCGCGGCGAGGATTGATCAATACGCGCGCAATCGACCGGTCGCCGACTTCCACTGCGCGGTTTGCGCCGAAGACTTCGAACTCAAGAGCCAGAAGGGCAGGTTCGGACCAAGCATCGTGGACGGAGCCTTCCGCACCATGTGCGAGCGATTGGAGTCGGCCGAGAACCCCAGCCTCATCCTGATGAACTACGATCTGGCGCGGCTCTCGGTGACCAATCTCTTCTTCGTGCCCAAGCACTTCTTCGTTCGCGAGATCATCCAGGAACGTAAACCCCTCGCCCCCACCGCGCGCCGGGCGGGCTGGGTCGGCTGCAACATCCTCATCGGCCAGGTCCCGAGCGCGGGCAAAATCTACCTGGTTCGCGAGGGCGAGCAGATCGCCAAGGATCAGGTCCTGGAACAGTGGCGATCGACACTGTTCCTCAAGGACCGGGGCGCCGCGGCGCGGGGATGGCTTCTGGAGGTCATGAAATGCGTCGATCTGGTTGGTCGGCGCGAATTCACCCTGGACGACGTCTACGCCCAGGAGGATCGCCTCCATCGCCTCTATCCAGACAATCGCAATGTACGCCCGAAAATCCGCCAGCAGCTCCAGGTGCTTCGCGACCAGGGCTACCTCGATTTCATGGGGCGTGGCCGATACCGGCTACGCCTCGATTCGCAGGCGGCGCCTTGACAAGACCGCCAAGATATTGCATTTTGTGAAGCCGAAATCTACTGGGCGAGGTGAGGTTTCACTTGCAAACAACCCCTAAAGATAATTGTTTAAAAACAATTACTTAGAATATAACTACGCACTCCTCCACGCCATTTCGCGCCAAATTTCGCCATCCAGCGCCCGCGCCGCGCCACTCAGCGCCCGCGTGCTCCAGAAAGCTCCCGTTTGCGCCCAGGCGCGCCAGCTCGCGCCAATCCGCGCCTGAACGCGCGAAGGTCGGCGATGCAAGGTCGCGACCCCCACGCATCCCTCCGCCGCCTCGCGCGTTGTCCGGGCGTGGTGGGGTCAAGCTTGGAGTCTTCGCATGAAACTTTCCACCCTCTCCCTTCTGGCCGCCGGCGCCGCCGGCCTTTTCGCCATCGCCCCGCTCACCACCGCCGTCGCCCAGGGCATGGACGCCACGGCCACGGTCGGCGATCATGGCGACTGGACGCTCAAGGAGCGTGAATCCTGGCTGCACGACCGGCTCGACAAATCCAAGGACAGCGGCTCGATAAGCCACGAGGAGTTCGACCGGGTGAGCCATGAACTGGCCGACATCCGCCATGACGAGGACGCCATGCGCGATCATGGCGGCGGCCAGCTGACCGACAACCAGACCTCCGATCTGGAGGCGCGCCTGGACATCGTGGCCGACAAGATTCACTGGGGTCACGAAGAAAGCCTCAGCAAGCCCTGGTAGGGGCACGCGACGCCTCGGGCCGTATCGCCCGGGGCGATTGGCCCGCCTCAATCCGCCGAGTCCGACGGCGAGCGTGCGCCGAAATGCGCCAAAATGACGGCCGGTGCACCTTCCGGCCGTCCCGCGACAACGGTAAATCCCTCTTCGGGCGTGGCGGCGATCTGACGAAAAGTTGACGCCCGTAAGGCGGTTTGCGCGGCTATAACCCTCCCGCGGGCGGGACGGCTTGCGCGCCAGCGGCGATTTTTGGGACGGGGAAGACCAGCAGATGACCACCATAGTCAACACCGGCACGATCGGCGCCAATGGCGGCAATGGCATGACGGCCGGCGCCAACGGCGGGGCGGGCGTCGCCGGCGGGGCCGCGACCTCCACCGCCAACGTCCCCGGCGACTTCAGCAATGTGGCCACGGCGACCGGCGGGGCGGGAGGCAACGGCGGGACCGGCGCCTCCCTCGGCGGCAAGGGCGGCAACGGCGGCGCGGGCGCCGTCGGCGGAACCGGGACGGCCACGGCGACGACGGTCTTCGCCTCCGACAGCGGCAGCAACGCCAACGCCACGGCCACCGGCGGCGCCGGCGGCGCCTCGGGCATGGGCGGGACCGGTTCGCCCAACGGCGTCGGAAACAACGGCGGCGCCGGCGGCGCGGCCACCGCCAACGCCAGCGACACCAACGGCGACACCAACACCAGCTCCGCCTTCGCGGCAGCCACGGCGATCGTCACGTCCGGCTCGGGCGGCGCGGCCACCGACGCCGGCCATACCGGCGGAGCCGGCGGCGCGGTGACGGTTTCGGCCAAGGCCAACGCCAGCGCTCTCACCGCCTCGGCCAACGCCGTTCTGACCGCCACCGGCGGATCGGGCGGAGCGGGCAACAACGGCGCCAACGGCGGCGCGGGCGCGAGCATAACCGAGGCCAACAAGGCCACCGGGACGACCAACGGCGGAACTCTCACCCTCGGTGAGACGGTGAACGCCGGATCGGGCGGCGGCAGCTCCGGGGGCACGGCCGGGGCCGCAGGCGCCGCGAGCGCCAGCCTGATCTTCGACGACACCAAGAGCGCCACTCAGAGCGCCGCCATCACCGCCACCACCAACGCCAACGGCGGCGCCGGCGGATCGGGCAGCAGCGGCTCGGCGGGCGTCGTCGGCGGCGCGGCCACGGCGGCCAACACCATCACCGGCGCGGGCGCCGTCACCCTCAACCTCGGCGCCACCGGCGGAAGCGGCGGATCGGGCCAGGCCACGGCGGCCGGAGCGGCCGGCGGCGCGGCCAAGGCGAGCGCCGTGGGAACGGGCATGACCGCCTCCATCCGGGAAACCGTCACCGGCGGTTCCGGCGGCTCGGCCGACGGCAAGGGCAATTCCGGCGGCGCGGGTGGAACGGCCACGGGGACGGCGACCGCCAACGCGAGCAGCTCGGGCGCCTCGGGCGCTTCGGTGACCCTGAACGGCGGCTCGGGCGGAAGCGGCTCCGACTCGGCCAACGGCGGGGCCGGGGCCAACGCCTCCTTGAGCAACGCCGTCGGCGGCTCGACCGCCGGGGGCACGCTCACGCTAAGCGAATCGACCAGCGGCGGCTCTGGAGGCTCCAGCACCGGCGGCGTCGCCGGCGCGGCGGGCGCGGCCTCGAGCGTCCTTACCTTCGATGACACGGCCAACGCCAACCAGAGCGCGGGCGTCACGGCCACCCTCACAGCGTCCGGCGGCGGCGGCGGCTCGGGACAGGGGACCACCAACGGCGTCATCGGCGGCAAGGGCACGGCGACCGCCATGCTCACCGGGGCCAACACCCTCGCCGGCACGACCAACGCCACCGGCGGATCGGGCGGCGGCGCGGCGAGCGGAACCGCCGGCGCCGGCGGCGCGGGAACGGCGACCATCACCGCGACCAGCGCCGGGTCCGCCTCGTCGACGGCCAACGCCACCGGAGGCTTGGGCGGCAGCGTCCAGGCCGGCGGCGCCGGCGCCGTCGGCGGCGTCGGATCGGCCACCGCCACCAGCACAGGCTCCAGCGCCTCGGCGACGGCCAACGCCACCGGCGGATCGGGCGGATCGGCCTCCGGCGCGAAGCTGGCGGCGGGGGCGGGCGCGGCGGCGACCGGAACCGCGACGGCGACGGCGACCGGGTCGGGCAACGCCACGGCCAGCGTCAGCCTGACCGGCGGCTCCGGCGGCACGGGATCGAACGACGCCGACGGCGGGGCCGGCGCGGCGGCCACCCTGAACGGGGCGGTCCATGGGGCCACCGAAGGCGCGACCCTGACGCTCAAGGAATCCACCGCCGGCGGTAGCGGCGGGTCCACGACCGGAGGCACGGCGGGCAAGGCCGGCGCCGCCACCTCCACCCTCACCTTCGACGACACGGCCATCAACGCGGCCAGCGAAAGCAATTCGGTGATCGGCAATCTGTCGGCCATCGGGGGCAATGGCGGATCCGGATCGGGCAACTCCGCCGGCGCCGCCGGCGGCGCGGCCACGGCGACGACGGCGATCACCAGCGCCGGCGCGGCGACGGCCACCGCCGCCGCGGCCGGCGGCAACGGCGGATCCGGATCGGGCTCCACGGCGGCCGCCGGCGCCGCGGGCGCCGCCAAGGCCAGCGCGACAGCGACGGGCGTGACGGCCTCGTCCAACGCATCGGCCACCGGCGGAAACGGCGGCGGCGCCGTGGGAACCGGCCTGACGGCCGCCGCGGGCGGAACCGTCTCGGCGGTGGCCACCTCGACCGCCTCCGGCTCCGGCGCCAGCAGCGCCACCCTGACCGAGACCGCCGGCAGCGGCGGGACCGGCGGCAACCTGGCCGCCGGCGGGGCCGGGGGTTCGAGCTCGGTGACCAACGGCGTGAACGGCTCGACCGTGTTCGGCTCGCTGACCCTTTCCCAGACGGCCGTCGGCGGCAACGGCGGCGGGGCCACCGGCGCCGTCGCCGGCGTCGGCGGGTCGGCGACGTCCAGCCTGACCCACAATGAGAGCCTGAGCGCCAACCAGAGCGTCCTGATCAATTCGACCAGCAACGCCACCGGCGGCAATGGCGCGACCGGCAACGCCGGCTCCAATGGCGGCGCGGCCACGGCCACCGATATCATCACCGGCCGCCAGACGGTGATCGCCGAAGCCGGCGCCACGGGCGGCAACGGCGGCTCCTCGGGCGCTTCCGGCGCCGGGGGCGCCGGGGGCAAGGCGTCGGCGACCGCAACAGCCTCGGGCGTCACCGCGACGGCGACCGTGGCGGCGGTCGGCGGCAATGGCGGCAGCGCCCAGGGAACGGGCCTGACCGGCGGCGCAGGCGGGGTGGCGACCGGTTCGGCCACCGGCTCCGGCAGCGGATCGGGGGTGACGACGGTCAGCCTTACGCAGACCGGCGGCAACGGCGGCAGCGGGGGCAACGGCGCCAACGGCGGGGCCGGGGCGGCCAGCACGGTGACCAGCAGCGCCGTGGTCGGTTCCACCGGCTTCGGCACCCTGAACCTCAGCGAGACCGCCGTGGGGGGCAATGGCGGATCGAGCAGCAGCGGCGTGGCCGGCAAGGCCGGCGCGGCCACCTCGACGTTCAACATCAACGACACCAAGAGCGCGGTTCTCGACACCAATGTCGTCGCCGTTGGCGGCAACGGCGGCGCCGGCTCGAGCGCCAACAACGGCGCGGCCGGCGGCGTCACCTCGGCGACCAGCGCCATCGTCGGCGTGGAGACCATCAACGACACCACCACCGCCACCGGCGGCAATGGCGGCTCGGGCGCCCTCGCCGGCGGCGCCGGCGGCGCGGCCACGGCGAGCGGACAGGCCTCGGGCCTGCTGGTGACGGTCAACACGACCGCCGTCGGCGGCAATGGCGGCGGCGGCCAGGGCGGAAACGGCGGAGCGGGCGGCGCGGCCACGGCCAGCGCGTCGGGCACGGCGTCAGGGTCGGGCGTGGCCAACATCAGCGCCACCGAGGTCGCCGGCAACGGCGGCGGGGGCGCCGTGGGCTTCAATGGCGGGGCCGGCGGGGTCGCCTCGATGACCAACGCCGTCACCGGAACCACCAATCACGGCACGCTGAACCTGACCCAGTCGGCCGTGGGCGGGAACGGCGGCGGCAACAACAACGGCGGCAAGGCCGGCGCCGGCGGCGCGGCGACCTCCTCGCTCACCGAGAACGACACCGGGTCCACGTCGAAGAGCGCCCTGATCAACGCCATCACCAACGCCACCGGCGGCAACGGCGGTTCCGGCTCCGGCGGCTCGGTCGGCGCGGCCGGCGGAGCGGCCACCGCGACCCTCACCCTCACCGGCCCCAACGCCCTGACCGCCAGCACCAACGCCGTCGGCGGCAATGGCGGCAGCGGCGCCACCCACGGGGTCGGCGGGGCCGCCACGGCCACCACCACCGCCACGGCCCGGACATCGCTGACGGCGAGCGCCACCGCCCAGAGCGGCGTGGGCGGCACGACAACCGGGATCGCCACGGCCACCACCACGGCCACCGCCGCCAGCGGCCTGTTCAACTCGACGGCCGGCGCTTCGCTGATCACCGGCTCCCTCGTCACCTCGGATTCGGCCAACACCACCGGTGTCATTTCGGGCGCCGCCGTCGGCACGGCCCAGGCGGGCATTGGCGGAACCTCGGCCACCTTCGTCAACACCGGCCAGGGCGTGGCCCTGATCACCGGCGCCCCCAGCACGGCAAGCGTCAACGCCGTCCTTGCCGCCAACACCGCCATTTCCACGGCTTTTGGAACCAAGGGCAGCTATTTCGGCATCGGCGAGGTGGGGGGCGGCCACTCCAGCCTCGGCATCGCCAGCCAGACCGTGACCAGCACGCTCAGCGAGTCGGTCGATACAACCCAGCTCGCCACCAAGGGCGACCTGATCGTCGGGCTGTATGATGGAGCCTCGACCGGGACGGGCGTCACCGGGGTGACCCTGGACGTCTATGCCGACAACCAGGACGAGATCCACGAGGTGTTCACCAGCGCCGCCCAGGCGGTGGCCTTCTTCGACGACAACGCCATCACCCTTGGCCTGCTGGGATCGCCGCCGCTGACCTCCAATACGCTGAGTTTGCAGGTGGTCCTGACGGTGACCAGCGATTCGGGCGGATCGGGCTTCTATGGCGATGTGATCATCGGCGATCCGCCGGCCAAGAAACCGGCGAGCGCGCCGCCGAGCCACTTCGCCAGCGCGATGGCCGGCTTTGGCTCCGGCGGGACCGAGGCCGCAAGCGCCGCCGTTCGGCCGTCCGCGCTATCCGCCGGGTACTCGCACCTGCTGGCGCCGACGCACGCGGCGATCGCCTAGAGAGGGCGATCAGGCCCTCGCCGCCAGCACCACGCCGGTCAATACGGCGGCGTACTGGGTGGCGGCGGCGGCGACCACGAAGCCGTGCCAGATGGCGCGGCGGAAGGGCAGGCTCTCGCGCAGATAGACGATCACGCCCGTGGAATAGATCAGCCCTCCAGCCAGCAGCAGGCCGAGGGCGAGGGTCGATACGCCCGACAGCAAGGGGCCGACGGCGATCAGCGCCACCCAGCCGAGCGCCAGGTAGAGCACCACCCAGAAACCCTTGCCGAGGCCTGGCAGGAAGAGCTTGCCCGCGGCGCCGGCGAGCGCCAGGGCCCAGACCGTCGCGGTCATGCCCCAGGCCCAGGCGCCGGTCAGACGCTGGGTGGTGAAAGGCGTGTAGGAGCCGGCGATCATCAGGAAGATGGCGGCGTGGTCGAGCCGGCGAAGCAGGGGGCGCCGGCGCGGACTGGCCAGGTTATAGGCGGCCGAACAGGCGAGCATGGTCAGGAGGCAGGCGGCGTAGACGGCGATGGCGGCGGTCTGGCTCAGCCGGCCCAACCCCAGCGAAAGACCCAGGAGGGTGAGGCCGCCGAGGGCGCCGGCGGCGACGCCAATGACGTGAACCCACCGGTCGGCGGTGCGCTCGGCCGGCCTGGGATAGTGGATCGCGGGCGGACTTTGAATCACGGAGTTCGGACGCATGACTCTTCCGCGGTGGGTTTCGTCGCTTCGTCTGTAGCACGTAGGCGCACGGTTTGAGCAGGCGCCCCCGCGCGGTCGGTTAACCGCTTTTCGACGCCGGCCATCACCTTGCGCGACAACGGCCAACATGCGAAGGGTCGGCCGACCCCCAAAACCCCCTATTTGTGAGCCGACTTCATGACTAGACTCGCCTTTTGCGCGCTCGGCGCCGCTTTGCTTACCGTCGTTTCGGCATCTGGCGCGATGGCGCAGGCGTCAACGCCGGCCCCGGCGCCCGCCGCCTCGCCGCCGGCGGCTACCGCCGCGGCGCCCACCGCGGGAGGACAAACGAACGCCGACGATCCGATGATCTGCAAACGCGAGGAAGTGACGGGGAGCCGCCTGGGGGGAACGCGTACCTGCATGACCAAGTCGCAGTGGGCGCAACAGGCCGCCGCCGCCGAGCAACAGATGATGCACGTGCAGACGAACGCCTCGGCCGGCGCGCGGCCCAACTAGCGAAGGGAGGCCCTACGCCGGCAACACGCCGGCGAGATCGTAGCCGGCGTTCGCGCCCAGGGCGACGAGGGTCCCGCGGTCCAACGCGGTCTGGCCCAGCGCCCAGGCGTTGATCGAGCGCGTGCCGGACCGGCAATAGGCCAGAACCTTGCCGTTCACGGAGTCGACGGCGGCCCGCACGGCGGCGATCTCCTCGGCGGTCGGGCGTCCCATCACCGGGACGTGACGATAGGCCAAACCCAGGGCCAAGGCTTCAGCCTCGATGGCCGCGCCCGGCGGCTGGTCTGGCGACTCGCCATCGGGCCGGTTGTTGATGATCATGCGAAAGCCCTCGGCCTTGACCCGGGCCACATCCGATACGGCTATCTGCGGACTGACCGAGAAGGTCTCGGTCACCTTGCGAAAATCAGTCATGGCCTAGCCTATCAGTTCTCCCGCCTGACGCGGATGGCGATCTGACCATCGATGTTCATGAAGTAGCTGCCCAGGCTGGCGCGGCGGATCGCGACCGTCGAACCCGGATGGGGCGGCCGGAAAACGTCTCCCGCCTCGATCTGGCGCCAGGTCGCGCCGTCTTCGAGAACAATGGTCCAGTTGCCATAGCCGTCCTGCGCAGCCGATTTCACGGTCGCGGTTATCCGGTTGATGTCGTCGGACTTCCCGCCGCGCTCGAAGATCAGCAGGGACGGCAGGCTGAGGCCGAACGCCTGATGGCGCAGGGCCTCGCGCTGCTGGCGGTCGACGGTGATCAGATCGCCGTTCGCGTCGGCCTTGGCCATGCCATCGACGGCCTTGTCATAACAGGCAAGGCGGGCGGCGGTGTCCTCAAGCTTGCGGCAATCGATCACTTCCTGAACGACGGGCGCGACAGGCGCGGGCTTCGCCGCTTCGGCGGGAGCGGCGATGAGGAAGGCCCCCATCATCGCCAAAAGAGTCCCTGCGATCGGATGGGGATTTCGCAACCGTGTCATGTGAGCATCTCCCGGCCGAAGAGGGCGGATATTGCGCTTAAGGGCCATCGGGAGCGTCGGCAATCCCCGTCCACGCCCATTCGAACGCCGATAAGGTGGGCGCCAGGCCGTTCGAAGGGCAACATGTGTCCGTAAAGTGACACGGGCGCGGCGATCACATTACTCAGGCGTAATCCGCGTTGACCGAGTCGCCGGCCCGATCATAACTACGGCCCATACCGGGGGGGTTATTCACCCGGGAACTTTTCACGCTCTCAACCTGAGCGCCACTTGACGGGCGCCGGGCTGCCTGGAGGACTTTATTTTGAAATCGACCCATATCCGAGCCCGCCTCATGGCTTCGTCCATGATCACCAGCGCGGCCCTGGCGGCCGTCGCCGGCGGCGCCTACGCCCAACAGGCCGCGACCTCCTCCGCGCCCGCCTCCGGATCCTCGGTGGCGGAAGTGGTGATCACCGGGTCGCACATCCCGCAGCCCAATCTGACCAGCATCAGCCCGCTGACCACGGTGAACTCCAAGGAACTGAAGTTCGCCGGCACGTCCAACGTCGAAACCCTGATCAACAATCTTCCGCAGGCCTATGCGGCGCAGACCTCGCAGGTATCGAACGGCGCCAGCGGCATAGCCGAGGCGGACCTTCGCAACCTCGGCCCGCAACGCACCCTGGTTCTCATCGATGGCAGGCGCCTGATGCCGGGCGACCCCACCACGCCCTACGCCGACCTCAATATGATTCCGGCGGCCCTGGTCGATCGGATCGATGTGGTGACCGGCGGGGCCTCGGCGGTTTACGGCACCGACGCCGTGGCCGGCGTCCTCAACTTCATCATGAAGAAGAATTTCCAGGGCTTCCAGGTCGACTATCAACTCAGCTTCGACAATCACCAGAACGGCAACCAAGACGCCCACAAGGCCCTGAGCATGGGCCTCGATGGCAACGGCATTCCGATCTCCGTCCCCGGCAACGTCGGCGCGGATGGCCTGATCCACTCCGTCTCGGTGATCTTCGGCGCCAATTCGCCGGACGACAAGGGTAACGTCACCGCCTACGCCACCTATCGGTACATCGAGCCCGTGCTTCAGAGCACCCGCGACTACTCGAAATGCGGCATCGCCTCGAACAACCCCACGGGAACGCCGAACTACAGCGAACATCTCTGCATCGGCTCCTCCAACAACGCCAACGGCTGGTTCGCCAATCCAAACGGCTCGCCCTTTGCCAACAACCCCAACGGCACCAAGACATTCGTGCCTTACAGCGGCGCGCTGAGCTATAATTTCAACCCGCTCAACTTCATACAGCGTGAAGACGAGAACTGGACCGCGGGCTTCTTCGCTCACTACGACGTGAATCCGCACGTCCAGCTGTATTCGAACTTCATGTTCATGAACGACCAGACGGACGCTCAGATCGCTCCCAGCGGTCTCTTCCGGAATTCCGGCCCCGATCTGGCCCCCGGCTTTACGTTCAACTGCAACAACCCGCTCATGAGCCTCTCGCAGGCCGAAGCTCTATGCCCCGGCGTCACGATCAATCCTGGCGCGCCGGGCGGCGCGATGATCACCAACGAGAGCATCGGCTATCGCTTCATCAGCGAACCGCGGGTCAGCGACATCACCCACACCGACTACCAAGTTAATATCGGGGCCAAGGGTGACCTGGCGCCTGGGTGGCAATACGACGCCTACATGCAATATGGAGAGTCGATCCTCCAGACGCTCATCACCGGCTATGGGTCTCTGACCAATATCCAGAACGCCCTGAACGTGATCACGGGGCCCAACGGCGCCCCGGTCTGCGTCAGCGGCGGAACCTGTGTGCCGCTCGATATCTTCACTGGCCAGTCGTCGAGCATCACCGCGGCGGCGCTCAAATATGCGACGGAGCCTGGCTTCACGACCGGCTACACCAGCCAACAGATCGTGAGCGGCGGCATCACCGGCGATCTGGGCACTTACGGGATCAAGAGTCCGTGGGCGGCCGATGGCGTCGGGGTGGCGATGGGCGCGGAATATCTCCGCAACTATCTGCAGGTCAATTTCGATGAGGCGCAGCAGACCGGCGACCTTTCCGGGGGCGGCGGTCAGGCGCTGCCGACCTCCGGCGCGGTCAGCGACGAAGAGTTCTACGGCGAAATCCGCGTCCCGATCGCCAAGGACGTCCAGTGGATTCACGAGTTGAACTTCGACGCCGGTTACCGGTTCGCCGACTACGACCCCGCCGGCATCACCCAGACCTACAAGTTCGAAGGCGACTACGCGCCGACGGCCGACATCCGGTTCCGGGCCAGCTACAACCACGCGGTGCGGGCGCCGAACGTCGATGAATTGTACACACCGCAGACGACCGGTCTCGCGGCCTATGTCGATCCCTGCGCCCTGGGCGTGAACGGACAACCTCCCACGGCCACGCTGCAGCAGTGCGAAAACACCGGCATGACGGCGGCGCAGTACTACAGCAACATACAAGCCTGTCCGTCCTCGCAGTGCAGCGCCAGGTTCGGCGGCCCGAACAATCCGGACACTCTGAAACCGGAAGACGCCAACACCTATAGCGTCGGCTTCGTGTTCACCCCGACCTTCGTTGAAGGGCTCAGCGCTTCGGTCGACTACTTCAACATCAAGGTGAACAACGTCATCAACGCCGGCATCGCCGCGCCCCAGACCATTCTTAGCGGATGCCTGGCGAGCGCCTCGAGCCCGTACTGCGCTCTCATTCACCGCGACCCGACCAACGGATCGCTGGATACGGCCGATGGCTATATCTATCAGTTGAGCATCAACGCAGGCTATCTCGCCACGTCCGGCCTCGATATGGCGGCGGCCTATACCCTGCCGCTCGACAAGGTGTTCAAGGGCACCCACTACGGTTCGCTGCAATGGACCTTCACCGGCACCTATACGTTCAACCTGACGTCTGAACCCACGCCCGGCGGCGGAACGTTCGACTGCGCCGGCCTTTACGGCAACGTATGCGCCTCGGCCCTGGGTTCGGCGGGCGTGACGCCGACATTCAAGAGCGAACTTCGCACTACCTGGAACACACCGTGGAATGTTCAGGTTTCGCTCAACTGGCGGTTCATCAGCAGTGTCGCCCTCGACCTCAACCAATCGAACCCGGCGCTTAGCGGCGCCGTCGCGTTCGGTATTCCTGGCTGGTACGACAGCGCCGACGCCCACATCCCGTGCTATAACTACTTCGACCTTTCCGCGAACTGGAAGGTCAAGGACGGCATCGTCCTGCGGGCCGGCATCAACAACCTGTTCGATCGGGACCCGCCGATCGTTGACGCCGAGTTCTGGGGCATTTCCTCCCCGCCCTTCGGCAACGGCAACACCTTCCCCGGCGTCTACGACGCCCTCGGTCGGAACGTCTTCGTGGGCCTGACCGCCGACTTCTAGGACGTTCCAGATTGAATTCGGCAAGGGCGGCGGATGAAAATCCGCCGCCCTTTTCCGTTGCCACACCCTCACGTTTGCTTCGTGTCGGCGACGCGGCTACTTACCGCTCGGGTGTCCGCGAACGCGGAGACACCGCCGCCTGGAGATGAAGATTGAAGCCGGTGAAGTCGGCCGCGGAGATCAACGCGGAGGCGATCGATATGATGCGCAGGGGCGCGGTGATCGAAGCCCGCGCCTTGCTCAGGGACGGCGCCGCCACGCACAGCGGCGATCTGGCGATCTGGCTTAATCTCGGCGGCGCATGCCGGGCGCTTGGCGAGATCGACGCGGCTTTGGAGGCGGTGGAGGGCGCCCTGGCGGTCGCCCCGCGATCCTTTCACGCCCTGCTGATGAAAGCCTCGCTCCTCGAAAAGCGGGGCGACCTGCGGATGGCCGGGCTGGGATATGGCCTCGCCCTGCATCAGGCGCCGCGGCCCGATCAGCTCGACGAACCCACCCGCCGCGCACTGGAGCACGCGCGGGAATTCCGGGCGCGGTATGAGCTGGAGCTTCGGGCGCGGTTGATCGACGCCAGCGCCGGCGCCGCGGCGCTGGCGCGTAGCCCGGAAACACGACGCGTGGCCGCGTTTATCCAACACCTCACGGGCGCAAGACGGCCCTACCACCAACAACCGTTGGTCTTTTTCTACCCGGGCCTCCCTTCGATCGAATTCTATCCCTCCGAGGAGGTTCCCTGGCTCGCGGATGTGGAGGCGGCCACGCCGGCGATACAGCGCGAATTGATGGAGGTGGCTGGCGGCGATCCCGAAGCCGAGGGCTTCACGCCCTATGTGAACCATCAGGCCGGTGTGCCGCTCGACCAATGGGCGGAGCTCAACCAGTCCCCGCGCTGGAACGCCTATCATTTGCTTAAGGACGGCGCACCGGTGCGCGGCCACGCCGATCGCTGTCCCGCGACCCTGGCCGCTGTGCGGTTGGCGCCTCAAGCCGAAGTCAGTGGCCGCTCTCCGGTCGCTCTGTTCTCGGTTCTTCAGGCCAAGACCCGAATTCCGCCGCACACGGGCGTAAGCAACACTCGTTTGGTGGTTCACCTGCCGCTCATCCTGCCCCCCGGCTGCGGGTTCCGGGTCGGAAACGAAACCCGGGAATGGGTCATAGGGCGCGGCTGGGTGTTTGATGACACCATCGAGCACGAGGCCTGGAACGATAGCGATCAGCCGCGCACGATCTTGATCTTCGACGTCTGGAGCCCCTATCTGAGTCCCGCCGAACGGGAACTCATCTCCAGGATCAGCGAGGCGATGGACGATTTCCACGATCTCAGACCGGCCGACGCGGTTTAAGGCGGCTGACATAGGCCGGTCTGATTACCAACCGCCCGCAACCTGATAGAAGCGCGCCCAAAACCCCGGAGCATCTGGGATATGACGACGATCGACGAGCAGGATATCCGCCATCGACGGCAGATGGCCGAGGTCGATGCGGCCCTGGCCCGCAACGACTACGCCGGCGCCGCCCTGCTCGCCAAAGCCGCCACGGACGATGGCCTTCGCCATCCCAAGCTGCTTAGCGTCTTGGCCTTCTCCCTTTTCGAGGCTCGCCGACCGGCGGAGGCGCTGCCCTTGCTCGACGAGGCCGACGCGATGACGCCCGGGGATCCGCATATTCTCCACGGTCGCGCCTGCTGTCTGGCGGACGTGGGACGAAGGGTCGACGCCCTTATCGCCTTTGACAAGGTTCTTGGGCTTCGGCCCGGGTTTGCGCCGTCCCACTTCCAGAAGGCCCGGGTGCTGGCGTCGTTGAACGACCCCGACGCGGCGGCGCGCGCGTACGAATTGGCGATCGCCTGCGATCCCAACTTCGCCGACGCCCTTGGGGAGCGGGCCTTCGGCGCGGCGAGGCAAGGGCAGCTCGCCCAGGCCCGCGACCTCGCGGGACGCGCCCTGGCCATAGCGCCAAACCTTCCGGTCGCTCACATTTCGCTGGCGATTGCGGACTTCACCGAAAATCGCCTTGATGAAGCCGGCGAACGGATCAGGACGCTACTAGCCGACCCACTCTTTAATCAGGCGTCCAGGCCATCCGCCCTATCGGTGCTTGGCGATGTCCTGGACCGGCAGCGGCGATACGACGAAGCATTCGAAGCCTATGCCGAGTCAAAACGCCTCTCGCACGTCTTGGCGATCGGCTCGTGGGTCGCCGGAGCGTCGGAGGCGCTCATGGAGCGATTCGAGCGCCTGCTGGTCGCCGCCCGTCGGCTCGATCCCTGGAAACCGCCGTCCTCGACGCCTTCCCATGGCGGCGGCGCGGCCGGTCACGTGTTCCTGGTGGGATTTCCCCGATCCGGCACCACGCTGCTGGAGCAGGTGCTGGCCAGCCACCCAAGCATCGTGACCCTGGAGGAACGGCTGTTTCTCAGGCCCGCGGAGGAGGCGTTCATGACCGACGCCGAGGGGCTATCGCGCCTGGAACAAGCCACGGACGACGATCTTGAACCGTTCCGGGCCATGTATTGGCAAGACGTGGCCGATCGAGGCCTCGATGTCCGGGGAAAGATCCTGATCGACAAGCTGCCCCTGGCCAGCCTTTTGCTGCCTGTCATTGGCAAGATCTTTCCAGGATCGAAGGTGCTGTTCGCCCAGAGAGACCCGCGCGATGTTGTGCTGAGCTGCTTTCGGCGATCGTTTGGTTTCAACCCGGCGATGCACCTTTTCACCACCCTGCCGGGAGCCGCCGCCTTCTATGATCGGGCCATGGCTCTGGCCACGGAATATCGGCGCATCGTCCCTACGCCACTTCATCTCGTGCGCCACGAAGCCTTCGTGGCCGACTTCGAGGGTCGGGGCCGCGAAATATGCGACTTCATCGGGGTTGAATGGGATGACGCCATGAAGGAGTTCGCCAGCGCCGCCGCGAGCCGAACGATCAATACGCCCAGCGCGCCACAGGTGCGCCGGGGGCTGAATTCCGAGGGGATCGGCCACTGGCGCCACTATCGCCAGTCTCTAGCCCCCATTTTGCCGGTCCTGGCGCCTTGGGTGCAGCGCATGGGTTACGAGCCGGATTCCGCAGCTTGACCCAAGCCACGCGCCTCGGAGGCGACTTCCGCCTGCTAAACGCCAGCGAGCTGATGCGGCAAGGGCGCCCGGAAAGCGCCGCGCCGATTCTGCGCGCGCTGGTGAAGGACTCGCCGCGCCTGGCGCAGGCGCACCGGCTGCTTGGCGTGGCCTTGCACGAACTTGGCGATCTTGCCGGGGCCGAGGACGCCTTTCGCCGCGCGCTGGCGCTGGAGCCTGGCCTCATCGAGGCCGCCACTGGCCTGTCGGAATTGCTGCGCGCCCAGGGCCGGGCCGAGGAAGCCGTCGCCGTGCTGGCGCCCTTGGTCACGCCGGCGACCACCAACCTCAGCCTGCTGAGTTATTTCGGCCACGCCCTGCAGAGCGTCGGGCGTCTGGGCGAAGCCACGGCGGTGTTCAGGCGCGCCGCGGACGCGAACCCCGCAAGCGCGGTGGCCGAGCATAACCTCGCCGGCGCCTTGATCGAGGCCAAGGACTATGACCCTGGCGCGGCAGCGATCGAGCGGGCCTTCGCCAAGGGCCTCGACGCGCCGGAGACCTGGCTGCAATACGCCCGGGCGCTTACCCCGCTCGGCCGAACCCGCGAGGCCGAAACGGCCTATGGCGAGGTGCTCAAACGCCGGCCCGGCCATATCGACGCCATCGCCGAACTCGCGGAGCTGGCCTGGCTCTACACCGGCGACGAACGGGCCGCCCGCGCCGTGTTCGCCGAGGCGGCGCGCCGAGCCGTCCCCTCAACGGCCCTGCTGCATCGAAAGGCGCGGCTGCTGGAATATCTGGGCGACCTGCCCGGCGCCTATGAAGCCATGAACGAGGCGATCCGATTGGGAGAGACCGCGGCGGCGCATGTGACCGCCCTGCAGATCGCCGTGCGGATAGCGCCCGAGCGGGCGGAGTTCCATGCTCTGCGGGCCCTGGCCTTGGGGCCGGAAGAACCGGACACCATCGCCGCGGCATGCCAGTCCATGCTTGCCACCGGCCGGCCGGACGAAGCCGAGATCGTCGCGACCAAGATTTGCCGCCACCTGCCGACGGATCAGTACGCCCTGGCGCTGCTGGCCACGGCCTGGCGCCTGCTCGGAGACCCGCGCTACCGCGACCTTTATGACTACGGCGCGTTCGTCAGAAGCTGGCGGCTGGATACCCCCACCGGCTGGAGCACACTGGAGAGCTATCTTGACGATCTGCGGGCGGCGCTTCTGCCGCTGCACACCTATCGCGGCCACCCGGTGGGCCAGTCGCTTCGACACGGCTCGCAAACGTTTCAGGACCTGGCCCGATCGGAGGCGCCGGTTTTCAAGGCGCTCTTCGAGGCTATCGATGGACCGATCCGCCGGCATCTTGAAGCGGTTGGCCCAGGAGACGATCCCCATCGTCGGCGCGCGACGGGCGGTTATCGGATCGCCGGCCTCTGGTCGGTGAAACTGCCGGCCGGCGGCTATCATATCGATCACGTTCACCCCAGCGGCTGGCTTTCCTCCGCCCTTCACATCGCACTTCCGCAAGCGGTCGAAACGCCGCCGGCGGGCTGGTTGAAATTCGGTGAGCCGGGCATCCCCACCCTCCCCTCCCTTGGCCCGGACCATTTCGTCCGTCCGGAGCCGGGGCGACTGGTCCTGTTCCCTTCCTACATGTGGCACGGCACGGCGCCCTTCTCCGGCGACGAGGATCGGCTGACCGTGGCCTTCGACATCATGCCAGGCTGAAGGTGGGACATGAGGCGGTTGTCACCCCAAACCTGCTGCGTCCGGACACCGGCGGATAATTTATAACCGTGTCACTCACCCGTAACGCCGAGGGTCAAGCGGACGTCGAGCGGGCGCTTGTCGGCCTGGCGCCTGGCCCGCAGGCCAATATTCCGCGCTCGGTGGCCCTGCTCGAGGCGGCCGCCGAGCGCGGGGGCGCCGAAGCCCATCGATATCTCGCCACCCTCGCCGGCGCCGGTGTGGGAATGCCGCAAAGCTGGGCGAAGGCGTTCGAACATCTCGCCGCCGCCGCCACCGCCGGATCCGATCATGCGCGCGGGCAGCTGACGGCTCTGGCCACGCCGGACCTCGTCATACGAGCCGGTGTGGGCGCGGAAAATCCTGGCCGCGACGCCTGGCGCGCGTTGTCGGATTCGATACGTCCCCAAGATTGGACAGCACCCGGCGCGAAGCAGGTTCTGCGGCAGTCGCCGCGAACCGTGGCGATGGAGGGATTCCTGCCCAGGCCCGTCGCGGCGTGGCTGATCGACCGGGCGCGCGGCCGGCTGGCGCGCGCCGCGGTTTTCAGTCAATCCGACGCCAGCCCGGCGCTATCGGAGGCGAGGAGCAATTCGGCCTACGAATTTCCCTTCGTCGAGAACGATGTGGTGGTTCTGCTTGTGCGCATGCGCATCGCCGCGAGCATCGGCGTCCCGGTAGCGGCCCTCGAACCCTCTCAGGTTCTACACTACAACGTCGGAGAAGCGTTCGCCTTGCACCATGACTACCTCGATCCGAACGAGCCGGGCTTTGTCGCCGACATTCAGGCCCGAGGGCAGAGGATCGTGACCTTTCTCATCTATCTGAACGACGGCTATGAAGGCGGCGAGACCGATTTTCCAGCCTTGGGGCTGCGGCATCGCGGGGCGGCCGGCGATGCGCTCTACTTCGGCAATATAGACCCAGGGGGCGCGCCCGATCCGCGCACCCTGCATGCGGGCCTTCCGCCGATCCGCGGAGAGAAATGGCTGTTTTCGCAGTGGGTCCGGAACCGCGCCATGATCTGAGCAGACGCGAAACGCGGTCGGCGGAGCAATGTCGCTGAAGATTTTATGCAATCGCCATTCTTAGGCGTATGATGCCCCACCGGGAGGTGAGGCTGAACATAATGGCCCACGATCTGACGAGCCGTCGCGACGCGGCCATGTTGATCGCCGCGTCCCTCGTGCCGCCTTGCGCCGCGCACGCGTCGGGCATCAGCAACATACAGCTACGCACGGGCCCTAGCGCCAGCATGTTGCCGCCAGCCAGCGACGTCTATGTCCCGCCGACCAGCCTCACCATGGTCGCCGACCTCTATCGGCGCATGACCGTATCCGTGCGAATCGCCGGCGCGGGTCCGTTCCCCTGTGTTGTGGACACCGGCGCCAATCAATCGGTGCTGTCCTGCGAATTGGTGGCGCAGCTTGGCCTTCCATTAGGGCCTTCCCAGCCGCTCAACGGGGTCGCCGGCGTACAGATCACGCCCACCACGGTCGCTCGGTTGGAGATCGGCAAACGCGACCTGCCGGCCGCGGTGATGTCGGTTCTGCCCGCCTCGGACATCGGAGCGCCCGGTCTTCTTGGGCTCGACAGCCTAGGCGATCAGGCGCTCACCATCGACTTCGCGGATCGCAGCCTGCGTATCGAAACCCGGCACAACTATTGGCGCGACCCGGACGCTATCGCGATGAAGGCGCGACGGCGCGATGGGCAGCTCACCTTGGTCGACGCCGACTTGGCCGGCGTGCCGCTGGTGACGTTCCTCGATTCGGGCGCCCAAAGCACCATCGGCAACATGGCGCTGCGCCGTCACGCCGCCAGCCGAAATCTTGCCGCCGTCTGGCTGGAGACCCCGATCGTCAGCTCCACCGGTCAGTCGATTATGGCCGAGATGGCCAATCTGCCCGGGTTGCGGGTGGGTGGGCTGAAGGTGCCGAACTGGCCGGTGGCGTTCGCCGATCTGCACACCTTCCAGATGTGGAATCTCATCGACACGCCCGCCATTTTGCTGGGCGTCGACATACTGAGCCGTTTTCAATATGTGTGCCTGGACTTCGCCCGCGGCGAAGTGCGTTTCCGTTTGCCAACGGCCTGAGCGGCTTAGCTTCTGGCCACTTCATATTGGCTGACCGCGGCCAGGGTGGCGGCCACCAGGCGGCGTTCCTCGGCGCTCAGTTCGGGCCGCCAGATCTCGAAAAGCAGCACCACCCGCGGCCGACCGCCGCCGTTCCAGGCCTCATGTTCCATGCTGTCATCGAAAATCAGCGTCTCCCCTTCGATCCACGGCCGTGTCTCGTTGCCGACCCGCAGACCGCAGCCTTCGGGCACGATGAGGGGAAGGTGGCAGATCAGACGCGCATTGGTGTGACCGAAATGGGGGGCGATTCGCACCCCGGGTCTCAGCATCGAGAACAACACCGAAGGCGTCCGGCCAGGCGCGTCCGTCAATGGGACTTCGCCCAGCGCCTTCATGGTCGCCGGGAACCGCTCCGACGCGGCGGCAACCGAGCCGTCTTCGATCAGAAACAGGGCGCTCCAAGCGGGATTGTCGGTAAGCTCGCCCAGGACGCCCTGTGGGCGGTTCACCTCCTTGCGCAAATAGGGGCGAAAAGCGCCCTCCTCGTCAATGACAGCCAGCAACTCGCGGCGGATGACATCGGTCTTCGCCTCCAATTCGGCGAGCCATGGGAATTCCTGTCGCTCATAGAATTGCCTCTGAGGCAACTCGGGAAAATAGAAGGCCGTGGGCGATTGAAGATAGACCTGCTTGCGGCCAAACAGGAGATCCACCGATTGAGCGAAGCGTCGGCTGGAGGTGTTTGGATCGAATCCGGCCCGCGCCAGCACCTCGCGCAGATGTTGCTGATAAGCCTGGGCGTAGAGGGCGCACTGCTCGCGGGCGCGATTAACCTCGGCGCGCAGATGGGGTGGGAGCCGCCCCTCGTCCGGCGCGCTGGCGACCGCGGCGCCGTAGAATGTGTGAGCCGCCCGACGATCCCCGGCGGCGGCGAAATGGTCGGCCTTCATCAGGAGCGCCGGAAGGTGCCGCGGCTCGCTGGCCAATACCTTATCGAGCGCCTCAAGCTGACCTGTGGCATCGCCGACGCCTCGGCGAACGACAGCCAGATTGTACCAGACACCGAGATCGGAGGGCATGGACGCCGCCAGCCGTTCGAACAAAGGCCGCGCGGCGCGAAAATCTTGGCGCCTCAGCGCCGCGACCGCCGCTTCGCCCAGTTGATTGAGGTCGGAGGACGATGAATCGGTCAAAGCATCCACCCAACATCCTGCTTTCGGCGCCGTCCGCTCAAAGGCGCGCCAACGCAGCTTTCTCTACAGAGGTCGCCGCACATATCCAAACCGCTCCAGGGCGGGCGTGGACGTCGCCGGCCGCTTCAATTAGGGGTGGCGAGCCTTGGAAAGGGCGAGGTTCGCGCCCCGCTCTGCTGGACCGGCCGCTTCGGCCGACATCTGGAACGCCCGATGTTTCTCGAATTGCCCGACATCCTGACGCCTCCGGAAGTAGATCGCTTGCGAGTACTGGCGAGCGGCGCCCGTTTCGCCGCCGGGCGGCTTTCCAATCCGCACTCCACGGTCAAGAACAACCTTCAGATCGACCACGCCGATCCCGCGCACGCGGAGGCGGCCAAACTGATGGCCGGAGCGCTGCAGCGGTGTGAACCATTCCGGGACTTCGCCTTCCCGCGCGTTCTGGCGCCCCCAATGCTGGCGAAATACATTCCGGGGATGAACTACGGCCTGCATTCCGACGCCGCTTTCATGCCTTTGGGGCAACGTCCGCTGCGATCGGATCTCTCCTGCACCCTCTTCATCGCCGACCCGGCCAGCTATGAAGGCGGAGAACTCACCATACAACTCGGTACGCGGCGGGTGGCCTTCAAAGGCGCCCCCGGCTCGGCGGTGGTGTATCCTTCGAACACCTTGCATGAGGTGACGCCGGTCGCCACCGGCGAGCGGCTGGTCGGCCTCACCTTCATCGAGAGCCAGATCCCCGATCCGGCTCATCGCGACCTACTCTATCAGCTGAACGAGCTGGCCGCGCTCGAAGGGTTCAATATGAGTTGGGAAAACCGGACCCGTCTGCAATATGTGCGGAACAACCTGCGCCGCATCTGGGGCGAGCCAGGGTAAGCTCGGCGATCTGTCTGGGGAGGGCGCCAATGGGACGCTTGATTCTCGCGGTGGGTCTTTTGGTCCTGGCCGGAGCGGCGCGCGCGGATCCGGCCTGTCAGTTGCAGGTGATTGCTGAGCTGCCGGTCGCCCTTATCAACGGACAGCCAACGGTCGAGGCGTTCGTGAACGAACGGCCCATTCACATGATCACGGACACCGGATCCGAATTCACCCTGCTGTTTCGTGCGACCGCCAAGGAACTGGACTTGACTCCCGTGGCCATACCGGGCGCCAAGTTCTATGGGGTGGGAGGCGGCGACGACGACATGAGCGCTCTGATCAAGGAGTTCAGGGTCTCCAACTTCGTCGCCAACAACGTCGATATCGCGGTCTCGGGACAATGGCCTTCGAGCAAGATTCAGGGCCTGCTGGGCGTGCGCCTTCTCATGCAAGCCGACCTGGAGTTCGATCTCCCGCAAGACAAGATTCGCCTGATCAAATCGAAGAACTGCAAGGGAGATCAGGTGGTCTATTGGGGGGCCGCCTACGCCTCGGCCCCTATGGAGCCCGCGAACGACAACGGCATCTATGTGGACGTGCTGGTGAACGGCGCCCGCGTGCGAGCGCAGCTGGATTCCGGCGCGGCATATTCGGTGCTGACGCCGGCGGCCGCCAAAAGGGCCGGAGTGACGCCGCAGTCCGCCGGCGTGGCGCGAGACGGGGTCAGCCGGGGCACCGGCAGCGCTCCTGTAGATACCTACTTAGGGATGTTTTCGACCTTTTCCTTCGGCGATGAGACGATCAAAAACGCCAAGCTGCGGATCGCCGACCTGTTCGAGGACGACAAGGAGGTGCCGATCAATTCCCACATCGCCGCCTCGGTGGTCGACGGGCCTCAGATGCTGCTGGGCGCCGACTTCCTGCGCTCCCATCGCGTCTATATCTCGCACGACCAGAAGAAGGTGTACGCCTCTTACGTTGGTGGGCCGGTCTTCCGAATTGACGACCAACCGCCGGCGGCCACGACCACGGCGCCCGCCGCCAGTCCTAAATGATCGCCATGCGGCGCCTCAAGCCGCCCGCGCGGTCTCGTAGTTGAGGATCGGCGAGAGCCAGCGTTCGGCGATGCGGATATCCCAGCCCTTGCGGGCCGCATAGTCTTCCACCTGGTCGCGCTCGATCTTGCCGACGCCGAAGTAGTGAGCGTCCGGATGGGCGAAGTAGAGGCCGGAGACCGAGGCCGGCGGGGTCATGGCGTAGCTTTCGGTGAGTTCGATGCCGGTGGCCGCCTCGGCATTCAGAAGCTCGAACAGGGTCGCCTTCTCTGTGTGGTCGGGCTGGGCCGGATAGCCGGGGGCCGGGCGGATGCCGCGATAGCGCTCGGCCAGGAGCACATCCAGGTCGAACGGCTCGGCCGGAGCATAACCCCAGAGCTCGGCGCGCACCTTGTGGTGCAGGGCCTCGGCGAACGCTTCGGCGAGGCGGTCGGCGAGGGCGGCGGCTATGATGGCCGAATAGTCGTCGCCGGCGGCCTTGTAGCGGGCGGCGATGGCGCTCTCGCCATGGCCGGCGGTGACGGCGAATCCGCCGATCCAGTCGGGGCCCGTGGGGGCGATGAAATCGGCCAGGGCGGCGTTGGCCTTGCCCTCGGCCTTGGCCATCTGCTGGCGCAGGGTGTGCAGGCGCGCGCGCTCGGTCGTGCGGGTCTCGTCGGTCCAGACGACGACATCGTCGCCATCGGCGTTGGCCGGCCATAGGCCCACCACGCCCCTGGCCTCGAACCAGCGCTCCTCGACGATCTGCTTCAGCATCCCCTGGGCGTCGGCGTAGAGGCCGCGCGCGACCTCGCCCACCACCTCGTCCTCAAGAATGGCCGGGAAGCGGCCGGCCAGCTCCCAGGCGGAGAAGAATGGCGACCAGTCGATATAGCGGGCGACGTCGGCCAGATCCCACGGCGCGAAGGTGCGCTCGCCGATGAAGGTCGGCTTGGGCGCTCTATAGGCCTGCCAGTCGATGGCGAAGCGGTTGGCGCGGGCGGCGGCCAGGGGCGTGCGGACCTTGGCCGCCTGGGCCCTGGAAAACTGCTCGCGGATGCGGGCGTATTCGGCCCGGGTCTCGGCCTCGACCTTGGTCTTGTCGGTCTTGGAGAGCAGGGAGGAGACCACGCCCACGGCGCGGCTGGCGTCGAGCACATAGGTTGTCGAGCCGCGCGCATAGCCGGGCTCGATTTTGACCGCGGTGTGGGTGCGGCTGGTGGTGGCGCCGCCGATCAGCAGGGGAATGGCGAAGTCGCGCCGCTGCATCTCCGAGGCGACGAACACCATCTCGTCCAGAGAGGGGGTGATGAGACCCGATAGGCCGACGATATCGACCTTCAGCCGCACGGCTTCGTCGAGGATCCTGTCAGCGGGGACCATGACGCCAAGGTCGATGACCTCGTAGTTGTTGCACTGCAGGACCACGCCGACGATGTTCTTGCCGATATCGTGGACATCGCCCTTGACCGTGGCCATGAGGATGCGGCCGGCCATCTCGCGGGGCTTGCCGGCGGCCTCGGCCTCCATGAACGGCATCAGCCAGGCCACCGCCTGTTTCATAACGCGGGCCGATTTGACCACCTGGGGCAGGAACATCTTGCCGGCGCCGAAGAGATCGCCGACCACGTTCATGCCATCCATCAGCGGGCCTTCGATCACCTCCAGCGGCCGGCCGGCGGCGAGGCGCGCCTCTTCGGTGTCGGCGTCGATATATTCGGTGATGCCGTGGACGAGGGCGTGAGTGAGCCGCTCGGCCACCGTGCCTTCGCGCCAGGCAAGATCGACCACCCGGGCCACGGCCTTGCCGCCCTTGAACTTCGGCGCGATCTCCACCAGCCGTTCCGTGGCGCCGGCCTTGCGGTTGAGGATCACATCCTCCACCGCCTCGCGCAGTTCGGGATCGATCTCGTCATAGACCGGCAGGTCGCCGGCGTTGACGATGCCCATGTCCATGCCGGCGTTGATGGCGTGGTAGAGAAACACCGAGTGCATGGCCCGGCGCACCGGCTCGTTGCCGCGGAAGCTGAACGAGACGTTGGAGACACCGCCGGAGACACGGGCGTGGGGCAGAAGCTGCTTGATCGCAGCGGTCGCCTCGATGAAGTCGACGGCGTAGTTATCGTGCTCCTCGATGCCGGTGGCGATGGCGAAGATATTGGGATCGAAGATGATGTCCTCGGCCGGGAAGCCGATCTTGTCGACCAGCAGGCGGTAGGCGCGCTCGCAGATCTCGATCTTGCGCGCCTTGGTGTCGGCCTGGCCGGTCTCGTCGAAGGCCATGACCACCACCGCCGCGCCATAGCGCAGGCACTGAACGGCCTGGTGGATGAACTTCTCCTCGCCCTCCTTGAGGCTGATCGAATTGACGATGGCCTTGCCCTGGACGCATTTGAGGCCCGCCTCGATCACCTCCCATTTGGAGGAGTCGATCATCACCGGCACACGGGCGATATCGGGCTCGGCGGCGATGAGATTGAGGAAGGTGGTCATGGCGTGGACGCTGTCGAGCAGGCCCTCGTCCATATTGACGTCGATCACCTGGGCGCCGGCTTCCACCTGGTCGCGGGCGACGGCCAGGGCGGCGGGATAGTCGCCCTCACTTATCAGCTTGCGGAAACGCGCCGAGCCGGTGACGTTCGTGCGCTCACCGATATTGACGAATACGGGCCTCATGCGGTCGCCGCCGCCGAAACGTCCAGGTTCAAACTCACGCCAGCTCGAACGCCTCTAGGCCCGAAAGCCGCATGGCCGGCGCCCGTTCGGGCGCCTGGCGCGGCGTCTTGCCGACCACCGCCTCGGCGATATGGCGGATGTGTTCGGGGGTGGTGCCGCAGCAACCGCCGAGGATGTTGACCAGGCCGCTATCGGCCCATTCGCATAGGGCGTGGGCCGTATGGTGTGGCTCCTCGTCATATTCGCCGAAGGCGTTGGGCAGGCCCGCATTGGGATATGCGGCCACCAGGGTGTCGGCGATGCGGGATAGCTCGGCGATGTGTGGCCGCATCATCTCGGCGCCCAGCGCGCAATTGAAACCGACCACGATGGGCTTGGCATGGCGGATGGAATTCCAGAAAGCCTCTACCGTCTGGCCCGACAGGGTGCGGCCGGAGCGGTCGGTGATGGTGCCGGAAATCCAGATCGGCAGGGGCTCGAGGCCCTCGTCGGCCAGATCGAGGATCGCCTTGATCGCGGCCTTGGCGTTGAGGGTGTCGAAGATGGTCTCGACCAGGAAGAAATCCACACCGCCCTGATGCAGCGCCCGCGCCTGCTCCAGATAGGCGGCGTGCACCTCATCGAAGGTGACCGAGCGGGCGCCCGGATCATTGACGTCGGCCGACATGGAAAGGGTGCGGCTCAAGGGGCCGATGGCGCCGGCGACGAATCTCGGCTTGTCCGGCGTCTTGGCGGTCCAGCGATCTGCCGACTCGCGGGCGAGCCTGGCGGCGGCGAGGTTGATATCGGCCACGGCCGCCTCCAGCCCATAGTCGGACTGGCTGATGGTGGTGGCGTTGAAGGTGTTGGTCTCGGCGATATCGGCGCCGGCCTCGAAATAGGCGTCGTGCAGCCCGGTGACGATGTCGGGCCTAGTAAGGCACAGAAGATCGTTGTCGCCCTTGAGCGGGAGCAAATGGTCGGCGAACCGCTCGCCGCGGAAATCGGCTTCCGACAGCTTGCGGCGCTGGATCATCACGCCCCAGGAGCCATCGAGCACCAGGATGCGCTCGCGCGCGGCCGCCTTGAGGGCGGCGATCTTGGCTTGGCGTTCGGTCATGTCGTCTCCTCGCGCACACCCAGGATGCGGCAGATGGCGTAGACCAGATCGGCGCGGTTGAGCGTGTAGAAATGGAAATCCGAGAAGCCCTCCTCCTCCAGCCGTGCGCACATTTCGGCGGCGACGGAGGCGGCGATCAGGCGGCGGGTGTCGGGATCCTTGTCCAGCCCCTCGAAGAGATTGCCGAGCCAGGGTGGAAGGGCGATGCCGCAGGGCGCGGCCATCTTCTTGAGGCCCTTGAAGTTGGTGACCGGCATGATGCCCGCGCTGATCGGGATGGTGATCCCGGCGTTGCGCACCTGTTCGGCGAAGCGGAGGAAGCCGTCGACGTCGAAGAAGAACTGGGTGATGGCCCGGGTGGCGCCGGCGTCGATCTTGGCTTTCAACACATCGATATCATGAGCCACCGATGGGCTCTCGGGATGGACGTGAGGATAGAGGCCGACCGAGACCTTGAACGGGCCGATGGCGGCGATGGCGGCGGAAAGCTCGGTGGCGTTGGCGTAGCCGTCCTCGCGCGGCGTATAGGCGCCGCCGATCTGGCCGGGCGGATCGCCGCGCAAAGCGACGATGTGGCGGATGCCGGCGTCCCAATAATCTTGGATCACGGCGTCCACGTCTCCCCTGGCCGCATCGACACAGGTGAGGTGTGCGGCGGGCGAGAGCGTCGTTTCCCGCAGCATGCGAAGAACGGTGCGATGGGTGCGCTCGCGCGTCGATCCGCCGGCGCCGTAGGTGACCGAGACGAACTCTGGATTGAGCGGCTCCAGCCGACGGATCGCCTGCCACAGGGTCTCTTCGGCCTCGGGAGTCTTGGGCGGGGAAAACTCAAACGAGACCTTGAGACCGCGATGATCGCGGCCGCCGGAACGGGCGACGGGCCCAAGCGCGCTTACGGGAAAATCGAGCGGGGCGTTCATGCGACCCTCCTCATCCGGGCTTCGCCACGCGCGGCGCTCCAGATCTTGACGGTGAGGCCGCCAGAGGCTTCCGGCGGCAAGGCGACAACCTCGACTTCACCGAGGCCGGCGGCGCCGAGCCAGCGCGCCATTTCATCGTCGAAAAAGCCGAGGCGGCGATGGCGGTGCTCGGCGCGCAGGAACTCAAGGCCATGGGGCGCGAAATCGACAATCAGCAGCTTGCCGCCCGGCGCCACCAGGCGCGCCGCCTCGGCCACGGCCGCGGCGGGCTCGCCCAGATAGTGCAGGACCTGATGAACGACGACCAGATCGGCGGCGCCGTCCGAAAGGCCGGTGCCGAGGATATCGCCGTGACGCAGCTCGCAAGCGCCGAGGCCGGCGGCGGCGACATTGGCCCTGGCGATATTGAGCATCTGGCGGGAGAGATCGAGGCCGACGGCCCGGCGGGCGCGAGCGCCCAGCAGGGTGAGCATGCGCCCGGTGCCGGCGCCCAGGTCCACCAGGGTCTCGAAGGGGCCCTCCCCCGCGGCCTCGAGGATCGCCGCCTCGACCGAGGTTTCAGCGGTGTAGAGCGAGCGGATCTCGTCCCAGCGCTCGGCGTTGCCGGCGAAATAGGCGGCCGCCTCCCCGGCGCGCTCGGCGCTGACCCCGGCCAGGCGCTCGGCGTCCCGCAGCAAGGTCGCGTCATTGGCGGAGATCAGGGCCAGGGCCTGGTCGATCACCGCGCGGGCCTGGCCGGCGCCGGCCAGGCGATAAAACACCCAGGCGCCGTCCGGAAAGCGTTCGACAAGGCCCGCGTCGGCCAGAAGCTTGAGGTGGCGCGAAACGCGCGGCTGGCTTTGGCCGAGGATGCGTGTGAGCTCCAGAACCGCCAGCTCCTCGCGCGCCAGGAGCGCAAGGATGCGCAAACGTGTGGGCTCGGCCGCCGCGCGCAGCACCTCCACAGCCTGATCGGACGTCATCGACATGGGGATATAAAGAAATCTTTATATGAGATTGTCAAGGGTGGCCCAGAGGGGTTGGCGTCGCACGGTGTTTCGTCGGATTCCCAGGGCCGCGAAAAAAGTTCGCGACGCCCCTTGCATTCTTCGATGCAAGTTAGATATATCGAAATGTGCGATATATCTCGTACGCTTCTGAAAGGTACTAACCACTATGCATCGTTTTCATTTTGGCCACCATCATCGCGCGGCCCACGCTCCGGAAGGCTACGGCTTTGGCCGGGAAGGCCGAGGCCGGCGCGGTTTTAGCCGCCATGGCCATGAGGGCCATTTCGGCCGCCGCGAGCGCGTCTTCGAACAGGGCGACCTGCGCTATGTGCTCCTGACCCTGATCGCCGAGAAGGCCAGCCACGGCTACGAGTTGATCAAGGCCATCGAGGATCGCTTGGGCGGCGCCTATAGCCCCAGCCCCGGCGTCGTCTACCCGACTCTGACCCTGCTGGAAGAGTTGGGCTATGTGGCCGCCGTCCAGTCCGAAGGCGCCAAGAAGGCCTATGAGATCACCGAGGAAGGTCGAGCCGCGCTTGAAGCCAACAAGGCCTCCGTGGAGGCGATCTTCAAGCGCATCTCCGACGTGGCCGAACGCTTCGGCGGCCGGCCAGCGCCGCAGATCATCCGCGCCATGGAGAACCTGCGCACGGCGCTGAGGCTTCGCCTCGAACGGGGAAAGCTCAGCGACGAGCAGGTGGCCGACATAGCCGCCGCCCTGGACGCCGCCGCCCTGACGGTGGAGCGCGAATAGCGCTCTGGCAATTACTCCGAGGCGGGATTGGCCAGGGGCTCGCCCGCGAAGAACCGTCGCAGGTTCTCGCGGGTGAGGGCCACCATCTTGGGCACCGCGGCGCTGGTGGCGCCGGCGGTGTGGGGCGTCAGAACCACGTTGGGGACGCCCTCCCAACGCGCGGGCGGGGTGGGTTCGGTCTGGAAGACATCCAGGGCGGCCATACCCAGGCGCCGGTCCTTCAGGGCGGTGATGAGGGCGTCCTCGTCCACCACCTGACCGCGCGAGACGTTCACCAGCAGGCCATCGGGACCTAGCGCCTCGATGACCGGCGCGGAGATCAGGCCGACCGTTTCAGGCGTGGCCTTTGTCGCCACCACCAGGATGTCGCTGTCCCTGGCGAGAGCGGCCAGGCTGGCGGCCTTGGGCCACGGCGCCTGCGGCTTATCCCTCGGCCCCCACCACGAGACCTTTAGATCGAAAGACTCGGCGCGGCGGCCGACGGCGGCGCCGATTTCGCCGAGGCCCACGACACCCAGGCGCCGACCATGAAGGGATGGGGTCACGGTCTTTTCCGTCGGCTTCCACGCGCCCGCCCTCACCTGCCGGTCGCCCGAGACGATCCTGCGCCAGGCGGCCAGGATCAGGCCGAGCGCGTGGTCGGCCACGTCTTCGTGGTTGACGCCCGGCGAATGGCTGACCTGGAGGCCGCGCGCCTTGGCCCAGGTCAGATCGACCCCGTCGTAGCCGGCGGTGAAGCAGGCGATAAGGCCGAGCTTCGGCAGACTTTCGGCGAGCGTCTTGTTGACTGGAAATTCGCCGGCCACCACCAGGGCGCGGATGGCGCCCACCGCCTCGATGGGCGGGCCCTCCCAGAAGCGCCAGACGGTGAAGTCCGGCTCCAGAATAGGACTCAGAAATCCCAGGTGCGGCTGGACGATCAGCAGGGCGGGCTTGGAGCCGGGCATCACCTTGATCCTCGTTCGAGGTCTTGGCGGCGATTTTAATCCGCCGGCCCGGCTCTTGACCAGACGAGCCTCGGCGATCATGCGCGGCCCATGCAACGCATCGCCATTGTCGGCTGTTCGGGAGGCGGTAAATCGACCCTCGCCCGGGAACTAGGCGCGGCGCTGAACCTGCCGATAATCCATCTCGACACGCTGTTCTGGAAGCCGGGCTGGGTGGAAGGCGATCCGGATGAGTTCCGCGAGGCCGTCGAAGCCGTCGTGGAGGCTGATCGTTGGATCTGCGAGGGCAACTTCATCAACGCCTCGACCCTGCGATTCCAGCGCGCCGACACCATCATCTGGATGGAGCTTCCCAGGCTGGTGTGCCTCTGGCGAGCGTTCCTGCGAGCGGCGACGGCGTTCGGACGCACCCGGTCGGATCTGGCGCCCGACTGCCCGGAAAAGATCGATCCTGAATTCTACCGCTATATCTGGGACTGGGACCGTCTGACCCGCCCCAGAATGCAGCGCGCGATCGAGACACTCGCCCCGCACGCACGCCTCATCCGGTTGACGAACGATCGCGCGAAGGTGAAGTTTTTACGGCAATTCAAACAAGCTTCGCGCTAGAATTCACGCTCAAGTCTCGCAACGAAATCCGTATGCGAATCGTTAACCATCGTATTCGCGGTCATACCCGCCTCTAATCGATGGAGATTTTCAGTTGAACACCAAGCTTATCTGGGTCGTCGGCGCCGCCGCTCTTAGCATCGCCGCCACCGCTCAAGCTCACGGCTCGTCCGGAACCTATGCTTCACCCAGCCAGCCGATACCGTACAGCCAGCTCGACAATTACCTGCATGCCTCGCCCAGCCAACGCGCGTCGATGGATTTCAGCGGCGCCGCCACTGGCACGCCGGCCAACACCTCCGCGACCATGGGGTCGCCACCCATGGACAACTCCACCGGTTCCCAGGACATGTCGACAACCAACCCCACCACCCCGACCGCGCCAGCTACGAGCGCTACGCCCAACAATGGCGTCGGCAGCTCGGCGACGACCAACCCAAGCAGCGTCAATCCGGGACCGTCGACGGGTTCCAACCCCAGCCCGAAATAGCCGACGGATCGGATTTAGCCCTCCTTCTTCCCGAAGGAGGGCTACCTTCCAAATTTCTGGAACTTGATCCGATGAGGGATGAGGGAGTCGGCGCCGAGGCGGCGCTTTTTGTCTTCCTCATAGGCCTCGAAATTCCCCTCGAACCACTCGACGTGGCTGTCGCCCTCGAAGGCCAAAATGTGGGTGCACAGGCGGTCGAGGAACCAGCGGTCGTGGCTGATGACCACGGCGCAGCCAGCGAACTGCTCCAGAGCGTCTTCTAGATTCTGCAGCGTCTCGATATCGAGGTCATTGGTCGGCTCATCGAGCAGGATGACATTGCCGCCCTCGGTGAGGGTCTTGGCCAAGTGGACGCGGTTGCGTTCCCCGCCCGACAGCAGGCCGACCTTCTTCTGCTGATCGCCGCCGCGGAAGTTGAAAGAACCGACGTAGGAGCGGCTGATCAGTTCGCGGTTGCCGACCTTGATCACATCCAGACCACCGGAGATGGCTTCCCACACGGTCTTCTTCGGATCGAGATCGTCCCGGCTCTGATCGACATAGGCGAGCTTGACGGTCTCGCCGAGGCGGACCGAACCCGCATCGGGCTTTTCCTGTCCGGTGATCAGCTTGAAGAGTGTCGACTTGCCGGCGCCGTTGGGGCCGATAACGCCGACGATGCCGTTGGGCGGGAGCTTGAAAGAGAGGCCCTTGAAGAGGACCTTGTCGCCATATTCCTTTTCCAGGCCGTCGACCTCGATAACGACGTTGCCAAGGCGGGGACCAGGCGGGATCTGGATGGTGGCGAAGCTCTGCTTCTCGCGCTCCTGCTGGTTGACCATTTCATCGTAGGCCGCGAGACGAGCCTTTGACTTGGCTTGCCGGGCCTTGGCGGAGGAGCGAACCCATTCCAATTCCCGGGCCATGGCGCGCTGCCGCGCTTCGCTCTCGGACTGTTCCTGGCGGACGCGCTTTTCCTTCTGCTCCAGCCAGCCGGAATAGTTGCCCTCGTAAGGGACGCCCTTGCCGCGATCGAGCTCCAGCGTCCACTTGGTCACCTGATCGAGGAAGTAGCGGTCGTGGGTCACCAGGATCACGCAGCCGGGGAAGGCTTCCAGGTGATGTTGCAGCCAGGCCACCGACTCAGCGTCGAGGTGGTTGGTAGGTTCGTCCAGCAGGAGCATGTCGGGCTTGGAGAGTAGTAGCCGCGCCAATGCCACCCGGCGCCGCTCGCCGCCTGAAAGATTGGTCACCGGCGAGTCATTGGGCGGACAGCGCAGGGCGTCCATGGCCATCTCGATCTTGGAATCGATGTCCCAGAGATCCCCGGCGTCGAGCTTTTCCTGGAGGACGGTCATCTCCTCCATCAGCTCGTCGGTGTATTCCTCGCCGAGCTTGGCGGCGACGGCGTTGTAGGCGTCGAAGGTCTTCTTCTCGTCGCACCAGGCGATGACATTGCCCCAGACATCGAGATCGGGATCGAGTTGGGGCTCCTGCTCAAGGTAGCCCATCTTCGTGCCCTCGGCGGGCTTGGCCTCGCCGCTGAACTCCTTGTCGAGGCCGGCCATGATCTTGAGCAGGGTGGACTTGCCCGAGCCGTTGACGCCGACGACGCCGATCTTCGCGTCCGGATAGAACGACAGCCAGATGTTCTCGAACACCTTCTTGCCGCCGGGATAGGCCTTGGTGAGACCCTGCATCTGAAAAATATACTGGGCGGCCATGAGGGCTCCGCGGGATTGTCTAAAATTGTATGGAAGTCGGCGCGGGACATAGCGACGCCGCTTCGCCTTGCCAAGGCGGACGCGATCCTCCGGCCCACATTCCTTGGCGCCGCGCGCTCGTGCTAGAAGCGAGCCATGTCAAATTCCGACAGCGGCGCGCTCGTTCTCTTCTCCGGCGGCCAGGTTTCCACCGTCTGCCTCGCCTGGGCGCTGACCCGCTATGAGCGGGTCGAGACGGTGGGCTTCGACTATGGCCAGCGCCATTCGGTTGAACTGAAAGCGCGGAACGACGTGCGCGGGGCCATCGTCGAGCGGTTTCCCGAATGGGCGGCGCGGCTGGGCGAGGATCGCGTCGTGGACATCCGCGCCTTCGGGGCCATCGGCGAGACCGCGCTGACCGGCGAGCGGGCCATCGAGATCAGCGGGCGGGGCCTGCCGACCACCTACGTGCCAGGCCGCAACCTGGTGTTCCTGACCTACGCCGCGGCGATCGCCGACCGACGGGACCTCGACACCCTGGTCGGCGGCATGTGCGAGACCGACTATTCCGGCTATCCCGATTGCCGCCGCGCCACCCTCGATGCGCTGGAAAGCGCGCTCAATCTCGGCATGGAGCGCGCGTTTTCGATCAAGACGCCGCTGATGGCGCTGACCAAGGCGCGGACCTGGGCCATGGCCAAGGCGCTGGGCGACGAGGCCCTGGTCGACATCATCATCCAGCACAGCCACACCTGCTATCTGGGCGTGCGCGACAAGCATCACGACTGGGGCCTCGGCTGCGGCGAATGCCCGGCGTGCGACCTGCGCGCCAAGGGTTTCGCCGAATGGATCGCCGGCGGGCGCGCGCCGCTGACCGCGTGACCTATTCGGTCAAGGAGATCTTTCTCACCCTCCAGGGTGAGGGCGGACAGGCGGGGCGCGCGGCGGTGTTCTGCCGCTTTTCCGGTTGCAACCTGTGGTCAGGGCGCGAGGCCGATCGCGCAAGCGCGGTTTGCAATTTCTGCGACACCGATTTCGTGGGTGTGGATGGCGAGGGCGGCGGGAAATTCCGCGCCGCCGCCGATCTTGCCGCCGCCGTGGCGGCCTGCTGGACTGGGCCGTCGCACGATCGCCTAGTGGTGTGCACAGGCGGCGAGCCGCTGCTGCAACTCGACCCGCCGCTGATCGAAGCCCTGCATGGCGCCGGGTTTTCCATCGCCGTGGAAACCAACGGCACCCTCCCCGCCCCAGCCGGCCTCGACTGGATCTGCGTCAGCCCCAAGGCCAACACGCCGCTGGCGCAGCGAAGCGGGCAGGAGCTTAAGCTGGTGTTCCCCCAGCCGGGCGTCGATCCGGAGCGGTTCGCGGACCTCGATTTCGAACGCTTCTTTCTTCAACCCATGGATGGGCCGGATCGGGATGCGGCGACAACGGCGGCCGTGGCCTATTGCGTGGCGCATCCCAAATGGCGGCTCAGCGTGCAGACGCACAAATACCTGGGATTGCCGTGAGGATCGCCGAGCCATGAAAGCCAACCGCTTGGAGGCATTCACCGACGGGGTGGTGGCGATCGCCATCACCATCATGGTGCTGGATCTCAAGGCGCCCCCCGGGACCGGCCTGGAGGCGCTGCGGGCGGGCGCGCCGATGTTTCTGGGCTATGTGCTGAGCTTCATCAACGTCGGCATCTTCTGGAATAATCACCACCATATGTTCCACGCCACCGATCATGTGGACGGCAAGGTGTTGTGGGCCAACCTTTTCCTGCTGTTTGGCGTCTCGCTGATTCCCTTCGCCATTCGCTGGATGGATGAGGCCCATTTCGCCGCCCTGCCCACGGCCTTCTATGGCGCCACCCTGGCCCTGACCGCCTTCGCCTATAGGCTGCTGGAGCGGGCGATCATCGCCTGCAACGGGCCGGCCTCGAAACTGGCCGAGGCGGTCGGCGGCGACTGGAAGTCGACGGGCTCGCTTCTGGCCTATTGCGCGGCCATCGGCCTGGCGTTCGTCAGCCCGTGGATCTCGATCGCCATCTATGTCGCCGTGGCCGCGTCGTGGTTCATTCCCGACCGGCGAATTGAATCGCGCCTCAAAGCGTGATTTCAAGCGCGCCTTCATGACCCAGCGCCTTTTCGAGATCACCAAGGCCGCGTCGTTCGACGCCGCCCACCGCCTGCCCGGCGGCCCGCAGGATGGGCCCTACACCCGTCTTCATGGCCATTCGTTCAAGGTCGAGGCGACCCTCCGAGGGCCGGCCGCGCCGCCGGTGGGCTGGGTCGAGGACCTGGCCAAGCTCGACGGGGCGCTGAAGGCCGCCGCCGCCGAACTGGACCATTCTCTCCTTAACGACCACGCCGGCCTGGAGAGCCCGACGCTGGAGGCGTTGTGCCTGTTCTTCGCCGAGCGCCTCGGCGGCGCCTTTCCGACGCTAAGCCGGGTGGTGGTCTCCCGGCCAACCATCGGTGAGAGTTGTGCGCTGGATCTGACGGCGCGCTGAGCCGTCAGAGCGTATCGACCAGCACCACTTCGGAGTCCTTCAGCGCCCGCACTTCCAGGACCGGCTCATCGGCGATGGCGGCGCCGTCACGGGCCTCCAGCGGGACGCCGTTGATTTCGATCTCGCCGGTGGCCGCGGCGAGATAGGCGTGGCGGCCAGGCGCCAGGTCATAGCGCGCCGTATCGCCCGCCTTGAGCGTGGCCCCTAGAACCCGCGCGTCAGCCCGGATGGGAAGGGCGCCGTCATCGCCGGGCTTGCCGCTGGCCAGAGCCACGAAGCTCCCCGCCCGGTCGCCCTTGGGAAAGGCCCTGGCCCCCCATGAGGGCGCGCCGCCGCGGCGATCCGGTTGGATCCAGATCTGGAAGAGGGTGGTGGTCTCATCCTCCTGGTTCATTTCGGCATGGCGAATGCCCGAGCCGGCGCTCATCACCTGGACATCGCCGGCGGCGGTGCGGCCCTGGTTGCCGAGACTGTCCTGGTGGGTGATGGCCCCGGAGCGGACATAGGTGATGATCTCCATGTCGGCGTGGCCATGGGGCGGAAATCCGGTCTTCGGCGCGATCTCGTCATCGTTCCAGACGCGCAGGGCCCCCCAGCCCATGCGGGCGGGGTCATACCAATCGCCGAAAGAGAAATGATGGCGGGCGTTCAGCCAGTCATTGCGAAACCGGCCGAGGCCGCCGGCGGGGCGGCGTTCGATCATGGGAATCTCCTGGAGAGGGGTCGAAACGAAAGATGGGAGCGGCGGGCCGGATCGCAACCGCACCGTAGGAAGCGGTTGACATATCCGTAATTGTTCACTTACCGTAAGTTGAAACGCACGAAAGAGCCCATGCCCGCTTCCTCCACCGCGCTCCTAGCCCTCGGCGCCCTGGGAGATCCGACCCGGCGGTCGATCTTCGAGAGGCTGCGCGAACAGCCCGCGGCCGTGAACGAGATCGCCGCCACGCTGCCCGTGTCGCGGCCGGCGGTGTCGCAGCACCTGAAGGTGCTCAGGGAGGCCGGGCTGGTGACGGACGAGGCTCAAGGCGCGCGGCGAATCTACCGTATCGACCCCCGAGGCATCGGCGCCATGCGCGAGTGGCTGGACCAGTATCTGGGCGACGCTCTGGAGGCCTTCCGGAGCTTCGCCGACGCCCAGGAAGACGCTGAGCAAGAGAGGCTCAAATGACCATCGCCCCCATCGTCAAGACCGTGACGGTCAAGGCGCCGCCACAACGCGCCTTCGAGATCTTCGCCGGCCAGATGGGCGCCTGGTGGCCGAAGAATTTCACCATCGCCGCCTCCCCGCCCGTCGAGGTCGTCATTGAGGGTCGGCCGGAAGGCCGCTGGTATGAGCGTTCGGCGGACGGGGTGGAGACCCCGTGGGGCCGGGTGCTGGCGTGGTCGCCGCCGGGCCGCCTGCTGCTGGCCTGGCAGATCGACGCGACCTTCACCTACGACCCCAACTTCGAGACCGAACTCGAACTGACCTTCGCGCCTGAGGGCGAAGGCACGCGCGTGACCCTGGAGCACCGCAACTTCGAACGCTTCGGCGAGAGCGCCGCCAAGATGGTCGAGATGCTGGGCGGCGGCTGGCCCGGGATCATGGATGGTTTCGCGGCCTATGCGGAAAAGCACTGAACGTCAGGAGGAAGATCATGAGCGAATTTGTCGTCTACGGGATACCGGGCAGCCCTTATCTGCGGGCCGCGCTGCTCGGACTGGAGGAGAAAGGCGCCGACTATCGCCTGCAGGCGCTGGGCATGGGCGAGCACAAGAGCCCGGCCTATCTCAAGCGCCATCATTTCGGCCGCATCCCCTTCGTGCAGCATGGCGATTTCGGTCTTTATGAAGTCCAGGCCATCCTGCGCTATCTCGACCGGATCATTCCCGAGCCAGCGCTGACGCCCAAGGACCCGCGCGCCGAGGCCCGGATGAACCAGCTTTGCGGTATCGCCGACTGGTACGTCATGCCCGACATCAGTTCGGGGATCACCTTCGGCCGCCTGGTGGCGCCGAAATTCGGTATGCCGGTGGACGAGGAGAAGATCGCCTCCGCCGTGCCCCGCGCCGCCGTCTGCATGGCCGCCATCGCCGAATTGATGGGCGAGGGCCCCTATCTCGCCGGGGAGGCCGTCTCCATCGCCGACCTGATGCTGGCGCCGCAGATGGCCTTTCTGGACGAGACCAAGGAGGGTGAAATCCTGCTCGCTCCCCACGCCAATGTGCGGGCCTGGATCGCTCGAATGGGCGAGCGGCCGAGCATGAAAGCCACCACCTGGGAACGGGTGGCCGAGCTGGCCCAGGCGGCCTGACGGCGGAGACGAACGCGGTTAAGTCAACGATCATTGACATGAAGGAATGACGGCCGGATAGTCATCGCTCGCCACCGCCCGGCATCAGGGAGCAAGCCGATGAACATCGCCGTCAAGATCGACACCGAGGCCGCGCGGAACGAGGCTTGGACGACGCCGTTGGCCGATCTCAATCCGTCCAAGGTTGTGCGGTTCGAGACCGACACCATCTGGCCGGTGTTCGAGCGCCTGCGCCGCGAGGATCCGGTTCACTTCACCGCCCAGAGCGAGTTTGGCCCCTACTGGTCGATCACCCGCTGGGAAGACATCATGGCGGTGGACACCAACCACGAGGCCTTTTCCTCGGCCGAGGGCATCGGCCTGCCGAATCTCGAGGCCATGGCCGAACAGGATAAAGCCATCGGCCCGCGCCGGCGTCGCGGCGCCGGGTTCATCACCATGGATCCGCCCGAACACGGTCCGCACCGCAAGGCCGTCAGCCCGACGGTGGCGCCGGCCAACCTCGCCAAGATGGCGCCCGTGGTGCGCGAGCGTGCCGGCCAGATTCTCGATTCCCTGCCCATCGGCGTCGAGTTCGACTGGGTCGATCTGGTGTCCAAAGAGCTGACGGCCATGACCCTGGCCACCCTGTTCGACTTCCCTTTCGAGGATCGGCGCAAGCTGACCTACTGGTCGGATATGTTCACCAACCTGCCCGGTCACGGGCCGGTGAAGAGCTGGCAGCATAAGGCTGAGTCGATCTTCGAATGCTTCAACGCTTTCCAGGTTCTATGGAACGAGCGGGTCAACGCCGAGCCCGGCATCGATCTGATCTCGATGCTGACGCACAACGAAGCGACCCGCAACATGACGCCCGAGGAGTACCAGGGCACGGTGGTGCTGCTGATCATCGGCGGCAACGACACCACCCGCAACACCATCAGCGGCAGCGTCTACGCCCTCAACAAGAACCCCGACCAATACGCCAAGCTGCGCGCCAATCCCGAACTCGTCACCTCGATGGTCTCGGAGACCATCCGCTGGCAGACGCCGCTGGCTCACATGAGCCGGGTCGCCACGCGAGATATCGAGGTGGGCGGCAAAACCATCAAGAAGGGCGAGCGGGTGGTGATGTGGTACATCTCGGGCAATCGCGACGAGAGCGTGATCGAGCAGCCCAACGACTACATCATCGATCGCGAACGACCGCGCCAGCATCTCTCCTTCGGCTTCGGCATCCATCGTTGCGTCGGCAACCGCGTGGCCGAAATGCAGCTGACCATCATCTGGGAGGAGATCCTCAAGCGCTTCCCGGTGATCGAGGTGGTGGGCGAGCCGGTGCGCACCCATTCGGCCTTCGTGCACGGCTATGAATCGATGAAGGTCATCATTCCGGCCCGCGCCTGACGGCGAGCATCATGGGAGACGTCGCCACCCTCACCGGCCCCGCGCCGCCGCGCCGGCGTGACGCCGAAGCCACGCGCGCGGCCATCCTCGACGCGGCCAAGGCCCAGTTCGCCAGGCTGGGCTATGACCGCGCGGCCCTGCGCGACATCGCCGCCGAGGCGGGGGCGGACGTGGCCCTGATCAAGCGCTATTTCGGCGGCAAGGAGGCGCTCTTCACCGAGGCGCTGAAGGCCTCGTTCCATCCCGACCGGCTGAGCGCCTGGAACCGCGCGACCTTCGCCCACGACATAGCCGTGATGATGGCCGGCGACACCCATGCTCATGAGGACCGCACCCACAGCTTTCAGTTTCTTTTGCGCGCCGCCACCTCGCCGACCACCGCGCCGTTGCTCAACATGGCGATGCAGGAACGCTTCATGGCCCCGATCCGAGACTGGCTGGGCGGTGAGGACGCGGCGGCGCGGGCGAGGGTGCTGGCGGCGACCTTCATCGGCTTCCTGGTCGAGCGCCTGATCCGCGACCAACCGCTGGCCGGCGCCGAGCGCGACGTCTTCATCGAACGCGCCACCGCGACGTTTCAGGCGCTTGTGGGGGACTAAGAAGTCCCCTGAACTGATCAGTTGCGAGAGGCGGCAAACCCGATCCGCAGCATAAATTGTTGGGCTAGGCCGAGCGCTTCCTTCGCCCGTTCCGGCGGCACAGAGGTGTTTGGCCCCGTCTCATAGTCGGCCACCGCCTTGAGATTGTAGGCTCGAGCGAGAAAGCTCCGAGGGTCTCGATCCAGGCTCTCATCGTCCTTGGTCAGCCGTAAAAATTCGGTCTGGACACCCCGATGGGTTTTGTGAACCCGGCCCGTGCGCTCGAAGATTAGAGCCTGAGCTGCGTGGAACGCCGCCAGATAGGCGTTGCGGCCCGCTGCATCGAACAGGCCGATTCCCACCATCATCGCCCCTTCGGACAACAGCCGACGGGCCTTCTCTAGGTTTAGCTCGGCTTCGGGCGTCAGAGTTCAACGCCCTGACTTCTGATCTCATGCATCAATAGCGAAGTGTCTTCGGCGGCCTCTGGGCCATGAGGCTTGGCGTCGAAGAAAGCACCGGTCTCGTCCAGAAATCGAACCCGCAAATCCGCCAGCCGGTCGAGCTCAACCCATCGGTCCGGCATAGATTTGAGGAACACGGCGATATCATAGTCGGAACCGGGTCCAGCCTCGCCGCGGGCGCGCGAACCAAACAGCACGGCCCGATCCAAGCACTCACCATACAGTCCGTCGAGCGCGGCGCGAAAGCGAGTGAGAATGTTATCAGCCGCAATGTCCATAGTTTGTTCTTACCCCAAGCGAGGTGGAGGCCTCAATGATGATAAGGAGCAGATCAGCCGGCAAAGAGAGTTTTTGCTTTGAGGGACATGGCTTCCTAGCCAGATGCGGCCTATCACAATTCAAAGAAGCCGTCGTCAATGTCTTTTATTTCGACATTGTCGCGGATAAGTACGCCGATGTTATGTTCTGCCATTAGCTCCGCGAGACGCTCGCCGTCTATCAAGGCCACCTGCAACGTTGATCCATCCGCCGCCCGTTTTGCTTCCGGGGTAAAGTGGGAGGCCGTAACGAACACACCCTTGTTGGCCCGGTGGATGTTCAAAGCCCCGACAAAGTTTCGAATCTCCGGCGAGCTCACACCGGAACCTTCTTTCCATTGTTTAGCTTGTATATAGACTCGGTCGAGCCCGAGGGGATCCTGATTGATTACCCCATCCATGCCGCCGTCGTTTGTTCCTCCAATTGCTCTCGCCAAGACGTCACGGCCCTGCCCATATCCCATGCCGAGAAGCAGCTGAATTATCAGCCGCTCGAACTCAGACGGCGTCATAGCTCTGACCCTTCCCAAGAGGTCTGAACGCAGAGCGCGATCCAATTCCTTCTTGGCTTCTTCGATGCGCTCCCTCGGAGTGTGAACTAGATTTTCTGCTGCGCCCGTCAGGCTGCCGGCCTCAGAATGAACTTGGTCCGGGGAACCATTTACCTCCATTCCCGAGGTGTATCCGGCCTGCACCCAGGCCAGGAATGGCTTGTATTCCTTCAACATTGTGAGGCTTATTTCAGTGGGGTGAGTAGCAAGCAGCGCTCGACCGGCCTCGGTGATTATCAATGCGCCCCGTTTGGGCGCCGCTACGAGCTCGGCTTTACCCAGATAGGTCCGTGCCCAAGCCAGACGGTTTGCAAGGAGATTTTCGGTGCCGCTTGGTGTGCGGGTCGAACGTTCTTCCTCCGTGAGGCCGAACTCATCAGAAATTGAGTCTAAATATTTCCGGATCGAGATGGGAGTGTGTTCATCTGCGAGCCGGCGTAAGAGCGGCAATTGCAGTGCTTGATAGTTGGGTATTGGCATTCTAACCCCCTCCTCCCACCTGCCCCCGATGCCGCAGAAACGCATCCGCCAATACGCACGCCATCATCGCCTCCGCCACCGGGACCGCGCGGATGCCGACGCAGGGGTCGTGGCGGCCCTTGGTTCGGACTTCGATCTCTTCGCCGGCCTCGTTGATCGAGCGGCGGGGGGTGAGAATGGAGGAGGTGGGCTTGAAGGCGACGCGGGCGACGACGCTCTGGCCGGTGGAGATGCCACCCAGGATGCCGCCGGCCTGATTCGAGAGGAAAATCGGGCCGTCGTTTCCTGCGCGCATCTCATCGGCGTTCTCTTCGCCGGTGAGGGCGGCGGCGGCGAAGCCGGCCCCGATCTCCACCCCCTTGGCGGCGTTGATCGACATCAGGGCGGCGGCCAGCTCGGCGTCGAGCTTGCCATAGATCGGCGCCCCCCAGCCGGCCGGGACGCCAACCGCCTCCACCTCCACCACAGCACCGGTGGAAGAGCCAGCCTTGCGGATCGTCTCCAGATGGCTTTCCCAGACCGGGACCATCTCCGCATCCGGGCACCAGAACGGGTTTTCCGAGACCTGTTCCCAGTCCCAGCGCGAGCGATCGACCGCATACGGACCAATCTGAACCAGGGCGCCGCGCACCGTCACACCTTCGCCCAGAACCTTGCGCGCCACGGCGCCGGCGGCCACGCGCGCCGCCGTCTCCCTCGCCGATTGGCGCCCGCCGCCGCGATAGTCGCGCACGCCGTATTTGGCGAAATAGGCGTAGTCGGCGTGGCCAGGGCGGAAGGCGGTGGCGATGTCGGAATAGTCGCGGCTGCGCTGATCGACATTGTCGATCATCAGCGAGATGGGCGTCCCGGTGGTGACTTGGCCGACCGTGCGCTCGTCCTCGAAGACGCCTGAAAGAATGCGCACCGCATCCGGCTCTTGGCGCTGGGTGACGAACTTGCCCTGGCCCGGCCGGCGCTTGTCGAGCCAGACCTGGATATCGGCGGGCCTCAGCGAAAGACCGGGCGGGCAGCCGTCAATCACGCAGCCCAGCGCCGGCCCGTGGCTTTCGCCCCAGGTAGTGACGCGGAACAGATGGCCGAAGGTGTTGTGTGACATCGTGAGCCGCTTCTAGCGACTTTCGCCGCCGTTCGAAAATGGCGCGCCTCTGGTCTATAGAGCGGCCTATGGACAACGACACCCTGATCCCCCCTTCCCCGGCCGAGGACGACTATGTGCGCGCCGTTCAGGCGGCCGAGCCGCCGGCCCTGCTGGAGGGCGAGGATCCGATCGCGCTTTTCGAGGCGTGGCTGGGCGAAGCGGTAAAGTCCGAGCCCAACGACGCCAACGCCATGACCCTGGCCACGGTGGACACCGAGGGCATGCCGGATGCGCGCATGGTGCTGCTCAAGGGCGTGGACGCGAAGGGCTTCGTGTTCTTCACCAATACGCAGAGCGCCAAGGGACGGGAGCTGGCCGCCAACCCCAAGGCGGCCGTGGTGTTTCACTGGAAATCCCTGCGTCGCCAGGTGCGGGTGCGCGGCGCGATCGAGCCGGTGAGCGCGGCGGAAGCCGACGCCTATTTCGCCACCCGGGCGCGGCCGGCGCAGATCGGGGCCTGGGCCTCGGACCAGTCGCGGCCTCTGGAGAGCCGCTTCGCCCTGGAGCGGCGGATCGCCGAGGTGGGCCTGAGGTTCGGCCTGGGCAAAGTGACCCGTCCGCCGCACTGGTCGGGCTATCGCCTGGCGCCCGCGATCATCGAATTCTGGCGCGACCGGCCGTTTCGCCTGCACGAGCGGCTGGTGTTCGCGCGCGCCGGCGAGGGCTGGGCGACGCATCGCCTTTTCCCGTGAAAGCCGAAGCGTGGCTGGCCGACCGATCGGACCGGGTGATCGAAACCTCCTGCGCGCGAATCTATCTGGCGGGCGACACCGCCCTGAAAATCAAGCGGCCGGTAAGTCTGGGCTTTCTCGACTTCTCCACCCTGGAGAAACGCAAATGGGCCCTGGATCGCGAGCTGGCTTTCAACCGCCGTACGGCGCCGGACATCTATCGCCGGATGGTCGCCGTCACCGGCCGCGACGGCGGATTCGCCATCAATGGTGACGGGCCAGTCGCGGAATGGGCGCTGGAGATGCGCCGGTTCGATGCCGACGCGGTGCTTTCCAACCAGGCTGAAAGGGTCGATGGCGATCTCGCCGAAAGGCTCGGACGGCTGATTGCGCGCACCCATATCGCCGCGCCGCCGATGTCGGCGGAAAGCGAGATAAAGGGCCTCGAATACGCCATCGCCAGCAACGCCGGGCATCTGCGCTCGCTGGCGAACGCACTGGGCGCCGAGCCGGTGGCGCGGGTGATCGAGGGCGCCGACGCAGCGCTGGCGAAGCAGGCGCCGTTGCTGCATGCGCGCCGGAAAGACGGCTTCGCGCGCCAATGCCACGGCGACCTGCATCTGGGGAACATCCTTCTGGAGAACGACGCGCCGGTGCTGTTCGATTGCATCGAGTTCAACGACGCCTTGAGTGAGATCGACACCCTGTACGACCTCGCCTTCCTGGTCATGGACCTCGATTTCCTGGGTCGTGGCGCGGCGGCCAACCGGGTGCTCAACGCCTATCTGGACGAGGCCGCGCGGGGCCTGCCGCCCAGCTTTTGGGATGGCCTCGCCGCCCTGCCTCTGATGCTTTCGGTGCGGGCGGCGGTGCGCGTCCACGTCAACGCCAATAGCGGGAACATCGAGGCGGCGAGGCGCTATCTGGCGGCGGCCGAGCGGCACTTGGCCACGCCAACGCCGCGCCTCTACGCCGTAGGCGGCCTTTCCGGATCGGGCAAGACCACCTTCGCCAGGACGCTCGCGCCTAAGATCCCGGGCGCACCGGGGGCGGTAATCCTGCGCTCGGACGAAATTCGCAAGCGGCTGTGGTCCGCCCGGCCGCTGGAGCGGCTGCCGGCCGAGGCCTATGGGCCCGGGACCGCCCTTCCGGTCTATGAAGCCATGATCGAGGCCGCGCGCCAGATTCTCGCCGCCGGCCGGCCGGTGGTGCTGGACGCGGCGTTCCTGGCGCCGGGCGAGCGAGCTCAGGCCGAGGCGACGGCGCGCGCGGCGACCGTCCCTTTCACGGGGTTGTGGCTGGACGGGGATCCCGAGACCTTGCGCACTCGCCTGGCCAAACGGCGTGGCGACGCCTCGGACGCCGACGCCAGGGTACTGGAGACCCAACTGACTCGCGATCTGGGTGCTCTCACCTGGCGGCGTATCTCCGCGGGATCGGACGTCGAGCAGGAAGCGGGGGAGGTGGTCGAGAGGCCAGGCGATTGACGCCGGGGCCGCGCCTTGGTCATGGTCGCGCCAACAAGATTTCAGGGGAGAGACGCCCATGATGGGGCTGATGCAGGACTGGCCGCTGACGGTCGACCGGATTCTCGACCACGCCGGCCAGTGGCACGCCGAACGCGAGGTGGTCACCCGTTCGGTGGAGGGGCCGATCGTCCGCACGACCTATGGCCACATCAGGGACCGGGCCAAGCGACTCTCCAACGCTTTGCTCGGCATGGGGACCAAGCGCGGCGACCGGGTGGCCACCCTGGCCTGGAATTCCGGACGCCATATCGAGGCCTGGTACGCGGTGATGGGGATCGGCGCGGTCTGCCACACCCTTAACCCGCGGCTTTTCGCCGACCAACTCTGCTACATCATCAACCACGCCGAGGATCGAGTGATCATCACCGACCTGACCTTCGCGCCGGTGTTGATGGAACATCGCCACCGGATGCCGAATGTGCGGTTCATCGTTCTTGCCGACGAGGATCATACCCGCGCCGCCGGCCTTGAGGGCGCCCTTTCTTCCGAGACCCTGATCGAGACCCACGATGCGGACTGTGTCTGGGGCGGGTTCGACGAGAAGACCGCTTGCGGCCTCTGCTATACCTCCGGCACCACCGGCAATCCCAAGGGCGTGCTCTATTCGCACCGCTCCAACTTCCTGCATACGCTGGTGACCCTGCAGTCGGACGTCATGGGCCTTTCGGTGCGGGACACGGTGCTGGCGGTGGTGCCGATGTTCCACGCCAACGCCTGGGGCCTGACATTCTCGTGCCCGGCGGTGGGCGCCAAGCTGGTGATGCCGGGGCCGAAGATGGACGGCGCCTCGATCCTCGAACTGCTGGAAACCGAGAAGGTGACCTTCTCCGCCGCCGTGCCCACGGTCTGGCAGATGTTGCTGGCCCATATGCGCGAGACCCGCGCCACGCTGACGACGCTCAAGCGCGTGGTGATCGGCGGCTCGGCGGTGCCGGAGGCGATTATTCGCGCCTTCCACGACGACTATGGCGTCGAGGTGGTCCACGCCTGGGGCATGACCGAAACCTCCCCTCTGGGGACTCTGGCGACCCCCACGCCCGAGATCGCCAAGCTGCCGTTCGACCAACAGATGCCCTACAAGCTCAAGCAGGGTCGCCCGCCCATGGGCGTGCAGTTGAAGCTGACCGACGATGAGGGTGCGCCAAAGCCGCACGATGGCGTCAGCTTCGGCCGGTTGAAGATCAAGGGCCCGTTCATCGCCGGCGAATATTTCAAGGGTGAGGGTGGCGATATCCTCGATGACGAAGGCTTCTTCGACACCGGCGATGTCGCCACCATCGATCCGGCCGGCTATATGCAGATCACCGACCGGGCCAAGGATGTGATCAAGTCCGGCGGCGAATGGATCAGCTCCATCGAGATCGAGAACATCGCCGCGGGCCATCCCAAGGCGCTGATGGCGGCGGTGATCGGCGTGGCCCATCCCAAATGGGACGAGCGGCCCCTGCTGCTGGTGCGGCTGAAGGATGGCGAAAGCGCCGAGCCGGAGGAGTTCCTGCGCTTTCTGGATGGCAAGATCGCCCGCTGGTGGATGCCCGACGATGTGGTCTTCGTTGACGACATCCCGCTGGGCGCCACCGGCAAGATCGACAAGAAGCTGATCCGCCAGCGGTTCGAGAACTACACCCTGCCCACGGCGAAGGCGGCTGTCGGATAGGCTAGGCTGCCGCGGGTTCCGCTAAGCGGTACCCTTTGCCGGTGACCGAGAGGATGAAGCCCACGAGGCTCATGCCGAAGATCGCCAGGGTGAGATAGCTTCCCGGAGAGGCGCCGGCCATGCGCTCCATCGGCTTGGCCATGCCCACGCCCTTGTGGGCGAACCAGTCGAGGACGACCACCAGGAACATCAGCGGAACCATGGCGCGGTAACGAATGAGCGCCAGGACGAAGATGAGCGCCAGCCAGAGGTCGGCGACATCGCCGTAAGCGCTCACCGCGATGATCGCCTGGGCGGCGGCCGGCGGATAGGTGTCGAGGGGAATGCCGTCGGCCGACTGAAGGCTGCCATCGGCGCGCACCAGGCTGCCGATGGCGATGCCCAGCCTCAGGATCACCAGGGGAACGAATATCCACAGGGCGGCGAGGTGGCCGCGATAGCGGTTGTCGATCGTCTTGGGGAAGATCCGGCCGAGCATGATCAGATCGGCTCGCGGCGGCGGCGCAGCCAGATGGCGGCGGCCAGGAAGGCGGCGGCCACGACCAGGCCCGCCCACAAGCCTGGCGTCGTAAGAAAGCCGACCGGATCGGGCTGGGGCGAGCCGCCCCACGGATCGCCGCCACCGGACTTGAACGCCTCGGCATAGCCGCCGGTCAGGCGATAGCCGATGACCGAGGCAAGATTCGAGGTGTCGAAGGCGATCTTTTCCAGCAGGCACAGGGCGAGCGGCGGAAGGACCGCCCACAGGAAGGCCGCGCGCTTGGCCCAGGCGGAAACCAGCAGCAGCCAGCCGTAGATCGGCGCATTCCACAGGGCCAGGACGATGAGGCCATAGGCGAGGACGAGCCAACCCTGGGGAGAGGCGACCTGCATGAAGAGGACCGAGGCGTCGAGGCCGTGCAACAGCAGAGCGGCGCCGCCGAACAGGAGCATGGCCAGCTGCAGGGCGAAGATCACCGCGAAGGCGATCACCGGGATGATCGCCATGGGCACGAAGGTCTTGGCGAGCACGGCGATCAGATCGGAGACCGGCAGGGATTTCCAGAACAGGATGCTGCGGTCACGCCGCTCGTTGTGCAGGGCGCCCAGGCAATAGAACACCGCGACAAGAAAGGCGGTGATGATGATCACGAAGGCGACGAAGTCGAGCGGCTTGGCGATCTCGCCGGCGTTCTGGGCGATGGTGAGTTGGGTCATCAGCCGGGCGCTGTGCGTGACCCCGATCATGCTGATCATGAAGCCGAACAGGATAACGCCGGCGGCGATCAGCGGGGCCATATAGAGCGAGGGATGCTCCCAAATCTCGCGCCGAACGGACCAGTAGAACGGCCGGGTCGGATGAAGCGGCGCGGGCGCGACCGGGGCGGCGCCCACCGCGCCGCCGTCCAGGGTGTCCGATTGAAGGGTCATGCGGCGACTCCTTGGGGTTGAGCGGTCTGGCCGCCGATGACGGCGACAAACAGGTCGGCGATAGAGGGCGTGCGCACTTCGCCCAGCGGCGTGAGTTGAGCGCGATCGACGCCGTCGAACAGCATCACGCCCTTGCCGAACACCTGGCGTTCGTGGATCGGCCGCAGCGCCCGAGCCTGGGCGATATGCTCGGGGCCGACCATAAGTTCGGCGTAGCGCGTCTCCAGCCCCTCCATGCTGCTGTCGAGCACGATGGCGCCTTTGTTGATGAACATCAGGTCGGTGAGGATGTCCTGGATCTCCTCGACCTGATGGGTGGTGACGATGATGGTGCGGTTGCGGTCGAAATAGTCGTTGAGCAGGGAATCGTAGAACTGCTTGCGATAGAGCAGATCGAGACCCAATGTCGGCTCGTCGAGCACCAGGAGCTTGGCGTCTATGGCCATGACCAGGGCCAGATGAAGCTGGGTCACCATGCCCTTGGAAAGCTCTCGCACCTTGCTGGTGTGCTTGATCGCGGTCTTGGCCAAAAACGCTTCGGCCTTGGCGCGATCGAACCTGGGATGGACGCCGGCCACATAGTCGATGGCCTGGGAGACGCGCATCCAGCGCGGCAGCACGGCCACATCGGCGATGAAACAGACATCGCGCATGAGCTGGTCGCGTTGCGTCCAGGGATTGCGCCCGAGCACGGTGAGCTCGCCCTCATAGGGAATGAGGCCGAGAATGGCGCCCAGCGCCGTGCTCTTGCCGGCGCCATTCGGGCCGATAAGGCCGAGGATGCGGCCCTCCTCGACCTTCATGTCGATGCCAGCGAGGGCGACGGTATTGCCGAAGGCCTTGCGCAGGCCGCGAGCTTCTATGAGCGACATCGATCAGGGCTCCTTGACGGGGTTCGATGGCGCGGCGCCGGCGGCCGCGTTCATCAGGTCTTGCGGGGTGAGGCCGAGGCGCTGGATGTTGGCGGCGATCGCCGGCCATTGCTCGGTGAGGAACTTCTGGCGTTCGCCGCGTAGCAGCAGGTCGCGGGCGCCGGTGTTGATGTAGAGGCCGAGGCCGCGGCGTTTCTCGACCAGTTGTTCGTCAACCAACTCCTGATAGCCCTTCAGGACCGTCAGCGGGTTGACCCGGTTCTCGGCGGCGACCGTGCGCACGGATGGCAAAGGATCGCCCTCGTTCAATACGCCATCGAGGATCATGGCCACCACGCGGTCGCGGAGCTGGCGATAGATCGGCTGATTGTCATTCCACTCGAGGTCCTTCATGGCCTTTTGCTGGTCCCTACGAGAGAGCCACCACCGGCAAGGTTGGCCGGCTCCCGCGCCCCCGCGGTTGTTTCCACTGTCGGCGCGCCGCCGGCCGAGGGCGTGCGCGCCGCGGTGACCACCACCTCGCCATCGGCGATGACGATCGAGGCGGCGCATTGGCGTTTGGCGACAACCACAACTTCGCTTTGGGTGACGACCACGGACGAGGCGCAGGCCGGCCGGGTCGCGAGCGTTTTGGCGTCGTCAATCGGCTGGACGACAAGGTTGGGCTCCGCTTTGGCAAGCGAAGGCTGGGCGACCGCCGCAAGGCCGAGCGTGGCCCCAGCCAAAAGGCCAATCCAGGTGATCTCGCGAAATCCGGTCATGGGCGGGCTTCCAGATTGATGGGCTTCGGCGAAGTGATTTGCTGAAGCGGTGATTTAGTCAACCATAACACTAAATCGATAGCAAGGGGTTTTTTCATTGGCCACGTTGGCGAGATTCCAGCCCTATTGAGCTCTCTTGGCCTCGGCGTCCTTCATGGCCAGGGCCGACGCGAGCTGGGTCTGGATTTCGGGCCGCTTGGCCTCGGGCGCGGTTTTGATCGCCTCGCGGTACCAACCGATCGCCTCGTCGAGCGCCGAGGTGTCGCCCTGAGCATGGCCGGCGTTCCAGCGCGCCATTGCCCCGGCCGCCAGAGGGAGCGCCGCGTCGACCCGCCCGTGGCCATAGGCCGACCGCCAGAACGCGGCGGCCTTGTCATGGTCGGCCGTCACGCCGGCGCCGTTCCAATAGATTATCCCCAAGGTGAATTCGGCGTTGGGCTGGCCGCTCTCGGCGGCTTTCTCGTACCAGGATCGCGCCTTGGCGAGGTCGCGCGGCACACCGACACCCTGGAGATAGAGATTGCCCACATCCGTTTGGGCGTCGGCGTTTCCGGCCTGCGCGCCCATCAGGCAGAGGCTGGCGCCATGGACCGGGTCCTTGGGAACGCCCCGACCAGTGACATAGAGGTTGCCGAGCGCGCACATGGACTTGGCGTAGCCCTGGTCGGCGGCCTCCTTGTAGAGCGCGGCGGCGCGGGTCAGGTTCGGCGTCCCGCCAACCCCCATTTCCGTGCAGACGGCCAGGCTGTGCAGGGCGTCGCGCCGGGACTTGGCCGCCTCGGCGAAATAGCCGCAGGCCGTGAAGCGATCTGGCGCCCCGGCGACGCCCGCCATGAGGATTTCGCCCACCGCCTCCTGAGCGTCGGCCCGGCCGGCGTTGGCCAGCGCCATGAGGGTGTTGCGCGCAGCCAGATCGCCGCTGGCCCACTGCCTGGCGGCGGCCGAGACGTCGTCGCCGACAGCATCCGTGGTTTGAGGCGCCGGGCTTGGCGTTTGGGCGTGGACCCAGCCGGCAGCCAGGGTGAGGAAGCCAAGGCCGAGCCAGCCAGGGAGCCTCATCCCCCGTGGTCCGCGGCTAGGTCGCCAGCCGGTAGCGGCTGTCGAGGCCGGGCGCTCCGTCGCTCGTCACCTCGCCCTTGCGCACCAGTTCGATCATCTGGGCCAGGACCGAATGGGCGGCCGCGGGCCAGAGGCGTGAATCCACGGCGGCGTAGATGGTGGGAACCATGGCCTTGATGGTCTCGTCGCCGGCCGCGAGCCTGGCCAGGATCTGGCGCTCGCGCTCGTGGCGATGCTCGATATAGGCCTCGATGAAGGGCGTGACCTCGGTGATCGGCGGACCGTGGGTGGGCCAGAGGATATCGAACTCACGCGCCTTGATCCGCTCGAGGCTGCGCAGATAGTCGCCCATGTCGCCATCCGGCGGGGTGATTACCGTGGTCGACCAGCCCATGATGTGGTCGCCGCTGAAGAGCGCGTTCTCTTCCTTCAGCGCATAGCAGATGTGGTTGGAGGTATGGCCGGGGGTGGGGATCGCCTCCAGGGTCCAGCCGGCCCCCTCGATGATCGCGCCGCCGCAGACCGATATATCCGGCGTGAAATCGTCATAGCCGGCCTCCAGCTTCACCTCGCCTTCCACGGGACGGGCGGCGACGGCGCAGCCGTAGATCGTCGCCCCGGTCGCCTTGGCCAAGGGGCGGGAGAGGGGCGAATGGTCGGCGTGGTGGTGGGTGATGAGGATGTGGCTGATCCGCTCGCCCTCCGTGGCGGCCAGGATCGCCGCCAGATGATCCTCCATGTCCGGGCCCGGATCGATCACCCCGACCTCGCCGCGGCCGACGATGTAGGTCCCCGTGCCCTTGAAGGTGAACGGCCCTGGATTGTTGGCGACGACCCGCCGGATCAGGGGCGAGACCTGATCGACCTGGCCATAGTCGAATTGGATGTCACGGACGAAGGGGATCATGAGACCATCCTAGAGGAGATCGCGTAGCCACGCGACAAGGGGCGCGTCGGCGGGCGGCATGGGATAGTCGCCCATGGCGGTCGGCTTCACCCAGGCCAGGGCGTCGTGCTCCCGCGCGGTCGCCAGGCCCTCCCACCGGCGGCAAAGATAGAGCGGCATCAGGAGGTGAAAGTCGTCATAGGCGTGACTGGCGAAGACGAAGGGCGCGAGGCAGGCGTGGGTGACCTGGATGCCCAGCTCCTCGTCTAGCTCGCGGATCAGGCAGGCCTCGGGCGTCTCGCCGGCCTCGACCTTGCCGCCGGGAAATTCCCACAGGCCGGCAAGCTGTTTTCCCGCCGGGCGGCGGCCGATGAGCACCCGGCCATCGACGTCGATCAGGGCGCAGGCGGCCACCAGAATTGTCTTCAACGGCGACGGCAATGGGCCGCCTCAAGGGGTGCAAATGTATGCATAGGGTTGACTTTCCACCTCAAAGCGACGATCTGGCGGCCACGCGTCCAAGCTTTGCGACGCGTTATAGGCGCTCCAGCCGCGTGAGGGATGCAAGCTTTCGCATCTCAGCCTGTCGAGCGCCATAGAGCCATAACCGATCGCCCGGCCACGCGGGGTGCTCCCCGAACAACCGTCGCCCCGACGAGCCTCACGCCTGTGAGGGCTCGCGTTTGGCGCATGCGAAAGAAACCGCCTTGACTCACTTCACCGACCTTGGCCTCGCCAAGCCCCTTCTGAAGGCGCTGGCCGAGGAAGGCTATACGACCCCCACGCCGATCCAGGCCCTGGCCATTCCCACCGTTCTGGCCGGCCGCGACCTGCTGGGCATCGCCCAGACCGGCACGGGCAAGACCGCCGCCTTCGCCCTGCCGATCCTGCAGCGTCTGGCCGCCGATCCCAAGCCCGCGCCCCGGCGCGGCTGCCGCTGCCTGGTGCTGAGCCCGACTCGAGAGCTGGCCAGCCAGATCGCCGAGAGCTTCCGCGTCTATGGCCGCCACATGGGCCTTTCCGTCGCCGTCGTGTTCGGCGGGGTGAAATACGGACCCCAGGTCCGAGCCCTGGCTGGCGGCGTCGACATCCTGGTGGCGACGCCTGGACGCCTGATCGACCACATCAATGAGAAGGTGGCGAACCTCAATGCGGTCGAGGTGTTCGTCCTCGACGAAGCCGACCAGATGCTCGATCTGGGCTTCCTGCAGCCGATCCGCCGGATCGTCTCGACCCTCCCCCGCCAGCGCCAGAACCTGTTCTTCTCGGCCACCATGCCGGGCGAGATCGGCAAGCTGGCTGACGAATTGCTGGCCAATCCGGCCCGCGCGGCCGTCACGCCGGCGGCGACCACCGTCTCCAAGATCGATCAGCAGATCCTGTTCGTCGAGACCGACCGCAAGCGCCAACTCCTGGCCGAACTGTTCGAGACCGCCCGCATGGGCCGGGCGCTGATCTTCACCCGCACCAAGCGCGGCGCCGACCGCGTGGCCAAGTATCTGGACGGCGCCGGCATCACCGCCGACTCGATCCATGGTGACAAGTCGCAAGGTCAGCGCGAACGGGCCCTGGCCGCCTTCAAGGCCGGCCAGGTCCGCGCCCTGGTGGCCACCGATATCGCCGCGCGCGGCATCGACGTCGACGCGGTGACCCATGTGGTCAACTATGAGCTGCCCAATGTACCCGAGGCCTATGTGCACCGGATCGGCCGCACGGCCCGGGCCGGCGCCGACGGCGTCGCCATCAGCCTGGTGTGCGACGACGAGCGCGGCCTGTTGAAAGACATCCAGAAGGTCACTCGCCAGACCATCCCCGCCTTCGACCGGCGCAACGATCGCGCCTTGGGCGCCCAGGCTGCCGTGGAAAAGACCACCATGCCCGAGCGTACGCCGCACAAGCCGGCTCAGGGTCGCAACGGCAATGGCAAGGGCCGTCAGGGCGGAGGCGGCGGCCGTAATCGGCGTCCTGGCGCTCGTCCGGGACAGGGCGGCAAGCCGCAAAACGCCGGCCCGCGCCCGATCGCGGCCACTCAGCCCGCCGCGCGCTGGAGTCCCGTCGACTAGGCCGGGCGCCTGTCCGGACTTGGGCGCCAAGAGCACGCTTCAAGTCATTGGGCGAGACCAGCTCACGATCTTGGACCGGCCGGGCGCGGCGGCTTCTCGCGCGCCGCGACCCGTGACATCAAACCAGCGCGCGCGGTAGAGTTCCGCCGTGGCGAGCGGTCTGTGCACCAATACCCCCGAGGCCTGTTCCAAGGCGGCTAGCCAGGAACGGATCACCATGCCGACGCAGGATGCGGTGTGCCCGGAATGCGGCGCGCCGCTGAACGATCCCCGACCCTGGCGCCAGTGGTTCGAGGCTAACCGCAACGAGGTCCTGGTTGGCGGGGGCCTGATGTTGGTAGTGATTGTGGGATTTGGCCTTCTTCTGGCCAGTGGGGCCTTGAGCGACGAAAAGGCCAAGGCCGACCCTTTCCCACAAGCCGACGAGCGATTGCGCGTTTCCGGCGATGATATGGCGGGATCCTTGCTCGCTCCGCCGCTGGCGAAAGCCTGGCTGGCGGCGCGGGGCGCAAGCGGGATCAACACCGACAAGATCGCGGACGCAAAACACGATCCTCAGAACCGGACCCAAGTGAGCGGCCGCCTGGGCGGCAAGACCGTCGCGGTGAACATTACCGGCGACGGGACCACCGCCGGGCTCGCCGAACTCGCGGCGTCCAGCGCCGACGTCGTCATAGCCTCACGCCCGATCACCGCCGCCGAGGCGGCGCGCGGCGACCTGCGCGGGGCGATGGCGGGATCGCTCGTCGGCCAGGGCGCCGTCGTTGTCATCACGGCGCGCGCGGGACCGGCGAATGCGCTCACCACCAGTCAGCTCCAGGGCCTTTTTTCGGGCAAGACCCACAACTGGGCTCTGGTTGGCGGGCCGCGCGAGAGCGTTCATCTCTACGGGCCGCGCGAGGGAACCGACGTCGACAGCCTTTTCGAAACCGCCATTCTGCGTGGCGCGCCGGCCGGATCGATCAGGCGGTTCGACGACGGCGCCAAGGAAGACGCGGCCGTCGGCGCCGATCCGGCCGGGATCGGCTTTATCGCCATGCCCTTGGCCAGAAAGACTCGCGCCGTCGCGATCGTAGGCGCGCCAGGCCCTGGCGTCGGGACAAGAATCGAAAGCTATCCGCTGAGCCACCCCTTGTGGTTCTACACGGCGGCCAAGCCCGCCAATCCGCAGACCAACGCTTTCGTCCAGTTCGCGCTTTCGGACGCGGGCCAAGCCGTGGTCAGGGGAGTCGGCTACGCCGGCGGGGCCCGGCCGCCGCGCGTTCGCCCTCCGCCGCCGCCTCACCACGCCAAGCGCAAGCCAAGCCCGCCACTCGATTGCCCAAAGAACAAGGTCGCCATGACCGACATCGGCGGCGCGCGCATGACCGAGCCCTACGACTGCACACCGCTGGACCACTGACCTCGGCTACGAACGATAGTCGCCGTTGATCGCCACATATTGCTTGGTGAGATCGCAGGTCCACATCACCGCCGCGCCGCGACCGACGCCGACGTCTATGCCGACCTCAAGCTCGGCGTTTTTCATGTAATCGCTCATGGCCGCCTCGGAGTAATCGCGGGCCACGGCGCCGTCCTTGGCGGCGGTCAGCGGCCCGAAGGTGACGCGCAGGCGCTCGCGCTTGATGGGCTCGTCGGCGCGGCCCACGGCCATGACGATCCGGCCCCAATTGGCGTCCTCGCCGGCGAAGGCGGTCTTGACCAGGGGGCTCTCGGCCACGGTGCGGGCGATCCTGCGGGCCGAGGCGTCGTTGCGCGCGCCGGTGATGGTGATCTTGACGAACTTCGAAGCGCCCTCCCCGTCCCGCACCAGCTGGAGCGCCAGGTCGAGCAGCACCGCCTTCAGCTTGGCGCTGAAATCCACCAGGCGCGGATCGTCGACGCGGGCGATCGGCGGCGCGCCGCTCCGGCCGGTGGCGAACACCAGCAAGGTGTCGTTGGTGGAGCGGTCGCCGTCGACGGTGACGGCGTTGAAAGTGCTCAGCACATGGAGATTCACCAGGGTCTGGAGCGCCTTGGGCTCGATGGCCGCGTCGGTGGCGACGAAGGCCAGCATGGTGGCCATGTCCGGCGCGATCATGCCCGATCCCTTGGCGACGCCGGCGATATGCACCTCGTGGCCATCGATATGGGCGGTGGCCGCGGCGCCCTTGGGAAAGGTGTCGGTGGTGGCGATGGCGGCGGCGGCGTGGGGCCAGGCGTGAGGCCGCAGGTATTCGGACGCCTCGGGCAGCACCGCGGCGATGCGGGCGTCGTCCAGCAGGACGCCGATGACGCCGGTGCTGGCCAGCAGCACTTCGCGCTTGTCCACGCCGATCTCCTTGGCGTAGGCGGCGGCCACCTTCTCCGCGGCCTTGGCGCCGGCCTTGCCGGTAAAGGAATTGGCGCAGCCGGCGTTGACCACCAAGCCGCGCACGCCCTTGCCCCTGGAGCCGCGCAGACGATCCTGGCACCAGTCCACCGGCGCGGAGCCCACGCGATGGCGGGTGAAGACGCCGGCCCAGTGGGTCCCCTCGGCGAAGCGCATGATCAGCACGTCGTCGCGATCGGGGCCATAGAAGCCGGCGCGGGCGGTGGAAAGCTCCACCCCGGCGACGGCGGCGATATTGGGAAACTCGACCGCCAGGGGCGAACGAGGCGGAGGAGATTTGGCGCTCATGGTTTCGCCTTAACAGGTTGTGGGACGGCTGGCGCGGGCGCCGGTGCGGCGGGTGGGGTGAGAGTTTCGATCGCCGCGTGGCGGCGCAGATCAAGCACCATATCCTTGACCTGGTCATAGGTCAGAAAGCGAATGATCTGGGGCCGGGCGGCTTCCAGGGTGAGCGGCGGGGCGGCCGGATCGCGGGTCTTTACCATCTCCCGGTAGAGGCCCTGGACCGCGTCTTCATGCACGGTCTTGGCCACCGCCGCCTCCAATATGAGGTCGGCCAGAACGCGCTGGCGCGCCGCCGCCAGGCGCCGCTGAGCCGGAGCGCTCTTGTCGAGGCCCCGGCGCACGGCTTCGGCGGCGAGCAGATCCTGATCGATCACCTCCTCCAGCGCCTGGGCGAACAGCGGCGCGTTTGGCGCGAAGGCCTGGCCCGGCGCGATCAGGCCCTCGGCGACCGCCTCGCGCTTCACGTCCGAGGCCCAGATCGTCGCTCCATCCACCCGCGCCACGGCCACATCGCCCGCGCTCGGCGGCCGTTCCGCTTTCGGCTTTTGAGCGCAAGCGGCCAGGGCGATGAGGCCCAGCGCGGCGGCGGCCAGCGCCTTCCCTTTCGTCAGCCTTGCATTCATGCGATGCGCCGTCCTAGGCATGATTGAGGAACGGCGCCATGGTCGGGAAACGCCGGCGCGTCAAGGCAAGGAGGAACCCATCATGAAGTTCTATGACTCCATCGGCCCCAATCCCCGGGTGGTGAAGATGTTCATGGCCGAGAAGGAGATCGACCTTCCGCGCGTGACGATCGATCTGATGGCCGGCGAAAACCGCCAGGCCGCCTACAAGGCCAAAAACCCCTCGGGCAACATGCCGGCCCTGGAGGTGGAGGAAGAGGATATCGTCCTCGCCGAAATCACCGCCATCTGTGAATATCTCGAAGAACTCCATCCGCACCCGCCCCTGATCGGCACGACGCCGATGCAGCGGGCCCAGACGCGCATGTGGGTGCGCCGCATCGACCTTGGCATCGTCGAGCCGATGGTGGGCGGCTTTCGCTACGCCGAGGGCCTGGCGCTCTTCAAGGACCGCCTCCACTGCATTCCCCAGGCGGCGGATGATCTCAAGACCATCGCCAAGAAGAACCTGGCGTGGCTCAACGGCCTGATCGAGGGCCGCCCCTACATCGCCGGCGACCGCTACACCCTGGCCGATATCCTGCTCTTCTGCTTCGTGGATTTCGGGGCCCAGGTCGGTCAGCCGATCGATCCGGCGAACAAGAACCTCATCGAATGGTACGCGCTGATGAAAGCCAAGCCGAGCGCCGCGGCGAGCGCGAAGTAGGGCGCCCGGAGAGCCTGAAAAGGTTGGGGGCGCCTAAGCTTGAATTTCGGCGCAATCCCGGATGGAGCGCCGCCCGCTCGCGGCGCGGAAGTCCAGGACCCAGGGCCACTTTCAACGCGAGTTGAAACCGCGTGATGTCTCGCCCTCAGCGCCTAGTCGCCTGGGTCCCGGGTTTCCGCTGCGCTTCGCTCCACTCCACCCGGGATGACGCAGGTGTGGCGGAGATTGCTTCGCCGCGTTGCGTCGGCTCTCCGCGTTGACTTCGGGGCCTTCGCTCCCTAAGTCTCGCCCGCGCCATATGCGTAGGATTTCGAGCCGGCGAAGGCCCCCGAGGGGGCGGTAAGCGCGGTCGCCGCCGCCGACCGCGCAACGCCTCAACCGGACGCCCGCCCTCCCATGCTCGATCTCAAAAAGCTTTTCGGCTCTTCCAACGACCGCAAGGTCAAGGCGATGATCGCCAAGGTGGGCGGGATCAACGCCCTGGAGCCACAGATCAGCGCGCTCAGCGACGAAGCGCTGCGGGCCAAGACCGACGAGTTCAAGACCCGCTACGCCAACGGCGAGTCGCTCGATTCGCTGCAGAACGAGGCCTTCGCCGTGGTGCGCGAGGCGGCCAAGCGCACGCTCGGCCAACGCCACTATGACGTGCAGATGGTCGGCGGCATGGTGCTGCACAAGGGCGGCATCGCCGAGATGCGCACGGGCGAGGGCAAGACCTTGGTGGCGACCCTGCCGGTGTATCTCAACGCCCTGGCCGGCAAGGGCGTGCACCTGATCACCGTCAACGACTATCTGGCCACCCGCGACGCCGAATGGATGGGCCGGGTCTATCGCTTCCTCGGCCTCACCGTGGGGGTGATCGTCAATGGCCTCTCGCAGGGCGAGCGCCAGCGCGCCTATGGCGCCGACATCACCTATGGCACCAACAACGAGTTCGGCTTCGACTATCTGCGCGACAACCTCGTCTATGACGCCGCCGAGATGGTGCAGCGCGGCCACCACTTCGCCATCGTCGATGAGGTCGACTCGATCCTGATCGACGAGGCGCGCACACCGCTGATCATTTCCGGGCCCACCGAGGACCGGTCGGATTTCTATCGCGTCATCGACGGGCTGGTGAAGCAGCTCATCACCGACCCGGCGACCTTCGAGCACGACGAGAAGCAGAAGCAGGCCCTGCTGACGGAGTTCGGCTCGGAGACCGTGGAGGAGACCCTGCAGGCCGCCGGGCATCTGGCCGACGGCTCGGCCGGACTCTATGATCCGGCCAACATCTCGGTGGTCCACCACGTCAACCAGGCGCTTAGGGCCAACGTCCTCTACCAGCGCGACCGCGACTATATCGTGCGCGACGGCGAGGTGATGCTGATCGACGAATTCACCGGCCGGATGATGCATGGCCGCCGGCTCTCCGAGGGCCTGCACCAGGCCATCGAGGCCAAGGAAGGCGTCGATGTCCTGCCCGAGAACCAGACCCTGGCCTCGGTGACGATCCAGAACTATTTCCGTCTGTACGAAAAGCTGTCGGGCATGACCGGCACGGCCGCCACCGAGGCGCAGGAATTCTTCGACATCTACAAGATGGACGTGGCGGAGATTCCCACCAACCGCCCCGTGATGCGCCGCGACGACGACGACGAGGTCTATCGCACCGCCGCCGAGAAGAACGAGGCGATCATCGCCCAGATCGAGGACTGTCACCGCCGCGGCCAGCCGGTGCTGGTGGGCACGGTCTCGATCGAGAAGTCCGAACAGCTCTCGGAACTGCTGAAGACCCACAAATGGGAGAAGGACGGCAAGACCCTGATCGGCCTGCCGCACAGCGTGCTCAACGCCCGCTATCACGAGCAGGAAGCCTTCATTGTCGCCGACGCCGGGGTTCCGGGCACGGTGACCATCGCCACCAACATGGCCGGCCGCGGCACTGACATCCAGCTCGGCGGCAACCTCGACATGCGCTTGGCCAAATGGCGGGCCGAGCAGACGGGCCTGGGCATCGAGCCGACGGCGGAAGCCGAGGCGGAGGAACGCGCCTCGCTGGAGGCCGAGATCGAGGTCAAGCGGCGCGAGGCCCTGGACGCCGGCGGCCTCTTCGTGCTGGGCACCGAACGCCACGAAAGCCGGCGGATCGATAACCAGCTTCGCGGTCGGACCGGCCGTCAGGGCGACCCAGGCCGCTCGAAGTTCTTCATGTCATGCGAAGATGACTTGCTGCGCATCTTCGCCGGCGAGCGGCTGGATGCGATCATGCGCACCTTCGGCGTGGAGAAGGGCGAGGCGATCACCCACCGGTGGCTCAATAGCGCCATCGCCACCGCCCAGAAGCGTGTCGAGCAGCGCAACTATGAGATTCGCAAGAACCTCCTGAAATACGACGACGTGGTGAACGACCAGCGCAAGGCGGTGTTCGAGCAGCGTCACGAGTTCATGACCTCGCAGGACCTCTCCGCGATCGTCACGGAGATGCGTCACGACACCATCGACGATCTGGTCGCCCGCCACCTGCCGCCCAAGGCCTATGCCGACCGCTGGGACGTCGAAGGCCTGGACGAGCGGGTTCGCGAGCTGCTGGGCCTGGAGCTGCCGATCAAGGACTGGGCCGCCGAGGAGGGCATCGCCGACGAGGAGATGGCTCAGCGCCTCAAGGCCGCCGCCGACGCCAGGGCGGCCGAGCGCGAGGCCCTGATCTCACCGGAGCGCACGCGTCAGCTGGAGAAGAACTTCCTGCTGCAGATGGTCGATCTGCAATGGCGTGAACACCTCACGCACCTCGATCACCTGCGCAATGTCATCGGCCTGCGCGGCTATGGCCAGCGCGACCCGCTGAACGAGTACAAGACCGAGGCCTTCTCCCTGTTCGAGGCCCTGATCGGCAATCTGCGCCAGAGCGTCACCCGCTGGATGATGACGGTGGAGATTCAGTTCGCCGAGCCCGAACCCGCGCCGCCGCCGATGTTCGAAGTCCATATGGATCCTCAGACCGGCGAGAACGAGCGGGCCCTGGAGTTCGCCGGCGCGGCCCTGGCCGCCGGCGACGCCCAGCAACGGGCCAACCTGCCGCTATCGGCTCTCCCCGTCGGCTTCGAGCGCACCGGCCGCAACGCCCAGTGCCCGTGCGGCTCGGGCAAGAAGTTCAAGCACTGCCACGGGGCGCTGGTTTAGGTTGATCCCCTAAATCGAGGCCAGCCCGCCGCCGACAATGATCTCGCCGCCGGTGATGAAGGTGGCGCCGGCGGCCAGGAACAGGGCGGCGTCGGCGATCTCTTCGGGGCGGCCAATGCGGCCCATGGGCACGCGCGCCTTGGCTCCTTCGATAAATCCGTCGATCTGCGCCTGGCTGAGGCCGGACTTGCCGAAGATCGGCGTCTCGACCGGCCCGGGGCTCACGGTATTGACCCGGATGCCTCGCGGCGCGAGCTCGGCGGCCAGCGTCCGACCGAACGACCGCAGCGCCGCCTTGGTGGCGGAATAGACGCTCATGCCCACGGCGCCGGTGGACGCGGCGGTGGAGGCGGTGAGGATGATAGAACCGCCGTCCGGGATCACCGGCGCGGCGTGCTTGATCACGAAATAGGCGCCCCGGACATTGACGTTGAACTGGGTGTCGAAGAAGGCCTCGTCGACCGCCTCCAGGGGCGCGAAGTGGGCGACGCCGGCGTTGACGAAGAGAACGTCGATCCGGCCGTGCTCGGCCTTGACCTTGTCGATCAGCGCCTTGGCGGCGGCGGTGTCGCCCTGGTCGGAGACGTTGACCTCGACGCCTGGCAACTCCGCCTTGGCCGCCTCGGCGCTCTTGGCGCTGGAGCCGGTGACGATCACCGTGGCGCCCTCGGCCTGAAACAGCCTGGCGCTGGCCGCGCCGATGCCGGTGGTGCCGCCGGTGATGAGGGCGATCTTGCCTTCGAGCTTGCCCATGAAAAAACCTTTCGCTGACCGTTTCGTCACGCCCGGATATGGTGACGTGGGGGCCAACCGGAACCAGAGGGATGGCCCACATTTTCGGCGGTGGCTTGGAGATTCTCTGGGCGCGCCAGGCAGACGAGGGAGACGCGAAGATGATCCGCAAAGCCAAGGCGATCTGGCGTGGCACGGGCCGCGATGGCGCGGGCGACCTGACCACCGATTCCGGCGTCCTCAAGGAGACGCCCTTTTCCTACAAGACGCGGTTCGAGAGCGAACCGGGGACCAATCCCGAGGAGTTGATCGCCGCCGCCCACGCCGGCTGTTTCACCATGGCCCTGGCCTTTCAAATGCAGACCGCCGGCTATGAGCCGACCGAACTTATCACCGAGGCGGCGGTGACCCTCGAAGCCGAGGGATCGGGCTTCAAGATCAGCCGCTCTGACCTGACCCTGACCGCCGAGGTGCCGGCGCTCGATGAGGCGACGTTCAAGGAACTCGCGAGCGCGGCGGAGAAGAACTGCCCGGTCTCCAAGCTGCTCAAGGCCGAGATAAGCCTCGCCGCGACCCTCAAGTGAGCGAGCCAGGCGCCGGCCTTCGGCTGCTACGGCCGGTCGATCCGGACCGGGATCATGTACGCGGCGGACCGCCGGCGCCGAACGCGGTCACCCTGCTGATCTATGGCGACTACCTCTGCCCCTATTGCCGGCGGATACGCCTGGTGCTGGCGCGGCTGCTCGAGGCTCTGGGCGACCGCATGGCCTATGTCTATCGCCAGTTTCCCAACGAGCGGGCCCATCCCGGCGCCGATTTCGCCGCCCGGGCGGCCGAGGCCGCCGCGCTGCAGGGCCGGTTCTGGCCGATGCACGACGCACTCTTCAACCGAGAGCCGCCATTGACCCACGACCATGTGCTGGAGGCCGCCCGCGAGATCGGCCTGGACATGGACCGGTTCGCCCGGGATGTCGCCGACCCGGCGGTGGCGGCCCGCGTCGAAGAGGATCTGGACGATGGCCGCCGCACCGGCGTCACGGGCACGCCGACCATCTTCATCGACGGCCAGCGCTATGACGGGGCGTGGGATTTCTATTCCATGCTCGAAGCCCTGGAGCTTCCAGTCGGCGCGCGGGTGCGGCGCACGGCCAGGGCCTTCGCCAGCCTGCCCGCCTCGGCGGGTCTGGTGCTGATGGCGGCGGCGGCGGCGGCGCTGGTCCTGGCCAATACGCCCCTGGCGCCGCTCTATCGGCGGATCGTCGAGGCGCAATTCGGCCTGGGGCTCATCCAGGCGCCGCTTTCCTTGAGCGTCGGCGATTGGATCTCCGAGGGCCTGCTGACGATCTTCTTCCTGCTGGTCGGGCTGGAGATCCGCCGGGAAATGACCGCCGGCGCCTTCACCGACCGACGCGCGGCGGCGCTGCCGATCCTCTGCGCCATCGGGGGCGTGCTGGCGCCGGCGGCGGTCTATCTGGCCATCAATCGCGGGGCGACCGCGTCGGGCTGGTCGGCGCCGACCTCCACCGGCATCGCTTTCGCCCTGGGCGTGCTGGCGGTGTTGGGCGACCGCGTGCCGATGGGGCTCAAGGTGTTCGTCGCGGCCCTGGCGGTGGTGGATGACATCCTCTCCGTGCTCACCCTGGCGATCTTCTACCCCCAGAACTTCACACCGATCTGGCTTGCGGCGGCGCTCGCCATCGTGGCGCTGATGTTCGCCCTCAACCGCTCGCGGGTCTACGCCGGCTGGCCCTATCTCGTCGCGACCTTAGCCCTGTGGCTGTCGCTGCACGCGGCGGGGGTGAGCGCGGCCCTGGCCGGCGTTGTCCTCGCCGCCTTTATTCCGACCCGCCCGGCGCCGGCCGCGGGCCTGCTTCTGGCCCAGGCCGCCACGGCCCTGGCCGCCCTGGAACACGCCGAGGCCGAAGCGAAGAGGGCCGGCGCGGGCGCGATCATCCAGGAGCCGATCTGGGATTGGGCCGCCCGCAATCTCTCCGCCGCCAGCGCCCGGCTGACGTCGCCCGCCGAACGGGTGGAGCGGGCGGCGGCGCCCTGGTCGGCCTTCGTGGTCCTGCCGCTATTCGCCTTCTCGGCCACCGGCTTCGCCCTGAGCGTCAATCTCGGCTCGCCGGACGCGGTGCGCGTGCTTATCGGCGTGGTGCTAGGATTGGTGATCGGCAAGCCGCTGGGCGTGGCGCTGGCGGCGTTCGCGGCGGTGAAGTCCAAGATCGCCTTGCTGCCCGAGGATGTCACCCTGCGCGCGTTCCTGGGCGGCGCGGCCTTGTGCGGCGTGAGCGATCCGGTCTCGCTCTTGATGGCCGACGAGGCGTTTCCGCACGCCAGCCTCGCCGCCGTGGCCAAGATCGGCGTCCTCGTCGGTTCGGTCATAGCCGCCGGCCTTGGCGCCCTCATCCTCATCACCAATCCGCCCGCCGTCACGCCCGACGCCGGGCCGGCGCCCGCTTGACCAGCCGATTTACCTGGCCCAACCGGCCTCGACGCCGGACCGAAACTGGCTATAATTATGGACACAAATCCGAGGTCCATCATGAGCACCTACAGTGTCGCCGACGCCAAGGCCGGCCTGCCACGGCTGATCGACAAGGCCATGGCGGGCGAGGAGGTGGTCATCACGCGCCACGGCAAGGCGGTCGCAGTGCTTCGAGCGGCCCCCAGCGCGCGCCGGCCCGCCGAGGCTGGCGCGCATGACTGGTTCCTCTCCGGGCGCGTCAAGCTCGCCAAAGGGGCGCCGACCTCAGTGGACCTGTTGAACCTCATCTATGAACAGCCGGCCGTGTGACCCTCTATCTGGACGCCAGCGTGGTCACGCCGACCCTGGTCGACGAGCCCGCCAGCGCGCCGGTGGCGACCTACCTGCGGACGGCGACCGAGGCGCTGATCCTCAGCGATCTGGCGGCGGCTGAAACCGCGTCGGCGATCTCGCGTCTGGTGCGGATGAACTTCCTGTCCGCTGATTTGGCGGCGGAGCGGCTCGGCCAATTCGACGCCTGGCGGGTGTCGACGACATCGACCCTGGACTTTCAACCCTCGGATTTCCGCCTGGCGGAGGTATTTGTCCGGCGGTTCGACCTGGGTTTGCGGGCGCCGGACGCTTTGCATGCGGCGATCTGCCGGCGGGGCGGGCATCGATTGGTGACCCTCGACAAGCGGCTGGCCGCCGCCGCCGAGGCGCTTGGGGTGGACGTTGAATGCCCGGGTTGAGACGAAGAGCGCGCCCATGCTGACCACCCCGTCCGGAAAGCCGCGCGCGCGGGCGATCGGCATCCCGTTCGAGGGCGAGCCGGGCGCGCTGAACGCCATCACCGACGTGGCGGGCGTGGAGGTAGGCTATCAAACCTTGATCCAGGGCGCCGGCCCGCTGGTCGTCGGCGAAGGACCGGTGCGCACGGGCGTCACCGCGATCCTGCCGCGCGGACGGGCAGGGGCCGACAAGGGCGTGTTCGCCGCCATGTTCAGTCTCAACGGCAATGGCGAGCTGACCGGATCCCACTGGGCGCGGGAGGTGGGACGGTGCGACGGGCCGATCACCATCACCAACACCCACTCCTGCGGAACGGCCAGGGACGCGACGATCAAGTGGCTGGTGAAACGCTTCGGCATGGCCGACATCCAGTGGGCCCTGCCGGTGGCTGGCGAGACCTATGACGGATGGCTCAGCGACATCAACGGCTTCCATGTGACCGACGCCGATGTGTTCGCCGCCCTCGATAGCGCCCGCGGCGGCCCGATCGAGGAGGGCAGCGTCGGCGGCGGGACGGGGATGATCTGCTATGGCTTCAAGGGCGGCTCGGGCACGGCTTCGCGGCGGGTGGCCTTCGCCGGCGAGGCCTATGTGGTCGGCGCCTTCGTCCAGGCCAATTTCGGGCTGCGCGAGCAACTCGTTATCGCCGGCGTTCCCGCGGGCCTGACGCTGAAGGACTGGTCGCCGGATGCTCGCGGGGGCGACGAGGCGGGATCGGTGATCGCCGTCCTGGCCACCGACGCGCCCCTCCTGCCCTATCAGCTGGAGCGTCTGGCGAGGCGCGTGTCGCTGGGGATCGGCCGCGCCGGCGCGACCAGCGGCCACGGGTCGGGCGATATCTTCCTGGCCGTCTCCACGGCCAACACCGAGGCCTTGGACGCCGGCCGCGAGGCGCTCATCAGGGCGGCCTACGTGCCGGACGAGGCCCTCGGCCCCTTCTTCGCCGCCACTATCCAGACCATCGACGAGGCGGTGCTCAACGCCCTGACAGCCAATGAGACCATGGTCGGGGTCAACGATCGGGTGATCCACGCCATGCCCCACGACGAGGTGCGGCGGTTGCTGGGCTTGGCGTAGGGCGGCGAGATGGCGCCGCCGGGCCTCGTCATCACCGCGCTGAAAAGCGCCCTGGCCGGGCCCTTCGACCTGGAACTGGCGCGCGGTTCGGTGCTGGCGATCTCCGGCGCCTCGGGCTCGGGCAAGAGCCTCTTCCTGCGCATGATCGCCGACCTGGATCCCAACGAAGGGCGGGTCGAGCTGGACGGCGTGGCGCGATCGAGCCTGCCGGCGCATCTGTGGCGACGGCGGGCGCCCTATGTGGCCGCCGAATCGGGCTGGTGGGCGATGACCGTGCCGGAGCATTTCGACGCCCAATGCCGGGATCGCGCGCGGGCGCTGGCCGAGCGCCTGGGCGTCGGCGCCGCGCAGTTCGACGGCCCCGTTGACCGGCTCTCCACCGGCGAGCGCCAGCGCCTGGCCCTGGTGCGCGACCTTATTCTCGAGGCGCCGCTGACGCTGCTGGATGAGCCTACCGGACCGCTCGATCCGGTCTCGACGGCCAAGGTCGAGGCGGTGATCGCCGAGCGGGCGGCCGCCGGCGCGATCGTCATCCTGGTCTCGCACGACCCGGCCCAGGGCGGGCGCCTGGGCGCGCGGCGTCTGCGCATGGTCGATCGCAAGCTCCAGGCCGAGGCGCCATGATCACGCTCTCGCCCGCCGACCTCGCCATCGCCGGCTCGCTGGTCGCCCTGGACGCCGGCCTCTCCGTCGCCCTGAAGCTGCGGCTGCATCGACAGCTGCTCTGGGCGAGCGCGCGCATGGTCGTGCAGCTCATCGCCGTGGGCTATCTGCTGCGCCTGATCTTCTCCCTGAACAATCCCTGGGCGACCCTGGCGATTGTGGTGGTGATGTCGGCGATCGCGGCGCGGGAGATCGCGGCGCGACCCTCACGCAAACTCAAGGGCCTGGCCGGCCTTGCGATCAGCGGCGCGGGCATCGCCCTGGCCACGGTGGTCACCGCCGGCCTGGCCCTGACCACCGCCATCAGGCCCCAGCCCTGGTTCGATCCGCGCTACGCCATCTCGCTGGTGGGCATCATCCTGGGCTCGGTGCTCAACGCCGGCAGCCTGACGCTGGACGGGATCGTTGGCGGCATGTGGCGCGAGCGCGCGGCCATCGAGGCGCAACTCGGCCTTGGCGTTACATATCGGGCGGCCACCCTGCCCCTGATGCGCGAAGCGATCCGGCGCGGGCTGTTGCCGGTGATCAACCAGATGTCGGCGGCGGGGCTCATCACCCTGCCCGGCATCATGACCGGGCAGATCATCGCCGGCATGGATCCGGTGGAGGCGGTGAAATACCAGATCCTGCTGATGTTCCTCCTGGCCGGGGCCAGCGGTGTGGCCGCCCTGGTGATCGCCGAAATGACCCTCCAGCGTCTGACCGACGCGCGGGAGCGGCTGAGGCTGGATCGGTTGCGGTAGGCGGTGCGATTGGGCTTGATTGAAGTCATGCGCGCGGGCATCGAAACCGGATCACGGAAGGCGGTGTCATGGCGAAATCGGTGATCGAGCTGAAGCGCGCGGGGCCGATCGCCACGGTAACCCTCAACCGAGCCGAACGGCGCAACGCCATCAACGCGCCGATGATGGCCGAGCTTGAGGGGCTCAGCCGAGGCTTCGCGGCCGACGAGCAGACGCGGGTGGTGATCTTTCGGGCCGAGGGGCGCGACTTTTCGGTGGGCGCGGACCTGACGGCGCCGCCGTCGGCCGGCGGCCCGGCGTCCCTGCTGATGCGGCGCAGGACGGCGACGTTCGGCGCGGCGCTGATGCGGGCGATCCAGGAGATTCCCCAGCCGACCATTTGCGCGGTGCACGGAATCGCCACCGGCGCGGGGGCCTGCATCGCCTCGGCCTGCGACTTCCGGATCGGCGCGGAAACAGCCCGGATCGGCTATGGCGAGGTCAAGCTGGGCATCAATCTGATGTGGAACGCCGTGCCGATCTGCGTCCACCTGGTCGGGCCGGCCCGCGCCAAGCGGATGATCATGACCGGCGCCCTGTTCGACGCCGCGACCCTGGAGCGGTGGGGATTTCTCGACGAGGTGACGGCGGCGGCGGATCTGGACGCGCGCGCCCAAGCCTGGGCGCGGACCTACGCCGCCCTGCCGCCGATCGCCGTGCAGATGATCAAGCGCAGCGTCAACCAGGTCGCCGGGGCCCTGGACCAGGCGATCATGCATATGGACGCCGATCAATGGCTGCTGGCCACCCAGTCGGACGACTATCGCGAGGCGGTGGCCGCCTTCTTCGAGAAGCGCGACCCGGCCTTCAAGGGAAACTGAGCGCGGCGGCCCCTCAAACGATCTTGCCGTCGCCCTTGCCCCAGTAGGCGTCACGGATCAGGCGTTTGTAGAGTTTGCCGGTGGCGTGGCGGGGCAGCTCCTCCATGAAGTCGATCCGGCGCGGCGCCTTGACGTGGGAAAGGCCGGCTCTCGCGAAGGCGGAGAGTTCGGCGGCCAGGGCGTCGCCCGCTTCGCGCCAGTCCACCGGCTGGATGACGGCCACCACCTGTTCGCCCATCTCCTCGTGCGGCGCGCCGACCACGGCGACATCGGCGACCTTAGGGTGGGTGATCAGCAGGTTCTCAATCTCCTGGGGATAGATATTGACCCCGCCGGAGATGATCATGAAGCTCTTGCGATCGGTGAGGAAGAGATAGCCGTCCTCGTCCACCCAGCCCACGTCGCCAAGGGTGGTCCAGCCGTATTTGTTGCGACTCTCGGCGGTCTTTTCCGGGGCGTTGTGGTATTCGAACTCGCCGCCGCCGGCGAAATAGACACCCCCCTCGGTGCGCGGCGGTAAAGGCTCGCCGTCCTCGCCGCAGATCTTGACCTCGGCGGTCATGGAGCGGCCCACCGAACCCTTCTTGGCCAGCCACTCCTGCGAGTTGATGACGCAGAAGCCGTTGCCCTCGGTGCCGGCGTAGTATTCGTGGACGATCGGCCCCCACCATTCGATCATCTGCTCCTTGACCGGGATCGGGCACGGGGCGGCGGCGTGGAAGACCGCGGTCAGAGACGAGAGATCGTATTTGGCGCGGGTCTCCGGCGGCAGCTTCAGCATACGGACGAAATGGGTCGGCACCCACTGGGCGCTGGTGACCTTGTATTTTTCGATATCGGCCAGGGCCTGTTCGGGATCGAACTTCTCCATCATCACCACCGTCCCGCCCATGGCCTGAACGGCCATGGACCAGCCGAGCGGAGCGGCGTGATAGAGCGGCGCGGGTGAGAGATAGACCGTATCGGGCGTCCAGCCGTAGAGCGCCTGGCCGATCATCATCAGCGGGTTGGGCGTATCGATCGGCTGGCCAGCGATCGCGCCGGCGCGCCGCACGCCCTTGGGCCGGCCGGTGGTGCCGGAAGAATAGAGCATGGCCGAGCCGGCGCTCTCGTCGGCGATCGGGGTGGCGGGGAAGGCGGCGCGAGCCTCTTCCCAGCTCTGGTAGGGGCCCTGGGCGTCCTCGACCATATAGAGCTTCACGCCCGGGATCAGCGGCGCGACCTCAAGGGCGACCGGCGCCACCGCCTTGGAGGCGATGAACACTTTCGCTTCGCTGTCCTTGACGATGTACTCGACCTCGCCGGCGGTGAGCTTCGACGAGATGCAGGTGAACCGGACGCCGGACCGCTGGGCGGCCCACAGCACTTCGTAATAGCGCGGGCTGTTGTCCATGAAGATGGCGATGGCGTCGCCGGCCTGGACGCCCAGGCTGCGCAGCAGGTGGGCGCCCTGGTTGGAGCGGGCGTCGAGCTGGCCATAGGTGACGGTCTCGCCCGATCCGGCCATGATGTAGGCCGGCTTGTCGGGATGGGCCTTGGCGTGGATGGAAGGATGCATGGCTCAGGCCGCCATGGCGTGGGCCGGGGCCTTGCCGAGGATCATGTCGGCGGCCTTTTCGGCGATCATGATGGTGGGGGCGTTGGTGTTGCCCGACACCAGGCGCGGCATCACCGAGGCGTCGACCACGCGGAGCCCCTCGACGCCGCGCACGCGAAGCTCGGGATCGACCACGGCCGCGGGGCCATGACCCATCTGGCAGGTGCCCACGGGGTGGTAGATGGTGGTGCCCGCCATGCGCGCATAGCCGAGCAGCTCCTCATCGGTGTTGATGTCGGGCCCTGGCATCATCTCGTGATCGATCCAGGGCGCCAGCGCCGGCTGGGCGGCGATCCTGCGGCCCCATTTCAGCGCCGCCACCACCACTTCCTGGTCGAGCGGATCGGCCAGATAGTTGGCGAAGATGGTCGGATAGACCGTGGGATCGGCCGAGGTGACGCGGATGTGGCCGCGGCTTTCCGGCCGCACCTGGCAAGGGGCGATGGTGAGGCCCGGCTGGTTCTCCAGCGTCATGTCGCCCTTGGTCAGGCCTTCGATATCCATGGTCGCCGGCAGGATATGGAACTGGATATCCGGGCCGGAAAGATCGGGCCTGGACTTGCAGAAGGCGGCGATGTGGGCGGCCGACAGGGTGAGCAGGCCCTTGCGCTGGAAGAGATATTTGATCGTCTCGCCGACGAACCGGGCGCCCTTGGTCAGCTCGTTGACCGAAACCGTGCCGGGCTTCAGGCGCCAGGTCTCGGTCATCACATAGTGGTCCTGGAGGTTCTCGCCGACGCCTGGAACCTCGGCGACTACCTCGATCCCAATCGACCGCAACAGATCGGCCGGGCCGACGCCGGAGAGCTGCAGGAGCTGGGGCGAATTGATCGCCCCGCCGGCCAGGATGACCTCTTTGGCGGCGCGGGCGACGCGCCGCTGACCGCCCTGGATGAACTCCACGCCCACGGCCGTCTTGCCCTCGAAGAGCACCCGGGCCGCCAGGGCGTTGGTTTCGACCCGCAGATTGCCCCGGCTCATGGCCGGATGCAGATAGGCGACGGCGGCCGAGCAGCGCTGGCCGTTCTTCACGGTGAGCTGATAGTAGCCGACGCCCTCCTGCTGGGCGCCGTTGACATCGTTGTTGCGCGGCAGGCCGGCCTCGACACAGGCTTCGACCACGGCGTCGGAAACCTCGTGGGTCTGGGTGACGTCGGAGACATTGAGCGGGCCGCCGACGGCATGATGCTCTCCCGCGCCGCGTTCCTGATGCTCGGCGCGCAGGAAATAGGGGCGGACGTCGTCCCAGCCCCAGCCCTCGCAACCAAGCTGGCGCCAGCCGTCGTAGTCGGCGTGCTGGCCACGGATATAGAGAAGGCCGTTGATCGAGGACGAGCCGCCCAGCACCTTGCCGCGCGGCCAGACGTGGACGCGCCCGCCGGTGCCGGGATCGGGCTCGGTGGGATAGAGCCAATTGACCTTGGGATCCTTGAGCGTCTGGGAATAGCCCACCGGCACATGGATCATCAGGTTGGAGAGAAACTGGCCGGGGTTCTTGGTCGGCCGGTCGTCGCCGCCGGCTTCCAGCAGCAGCACCCTGGTCTTGCCGTCGGCGGAGAGCCGGTTGGCCAGAACACATCCGGCCGAGCCGGCGCCCACCACGACATAGTCCGCCTGGATATCCTCGGCCATGAAACGCCTCCTCCGATCGTCTCTGATTGTTGAGGCGCTTATCGCGCGCGAGGCGGCCAAAGGTAAAGGGCGCGTGGGGATGGCGTGTCGGTTTGAAAATTCTCGCACCCCCCGCGTTATCCCGCACGAAACCAAGCGAAGCCGGTGGGAAGTCAGCGCCCATGAACTCCCCACCCCTTCCGTCACCACCGGGCGTCAGTCCCGGTGGGCCATCATCTCGCGGCCTGCCCTGGACATGCGCGCGCACGTCCACCCAACCGAAGGGTGCGTAGGGATAGCCGGGCCTGACGCCCGGCTATGACGTTTGTTCGGGGGTGGGGTGAGGGATGATGTAGGCGTCGGGGGCGCCTCGTCTTGACTCTCGCCGCGTAACGACGACGCCATGGGGAAAACGCAACAGGAGACGCGCCATGGCCCAGCCGACTTTCGAGACCCTCCTCTATGACGTGGAGGACGGCATCGCCACCCTCACCCTCAACCGGCCCGACCGGATGAACGCCTTCACCGGCCAGATGATGGCCGACATGATCGCCGCCTTCGACGCCACCGACGCCGATGACGCGGTCAAGGCGGTGATCGTCACCGGCGCCGGGCGCGCGTTCTGCGCCGGGGCGGATCTCGCCGCCGGCGGCGCCACCTTTGATCATACGGCCAGCACCGATCCCAGGCGCCTGGAAGCACGGGTCGGCGGCGTCCAGCGCGACGGCGGCGGGCGGCTCACCTTGCGCATCTATGAAAGCCTCAAACCGGTGATCTCGGCGGTCAATGGCGCGGCCGTGGGCGTAGGGGTGACCATGCAATTGCCGATGGATATCCGCCTGGCCTCGACGAGCGCGCGTTTCGGTTTCGTGTTCGCCCGGCGCGGCATCACCCCGGAGGCGGCGTCGTCATGGTTCCTGCCAAGGCTAGTGGGCCTGCAGACGGCGCTGGAGTGGTGCTACACCGGCCGGGTGTTCGGGGCCGAGGAAGCCAAGGAAGGAGGGCTGGTCCGCTCCCTGCACGCGCCGGAAGACCTGATCCGGGCCGCCCGGGCGCTGGCGCGGGAGATCATCGACAACACCGCCCCGGTCTCCATCGCCCTCACCCGCCAGATGCTGTGGCGGATGGCCGGCGCCGACCAGCCGATGGAGGCTCACCGCGCCGACAGCCGGGCCATCCAGTCACGCGGCGCCTCGGCCGATGCTCGCGAGGGGGTGACCTCTTTCCTAGAGAAGCGCGAAGCCAACTATCCCAACCGCGTTTCAACCGATCTTCCCGACATCTGGCCCGACTGGAAGACTCGCGAGTTCAGTTAAGCCGCCCGTCGCTACTGCCCCGTTCGGCCGAAGTTTCGAATCTCGGCGGCGCTAAGGCGTGAAAACAAGACAGTGGCGTGACAAAGTGCTTGTCCGCCGCTTTGAAACTCCATAAGAGCGGGCGCACTTGGCGCGATGCGCGCGCGGGTTACAATGACCCGAGACAAAACGAAAGAAGAGCTAAATGGAAGACAAGGCTGAAATAATTGAAATGACGGCGGAAATTGTCGCCGCCTATGTGGAGAACAACACCATCTCCACCACCGACCTGCCGGCGCTGATTCAAAGCGTGCACAAGGCGCTTACCTCGGTGTCCAGTGGAGTCGAAGCGGTGGAAGCCGCGCCGAAAGAACCCGCGGTGCCCGTGCGCCGTTCGATCACCCCCGATCACCTGGTCTGCCTCGAAGACGGCCGCAAGTTCAAGTCGCTCAAGCGTCACCTGCGCACCAAGTACAACCTGAGCCCCGAGGACTATCGCGCCAAGTGGGGTCTTTCCAAGGACTACCCGATGGTGGCCCCCAACTACGCCAAGGCCCGTTCGGAACTGGCCAAGCAGATGGGCCTGGGCCAAGGCGGCCGTCAGGCGGCCAAGACGACCCGGCGCAAATAGGCCAAGTAGAGTTTTCGGCCACTTCGGCCGGCCAGTATAGTGAGTATTTCGGCGGGGCGGGCGAGCGCTTGTCCCGCCGATTGTTTGCCCGGGTCAAGGTTCCGGGGACACAGGTAAATTGACAGCCTCGCCCGATGGGGTCACGTTCGCCCCATGGCACGTCTCGCGCGCATTGTGGCCGAAGGGGTCCCTCATCTGGTGACCCAGAAGGGCAATCGGGGTCAGCCGGTGTTCTTCGGCGACGAAGACTATCGAACCTATAAGCGCCTGCTGGCCGAGGGCTGCGGCTCGGCGGCGGTGGAGGTGCTGGCCTATTGCCTGCTGCCCGATCGGGTTCACCTGGTGCTTCGGCCCTCGACGCGTGGCGGATTGCGCTGGGCGCTCAGCGACACCCATCGGCGCTATACTCGGCTGGTGAATCTCCGCGAGGGCTGGCGCGGCTATCTGTGGCACGGCCGGTTCGCCTCCTCGGCCATGGACGCGCCGAGCCTGATGGCGGCGGTGCGCTATGTGGAGCTCAGTCCGTTGCGCGAAGGCTTAGCGAAGCAAGCGCGATCCTACGCCTGGTCGAGCGCCAAGGCCCATCTGGCCGGCAAGGATGACGGCGTGGTCTCGGTGGCGCCCATGCTCGCCCTGGCCCCCGACTGGCCGGCCTTTCTCAAGCAGGGCCTGACCGAGACCGAGCTAAAGACGATCCAATCGGCCGAGCGCACCGGCCGGCCCATGGGCTCCAAGGATTTCGTGGCCGATCTGGAGCGGCGGCTCGGCCGCACCCTGGCCCGCCAGAAGCCGGGGCCGAAGCCGAAGGCGCGGGTCGAAGCCTAGACCGCGCTCAGGCCCCCGCCTCCCGGCGGATCCGTTCGACCATGGAGAAGAGGCCGTTGGAGCGCTGGCGCGACAAGGCCCCTGTGAGGCCCAGGCGGGCGAACGCGCCCTCGGCGTCGAAGGCGACGATCTCGGCCGGCGTGGCGCCATTGTAGAGACCCAGCAGCACCGCGATCAGGCCGCGCACGATATGGGCGTCCGAATCTCCGCGAAATCTCAGCCGCCCATCGGCGTCGCGCTCGCTGACCAGCCACACCCGGCTCGCGCAGCCCTTCACCTTGTTGGCCTCGGAATGCTCGGCCTGGGTGAGCGGAGCAAGCTCGCGGCCCAGATCGATGAGATAGCGATAGCGCTCATCCCAGTCGCCCAGCACCTCCAGCTCTTCGGCGAAGGCGGCCAGGGCGGCGTCGATGGAGGATGGCGGCGGCCTATGCTCATTCATGAGAAGCGATGTGGGCCATGGGAGAGCCTCTGGCAATGCGGTCTCCCCATCGCCGGGCCGGAAGGGCATAGTGGCGCCGTGACCAGACCCCTTGATCCTACCACCCCGCTGGCCGAACTGGCCCACGAGCTGCGAACGCCCCTGACCTCGATCATCGGCTTCGCCGAGGCCATGCGCGCCCGCGCCTTTGGCCCGCTGAGCGAAGCCTATGTCGGCGGCGCCGAAACCATCGCCGAGGCCGGCCGGCGCTTGCTGGCGCTGGTGGACGACATGACCGAGATCGCCAGGATCGAGGGCGAGCCCCGCCCGATGCGGCGGGAGGCCTTCGACGCCGCCGCCATCGCCGCCGACGTCGCCGCCCTGCTGGCGATCCAGGCGCAGCGGGCCAAGGTGACGATTTCGGCCGAGGGGGCGCCGACGGCGGTCAGGTCCGATCCGGACGCGATCAGACGTATACTGATCAACCTGGCGGCCAACGCCATCGCCGCGACGCCGGTCGGCGGGCGCGTGACAATCGCCGTGGGCGCGGACGGCGGCGATCTCCTGCTGACGGTCAGCGATAGCGGGCGTGGGACCGCAGGCGCGCCCGAGGGTCTGGGCCTCACCCTGGTGCGGCGCCTGTGCGGGCGGCTGGGCGGCGCGCTGTCGATCGAAAGCGCGCCCGGCGCCGGAACCGTGGCCCGCGCGCGCCTTCCCGTCCTGGCCCAGACCTGATCGATGCAGCTCTCCAGCGACATCTGGGTCTATGCCCTGATCCGCCGGGTCGAGCTGGCCGGCGCCTTCGCCACCGTGGTGCGCAAGGGCGACGCGCGCGCCGGGGCGGTGCTGGTGAAAACCCTCGACCGCAAGACCGGGGCGGCGCGGCTCTACGCCGAGGCCACCGGGCCGGAGGGCGGCTCGATCTGGATGCAGCCCTCGGACTCCCATGCCGAGAGCGACCTCGACGCCTATGTGGCCCGCGCCGCGCGGATCGATCCGGACCTCTGGGTGGTGGAGATCGAGGACGCCGACGGCGCGCGGTTTCTCACCGAAGATGTTCAGGGGCGGTAGGGGGAAATGGCGCTGCTATCCCCTCACTTACCTAATTACTTACACTGATTTAGCGCCGTCCCGTCTTCGCTGCATCTCGAAATGCGTCCGGGGTTGGTGTCATGCCGCGCGCGGAAACCCCTCGGCTTTTGAGCACCTACTTTGCGTGTTGAATTCAGGTCGACGTTTTCGGCACCTGATTTCGTGGCGTTGAATTGAGTGGCTCGAATTCGCGGAACTGCGAATTCGCGTTGACGCGGACTCGCTGACAATGGCATCAACTTATAATTGACACCGGCGCACCTCGTTTAGCACCGGTGAAACGGAAACAGGCCGCGCCTCGCGGCACGGCCTGTCCTTAGAAGTGGCGGCACCTTTACCAGCCTGCGGGCCGCGCCGATCTTGGGGATCAGCGCGGCCCCCCAGCGCAGAATTGCGCTCGTGAGCTACTCTGATGGGCTGTTTCGCAAGGGTTAATCAACTGGTTTCTTGGTAACAGGTCCGTTGAGCTTAGCGGAACGCCGCTCGCGCCCGTTCCTGTGATCATACCGGTGGTCGCTGACGAATCAGGTGACAGGAGCAATATTCCCCTTTGTTCCGACGATGCTAGAGTGTCGGCATGGCCCGTCTGGCGCGCATTATATGCCCTGTGAGAATACGCCGACGCGAATCATAGTTCCCTGAGACCGTCAGGCTAGCGCGTTTAAATATCCCACTCTGGCCCCCCCGATTTGCCTCGCTCCACCAGCCGCGCTATCGCCGCGCGATGTCCAACACCCCCGCCGCCGAGGCCGCCCGCCGGCGCACCTTCGCCATCATCAGCCACCCTGACGCCGGCAAGACGACGCTCACCGAGAACCTGTTGCTGGCCGGCGGCGCGATCCGGGCGGCCGGGGCGGTGCGGGCGCGGGGCGAGCAGCGGCGCACGCGCAGCGACTGGATGAAGATCGAGCGCGAGCGGGGGATTTCGGTCTCGGCCAGCGCCATGACCTTCGACCACGCCGGGCTGATGTACAATCTGCTGGATACACCTGGCCACGAGGACTTCTCGGAAGACACCTATCGCACCCTCACCGCCGCCGACGCCGCGGTCATGGTGCTGGATGCGGCCAAGGGCATCGAGCCGCAGACGCTGAAGCTGTTCGAGGTCTGCCGCCTGCGCGACATTCCGATCATCACCTTCATCAACAAGATGGACCGCGAGGCGCTGGACCCCTTCGCCCTGCTCGACGAGATCGCCTCGAAGCTGGCGCTGGATCCGGCGCCGCTGTTCTGGCCGGCGGGTTCTGGCGCGCGGTTCAAGGGCATGATCGACCTGCGCCACGATCGCTTCCTGCCCTTCCAACGCCAGGCGGCGAGCCCGGCCGCGCCGGTGGCGTTCCGCTCCAACGCCATCGATTCCTATCTGACGCCCGAGGAGCGTGAGGAGGCCGGCGAAGGGGCGATGCTGGTCCAGGAAGCCTCCAAGCCGTTCGACCCGCAGAGCTTTGTGGAGGGCCATATGACGCCGGTGCTGTTCGGCTCGGCCCTGCGCCACTTCGGGGTCGACCAGTTGCTGGAGAGCCTGGGCGCTTACGCCCCGGCGCCGGGGATGGTCGCGGCCACCCGCGCCGGCGAGGAGACCCATGTGGCGCCGGGCGATGACGAGGTTTCCGGCTTCGTCTTCAAGATCCAGGCCAATATGGATCCCAATCATCGCGACCGCATCGCCTTCGTGCGCCTGACCTCCGGCCGGTTCAGCCGGGGCATGAAGCTCAAGGCGCAGAACACCGGCCGCCAGATGAGCGTCAATGCGCCGATCCTGTTTCTCGCCTCCGATCGCGAACTGGCCGAGGAGGCCTTCGCCGGCGATGTGATCGGCATTCCCAACCACGGCGTCCTGCGGGTCGGCGACAGCCTTTCGGAAAGCGGCCAGCTGCGTTTCGCCGGCCTACCCAATTTCGCGCCGGAAATCCTGCGCCGGGTGCGGGTGACCGATCCGCTCAAGGCCAAGCACCTCAAGAAGGCCCTGGAGGGCCTGGCCGAGGAGGGCGTGACCCAGCTTTTCCGCCCGACCCTGGGATCGGACTTCGTGGTCGGCGCCGTTGGCCAGCTCCAGTTCGAGGTGATGGCCGACCGGCTGGGCGGCGAATATGCCCTGGACGTGGTGTTCGAGCCGGCGCCCTACGCCGAGGCGCGCTGGCTTTCCGCCGCCAAGGCGGACCTGGAAGACTTCGCCTCCAAGCACCGCACGGCCATGGCCAGCGATATCGACGGCGCCCCGGTCTTCCTGGCCAAGTCGGCCTGGGAGATCGGGTATCTGGCCGAGCGGTTTCCCAAAGTGGCCTTCGAGCGGACCAAGGAGCGGGGGTGATGGAGGCCGTCTACGGGACGCCGCCGGCCGAACTAGCGGCGGCGGCGCCGGACGCTCTTCAGACCTCGCCGCTGATCGTCGATAGCCAGGCCCTTGAGGCCCTTGAAGGCGGATCGCTGAGCCGCTTCGTGGTCGGCGCACCGCCAGGAACCCTGGAGCGGCGATATGTGCTGGCCCAGGCCCTGCGCGCCCTGGCGGCGGGGGGCGAGCTTATCGCCCTGGCCCCCAAGGACAAGGGCGGGTCGCGGCTGCGCAAGGAACTGGAGGATTTCGGCTGCGAGGTGCGCGAGACCGCCCGGCGCCATCACCGGATCTGCGCCGCCACGCGCCCGGCCGAACCGGTCGGGCTGGAGGCGGCCATCGCCGGCGGCGGGCCACAGATCGCGCCGGCGCTGTGCCTCTGGTCGCAACCGGGCGTCTTCAGCTGGGACCGGCTCGATCCGGGCAGCGCCCTGCTGTTGGACCACCTGGGCGAACTCGCCGGGCGCGGCGCCGACCTGGGGTGCGGCGTCGGCGTGCTGGCGCGCGCGGCGCTGGAGTCCGGGGCCGTGAGCGAAATCCTTCTCGTCGATCTCGACCGGCGGGCCGTGGAGGCGGCGCAACGCAACATCGCCGACCCACGCGCCCTGTTCCTACAGCATGACCTCAGGCGGCCGCCCGCGGGCCTGACCGACCTCGACTTCGTGATCATGAACCCGCCCTTCCATGCCGGCGGGGCCGAGGACCGGGGTCTGAGCGCGGCCTTCGTCGGCGCGGCCGCCCAGGTTCTGCGCAAGGGCGGGGTCTGCCGTCTGGTGGCCAATGTGGCCCTGCCCTACGAGGCCCTGATGGGGCCGATGTTCGCCAGCGTGACGCACCTGGCGCGCGCGGGCGGCTACAAGATTCTCGAGGGCCGCAAATGAGCCGCCCGCCCGCCGCTCGGCTCGACCGGCTGCTGGCCAATCTCGGCTATGGCTCGCGGCGGGAGGCGCACGCGCTCATCGCCCAGGGCTCGGTGACGCTCGATGGCCAGCGGCTGCGCGATGTGGGCCAGAAAATACCGGTGACCGCCGATCTCGTCGATCGCATGCGGGTTCAGGGCCGGCCGCTCGATCCGCCCGCGCCCTTGACCTTGATCCTCCACAAGCCGCTGGGCGTCGTCTGTTCGCACAAGGAGGCGGGCCGCAGCCTCTATGAGCTCCTGCCGCCGCGCTGGCGGTCTCGGGATCCGGCGCTCTCCTCGATCGGACGGCTGGACGCCGACACCACCGGCCTGCTGCTCCTCACCGACGACGGCGACCTGCTGCACCGGGTGATCTCGCCGCGCAGCCACATCGCCAAGCGCTATCACGTGACCCTCGACCGCCCGCTGACCGGCGAGGAAGGCGCGCTGTTCGCCGCCGGCACCCTGATGCTGGAGGGTGACGCCAAGCCGCTGGCGCCCGCGCGCCTGGAGCCTCTGGGACCGAGCGTCGCCTGGCTGACCATCACCGAGGGCCGCTATCATCAGGTGCGGCGGATGTTCGCCGCCATCGGCAATCATGTGACCGCCCTGCACCGAGACCGCATCGGGGCCTTGGGCCTGCCGGGCGATCTGGCGCCCGGCGCCTATCGCGTCCTGTCCCCTGCCGAAATGGCGGCGATCTTCGCCGGCTGAGGCTCGGGCCGGCGGGGAGGTGCGCTGGCATGTCGCAGGCGCGGCGGGCCAAGGGCCATTGCCTGGCGGCTGGCCGCCGTTAGAACAGCCTCGCGCTTCGGGATTCGTTCTCCGAGGCCTCTTGGCGCCGCCGAGGCCATGGCTTGGCGCCGCGTACCCATCAACCCGGCCGACAGTGGGGCTTTGTCATGTCCGTTCGAGGCATTGTGCTTGCGTTGTCCGTGCCGATCCTCACCCTCGCGGCGGGGGGCGCCCGGGCCAATCTGGTCCAGAATGGCGGCTTCGAGGTTTCGGGCTACGCCGCGTCCAATCAGTTCGGCTCCGGCTTCGGCGGCGAGGGCGTGAGCGACTGGACGGCCGGCGGCGGCTATCAGGTCTATTTCTTCTATTCGACGGCGACGAGCGTCTCGGCGAACAGCCAATGGGGCGAGCCGCAGATCCTTTCGGCCAATTTCACGCCCCTGGCCGGCGGTGGAAACGCCTTCGTGGGGTTGGACGCCGACAGCGACTACGACAGCCCGCTCAGCCAATCCATCAGCGGGCTGACCGTGGGCAAGAGCTACGCCGTGTCGTTCGATTGGGGCGGAACACAGCTCACCAACCGCAGCGGCCCGACCACCGAAAAGGTGCAGGTGAGCCTCGCCGACGGCGTAACCACCCAGACCCACACGACCCTCACCGATTCCGAGCCCAGCCAGGGCTTCTCCGGCTGGCAGGCCCAGACCTTCAGGTTCGTCGCCACCAGTTCCACCGAGACGCTCTCGTTCCTCGCCCAGGGCACGCCAAACGGCCTGCCGCCGTTCGTGGTCCTGGACAATGTCTCGATGACCGAGGTTCCCGAGCCGGCCGCCTGGGCGCTGATGATCGTGGGCCTCGCCGGCCTCGGCGGGGCGGCGCGGGTCAGGCGCCGGAAGACTCCGATCGCCGCTTGAGACCGGCCTCATCCAGGCGCCATTTGAACTGATCGAACCGATCCTGGCCGAAGAACGGCTCGCCGCCGAATACCAGCATCGGCACGCCCCAGTGGCCGGCCGCGCGCTGGGCGACCTGGCTTTCCTCCACCACCGCCGCCAGGCGTTCGGCCTCGGCATCGGCCGCGGCTGACAGTTCGTCCGGATCGAGGCCGGCCCTCGCGGCGGCGCGGGCGAGATGATCGCCCTGGTGCCAATTGTCGACCTCGCCGCTCCAGATCACCGCGCTCGCCTCGGCGAGAAAGGCGAGACCCCGCCCGCGCTCGGCGGCGGCCACGCCCATGTGGGTCAGGCGATGGATGTGCGGCTGAGCCTTCGGATAGGTCCGGGTCGCGCGGTCCATGAGCACGGGATCGGGGCGCGGCCAGCGGAGGGGCAGGCCTAGGAACGCGGCCTCGCGGCCGATGTCGATCATGAAATAGCTGAACCAGAGCGGATCGCGGGTCTCGAAGAACTCCGGCGTACGCACGGCCAGGGGATAGACCGGGCGGATGCGGCCGACCACATCGTAGTCGCGCTCAAGCGCCACCAGCCTGGGCGTCACTAGATAGGAATAAGGCGAGCGGAACGACCAATAGAGATCATAGGTCAAGGTCATGGTCGCCTCCCCTTGGCAGGTTCGCTCGGCGACCCAGAAGACCTAGCGGGGCCGCGCTGGGCAACCTACAGTCCGGCTCCAACGGAGGGAACCACTGCGGCAGGGGGAGGCAATCATGCGCGCGAGATGGCTGTGGATCGTGGTCATCGCCTTGCTAATCGCCGGCGGCGGCGCCTGGCTTTTCCGGGGGCCGATCGCCGTGGCGATCATGACCCGGGCCTACGACCGGGCCATGGGCGCCGATCCGATCGCCGGCCTGCCCGATGGCCTGCACGTTGGCCTTTGCGGATCGGGATCGCCCATGCCCGATCCAACACGGGCCGGCCCGTGCACGGTGGTGGTCGCCGGCCGCCAGCTGTTCGTGGTCGATTCAGGCCCGGGCAGCACCAAGAACCTTTCGCTCATGGGCCTGCCGCCAGCCCGGGTAAACGCGATCTTCCTCACCCACTTCCATTCCGACCACATCGGCGATCTGGGCGAGTTGATGCTGCAGCACTGGGCCGGCGGGGCGGCCACGGCCCCGGTCCCGGTCTATGGACCCACGGGCGTCGACCAGGTGGTGGCCGGCTTCGAACAGGCCTACAGCCTCGACAGCGGCTATCGCATCGCCCACCACGGCCCCAAGGTGGTCCCGCCGAGCGGCTTTGGCGGTGCGCCCCACCCCTTCACCATGATCGTCAATGGGCCGGGCCTCACCCTGATCGATCAGCCGGACCTCAAGGTGATCGCCTTTGGCGTCGACCACGGCCCGGTCCGTCCGGCGGTGGGTTATCTCTTCATCTACAAGGGCCGGCGGGTGGTGATCAGCGGCGACACCTCACCCTCGCCGCGCGTCGAGACGGTGGCCCTGAACGCGGATGTTCTGGTGCACGAGGGCCTGGCGCCCGATCTGGTGGCCATCCAGCGCCGGGCGGCCCTGGCCTATGGCCGCGCCAATCTGGCGGCCATCTTCCACGACATCCTCTCTTATCATACGACGCCCGAACAGGCGGCGACGATCGCCAAGGACGCCCATGTGCGCTACCTCCTCTTCACCCACGTCATCCCGCCCCTGCCGCTGGACGCCCTGGACGGTCCGTTCCTCGGCCGCTCGCATGACATCTATAAGGGCCCGATCCGCGTGGGCCATGACGGCGATTTCCTGACCCTCCCGGCCGGGAGCACGGAGATTCGCCGGACCAATCTGCTGCACCGATTCATCTGAGGCTCGCTTCCGATGAACGCCGACGAATCCATCGCCCTCAGCGGCGCGCCCGGCTCGCCCTATACCCGCAAGATGCTGGCGGTTCTGCGCTATCGGCGAATCCCCTACCGCCTGCTGCCGCCCGAAGGGCCGGCCCTGACTGGTCTGCCGGCGCCCAAGGTGCGTCTGCTGCCCACCTTCTATCTTCCGGGTTCGGACGGCGCCCTCGAGGCGGTGGTCGATTCGACGCCCATCATCAGACGATTGGAAATGGATCGCCCCGGCCGATCGGCGATTCCCGTCGATCCGGCCCTCGCCTTCATCGACGCGCTGATCGAGGACTATGCCGATGAATGGCTTACCAAGGCCATGTTCCACTACAGATGGGCCTATGCGCCCGACATCGAAAAGGCCGGCCGCCAGCTTCCGCTTTGGCGCAAGCTATCGATCCCAGACGATACCCTGGCCCAACTGGCGGCGGCGATCAGCAGACGACAGATCGACCGGCTCTATGTGGTCGGCTCCAACGCCATCACCGGCCCGGTGATCGAGGCCAGCTACCGGCGCTTTCTTCAGGCGTTCGAGGCACATCTGACCAAGCTGCCCTTTCTCATGGGCGAAAGGCCCGGCGCGAGCGACTTCGCGATCCATGGGCAGCTCACTCAACTGGCCCAGTTCGACCCCACGCCGAGCGCGCTAACGATGCAAATCGCGCCGCGGGTCCACGCATGGGTCAGCCTGATGGAAGATCTTTCCGGCCTGGAGCCAAGCGAAGACGGCTGGATCGACGTGCGGGCCATTCCAGCCACCTTGACCGCCGTGCTTGGCGAGATCGGCCGGGTCTATCCGCCGGTGATGCTGGCCAACGCCTCGGCGATCGCCGCGGGCGCGCGGACGCTGGAGACGATGGTGGAGGGTCAAAGGTGGACTCAGCCACCCTTTCCCTATCAGGCTAAGTGTCTGCAATGGCTGAAAGATTCGCGCGCCAATCTGGATGCGGAGGCGCGCCACCGGGTTGACGCGGCCCTGGCCGGCACGGGCTGCGAGGCCCTGTTCGCTTGAGGCCGCGCCTTGACCGATTCGCGATCCTTTCCGATACGGTCGCCCAAGAATTTCGAAAGGAAGGACGCCATGATGTCTCCGTCGCGTTTTGCTTTACCCATCGCCATCGCCATCGCCATCGCCGCCGCCGGCCCGACCTTGGCCCAGACAGCCGCCCCTTCACCGCGCGAAACGTGCCGCTCCTCGGCCCTTTCGCTCTGCCCGACCGAGGCGATGAGCGGGGACATGCCCGGCGTGCGCGCCTGCCTGATGAAGAACCTCGCCAAGGCCACGCCCGAGTGCCAGGCGGCGGTGAAAGCCGTTCAGGCCAAGATGGCGGCGGCCAAGGCCGCCTCGGCCCAGCCCGCGGCGCCCGCCGGGCATTGACGGCCCAGGGCGGCGGGGGTTTGGTGCTTCCAACGACATAGGGAGAACCGCCATGGCCGATGACGCCGCCCCCCACCGGCTCGCTCTGGAAGAGATTTCCCTGTGGCCGGACGGACCTCCGGGCGGCGTGAACGCCAACCAGCCGCCGGAGAGCACGTTCCGCAATCCCGCCGCCAGCGGCGTGACGACGACCACAATGCTGCGCAATGTCTCCTCGCCGACCCTCACCCCCTATCCGCCCGACCCCGCCAAGGCCAATGGCGTGGGGGTGATCGTCTGCCCAGGCGGCGGCTGGAGCATTCTGGCGTGGGAGCACGAGGGCGTGGACGTGGCCAAGTGGCTGGCGGCCAAGGGCTACGGCGCCTTCCTCCTGAAATATCGCGTCAACCCCACCCCGGCGGACCCGGCGGAATTCACCGCCCAGGCCACGGCGCAGGCGGAGATGCTGGCGGTGAAGCGATCGGCCGCCGAGGCGCTGAACACCATCACCAGCCTGATCAAGGGGCCCAATATCGTCGGCGGTCGAAAGATGGCGGCGGACGACGGTCGCCGGGCCGTGGCCCTGGTGCGGGAGCGCGCCGGCGAGTGGGGGATCGATCCGGCCAAGGTCGGCATGATCGGATTCTCCGCCGGCGCCTTCCTGGTCACCGACGTGGCCCTGGAACCCGGCGGCGCGCCCCTGGCTTTCGTGGCCCCGATCTATGGCGGCGTCACCGATGGCAAGGTCGTCGGGCCGGACGCCCCGCCGCTCTTCACGGCCGTGGCCCAGGACGACGGCTTCTTCATCAAGACCAGCCTGCGGCTGTTCGAGGCCTGGGTCGACGCCGAGCGTCCGGCGGAACTGCACGCCTACACCCGAGGCGCCCACGGCTTCGGCTTCGCCCGCCAGGGCATGCCCGTCGATGGCTGGCCAGACGCCTTCGCCGAGTGGCTGAAGGACCGGGGCCTGAGCTAACCGCCGCTCCGACGGCCAGATGGCCCTTGCCCCGGGGCCTCCAAAACCTCCATGGTCGCGCCAAACACGATCAGAGGTGAGGAGACCCGAGCATGGCCATCGATTTCGAGATTCCGCCGGAGGCCAAGGCCGTCCGCGAGCGTGTGCGCCAGTGGGTGCATGACGAATGCATCCCGGCGGAAAAGCGGCTCATGGAAGGCGCCGACTACAAGACACTGCTCGGCGAGCTGCGCACCAAGGCGCGGGCCCAGGGCCTGTGGTGTCCGTTCATTCCCAAGGAACACGGCGGCATGGGCCTGGGGCCCCTGGCCAACGCCCTGGTGCAGATGGAGCTCGGCCAAAGCCACCTGGGCGCCCTCTCCATGAACACCCAGGGCCCGGACGACGCCACCATGATGACCCTGCTGGCGCACGGCACAGACTATCAGAAGGAGAAGTTCCTCAAGCCGCTGCTCAATGGCGACAAGCGCATCTGCTATTCCATGACCGAAAAGGCCGCCGGGGCCGACGCCACCGGCATGCAGACCCGGGCGGTCAAGGACGGCAACGAGAACTATGTGCTGAACGGCGAGAAGTGGTTCTCCAGCGCCGCCAGCGTCGCCGATATCGCCCTGGTCATGGCCAAGACCGATCCGGACGCGCCGCGCCACCAGCAGTTCAGCACCTTCATCGTCGAGCTGCCCAATCCCGGTTATCGGATCATCCGCGACATCGACACCATGGGCATCGAAGGCCCGCTCTCGCACATCCTGGGCGGCGGCCACTCGGAGATCGAGATCAAGGATCTGGTGGTGCCGGCGGAGAATCTGCTGGGCGGCGAAGGCGGCGGCTTCAACATGGGCCAGCATCGCCTGGCCTACGGCCGCCTGCGCCATGGCATGCATAATGTGGCCATGGCCCAGCGGGCGCTGGACATGGCCGCGGCCCACGTCTCCAAGCGAACGACCTTCGGCAAGAAGCTTTCCGAACGCCAGGGCGTGCAGTGGATGCTGGCCGATTGCGCCAGCGAACTCTACATGGCCCGGCTGATGCTGCTGCACATCGCATACAAGGCCGAGAAGGGCATGGACATCCGCCAGGAAAACTCCATCGCCAAGGTGTTCCTGGCCCATATGGTGCACAAGGTGGTGGATACCGCCATCCAGCTCCACGGCGCCCTGGGCTACAGCCGAGATACGCCGCTGGCCGCCTGGTACACCCACATCCGCGCCCAGCGGCTGGTTGACGGCCCCGACGAGGTGCACCGCTGGACGGTGGGCCGCAATGTGCTCAAGGCCTATGAAGCCCACGGCACCACGGCCTCGGCGGCGGGCGGAGATCTTATTTAGGCGGTGACGAAGCGGCGGTGGGCTGCGCCGCCGCCGGCCGTTCCGCCTGTGCCGGGCCGAACACCGGCCCGCCGACATAGGAGAGGTAGATGTTTCTCTGACCGCGCGAGATATAGACCCTGTGAGCGCGGAAGAAATCCACGCCCAGCAGCATTTGCGGCGCTTCTTTCAGGCTAGCGTCTGGTCCGATCGCCATCCGTCGGTTGGCGCTGAAACTATCGGAGAACTCCAGGCGGGCGTTCCTGATCACCTCGTCGCCGACGCCAAAGGTGGAGAAGACGGCGACGCAGGTGGAGCCGCCGCACTTATCTCCACTTCGGCCCAAATCCGCGTCGACCACGCCGGGCGAATCCCAGGTGACGCCGGCGATCGCGGCCGCCGTGCTGGTCAAGGATGAGACCGCCGAGCCGGTGTCGAGCAATCCAAGCAGTGGCGCGCCATTTAGCGTAACCGGGATTTCCATCTGACCGGCGGATCTCGTGGAGATCGACGTCACGGAGTAGGCCGAACCCCAATAGACCAGTTGATCCCCCTTGCACTCTTTCGGGTCGAAAAACCGGATCCGGTTGTGGGGAAAGTCAAACTCGACGTCATCTCGCAGAAGGGTTTCAGCGCCAAGCACGCCCGAGGCCTCGGACTTGCGCCGTTCGGTGACAAACATCCGCACGTCTTCGGCGGTCATGTTTCCGATGATGACCGTGTCGATGTGAGCGATCCGCACCGCGGTGGCCCCGCCCGCGCCGTGGTCCACCTTTCCGATGGGAGGCTCAGGCGTCAGGCCAAGGCTCGCCGCCGCGTCGGCGAACAATTGACTCGCTTCCGACCCCGTATCCACGGTCAGCCGGACGGTGTGGCCATTGATGGTCGCGTCGACCATGGGCAGACCGCCGACAAAGGTCACCGGCATTTCGCGAAGCTCGCGCATACGGCAAGCGCCGCGCGCGGCCGGAGGCCCCAGGGCCATTAGAAACACAACCAAGCCGCAGCAATAAGCTCTCACGGCGCTCCCCCCCTTAGAGTAGGATGGTCTTAGACGGAATCGTCTAAAGGCTTAATCCTGCTCTAGATTCAAAAGTGTAGAGCCTGATCCACCCTCCACATCTGTTCCGCATAAAGGGACCAGGCTCTCCTGAGCCGCCATACTTTCCCTTTAGCGCCACGGGTCAACCTTCACCGGCAGCCTTCTCCAGCCGCGCCCAGATCGCCGTCACCCTGTCGCGCATTATCAGCGCCTCGGCCCATCGGTCGGAAAGCTCCAATCCGTCGGGGCCGGTGATCGCATAGGGCGGCGGCCCGAGTTCGCACAGGAAGGTCGCGGTGGCGCCTTCTCCCGCCCGCGCGCGCCATGACGCGAGGCCGTAGGTCCACCAACCCTCGAAACGCGCGACCCAGCTCTGGTGATGAGCAAAGCCTATCGGCACCTGGATCTGTTCGTTGGACGCCACGCGGCCCTGGAAGGCCCATGACCGGTCGAGCACCGTCGCCATCATCGCCTCGTCCCGCGCATCGACGGCCGGCGAGAATTCCCGGTCGATGACGAAGTGGCTGAGGTCGGCGGTCAGCGCGAGATCATCGATGGCCGCGAGCATGGCCAGCGTCGGAAAGAGGTCGTTGAGCAAGCCGTGGCGATGGGTCTCGAATAGCAGGGGCACGCCGGCCTCGGCGGCGATGTCGATCCACCGACGCGCCACAGCGATCATGTCTTGGAGGTCACGCGGCATGACCTGGCCGATCACGCTCAGGAACGGAGAGCCGAAGTCGCGCGCCATGCCCAGCATCAGCCTCAGTTCATCATCGCTTTTGGGAAAGCCGTTGAAGAGGCATTTGAGGCCATGGCGCGCGAACAGTGGGCGGGCCGCGTTCGCGGTCGGCACATCGCTCATGGCCAGATCCAGCGCCATGCCGTCGAAGCCGGCGCCGGCCACACGCTCGAAGCTCTCTTCCAGCGACAGTTCAGCGTCGCCCGGCCGCCGCCGCTCCATCGCCCATAGCGATTGGTAGAATTCCAGACGCTGCAATCTTAAGCCGCCACGCGACGTTGGGATTTCAGATAGGCGAAGATATCGCGCTGGGCCTCCAGATATCCGCGGGTGACGACCGGATGATCGAGCCGGGCCTCGATCTCCCGATGCAGGGCCGGCAAGGCGTGGAAGGGCACGCCGGGAAAGCTGTGATGAGCGGTGTGGTAGGACATGTTCCACACCAGCCAGCGCATCGGCGCCGGACCCCGAAGTGTGCGGGTGTTGCGGAAGGTGTCCGGATCATGGGGAAGGCCGGTATGCTCGCCCATGTTCTGGAGTTGGTGGAACCATTTGGTCAGGAACATCGGGGCGATCCAAACGGTCAGCGCGGCCCAGGAGCCCAAGGCGATGGACAGCGCGGCGATCGCCGCCCAGAGCGCCACCGTGATCCTGTTCTCGCGCACGACGATCGCCCGTTCGCGCGGCCCCAGCCAATAGGCGTCTTCCAGCCCCTGGCCGGCGGCGGTCCGGAGGATGCCGGTGACCCGGCGCCACCAGAAGCTCACGCCCGAGAAGTCGAGCAGATAGGTAGTGAGGGTATAGGCGCCCGCCATGATCTCCGGGTCACGTCTAGGATCGTGGGTGGCGCGGTGATGAGCGAAATGGATGAAGCGGTCGGTGTAGAACGGGTTGAGGGTGGCGAAGCCGAAGAGGTGGCCGACGAGGTCGTTGAGCCATTTGGTGCGGAACACGGTCCAGTGGCTCAGTTCATGCTGGCCGGCGTAGAGACAGTTGATCAGCACGCCCTGGATCAGGAAAAGCGGCAGCCAGAGCGCCGGCGATGTCGGAACCAGGACCGCCAGTCCGGTGGTCGACGCCGCGATCGCGCCAATATGGCTCGCGGTCTGGACCCAACCTCGAAGGTCCGACCGTTGGCTGAGCGCCCGCAGGCGCTCGCGGTTGACCACCTTCAGGCCTCTGGGCGCGATCCAGTCATCCATGGCCAAGAGGCTTACCCCAAGATTGGCGCCCCGCGCCATGTGGGCAGGTTACATCGCCGCCCGGTCCCATTAGCCTCCGGGGATTGAACAGAGGCGAGCGCCGATGGCTGAAAAAGTGATCGTCATCACCGGAGCGGGGAGCGGGATCGGCCGGGCGGTGGCCCTGGCGTTCCTCGCCCAAGGCGAGGCCGTGGTCCTCGCCGGTCGGCGGCTCGAGGCCCTGGAGGAGACCGTGTTTCTGAGCGGCGCGGGCGATCGCGCCCTGGCCGTCGCCACCGACGTCGCCGATCCGGCATCGGTGAACACGCTCTTCGAAGGCGCCGTCGAAAGGTTCGGCCGGATCGACGTGCTGTTCAACAACGCCGGTCGCGGCGCGCCGCCCGCGCCGTTCGATGAGCTGCCGGTGGAGACCTGGGACAAAGTGGTGGCCGTCAATCTGACCGGCGCCTTCCTGTGCGCCCAGGCGGCCTTTCGCCAGATGAAATCCCAGACGCCCCGGGGCGGGCGGATCATCAACAACGGCTCGATCTCGGCCCATTCGCCGAGGCCACGATCGGCCGCCTACACCGCGACCAAGCACGCGATCACCGGCCTCACCAAGTCCATCGCCCTGGATGGCCGGCCCTTCGACATCGCCTGCGGCCAGATCGATATCGGCAACGCCGCCACCCCGCTCACCGCCGCCATGGCCACGGGCGTGCCTCAGGCCGACGGCAAGGTCGTCCCCGAGCCGGTGATGGACGTCAAGGATGTCGCCCACGCCGTCCTGATGATGGCGAACCTGCCGCTCTTAGCCAATGTGCCGTTCATGACCATAATGGCCACCAACATGCCGTTCATAGGCCGGGGGTGAGCTCCCCCTTAGACGGCTCCCTTGGCGATCAGGCTGTTGGCGCAGTCCAGCACGGTCTCATCCATCGGCCTCGCCTTCCAGCCGAGCAGACTCCCGGCCTTGGCCGAGGAGAAGGTGCGCTTGCGCCCGAGACTTGGCGTCACAGACTGAAGGTCGCGGTCGAACAGGGAGACGATGCGCAGCAGCAGGTCTGGCGCATTGCGGGTCGGCACCTTGGCCGCCTTGGCGCCCAGGCGCTGGCGCAGCATGGCCGCCAGATCGGCCATCCAGGCGAAATCGCCGGCGGCGATGAATCGCTCGCCCGCCGCCTTCGGATCGGTCATGGCGCGGAGGTGCAGATCGGCGACATCACGGACATCGACGATGTTGAAGCCGAGCCTGGGCAGTCCGGGAATCTTGCCTGACAGCAGACGCTGAACGACCTGCACCGAATCGGAGAAATCGGCGCTGAGCACCGGACCCAGCACCAGGGCGGGATTGACCACCGTCAGGCTGGTCGATCCGCCGGAGGTCTTGATCAGGTCCCAGGCGGCCCGTTCGGCGATGGTCTTGGACCGGGTATAGCCGGTGACGCCGGGCTCATCGGGATCGGTCCATGCCGTCTCGTCGCTGTCGCCGTCCGGCCCGGCCGAGCCGGGGTTCACGGCCGCCACCGAAGAGGTCATCACCACCCGCGTGACCCCGGCCTTGATCGCCGCATTGATGGCGCGCAGGGCCCCGTCCCTTGCCGGAGCGATCAGGTCGTTGGGATCCTTCGGTTCCGGGACGCCGAGCGGCGAGGCCACATGCAGTACATATTCGGCGCCGGCCGTCGCCTCATCCCAGCCGGCGTCGCTGGAAAGATTGGCCGCGTGAAAGCTCAGGCGGTTGCCCGGATCGACCACGCTGGCGATCGCCGCCCGCGCCGCCGGCTCCTTGGCGAGGTCGCGCACCGTGGCGCGCACCGTATAGCCCTGCTGCAATAGTCCGATCACGCACCAACTGCCGATAAAGCCGGACCCGCCGGTCACCAGCACCGTCCCCGTTTCGCTCATCAGAGGCTCCTCCGCCAATCTGAACATTGATAAGATAGCTTTGGCTTGGCCGCAAGGGGATTGGCAATTGTGGCGATGGCGAGGCGGTTGACTTGGGCCCCGGCGCGGCCTAGCAAGGGCCTGTCGGCGTCGGGCCGGCCATCAATTTCGAGCGAGCCGTATTCAAAGCATGTCGAACGCTGCTTTCACATCCGTGGTTATGGCCCGGAAGGCGCCCGACGGCGTCGGCCGTGCCCATGCCGCTCGCGAGGAGATTTCCGCCTAGGGTTCGCCAACAACAGAACCCCGACGTTTCACCCCTCCCGAGCCCAAGGCGCTTCGGAGGGGTTTTTTGATTCCCCCATCGGCGTCTCCCGGGCTCGGGCCAGTTCAAGGCTCAAGTCGGTGACCGATTTGATTGACAAGACAGTTCAGGCCACCGTGCTCGGAAGAGCGCGAGCGCCATCGCACGCCTGGGCGCCATGGATCGCCGAGGCGCGGGCGCTGGGCATACTGGCCACGCCCTTGATCCTCACCCAACTCGCCCAGATGGCGATCTTCACCACCGATGTGATCATGCTGGGCCGGCTCTCCAAGACCGCCCTGGCCTCGGCGGCGATCGGCAATACGGTGTTCTATTTCGCCTGGCTGATCGGCGGCGGACCGGCCGCGGCGGTCTCGCCGATGATCGCCCATATCCTGGGCGAGCGCGCCGGCAACAGGGGCGGGGTGCGCGCCTCCCTGCGCATGGGCCTGTGGTCGGTGGCCATCTGCTCCCTGCCGATGATGGCGGTGCTGTGGTTCGCCGGGCCGATATTGCTGGCCCTGCGCCAGGATCCGGTGCTGGCCGAGGGAGCCGGCAAGTTCGTGGGCATGCTCTCCTTCGGCCTGCCGTTCTCGCTGGGCTATATGGTGCTGCGCAACTTCACCACGGCGCTGGGCAAGCCGCGCGCGGGCCTGTGGGTCATGGGCTTGACGATCGCCTTCAACGCCCTAGCCGGCTACACGCTGATCTTTGGCCACTTCGGCGCGCCGCGCCTGGGCATCGTCGGTTCGGGGATCGCCACGGCCTCGTCGGCGGCGTTCAGCTTCGTGGCCATGCTGGCGATCATCGGGGCCACGCCGTCCCTGCGCGCCTATCGGATGTTCCGCCGCTTCCACAAGCCGGTGACCGTGAAGCTGGCCGAGGTGTTCCGCCTGGGCCTGCCGATCGGCCTTTCCATGATCTTCGAGGCTATGCTCTTCAACAGCATGACCCTGGTCATGGGCACGTTCGGCGCGACGTCCCTGGCCGCCCACCAGATCGCCATCAACATCGCCTCGATCACCTTCATGGTTCCGCTGGGCGTGGGCATGGCCTCGACGGTGCGGGTGGGTCTCGCAACCGGCGCGGGAGACAAGCGCGGCGCCCAGCGGGCGGGCCTCACCGCCATGGCCATGGGCGTGGGCTTCATCACCGTCTGCGGCGTGATCCTGGCCCTGTTCGGCGGACAGCTGGCGTCGCTCTATCTGGCGGGCCGGGCGCGGAGCGACCTGCAGGTGATCGCCATGGCCGCGCTCTTCCTCAAGGTGGCGGCCGCCTTCCAGGTGTTCGACGCCCTGCAGGTGGTAGCCGGCCAGTCGCTGAGGGGCCTGAAGGACGCGCGCGTGCCGATGCTGATCGCCGCCGGCTGCTATTGGCTGGTGGGGGCGCCGATCTGCCTTTTCCTGGGCCTGACCCTGCACATGCAGGGCTTCGGGATCTGGATCGGCCTGGCCATCGCCCTGGGCGCGGCGGCGGTCGCCCTGTGTGGGCGGTTCGCCATGCTCATGCGGCGATAGGAACCTTGGGGAGCGCGGCGCCTGCGCGCTCCCCGACGGCGCCAGGCCTTAGAGGCCCAATCGCGCGAATTGCGAGGCCGGGGCGCCGATGGCGGTAAGCGCGGCCGCCAGCCGATCCGCCGCCCCCGCCTCCTCCGCCCCGCCGGCGAGATTGGTCGTCTCCTCGGGATCATCCCCGAGATCATAGAGGTGGTTGCCGGTGAACCGGCTCGCGGCCCAGAACGGAACCCTGTCGCCGGCCTCCCAGATCTGGCGCAGGACCGGAACGGGACTTCCCGGCATCCGGTCCAGAGCGGCGCGATCGTCAGGCAGGGGGAGTTCCTGGGCGCGGGTCAGGACGTGGGTCGGCATGGTCGACCAGCGGTTGGAGTACATGGCCAGCGGCGCGTTGGCGCCGGCCGGCGCCCGGACGTACTTGCTGTTCTTCTCGATGAGCTGGACCTCCCGGCCCCAGACACCGGCCAGAACATGATCACGCACCGAAGAGGCCTCGCGCGCCAGCAGCGGCAGAAGCGAGACGCCGTGGGTGGCCTGACGCACCTGCTCGATGCCGAACACATCCCCCAGCGTGGCGAAGAGATCCACGCTGGTGGTCAGGGCGTCGCACTTGCCGGCCGCCACGCCAGGCGCGGCGATCAGCATCGGGATGTGGGCGATGGGTTCGAACAGCGGCGCGCCGGGCTTACCCCAGATGTCCCGCTCGCCCAGATAGTGGCCATGATCGGTGCACAGGATCACCAGGGTCTCATCCCAGAGATCGCGCGCGTCGAGGACGTCGAGCATCTTGCCTAGCCACGCATCGATCATGGTCAGCTTGCCGCCATAGCTGGCGCGGATCTGCCGGGCCTGGCGTTGGGTGATCACGCCCTTTTCGATCCCGCCGACGACATAGGGCGGCCAGATGAGGTGCGGCCCTTCCCAGTCAGGATCGTAGCGGCTGGCGTAGGGTTCGGGGGTGTCGAAGGGCTCGTGCGGATCGAACTCGTCGATCATCAGGAAGAAGCGTTCGTGGACGCCGGCGTTCTCCTCCAGCCAGCGGGCGCCAGCGGCCAGGGTGCGGGGGCCGGGAAAATCGGCTTCGCCGCGGAAATAACCGCGTGAGTCATCATAGGGCATGTGGCCGCGGCCGAAGGCCGGCGCGCCGGCCCAGGAGGGGTCGGGCCGGGTCTTCCAGGCGTCGCCCTCATGGCCGCGCTGATAGTCCCAGGCGTTGAAATCAACGTGATAGTTCTCGCCACCGGTCTCGAAGAGGTGGGGATGGTCGGTGATCAGTTGCGAGACCACCCCGGCGGCGCGCAGATGCATGGTGATCGCGTCTTCCCAGATCTCCACCGAGCCCCAGGGACGCCAGAGGAAATCGAGCGCGCCGCAGAGAATGTCGTGGCGGGCCGGCATGCAGGGCAGAGAACCGACATAGTGACGCGTGAAACGCGTCGAGCGGTCCGCCAGGCGATCGATATTGGGCGTGGCGAACTCGGCCCCGCCATAGCAGCCGAGCATGTGCCGGTTGAGGCTGTCGAGCAGGATCAGGACGACATTGCGAACCGGCTTCAAAAGATCAGCTTGCCTCCCACCAGGGCCAGGGTCGAGGCCAGGATCGGTCGCAGCACATTGTCCGGCGCCCGGGAGGAGAGAAGACTGCCGATGATGATGCCCGGGATCGAGCCGGTGAGCAGGGAGAATAGCAGGTGGAAATCCACCGAGCCCATCATCCAATGCCCGAGGCCGGCGAGCAGGGTCAGAGGCACGGCATGGGCGATATCCGAACCGACCAGCCGGGCGGCCGGCATTTTTGGATAGAGGATCAGCAAAACGGTCACGCCGATCGCCCCGGCGCCCACCGACGAAAGGGAAACCAGCACGCCCAGCACGGCGCCCAGGGCGACGGTGATCGCCGTGACCCGGCCCGGCTCCATCTCGCCCACACGCTTGGCGAAGAACGCCAGGATCATCCGGCGAAACAGGATGGCGACAGCGGTGAGGATCAGGGCGGCGCCGAGCACCGTGGTGATCACGCCATGGGTGGTGTCGATCTTCTTGCTGAAGTGGGAAAGGGCAAACAGCGTGAGCGCGGTGGCCGGCACGCTGCCGGCGGCGAGCTTGGCGACGATCGGCCAATCCACCGTGCGGCTGGCGCCATGCACCACGGTCCCGACGCTCTTGGTGGCCGCCGCATAGAGTAGGTCGGTGCCGACCGCCGTGGTCGGGTGGATGCCGAAAACGAGAACCAGCAAGGGCGTCATCAACGATCCGCCGCCGACGCCGGTGAAGCCCACCAGCAGGCCGACGGCGAAGCCCGACACCGAATAGAGCGGATTGATCAAGTGGAGGAAATTCATACTAACCCCATCCGCTTTACACCTTGGCGGTCGTCGCTAACCCCGGGTCGCGAGATCGTCAATGGCGCTCCGTCCGGGCGACGCCTTCGACAAAAGCCGGACACGCGGCGCTCCTTGGCTGACGCCGCCGACCACGGCGGCCGCTTCGAAACCATGCCGGCGCGCCAGATTCAGCACCGCGCCAGCCTTTGCGGCGGCCGCCGCGATTAGCAAACCGCCGCTGGTCTGAGGATCGCACAGGATGTCGCGGCGCCAGGCGGGAATGTCATCGGCGCCATCGACCGCCTCACCGTAGCTTTCCCAGTTGCGCGTCGCCGCGCCGGTGCGCACGCCGTCCTTGGCCAAAGCCTCCACGCCAGCCAGCAACGGCGGCCCGACGAATATCTCGGCGGCCAGTCCAGAGCCCCGGCACACCTCCAGGGTGTGGCCCAGAAGGCCAAAGCCGGTGACGTCGGTCACGGCATGGACGCCTTCTTGATCCGGGAGTTCGGCGCCGAGGGCGTTGAGCTGGGTGGTCGAGGCGATCAGCGCCGCATAGCCGTCCGAATCGAGCCGGCCCTGCTTGAACGCCGCGCTGAGCACGCCGACGCCCAGAGCCTTGGTAAGGATGAGAACATCGCCCGCCCGGGCGCCGCTGTTCTTGAGCACCTTGTCGGGATGGACGAGACCCAGAGCCACCAGGCCGTAGATCGGCTCGACGCTGTCAATGGAATGGCCGCCGGCCACGGGAATGCCGGCCGAGGCGCACACCGCCGCGCCGCCGGCCAGGATCGCGCCGATGGTCTCGGTCGAGAGCCGGTTCACAGGCATGCCGACGATGGCCAGCGCCAGGATCGGCCGGCCGCCCATGGCGTAGATATCCGAAAGGGCGTTGGTCGCCGCGATCCGGCCGAAGTCGCCAGGATCGTCCACCACCGGCATGAAGAAGTCCGTGGTCGCCACCAGAGCCTGATCGGCGTTCAGCCGCCAGACCGCCGCGTCGTCGGACGTCTCCGATCCGACCAGCAGGTCGGGAAAGACGCCGCCTTGCGGCATGCTCCGCAGGATGTCTCTCAGCACCTTGGGCGAGAGCTTGCAGCCACAGCCGCCGCCGTGGGCCAGGGAGGTAAGGCGAGGCTCGGCCTGAACGGCGGTCATGACACGGTTGACGCGGCGCCGACCAGCCGGGCGATCTCGACGGCGGCGGCCTCCTGATCGGCGCGATTCAGAGCGTCCATGGCGATCGTCCCCAATCGCGGGCGCTGATCGCGCCGGCTCGAGACCTCATAGGCGGGGTCATAGTGAATTTCCACGAGCTCTTCCGCCAGGGCGGCGACGTCGCCCCGCTCGGCCATCGCAAGCCAGGCGGCCAGACGCTTGGCTCCATGACGTCCGGGGAGCGCCTTCAGCGCCTGGGCCAAGGCGTCCCGGTCAGCGGCGATATCGCCATAGGCCGCCAGCAAATAACCGATCCGTGCGGCGCGCGGCGCGGCCAGCTCGACGCGCGGCGCGTTCGCCATCGCCTTCCAGATCACCGGCGGCGTCATGAGCTGGCCGATCTTGCTGGACTCGGCCTCGACCACGATGGGGCGGGTGGGGTCGAGCCTCTCCAGGGCGGCGAGAAGTCGGCTCTCGAACATCTTCTGGCTGGGCTGAGCCATGCCGGCCACCGCGCCGAACAGCGAGCCGCGGTGGCTGGCGAGCCCTTCCAGATCCAGGGTTTGGGCAGCCAGGGCCGAGAGCCGCCCCAGGATCTCAGTCTTGGCCGATCCTGTGTAGCCATCGAGCAGGACAAGATGGGGCGGCGGCGGTTCGCCGTCGTAGAGCGCGGCAGTGACACGCCGACGATAGGTCTTGTAGCCGCCAGCGACCACCGTCACGCGCCAACCCACCTGGGCGAGCACCGTGGCCATGGCGCCCGACCGCTGGCCGCCGCGCCAGCAATAGATGAGGGGCGTCCAGCCGCCGGGTTTGTCCTTCAGCGGCCCCTCGAGATGAACGGCGATATTCCGCGCCACCAGGGCCGCCCCGATCCGCCTCGCCTTGAAGCGCGACTCTTGCACATAGACCGTGCCCACCAGAGCCCGCTCGGCGTCGCTCAGAACCGGCAGGCTGATGGCGCCAGGAATGTGATCCTCGGCGAATTCGGCCGGGCTGCGCACATCGATGATGTCGTCGAACCTCGCGAGGCTCGTCGGATCGAGGCGATCGATGGCTTCGGTCATGGCCGCGAGAGTGTCACGCGGGCGGGCCGGCTGTCGATGTGATGCTCACGTTCCGATTTCCGGTAAAGAGGGCGCCGGCGACTCTCAAACTCGGAGCCCTTCTTGGCCGGCAGTCAGGATTTCGAGGCCGATCCGCGCAATGAGACGGCGCTGATCTGGCTCAACGGCGATCTGGTTTCGCGAAGTGAAGCCAAGGTTTCGTTGTTCGACGCCGGCTTTTCCATGGGCGACGGCGTGTGGGAAGGGCTGCGGCTGCACAAGGGTCGCCTGCTGTTTCTCGAAGCCCATCTGGACCGGCTGTTCGCCGGCGCCGCCGCTATCAAGCTCGACATCGGCCTCACACGGACCGGGATCGAAGCAGCGCTGGCCGAGGTTCTGGCGGCCAACGCCATGACCGATGGGGCCCATCTGCGGCTGATGGTGACGCGCGGGCCGAAATCCACCATCAATCAGGATCCGCGCAACGCGCTCGGCCGGCCCACCATCGCCATCACCGCCGAGCACAAGACCCCAGCCGCGGAGATCGCCGGCGCCGGCTTGCGGCTGGCCACGGTTTCGGTGCGCTGCACCCCGGCGCACATGTTCGACATGCGGCTCAATTCGCACAGCCGGCTCAACCTCATCACCGCCCTCCTGGAGGCGATCGAGGCCGGCGCCGACGAGGCCTTGATGCTCGACCCAGCCGGATGCGTCTCCAGCTGCAACGCCACCAACTTCTTCTGGGCGCGCGATGGGGTGGTGTTCACCTCCGCCGGCGAATTCTGCTTCAACGGCATCACCCGAAGCCATATGATCGAGCTTTGCCGCGACAACGGCCTGGCGATCCAACTGGGGGCCTTTTCACCTGAAGAGGCCCGCGCCGCCGACGAGGCGTTTGTCACCGGCACGCTCGGTGGGATCACCCCGGTGCGCCAGATCGATGACACCGTCTTGCCACCCTGCCCCGGCCCGGTGACCCGGCGTCTGCGCGTTCTCTATGAAGCACTCAAGGACGCCGACGCGGCGGGCGCGCGGCGATGAGCGAGCCGATCCGCATCGCCATGTGGTCGGGGCCCCGCAACATCTCCACCGCCATGATGCGCGCCTTCGAGAACCGGGCCGATACGGCCGTGGTGGATGAGCCCTTCTACGCCGTCTATCTCGATCGCACCGGCGCCGATCATCCGATGCGCGAGGAGACGCTGGCCACCCAGCCCATCGATCCGGCGACGGTGATCGAGCGCTTGATGGGTCCGGTCCCCGTCGGCGCGTCGATCTTCTATCAGAAACATATGACCCACCATATGACGGCCGGCGTGGACACCGGCTGGATGGCGCGCTGCCGCAACGCCTTCCTGATCCGCGCGCCGGAAAAAGTGCTCGCCTCCTATGTCGTCAAACGCCCCGATCCGAGCCTGGAAGACATCGGCTTCGCGCGCCAGGCGGAGCTGTTCGACGAGGTGGCCGACCGCACGGGCGCCGCGCCGCCGGTGGTGGACGCCGACGATGTGCTGGCCGATCCCAGGCGCGCGCTCACCGCCCTGTGTGCGGCGCTGGATATCCCCTTCTCCGAAGCGATGCTCAAATGGCCGGCCGGCCGGCGCGAGACCGACGGCGTCTGGGCGCCGGTCTGGTACGACGCGGTGGAACGCTCGACCGGCTTCGCCGCGCCAAGCACGCGAGCGGCGCCAGCTCTGAGCGCCGAACTCGAGAGGATCGCCGAAGTCGCGCGGCCGCACTACGAGAGGCTGGCGGCCTATCGACTCTGAACAGGGTGTCCGGCGATCGGCGGCGCGGTCACCGGCGGCGCGTTCTCCCAGCCGCCGCCAAGGGCCTGGAAGACGGCCACCTGATCGGTGGAGAGGGTCTGCTCCGAGGCGGCCACGGCTTGATCGGCCTCGATGGACGCCTGCTGAGCGGTGAGCAGGTCGAGGAAGCTGTAGGAGCCGGCCTGAAACTGCACCTGGGCGAGCCGCAAGGCCTCGTTGGCCCGGGTGCGGGCCGCGACGAGGGCGGTGTGGTGATCCAGCTCGGTGGCGAGAAGCGCCAGGGCCTGCTCGGTCTCCTTCAGGGCGGTGAGCACCGTGCCGTCGAAGGTCGCCAGGGCGGCGGAGGCCTGGGCCCGAGCTTCCTCGATGTGGGCGCGGGCGACCAGGGTGTTGGGGAAGCTCCAGGAGATCAGCGGTGGGACGCCGCTGGCGTTGGAGCCGATGCCATAGGCGACCGCCGGTCCGGCGAAGAGGCCGCCGATGGTGGTGGCGGCGCTGCCCACCGAACCACTGAGGGTGACGGTGGGATAGAGATCGGCCGTGGCCACGCCGATGCCGGCGGTCTTGGAGGCGAGCTGGCGCTCGGCCTGGCGCACGTCGGGGCGCCGGCGCAGCAGGGCCGCGCCGTCGCCCACCGGCAAGGGTTGGGTGAGGGTCGGCGGAACGACGCAGGCGGCGGCCTGGACGGGAACCTCGACCGGCGTCTTGCCGATCAGGGCGGCCAGGGTGAAGAGCGCCGCGCGGCGCTGGCCCTCCAGCGGTGGGATCAGCGCCTTGGCCTGCTCGAGCAACACCCCCTGGCGATCGAGATCGAAATCGCCGATGGCGCCGGCGTTGCGTTGGACGACGAAGAGATCGTAGGTCTTCTGGACCGCATCGAGCGAACTGCGGGCGACTGCCACCTGGCGTCCATAGCCGCAGATATTGGCGTAGGCGCTGGCGGTCTCGGCGGCCACGGTGACCCTGACGGCGTCTTCGGCCGCCTGGGCGGCGTCGGCGTTGGCCGAGGCGGCTTCGATGGTGCGGCGGACGCGGCCGAACAGATCGATCTGATAGGCGGCGACGAAGCTGCCGGCGTAGCCCATGCTGGGCCCCTGGCCGAGCTGGACCTGTGTCGATGAGCGGCCATAGCTGGGGGCGAGGGAAAGGTCGGTGGTCGGATAGCGGCCGGCCTTGGCCTCGTCGAGCAGGCCCTGGGCGTAGGCGAGATTGGCGGCGGCGACCTTGAGGTCGTCATTTTCCACCAGGGCCTGCTGGACCAGATTGTCGAGCAAAGGATCGCTATAGAGGCGCCACCAGCCGGGCGGCAGAGGCGCGGATGCGGCGATGGCCGGCGCGGCGGAGACGAAGGCGCCATGGCCTGACGCCGGTGTCGAAGGAGTCCGATAGTTAGGGCCTACCACACAGCCGGCGAGGCCGACGCCAAGCGCGATGACAACCCCGCGCTTCATGTTGGTTTCGGCTCCTGCGCCTGCGGCGGGACGCTGGCCTTGGGCGGCTGCGGCGCCCGGGGGATCCGCTGAGCAAGCGCGCGGAACACTACATAGAAGACCGGGGTGAACAACAGGCCAAAAGCCGTCACCCCGATCATGCCGGCGAACACCGCCGTGCCCAGGGCGACCCGCATCTCGGCCCCGGCGCCGGTGGCGAAAGCCAGCGGGATCACACCGAAGATGAAGGCGAAGGAGGTCATCAGGATCGGCCGCAACCGGGTGCGGCCGGCCTCGGCGGCGGCTTCGTGGCGTTCGAGGCCATGCTCCTCCTCGCCCTGCTTGGCGAATTCGACGATCAGGATGGCGTTCTTGGCCGCCAGGCCGATTAGGACGATCAGGCCGATCTGGGTGAGGATGTTGTTATCGAGGCCGCGCAGATTCACCCCGATCATCGCCGCCAACAGGCACATGGGCACGATCAGGATCACGGCAAGGGGCAAGGTGACGCTCTCGTAGAGGGCGGCCAGGACCAGGTAGACGAACACGACCGCCATCGCGAACACGAGATTGCCGGTGTCGCCCGCCAGCTTCTGCTGATAGGCGAGCTCGGTCCATTCGTAGCCGTACCCCGCCGGCAGCTTCTGCTTGGCCAGGGTCTCCATGGTCGAGAGCGCCTGACCGGTGGAATAGCCGGGCTTCACATCGCCCTGCAGCTCAGCGCTGGGATAGAGATTGTAGCGCAGCACTCGGTAGGCCGAGGTCACATGGCGCAGATTGATCACCGAACCCAACGGGACCATGGCCCCGGAGGCGGACCGCGTCTCCAGGGCGGAAAGCTTGGATTCGTCGGTGCGGAACGGCGCGTCGGCCTGGGCGAACACCTGGAAGGTGTGGCCGAACAGGTTGAAGTCATTGACGAAGGTCGAGCCCAGATAGGTCTGCAAGGCGTTGAACACCGAGCTATCCTTGACGCCCAACATCTCGGCCTTGGTTCGGTCGATATCGGCGAACAGGCTGGGATTCTTGGTGTTGAAGGTGACGAAGGCGCGATCGATCACCGGCGACTTGTTGGCCGCCTGGGCCAGGCTGTTGGTCACGGCCTCCAGTTGTCGCGAGTCGCCGCCGCCCTGACTCTCCACGATCATCTTGAAGCCGCCGGTGGTGCCGATCCCGCGCACAGGCGGCGGCTGAATGATCTTGATGTCGGCGTCGGTGATCGAATCCACCCGTTTGTGCAGATCGGCCACGATCGCGCTTAGGGTGAGGTGGTGTTTCAGCCGATCCTCGAAGGGTTTCAGGATCAGATAGATTTGGCCATTGTTCGAGGAGGTGGTGTTGGTGGTGGCGTCCACGCCGGCGTAGACCGACCCGGCCACGACGCCTGGCGCATCCAATAGCCGGCTGACGAGGTCTTTCATGACCGCGTCTGTGCGGGCGAGGGAAGACCCCGGAGGCAGGGTCGCGGAAATCAGCAGCAGGCCCTGATCCTGCGCCGGAATGAATCCCTGCGGCGTCGCGGCCAATCGCCACCCGGTCAGGGCCAACAGGCCCGCGTAGATGATCATGACAATGGTCGTCAGCCCCACCAGCCGGTGGATCAGCACCGAATATCGCTCGCTGAGCTTGTCGAAGGTGTGGTTGAACAGCAGACCGAAGCGGGCGAGCGGACGGCGACGCCAAGTGACGGACTCGCCCTCCGCCTCATGCGCGTGCGGCTTCATGATCAGCGCCGCCAGAGCCGGCGAGAGCGTCAGCGAGATCACCAGGGAAATCACCGTCGCCGTGGCGATCGTCAGAGCGAACTGCTTGTAGAACTGGCCGGAGATGCCGGTGATGAAGGCCGTCGGCACGAAGACGGCGGTGAGCACCAGAGCGATGGCGACCAGGGCGCCGCCGACCTCGTCCATGGTCAGATGCGCCGCCTCGCGTGGATCCTTGCCCTCGCGCAGATGGCGCTCGATGTTTTCCACCACCACGATGGCGTCGTCGACGACGATGCCGATGGCGAGCACCAGGCCGAACAGGGAGAGGTTGTTCAGCGAGAAATGGAACGCGGCCATGACCGCGAAGGTGCCGATCAGCGAGACCGGTATGGCGACGATGGGAACGACCGCCGCCCGCCAACTCTGCAGGAAGACCATCACCACGACCACCACCAGGGCCAGGGCGATGAACAGCGTCTTCTCGACCTCGGTTATCGAGGCTTGGACGAAGTCGGTGGGGTTGTAGATGATCTTGTAGTCGAGACCGGCGGGAAAGCTCTTCTTGAGCCGCTCCATGGTCGCCTTGATGTTGGCGGCCGTCTGCACGGCGTTGGAGCCCGGCTGTTGCAATACGCCGATGGCGACCGCCGGCTGTTTGTTCAAGAAAGCGTCGGTGGTGTAGTCGGCCGCGCCCAGCTCGACGCGGGCAACGTCGGAGACCCGTGTTACGCGCCCGTCGGTATCTGTCTTGATGATGATCTGGCCGAACTGCTCGGGCGTCGAAAGCCGGCCGAGCGCCTCGACATTGAGCTGATAGGCGCTGCGGCCGCTGGCGAAGGGCGGCTGGCCCACCGAGCCCGCGGCCACCTGAACGTTGTGGCTGCTGAGCGCCGAGACGATGTCGTCGGCCGTCAGCTGGCGCGCCGCCGCCCTCTCGGGATCGATCCATATGCGCATCGAATAGTCTCGGGCCGCACGGATGGACACGTCGCCCACGCCCGGCTGGCGGAGAATCTCGTCCTTGATCCTGAGGCCCTCGTAGTTGGCGATATATTGCTGATCGAGGGAGCCGTCCGGCGAGTACATGTGGATGGCCAGAAGGATATCGGGCGTGCTTTTGCGCACGACGACCCCCTGCGCGACCACCTCGGCGGGAAGTTGCGGCGTCGCCGTGGCGACCCGGTTCTGCACCAGCACCTGGGCGGTGTTGGGATCGGTGCCCAGCTTGAAGGTCACGGTGATGGTGACGTGGCCGTCGGCGGTCGACTGCGAGGACATGTAGAGCATGTTCTCGACGCCGTTGATCTGCTCCTCGATCGGGTTGGAGACCGTATCGGCCAGCGTCTCGGCGGTGGCCCCTGGGTAGGTCGCCGAGACCGTCACGGTGGGCGGGGCGATCTCCGGATATTGGCCGACTGGCAAGCCTGGATAGGCGATTGCGCCGACCAGGGTGATCATGATCGCGATGACGACGGCGAAGACCGGCCGATCGATGAAGAAGTGAGACAGCCTCATTGCGTCGGCGAACTGTCCCGCGGCGCGACCGTGGCCCCGGTGGGCAGCGGCGCGGTGTAGCCCACCGGCGGCTCCATCGGCGGCGGCGGGCCAAGAACGATCCGCCCCATCTTGGCGTTGACCTTGGCGCCCGGCTTGGCGCGCTGCACGCCGTCGATGACCACCAGGTCATGCGGCCCGACGCCCGAGCGGATAACCCGCAGGCCGTTGTAGAGCGGACCCAGGGTGACCTGGCGGGCGACGACCTTGCCATCCGAGCCCACCACGAAAACCACCTCGCGGGTCTGGTCGGTCGAGGTCGACTGATCCGGCACGAGAAGCGCCGGGTAGGCGCCCGATCCCAGCAACCGCATGTGGCCGAACATGCCGGGGGTCAGGAAATGATCGGGATTGTCGATCACCGCCCGCCCGCGGATCGCGCCCGAACCGGTGTCGATGGAATTGTCGACGAAATCCATATGGCCCTTCCAACGATAGGTGGGCTCGTCCTGCAGGCGGATTTCCACGGGATTGGCGAAGCGGCGCGACGAGGGCCGGGTGCCCGCCGCGTTCTCACGCTGGTATTTCAGATAGAGCGCCTCCGATCCGGTGAAGGCGAAGCGGATTGGGTCGAGATTGACGATATTGGTAAGCACGGTGGTGTCGGCGGTGACCAGATTGCCCGGGGCGACCCGCCGGTCGGAGATCCTGCCCGCCAGAGGCGCGGTGACCTTGGTGAACCCAAGATTGAGGGCGTTGGTGTTGACGGCGGCCTTGGCGGAGACCAGATCGGCGGCCGCCTGGCGCTCGGCCGCCACCAGGGTCTCGTAGGCCTGCTGGCTGGTGGCGTGGGCGTTGACCAGAACAAGGCCGCGCGCCGCTTCCGACTTGGCGTTGATCAGCGTCGCCTCGGCGTGAGCCTCTTGCCCTTTCGCCTGGTCCAGAGCCGCCTGGTAGGGACGCGGATCGATGGTGAAAAGCACCTGACCCTTGCGGACATAGTCGCCGTCCTTGAAGCCCACGTCCACCAGATAGCCAGAAACGCGCGGGCGAATATCGACCGAATCGACGGCGACGAACTGACCCTCATAGTCGTCCCAGTCGATCACGTTCAGGGCCAGCGGCGTCGCCACGGTTACGGTCGGGGGTTGCGGCGGCGGCGCCTTCTTGCCTCCGCAGCCCGCCATCAAGGCGCATGTGAGCGCCACAACGATGGACGGGAGCGTAAGCCGCATGCGAAAGTCTCGACGTTTCAGTTCAACCCCAGCCCTCGGCCGGCGCAGGCCGTGGTGATTAACTATAGCCGGCGCATTGCCGCAATGTGTCCAGGCGCGTTTCACGGTCGCGCGCTTCATCGGTATGGAAGATTGCAACCGTTACGCTCGTTGCCCGTTGACATGAACGCACTATAAATGGCGCGTCACGGCTACGTTCAGGCCTGCCGGCGCAAGGTCCCATCGCCACTCCTTCGAGTGGCTCGTGACTGCCGATGCAGGCGCGCAATATCAACCGCAAGGAGCTTCCATGCGAATTCATCGATCGGCGTCAATCGCGGCGCTCGTATTGGCCCTCGGCATGGGAGCGACCGTCGCCCCCATGGCCGCCCAGGCCCAGGTCTCGGTCGGCATCAGCGTCGGCGTCGCGCCGCCGCCTCTGCCGATCTATAGCCAGCCGCCCATCCCCGCGCCTGGCTACATCTGGACGCCGGGCTACTGGGCCTGGGACGCGGGCATCAACGACTATTACTGGGTGCCGGGCACCTGGGTTCAGCCCCCCCGTATCGGCGTCCTGTGGACCCCGCCTTACTGGGGCTGGGTCGGCGGACGCTATATCTTCAACACCGGCTACTGGGGCCCGCACATCGGCTTTTACGGCGGCGTCAACTATGGCTATGGCTACGGCGGCCACGGTTACGAGGGCGGATATTGGCGGGGAAATCAACTCTACTATAACCGTTCGGTCAACAACATCTCCAACGTCCGGATCAACACCGTCTATAATAAGACCGTGATCAACAACACGACGATCAACCGGGTCAGTTACAACGGCGGCAGAGGCGGCATCAATGCGCGGCCCACACCCGAGCAACAGAACCTGATGCGGGCCAACAACCGCATCCCGCCCACGGCCAGCCAGCTGCAGCAAACCAGGCTCGCGGCCTCGGACAAGAGCCTGCGGGCCAGCGTCAACAAAGGCGCGCCCCCGGTGGCCGCCACCGCTCGCCCAGGGGACTTCAAGACCGCTGTGGCGGCCAAACCGGTTCCGGCTGGCGTCACCAGGCCGGCCGCTGGCGGAGCGGCGGCGACACGCGAGGCCACGCTTGGAAAGGGCGGCGCGGCGACGCGGGAAACCGTGGCGGGTAAGCCGGGCGCCACCCGGGAAGCCGTGGCTGGCGGAGGCGCCGCCAACGCCACGCGCCAGACTCGCGAGATGAACGCGAGCAAGGCCAACGCGGATCGCTCGACCACCGCCAATGCGGATCGAGCCGCCGCCAACGCCGATCGCAAGGCGCGAAACCAGGCCCAGGCCGCCGACCGCGCCAACCAGGCGGCCCGGACCAATGAAGCCAAGGCGGCGCAGCAGCGCGACAGGGCGGCCCGTCAGGGCGGCGCGGCGAATGCTGATCGGGCTAGTCGGCAATCGCAGATGCAGCGTGACAATGCCGGCGGCAATCGCCAGGGCGCCGGACGCGAAGCTCAGCCCCGGCCAAATGCCGATCGCCAGGCGCAGCAACGCGATAACATGGCCAGGCAAGGCGGGGGCGGCCAACCTAAGCAGGGCGGCGGAGGTGGCCAACCTCGGCAGGGGGGCGGAGATCGCGGCGGCCCAGATCGGCCTCGCGGCTGACGTCCAAAGGTAGAAATGGCTGAGTCAGCCGCCGCGCCGGACCGAAAGGTTCGGCGCGTTTTTTCACTTCAGGCCGAAGCCGCCTCGCCGCGCACACGCACGATCATCGATTGGCTGGCCGTGGCCATGAGCTCGCCGTCCTCGGCGAAAAGCCGCATGGCGCCATGGGCGAAGCCGCCATGGATGCCCTGGATCAGGATTTCGCACAGCACCCAGTCGGTGGGTACGATGCGCCGGATCCGGATGGTGTTGTCCAGGCTGTTGCCGCCGGCGTTGCGGCCCAGCGCATTGCCGATGCCCGATGGCACATGGTCGGCCATGATCGCCAGCATGGTCGAATCGATCGGATGGGCGCCGCGCGGCCGCATCCACAGGATCATCCGGCCATCGGAGCTGAAGCCGGCCTCGCCGCCGCCCACGCCCCAGTGCCGTCCCACCGCAACCCGAGTCTCGAACTGGCTGTGGAGATCGACGCCGCGATCATCCCAGCGATGGCTCTCGTCGCAGTTTTCCGGCGGCGGCGCATCGGGCATGGCGACCCACTGACCGGAAAGGTCGCTCGGGCGCTCACCTAGCGCCGCGGTCACCGTAACGATCTCCTTGTCGCCGACATGGGAGATCACCCGGGCCTGACTGTTGTACTTTCCGTGCGCCGGCACCCACACGTCGAGATCGACCACCGACGGCGGCCGGGCGAATGACAGATATTGCGCGGTGGCCCAGATCAACGGCCGACCACAGGTCCGCTCCATCGCCCCGATCGCCGAGGCGAGGCCGACACCGCCGAACATGAACGACGCGCCGGGAGGTCCGACGCACAAGGACTCCGTCAAGGGCAGGAACCATCGGTGCGGATTGTGCGTCGCGCGCAAGTCGAGGAAGGGCTTGGTCATGACGCGCTCGTTACCACCCAGGCGCCTCGCGGCAAACGAAGGGTCTGAATTTGGCCGCACGAAGGGTTCAGGGAACGCGCGCCGCCCCGCCAGCGTCATTGGAGAAGTCCAGAATGTCCGTTCGCCTCGTCGCCACGGCGGCGCTGACCGCCGCCCTCGTCACTTCCTACGCCGCCCAGGCCCAGGAAGCGGCAGCACCTCCCGCTCGTTCCGCCTGCGCCGCCGATCGGGCGAAATTCTGCGGCGGCGTGAGCAAGGATCAGATGAGATCCTGCATGATGAGCCATCGGGCCGATTTCTCGCCGGAGTGCAAATCGGCCCTGGCCGCGCGGATGCAGGCAAGGAAGGCTCAGCAGGCGGCCGGAGGGGCCCAGCCCGCGCCTTCGGCGCCGCCGCAAACCTGACGACCAGCGCCTTATGCCAACTTATTAGGGCAGCCCCTTCCCACGACGCCGGCGGAAAGGTTAGGGTGCGCGAGGCGCACGTCAGCGTCGCTGGGAGATACGCCATGACCTTTCGTTCGGCCGCCGCGGCGGCCCTGACCGCCGTCTTGCTCGCCTCCACCGCCGCCCACGCGCAGATGAGCCCCCAGCAGGAAGTCGAGATGGCCTGCAAGGGCGATGTCGCCAGGCTATGCCCGGGCGTCCAACCGGGCGGCGGCAAGATCTTGGAGTGTCTGAAGGCGAACAGGGCCCAGGTCTCATTCGGCTGCAAGAAGGCGCTCTATCAGGCGAAGAAGGCCAAGGAAGCGCAGCAGGCCGCGCCGCCGCAGTAGCCGCCGGCTGTCATGCGCGTGGACTTCGAGGGGTCCTCGAAACCCGATAGGTGATCGCTGTCACGAGCCCTCGATGTCCTCGCGAGTGACCCGCCAATAGCCATCCAGCCAAGCGACGATCTCGCGCGCGGCGGGGTGGTCGACGGCGCCATAGCGCGCGCGGAGCCGGTCGGCGGTCTCGCCCAGCCGGTCGAGGCCGGTATCCTGAAGCCATGAGAGATGGCGCTCGACCGTGCTGGCGAGATCCCCGCCCAGCACCGCCCGCGCCGCCACTCGGAATGCGGCGGCATATTCGTAGCCCTCGCCAGTTCGATAGCTCTCGGTGAGCGTCCGGGCTGGAATTCGACTCAGAACCGGCTGATTGGCCGGGTTGACCGCATGGCCGGCGATGCGGCTCGCCATCGCCGCCGGCCGGCCGGTGAAGGCGCGAAGATGCAGCGACTGGCACATCAGAGGCCCGTCGTTGACCGGGTAATTGTCCCAGATCAGCGGCTTGCGGCGCAGGACCTCGGCCACCCGCTCCAGATGGCCAAGACCATATTGGCGGGAGCACACCTCTTCGCCGGTCCAGAAAAGATCGATGGCCGGGTCGAGGCCGGCGCCGAGGTCGTCCAGATAGGCCTTGGGACGCGCGCCGAACACGCGGTCGAGGACCGGATCGTCGCTATAGTAGGTCGGACAGAGGATGATCTTGGAAGCCTTGGTGCGGTCGGCGATCCAGTGAAGGATGGCGATCTGATCGCGCGCCAGGCCTTCCAGATCGCCACGCATGTCGTCGAACAATATGGCCAGGCGGTCGATGCCGACCGCGTCCAGCTCCGCCAATTTCCGCGCCAGATCCGCCTTGGCTTCGGCGTCGAACGATCGATAGATCTCGAAAGGGCTCAGGCCCACGCCGAAGGCGACGCGCTGGTCGGCGCAGACCCGCGAGAAGGCCTTCAGCCGGTCGAGTGTCTCCGCCGGATAAGGCTCTCGCCAGCGGCGGCGCAGGAACGGATCGGCCTTGGGCGCATAGAGGAAGAACCGATAGCCATGGGGCGCCAGAAAGGCCATGGTTTCGGCCCGCGCCTCCCAACTCCATGGCCGGCCGTAGTAGCCCTCGATGATCCCGAGTTCGGCGTCCGCCGCCGGCGGCGTCACCGCGCGGCGAGCCAGGCGTCTATGGAGGCCAGAACCGTCTCCCGCGCCTGAAATCCTCTGGTCACCATGGCGTAGGTCCCATCGGGATTACGGCCGACGATCAAGGTGGGAAAACCCCTAACGCCCGCGTTCTGAGAGGTCGCGTAGTCGCCCCAGGTTTCGTTCTTCACATCTTCGGAGGCGAGATCCTCGGCGAACCTGGCCTGATCCAGCCCCAGGTCGGCGGCGATTTCCTCCAGTACGGGGGTCTGGGTCACATCTCGCCCCTCCGCGTAAAAGGCTGACTGGGCGGCGCGCAGATAGGTCATGGCCGCCGCCGGATCCTGGCGGCGAGCCGCCACCACCGCGCGCGCGGCCGGGTCGGTGTCATAGACGAAACCATCGCGCTTGACGAAGGCCTCGCCGTTGAAAGGCTGACCCGAGGCCTCGCGGACATGCTCCCAGTGCTTGGGCATCTCGGCCCGGGCTTCCCGCGTCATCGGGGTGGTCGTGCCGGGCCGCAGGCCGCCCAGAACCAGTCGTAGCGGCAACCGCTCGGCGGCCGCTTCGGCGGTCGGCGCGAAGCCCCAGCACCACGAGCACATCGGGTCGGCGAAATAGATCAGATGAGGCGCGTCCATGACGATCCTTCGAGGCTCGGCGCGATGCCTAACATGGCGACGATCCTGACCTCTGTCGAGCGCCGCCGGTCGCTCATCGGGCCGTCCTCTCCAAAGCCGCCGGCAGCCAGCGCGCCAGTTTCTCCGCCCACCGCGCCTGACCTTCGTCGTTGGCGATTAGATCCTGGCGCACCTCCAGTTCCAGCATATCGAGGCCGGGGCCGGAGGCGTGTGTGGGGGCGGTGTAGTCGATCCCGTCCATGGCGTAGGGCTGGTTGTCGCCCACGACCAGTCCCGGCTCGGCTCTGAGAACCTCTAGCATGGCCGAACTCATCGGTGACGCGCCCATGTGCAGGACGCTGATCCGCCAGGGCCGGGCGAAGCCGTCCATGGCTGGGGTAAAGCTATGCTGGCAGACCAGAACCGTGGCGTGGCCCCGGGCCGCCCTGCCCTCCAGTTCCCGCGCGATGCGGTCGTGATAGGGCCGGTGAATTTCCGCCACCCGGGCGGCGACGTCGCCGGCGGTCAGGCCGATGTTACCGGGGATGCGCACCCCGTCCGATATCTCAACGATCGATTGCGGGTGGCCAGGCGCGCGGTTGCAGTCGATCACCAGGCGCGAATAGGTCTGGCGGATCACGCAGGCGCCGAGCGCTTTGCCCAGCCGCATCGCCAAAGCCGCCGCGCCGATGTCGTAGGCGATGTGGGCGTCGAACGCCTCGTCCGGCAGGCCCAAACGCTCCAGCGCCTTCGGAACCTCGCGCCCGGCGTGGTCGCAAACGATCAGAAACGGGGAGTTGGCGCCCGCATTCTCGACAGCGACCGGCGCCGGGTCGGAGGGCGACAAAAGGGCGCTCGACGCGTTGGGGCGAATAACCATAGCCTCCCATTCCATGCCGATTCTCAGCGTCAGACATCTGACCCGATACCGCTATCGCCGGCCGGTGGCGTTCGGCGAGCATCGGATGATGTTTCGGCCCTGCGAGAGCTGGGATCAACGCCTTCTCGATTCGAGCCTGATCATCGCGCCGCGCCCGGCGAATCTGCGCCATCGGCACGATGTGTTCGGCAATTGCGTTTCCATCGCCACCTTCGAACAGCGCGCCCGGGCGCTCACCTTCAAGAGCGAGGTGCGTCTTGAGCACACTCCGGCGAGCGCGGATCTGGACGCAAACGACCGGTTCGCCGCCGACAGCTATGCGGCGCGCTTCACCTATGGTCCCGACGAACATCCCGATCTCGCTCACGCCATCGACCCGGGCCACCCCGACCCGGACGCCGGCGTGGAGCGATGGTCGCGCCGCTTCATACAACCGGGCGGCCGGGTGATCGACACCCTGAGCGACATGACCCATGCCATCCATGAGGAGTTCCGCTACGTCAAGCGCCTGGCGGTGGGCGTTCGCGCGCCGGCGGAAACCCTTCATTTGCAAGCCGGCAGTTGCCGGGATTTCGCCATGCTGATGATCGAGGCGGCCCGGCGCCTCGGCCTCGCCGCCCGGTTCGTCTCCGGCTACATCTACAGCCCGCAACCCGGCGCGAGCCACGCGCCGCGGGTCGGCGGCGGCCATACCCACGCCTGGGTGCGGGTCTATCTGCCGAGCCAGGGCTGGGTCGATTTCGACCCCACCAACGGCATCGTCGGCGGCGAGGGACTGATCCGCGTCGCCGTCGCCCGCGATCCCCGCCAGGCCCTGCCCCTGCACGGAAGCTGGTTCGGCGCTAGCGCCGACTATCTGGGCATGGACGTGGAAGTCGATGTAAGGTTGGAGACTGAACCTATGGCGCGACGGAGCGTTCCGTTGGCCCTCGCTGGATAATTTCCCCACGCCATAAAGGATCGCTCATGCACATCCGGGTCGGCTACGACATTGTCTACGACTGTCCCGCCCCGACCCCGATGCTAATGATGCTGAGCATCCGCCCCGAGCGTTTCGCCGATCTGGTGACGCCCCAGGTGATGACAATAGAGCCGGCCATAGCCCGGCGCGACTATCTCGATGACTTCGGCAATCTGTGCACGCGGGTCGTGGCGCCGGCCGGCCCGATCCGCTTCAAGGTCGATTGCGTCGTCGCCGACTCGGGTCTGCCCGATCCCATCGTCGCGGACGCCGTCCAGCATCCGGTGGACGATCTTCCCAGCGATCTGTTGATCTTCCTGCTGGGCAGTCGCTATTGCGAAACCGATCGCCTGAGCTGGATCGCCTGGAACCTGTTTGGCGGGATCGAGCCCGGGTGGGGTCGGGTGCAGGCGATCTGCGACTATGTGCATGACCGGATCACCTTCGGCTACGAATATGCCCGAAACACCCGCACCGCCTTCGAGGCTCATGAGGAACGCGTCGGCGTCTGTCGCGACTTCGCCCACCTCGCCGTGGCGCTGTGCCGATGCATGAACATCCCGGCCCGCTACTGCACCGGCTATCTGGGCGATATCGGCGTGCCCGACGCCGGAGTGATGGATTTCTCAGGCTGGTTCGAGGCCTATCTCGGCGGCCGGTGGCACACCTTCGACGCCCGGCATAACGTTCCCCGCATCGGCCGGATCCTGATGGCCCACGGTCGCGACGCCACCGACACCGCGCTCAGCACGAGCTTTGGGCCCAACACTCTGGTCCGTTTCGACGTGATCGCCGAGGAAGTGAAATAGCGGCGCGCCCTAAACGGTCCGGGCGTCGGGCCAGATGCGCAGGAAGTTTTCGGCATAGAACAGATCGCGCACCGGCTCCGGCCGATCCCCCAGGGCTGTTTCGAACCGCGCGATCGGATTGCGGCCGCCCTCCACGTGCGGATAGTCGCTGGAGAAGAGGTAGAGATCGGGACTGGACTGGTCGATGAATTCGCCGACCGGCTCGAACACGAACGGCGTGAAAGCCATCTGCTGGGTCAGCTGCTCGGAGGGCGTTCGGGTGAAGGCCGCCAGATTCTGGTCAACCCGCCCCCAGTTCTTGGCCACCCAGTCGAGCCGGGTGAGCATGGACGGCACCCAACCGGCGCCCAGCTCCACGCTCGCGCCGCGCAGATCGGGGAAGCGCTCGAACACCCCGTCGAGCACCAGCATGGAGATGAAGGTTTCCGGCCCCTGGTGCAGCACGGCCGCGTCCTTGGTGCGCAGGTTCTCCCCGCCGCCCATCCAGTCGCGGGTGGGCGCGCGGCCGGTGTTGGCCCAGGCCTTGGCGAGCTGGAGCGGCGATCCGCCGACGTGCAGCACGAACGGCGTGCCCGAAGCGGCCAGCCGCGCCCAGAATGGATCGAACTCGACATGGCCCGGCGACTTGTCGCCGCACGGACGATGCGGAACCCAGACCGCCTTCAGCCCGGCTTCCAGGGCGAAATCCAGCTCCTCCATGGCCAAGGCGGGATCATCCAGCGGAATGATCGCCACGCCCATCAGCCGCGCGTCGCCGGCGCAGAAGTCGGCCATGTGCCGATTGTGCGCCCGCGTGGCGCCATAGCGCAGGCGCGGGGAGGTCTTCGAGCTGGGCGAAAACGGCGTGGCCACCGAGTGGGTGGCGAAGACCAGCTGCTTCTTGAAGCCCAGCATATCCACGGCGCGCGAGCGATCGGCCGCGTCGAAGGCGCCGAGCGCCTGGATCTCCTTGGACGTCTCGATCAGCCGATCGCCCAGGGCCAGCTGCTCGGCGATATGCTCGGCGCTGTGCCGGCCGCCCTGGGCCATGATCACGGCCACCTCCTCGTCGGTGACGAGGGAGGCGCTGTAGCTGACCTCCGGGACCTCGGCGCGGATGTCCGGGTCGGCGTATTTCTTCAGGAAATCCGGCAGCTCCATGATGTGGCTGTCGGCGTCGTAGAAAGCGCGGTGGCTCGGGGCGTAGGTCAAGGTCGGCGTTTCCTCTTTTCCGCCAGTTTGCCGCCAGCGGAGGCGATTGTCACGGCCGCCTAGCCGCGCCAGTGCTCCAAGGCCGGCCCCAGGGCGGCCTTCAGCGGGCCAAGCCAAGGCTCATAGTTGCGCCATTGATCGAGGCCCTCGCGGAAGATCGGGCGACGGACCTGCTCGGAGCTCGCGGTGCGCACGGCGCGGTCGTTCTCGTGGAATCTGAGGCAGGCTTCCTCGAAGGATAGGCCGCAATAGGCCAGCAGCCGACGAACCTCCGCCTCGGTATCTTCCACCACGTCTTCGTAAATCACTCGATGCACCCGGCCCGGCAAAACCTCGTCGAAATGGGCCATCAGTTCCACGTAGTCTCGATAGTATCGGCCTAGGTCGTCGAGGTCGTAGGAAAAGCTTTGGCCGCGAGCGAAGTGCTGTTTGAACGCGGAAAAGCAGGCGCCCATCGGATGACGGCGCGCATCGATGATTTTCGCCTTAGGCAGGATCAGATGGATCAGGCCGATGTGACGGAAGTTGTTGGGCATCTTGTCGATGAAAAACGGGCGGCCCAGTTTGCGGTGGACCCGTGTGTCCTCAATGAACTTTTCGCCGAGCGCGGCAAGCGCCTCCGCTGGGATTTCGGCCAGGACTTCGGGATAGCGGACGGGATCGTCCTTGAACTTCTTGCGGCCCAATTCGCGAGCCATGGCGGCGATATCCGGAAGCTCCATCGTTCCTTCCACGGCCGAATGGCTGGCGAGGATTTGTTCGATCAGGGTCGAACCGGATCTCGGTAGGCCGACGATGAAGATTGGATCGTCGGAGGCGCAGCCGCCGCCGGCGCCGGCGCGAGCCGAGAGAAATTCGCGCGTGAAAAGCGCTTCCGATCGCCGCACTTCATTGGTGTTGTCATCGGGCTCGTAGCGCCCTTCGGCGTGACGCAGTTTCGCGCCAGCGGCGTAGTGTACGAACGAGGCCGCGTAGTCCCCCTGATCTTCCAACGCCTTTCCGAGCGCATAGTGCAGGTGCAGTCGATCTTCCGCGGAAAGATCGCCACGCGACAGACCGGCCTTGATCGCCTGTTCATCTTCGGTCGAGAGCCGCACGGTCTTCAGATTGGCCAGGCTCCAGAACGGCTCGCCAAGAGTCGGCGCCAAGGCGATCGAGCGGCGATAGGCCTTGACCGCCGCTTCCTGTCGCCCGGCGGTGCGGAGGGCATGACCATAGCTGAGCCAGACCTTCGGCTGATCCGGATGCTCGGCGAGCACACCCTCGTAGATCTCAATGGCCCGGTCGTATTCACCGACAAGACCCAGACAGGCGGCTAACAGATTGCGATAGGCCGGATCGCCTGGGTCATGCGCCAGGAGCGCCTCGATATGCGGGATGGCCGCGGCTGCCTTCTGCTGGCGAAACAGAACGATGGCGTAGTTGTGCCGCGCCCCGACGAAGCTGGGCGCCAGCTCCAGGCATCGAGCCAGAAGGTTCCCGGCGTCGGCATAGCGGCCAAGGCGTGTTCCAGTCTCGGCCAACATACGGATGGCGGCCACATCCGTGGGGGCGGTCATCAGCCGCGCACGCAACAGCCGTTCGGCCACCGCCAGCTTGCCGTCGCAGAGCGCCAACGCGGCCTGCATCAAGGCCGGATCGGTGACCGAGGCGCGGATGTTCTGAGCGTAGGCGGCGTCCGCGCCGGCGGCGTCCTCGGCCAGGATCAGTTGATCCCCCAGCGCCCGCCAGGCTTCGGCGAGATCGGGCTTCAGTTTCACCGCATAACGAAGCGAGGCGATCGCCTCTTCCGTCCTGCCCAAGGCCGCCAGGGTTTGACCAAGCTCGTGGTGTACGGCGGCGGCGCCAGGCTGCGCCGTGGCCAAGGGCACCAGAATCGCACGGGCGCCGAGCGGATCGCCCATCCGTCGACGCGCCGCGCCGAGGATCATCCGCGCGCGAGGCTCGTCAGGAATGGCGCGAAGAATCTCCTCCGCCTGGCGTTGGGCAAGATAAGGGTCCGCCGTGAGCAGGCGCGCCGCGTGACCCAGCGCTTCCGCCAGGGTGGCGGTGGGCGCGCTCATCGTATTAGACGAGCCCATGGGTGGCTCCCTTGCGGGCCTCGCGCGCGGGACGCGAGCGGGCTCTGCGCCTAGAACTTTTGCCCGAACTTGATCCCCACCGTCAAAGGCGCGATGGGCACGACGTAGACGGTGCCTGGTAGACCGGGATAGTTTGGCCCGCAAACGCTGGTCGTACAGGGAGTGTATCGATTGACCTCGCCCGCCTGATCCCAGAGGTTCTTGGCGAAAATCTCAAAAGAAATATTCCCCCGTTCCGCACCCACGGCCAGATCGGCCGTGGCGTAGCTGTTGGTCGATCCCAGGGTTTGAACATCGTTATTTAACTCGCCCGGCTCTCCGGTATTGTTCGTCAACAAACCAATATTATACCCACCGGTATAAAGTAAAGAGCCTTGAACGTGCGCCTGCCAGCCATCAACATCGAAGACATACCTAGCCGTAATATTACCCTTGAACTTGGGAACATAAGGGAGCGGCTGACCGGACAAGGCCTCGGCCTCATTATTGGGACAGGAGGTCACAATCACATTGTTGATGGTCCCGCAGAAATTCGAAGACAGCGCGGCGTCATTGTAGGCTCCGCCACCCGAAATCGTCAGGTGTTCCGAGGCGCGCCAACTAATATTCGACTCGATGCCGAGAATCTGCGCCGACGGCGCGTTCTCGATGATCGTTAAACTGTTGGGACCGAGAAACGCGAATTGGAAGTCACTCCATTGCTCATCGTACATCGCCCCATCCCAGATCAGGGAATGATCCAGCCAAGAGGTCTTCCAACCGATTTCATAGCTGTACAGCGTATCTGCCTGATAAGGCGCGAAATCCCCACTCCGGTTCACCCCACCTGGGCGGTATCCGGTTGCGAATGTAAAGTACACCATATGATCTGGATCTATTCTGTACTCCAGGTTTGCCTTGTAAGTGGCCCCATATGCCGTGGATGCTGGTTTACTTAGATTTACGCAGGGCGCCGAGTCGAAAGTCAGACCCACATGGCAGTTTATTCCACCGACACCCATGCCGGAGCTGAAACCGGTCAGCTCGTTATAACCTTCGCCAAAACCGTAAAAGCCGTAGAGCGTGTTGTCGTAGTGATAGCCCCGGATGCCGCCTGTGATGGTGAATTGCTTGGTCACGTCGAAGGAAGCCTGGCCATAGATGGCCTCGTCCCGATCGATCCGTTCCTGGTCGGTCAGCCAGATGGTGTTAGGCCAGCCCGGAACGGAGATCTGCTCCCCGAAACCCTCAATCTGATAATCTTGAACGATATGATGCTGTTGGCGCTCCTGGAACAGACCGCCGACGAAGCGAAACCGGTACTGACTTGGCGAAACGATACGTAATTCGTTGCTTTCTTTCTCGAATTGGTCGTCGCCATAGATAGTTTGCTGGGGCCTCGGCAATATATTTCCGTGAGAATCTTGCCAATTTGCGCCAGATCCCCAGTAATGATCATAGGCAATAGAATAATCTGTATAGTCTGTTTCGGAATTTATATCCCGAGTGAAGTATCCCCCGGAATAGTTCAGCTCCCAACCGCCGCCGAACTTGCCATTGATATTTAACGCAGCCTGCAGCCAGCGATCGAAATCGCGATCGGGCTGAAACTGGTTGGTTTCAAGATAGCCAACTTTCGGATTGTAGCCGAACGCTCCCTCGGCCCAGGCCTCCTGGCCCATGACGGTCGGCGTGATCGTCCAGTTATCATTGAGTTCGATTTTCAGGGCCGCTCGGCCACCCCAAGTCGAAACCGAGTTGAAATTGTTTTGAACCTGGGAGCTGTTGTTGATCGTCACTCCCGAGGTGGCAAAGGTTCTCTCGCCATAGACATTGTCGATATAGCCACCATCGCGCTCGCCGAAGGCGACAAGCCGAAGTGCGACCTTTGATGAGAGCGGGATGTTGACGAAGCCCTCCAGCACACCGCCCGGCGAGCCGTGATCCACAAGATTGCCCTGGACATCATAGGCGGCGCTGAAGCCTGAGGTTGAGGGCTGGTTGGTGATGAATCGTAGGGTCCCCGACTCGGAGCTTGCGCCATAAAGGGTGCCTTGCGGGCCCTCCAGCACTTCCACACGCGAGATATCGTAGGCGTGGACGTCGATGGTGCCCCCGATCGTGGTGATCGGTTGGTCGTCGATATAGGTGCCCACCGAGGGCTGCGGGCCGGAGTGATTGGCGTTGCCGCCGTCAGAGGCGCCCCGCATGTAGATGGTGGTGGTGTTGGGCGCCTCGGACTGGAAGTTCACATTGGGCATGAACTTCACATAGTCGTTGAAATTATTGATATTAAGCTGCTTTATCAGCTTGGCGTCGATGTCCTGGATGGCCATCGGCACGTTCTGGATGTTCTCAGAACGCTTGTTGGCCGTGACGATCAGTTCGCCGAGTTGGGTCGACCCGGTCGTGGTGGTGGTTGCGGCCGTGCTGGCGGCGTCGGCCGCCATGGCCGGGGTTCCGGCGAGAATGGTCGAGGTCAAAAGCGCGGCCAGGCCGACCGAACCACGACGCGGCGAAATCTTATGCATTGTACCCCCTCGGACGTTCCGTCTCGGTGGCCTAGGTCTCGCGCCCGCTCCGAATCGCGTCAAGCGCGCCGCGCCGGGTGGCGCGATTTGAAGCTGCGAGTGTCACCTATTTGCCCTAAACCATTCACTAACGAGCCAGTTTGAAAGCACAGGGAGTGGAGATGAAGGATTTCGCGGGCAAAATCGCCGTCATTACCGGCGGCGGCACGGGCATGGGGCGCGAACTGGCCCGACAGCTCGTCGCGGAAGGATGCCATGTGGCCCTGTGCGATGTTTCCGAAAAGGCCATGGCCGTCACCCGGTCGCTGTGCGAGGCCGATGCGCCGCAGGGCACGCGGGTAAGCACCTATGTGGCCGACGTCTCCAAGGAAGATCAGATCCTGAACTTCCGCGATCACCTGGCCCGCGACCTCGACATCAACCACATCCACCTCTTGTTCAACAACGCCGGGGTCGGCGGCGGCGGGAGCATCGTCACCGGCCCGCGTGAGGAGTGGGAGCGGACGTTCAACATCTGCTGGGGCGGGGTCTATTTCTGCACCCGGGCGTTCCTGCCCATGCTGCGGGCGGCCAACGAGGCGCACATCATCAACACTAGCAGCGTCAACGGCTTCTGGGCCTCGCTGGGCCCAGGCGTGCCGCACACGGCCTATAGCGCCGCCAAGTTCGCGGTGAAGGGCTTTACCGAGGCCCTGATCACGGACCTCGCCATGCACGCGCCGCACGTCAAATGCTCGGTGGTGATGCCCGGCCACATCGGCACCGAGATCGCCGCCAATTCACGCAAGATCATCGCTGGCACCGATTCGGACATCCTTAGCCCCGAAGAGCTGGCCCGCGCCCGTCGCCGCATCGGCGCCATGGGGATGGAGGTCGACGAGCTCTCCGACGCCGCCATCCAGGCCATGGTCACTGAACAGGCCAGGCGCTTTCACGAGGAGGCGCCGACCAGCGCCGCCCAGGCCGCCACCATCATTCTCGATGGCGTGAAAGCCGAGCAGTGGCGCATCCTGGTGGGCGACGATGCCCACAACCTCGACGCCATGGTCCGCGCTCATCCGGAGAACGCCTACGAACCCGACTTCTTCCAGCGTTTCGCCGAGGAAGTGGGCTGGCGCGTCGGGCGCTGAATCTTATCGCGTCTGGCCGCCGTCCACCGGCACCACCGCGCCGGTGACGAAGCTGGCGAGAGGGCTGAGCAGGAAGGCGGCCGCGGCGCCGATCTCCTCGGGCCGGCCGAAGCGCTTGAGCGGCACTTCGCGGTTGATCCAGCGTTTCCAGTTCTCGGCCCTGGGGCCGGTCGATCGCGCCTCCCAGTCGCCACCGGGGAAGATGATGTTGCCGGGCGCGATGGTGTTGACGCGGATGCCGGTCGGGCCGGCGATCCTCGCCAGTTCCTTGGCCAGATGGTTCATCGCCGCCTTGGCGGCGCCATAGGTGAGCGGGGTTCCCAGGGCGCCGAGGCCGGCGATCGAGCTGATGAACAGCAGCGCCCCCTCGCCTCTTGGCGTCATCCGCCGCAGCGCCGCGCGGGCGAGGCGGAAGGAAGAGTCGAGGTTCTGGTCGATGCCCCCATCCCAGGCCTCGTCATCGACCTCGAAGCCGGGCGGACAGGGATGAAGGCCGACATTGGCCACCGCGCCCCAGATCGGCCCGACCTCGGTTTCGGCGGCGGCGAGCGCCTCTTCGATGGCGGCGGTCTGGCGCATGTCGCCGGCCCTGGCCCAGATGCGATCGGCGCCGAATTGATCGGCGAGGCGGGCGCGGGTCTCCTCCAGCGCCGGCGCGCCACGGGCGGTGATCGCCACCTTGGCGCCCTCGGCGAGCAGAGCCTCGACGATGCCCAGACCAATGCCCCGGCTCCCGCCGGCGATGAACACGACCTTGTCGCGAAGCTGAAGATCCATGGTGTTTCCTTTTGTTTGTTCAGGCCGCCGCGCCAAGGCCGAGACCGTCGATCCGCGCGCGGAGGTCGGCGGGGAGCGGCCCTTCCGCTTCGGCGGCCAGGCACTGCGCCAGTTCCGCGCGGTTCTTCACCCCCAGAATCACGGTGTCGACGCCATCCATGTCCAGCGCGTAGCGGTGGGCGAGGAGGGCCGGATCGACGCCGAGCTCGGCGCACAGGGCGCGGTAGGGCGCGGCGAGGCGATAGTCGGCGGCCTCGGGATGGCTCTCCTTCACATCGCGGTCGATGGCGGCGGTCAGGGCGCCGGCCTGGACCGCACGGATACCGAGCACGCCGATCCCCCGCGCCTTGGCGGCGGCGATAATCTCGCGCGCTCGCGGCGCCTCGGCGAAATTGCGCATACCGCCGGCGCTGTCGAGCAGATTGGCGAGCGCCTGGACCGCAGCCGGCGCCGGCTCATGCGCCAGGGCCTTGAGGATCGTATCGGGCACGCCGACGCCGGTGATCCCCCAGGCGCCGATGCGGCCCCTGCGCTTGAGGTCCTCCATCGCCGGGATCACTTCGTTCACGTACATCGACCAGGGCGTGGCGAACCCGACCCGCCGGTTCTGATGGCGGGCGTAGACGTAGTCGTCCTCGCAGATATTGCTGTGCAGGAAGAAGATGTCGGCATGGTCGAGCCTCATGGCCTTAAGACTGGCGTCGAGAGAGGCTTCGAGGACTGCCGCCGCCTCGCCGGCCGCGGGCTGGCCGAGTTGGCATTTGGTGGTGAAGCGCACGCCGGACGGCGGCTTGCCTTCGAAGGCGGCCCCGATCACCGCCTCGCAGTCGCGGTACATCGGCGCGGTGTCGATCAGATTGATCCCGGCCTCGACCGCCGCATGAACGGTGGCGATCGCCTCCTCCAGGGTGGTCTCGCCCCAGCCGCGGCCGAGGCCTCCGCCGCCCAGGGTGAGGCGGCTGATGGCCGCGAAGGGGCCGAGTTTGGCGGTCTGCATGGCGTCGCCTCCAGGCGCTTGTTCTTGTCGCAGCCGTAGAGCGCCACGCCGACGATTGCAAAGCGCGGCGGCTGGATTAGCAGGCGTTCGATGATCCTGCGCACCTCCCGCCTGATCCTGAGCCCGCGCACCCTGGCCGACACCGAGGCCTGCCTGGCCATGGACCGCGAGCCGGAGGTCACACGGTTTGTCGATGGCCCATGGGACGATCCGGCGGCGCATCGGGCGTTCATCGAGGCGCGGACCCTGGGCCCCTACCCCGCCGGGCTCGGCTATTGGACGATCCGATTGTTGGCCGAGCGACGCGCCTTCCTCGGTTGGGCGCTTCTCATACCCCTCGACGCCAAGGGCCCGGAGATCGAGATCGGCTGGCGGCTAAGACCCCGCGCCTGGGGCCGCGGCGTCGCTTCGGAGGCGGCGCGGGCCCTGTTGCGGCACGGTTTCGACGAACTCGGCCTTGAGGAAATCATCGCCGAGATCGACGCGAGAAACGCCGCCTCGATCCGGGTGGCGGAGAAGCTGGGCATGCGGCGAGAAGGCACGTTCGAGGGTCCCACCCGGCCCTGGGTGCGCTATAGCGTCAGCCGGGAGGACACAAAGCCATGACCAAGCCGTTGCGCATCGGCCTCTTGGGCGCCTCAAGAATCGCGCCGCCGGCGGTGATCGCGCCGGCCAGGGACAATCCCGATTTCGAGATCACAGTCGTGGCGGCGCGCGATCCGGCGCGGGCCAGGGCCTATGCCCGGGAGCATGGGATCGCCAGCGTGGCCGACTCCTACGAGGCGCTGGTGACGCGCGACGACGTCGACATCGTCTACAACGCCCTGCCGCCCGCCGGCCACGAGCGCTGGACCATCGCCGCCCTTCAGGCCGGCAAGGCGGTGCTGTGCGAAAAGCCGTTCGCCCGGGACGCTGGCGAGGCGCGTTCGATGGTCGAGGCGGCGAACGCCACCGGCCAACTGCTGCTGGAGGCCTTCCATTATCGGTTCCACAACGTAATGCGGCGGGCGGTGGCGCTGGCGCGCGAGGGCACGCTTGGGGCCTTGAAGCGCGCCAACGCCGAGTTCCAGGCGCCGATCGCCAATACGCCCGGCGAGCTGCGCTGGTCGGCCGAGCAGGGCGGCGGCGCGCTGATGGATCTCGGCTGCTATCCGCTGCACGCGCTGCGGACCCTCGTCGGGGCCGAGCCGGAGGTCACCGGCGCGAGCGGCGCGTTCGAGGGCCGCCTCGATAAATCGATCCGCGCCTCCCTGGCCTTTCCCGGCGGGATCGAAGGGTCGATCGCCTGTTCCATGGTCGAGCCAACGCCCGCCGCCTGGCTGCGCCTGGAAGGCGAGCGCGGGACCTTGGAGATCATCAATTTCCTCGCCCCGCAGTTGGGCTGCCGCTTCACCACCACCATCGACAGCGAGACCGTGACCCACCCTACGGACGGCCCGACCACCTACGCGGCCCAGCTCGAGCACCTGCATGCGGTGCTGATCGGCGAAACAACGCCGCTCACCGGCGGCGCGGACGCCATCGCCAACATGACCGCCATCGACGCGATCTACGCGGCGGCGGGGCGGGCCTGAGCCGGTGACGCCTAGGTCTCTCTTCCCCCTCTGGGGGAGTTCCCGGCGAAGCCGGGGATGGGGGCTCCAGCTTGACGCAAACCTTTCCGCCCGGCTGGAGCCCCCTCCACCCCTTCGGGGTCCCCCTCCCCCAGAGGGGGAGGAGAGCGTAAGGTGACCGCCAGGAGGAACCCATGACCGTCCATCGACAGCCGCCGATCGTCGCGAGCCTGCGACCGAGCAACCACCCCTATCTCAACGGCGCCTGGACGCCGTTGCACGAGGAGGTCGACGCCGACGATCTGGAGGTGATTTCCGGCGCCATCCCCACCGACATCGACGGGGTCTATCTGCGCAACACCGAGAACCAGATCCACCAGCCGCTCGGCCGCTATCACCCTTTCGACGGCGACGGGATGATCCACCAGATCTCGTTCCAGAATGGCCGGGCGAGCTATCGCAACCGCTTCGTCCGCACGCGCGGGTTCGAGGCCGAGCAGGAGGCCAAGGGCTCCCTCTGGGGCGGCCTCGCCGATCCGGTGGCCCTGGCCAAGCGGCCGGGCTATGGCGCGCACGGGGCGCTGAAGGACTCCTCCAGCACCGATATCGTCGTCCACGCCGGCAAGGCGCTTTCCACCTTCTATCAGTGCGGCGAGGGCTATCGGCTCGATCCTATGACCTTGGAGACCCTGGGCGTCGAAGGCTGGGTGCCCATTGACGGCGTCTCGGCCCACCCCAAGGTGGACGAGGCCACGGGCGAGCTGATGTTCTTCAACTATTCGAAATATGCCCCCTATCTGCACTACGGCCTGGTGGATGCCGACAACCGCCTGGTCGTGCTCCAGCCGATCGATATTCCCGGCCCGCGCCTGCCGCACGACATGGCCTTCACCGAAAACTACGCCATCCTCAACGACCTGCCGGTGTTCTGGGACGCCGAGCTGCTGAAGCGCGACATTCACGCCGTGCGGATGCACGAGGGCCTGCCCTCGCGGTTCGGGATATTGCCCCGGCGCGGCGGCGAGGTGCGCTGGTTCGAGGCCGCGCCCACCTATGTGCTCCACTGGCTCAACGCCTATGAGGACGGCGACGAGGTGGTGCTCGACGGCTACTTCCAGGAAGAGCCCATGCCCAAGCCGCGCGAAGACGCCCTCCCGGGCTTCGGGCACATGATGGCCTATCTGGATGAGCACAGCTTCCGCTCCAAGCTGCACCGCTGGCGCTTCAACCTCGCCGATGGGACGACGCGGGAAGAGCATCTGGACGAGCGAATCATGGAGTTCGGCATGATCAATTCGCGCTTCGCCGGCCGCCCCTACCGTTTCGGCTATTCCACGCTCAGCGAGCCCGGCTGGTTCCTGTTCAAGGGCTTCGTCAAGAACGACCTCGTGACCGGCGAGAGCTGGACCTATGAGCTGGGCCCCGGCCGCTACGGCAGCGAGGCGCCGTTCGCGCCCCGGATCGGCGGGACGGCGGAGGACGACGGCTATCTGGTCAGCTTCGTCACCGACGAGAACACCGGCCGCTCCGAATGCGTGATCCTGGACGCGGCGCGCATCCAGGATGGCCCGGTCTGCCGCATCGCCCTGCCCCACAAGCTGTGCAGCGGGACGCACGCGTGCTGGGCCGATCGAGGGCAGCTGGCCGCCTGAGTACCTCCCCTCCCTCCCGATTGCATCGGGAGGGAGGAATTCAATTCCCCACGAAATTCGCCGACCGGCGCTCCAGGAAGGCGGCGACGCCTTCCTTGTGGTCGGCGGAGCGGAAGCAGGCGGTGAGGGTCTCGACGTGGGCGGCCATATGCGCCGAGACGTCGCGCTCCAGGCCATGCCAGACCAGGGTCTTCATATGCCGGATGGAGAACGGCGAGGACGAGAGATAGCCGCGCGCTTCGGTGAGCGCGGCCTCGGCGAGGTCTTCCGGAGCGACCACCTTGGCGGCGTAGCCGATTTCGTAGGCCTCCACGGCGCCGAGGAAGGCGCCGCTGTAGAGCAGGCGAAGCGCCCGGTGCGGACCGATCAGGCGGGGCAGCAGCCAGCTGCCGGCGCCGGTGTCGGGCACCAGGCCCCGGTGAGCGAAGTTCCAGGCGAAGCGGGCGCGATCGGAAATGATCCGCACATCGCACTGGCTGGAGAACTCGGCGCCCATGCCCACGGCCGAGCCGTCGATGGCCCCGATCACCGGCTTTGGGCACTGTACGAGCGGCCACCAGCGATCGCCCTCATGAGCGCCGCCTCTGACCCCCCGCGTCTCTCCAGGAACCGTCGCGAGATCCGCCAGATCGGTGCCGGCGCAGAACGCCCCACCGGAGCCGGTGACGATCAGCACCCGGACCTTATCGTCGGCGCCCGCCTCGGCGACCTTCTCTATGAAGGCGTTCAGCATGGCGTAGGTCATGGCCCCGCGCTTCTCGGGCCGATCTATAGTGAGGGTGGCGATCCCGTCGGCGTCGACGCCATAGCGGATGTGATGAGCGGTCATGAGGCTTTCTCTCCCTGGCGGCCAGCTTTAAAATGGGCTGCTATGCTGAGGCGACCATAAGGGGCGCTGAGGAACCATCCATGAAATTCGGCGTGTTCCATGAGCTTCAGCGTCCCAAGCCCCCAGGGGCGGCCAAGGCGCAGGTCAATCGGACGGCGGCGTGAAGGTCGGCGTGTTCAGGGCTTTCAGGAAGGCCGCCAGATCGGCGGCCGATTTGTCGGGGATCTGCTCCATGGGCACATGGCCGACGCCCGGATAGCTGATCAGCATCGCCCCTGGGATGGCGGCGGCGAATGCCTTGCCGTCGGCGTAGGGGATAAGCTTATCCTGGACGCCGTGCATCACCAGTGTGGGCTTGGCGATGGCCTTGAAGGTAGCTGCGGTGATCCCGGAAGGCTGGCCGATGGAGAGCAGGATATCCCTGTGGCCGGGAGCGCGTGAGAGTTCCACATAGCGATCGATCAGGGCCGGGGTGACCAGAGCCGGATCGAGATAGGCGGCCCTGAGGCCATCGGCGGCCGTGGACCGGGTGTCGATGTTCTTGATCAGCGCCCGGCCGACCGGGTTCGCCAAAATCTTGAAGATCAGAGGTCCGTCGCCGCTCCGGGTATGCTCGGGCCAGCCGGCGGCGTCGACCAGCACCAGGGCCCGTACATCATCACCGTGGCGCAGGGCGTCATCCCAGGCCACGGCGCCGCCCATGGAATTGCCGACCACCACATAGGGGCCAAGGTTCAGGCGGCGGGCCAGGTCGTCCACCAGATCGGCGTAGCCATCGATGGTCGCCTTATAGCCGGTCGGCGCGCGGGTGAGACCGTGGCCGGGAAGATCGAGGGTGACGATCCGATAGTCGCCGCCGAGCCTCGCCACCCACGGTTCCCAGGCCTGAAGGGAGGCGGAGAAGCCGTGGACCATGATGACGCTCGGGCCCCGGGGATTTCCCTGATCGCGGTAGTGCAGGCGCACGCCGCCGGGCAAGTCCATGAACCGCGAGGCGCCATTGGCGTATTTGGCCTCGAGCTTCGCGTAGGGAATATCGGCCCGCAGTAGCGCCAAATATGCGGCCACCATGGCCACGACAGCGACCGCCAAGACGATCAGCAAGACCTTGATGACCATGTTCACCGATCGGCCTCCGGGCTCGCGGCGAACAACGCTCGCACCTCGTGCAAGGTATCGACAACGCCAATGCAAAGGGCGGCGATCTCCGGCGTCGCCTCCAGGAGGTCGGGCGCCATGATCGTCATCATGCCGGCGGCGTGGGCGGCGCGGACGCCGTTGTGGGAATCCTCCAACGCCAGGCACAGGGCCGGGTCGACGCCCAGGCGCTCGGCCGCGACCAGGAACGGATCGGGGCTCGGCTTGCCGCGCGCATAATCGCCGTTGGCGACGATGGCCTGGAAGCGGGGGATGAGGGCGTGGGGACCCAGTTGCCGTTCCACCGTGGCGTGAGTGGAGGAGGTGGCGATGGCGCGCGGGATGTCGGCGGCCTCGAGCGCGTCGAGGAGCTCCGTGACGCCGGCCTTGAGCGCCACGCCCAGATCGATGCGCGCGTGGGCCAGAGCCCAGGTGTCGGCGATCCAGCCGTCGCAGTCGAAACCCTCGCCGAAGTGCTTCATCGCCACCGCCCGCGTGTGCGCCTGGGGCGAGCCGACCATGGTCAGGAAAACGTCCATGGGCAGCTCCAGGCCGAGGCGGCGCGTCGCTTCCATCATGGCGTCGCGACAAAGGACTTCGGTGTCGACCAGCAGGCCGTCCATATCGAACACCACCGCCTGGATAGGCCAGGGGGCTTTCAAGCGAATTCGTCCGCGCCGTAGCCCTGGAAATAGAGCAAGGCGGTGAGGTCCTGGTGATCGACCCGGGCGTCGGCCTGGGCGGCGACCACCGGCTTGGCGCGATAGGCGACGCCGAGACCGGCGGCCTCGATCATCGCCAGGTCATTGGCCCCGTCGCCCACGGCGAGCGTTTCGGAGAGGTCCGCACCCAGGGCCCCAGCCTCCTCGATCAGCGCGGCGAGCTTGGCTTCGCGCCCGAGGATCGGCTCTCCCACCTGGCCGGTCAGCCGCGCGCCGTCGTCGATCAGGCGATTGCCGCGATGGGCGTGGAAGCCGGCGGCCTTAGCCACCCGCGCGGTGAAGAACTGGAAGCCGCCGGAGACCAGAACGCAGCGCGCGCCGTGGGCGGCCATGGTCCGCGCCAGGGTCGCCGCCCCGGGGTTGAGCCGTACGCGGTCCTCGTAGACGCGGCCCAGCATGCCGACATCCGACCCCGCCAGCAGGCCGACGCGCTCGCGCAGGGCGCCCTCGAAGGCGATCTCACCGGCCATGGCGCGCTCGGTGATGGCGGCGACCTCGGCCTTGAGGCCGGCGAAATCGGCGAGCTCGTCGAGGCACTCACAGCCGATGATGGTGGAATCCATATCCGCGACCAGCAGCCGCTTGCGCCGGCCCTCGGCCGGCTGGACGCAGAAATCCACGCTCTGGCGCTCGAACGCCCGGGCCGCGTGGGCGCGCAGGCCGAGCGGATCGGCCCCGTCCGTATAGAGATCGACCGCGCCTTCCCCCAGGACATGGGTGTCGCGCACCGGCGCGCCGGCCCCCGCCACGGCCTCCAGCGCCGGCGGCAGGGCTTCCTGCAGAGCGTCGAAATCACGGGCGACAAGGGTGAGGACAAGGCGCATGGGCGCCCAGCCTCTGGCCTATCGGCGGAAGCGCCGCAAGAGGGCCACGGGCCGACGGCGGATGGCGCCTGTAGCGGAAGACTGGCGCCGTCGGCTTCAGGCCGCCGCCGCGATCCCCTTTGGCGAAGGACCAAAGCGGTTGGGTCCCGGCGTGCCATCTAGAAAGCCGCATTCGATCAGGGTCCAGAAAAAGCCCACGATCGGGATCAGGTTGATCAGCACCATCCAGCCGGTCTTGCCGCGGTCGTGCCAGCGCTTCACCTGGAGGGCCAGGGCCGGCCAGACCAGCGCCAGGAGAATGAGGCTCCCGAACAAGCCGGCGCCGTGAAAGGCGCCCACGAAGGCGGCCGGATTCCCGGTGAGGATCGCGGCGCTATAGGCGCTGCCGAAAGAGAACGTCCATATGATCGATTCGACCACCCACAGGATGATCCCGCCGATCCAGAAATGCAGGCGGCGTGTTCGCCCCTCGAAACTCAGGAATAGATGCCTGAAGTCCATGGTTTCGCTCCCTTGGTTATCTTCGTGGGGAGGCTAACACAGCCAAGCGCCACCGCAACCGGCGGAACTCCGGGCCTTCGGAACCTTGAAAGTTAAGAGACCGTCTCGCCGTATTCGTCACGGCGGCGCGGCCAGTCCGGATAGGCGGCGTTGCGGCCTTCGGGTGTGAGGTCGAGGTTGTGGTTGAGACACGATCTTCGACGGCGGCATTGGCGTGGCTCCTCCTTCGCTCATGGGCTTACGATCAAGGGCCGCAGGGTTCAACCCAATCGCGGACGGCTCCGGCCGGCCCGAAACCCCAGCTCGGGTTGATTGGCTTGCCGATAACGGTGAAGGTGGCGTGGACGGCGATACCGCCCTTGGGCGCGCTGTCGTGACCCAGCCGTCTTCAAGGAGGAGCGCGGTGAGAGTTTCCCTGGTCCTTGCCGCCGCGACGGCGCTGCTCGGGTTGGGATGCGGGCCAGCCGCCGCCACGCCGCCGGCGCCCGTCTATGGCTCCATGGCCGGGGCCGATCTGGGCGATGGGGCCAGCCTCAACGGCGCCATCCCCTTTCCGGCCAACAACGCCTGGAACACCGACATCAGCAAGGCGCCGGTCGATCCCAACTCCGACAATCTGATCACCTCGATCGGGCCGACGCTGGGCCTGCACCCCGATTTCGGCGCCGGGACCTGGGATGGATCGATCATCGGCATCCCTTATGTCGTCGTCTCCTCGGCCCAGAAGCCGGTGGCGATCGCGCTCGGCGCCTATAAGAGCCAGAGCGATCCCGGCCCCTTTCCCGTGCCGCCCACGGCCCCGATCGAGGGCTACAGGCCCGACGGCAAAGCCTTCGGCGGCGATCGGCACGTGCTGGTGATCGATCGCGACACCAATCGCCTCTATGAGATGTTCGACGCCTATCCCAGGACCAGTGGAACCTGGAAAGCCGCCGCCGGCGCCCTCTTCCACCTTAACGCCAACAATGTCCGGCCCACGGCCAAGCCGGACTGGACCAGCGCCGACGCCGCCGGCCTGCCGATCTTCCCGGGGCTGGCGCGCTATGACGAGGCCTCCACCGGCGTGATCCGGCACGCCCTGCGCTTCACCGTCGGGACCTCGCGCCGAGCCTATGTGGCGCCGGCCAATCATTTCGCTTCGAACGAAACCAGTTCCTACCTGCCGCCGATGGGCATGCGCGTGCGGCTGAAGGCCAGCTACCAGATCCCCGCCGGCTTTTCCAAGGAGACCCGGGCCATCCTTCAGGCCCTGAAGACCTATGGCATGATCGTCGCGGACAACGGCTCGTCCTGGTTCATTTCCGGCGCCCCAGACTCCCGCTGGAACAACAGCGCCCTGGTCGGCGAACTGGCCACGGTGAAGGGTTCCGACTTCGAAGTGGTCAAGATGGGCGCGCTCCACACCCAATAGAAAGCTTGGCGGTCCGATCGGCATGGAACAGCAATCGACCGGCGAGGCGGCGGCGAGGCCTCGCGTGGTGATCGTCGGCGCCGGGTTCGGCGGTCTGGAGACGGCGCGGACCCTGGCCGGCGCGCCCGTGGAGGTGGTGGTGGTCGACGCCCGCAATCATCACACCTTCCAGCCGCTACTCTATCAGGTGGCGACGGCGGCGCTGTCGCCGGCGGAGATCGCCTGGCCGATCCGGCATCTGCTCAAGGGCCAAGCCAACGTCAGGGTGCTGATGAGTCGTGTCCTGGGCGTCGACCCGGCGCGGGACCGGATCATCACCGAGACCGGTCCGCTGGCCTATGACTGGCTGGTGATCGCCGCCGGCGCCGCCCACTCCTATTTCGGCCATGACGGCTGGGAGGCGTTCGCGCCGGGACTGAAGACCATCGAGGACGCGCTGGCGATCCGCCGCCGCATTCTCACCGCCTTCGAGCGCGCCGAGCTGGCCGGCGAGGGCCAGGCCGATCCGGCGCTGACCACCTTCGTCATCGTCGGCGGTGGCCCGACCGGGGTGGAGATGGCCGGGTCGATCGCCGAGATCGCCCGCGACGCCCTCAAATCGGAATTCCATCACATCGATCCGGCGGCGGCGCGGATCGTGCTGCTGGAGGCCGGCCCGCGCATCCTGCCGGCCTTCCCCGAACATCTCGCCGCCGACGCCGCCCGGCGCCTTGCTCGTTACGGCGTCGAGGTCTTGACCGGAACGAAGGTGGTGGGGATCGACAGTTCAGGGGTCTCGCTGGAAGAGGGCCGGATCGAGGCCGCCACCGTCGTCTGGAGCGCCGGGGTGCGGGCGGCGTCGGTGACGGCCGCGCTGCCGGGCGAACACGATGCCGCCGGCCGGGTCCGCGTAACGCCCGACCTTTCGCTGCCTGGTTGGCCAGACATCTTCGTGATCGGCGACAGCGCCGCTGTGACTTCGAAGGAGGGCCGGCCGGTTCCGGGCATAGCGCCGGCCGCCAAGCAGATGGGAGCCTACGTCGGCCGGCTGATCGCGGCGCGCTTCGCCGGGGACGCGGCGCCGAGCCCGTTTCGCTATCGCCACGCCGGCGATCTGGCCACCATCGGCCGGGGCGCGGCGGTGGTGCGGGTGGGAAGCCTCGACCTGACCGGCCTCGCCGGCTGGCTGTTCTGGGGCTTCATCCACATCTATTTCCTGATCGGCCTGCGCGCTCGGTTCTTCGTCGCCCTCGACTGGCTCTGGAGCTACGTCACCTATCATCGCGGGGCGCGGCTGATCACCGAGAGCTAGACAGAGCGCGCCGGGGTTTCATCGCCCTGTCATCATCGCCACCCGGGAGGTGAGCAGCCTCCACAACAGCTTCGGCGGATAGCCGGGGTAGCTGGGCGCGTCGGTCGGGATCGGGCCGCCCGGTGGGCGGAACTTGGTCTGATTGCGCGCCTCGATCGTCGGCGGGTCCCCTTCGAAGCGACCGCGATAGGCCGAGATCCAGTGTCCCGGACCGAATTTCAAATACATGGCGGTGTTGCAGCACGAGGCCACCATCCGCCGGGTCGGCGCGCTGTCCTTGATCTTGTAGCCGCCGAGGAGCTCGGCGCCGGAGACGCAGCGGAAGCGATCGTCGCGATAGGCGAGGTAGGGCGTGCCGCCATCGGGATCGACAACAGCGGGCGCGCCGGGCAAGGCTTCGATCTGCGCGCCGCCTTTCTGGCAATCGTCGCAATAGCACACCGCGCTGATGATCGGCGCGCCGCGGGCTTCGCACCGGACGCGTCCGCAAGCGCATGAGGCGGTTCTGACGATCGAGTCCATGCCATGTCCTCGGTGGATCGACGCCCCGGCAAGGGTGTATGAAACTTGCCAACAAACAATATCGGGAAGGGTGCGGGACGTGGGAAGATATTCGGCTATCGTTTCGAGACTCAAGCTCGCCGCGGCGCTACTTTTCCTGGTTTCCACCACGCCGGCCCTGGCGGCGGCTCCCGCTTACGTCATCGCCGCCATCGCCGACCCGTCGCGACCCAAGGACGACATCGCCGCCGACAGCCTGCGCGATCCAGGGGACACTCTGACCTTCGCCGGCGTGGCGCCTGGCATGAGGGTCGGCGAGCTGTTTCCGGGCGGCGGCTACTACACCCGCCTGCTCAGCGACATCGTCGGGCCCAAGGGCAAGGTCTACGGCGTCGAGAACGCCGGCTGGAAGGACGCGGTGAAGGCGGACCAGCAGCTGTTGGCCGAGCCGGGCCGCGGCAACCTCGTGATCGACATCCTACCCTTCGGCCAGATGAACCTGCCCGCCGGGCTCGACCTCTTCTGGATCACCCAGAACTATCACGACCTGAAGATCGCAAAATACGGCGCCGTCGACATGGCCGCCTTCAACCGCAAGGTGTTCGAGGCCCTCAAACCCGGCGGCGTCTATTTCATCCTCGACCATCAGGCCAATCCGGGGACGACGACCGCGCAGATCGCGGTGTTGCACCGCATCCCGAAGTCCCAGGTCATCGCCGAGGTGACGGCCGCCGGCTTCAATCTGGAGGCCGAAGGCGCGTTCCTGAACCGGCCGGGGGATGACCACACCAAGGCGATCTTCGACCCGGCCATCCGGGGAAAGACCGATCAGTATGCGCTGAAATTCGTCAAGCCGGCGGGCTAAGGAGCCCAGCGGACGCAAGGACTATTGGGTCAAGGCGACGCACCCAACCGGAGGAGATCAAAAATGGCGAGTGACGGACCTAGCGCCGGTGACAAGATGGCCGCGATGCGAACGGGTCTCGCGTTTACGCGCACCCATCTGGCGGGGGATCGAACCCTGATGGCGGTCCAGCGCACGGCGCTGTCTCTGATCGGCTTTGGCTTCACGATCTACAGCTTTTTTAGTTCGATCCTGAAGAAGTCGCCGCTGGCCAGCGACTTTCCGCCCGAGGCTCCACGCAGGTTTGGGCTGACCCTGGTGATCCTTGGCGTACTGCTGTTAACCGCGGGGATCACAAGTCACATGAGATACATGTCGCGTCTTCGAAACGACCGGGCATCGATGGCGGACCTGGGCCTGCCCAGGGAAAACGACGAAAGCCTGTTTACCCCCGCCGTGCTGGCGGCGCTGCTCCTGCTCCTGGCGGGACTTCTCGCCATCGCCAGCATCGTGGCCCGGATCGGCCCTTTCGGCTGAGGGCTGACGCCTCGCTAGTGAAATGCGTTGGAAAGATCGAAATAGACTGTCTTTTCCGCCGCCATGCCGGCTTCGCGGTCGGTGATCGTCCGCGCCTTCACCCGGCGCCGATCGAACACGATCTCCGCGGTGTAGGATTCCGATGCATCGCCGCCGGTGAGCTTCAGGGCGAACGCGCCGTCATGCCCCTTGTGCAATCCGATGCTTCCCACGTCGGCCAAGGCGCCGAACGCCGATCTCGGCACGGCGATCGCGTGGCCGTCGACGGTGATCGCCAGGTCGTCGACCAGGCTGCAAGGATAGCGGCTGTAGGTGCAATTGTTCATTCTCACCGCCGGGATCGGATCACCCGGCTTGCCGATGGCCACCTCATGAGTGGTGAGCGTCGCCGCCACGCGATGGCCGCCGATCACCTCAACGACCGTCGAGGTTTGTTCGAGCGGGACCGGCGTTGCGGCGGTCGCCACTGGGGCGCTGACCAACAAGATCGCAATCGCCAAGGCGCGGGCGGTGGCAGGGAGCATTCTGGGTCGCGATATTTTCAGGAAAGGCCGCAATCGATGGGGGCTGCGAAAGGAGTCGCCACATGAGACCCGCAATTGGGTTATTGCGCAATCAGGCGCCGCGCGAGGCGCCGAGCCTTCATGAGTTGACGATTGACACGCCTGATAGAGGCTGAGGACGCGGATTTCGCCTGGATGCTTGGCCAAGGGCCTGGCCGGGCCGGCCTCACCCTGCCGCCGGATGGCGTCGATACGCCCGAAAACTTAGGCGTGGTGCGAGCCATCCGCTCGCGCCTGGCGCTCGCCGGCGTCCAAGGTTCCTGGATGATGGTCGCCGATGGCGAGGTGGTCGGGCTGTGCGGCTATCTGCGGCCGCCGGGCGATACCGAGGCCGAGATCGGCTATGGCGTCGCGCCCCGCCGTCGTCGGCTGGGCCACGCCTCCAGAGCCGTCGCGGCGATGGCCTCCGCGGCCAGGTCCGCCGGTCTCACGGCCCTCACCGCCCGGACCGCGCCGGCCAATGCACCATCCCAAAAAGCGCTTCTGGCCAACGGCTTCGTCGAAATCGGCCGTGCCGTCGATCCGGAGGATGGCGAGGTCGTCGCCTGGCGGCTCGAACTGCGCTAACGACGGTCGATAGCCAAGCTTGGCTCATCGCCCACACCGGATCCGCTGGCCATGAATCCCGACATCCTTGCCCTCATCGTCGCGCCGCTGATCTTCGCCTGCGGCCTGCTTGGGCTCTCCATCCGCGCCTGGGAGCCGCCCAACGACACCACCGACGACACCCGCGACCTGATCAATCGCACCACCGGCCTGGTGGCCACGCTCTCGGCCCTGGCGCTCGGTCTGCTCGTCTCATCGGCCAACACCTTCTACAACAACCAGAAGACCGCCCTGGAGGTGGTCTCGGCCAAGACGGTGCAGCTCGATCGGCTGCTCGGCCGCATCGGACCCCAGACCGCGCCGTCGCGGGAAATCCTGAAGGGGGTCCTGCAGGAAAGCTACGACCGTGCCTGGGGAAGCCATCGCTACAGCGCCAGCCTGCCGCCCGCCGACCTCACCGGCGCCACGATGGACAGGCTCTACCTCTCGCTCACCACTCTGCGCGACGCTTCTCCGCCGGACGAGACCTACCTCCTGAACAGGGCCTGCGATCTCGTCGCCACCATCGAGGATCAGCGCATGCAGATCGCCCTGCAGGTGCGCAACGCCATCGTCTGGCCTCTGCTGGTCATGCTGATCACCTGGACCTCGCTGCTGTTCTTCGGTTTCGGCGTGGTCGGCCGCCTCAACCTGACCTCGGTCCTGGTCATGGCCGTGGGCGCCTTCGCTGTCGGCAGCGCCGTTTTCATGATCGTCGAACTCAGCGCGCCCTACAGGGGCCTCCTGCGCATAGAACCGACGCCGGTGCTGGACGCGATCGCGGCGATCGGGAAGTAAGTTCGCGAAAGTCGGCATTCCCGACCCAAACCTTAGTCCCCCAAACTTCTGCGCATGAAGTAGCGGTTTTGGCCGCCGGGAAACTGGCCCAGTTCGCCAAAGACTTCGTAGCCAAGGGCCTCATAGAATGGGCGCGCCTGAAAGGTGTCCAGCCATGCGGAATGACAGCCGTTCATCAGGGCGTGGGCCTCGGCCTTTTGCATCAAATGACGGCCGACGCCCAGGCCGCGGAGGCTGTCGCCGACCCAGAGCGCTTCGATGAACAGCCAATCCCAAGAGATGACGCCGACGAGGCCGGCCATAAGGGCGCCGGCGCCATCCGTCACGCGCATGCCAAAACGCCGGGATTGGTGGGGCACGGTTCGGGAATGGAAATCGTTGATCTCCCGGGCTAGGGCGCCGCGCAGTTCGGGGGTCGGCGCATCGTCGAAATTGAGAGTAAGGCCCCGTGGCAGGTCTGCTATTTCCATCGCGTCGCCCTCACCGGCCAACATTTCTTGTCCATCGGCTCAATAACAGGTCGCGCGGCGATGTCAGTTCACCTCAAGCGGCGCCGGCCCTGGCGATGAAAGGTCGGCGCTCGCGCAGGGAGGTCCTGGAGGCCACGATCGGTTGCCTCGTCGGCGGAGCCGGCGCGGCGCGGGCGTCGTCGACGGTCGGTCTTATAGAGCCACGCATGTGGCTGAAGGCGCGGTCTTCGACCAGCGCGACGGTCGCCTTGACGCTTGACGCGTGTCCGGGCGGCTTCGACGCCAGGCTCGCCACGGCCCTGGTCGAGATGGCCGTTCCGGCGACGATCTTCGCAACCGGCGCCTGGATAAGGCGTCATCCGGAGGGCGTCGCCTTTCTTCGCGCGCATCGCGATTTGTTCGGGATCGAAAATCACGGCGATCAACATATTCCGCCGGTGCTCGGCGACCGGCGGGTCTTCGGCATTCAAGGGGCCGGCGACCTGCCGACGATCAAGCGGGAAGTCCTGGACGGGGCGGCCGATGTCGAGCGTCTGACCGGTGCGCCCCCCAGGTGGTATCGCGCGGCCACCGGCTTCTACAGCCCGCCGGCTCTCGAAGCGATCGAGGGATGGGGCTTCATGATCGCCGGATATTGCCTCAACGCCGACGCCGGCGCCTCCCTGCCGGCCCAGACGGTGGCCCGCCGGATCGCGGCCGCCAAGGATCGGGATGTCATTGTCGCCCATGTGAACCAGCCCACTCGATCGAGCGGATTGGGGGTGATCGAAGGCGTCCGCGCGCTGCGGGAACGCGGCGTGCAATTTGTCCGGCTCGATCGTCTGGGGCGATCGGATGTTTCGTATGGGCTCATGCCCGGTAGTTCATCCTGATAGAGATCTAAGCCTCGGACACGCCGCGGCCATCGCCTTCGCCGAGCCCAGCGACCACGGCTCTCTGGAGGCCGATCTCTATGCGACCCTGCTTGTGACCCACCGGCTCATGCGCCATCCCCTGGTGCGCCGCATCCTGCCCGATCTCTAAGCCGCCCTGCCCCGCGAGCCGGCCTTGGTGGCGGCGATGCGGCCCGGCGAGATGATGCGCGAGAAGAAGGTCAAGGCGCTGATCGACCGCGCCATCGGCCGGGGCGAACTGGCCGCCACGGTCGATCGCCGCGCCGCTACCGACGCCCTGATCGGCCCCCTCTATTGGCGCATGGTCGTGCTCGGCGAACGCTGCGACTGGCGGCGACTGAAGACCCTCGCGCGCATGACGGCGGCGGCGATTACGGCGGGGTGAGGTTCGTTTCCCCTTGACACCTACTGGCCTTTGCGATGTCGAGATACCGGTGAGAGTCCGAACATCGGACTTTGGTTTGAGGAGCTTTGCCATGGTCTGGACCACCCCTGTCGTGATCGAGATTCCCTGCGGGGCCGAGATCAACCTCTACGTCAGCGCCGAGCTCTAACAGGGTCTCTTGCGCCTTCTGGTGTTGGGGTCCGCCGCCGGCGGCGGATTTCCCCAGTGGAACTCCAACGCCCCGGCCTGCAATCGCGCCCGTGCCGGCGATCCAGCGGCGCGGGCGCGCACCCAGACGAGCATCGCCGTCAGCGGCGATGGCGAACGCTGGTATCTGATCAACGCCTCGCCCGATCTGCGCAGCCAGATCGGCGCCATGGCGCAACTTCATCCTAAAGAGGGGCTTCGCAGCTCACCGATCTCCGGCGTCGTGCTCACCGGCGGCGATGTGGACGTTGTCGCCGGCCTTCTCACCTTGAGGGAGCGTCAGCCCTTCGACCTCTACGCCACGCCGAAGATTCACGCCGTGCTGGACGCCAATCCGATCTTCGAAGTGCTGGCCCGCGACACGGTGAGGCGGATTCCCGTCGCCCTGGGCGCGCCGATCAGCCTGGATTGCGGACTCGAAATCGAACTCTTCGCCGTTCCGGGTAAGGTTCCGCTCTATCTCGAAGGGGCGGATGAACCGGTGATCGAGGCGGGCGAAATCACGGTGGGCGCGGCGATCAGCGATGGCGCGCGGACAGCGCTCTTCATTCCAGGCTGCGCGGCGATGACGCCGGCGCTGGCGGCGCGGGCGAGGGCGGCCGATGTCGTCTTTTTCGACGGCACCATGTGGCGCGACGACGAGATGGTGGTGGCCGGGCTGGGAGCCAAGACCGGCGCCAGGATGGGACACATGAGCCTCAGCGGCGAGGTCGGAACCCTGGTCGCCTTCGAAGGCTTGACGGAGGCGCGCAAGATCCTGGTCCATCTTAACAATTCCAATCCGGTGCTGCTGGACGACTCGCCCGAGCGCGCCGAGGTGGAGCGGGCCGGCTGGGAAGTGGCCTTCGACGGCATGGAGATCGCCCTGTGAGCGAAGGGCCGCTGACGCCCGAGGGCCTGGAGGCGGCGCTGCGCGAGATCGGCGCGGCGCGCTATCACAGCCTGCACCCGTTCCATCGCCTGTTGCACGGCGGCGGCCTGAACCGGGGCCAGATCCAGGCCTGGGCGCTCAACCGCTTCTATTATCAGAGCCAGATCCCGATAAAGGACGCGATCATGGTCTCGCGCCTGCCGACCGTGGCCCTGCGCCGGGAATGGCGCCGGCGCCTGATGGATCACGACGGCGATGGCGAGGAGGGCCGGCCGGGCGGGGTGGAGCGCTGGCTCAATCTGGCCAGGGGCGTCGGCCTGGACACCGATCTGGTGGCCAGCACATCGGCCATCCTGCCCGGCACGCGCTTCGCCGTGGACGCCTATGTTCATTTCGTCCGCGATCGGAGCGTCCTGGAAGCGGTGGCTTCCTCGCTAACCGAGCTTTTCTCGCCTACCATCATCGCCGAGCGCGTCTCGGGCATGCTGGCCAACTATGACTGGATCACCGCCGAAACCCTGGCCTATTTCACCCCGCGCCTAGCCCAGGCCCCCAACGATTCCGCCTTCGCCCTGGCCTATGTGAAGGAACATGCGCGAAGCGCCGAAGAGCAACGATCGGTGCTGGACGCCTTGATCTTCAAGTGCGACGTGCTCTGGGCTCAGCTCGACGCGCTCTATCTGGCCTATGTCGATCCGGGGCGCATTCCGCCGGGGGCGTTCGTGCCGGAGGAGGCGCCGGCGTGAGCGCGCCACCGAAGTTCCGGCCCGGGGTCAAGTTCCGCTTCGACGAGACGCGCCAGGCCTGGATCCTGCTGGCCCCAGAGAAGCTGTTCCTGCCGGACGCCATCGCCGTGGAAATCCTCAAACGGGTCGACGGCCGCCGGTCGAGCGGCGAGATCGTTGAGGAACTGGCCGCCGCGTTCCAGGCCCCGCGCGATGTCATCGAGCGGGACGTGACCGCCTTGCTGGGCGATCTGGCGGCCAAGGGGACCATCGCCCTGTGAACCCGCCCGTCGCCCTGATCGCCGAAGTCACCCATCGCTGCCCCCTGAGCTGCGCCTATTGCTCCAATCCGCTCGATCTGAAACGGGCGGCGGCCGAGCTCGGCACGGCAACGTGGCTGCGGGTCATCGACGAGGCGGCGGCGCTGGGCGTGCTGCACATCCATTTCACCGGGGGCGAGCCGCTGGCGCGACGGGACATCTCGACCCTGATCGAGGCGGCGGCGAAGGCGGGTCTCTACACCAATCTGATCACCTCCGGTGTGCAACTATCCGACAAGGTGATGGGCGAATTGACGCAGGCCGGGATCGACCACATCCAGCTCAGCCTGCAGGATGTGGAGGCGGAGGCGGCCGACGCGTCGGGTGGCTACACGGGCGGCCATGCGCGCAAGCTGACCGCCGCGGCGCGGATCGTCGGCGCGGGCGTGCCGCTGACGCTCAATTTCGTCGTACATCGGGGCAATGCCGATCGGGTCGCGACGATGATCGACCTGGGCGAGACGCTGGGCGCATCGCGCATCGAGATCGCCCACGCCCAATACTACGGATGGGCCTTGCTCAATCGCGCCGGCCTTATGCCAAGCCGCGAACAACTCGAAAGCGCCACCCGGGCGGTCGAGGCCGCGCGGGAAAGATTCGGGGGACAGATTGTTGTCGACTACGTCGCGCCCGACTATTTCGCCGCCCGGCCCAAGGCCTGCATGGGCGGCTGGGGTCGCCAGGCGCTGAATGTCTCGCCGGACGGCAAGGTGCTGCCGTGCCATGCGGCGCTCACTCTGACCGGGTTCGATTTCCCCTCGGTGCGGGACCATTCGCTCTCCGACATCTGGAACCGGTCGGACGCCTTCGCGCGCTACCGCGGAACCGGCTGGGCGCCCGAGCCGTGCCGAAGCTGCGCGCGCTTGGAGATCGACTGGGGCGGCTGCCGCTGCCAGGCCTTCGCCCTTACCGGCGACGCCGCCGCGACCGATCCGGTGTGCGCTCTATCGCCGGATCATGGCGTGATCGAACAGGCGCTGGCGGCTCTTGATCGGCCTGCCCTCATTCCGCGCAAAATTGCGACGCCGCAAACCGTTTGAGCGCCTCCCGGGCGGTCTTGCGCCGCCACGCCTCTAGAAATTCAGCCGCACGCCGCCATAAACGGCGATCGGAGACGCGGGGCTTTGGAAGCGGTTGTTGACGCCAGGGCCGTTGGTGCCGCCATCGGCCGGCACGCCAGGCGCGCCCACGCCGGTGGGGTCGCCGAGAAGGCCGAAGTTGGCGTACCGGGCGTTGAAAAGATTATCGATGCTGGCGAAGAGTTGGAAGGCGCGCGTCACGTCATAGCGGGAGTAGAGATCGACCACGGCGTAGCCGGGAAGTGGCGCGAGCTGGTTTGACTGATCGCCCCCGTAATACTGGCTGGAGACAGCCACCAGCTCCGCGCCAACCACGAAATGACGGACGATCTCAATGTCGGCGCCGGTCTTGAAACGGCTTTGCGGGATTCCGGGAAGCCGGTCGCCGGGTCTGACATGGATATCGCCCTCCACGTCCTGGTAGGGGTTCGACGGCGAGGGCAGCAGCAGCGACGACTGGAAGGTGGCGTCGATAAAACTGTAGCTGGCGTAGGCGTCGATACGGCCGGAGTGATAGCGGGCGGCAAGCTCGGCGCCGGCGCGCCGCGTGCCGCCGATGTTCTGAAAATAGCCGGCGCTGAGCGAGGTGGCGACACCGTAGATGTCTTCATCGACATCGGCGCGGAACAGCCCGGCGCCCCAGGTGAGCCAGCCGCCGGCTGGTGTCGAAACCCGTCCGCGCAGGCCAGCCTCCCAGGTGTGGGAAACCACCTGTTTGAGGTTGGGCGGGTCGCTGGAAAGGGATGAGGGCAGGAGGCACGGCGCCCGCGGGTTGGAGCATTCGATTTCGCTCGGACTGGGCGCCCGGTTCGCCTCGGCGTAGCCGCCATAGAAGGTCATCCACGACGTGAGATCGTAGGTAAGACCCAGGGCCGGGTTGAACCTGGCGTAGCGATTGTCGCCGGAAAGCGCCGTCCCCAGCCGATCGCTCAGATCGATGACGGCGAGGTTGTATCGGCCGCTGGCGGTTATGGCGAGGCGGGGCGTGGGATTGAAGGTGTCGGTGATCCACAGCCCGTAGTAGGTCGAGCTGGCGCTCAGGCTCACCGGCGTGGCGGTGAACGTCGTGTTTTCCGGCGTGTTGACGAAGTATCCTGAGGGCAGAACCTGGAGCGCGCTGTCGATCACGCCCACCTCGGCGGTGGAGGTGAAATCGGTGTCGGCGTGATCGATCGAACCTCCGGCCGAGAACTGATTAGCGCGCGCCGCCACCGGCGCGGTGGAGGTCAGTTGTAGGGAGCCGCCGACGCCGAGGGAATCGATGGCTTCAAAGTCGTTCTCGCCGATGGGCGTGGCGCCGCCATCGGAGATATCGGGGATCGGGCCGCCGGCTGTGCTCGTAAGAGGCGTCGTCCCATCGCCCTGGCACAGTCTGCCGAGGTTTGGGGTTTCCGTGCAGGCGGTGTAGTCGGTGGTGTTGCCGTTGTTCACCGCTTGGCTGAAGTAGCGAAAATAGAGATCGCCCTGCAGCGAAAGAGTTGAGGTGGCCGCGTAACTGGCGTCCAGGGCGCCGAAGGCTAGGCGGTCGATGTTTTCCTGAGGGCCGGTGAACACCAGGCTGCGCGAGACGGCCAGTTCCTGCACCGGCGTGGCCCCCTGCCCGTCAAGAGCGTTGTCGGCGCCGGAAAAGCTGAGATCGAGGCTGAGCTTGCCGCGCCTGGCGCTGAAATCGCCATAGACTTGGCGAACGGTGCTGGGCGAGAATTCGCGCCAGCCGTCGTCGTGCAACAGATTCACGGCGATGTAGGCGCCGACGACGCCATTGTTGGCGCCGTAATCGGCCGAGACGGAGCGCCGGCCAAACGCGCCGCCGCTGACCTGGGCGTCGCCGCCCGGATCGTCGAAGCCGTTCTTCATCGACAGCACCACCGCGCCGCCGAGCGCGTTGAGGCCGTAGAGCGGATTTGCGCTCAGCACCGTGAGATGGTCCACGGCGATGTCGGGAATCAGGTCCCAATTGACGGTGTCGCCAAAGGCTTCGTTGATGCGAACTCCGTTTTGGTAAACCGCCAGACCCTGGGGCGTGCCCAGCACCGGCGAGGCCTCGAAGCCACGATAGAGGATGTCGGGCTGGAAGGGGTCGTTGAGATTGTCATTGACGCTGACGCTGGCCAGTTGGTTGGCCAGGGCGGCGATGGTGCTGGGCAGGCCCTCTCGGCGCAGGTCGGCGGCCGACAGGGTCTGGATATTGGCCGGCGCCTTGTCGATATCGATCCGGGTTCCGGGCACGGGGGTGGCGGCGATGACGTCGACCTGGGCGACCGTGGGGGCCGCCCCGGACGAGGTTTGCGCCGCCAGGCCGGCGGGAAGGCCCAGAAGCCCGGCCAATATGGCGAGGGGCTTCCAGGCGTCCTTTGGCGTGAGATCAGGGATCCGGTGAAGCCCTACACGGAACAGACGTGGAGCGCGAATCAGGCCCTACATCTTTGTTTATAAGCCAAATTCAGACTTTGCGTGTTTCATCCGCGACTCATCCCGCCCTAGGCGCCGCGAACCTTGCCTCGGAACATCCAGTAGACGACGATGGTGTAGATGAAGATTACCGGCAGGATGAACACCCCGGCCCCCCAGAACAGGAAAGAGAGCGACGCCTCCGGCGCGGCCGCGTTGGCAACGGTGATCGAATAGGGGATCATGTAAGGCCAGAACAGCTCCGCCAAAGTTGCGAAGGCGGCGGCGAAGAAGAGGGCGGTCATCGCAAACGGCCAGGCGTCACGGCGCTGGCGCGCGCCGATGAGGACCCCGCCCATGGCCAGCGCGCCGGTGATCGGAAAGATCAGGGCCCAACCGCGCTCGGAGAGGTTGATGGGAACATGCTTGGGCTGGATGAGTGAGCCGATGGTGGCCAGGCCCACGACCAGGATCACCCCGCCCACCAGCCAGGGAATGCGCCGATAGGCCCAGTCGCGAAGACCCCCCTCGGACTTGAGCACCAGCCAGCCGGCGCCCAGCAGGGCGTAGCCGAGGATGAGGCCGACGCCGCACAGCATGGGCAGGGGCGCCAGCCAGTCCCAGGTTCCCCCCGAATATTGGCCGTCGACCACCGGGATGCCGCGGATCATGGCCCCGATGGCGGCGCCCTGAACGAAGGTGGCAATCGCCGAGCCGATCCAGAAACCGCGATCCCACAGGGGGTTTTCCCGCCCCGCCTCGCGAAACTCGAAGGCTACGCCCCGAAAGATCAGGCCGAACAGCAGCAGCAGGACCGGAATGTAGAAGGCCGGCAGAAACACCGCATAGACGGCCGGAAACGCTGCGAACAGCGAAGCGCCGATCACCACCAGCCAGGTCTCATTGCCGTCCCAGAACGGCGAGATCGCCTCGACCATCTGATCGCGCAGCTTGCGCGTGCCCGCGGAGCCAAAGAGGATGCCGACCCCCAGGTCGAAGCCGTCGAGGATCACATAGACGAGAATGGCCACGGCGATCACCCCAGCCCAGAACACGGCCAGGTGGGAGGTTCCCATGGTCAAGCTCCCCCTTCGGCGGCCATGGCCACGGCCATGGGACGGCTAGGGGTCACGTCGTCGTCCAACGCCTCGGTCGTCGGACCATCGCGCATCACCCGGTAGAGATAGAGAAAGCCGAACGCGTAAACCACGGCGTAGACGGCGATGTAGCCGATCAGAGAGAAGGCGACATCGAAGGTGGTCAGGGACGGTGTCACCGCGTCTTTGGTTCGTAGGAGGCCATATACCACCCACGGCTGGCGGCCGACTTCGGCGGTAAACCAGCCGCAGACGATGGCGATGAAACCGAGCGGAAAGCTCAAGAAGGCGCCCCACAGGAACCAGCGGCTGGTCTCCAGCCGCCCCAGCCGCCACAGCAGCAGGCCCAGCCACGACACTCCCAGCATCACCATGCCGGCCCCGACCATGGCCCGAAAGGCGAAGAAGGGAATGATCACTGGCGGGCGATCTTCCTTGGGAAAGGACTTGAGGCCGACCTCCTTAGCGGTCCAGTTGCCGCTGGCGATCATGCTGCCAAGGCGAGGGATCTGGATGGGCAGGAGGTTGGTCTCGGCGATCGGATCGGGGATGGCGACCAGCACCTCGGTGGCCGGCTGTTCCGTGTCCCAGCGCGCCTCGATGGCGGCGAACTTGGCCGGCTGATGGCGAAGCACATATTCGCCGGTGAGGTGGCCGTAGAAGAGCTGGATCGGCATGAAAACGGCCACTAGACCGAGGCCCCAGCGCAGCATCACCCGCGCCTCGGCGGGGGCCTTGCCGCGCAGGGTGTACCAGCCGCCGGTGGCGATGATGCACATGCCGGTGGTGATAAAGGCGGCCAAGAGCATGTGCGGCCATCGCACCATCATCACATCGCCAAAGACGATGGCCTTCCAGTCGGCGGGCACGAACTTGCCGCCGGCCATCATGTGGCCGACCGGGACCTGCATCCAGCTGTTGTTGGCCAGAATCCAGAACGAAGAGAACATGGTGCCGATGGAGACCATGCAGCAAGAGACGAAATAGAACCACGGCGGCACGCGGGATCGACCCAGCAGGACGACGCCGAAGAAGGTCGATTCGAGCATGAAGGCGGTGAATCCCTCATAACCCAGCAAGGGCCCCTGAATGGGGCCGGTGCGCTCGGCCAGCACGCTCCAGTTGGTGCCGAACTGGAACGCCATGACGATGCCGCTGACCACGCCCATGCCGAACGACAGGGCGAAGACCTTCAGCCAGAAGGCGAACACGCGGCGATAGATGTCCCTGCCTGTCGCCAGATGCGCGCCTTCCAGGGTGGCGAGCCAGGCGGCCAGTCCTATGGTGAAGGCCGGAAAAATAATGTGGAAACTAATGACGAAGGCAAACTGCACCCGCGACAGGAAGACCGGATCAAGGTGCATGACTTAGAGCCTCCCTTTCCACGGTCCCACCGGCGGCCCCGGTCATCAACTCCCGCTCAGACTCATGATGATGACCTTGGCGGTGTCGGAGGGCACCGGCCAGGCGGGTGAGGTCATGCCATCGGCCACCGCGACCTTCTGGCTTCCGCCGGCCACATAGGTGATCACGCCGCCGCCGATGGCGCCCTTGAATTTCTGGCTCCACAGCTTCTGGCCGGTGGCGCCGTCAAGGGCGTAGAAATTGCCGCCGGTGTCGCCAAAGAACACCAGGCCGCCGCCTGTGGGAGTCATGCCCGAGAGGATCGGATAGTTGGTCTTCACTCGCCACTTCCACACCCCCGTGTCGGCGTCCACGGCGTGCACCCAGCCAGCCCAATGGCCGTCGGCCTTGGAAAAGCGGCCGAACATGTTGAGCGGGTTCAGCATATTATTGCCGGTCCACGGCGTGGCGTCCTTGACCGCCTCGATCTCCTTGTCGGTTTGCAACTTCACCGTGTCGCACCACTGCACCTCGCCGATCATGACGAGATTGTTGGTCGGGTTGTAGGCCGGCCCATTCCACTCCGCCCCCCCGCCGCCGCCCGGGCAGAAATGCACCGATTGGCCCACGGCGAACGGGACGTCGGGATTCTCGATCTTGGTCACCGGCACCCGGTAGAGCAGCGCGCTGGTGGCGCGGTCGAAGCCATAGAGGTGACCATCCTTGGGCGCCGTCAGCATCATCTTCTTGCCGGCCGCCGTCTGGATCAGCGTCGGCGTATTGGAGGCGTCCCAGTCGTGCCAGTCCTTGGGGACCAGCTTGAAGTGAGTCTTGTAGGCGCCAGTCTTGGCGTCGAGCACCAGGATCGAGCCGGTGTAGAGATTTTCGCCGTCACGCGGGCCGCTGGCGAAGTCGGGCGAAGGGTTGCCCACGGGTATGAAGAGCTCGCCGGTGGCGGGGTCCAGGCTGAAGGACGTCCAGGCGCCCCCGCCGCTGATCGGAATCCCAGGGCCATTCTTCCAGGTCGAGGTGTCGAGTGGCGAGGGGGCTTGCGGCCCTCGCTCCGGGTCGCCAGCCTGTTTGGGGACCAGATAGAATTCCCATGCAATCTTGCCGGTCTTGGCGTCGAGGGCGTACATGCGCCCCTTCACGCCCTTGTAGTCGCCGCCGGCGACGCCGATGAACACCAGGCCGTCGGAGGCGATCGGCGCGGCCGGGATCGATTCGCTTTTCTTCGGGTCGGCGATGCTGGTCGCCCAGAGTTCCTTGCCGGTCTTGAAGTCATAAGCCAGCACCCGGCCGTCGTCGGCGCCGCGGAATAGGACGCCATCCATATAGGCGGCGCCCCGGGCGGCGGAGAGCAGACTGGGCGGCGAGACCACATGGGTGCGCCAGTTCTCGTGGCAATTGGAAGGGTCGATGGAGAAGATGTCGTGCTGGGTGGTGCCGATCAGGGCGCCGCTAACCATGATCAGGCCGGACTGGAAACTGGTCCGCTCCTTGGTGTCATAGGCGCACAAGACCTTCAGCTTACTGACGTTCTGGGTGTTGATCTCGGCGAGGGATGAATAGCGCTCCGAGGTCAGGGTCTTGTTGTAGCTTGGCCATTCATTGTCGGACGCGCTGGGCGCCGGCGCGGCGGGGGTCGCGGCGGTAGGGGCCGGCGCCTTCCAATCAGGGTTGAGTTCGGTGGTGAGCGTGCCGGCGGGCGCGCCCGCCGACTTCAAGTCGTTGAGGACCATGGCCCCCAGAAGCTCCGTCTGGAGATAGTGGGTATAGACCCACGCCCCGGCCGCCGCCGCACCCACGACGATCACGGCGCCGGCGGTCATAAGGTACGGATGTTTCATGCGAGCCCCGCTTTTAAGACGACGGGGAGGGCTGCGGGAGCAAAGAGCGGTCGCGCCACGGCGGCGACGGTGTGTTGACTAGCGATCGACGGCCTCCCCCCACTTTTCGCAAACCTGACGCCCTATTAAGGCGCCTGGAAACCACTGTTCGTCCCCCTGGGGGAGCTTACGAGCCGTCGAAAGCCGTTGCAAGGCGGCTTCTCGCGCCTCGCCACGGGCGCCGGGCGGCCCTCGCGGTCGAGATGGCGCAAGCCGGAATTTTCCCGCCGGGAAAACAAGACATCGACTTGCGTTAGCCCCAGATTCTTCAGATCTTTGGCTAAAATATCTCAGTAGGAGCGCCGCTTGATCAGGGGACGTGGCGCCAAAGAAGGCGCGGGCATGCTGGGATATCTCTCTGGGATCGGTCGCTGTTCTCGCGCTATGATCTTGACCACTACGGCGGCCACACTCGCCAAGGCGACGCCAACCCGCGCCGCGGAACGCCCAATCCAGGACCGGAGACCGCCATGCGCAAGAACCGTTTCAGAGCCGCCCTGACCCTGGGCGTGACGATCACGGCCTTGTCGTGTGGGGCCGCCCGTGCCTCCGAGGGTGGGGCGAGTTTCTACCTGCTGGGCTCAAGCGGCCCGGAGGCGGCGATCATGCCCCCCTTGCAAGGCGTGTTCTTTTCCAACACCGCCTACTATTACCGCGGCGAGGCCGGCGCGGGGCGCGACTTCCAGGTCGGCGGCAACATCGTGGCCGGGCTGAAGGCGACGATCGCCGCGGACTTTCCCACGGTTTTGTGGGTGCCGAGCACCCATTTCCTGGGCGGGACAGTCGCCCTTGGCGCTATCGTTCCGGCCGGCCAGCCTTGGGTCAATGTCTCGGCGGTACTGACCGGACCGGGCGGCAATTCAATCACCATAAGCCGTCGCGACACGGCCTTCGTTTTCGGGGATCCGGCGGGCATCGGCATGCTCGGCTGGAAATGGGGCAAGACCTATCTGCAGTTCAGCGACCTGCTCAACGTCCCTATCGGCGAATATCGCTATGGCGAGTTGGCCAATCTAGCGTTCCACCGCTGGGCTAACGACAGCTCCGCGGCCCTGACCTGGCACGACGACAAGAGCGGCTGGGACCTGTCGGCCAAAACCGGGTTCACCTTCAATGGCGAGAATCCGGCGACGCAATACCGGACCGGGACCGAGTGGCATATCGAAGCCTCGGTGCAGAAGCGCCTCTCGCCCGCCTGGGCCTTGGGCGCCCAGGCCTATCATTTCGACCAGGTCACCGGCGACTCCGGCCTCGGCGCGGCCCTCGGCCCCTTCGAGGGCCGGGTGACCGGTGTGGGCGGCAACCTGGCCTATAATTTCAAGCTCATTGGCCGGCCGGCGAAACTCATGCTGCATGGCGTCAGTGAGTTCGGCGCGGTCAACCGCCTGCAGGGCAGCGCCATCTGGCTCGACTTCAGCATCCCCATCGACATGCGGCTGCCGCCGGGGGCGAAGTAGGCCCTAAGGCTGAAGAGCAACTCGCGGTCCGAGATCAGGCGCGTCGGGCGGGTCGATGCCGGTTGCGTTGGGGCGCCTGGTAGCCGAGAAGCGGTTCGAACAGATGCGCCGCCAGGTGCCGGACCACCGGCACGGCGACGCCGTCGCCGGTGAGGTGGTAGGCTTCGTTGTAAGCCTTCGGCAGGACATAGCTATCGTCCAGGCCCATCAGCCGCGCCGTCTCGCGGGCTGAAATCAGGCGGGTGCGGACGCGCTCGCCATCCACGACCATGATCACCTGGCGGCTCGATCCGCCCGCCGGGGTGCGCAGGCAGCCGGCGATGTCGTCGAACCGGACCTCGGCGCGCTGTATCCTGTTCCCGCGCTCATCACGGCGCGTGCGGAGATAGACCCCGCCGACCATCCGGCGGCCGGCGCGCTTGGCCGCTTCCAGCTTGGCGAGGTTGACCGGCGACATCATGCCGACGATCTGGTCGCGCCTCGCCTCGCTGTGCCACTCGACGCTGGTGGGGTGTTCCTCGATGAAATCGGCGAAGGTGGCATTGCGCCAAGGCGGCGAGGGGATGTTCCACCAGACCATAGACCTCGCCGCGTCGCCGCCGACGCGGCCGATGGCGCGTTGCAACGCCGGGGTGTGAAAGGGCTCGATCGGCGCGGGCGCGAGAAAAGCGGGATCGACCCTCACGCTCTCGTGCACGCCGATCAGGAACAGGCGTGGCCGGGAATGCGGCAGGAAGTGCGCGGCGTTGATCACCAGGGCGCCGAACCGATAGCCGGCCTTGGCGAAGGTTTCGCAGATCACCTCGAAGTCGCGCCCGCAGTGGGAGGTGAGCGTGCCCAGGACATTCTCCAGGGCGATGATCTTCGGCGCGCGACCGGCCTCGATCAGCCCGGCCGCCACATCCCAAAACGGATAGAAGGTCCCCGAACGTGCGCCGCCCAGGCCCGCGCCGACGCCGGCGAGGGACAGGTCCTGGCAGGGGAACGATCCCCACATAAGGTCCGCTCTTCCGGGCAGCTCGGCCGACTTCACCTGGCGAATATCCCCTACCCTCAGCTCGCCGGCGGCACCCCAGTTCCACTGGTAGGTCAGGCCTTTCTTGGCGTCGAAGTCATTGGCGAACAGGCAGATCCAATCCGACCCCAGCCCCGCCCGCGCCATGCCGCCCCCGGCGAAGAACTCGTAAAAGCTAGGCATGGTCGCCGGCTTCTCCTGGCGCGGGGCCTGGGCGAGCGCCGGGGTCGGCTTTGATCGCGTCAAATGTTCGGGCCGGCGGAAGTCGATGGATGCGGCCTGTAGACTGTACCGTAGCGTTCCTCGAATCGGCTGGCATGGCGTCAGAGTGGCGCCAGGCCTGGGCCGCGTATAGTTCCGCCGTCAGCCGTGGCTCCTGACGTGCATTGTTAGTAGGCCCTCGTAGAACCTCACCTGGCCCATATCCCGTTCCGCCGGTTTGAAGTTCGCCTCCGCTTCCCCGTCTCACGCCCGAGCGGCGGAAACTCCGGCCATGAAGTCCGCCATCGGCGTGGTGGCGCCAACCCCCGCCGCCATCGCCCGGAAAAGGCCGCCGTCCTTGCGCCCGATCGCCGCCTGACCGGGGTTCATCGCCACCGTCTTGTCGGCGATCATGCGGCCATAGCTCTGATAGATCGGGGCCGGGAACAGGGTGGTGGTCAGCATGGCGACCACGGTCTTGGGGTCGCAGCCGGCGGCTTCGGCCACCGCAAGGCCTTCGGCCAGCGACCGCGCCGCCGCGCCGATCATGAAGTTGCCGACCAGCTTGACCGTCGCGGCCGCGCCGATCTGCTCGCCGAAGTCGAACACGCCGGCCGCGCCCATGGCCTCAAGGATCGGCCGCACGCGCTCCACCGCGGCCTTGGGGCCGGCGCAGGCGATCCACAGCTGGCGGGCGAGGGCCGCCTCCGGTCGGCCGAACACCGGGGCCTCGACGAAGAGGCAGCCACGCTCGGCATGCCTCGCCGCCAGCCGGCGCGATCCCTCAGGCGAGAGGGTGCTCATCGAGATGTGCACGCCGCCGGAGCCCAGGGTCTCAAGGAACCCGTCGTCGGCGACCACTTCCTCCACCGAGGCGTCATCCCACAGCAGGGTGGCGACGACGCCGCCGGGGCTCACGGCGTCGACCGCCCGGCTCGCCCGCTCCGCTCCGCGCGCCACCAGCGCGTCGGCCTTGGCCGGCGTGCGGTTGTGGACGCGCAGCGGGTAGCCGGCGTCCAGCAGGTTGCCGGCGATCGGCGCGCCAAGGTTGCCGAGGCCGATGAAGCCGATGGTCTCAGTCATGGTCTTCTTTCCCTTCGGTCGGCGGGGCCAGGGCGAGCCAGGCCTCGAATCTGTCGATGTGGGCGATGAGATCGGCGCGGGCGTCGGCCATGACGCCAATCCGCCGGTCCACGTCCTCCAGGTGCCGGCGCAGCATGGCCAGCACCTGATGCTTGGCCCGCCGGCCGCTGGGGTCGGTGAAATAGAGATCGATCACCTGGCCGACCTCCTCCAGGCTGAGGCCCAGGGCCTTGAGTTGTTCGATCTTGAGCAGCCGGGCCACGGCCTCGGCGCCATAGCGGTGCTGGCCGCCGCCCTCGCGCTCGCCCGGCGGCATCAGGCCCAGGCTCTCGTAGTATCGCACCGTCCGCGCCGTCACCCCGGCCCGCCGGGTCAGATCGCCGATGCGCATCTGGGATGTCATTGGGGGTTGAATGAAAACATGACGTGAACGTCACGTTTGACGCATAAAGACGCCGAGGTCAAGGCCGCCGGCCATGGCGTGCCCGCCATAGCCGAACAGCCCCGCCCTATCGTAGTCTGCCGCCATGAAGAAAATCGGCTTCCTCTCGTTCGGCCACTGGAGCGCTGGCGGCGCATCCCAGGCGCGGACGGCGTCGGACGTGCTGCTGCAATCCATCGAACTGGCCGTGGCCGCCGAAGCGATCGGGGCCGATGGGGCCTATTTCCGTGTGCACCACTTCGCCCGGCAGTTGGCCTCGCCGTTTCCCCTGCTGGCCGCCGCCGGAGCCAAAACCAGCCGGATCGAACTGGGCACGGCGGTGATCGACATGCGCTATGAGAACCCGCTCTATATGATCGAGGACGCCGGGGCGGCCGATCTGATCGCCGGGGGCCGGCTGCAGCTGGGGATCAGCCGCGGCTCGCCCGAGCAGGTCATCGATGGCTGGCGCTATTTCGGCTATCAGCCGGGCGAAGGCGAGAGCGACGCCGACATGGGGCGGCGTCACGGCGAGATGTTTCTCGACCTCCTGGCCGGCAAGGGCTTCGCCGAGCCCAATCCGAGGCCGATGTTTCCCAATCCGCCGGGCCTACTTAGGCCCGAGCCATATTCGGAGGGGCTGCGCGAGCGGATCTGGTGGGGCGCCGGATCGGACGCCACGGCGGTGTGGGCCGCCAAGCTCGGCATGAACCTGCAGAGCTCGACCCTGAAGGCCGACGAGACCGGCGAGCCGTTTCACGTCCAGCAGGCGAGACAAATCCGCGCCTATCGCGCCGCCTGGAAGGAGGCCGGCCACGCCCGCGCGCCGCGCGTTTCGGTGAGCCGCAACATCGTCGCGCTGGTGAGCGACCGGGATCGCGCCTATTTCGGCCCCGGCGGCGACGACGCCGATCAGATCGGCTACCTAGGCGAAGCGGGCCGGGCGATCTTCGGCCGCAGCTACGTCGCCGAGCCGGACGAGCTGGTGGAGCAGCTTTGCGGCGACCAAGCCATCGCCGAGGCCGACACCCTGCTGATCACCGTGCCCAACCAACTGGGCGTGGCTTACAACGCCCACCTGATGGAGGCGATCCTGACCCACGTGGCCCCGGCGCTGGGCTGGCGGTGAGGCTCGGTTTCGCCTGGGTTCCTTGCAACGTCCCTACTCTTCGAAACCCACGAACACGGTCGCCTCGGCTATGGGCTTGCGTTCGGAGACGACGGCGTTGGCGGGGAAGGTTTCGTCGGGCCAGCCGAGGGCGATGCTTTTCATGATTACTTGGTCGTCGGCGATGCCGGCGTGTTCGCGCACCACCGGCGATTGCATGATCCCCTGGCTGTTGATCACCGCGCCCAGGCCGCGCGACCAGGCGGCGTTGACCAGGGCGGTGGTCACCGCGCCGCAGTCGAAGGGGGTGTCGTCGCTGCCGTCGAGCACGCGATCATAGGTGACGATCACGCAGACCGGGGCGTCGAACTGGCGAAAGCCGCGCAGAACCCAGTCCTGGCGGCCGTCCTTGTCGTCGCGGGCGATGCCCATGGCCGAGAACAATTGCTTGGCGACGCCCACCTGGCGCTCGCGATGGGGGCCGGAGAAGGCTTGGCCGGTGCGGAACTCCCGCGATTGCGGGACGCCCGAAACCATCCGCTCGGTGTTGCCGGCGCGGATCCGATCGAGCGGCTCGCCGGTGATGACGTAGAAATTCCATGGCTGGGTGTTCATTGAAGAGGGCGCGCGCATCGCCAGGCCGATGATCTCCTCGATCAGCGCCCTGGGAACCGGGTCGGGCTTGTAGCCGCGGATGCTGCGGCGCCCCAGGATGACGTCGTCGTATAGCATTTGTGGCCTCTGAAGGGGCGAGTTCGATCTCGCTTGGTAGAGAACTCGCCGAAGCCTGCAAAGGGCGCCGCGACGTCAGTGTTCGTCGAAGGTGTGGCCGCATCCGGCGCGATGACACCGCGGATCACCGCCCACCTCGATAAAATCCGTGCACTGACAGCCGGGATGAGTGCACGGACTCCCTCCCACGGAGGGCTGGTCATCTGTCGTCGTTGACGAAGACGAATCGTCGGTCGTAGGCGAGGACGGATCGCCGGTCGCCGGCGTGGACGGGTCGCTGGTTGCTGGCGTGGGTGGATCGCCGGTTGTTGGCGCGGGCGGATCGTCAGCCGTCGACGGGGTTTGGTCGTCGGTCATCGCGATCTCCTCGAGCCTCGCTTCATGATTTTGCTGGCGCCAAGCTATCCTTCCACACGCGCGGCATGGCGGCGATACAACTTGCCGTGACCATTAAGTCCGACGAATGGGCGGGATGCGGCATGCCCGTCGACCGCGGGCTTGTTCCCCGGGATGGGGATTTTCGAAGAAGCGGCTTTGGCGCCGGCTTGCGACACTAGCCAAATCGTTTCCAGGCGGCCTGACGAGAGACGCCGAGCGCCTCGCCGATGGCTGACCAGCTGATGTCGCGCTCGCGTAGCAGGTCGACGATGTCCTGCATGCCGCGATCGATGCTCTCGAACGCGCGGTTGTGGTGGGTCAGGAGCGAGATCAGGGTTTCCGTTGGCGCTGTCTCCGGCGTGAGAATTTGCGCCGGGTCGGGCGTCTTGTTCGGCTCCTCTCCAAGGATCGGGACGCAGAGGCCGACGCATTCGTTGCAGATGAACACACCCGGGCCGGCGATGAGCTTCGCCACATCGGTTTGCGGCTTGCCGCAAAACGAGCAGTGAAACAGCCGCGCGCGCGGTTCCTTTGACGCTGCCGGAGCCATGTGGGCACTCCTGTCAATGTTGCTTTGACAGTCAACCTCAGGATGACACTCGTGTCAACGAATTGTTGACGGAAATACCGCGCTCCCTTCCCCGAAACCCGTATCCAACCCCGTAAAAATTGTTAGAATGTGTTCCAACTTTTCAGACGGCGTAGGGAGATAGGCGATGCGGGATCTGGTCATTCGGAACGGAACCGTCATCGACGGAACGGGCGCGGCGCCCTTCGTCGGGGATATCGCCGTAAATGGCGATCGGATCGTCGAGGTCGGCGCGGTGCGCGATCGGGGTCGGCGCGAGATCGACGCCGCGGGCCTGACGATCACGCCAGGCTGGGTCGATATACACACCCACTATGACGGCCAGGCCACCTGGGACGAGGTCCTGGCGCCCTCGAGCTGGCATGGCGTGACCACCGCCATCATGGGCAATTGCGGCGTCGGCTTCGCCCCGGTGCGGCCGGACGCCCATGCTTTCCTGATCGATCTGATGGAGGGGGTGGAGGATATCCCCGGGTCGGCCCTGCACGAGGGCATCGACTGGCAATGGGAGAGCTTCCCGCAATATCTCGACGCCCTGGAGGCCAAGCCCCGGGCGATCGATATCGGCACGCATGTGCCGCACGCCCCGATCCGCGCCTATGTGCTGGGTGAGCGCTGCAGCACCGACTATCAGCCGAACGCCCAGGAGATCGCCCAGATGGCGGCCCTGGTCCGCGAAGGCGTCGAGGCCGGGGCGCTGGGCTTTTCCACCTCACGCACCCTGCTGCACAAGGACCTCAAGGGCGTCCACATGCCCGGCACCTTCGCCGGCTCGGACGAGATGCTGGCGCTCGGCCTGGCCATGAAGGGCCTGCGCCACGGGATGTTCGAGATGGTCTCCGACCACCTGGGCGATGACGACGAGTGGCGCTGGGTGAAGGATTTCGCCCACCAGACCGGGCTCCCCGTCACCCTGGTGGCGACCTCGGCCGGCGCCTACGAGGGCGACAAGATGTACAATATCGCCGAGGAGGCTCGCACCCAGGGCATGGATATCCGCCCGCAGATCGCCGGGCGCCCCACCGGCATTCTGCACGGCCTGACCTCCAGCTTCCACGTCTTTGCCGCCCACCCCACCTGGCGGCGCGAGATCGCCGATCTGCCGCTGGAGGAAAAGCTCGAGGCTATGGCCAGGCCGGAGATCCGCGCGGCCCTGCTGTCCGAAGAAAGCGCCATGCATAAGGGGGCGATGTCGCAGGGCGCCGAGCACCTGCTGTTCCGGGTCTTCCCCCTGGGTGAGAACCCCAACTATGAGCCCGACCGCGGCGATAGCGTCGCCGGCCTCGCCGCGGCGGCCGGCGTCGCGCCCATGGAAATGATGTATGATCTGCTTCTAAGGGATGGCGGCCGCGAGCTATTCTACCAGCCGCTGGGCGCCTACGGCTCCTACAACTTCGACTTCTTCCGCAAGAACATGGAGCACCCCAAGGTGTTGTTCGGCCTCTCGGATGGCGGCGCCCACTGCGGGGTGATCGCCGACGCCGGCATGCCGACCTTTATCCTAACCTATTGGGGCCGCGATCGCACCAAGGGCGAGCGCTTTCCGGTGGAGTTCCTGGTCCGCAAGCTGACCAGCGACACCGCCCGGGCCTATGGCCTGCATGACCGCGGCGAGCTGCGACCCGGCCTGCTGGCCGATCTCAACCTGATCGACTTCGACCAACTGCGCCTCTTCCGCCCCGAAGCCGTCTACGACCTGCCCGCCGGCGGCAAGCGGCTGGTGCAGCGCGCCAAGGGCTACCGCTATACGATCAAGTCCGGCGAGGTGACCTTCGAGGACGGCCGCCATACCGGCGCGCTTCCCGGCGGCCTGGTGCGCGGGGGTCGCGAGGCGACGATCCTTCCCGAAGCGATCGCCGGCGAATAGGCGCGGGCCGCCGGATGGGCGTCGAGCGGCCCGCCTCCGCGACAGCGCTTTCGGCGGCCGGACGCGTGACCCTGCGCCCTTTCCGCGAGGCGGATGCTCTGGCCCTCCATCCCATCTTCGCCGACCCACGCGCCATGCGTTTCTGGTCCACGCCGCCTCACACGCGCTTGGAGCAGACCTGGGCCTATGTGCGCGCGACCATGGCCGCGGCGGCGGCCGGCGAGGGCGACGACCAGATCGTGCTCCACGAAGGGCGCGTCATCGGCAAGGCGGGGCTGTGGGACAATAAGGAAATCGGCTTCATCCTCGCCCCGGATGTCTGGGGCATGGGCCTCGGCCAGGAGGCCGTCGCGTCGGTGATCGAACGGGCCCGAAGCCGGGGCGTCCCCCGCATCCTGGCCGACGTCGATCCCCGCAACGAAGCCAGTCTCCGCCTGCTCGGGCGCCTCGGCTTTCTCGAGACCGGCCGCGCCCTCGCCACACTCCAGGTCGGCGACGAATGGGTCGACAGCATCTACCTCGAGCTCGTCCTCGCCTGATCACGCACTCCGGCTCCGAAAACCCATGGTCACGCTATTTCCCCAGCGTCGCAAGATAAGCGATCAGGTCGCGGCGCTGGACCGGGTCCGCGATCATCACCTGCATCGCCGTGCCAGGGACGAAATCCTGAGGGCCGGCCAGGAAGCGGTCGAGGTTGGCCGCCGTCCAGGTGAGACCCGAAGCGGCAAGGGCGGCGGAATAGCTGAAACCGGGCAGCGTCCCGGCCTTGCGTCCGACCACGCCCTTTAGGCTCGGTCCCTGACCGTCGCCGGCCGGGGCGTGGCACATGGTGCAGCGATCCTCGAAAACTGCCTGACCGGCTGCCGCATCGCCGCTAGCCGAAGCGGCCCGCGCCATCGCCGGCGCGGTCAAAACGACCGCGGCGAGCGCCAGCGCACCCCTCACGGATGAGTTCCGGCCGCTGTCGCCACCCGCCAGACGACGCCGGAGCCGTCGTCGGTGACGAGCAGGGCGCCGTCGTGGGCCACGGCGACGCCCACCGGCCGGCCCCACACGCCCTTTGCGTCGACCACGAAGCCAACCAGGAAATCCTGATATTCGCCGGTGGCGACGCCGTTCTTGAAGATCAACCTCACCACCTTGTAGCCGGTGCGGCGCGCGCGGTTCCACGAGCCGTGCAGGGCGACGAAAGCGTCGCCGCGATAGCCGGGGGGAAAGGCCGAGGGACCGGATTTGACAGTATAGAAAGCCATGCCCAGCGGCGCCGAGTGCGGCTGGATCAAGACATCCGGCGTCGTGACCTTGCCGGCCAGATCCGGCCGCTCGCCCTTGTGCCGGGGGTCCTCATTGTCGCCAATATAGTACCAGGGCCAGCCGTAGAAGGCGCCGGCCTTCACCGTGGTCACATAATCGGGCGGCAGGTTATCGCCCAGCATGTCGCGCTCGTTGGTGGCGCACCACAGGCTCCCCGTGCCTGGCTGCTGCGCCATGGTCACGCAGTTGCGAACGCCGGCGGCGTAGACCTTCCGGCCCTGGCCCAGGGGGTCCATCACCAGAACGTCGGCGCGGTCGGTCTCTTCGCCCCAGGCGGCGCCGAGGCCGTGCTCGGCGCCCCAGGCCTCAGCCTCCGCCACCGTCTTCTTGGGCATGGACTCGGCGACGTTCGATCCTGATCCGACCGACAGGAACATCCGCCTGCCGTCAGCTGAGAAGGCGAGATCGCGGGTGGTGTGGTCCTTGGTGTTCTGGGCGATCTTCGGAATCACCACCTGGGCGGGCCCCCCCGCCTTGAGGTCGCCGCTCCTGTAGGGGAAGCGCACCACCGAATTGGCGTTGGCGACATAGACGAACGCCGGCCTGAGCCCCGGCGGATAGAAGGCGATGCCAAAGGGCCGATCGAGCCCCTCGGCGAAGGTCTCGATCGTTGTCGCCGCGCCGGCGCCGTCGGCGGCCCGCAGGATGCGGATGCGGCCGCGATCGGTCTCGGCGACGAACAAATCGCCGTTCGGCGCCACGCGGATCTGGCGCGGCCCCTCGAGCTTGGCGAATTGGCCGACGGTGAAGCCAGGCGGAACCTTCAGCGCCGCTCCAGCGGGCCTTGGCACGACCGCCGGCGGAGCCACGCCCGGCTTGGTCGCCACATCCGGCGGCATGTCGGCCGGCGTGATCTTGCGGGTGACGCCAGGCGCGTCGCCGGTCCAGTCGCCCATGGCCGCGGCGCCGGTGAGCGTCGCGGCGAGCGTCGGCGAGGCGCCGGCGACAAGGATGATGGTGGCGACGGTCTTGAAATGCATGGAGGTGGTTCCCGATCGGCCCTGCGCCAGACGATGACCTGGAACTAGGGTGCGGTCGGCCGCCTGTAAACGGCGCCCAATTTAACGGCGCGCCAAGCCTCAAGTTGCATTGAAGCTGGACAATAAGGCGCGAGACCGGGGCTTTCGGCGCCATCCGGGTTGCGCGCGCGAGAACGGGGGCGGCGTTTAGTCGTCGGCTGTTTCAGAATTCCGGGAAAAGGGGAGATCATGACAACGCCAGCAAAAGCCTCGCGCGGCGCGAGAGCCGCGACCTCATTGCCTGATCGCCTCTTCATCGGCGGCTCGCTCGCCACCTTCGTCACCTTGATGGGCTGCGTCATCTACGCCCTTCAGTCGGGCGGGTTCTGAAGCCGCCTTAGCGATGGTGACATGGGAGCGGCCGCGCTAAACTCGCCTCGCCGCGCCACTCTGGCGCGCCGAGGGAGACTTTGATGGCCGACGACGATCATCCCCCGCGCGTCCTGGAGCTGACGCCGCTCAATCCGGTTTTCCGTGACGACCCGCACGCCCTGTTGCGGCCGCTGCGCGACCTGCATCCAGTGATGCGCGACGACCTGGCCGGGGTCTTTTTCCTCAGCCGCCACGAGGATGTCCGCGGCGTGCTGACCGACCTCACCCTCTGGCGCGACCCGGCCAAGGCCGAGCCGGCCGCCGTGCTCACGCGGCGAATCCTTGAAGAGGCCGAGGCCCGCGGCGAGGAAGACCGTCAGGGCTCGATCCTCCTGATGGACGATCCCGATCACGCCCGCATTCGCGGCCCCCTCGCCCAGGCTCTCTACAAGCGCGTCGCCCGCTGCCGGCCCCTGGTGGAGTCGGTGGTAAAGGACGCCCTCGACGCGCTCGAAGGCCAAACCCGCTTCGATCTCATGGCCGGGGTCGCCCTGCCGATTCCCATAGACGCCATAGCCCGCATTCTCGGCGTGGACGTCACCCGCCTGGATGAATTCCGCGACTGGTCCGAGGGCCTGATCCAGGGCCTCAACCCCCTGCGCACGCCCGAGCAGACCCAGCACATGGAGCGCGCCAGCGAGGCGTTGATCGAATTCATGAGCGGCATGATGGCCGCGCGGCGGGCGGCGCCGGAAGACGATCTCGTCACCGACATGGTTCAGCTGCAGGCCGCAGGCGCCGATCTCAGCGACGGCGATCTCATCGCCAACCTCATCGCCCTGCTTGTGGCCGGCAATCTCACCACCACCGATCTGATCGGTAATGGCGTGCGACTTTTCCTGCTCAATCCGGGCGAACTCGCCAAGCTGAAGGCCGATCCCAGTCTGATCGGCGCGGCGGTGGAGGAGATCCTGCGCTACGAGCCACCGGTGGACATCACCGGCCGGGTGGCTTCGCGGGAGATGGAGGTGGGCGGCTGCCCTATCCACAAAACCCAGTCGATCCTCGTTTCCCTGCGCGGCGCCAACCGCGACCCGGCCGTGTTCGAGGATCCGGACCGCTTCGACATCACCCGCAAAAAGAGCCCTCACGTCGCTTTCGGCGGCGGCGCCCACATCTGCATCGGCGCACCGCTGGCCCGCCTCGAAGCCCAGGTCACGCTCACTCGCCTCTTCGAACGCTTTCCCGACCTGAAACTCGCCGACCCTGACGAACCTCCCGCCTGGCGCACCCTGCCGTTCTTCCGCGGCCTGGAGCGGCTCGACGTTATGGCGTGAGAACGCGTTAAGCCGCCGCCCGAAAGAATGGCTTTTCGCCGAAGATCGTCGCGCGGGTCATGACACGGCGGGCGGGAAGGTAGTCGTTGACCGCATAGTGCTGGGTGCAGCGGTTATCCCAGAAGGCGAGCGATCCGGGGCGCCAGCGCCAGCGGACGCAGAACTCCGGCCGCTGGATGTGGCGATCGAGGAACTCGAGCAGCAGGCGGCTCTCCTCGCGCCGCAGCCCCTTGATGCGGGCGGTGAACACCGAATTGACGAAGAGGCCGCTCTCGCCGGTCTCGGGATGGGTGCGGATCACCGGATGGATCACCGGCGGGTGCTGGGCCCTGGCCGTTTCATAGCGCTCGCGCCCGGCGTTGGCCCCGGCGAGACCCTCGGGCGGAAAGGCGTGAATGAAATCGTGCACGGCGCTGAGGCCCTGCAGAAACGTCTGCATGGGCGCCGAGAGCGCCTGATAGGCCGCGGTCATGCTCGACCACAGGGTGTCGCCGCCGGTGGGCGGCAGTTCGCGCGCATAGAGCAAGGCGCCCATGGCCGGCCGATCCAGGAAGGTCACGTCGGTGTGCCAGTGATCGTTGTCGGTGGGATTGGCCTCATGGTTGTCCAGCACCATGATCTCCGGCACGGCGTCATCTCCGGGATAGAGCGGGTGAACATGCAGCTCGCCAAAGCGCGCGGCGAAATCGCGCTGCTGCGGCGCGGTCAGGGACTGGTCTTCGAAGAACAACACCTTGTGGGCCAGGAGGGCGGCGCGGATATCCTCGATGACGCCGTCGGAATGATCGTCACGCAGATCAATCCCGCCGACCACCGCGCCGATGGTGGGATTGAGCGGGGCGATGGTGAGGTGATTGGCCTTGGCCATGGGGGAGATTTCCTCTGTTCCGGACGATCGGACCGTTTGAAGATTTAACCACGAAGGACACTAAGGCCACGAAGAAAGAAGCCAAGGCGCATCGACCACGCCAAGCGCGAAGCTTAATCCTACCTTCTTAGTGTCCTTTGTGTCCTTCGTGGTGAAAGTCTTTTTTGCCTGCGGCGATGACAGCCGCGCGCTCTTGACCGCCGCCGCCCGGCCGGTCACCAAGTCGGCGCACAGGAGGAGATCCCGCCATGAAGCGCGCCGCCATCGTCAGCCCCATCCGCACGCCGGTGGGCAAGTTCCTGGGGACCCTCGCGCCGATCACCGCCGGCGACCTGGGCGCGGCCATCCTCACCGCCCTGGTCGAGCGCACCAAGATCGATCCGGAAAAGATCGATGATGTGATCTTCGCCCAAGGCTACGGCAACGGCGAGGCGCCCTGCATCGCCAGGTGGAGCGCCCTGGCCGCCGGCCTGCCGATCTCCATCCCCGGCTATCAGCTCGACCGACGTTGCGGCAGCGGGCTGCAGGCGGTGATCGACGCGGCGATGATGGTCCAGACCGGGGCCGCCGATGTAGTGGTGGCCGGCGGCGTCGAGAGCATGAGCAACGCCGAATACTACACCACCGATATGCGCGGCGGCGCGCGGGCCGGCTCGGTGACCCTGCATGACCGCCTGGCGCGGGGCCGGGTGATGAGCCAGCCGATCGCCCGCTTCGGGGTGATCAGCGGCATGATAGAGACCGCCGACAACCTCGCCCGCGACTATCAGATCTCTCGCGAGGCCTGCGACGAATACGCCGCCGCCAGCCACCAGCGCGCCGCCGCCGCCTGGGCCGCGGGCAAGTTCGACGACGAAACCGTGCCGGTGGCCGTGCCGCAGAAGCGCGGCGATCCGGTGATGTTCGCCAAGGACGAGGGGGTGCGCGCCGACGCCACGGCCGAGAGCCTCGCCGCCCTCAAGCCCCTGGAAAAAGGCGGGGTGGTCACCGCCGGCAACGCCAGCCAGCAGAACGACGCCGCGGCCGCCTGCCTAGTGGTCGCCGAGGACAAGCTGGCCGAGCTGGGGCTTGAGCCGATGGGGTGGTTCGTGGGCTGGGCGGCGGCGGGTTGCGAACCGTCACGCATGGGCATCGGCCCGGTGCCGGCGGTGGAGCGCCTCTTCGCCCGCACCGGCATGGGCTGGGACGACATCGATCTGGTGGAGCTCAACGAAGCCTTCGCGCCCCAGGTGCTGGCGGTGCTCAAGGGCTGGGGCTGGGACGATCGCGATCGCCTGAACGTCAATGGCTCGGGCATTTCTCTCGGCCATCCCATTGGCGCCACCGGCGGCCGGATCCTGGCCAATCTGCTGCGCGAGCTGAAGCGCCGCGATGGCCGCTACGGCCTGGAGACCATGTGCATCGGCGGCGGCCAGGGCATAGCGGCGGTGTTCGAAGCGGCGTGAACCGACGCCGACCGGCTAAGCCCGCTTCGGCGGCATCGGAATGAAGCCGGACGTTCTCTGAACATAGGCCTCGTATTCCGGCTTCTTGCGCCGCATGCGACCCTCCACCGTCGGCACGCCGCTCCAGCGGGTGAGGAGGAAGGTCAGCAGGATCGGGCCCGGGATCGACCAGGCGCCAAGGCCGGTCTCGGCCGCGATCAGATAGAGGCCCCACCAGACGCAGGCGTCGCCGAAATAGTTGGGGTGGCGGGTGTAGCGCCACAGGCCGCTCTGCAGCACCTTTCCGTTATTGGCCGGATCGGCCTTGAAGGCCACCAGTTGCAGATCGCCGATGGTCTCGAACAGGATGCCGATCACGGCGAGGGCCGCGCCCACCCAGGCCAGGGGCCCGAGCGGCGTATCGCCGGAAAGCTGGCCGAGCTGGACCGGCAGGCAGACGATGAACTGCAACGGCAACTGCAGCGCGAACACCAGCAGCAGCGACGCTCTGGCGTAGCCCCAGCCGCGCTCCTTCTGAGCCAGGCCCATCATGGTCACATAGCGCCGGTCCGGCCCGTTCTTGCGCCAGCGCCACAGGAGATAGACCCCGAGCCTCACGCCCCAGGCGGTGCAGAGGCCGGTGAGCAGCAGCGCGTGAGCGCCATGCGCGCCGACGAACAGAAATGTCGCCCAGGCGATCAGCACCATGCCCAGGGCCCACAGGCTGTCGATGAAGCTGGGATCCTTGATCCGCACATTGACCAGCCAAAGGATGAGGAACAGCACCAGGGCGATGGTGAAGTTCTGGAGCAGCAGCGATACGATTTCCATCGAGCCTATCGTCCTGTGGAGACCTGGGACTGGCCCAGCATTCTGGCCATGGCGCGCTCCAGCGCCTTGGGATCGCGAGCCAGCGAGGCGCGCACCTCGATGGCCATGATGTCGGTATCCAGCTCCTCGATCCCACGGCGGATGGCGGTGAGGCCGGCGGCGGCGATATCCTCCGGCCGCTCCTTGCGGCCGGCCACGTGGGCGGCCATGCGGGTATCCACCGAGCCGACGATGAGGGCAGTGACCAGGGTGTTCTGGCCGGCCAGCTCGGCGCGCACGCAGGTCGTGGCGGCGCGGCCGGCGAACTTGGAGGGGCTGTAGCCGCCCATGGCCGGCACGGCCACCAGACCGCCGGAGGAGAGAACATTGACGATGGCGCCGCCGCCGTTGGCCGCCAGGATCGGCGCGAAGGCCCGCGCCATCCGGACAGGCCCCAAATAGTTCACCTCCATCTCCTCGCGCGCCGCGTCGAGGCTCTCGGCGCCGATCAGCCGCTGGTTGAAGAAGGCGCCGGCGTTGTTGATCAGGATCGAGACATCGACGCAGCGCTTGGCGGCGGCGACGATCTGGTCGGGTTTGGTGACGTCGAGAACGAGGGGGACCGCTCGGCCCGGCGCCTCGGCGGCCAGGTGATCGGCGGCCCCCGCATCCCGCGCCCCGACCCACACCTTCGCGGCCCCGGCCGCCAGCAGGCCGCGCACGAAGGCCTCGCCGATCCCTCGGTTGCCGCCCGTGACCAGGGCGACGGCGCCCTCGATCTTCACCCCGCTAGCCGGCATAGAGCGGATCGGCCGGCTTCTTGGCGCCCTTCACAAGCACCGAGGGATCGGGCGCGATCAAGCCCCGACCCCAGCCTTCGCTCATCGGCATGTCGTGGTTCCACTCCCAGACCATCCGCCGCTCGGCGATCTTCCAGGCGCCGGCCCGCCGCTCGAAGCGGTCGATGGCCCGCGCCAGGGTGAGGCAATCGAACTTCTCCCCGTCCTTCTTCAGGCGCGCGAAGGCCAGGATGTGGGATTCCACCAGGGCCGTGTCGCCGGCCAGTTCGATGGTGATATTGCTGGTGGTGTGGGTCATCTTGGAGCGCGGCAGGATGGCGGCGATGCCGGCGACATAGTCGCTGGCGCTTCCGTGGAATGTGCCGCCGTGATCCTCGGTGGCGTCCGGATGATAGCAAGCGGCCAGCAGATCGAGGTCGGCGCGATCGACGGCGCGGCAGTAGCTGACCAGCACCTCGGCGATGGCCGCCTTGTCGATCAAGGCCTGGACTTGCGGATCGAGGCTCATAGGGCCGGCCTTTCAATGAGGGACATCACCCAGGCGCTGGCCGGTGTTCCGGCCTTCTGGGCCTCCATGACGCCGACATCGACATAGTCGCGCCAGCCGACGATGAGATCGCCGTCGAACTCCAGCACTCCGGCATAGGGCGCGCGCACCACCGCCCCGTCCTTGGCGACATATTCATCGACGCCCTCGACGAACAGGCGACTGCCGGACTCGGCGGAATCGAACAGGCGCCACCGCACCTCGGCCAACTGAGCCTTGAAGTTTTCCAGGAACTTGCGGGCCTTGGCCTTGCCCCGGGCCGGCGGGGCGACGGCGGCGGCGTAGTGCCAGACGATGTCCTCGCTCATGTGCGAAAGCGCGCCGTCGATGTCGCCGGCGGTCCAGGCGGCGATGACGGCCTTCAGCACCTCCAGCTTGGACGTCATCGGCCGATCACCAGGCTGACGGTGGTGGTGGTCGAACCGCCGATGTTGAGGGTCTGGACCCGCCGCGCGCCCTCCACCTGGTAGTCGCCGGCCTCGCCGGTAACCTGCTTTGCCGCGTCAAGGGCCATGCGCACACCGGTGGCGCCGACCGGATGGCCGCCGCCGATCAGCCCGCCGGAAGGATTGACAGGCAAGCGCCCGCCAATCTCGATCGAGCCATCCTCCACCGCCTTCCAGGCTTCGCCCGGGGCGGTGAGGCCTAGGTGCTCGATGGCCATATATTCGGTGGTGGTGAAACAGTCGTGGGTCTCGACGGCGTCCAGATCATCGACCCCGGCGACACCGGCTCGGGCGCGGGCGTCCTCAATGGCCCGGCGCACCTGCGGGAACACGTAAGGGCCGCCCTCGCTGGCGCGCACCTTGCGCTCATAGCTGATCGGGGCCGAGCGATGGCCCCAGCCCTGAATGCGGGCGAGGCCGTCCAAGGGGATGTCCCGCCTGGCCGCGTATTCGGCGGCGTAGGCCTCGGAGGCGAGGAAGACCACGGCCGAGCCATCGGTGACCTGACCGCAGTCGTTCTTGCGGATCATGCCCTCAACCACCGGATTGGCCTCATCGTCGGCCGTGAAGCTGTCTGGGCCGAACTTCCAGTTCCGGGTCTGGGCGTTGGGATTGCGCCGGCCGTTGGCGAAATTGATCTCGGCGATGCGCATCAGGTGCTCGTATTTGAGGCCAAAACGGCGATCGTATTCCTCGCCAAGGTCCGAAAAGGCGCGCGGCCAGAGATAGGTGGCGTCCTGAAACTCGTGACCGGTCCAGGCCGCCGCGCCGAGGTTTCGCGCCGCCTCGCCGCCGGACACATTGCGCATCATCTCCAGGCCGACCACGCACGCGGTGTCGTAGCGTCCGGCCTCGATCTCGGCCGAGGCGGCCAGGATGGCGACGCTGCCCGAGGCGCAGGCGGCCTCGTGCCTGGCGGTCGGCATGCCGTCGAAATCGGGGTGGACCAGGCCGAAGAAGCCTCCGAGCAGGCCCTGGCCGGCGAAGAGCTCGCCGACGAAATTGCCCACGTGACCGCAATCGATACCCGCCGGTTCGAGATCGACGGCCGCCAGGCCTTCGCCAACCACCTCGGCGAAGGCTTCGGCGAAGCCCATCTGCTCCCGCGCCCAGTTGCGCGAGAAATCGCTCTGCCAGCCGCCCAGCACATAGACCATGGTCGCCTCTCCCTCGCCGGCTCAACGGCCGCTGAACCAACCATCCTACGAATTGGCGGCCTTGTCAGGATCAGTTTGCGTCAAAGCGCCGCCCGGTCCAGGTTTTGGTCTTGAGCACCCAGCCGCCGCCACCCATCCTTCTCCTCGCCGGGCCAACCGCCAGCGGCAAGTCGGGCTTGGCGCTCGGCCTGGCCGAAGCGATCGGCGGCGAGATCGTCAACGCCGATTCCATGCAGGTCTATGCCGACCTCCGCGTCCTCACCGCCAGACCATCGCCCCAGGACGAGGCGCGCGCGCCACACCACCTTTATGGCGTCGCCGACGCCGCCCAGGCCTGGTCTGTGGGTCGGTGGCTCGCGGCGGCGGGCAAGGCGCTCGGCGAGATCGCCGCCCGGGGGCGGCCCGCCATCGTCGTGGGTGGCACGGGCCTCTATTTCCGCGCCCTGACGCGGGGCCTGGCCGACATACCGGCCATTCCTCGCGAGATCCGTGAGCAGACGCTATCGGCCTTCGCCGAACAGGGAGAAGCCGCGTTTCGCGCGCGGCTGGCGAAAGCCGACCCGCGCGCGGAGGCGCGGATCGCGCCGGGCGATCGCCAGCGCCTCACCCGGGCTTGGGAAGTGTACGAGGTCACGGGCCGGGCGCTGAGCGACTGGCATTCAGGCACGGCGCCCACGCTGGCGGCCGGCGCCTGGCGCGGCGCTGTCCTGGCGCCGCCACGCGCGGAGCTCTACGCGCGGATCGACACGCGCCTGGCCCGGATGATCGGCGAGGGCGCCCTCGGCGAGGTAGCGGCGATGATCGCCAGAGACCTCGATCCGCATCTTCCAGCCATGAAGGCGCTCGGGGTCGAGGCCTTGGCCGCCCAACTCGCCGGCGCGCTCTCGCCGGAAGAGGCCCTGGCCCAGGCCCAGATGGAGACGCGCCGCTACGCCAAGCGCCAGATGACCTGGTTCAATCGACAGTCGCCGGACTGGCTCCGGCTGGAGGGAACAGACGATATGGGCAGATTATTGCGTCAACTCGCGCCTTGACCTTGGGCCAGGGCGATGGCATGGGCTGATCGGGCAATTTGGAGCAAGAGCCATGCGCGCGGCCCGCATCGTACTTAGAAGGCGACCGAACGCGACAGGCGGCTGAAGAGCCCCCTGCCCGCCCCGGTCGCGCGCCCCAAGCCCCCAGCGGGGCTTTTTTCTTGCCGCCAAATCCGAAACCATTCGAAGCCTAAGTAAATCCCATGACCGCCCATCCCGCCCTCGAAGCCGATCAGGCCGCAGACGCCGCCGAATTCCTCACCGGCGCCCAGATGGTGGTGCGCGCCCTGGTCGATCAGGGCGTGACCGATATCTTCGGCTATCCGGGCGGGGCGGTGCTGCCGATCTATGACGCGCTCTTCCACGAGCCGCGCCTGCGCCATGTCCTCGTGCGCCACGAACAGGGCGCGACCCACGCCGCCGAGGGCTATGCCCGCTCCACGGGGAAGCCCGGCGTGGTGCTGGTCACCTCGGGGCCTGGGGCCACCAATGCGGTCACCGGCATCGTCGACGCCCTGATGGACTCCATTCCGCTGATCGTCATCACCGGCCAGGTGCCCACCCACCTGATCGGCACCGACGCCTTCCAGGAATGCGACACCGTGGGCATCACCCGGACCTGCACCAAGCAGAACTATCTGGTGAAGACCATCGCCGATCTGCCCAGGGTGCTGCATGAGGCCTTTCGCATCGCCACCACCGGCCGGCCGGGCCCGGTGGTGATCGACATCCCCAAGGACGTTCAGTTCGCCAGCGGCGCGTATGAGGGGCCCGGCAAGGCCAAGCCGATCCACAACTATCATCCCCGGGTCGAGGGCGATCCGCGCGCCGTGACCGAGGCGGTGGCTTTGATCGCGGGGGCCAAACGGCCGATCCTCTACACCGGCGGCGGGGTGATCAACGCCGGGCCATCGGCCAGCAAGGCCTTGCGTGAATTCGCCCGCCTCACCGGCGCGCCGGTCACCTCGACCCTGATGGGCCTGGGGGCCTTTTCCGCCGACGATCCGGCGTGGCTGGGCATGGTCGGCATGCACGGCACCTTCGAAGCCAACAACGCCATGCACGACTGCGATGTGATGGTGGCCGTCGGCGCGCGGTTCGACGACCGGGTGACCGGCCGGCTGGACGCCTTCTCACCCGGCTCGAAGAAGATCCACATCGACATCGACCCTTCCTCGATCGGCAAGATCGTGCGCGCCGACGTCGGCATTCTCGGCGACGCCGGCAAGGTGCTCGAGGCTCTTATCGCCGCCTGGAAGCGCGAGCGGCGCGCGCCCGATCCGAAACGCCTCGCGCCGTGGTGGGAGCGGATCGAGGGCTGGCGCGCGCGCGAATGCCTGCGCTATCGGCCGTCATCCTCGGTGATCAAGCCGCAACACGCCATCGAGCGGCTCTACGCCCTTACCCGAAACCACGACACCTTCATCACCACCGAGGTGGGCCAGCACCAGATGTGGGCGGCCCAGTTCTTCCGGTTCCAGGAGCCCAACCGCTGGATGACGTCCGGGGGTCTGGGCACCATGGGCTATGGCCTGCCCGCCGCCGTGGGCGTGCAGATCGCCCATCCGAGGAGCCTGGTCATCGACATCGCCGGCGACGCCTCGGTGCAGATGACCATGCAGGAGATGGCCACCGCCATCCAATACGATCTGCCGATCAAGGTCTTCATCCTCAACAACGAGTGGATGGGGATGGTGCGCCAATGGCAGCAGCTGCTGCACGGCGAGCGCTATAGCCACTCCTATTCGGCGAGCCTGCCCGACTTCGTGAAGCTGGCCGAGGCCTTTGGCGCGGTGGGCCTGCAGGCGACCGCGCCAGCCGAGCTGGATGACAAGATCGAGGAGATGATCGACACGCCTCTGCCGGTGCTGTTCGACTGCCGCGTGGAGCGTTCGGAAAACTGCTTCCCGATGATCCCATCGGGGAAGGCCCATAACGAGATGATCCTGGGCGAGGAGGCCGACGACCTGGGATCGGTGATCGGCGCCGCCGGCAAAGGGCTCGTATGAGCCTGCTATTCACGGCAATCTCCTCCCCTCCGCCAACGGGAGGGGGACCCCGAAGGGGTGGAGGGGGCTCCAGCTTGGCGCGGGCCTCGCGTCTGGCTGGAGCCCCCTTCCCCGGCTTCGCCGGTACTTCCCCCAGAGGGGGAAGAGAGGATTGGCCGCGATGACCGCTCAAGACTCCCCCGCCTCCGCCTATGACATGGGCCATGCCGTCGAGGCGGAAAATCTGGCGACCTTCGCGGTGCTGGTGGACAACGAGCCGGGGGTTCTGCACCGGGTGGTCGGCCTCTTCGCCGCGCGCGGCTACAATATCGAAAGCCTGACGGTCGCAGAGACCGATCGCGGAACCCACACCAGCCGGATCACCATCGTCACCCGAGGAACCCCTCATGTGCTGAGCCAGATCGAAGCTCAGCTCCAGAAGATGGTCTCAACCCGTCTGGTGCAGAACATCACCACCGATCCGGCCGGGCTGGAGCGGGAACTGGCCCTGGTCAAGGTGCGCGGGACGGGACCCGAACGCGCCGAAACCCTTCGCCTGGCGGATATCTTCCGCGCCCGGGTGATCGACACCACCACCGCCAGCTTCATCTTCGAGGTCACCGGCGCGCCCAGCAAGATCGACAAGTTCGTCGATCTCATGCGGCCGCTGGGACTGGTCGAGGTCTCGCGCACCGGCGTGCTCTCCATCGAACGCGGCGGGGAGACGCCCTGATCAAAGCGGACGCGCGACCGGAGGGATCCAGTCGGGCGCCAGCGACTTGAGCGGGTGCGAAGCGGTCACCTGGCCCATGAAGGGCGGCATGATGGAATAACCGAGCAGGCCCTGGAGCGCCGGCGACATGGCCCGGACCCGATCCCGCGGCACGGCCAGGTAGAAATTTTCCTGCGTCCTGGCCCACGGCTCGCAATACTGGCTGGTGAAGGCCAGACGATCGGCGTCGCTGCGATTGGCGCCCGCGCCATGGACCAGGGTCCCCTGGAAGACGGCGATGGCGCCGGCTGGCATCTCAAGCGGGACCGCCATATGCAGCCTGTCACGGGCGTGCTCCAGCAGGTGGCTGCCAGGAATGGCGACGGTCGCGCCGTTTTCGGCGGTGAAGGGATCGATGGCGCCGATCACGCTCATGCTGATCGCCGGCCTCGGACGGGCGAAGGGATAGAAGCTGTCGTCGTAGTGGAGGCTCTGCGCCGCCTCACCCGGATGGATGCAGATCGCATGACTGGCGCTGAGCAGGTAGCCGGGACGCAGAAAAGCGTCGAGGAGGGCCAGGATACGTGGATCGGCGGTGATCGCCTCGAAGATCGCTCCCCGCGCCACCAGTGTGTAGACACGCTCGGTGGTCCGGCCTTCGAAGGCGTTGCGGCCCCGGTGGCGACCCAGATACGGCGCCAGGGCCGATCGGAAGTCTTCAAGGCCCCTTGCATCCAGGAAGTCTTCGACGACGGTGAAGCCGTCGCGCCGCAACCGCTCGATGTGCGGCGCGGCGTCGAAGTCGGCCCTTGCTCCCATGGCGAGGCTCGATGGCGGGTCCATGGCGCTCCTCCTTGACGCCATCATACACCCGCGCTCGCCCAGGATTTAAGCCTCCGCGCTTACCGCGCCCGCCGGCGGAACGTATCGACCTTCGCGCACCCGGCGAATGGCGATGAAGCGCATGGTGGCGTACTGGATGAGGAAGAGGCTAAGCTTGCTGCCAATCGCCCAGGCCGACATGAATGTTGCCCAGGTCGCCAGGCTGAACTTGATGGCCACAACCACATTGATGATCGCGGTCAGGAACATCAGGCCTGACCAGACAAAGCCGAAGGCGACGCCGATATCGGGCACGATTTGAATGGCCTGTTCGGGCAGATAGCGGTTCATCCAGCCGGGCTTCAGCATCACGATCGCGACGATGACGTAGATGATGCTGGGCTTGATGAGAATGAAGCGCGGATCCTTGGTGAAGAAGGTGGCGGCGCCGGTGGCGACCACCAGGAAGAGGCTCAGCCATTGCATGGCGTCGATCGAGCGGCCGCGCGAGCGCTCCCAGGCCATCTCCGCGACACCCAGCACGACGCCCAGCGCCACCGACAGGATGACGTTCTTCGTTAGGGAGAAAAGCACGACAAAGAAGACTGTCGAAGCCATGTCGATGAGCAGGAATTTTGCGGAATGAAAGAGACTTTTCATGGTGGGTCGCCCCTCCTTGCGGGCTGACGCGAAGCTAGGCGCAGGGTGGCGGCGCGGGCAAACCCGCCGGCGAAAGTAATGCGTCGATTGGCGAAATGGGGCCCGCCATTCACGCTTCGCCACCCGCCGTCCTTCCCTAACAGACCGATCGCGCCTATGTTGGGCCTGTTCGGATCACTCCGAACTATGGAGATAAACGCGCGCGTAATAAGCGGACTGGACCCGGGTGCGATTCCCGGCGGCTCCACCAATTCCTCTCCGCGTTATCGGCGGGACATGAGGGGCCGATCAGCATCGACAGACGTCTAAAGGCGTTGCTTTCTCCCGGCGTGGCTCACCGTTTCGGGCCTTAAACTAAATGCGAACGATAACTTCGCTCAAGAGTACGCCCTCGCCGCGTAAGCGGTGCGGTCAAACTCGATCTAAAGCCCTGGTGTCTTAGCAGCGCCAGGCGGGGCCCGGGGAGCGCCTGGCAACAGAAGCTCCCCACTTACCTCGGTGTCGGGTGGCGCTCCCCTTATTTAACATCAAGAATGGCGAGCGCCTGGCAAC